>Ga0247609_10000022_pt1 | contig 227383 bp, 306 predicted proteins | sample 172DNAGHGlowgp2_FD_193487 | JGI IMG/M metagenome (GOLD analysis project Ga0247609, IMG submission 193487) | Sheep rumen microbial communities from Palmerston North, Manawatu-Wanganui, New Zealand - 1728 DNA GHGlow gp2 | ecosystem: Host-associated > Mammals > Digestive system > Stomach > Rumen...
TGGAAATAATGTAATGGAATCAATAAATAGTATTTCTAAAATTAATGGTTTTACTGAACATATGCTTTTGGTAGATGATACAAATACATTAACTTTTGATGAAATTAACACAAAAGAATATATAAATTTTGCTAAAAACTTACTTGATAAAAAAGAAATTTTTGGTCCATATTATAATGAAAATTTTGTAAAAATCGATGAACCTTCTTTTTTACAAGCTTTAAATCCATTAAAAGATAATACAGATGAACATCCAACTAAATCTGGAGTAGTTTGTCAAAATTTCTTATTTGAATGTGATTATTTGTCAAGAGAAGAACAAGAAGAACTTATTAAGCCAATTGAAAAATATACATATCGTATAGTTTGGTCAGGTAGTAGATCTTACCATATAGTAATTAGAATTAATAAACCTGTATCAAGTATTTCATTTAAAAAAATTTGGTATTATCTTCAATATAAATTAGGTTTAGATGGGGCTGATGAACAATCAAGTCTTCCATCAAAATATACAAGGGTACCAGATCAAATTAATCCAAAGACAGGTAATATGCAAGAATTATATAGTGAAAACAAATATATATTTGATTTAGATGAAATTCTTGAAAATATGCCAAAACTTAAAGATGAACTAAAACGACCTACACAATATAAAGGTAAAGTTGATATGAAAGCACTTGAACGTCATATAAAAAGACTTAATTTTCAAGAAGGTAATCGTTTTGAAGCATGTCAAAAATTATCTCCAGTATTAATTTCTCAAGTAACTATGGAAGAATTAATTAAAATGATTCCAATAAAATTGGAAAAAGATCATATTAATGTATTAAGAGCAAAATATTATTATTTTGAAAAATATAAAGATTTATTAACAGTACAAGAAGAAACACCATTAGATGAAAGTGAAGAATAAAAATGACAGAGCAAAATAAAGATTGGACAGGAAATACTAGTATATATGCATGTAATCATAGAGGAAAAGAAGAAAATGTTGCACAAGGAGATTTTTATGCAACACATCCTGAATCTATACAATTATTTCTTAAAAAATGTCAAGAACGTAATTTAATATTACCTGAATATATATGGGAACCGGCTGCTGGGCAAGGTCATATATCTAAAGAACTACAAAAAGTTGGTCATAATGTACTTTCAACTGATTTATATGATAGAGGATTCGGTTTAAGTAATATAGACTTTCTTAAAATCACACGTGATAATATAGATGAGTCTTTTAAACCATATTTAAAGTGCATATTTACTAATCCTCCGTATGCATTATCTAGTACTTTTGTAGAAAAAGCATTAGAATTATTAGATGATGATGGTATTTGTATTATGTTTCTTAAAACTACATTTCTTGAAACAAAAGGACGTGTTAATTTATTTAAAAAACATAAGCTTAAGTATGTTTGGCAATATGTAAATAGACAAGGTTGTGGTAAAAATGGAGGTACATTTAAAAATGGTGGAGCAGCTGCTTATGCTATGTTTATTTGGGATAAATCTTATAATGGTTTACCAGAATTAGATTGGATAGAATAAAGGAATTTAGAAGATGCAAAAAGGATGTTTTAGATATTATTTTCGTATAGGTGAATTTGGATTTAAAATACCTAGATATAATAGTTATAATGCAAATCCTTTTCTTGGATTTTTATGTGGTATAATTATGAATATTCTTGAAAGAAAACGTTATAAATATTATGTAGAATATAAACCTATAAAACAATGGGGAAGAAAATGGAAATATAATTGGATGAGACCAATATTATGTCCTTGTTATTTTAGCTTTTTTGGATTAATTAATATATATAAACATTTACCTACAAAATTGGATTGGGATGATCTTTGTACATTTGGTGAAAGAGTTAAAGATATAGATGAACAATATTTGCAAGAACATACTGCTTATTTAATTATTAATGATATTAAACCAGAAAATTTTAGATGTGATAAAAATGGAAATTTATACTGTATTGATTATGGAGATTTTGAAATAGGAAATATGAGAAGAACTGGAGTTTTAAATATTGATTATAAATAATGGAAAAATAATTTATTAAAAAATTTATTTATTCATATTCTATATAATAGTTTTAATTTTTTAAAGGATTAATATAAATGCGATATACAAAATTTGGAAATGTAAATTCACCAAAAGGAAATAGAAAAGAAGATACAGGTTTTGATTGTTTTGTACCAAATGATTGGAATGAAGGTAAACCATATATTTTAAGACTTAATGAACAAGTTAATATCCCTTTGAATTTGAGCACAAAATTTAATTCTAATAAGACTTTGATTATGTTTAATAAATCAGGAGTTTCTACCAAAAAAGGTACTGTACAAGGAGCTTGTGTAATTGATCCTGCTTATCGTGGAATTATTCATTGTAATTTGCTTAAAGCAGCTAAAGGTAAAGAAGACATAAAAGTAAATTATAGAGGATTTTTTGGTTTTCTTGGTGGATTGTTAGGAATTAAACAAAATGCTACGGTGATTAAACCAGGTGAAAAAATTACACAAGGTATTATTTTTAAAGTATCTGATGAAGAATTAGAAGAGATTTCTAATAAAGAATATGAAAAAGGACCAAAAACTAAACGCGGTGCTAAAGGTTTTGGAGAAGGTACAGGTCAGAAGTAATTAAATAAGCCGTTTATTATTACAAAATGGTTTTAAACGGCTTTACTTTTATTAAATTTTATACTATAATATAAATATAAAGTTGAGAATAAAGGTATAGGAAAATGCAAAAAGTAATTGGAATAACAGGTTTAAAAGGTTCTGGAAAAGATACTATAGCTAGTTTTATTTGTAAACATGATTCTAGTTTTAAAACAATAGCATTTGCTGATAAAGTAAAAGATATTTGTGCTGTTATGTTTGATTGGAATCGTGATATGTTAAGTGGAAGATTTCCAGAATCAAGAATTTGGCGTGAGCAACCTGATATATTTTGGAGTAAAGAATTTGATACAGAATTTACTCCAAGAAAAGCGTTAACTATGGTTGGAACAGACCTTATAAAAAATACCTTTTTAAGAAATATCTGGGATATAACTGTTAAAAAAACTATTTTAGATAATCCTAATACCAATTATATAATTACTGATTGTAGATTCCTTAATGAAATTAATATGATACATAGTATTAATGGTATTATTGTACAAGTTGAACGTGGTAATAGACCAGATTGGTGGACAATAGCTGAAGATTATAATTTTGGTAAACTAGGAATAGACTTACCAAAAGAACTTGAAAATATTCATCCATCAGAAAGAGATTGGATTGGAATTAATAATCCAGTACATACATTTTATAATAATAGTTCATTAGAAACACTAGAACATGAAGTCATTAAATATTTTGGATTGAATAATGAGTAAAATTGATTTTTTGACATATTTAAATAACATTAATTTTGGGCATTTGCACTATTATATACGTTCTACAGAAATTTGTTATTTTCCATTTTTAAATGAAGAAATAGACATGGTTACTTTAAGTACTGAATTAAATAAATTTGGAGAATACTTAAATCATGCTGAATCTTTTGCTGAACGTAAATATATGGCCGAAAATAATATAAAATGGATTAATTTTACTCAACAACTCAAAAAAGAAAGAAAATATACATGTGAAATAAGTAGATTTACTTATAATGATATTAAACAACTTAATCATGATATATTTGGTTTAAAATATGATGAAACTTGGATAAATAATTGGTTAGTTATACATCATAAAGATGATTTACAAGAATATGAATGTTATGATAAAGATAAGCTTTTAGTTTTAAATAGAGCAGTTCATTTAATAAAGCATAGATATAACAATTTAATTAAACATTTACCATCTCTAGAAACAAACTATAAACTTTGGTTTGAATTAGGATGTTTAATTCCTGACAGAAATGGTGAATATCCATGGCGTAATGTAATAAAGAAAAATGTTTAATACATATGTAAGTAAAGTTGGAAAATTAGAAGCTCCATTTGAATTAAAACTTGGAACAGAAGCTTTATTAACTTATGAATATTTTAATGATAAAATATTAGCTAAAAATACAACTCTTCCGGCTATATTTAAGAATACTATTCTTCTTTTAGATAAATTAAATCACCATAAAACAGAACATACTTTTTATGATTTTCCTTATGATGTAAATAAAAACGATTTTTGTATGAATGTTTTAATGGCTTTTTCTGGAAGTTTAGATTCTATTTATCAGACAATACATTTAAAAAATTTTGGTTATGATGTTACACTTTTTTATTTAAATTATAATACAGCACTAGATTATAAAAGGCTAGATATAATTAAAAATTTAGCAAATACATTAAATTTACCTCTAGTTATATGTAATGTAACATTAAATAATAAACTGTTTGTTGAAAATAGTTTTAATAATTTATTTATGTATGCATTAATGTTAGATTGCTGTCAGGCTAATAATATTTATTATATTTCAAGTGGAGATAGTTTAGTAAACATTAGTCCTAAAAAAACCATCTCTAGTTTAAAACAAGTAACAGAAACATTTTTTAATGAATTATATTTAAAATTTAATTTTGATTTTATTCCTGCAGTAAAAGTAAATAAAATTGATAAATTGTTGAAATTAAATAGTTTAAACTTAGATGAATATTTTACAGATTGTATAAACACAGATAAATTTTTAAAGATAAAACGTAATAAGTTACTTACAAAATTAAATATTGATTTACCTGAAAATAATTGTGGTGTATGTCCTAAATGTGTATTTTATAATTTATTAAAATATTATTACTTAAATGAAAACTTACCACAAAATTATATAGATTTTTGTTGGAATAAAGTTGTTACTGAAAATACATATGATTTATTTAATAAAAATCTTCCACTTGCCTTACGTATTGATAATCTTTCCAAATGTTAGTAACAGAAAAATAATTTAGTAGACTTCATATATAGTAAAATTCTATAATATTATTTAATGATATATGGAGTAAATTATCAATGCCATTACAACCAAAAAAATTTAATTTTCATAAAAATAGTATAAAAAATAAATCAGTTATGAATAAAGATTTTGATTTAGATATACAAAAAGATAAAGATGGTAATATAATATTTGATTTTGATTATTTAATATCTGATACAGTTAAAGGAACAGAATGTAGAGATGAGCCACATGATAATGATATGTGGGAAATTATAAAAAATAATACTAAAGAAATAAATAAATATGAAGAATATCTATTTATAAAATATTGGTATAATGCTCTAAATTATGCATTAGAAAAATTAAATGATAAAGATGATATATATAATACTATAAACTATTATATACCATTGTTTTTTAAAATTTTAGATAGAAAAAAATCTCCATTTAAAACATTTAAAATTTTTAATTTATTTTCTAAAAAAGAAGTAATTGATCAAATTACAAAATTAAATTTTATTCAAAAAGCGTTAAAAAATAGTATTAAAGAAAGTGGACTTCCAACTATTGATGAAATGCTTTTAGTAAAATCAAAAGAAATAAGAACAATATATTTAGAGTGTATTCAAAAAATAATCATAGATTGTGAAAATTTTTTAAATAAAATTGATGAAAATAAATTGAAAAAAAGTTTTTATAGTGAAAATTTTAAAACATATATAGATTTAATAAATTTACCTAAAGATTCAACTTTTTATGATTGGGTATTACTTAATTTTTATTCATCTTTAGGCATGTTTCAAAATGATTTACCAGAACTAAAAGCTTGTCTTAAAGATAATTATCCATTAATATCTGAAGTAAGAGAATATAAAGATTTTCTTGTAAATATTTCAGATTCATGTTTTTCATTAAAAAGTGCATATTTAGATCATATTTTTATAAAAAGATGTTTTACTAAATATAATTCTAAAGAAGAATTAGTTAGTGAAATATTACATAAAGTAAAAAAATCAAATTTGTCTGCAAAAGATTTTACATATGTCCCTGAATATTCATATATAAAAAATATACTTAGATATGCTCTTAAAGAAAAAAAGAAAGGTGTAAATATATTATTATATGGTAAACCAGGTACAGGTAAAACTGAATTAGCAAAAACATTAATAAAAGAACTAAATGCTGATGGTTATGAAATAATTGATACTAAACGAACAAAAATTGTTGGAAATAACTTAGATACAGATTTAAAAAATATAGATTTTGCTACAGCAAAACAAGTATTACAAAATACAGAAAATTCAATAATTTTATATGATGAAGCTGAAGATTTTTTTAGAACACCTAATTTAAAAAATATGCCAACTAAAACTGGTATAAATTATTTATTAGAAGATAATATCAATCCAGTTATTTGGACAGCAAATAGCCTTTCAGATTTAGAAAATTCATTTATCAGAAGATTTAGTTATGTATGTAATGTTGAATATATGCCTAAATCAATTTATAAAAAAACATTTAATAAATTAGTAAAGGAATATCATATAAAAGCTAATGATGCATTATTTGAATTTTGTTTTTTAAATAAAGTATCTATTGGTATTATTAAAAAAGCTTTTGAAAATAGTAATTTATCAAAAAACAGTAAAATAGAAAATGTTTTTGAAGATATAAAAAATACCATTAAGACATATACTACTATTAAAGAAAATGTTAGATCTAATCGTTTAGTAAAATTTAATTCTAAACTATTAAATACTTCTGATGATTTAGACTATTTTTGTAAAAAAATTGTCAATCTAAAAAAGTTAAATTTTAGTTTACTGCTTTATGGTGTATCAGGATCAGGTAAATCATATTATGCAGAATACTTGGCAGAACAATTAGGAATGCCTATATTAAAGAAAAAAGCTTCTGATTTAGAGAGTATGTGGGTTGGTGAAACAGAAAAAAACATAGCTATGGCTTTTAGTGAGGCTAAAAAAGAAAAAGCTATTTTAGTTATCGATGAAGGAGATCATTTTATTTCAGATAGAATGAAGCATCGAATGAGTTGGGAAACAAGTCGAACAGAAGAAATGTTGCAACAAATAGAAGCACATGATTTACCTGTAATATTTACAACAAATTTAATAGAAAATATTGATAAAGCTGCTATGAGACGTTTCACATATAAAACTAAATTTGATTATTTAACAAACGAACAAGTTAAAGTTGCATGGAAAGATTATTTTCCAAAAGCAAAATTACCAGATAAATTATATTTGTCTAAATTATGTCCTGGTGATTTCGCAACAGTCAGAAAAAAAGCAGAATTTGAAGGATATATTGATAATACTGATTTATTATATAAAAAATTAGAAGAAGAAATGCAAAATAAAAAAGAAATGGAATATTCTTCAATTAAACTTTGAATTATTTTGAATTCTATAAATAGATGTAATATAAATATTAAGGTGTATAATAAAATGAATAGTTATGATAAACAATATTTAAATTTAGTTGATGAAATAATTAATGAAGGTGTAGTTAATCCATGCCGCACAGGTAACAATACATATGTTAAACTAAATAAAGTGTTAACACATGATTTAAATGAAGGATTTCCAATTTGTACTTTTAGACAAATGCCTTTTAAAGGAGCCTGTGGAGAATTAGAATGTTTTTTACATGGATATACCAATAAAGAACAATATGAAAATGCAAAATGTATGTACTGGAAAGAATGGTGTAGACCAGATCAAGTTCCATATGGTGATAAAGAAAATATGTTAAAAAATAAGGACTTAGGTCCAATATATGGTTGGCAATGGAAGTTTGGAGGAGCAGAATATATAGATTGTAATACGGATTATACAGGTCAAGGTTCAGATCAAATTAAATATCTTATTGATACATTAAAAAAGAATAAATACGATAGACGTTTGGTTGTAAGTGCTTGGAATTTACATGATCAAAATAAAATGGCATTGCCTCCATGTGTATATGCATTTCAATTAAATTATCTTAATGATAGATTACATATGACTGTTACACAAAGAAGTTGTGACTTAATTTTGGGTGTACCAACAGATATTGTATTTTATAGTATATTATTACAATTAATTTGTAATACAGTTAAAATGACTTCTGGAACTATTACTTTTAATCTTTGTAATTGTCATGTATATGATAATCATATAGAAATATATAAACAGCATAGGGATGAATTTTATAATACTAATTTTGTTTTACCTACACTGAATTTAGATACAGAAGCAGATGTATTTAATTTTACACATGATATGGCAAAATTAGATAATTATGAACATGGTCCAAAAGTTAATTTTCCAATAGCTGTTTAATAATAAATTAAAGGAACCATCATGAATGAAATAGAAATAAAATGCAAACCTTTTTATATAAAAATATATAAACGTTGTAATTCGAATACAATTTCTTTTAGTAATAGTTGTAAATTTACAAAATCTAGACCTAAACAAGAATCTGATTATTTTTTATATAAATTTACTAAATATTATGAAATTATTCCTACTGATTTAGAAAAATCAACTTTTATAAAAAAACATGAATGGGACGAATCAAATGATTCACATGGTTTTGCTCAATTTTACAAAGAATTAACAAATACTGATGATTATCCTTCAAATGTATATAGATATGAATTAGTAGATAATTATTATAATTTTGTAAATGTATATAAAACTTGTAATTGGAATGATAATAATAAATATCCATATACTATAAGTTTTGCAGATCATATTTATATTGTAAAATTACAAGATGGAATACTTTTAACAGATTATACTAAAGCAGAACTAAAAGAACAAGAAAATAAAAGAAAGCAAGAAGCTGATTATAAAGTTATTTCTAGTTTATTAAAAACTTCTATAGATAATATACTAATTAAATATGGTATGGAATTAAGAGATTCTGGTATTCGCTTTAAAAATAGTACTGAATATTATAAATTTGTTAAATTAAGTCTAAATAGAGTAATAGAAGAATTACAACAAAATGGATATAATGTAAAATTAAATCCGCGTGTAAGATCTATAAAATATTCATCTTTAATTGTCGATAAAAAAGATCTAAAATTAAAAAATGAAGATAATTAATGACTTAGAGAAATATCGATAAAAATGTAGTAAAAAATCTTTTTAAAAAGCTATTGTGAGAATTAACAAAATGCAAATATTTCTAAGAATAACACAAAATTATGTCAAGTTCTATACATTACTTTCAGTAATTTTCATGGTAAATTTCTAAACAAAAAATGGACAAAAAGGATGGAAAAATATAATATTATATTAGAAGAAACTTATCTCGATTATCCCTCTCCAGATGGAAATGCTGTTATAATTTATATGATTGGTTGTGAACATCATTGTCCAGGTTGTCATAGTCCGTTATTACAACAAAGTTTAGAATATACAGAATCTAATCAGGAAATTTTAGAAAAAATACAAAACTATGCACATCGAGCAGATACAAATAAATTAGTATTTCTTGGTGGTGATCCGATATATTCAAAAAATTTAGCGTTAACAATATTTCTTGTTAATAATTTAAAAAATGATTTTGATATTTGTATTTTTACAGGCTATACAATAGATTATATTAAAAATATTGGACTAAAAGGAGTAAAATATTGGAAATGTGGAAAATTTGATCAAACTAAATTAAGACAATCTAAAAAAACCGATAATGAATATATTTTGGCTTCGCCTAATCAAGATTTTTATGATGGTGAATATAATAAATTATCAAATAATGGTATACTTAATTTTAACAACTTAGAAAAAGGAAATTGAATATGGTTAATGATAAGAAACCTATTAAAGTTACATATCCTAGTTTTAATGTAAATGAAGAAAATCCATATCAAGATGAAATGGATAAATGGGTTGATATTACGTTAGCAGAAGCTGGTACTACAAGAACACGTAAAAATATTATAGAATGTTTAACAAAATCTCTTAAATCAAAATATGGTATTGTTAACAAAGATGAATTGAAAGAAAAAGTTAACAAATTCATGGATTTACATGGTTTGGGTGAAGAAAATTTTGATCCGTTAGCTGTTATTTCAAAACTTACATTTGGTAACTTACAAACAGTTAATGATATTTCTATTGATGCTAATGCCAATAAAAGTTCAACAAACACAGAAGGTATTTGTGCAGAAGCTATGTTACCATTTAAAAAATTAGTAGGATATGATTATTTATATCAAACATTAAAAGAATTGTATGGCAAAAATGAAGCTAAAAAATGTTGTGCTTCTATGTATGATATGTCTTTGTTTTTGCATGATGCAACAAATATCTTAAAGCCTTATTGTTATTGTATCGATGCTTCTAAGTTAGTTACAGAAGGACGTAATTTTGGGCAAGTACATTCTGGTCCAGCACACCGTATTTCTACATATATTACTACTCTCGGTGATACAATAAGGGAAATTAGTTTTAATATTGCTGGTGCGTGTGCTATTGGTACATTTTTTGAAGATATAGCTAATTTAGCTATTTATCGTGAGCGTATCACACTTGATGATCTAAAGAATGATAGAAAAGTAAGAAAAGCTATTAGTAATTATATGCAACAGTTTATTTATACAGTTAATCATTATTCTAGATCTGCAGTAGAAAGTCCATTTACTAATGTATCATTATTTGATAGAGAAAAGTTACGTGGTTTATTATCTGATGATAATTATGGTTGGTATTTTCCTAAGAAGGCAGCTGTAGTAGAAGACAATGGATTAGAAAATACAAAAGAAGCCTTTAAAGAATTTGTATTAGATTACATAGAAGAATTACAAGAAATATATTTAGATGTATTTGATGCTGGTGATCCTTTAAGAAATGGTTTGCAATTTCCATTTCCCGTAACTACTATTAATTTTAGTACAGAAAAAGATGAAAATGGAAAAAATACATTAACACTAAAAGGTTCTGACAATAAATTATTAGAATATATTTCACACAAAGATATATCAAAATATAACATTTATTGCTCAAGTGGTACAAAAGTAGCTTCTTGTTGTAGATTACTTTCTGATTCAGAAATGCTCGGTCTCGGTTCTGGGGTTAATTCATTTGGTGGTTCTCAAGTATCTTTAGGCTCACATCGTGTTGTCACAATAGATTTTTCAAGATGTGCATATGAAGCAGAATCTTATGACGACTTTAAGCATATTATTACAGATCGTGTTGAAGAAATGACAAAAATTTTAAAAGCACATCGTGTGTTAATTCATAAATTAGAAAAATGTAAAACTCAACCGTGGATTTCAAATGGTTTTATAAATATGTCACATATGTTTTCTACCTACGGTTGTGCTGGATACGTTGAAGCTGATGAAATTCTCAAATTTAAGTTTAATCACAGCGATTTTGACTACATGAAAGATTTTTTAGTATATTTTAATCAAGAATGTGCTAGAATCGGTGAAAGAGAAAAAATGATTTGGAATTTAGAAGCTGTCCCATTCGAAGGAGGTTCACCAAAAGCAGCTAAAGCAAATAAAATATTATTTGCTGATGAAAATGGTGATTATGTAATAGATTAATTAATTTTTTTTAAGGATAATATAAAAATGCGTAAATTTAAAATGCCAAACTTACTTGCTAATCAATGGTGTTCACTTTGGAAAGATTATACTCTTGCTGAAAAAATGAAAAGAGATGGTGAAATAAATGCCTTGATGACTGGTGGTTCAATTATACATAACAATATTGATGGAAATATAACTGCAACACAAGCAAAGAATCTTATTCAAAAAGCTGTTGAAAATAATGCTGAACATTTTGCTTTAAATGCATGTTATATTGAATGTCAAGAATGTGGTCATGTTCATAAAGGAAAATTAGATAAATGTCCAGAATGTGGATCTGAAAAATTAAACTATTATTCAAGAATCATTGGTTATTTTTCTAAAATAAATAATTGGTCAAAAGATAGACGTGAATACGATTGGCCAAATCGTAAATTTACTAGTCAAGATTCTATAAATGAACAATTGAAAAATTAAAAATTATTTAAAAAACTGAATCCTCCGATAGTTCTATATATACAGGATAGATTATCGGAGGATTTTTTATGTCTAGTAAAATTTATAAAATAACGAATTTAATAAATGGTAAAATATACATCGGATATACTAAAAAATCATTAGAAGAAAGATTAAAGCAGCATTCTAAATATAAGACAGATGCTCATCGTAATATGCCTATTGTTATTGCTATTAAAAAATACGGTATTGAAAATTTTAAGATAGAATTAATAGAAGAATCTCAAGATGATGATTATATTCATTATGAAAGAGAAGTATTTTGGATAAAAGAATTAAAGAGTCAAAATCCAAAGATAGGTTATAATATAGCAAATGGTGGAGATGGTGGAGATACTTTATCTCATCATCCGGATTTAGATAATATTAAAAACATTATGAAAAAAGCTTCAAAACATAGAAAAGGATGGCATCACTCAGAAGAGGTTAAAAAACAATTGAGTAAACGTTTTAAAGGAGTAATAAGATATATTCCAAATGAACAACAAAAGTTAAAAATGAGTGAAAGAATGAGAGGTGAAAATAATCCAAATTTTGGAAAAAAAATGAGTGAAGAAAGAAAAGAGTTTATGCATGAAGTAAATAGTAATAATTATTATTGGAATAATGGTATTAAAAATAGACGAGCTAAAGAATGTCCTGGAGAAGGTTGGATAAGAGGTATGCTTGTTACAGAAGAATCTAAAAAATTAAGATCGAAAGTACATAAAGGTCAACCATCCGCATTTAAAGGTAAAAAACACACAGAAGAAGCAAAGGAGAAACTAAGTAAATCTCATAAAGGATTATTTAATGGTGAAAAAAATCCAGCTGCTAAAACTGTAGAAGTTATATCACCAAGCGGAGAAAGATTTATTATAAAAGGAACAATGAAAAAATTTTGTGAAGAACATAATATTTCCTTTATAATATATAGAAGATATAAAAATAAAGGACCTTATAAAGTAAGTAAATATATAGCTAAAGATAATCAATTGGCTAAAAATACAGATGGCTGGACCTTTAATTCTTTAGATTGATAAAAATTAAAAATTTTAATTACCTTTATATATAATCTATGTGTTCTATATAGTATAATGTAGAACACATATTTTTTATCATTTTGAATTAATGGCTTTACTTTTTATATAGTATATTATATTTATTATTTATATATAATAGTATTGAAAGGAACAAAAATGCAAAATAATAATTATTTATCTAAGTATTTAGATAATTTATCAACATATTCTAAGATATGGAAAACAATATTAAATCTTCAGGTACCTGTTTATGTTAATAAATATATAGAAGGTGATAAACAAAAATTACTTGTTAGTTTTGATTTACCTGAATTAAAAAACGAGCATAAATATTTTAAACTTGAAATTTTGAGTCGTATGGCAACATTAAATATTTTTGCTGAAAATGTACAAATCGGTAAAAAAAGATTAGTTATTTCAATAAATAAAGAAAATGCTAATAAATTTGATACATTAATTGATAATGCAATACATTTTAAAAAACCAGATGGCAAAATTAGAGAAGATTAATTTTTTGTGGTTTTACATTTTGGATAATTTATTTTATTTTTTATTAAAATTTTTATGGAAGAGAAATTAATGTGCGCTTTAAAAACACCTCAACGCTTCAAAAAAGATAATTTCGATCTTAATAGTTATATTGAAAGAGCAGCAATACTTGATATAAAATATGGTTATTATGATAGAAATGATTATTTGGCTCAACAACCAGCATATATTGCTAAAAGAAAAGAATTACTTGAACATTTAAAAGATAGAAAGGAAAATAAATAATGTGGTCTATAATGTTTTTAATTTTATTTTTTGCTTCTGATAAAAGACTTATTTTGGCAACATTTTTAATTGCATCAATTGTTCAAGGAATGGAATCATATTTTGATTATAAAACAAAGCAAGGATACCAAACTATCTTAATTCAAAATCAAGATAAAGTTAAAGAATTATTTGAAAAAATAATTTATCCAATGGATACAAATATTGAATATCAAGAGGATAAAAACTAAATGGATAGAGAAAATATCTATAAATATTTTATACTTCAAGCTGATTTATGGCAAGTGGCAATAAATTGGTTAAGAAAAAAAGTAGAAAATACAGAATATCAAAATATTCCATATAAAATAAATCATATTCATTTAATAGACGGTGGATGTATTGATTTTAATGTAACATTTCTTTTAGATGATACTGAAATTAATATGAGTTATAGGATTAATGTAAAAGATTTAGAAAATATATAAATTTGTTAAATATAAAGGAATTAATAAATGTCATATGATGTTAATATAGGTACTTATCTTATAAATCATACATATAATGGTTGTGAATGTTGTAAAGATATAATTGGTATAACTCCACGTGATTTTACTGGTAAAAAAGGATCAGATGTACTTTTATTAGCAACAAAAGTTTACAATGAATTAAAAAATAATCCAAAGCGTTATGAACATTATATGCCAGATAATGAATGGGGTACTATAAAAACATGGATTAAATTTATGAAAGAAATAATAGAAGCATGTAAAAAATATCCAAATGAAATAGTAGAGGTAAATTAAATGTCAATATTTTTTACTTCAGATTTACATTTTGGACACAAAAATATTTTAAATTTTGCCAAACCTCGTCCTTTTTCTACAATTCAAGAGCATGATAAAGCTATAATAGATAATTGGAATAGTGTTGTAAAAGATAATGATATAGTGTATATTCTCGGTGATTTAGCACTTGGTTTAAACATGGAGCAACTCGAAATAAATTTAAAAGCACTTAAAGGTCATAAACACCTTATAATAGGTAATCATGATAAACCTAAACAATATGCTTATTTTTTAAATAATAATTTATTAGAATCCATGAAAGAATATATGTCAATTAAGCTTATAGATAAAGTTGGCCGTGAATATGAATGTATATTATTTCATTATCCTATATTAGAACCAAATCATGTATTTTGCAAACCACAGGTTGGAAAAATTGGTCCAACTTGTCATTTTTATGGTCATATTCATAATATGAATGATTATGATGAAATATATAAAAATTTAGGTTTTAGAGCTGCACATATTGGTCTTGATGTATCTGATAAATATCCAAATACTAAAGCTTTTACACCTATAAATTTTGAAGACTTATTAACATGGTTTGATGAAAATTTTTAGCTATATATAATTATAGCTTTACATTTTAAAAATAATAAATATAATTAATATAATTGATATTTAGATTATAGATTAAAGGGAAATTGATATGTCTAAACCACGCTCACCAGAAAGTATTTTAACAAAATTAGAAAATATGAAAATTGGAGATGAAATATTTGTTAAAAAGACAAACGGATATTGTAGTGATACAATAAATACAACTGTAAAAAAATTTCCTGGTAGAAAATATACACAATTATCAGTTTATACACATGAAGGTAGTGAATTTACATCTTTAAAAGATTTTATAAAAATTATATGTATAACACGTATTGCTTAAATTCAAATTTAGCTTAATTTGAAGATAATTATCTATTAAGTTCTATATACAAACAGCTTTTGATGCTAATTTTTAGATTTACATTTAATCAGGATAAAAATTATGCAATATAAATTGATGATAGGTATAGCTTTTATAATGGCTATATTATCTGCAATAATGACTTCATTTGGTATGATGGATTTATTCGCTGCAGCTGGTACCTTCATACTTTGTTTATTTATTATAATTGATTTAGGTCGTTTTCTTTTATTTAATTTTACAGTGAATGAATGGCATAACTTAAGAAGTGTAAAATATTTTATAGTTATTATTATTACACTTCTTTTTGGATATTCAGCTGTTGGTGTTTATTCAAAATTAGATTCATTAGTTACAAATGAAACTAAACAAGCAATGGTTAACGCTGTTATTTATAATAAAGCTAATGCTAATGCAGAAGTTAAACAAAACCGTTCAGAAGATTTAGCTAGAATTGCGGAAGAAGAATATAGAAATGCTTTAGATTGGAATAAAAACGATCTTCAAAATTGTATAGCTAGAGCTAGAGGCAATAAAAATGCTGAAAATAAGTGTAATAATACTAAAAGAGCTTTAGATAATAAAGCTTCTGCTGCATTAAAAGAAGCATTAACTAAAGCAGATGAATCATTAGATATAGTCGAAGCAAAAACTAAGATAAATACAGAAAATAGAAACGAAATAGCTAATGTATTGATGACTATTTGTAAATTAACACAAAAATCATGTGATAGTTATGAAAATTTACAAAATTCACTTACAATTGTAATTATATTAGTTATTATAGGTACCGATTATCTTCAAATTGCAATCATATTAGCTGTTAATACACGAAAAAATAAGAAAAAGATCATTGAAAATACACAAAATTCTAAAGAAAACAAATTAAATAATGAAAAGAAAGAACCAAAATTTGAAAGACAACATCACGCAGAATATATACAAAAACCTAACGAAAAACAAGAAATAGAAGTATCTGAAAAGGAAATAGCTAGTTTAATTGATAAAGATGAAAATTTTAGTAAAAAAGAATTAGCTGATGGTATTTTAACAGGAAAAGAAACAATAGGATTATTAAAAAAAGTTTCTAAAAAATTAAAAAATAAAAAATCTATTTTTTCTCGTCCATTTAGATTTTCTGGTCCAAGACCACAATAAAAGCTCATTTTTTGACCATAGAGCACATTAATTTAATTTTTTTATAGATTATTAATTTTTTTTTAATCTATTGTTCTATGGTCATTTTATGAGCATTTTGTATAAAATTTACAACACGTTTACTAATTATTGAATCACGTGAATATAAATTAGTTACTATATGCATATCATCTTTATTTCTTGTTCTACTCAAAGCTACATATAATTGTCCATGAGCAAAAGCTCCTTTACCCATATCAATTATTACTTTATCTAATGTTTTTCCTTGAGACTTATGAATAGTTATGGCATAACCAAGCTGTAAAGGAAATTGTTTAAATTCTCCTGTTTCTTTTTCAACAATTTGCTTTTTACCTTTTTCATCAATTTCAATTTCATATTCTCTGTTTTTCCAAGTTTCTTTAGTTACAACCACAATATTGCCATTATTAAGCATTTTTACAAAAATAGAATCTTTTTTTAATGCAACAATTATTCCTGTTGAACCATTAATCCATTCTGGAGGATTATTTTTATTAAACATTACTAAAGCGCCCTCTTTTAATATTAATTCTTTATCTGCCGGAAAAGTAGAGCTATTAGTAAAAGATCCAGATATTTCAGCTTTATATTTTTTTGAAGTACCTTTTAACGTTTTTAATTTTGTTTGATTAATTTCTTCTGCTTTATTACGATAAGGAGTAATAGTTACTGCTGTATCTAAAATATCTTTATCTACAATTTTACAACTATTAAAATATTTTATTACATTTTGAATATCAGAATTTAAGCGTAATTTAGTAAGATTATCTAATAAGTCATCATTTAATTGGCGATAAACATAACTAAATTCTATGAATTTAAAATTTCCTTCATGATAAGCATATGAATCAAAAAAATATGGATCATCTGTACCATATTCATCTTTGAATATCTTTAAAGCTCCGGCTTTTATAACCGGTGGTAATTGATAAATATCACCTATTAGAAGTACTTGAAGTCCACCAAAAGCTTTAGCATTATTTCTAATAACTTTTGTTAATTTGTTTATAGCATCTAACATATCAGGTCTAACCATAGATACTTCATCTATAATTAAAACTTCAGCACGTCTAATTACATCTAATATTTTTTTACGATTTGTTTTGAATAGTGTATTTTCTGCTAAAAAATCACTTATTGGTAATTTAAAAAGTGAATGAATAGTTTGTCCACCAATATTCATCGCAGCGACTGCAGTAGGTGAACAAATAATCATACTTTTGGTAAGATTACTTTTAAGATACATAATAAATGAAGATTTACCTGTACCAGCTTGACCTTGTATAAATAAATTATCATTTGTATTTTGAATTATATCAAAAGCTTGTTGTTGTTCTTTTGATAAAATTTGATCAGATATATTTATTTGTTTATCTATAATTTGTATTTCATCTTGTTTTTGGGTCTTTTGAATCTTTTTTCCCATAACAAATTTCCCCTTTCAATATCTTCTTCTAAATCAGGTAAACAACTTAATATACATGCAGATTCATCTCTATTGCATAAAATTTCTGCATGTATATCTTCTAATGAATTTCCACCAAGAGTACCCATTTTAATATTATTCTTTTTTGCCCAATTCAGAAACCAATCAGATGCATCTATATAACCTTGTAAATAACCAGCCACTACTCTAGGTTCATCACTATGACGACATGTAAAGCATTGACAACCTCTTCTTTTTACCATAAAACTATCCTTTTTATAAATAAAAACTATGAATTATTTCTTTATATTGCTCAAATGTACGATTTTTAGCTATTGTTCCAATAATATTATTTAATCTTATATTACCAGACTTATAAAATTTAAATTTATCAATAATCAAAAATTCACCAAATATATCATGATCAATTAAACCTTCAATTTTATTATTATGACAATATTTGATAAAATCATCCCAAGTCATTCTAGGCTCAAAATACAGATTGTTTTCATAATCTGGAGCATTACTACCAGGTAATTCTTTTGTCATTTTACTTTTTTTAGCTTTAGAAACTAATTGTTTTACTGCTTTTGTCAAGATTTTTCTCCTTTTGCTCAAATAGTAAATATTCGAAAACATTTTCTGATGTATAATTACCATCTTCAAGAATGTCAAGTTTATGTTTAGCTATTTTAAAATCACCTGCTGTAATATATTTCAATTGAGTATATTGTTCATCGGTAAATTTTATACCTTTACTAAAATATGTTTTTAATCCAGCTTTAATATTATCTTTTGTCATATAATCAAATTTCCATTTAAAAACAAAACGTCTATTTGCTGCAGGATCAATTTTATCACGTAAATTTGTTGTCATAATAAACGGATAAGGATGATTTTCCATTTGTGTTAATAATTCATTTGTATGTGATGTTTGAAAATCTTGTTTAGCGTATTTACGATCAAATAAAAATGAATCAGCTTCATCAAATAATAAAATTGCCTTTTTTTCTTTAGCTTCTTTAAAAGCATTAGCTATATTTTTTTCTGTATCACCAACAAATTTGTCAATCATATCGGATGCGCGTTTTTTAATAAATGGCATACCTAATTCTTGAGCTAAATATTGTCCAAAATAACTTTTACCTGAACCAGATACACCATAAAGTAAAATACCATAATCTGTTCGTTTAGATTTTTTTAATTTTTTAGTTAATTCTTTCATATCATAATTACAATTAACCATTTTAAAATCATACTTAAGCTTTTCTTTTTTAGAAATGTCTTCTTCCTTTACATTTTGTGGATTAGGTTTACCTGCTGATCCATTTGTAATTTCTCTTTCTAAAACTGCTCTAATTTCTGGTGGAATAAAATCTGCTAATCTAGGATCTAATAAGCCACCTTCTCCTGGATTTTTAATAGTTATGGTTGCCCATAAATTTGGATTATTTGAATTATTATCTTCAGGTTTCATAATTTTCCTTTCTATTGAGATATAAAATTAATTAAATTACGATATAAACTTAATGTTTTGCGAATATTATTAGAATTATCATTTCCATATTTACAAAGCATTTCAATTGTTTGCTCAGATATCTTATTAAAAGCTTGTGTATTTATAAATTCTAACATCATTTCAGTCATTTGTAATTCATAATGTAAATATGCATCAACCAATTCAATCATTTTCTTAGCTAATAATTCACGTTCTTCTTTTGGTGTAAAAGCAACATAAGATAAAAAATCTTTACTTGAAAATTCATTATCTAATTTAATTAGTGTTGATAATAAACTTTCAGCCTCTTCTCTTTTAGTGATTTCATTAGGTAAACTATCTATAAACCAACGAGTTGTTAATTTATTTTCATGGTCAAATTCTAATTTTTGTTTCTTTTTTATAAACTTATTTTTCAAAAATGTTATAACATTATTTAAATTCATGCTGACTCCTATGTAAATTTATATTTATTATATAAACTTTATTTTCATAAAAGTAAAGCCATGAATATTTAAATTATGTTATATTCATGGCTTTTTATTATTTTATTTATTATTTAATTTCAATAAGTTTACGTTTTTGTTCATCTGGAACTTCTACTTTAACTGTAATTGATAGCAAACCATTAATAAAAGTTACATCTTTAATTACAGCATATTTTGGAAGAGATAATTTCCAATTAAAACTTTGATTTGTTATACCTTTATAAAAATAATCTTCTGATACATTTTGTTCTTTGTCTGTTTCTTGTGCTTTACTACCGACATAGAGCATTCCTTCTTCAGTCTCTACTCGAATGTCTTCTTTGTTCCAACCGGCTAATGCCATTTCAATTACAAACCCATTGTCATATGTATTAGAATCACCTTTTTCACTATAAAGGCGTTTAATATTATATTTTGGAAATGAATCTTGTTTAATTAAAGTTGTTGGAAAAGAATTATTAAAAAATTCATCGATTAAAGAATTGAATGGTGAATCTATCATTCGATCTAAATAGTTACGTGCAGAACGTAACATTAAAGTATTATTTTTCATTTTCATAAATCCTAATTAAAGTTAGCAATTAATGTGTTTTGTATAACTCATTCATATGACATTATACAATTATATAGAACAACATATTTTTATAAAAGTAAAGCTTTATTTGAAGTTCTACTAAAATAAATATTATTTACAAAAATAAAAATACATTATATAATATATAAAAGGATTTTATATGATAAAAGAATATGATATGATGTTAAATGGTTTCAAAAGACCAAATTTAAGAGCAATTTCTTTTGCTTCACCTAGACGTGGAAGAATAATACATACTCATACAACAAATCATTTTACAAAATTTCCATTTTTTAATAAGCAAAAAAAGTCAAATTTAACATATGCGATTGCTGATAATGGTAAAAAAATACGTTGTGGCAGTTCTGTAATTGAAGATAAGTGGCTAGATAAATTAAATGTTCGTTTAAGACAAAAAGTAATAATATTAGCAGGTAAAACATATATCGTTGATGGTTTTGATCCAAAAACAATGACTTGTTTTGAAATGCTAGGAGACTATTATCATGGTTCACATAAAGTTTTTCCAACCAATAGAAATCTTATTTCTAAGCATTTAGGAAAATCACCTAATGAGTTATATAATGGAACAATTGCAAGATTTAAAATTTTAAAAAGCCATTCATTTAAAATTTATTTTGTATGGGAATCAGATTTTAAAAAAGGTCAACTTGGTCGTTTATATCGTGGTGGTAATGATAATTTATATTAAAAAGGAAAAAATATGAGATTACAACAAGTATTAGATGATTTATTAGAAATGCTTAAAGCAGAAGAAGAAGGTAAACATTTTAAAACTCTAGGTGCATTAAGAAAATCAAAATTTCAAAATAATAAATCTGAAGATGAATTATTTCTAAAAAGCGATATGTATGCTGGAACGATTGGTAATTCAGAGGCTGTTAAAAAAGGTCACATTACACGTAAAAAACATGGTATTGATAAAATTATTAATAAAAAAGCTGCTGCTAAACGTAAAGCTTGGTATCAAGACCCAGAAAATAAAAAGAAATTTCAAGCTATTATTGCAAAGCGTGATGCCAAAAGAAAAAATTTAATAAAAAACAAAAAGGGAAATGACTAAAAAATCATTTCCCTTTTCCGGTGAATTAAAGGTCTATCTTAAAATTACTTCTTCTATAGACTTTATTTTATCCATTTTATCAAAAATAGAATGAATCTTTTCTTTATCTTTATATGTTAAAAAATGATGTGAAGCTATTTTTTTCAAAAACGGTTTAGTTTCTTGATCATAATATTTTAATGTTAAATCTTTATGTGAAGTTTCAGCTTGAACTTTATCATCGAAATAATAAAGATGTTTACAAGCTGACGATAACCCTCCACCATTTACAGTTACATCAAAATAATATCTAGCTTGTCCATTAGTTTCATTGTTTTTACAATTTACATATCTACATATATTAGATAAATTTACAATTTTTGTTTTTATTTTAGGTAAATCATTTGTATGAACTACCACCTGTTTATAACCAACTGTACTCATTACTATATTCTCCAATAATAATGTTAATCTTCTTTTATATCTTTTCCATATACTACCATATTAGTTGGTTCAAAACGTTTAATCACATTCATTACCGACCAATGATCAAAAAGTGGATTAGAAGCAGCTAGTTTTTCTAAATCTGTTTTATGTTTTTGCATAAAAGACTCAGCTTCTTGTCTATTAGAAAAACATAAACCTGAATATAATTTTTTTCTATCTTGAATATACGAAATATCTTTACGTCTCGATATACTAGTATCCCAACTTTTCCATTTCGTACTTCCAGACTTTAGTGTTATTTGTTTGGAATCTTTAGACATTTCTACAAAACCTTCACGAGGAGCTAAACCACGTTTAAATTTTGTATCACGCGTTCCACAACGATTCCAAGTATTCATACGTATTTTAACTAATGCCATATTTTTTTCCTCATACATAAAATATATTTTTCTACATTAACAAAATATATAATAATAAGAAAAAAATAAAAAGAAAAGCCAACTTTATATAATACACACATTAAATTTCCAAATAGTAAATTATTATCATTAAGTTATTGTTTTTCAATAATAATTTTCATACCATTGTAAGTTAATGAAATTTTATCCTGATTATTATTAGTATTTGTATTAAAATTTGATAAATTATTTATATATGTTTGATTACTAAGAATCGCTTTAAGATTAGCAAAAGTTATTTTAAAACCTTTTGTATTACCAATAAGATAAAATGTAAAATTATCGTCTTCTTGATTATACATATATTTAACTTTAAGTTCACCTCTATCTTTTACTGTAAAAATAATTTCATTTTTAAATTGTCTTAAAATATAATATTCAAAATTATCATCTTTTTGAGTAGTCAAATAAGCATCTAATTTTTTTATAAGCTCTTCTTGCTCATCAAAAAGAGATAAATATCGCATAATTGCAAATGGAGTATTGAGCTTATTTTTAAAATCTTGATAAATCGGAACATTGTTATCTGTTAAAAACTTTTCAACAGTTTCATTATTTAATTCTTTTAAAATTGTGGCTTTTTCTCCAATATAAGGTATTAATTCTTCTAAAACAAGATCTATTTTTTTCTTATTTTCATCATCTAATAAATTATATTGCCATTCTTCTTGTTCTGTCATTTTTTTCTCTTAATGTTTATTTGTAAAATCTATTTCTGCAGAAATACCTTCAAATTTAACTAAAGTTAAAATCAATTGAGTTACTTCTTCAGTACTACATTCATTATTTGAAATAAATTCATTTCCATTGATGATAATTTTCCACTTATCACCTAATCTTTCTACTTTTATTTTCATAGTAAAGCCTTTCATTTTTTAATTACACACATATATAGAATATAAAAAATGAAATATTCTACCAAATTAATTTTCTAAAATTTTTTATAAATCAAGAGTATCAATAATTAAATTTGGATTGAATTTAGGTTCGATTTCATCTTCTTTATAAGGAATATAACCACAAGGATTGACTATATATTTTACATTTCTTTTTCCAAAAGTAAAATTAGATCTATTATGTACATGACCAGAAATAACTAATTTTATTCCAAGTAAATCTCTATCTATCCAATTTTCTAAATCTGAAGTATAACTTGCATTGAGTAAACCTTTTTTATATTTTTCTGATATACATTGTGGAGATAGACAATGATGAGTCATAAGTATAATTTTAGCTTTAGGATTTATTTTTAAAATTTTATCATGACATCTTTTAACTTCTTTTTTAGCTAATTTGTGTAGTTTAAGATAATATTCAGGTGAAAGATAAAATCTATTGTTTTCTTTACCCCATTTAAAATCATTCATTCGACTACTAGCTTCAGCCATAGTTTCATTACGAATAATTTGCTTAGTTAGTTTTTCTACTGGTTCATACTTACTCGGAAGACCATAAAGTCTAGTCCAAAAATCCCATGATTTTAGTTTTTCATTAAATTCTTCAAGTGTTAAATCACAGTAATTATAGTCAGTATAAAATGTACTTCCAATAATAGCTGTGTTTTCATCTATCCAACACCAATTATTTTCTAAATATTTCCAAAACAAATGAGTAATTGGAAATTTTTGCTTCAATTCTTTTTTGAGTTCAGACAATATTGGATGTTTATTATCTTTAGTATATTCATAACATATATGATTGCCATCTATAAAGATTACTTTTTGATTAGGAAAAAATTTTTCTAAAAATTCTTGATGCTTATTAATACCTGCTGCAATATCACCAGCAATAAGATTTATACAATCTGTATCTTTTTGTAAATCTTTATAGTATTTTTTATAAAATAAAGAAGTATTAAATGGATCTCTAAAATCAGGTCCATTTATTCTACTTGTATAATGTATATCTGATATTATTCTACATTTTGTCATTATTTTAATTTATAATCTAAAAGTTCTTTTATTTTTTTAATTTCATCTATAGTTAAAGGTTCTTGTTTTCCATAACCATATGCTAAATGTTCTAATTTTTGCATTAAACAGCAATAGCTAGAATTAGCTTTTTCAGTAAATTTATTTATTTCTTCTTTAGCTGCTTCATATCCATCTTCATATGTATCAGTTTCTCCGTGAATATCAGCATAAGCATCATCGACATCATCATCAGAAAGTTCTATCTCATCCACCCTTGCATTTAAACGAAAATACTCAGGAAAATTTGAAAGCATATCTAAAGCATCTTCTAAATTACTTAAATCCTTTTTAGTATAGAGTTTAGCAGTTTTATTCCATGATTCAAATTGTTCAATTAATCTTTTGTTATTGTCTTCATCGAATTCTACATCAACATCTTGTTCTTTATCAACATTAATAAAAGTCCACATTATTAATTTTTTCCTTTCGTTTTTTTCTTTTCTTTTCTTTCTATTGCTTTTTGTATACGACGTTCTTTATGATTCAATTTACGCATAATAGGGGAATTACCAGTATCTTCGGCAATCCATGAACCCTCTTTATTAAACTTCATTCCTAATAAATCATATAATGATTTATTTTCTTTTTTCTCATCTTCTGTCATTATAACATACCTTTCGTAACATTAATGAAATTTTTATGATTTGGTAAAAGTACTAATATACAATTATCTTTTAATTTATTATTTGTTTTAGGTGCCCATAATAAAGAATCCATGGCAGCCATATTTTTAAGATAATGTTCTGTATAATTACGACTATATTTATTTTTAGTTTTAATTAAATTAAAATGAATTAATTTATTACATTTCATAATAGTATTAGAATTAGCTTGAATATTTTGATAATGATATTTATTAAATTTATTTTGTTTAAGCATAATTTTAATATCTTCCATTATATTAGTAGCTTTATATAAATCTTCATAACATAATATATTTTTATTATCAAAAATATTATTTGATAGAGTATATATTTTTTCTTTTTTCATAAATAATTTTTTTAAAAAATTAAACATTTACTTTTCCTCCAAAAAACTATTTATATATTCTAAATCAACTTTGTTTATAAAATCATTAATAATTTTATCATCTTTTAATGCTAAGAACATAATAGATTTTATATTTGATGGTTTATTTTTTATCATTTCTGCATAGTTTTTCTTACTAAGTTTTTCATCATCATTATTATTTATTTTTAAATCGCTATAAATATTTTTTGCTGAAATTATGATATTATTAATTTTAGTCTTAAATATTTTTAATTTTTCTTTAAGTTCGGTTAATTTATCTTTAAGTTCTGGAAATATTTCTAACAAATCATCTTCTGATTCATTACGTATACATTGAAGTAAAAATTTTTCACTTATACCCATCTCATGTTTAGCAAATTTTATTTTAAGATATTCATTACATTTAATTTTAAAGCGATGAAAATTAATATCACATACAACGACACCTTCTTTATCTATATTATCATATCCATTACAACGAGTTAATACTTCTTCGATATTTTTGTCCATATATAATTCTGGATGTTTAAAAGCACTTAGAATTATATTGTCAGATATATCTTCTGGACCATATTCCCACCACGTATTTATATTACGACATCCTAAATACCAAAGTTCTGTTTTTGGATAATCACAAATAATTCTCGTTTTTGGAGATACTAGTTCAAACATATATGTATAATTTTTATCTAATTGTTCATACCAATTTTCAGTTAATTTAGCATGTTTAAATGCAAGCTTAAGTAAATCCAAAAAACTGTTTGCGTTTTTAGAATCTTCTTCTTGATATTTTGAAATTAATGTTTCTGGTAATTGACAATTTATATCCCAACCATTATTAGATACCCATATCCAACGATTAAGTTTTTTCGAATACCAACATTTCATTAACATACCATCTATTTTATCATGCACTTTGGCTGTTGACCAATCTATTTCATCTTCATCATCTTGTCCATGATTCATAAATTTATAGAATGGTGTGCATATCATTTCAGGACTATTCAAATCTGATACATCAACAATAGAACCTCGGCATGCTTTAACAATTCTATTAGTAAAATCACTTTCAAATTGACTATAACTCACCATATAAGCTTCTGAATAAATTAAATTATTATTTTCATCTTTAAATGGACATTGTTTGGCTGTAATAAAATATGGAGCTTTAGCTATTTCAGAAATCCAATTTTTACCATGAAAACGTATAAAATCAAGTAAATCGTTATAATAAAGTTCTTGCATTAATCAATCCTTTTAAATATTGTATTACAAATATTATTTACACTTACATTTAAATCCGCAGTTGTTTCTAAAGTATTTAACAAAAATTTTTCTATTTCGTTTTTTGTTTTTGGTAAACTTAAATACTTTTCATACATTGTCATTGCTCCCATGGCTTCTCTTGCCCCACAACCAATAGCTACATATGCTTTATCTGTCTCTCCAACTTGAAAATCTGATTCTATTTTATAAATTTTATTTTGAATTCCTAATAAAATATCACCAGGACTAGCAAAATCAGTTTCATCATTCTTTACACATATATTTTTTTCTATAAACAAATTTCTAATACCATTAATAACTGTTGTTCGAACATATTTATCTATATCTTCATTTATCTTTAATTTTGGTATATCTAATTCATACATTAATACATCACGCATTCTAAAAGATCCACATGTAGCAATTAACATATCATTTAATTTAAAAATTTTTGGATCTAGACGTGTTTCTTTAGTATCTTCATTTGATCCTTGAGTATCACTAGCAAAGCAAAGCATTTTATTAGTTTTATAACCAATACAACAAGTCATTTCCCAACTCCTAAATTATTTCTTTAAGCCAATATAATATTTCATTATGATTATGTAAAGCCCTAAATGAATACATGTTTGAATTTTGCTTTAATAAATTTCTATACATTCTTTCAATTACATTATCTGGTACACGTTTATATTCTGGTAATCTTAAAGAATTTCTAATTTTTGCTTCTGATAATGATACATCTGAAAAATCAATTATGATTAATTCTGCTCCATATTTATTAGCTAATTTTTCATAATTTTTTAATTGCCAAACATTAATATTAGTGGCATCAATTGTAGTCGATTTATGTAATTCTAATGATTTTTCTAACTGATTAAATATTTCTTTCCAAACAGTTTCATTATTTAATTGACTAATATATTCTCTACCGTTTTCAACTGTTCTACCACTAATTTTTTCGCGAATTATATCAGATTCAATAACATTTGAAATCTTAGTCATATAATCTCTAGTGAAACTACTTTTTCCACATCCTGGAATTCCACGCATTACAAAAAAATAAAAATTATTAGAATTATAAGGTTGTAGCATTTATATCTCCATTTTCTTTTGACTGCTCTAATTTTCTTTTCCAAGCTGATGAAATTTTCTTTAAAAATTTATATCTTAAAGTTTCTAATTCTTCGTCATTATATTCATCTCTATGTGCTAATAAATATTTTCTAATTAAACTCAATTTATCAAAACTATAAGCATCTAACCTTTTTGCAAACCATAAATTAACTTTTAATTCATAATTATTTTTTATTACTCTATCATCAAAATTTTTAATTTTTTCTTCTTCTTTTTGTTTTTTCTCAATCAATTTAATTTTACGCCACGACATAATTTTTTTATTCCATGCTTTTAATTCACATGGATCTGCTGTTTTGTTTATAATAGAGCAAATAAGATCATTTAATTTTTCTTTATTTTCGTTAGATTTACCATTAGAATCATGAAAATATTCATAATTTCCTTCATAATAAACATAATGATGACGTATATAATCTACTTTGTCACCAAAATCTAATCTCGAATCTTTTATAATGTCATAAATACTACGTCTACCAAAATGTAAAGTTTTTCTTTTAACACCGCGTAATATTTTATAATCATAGTGTTTTATAGTCATTTTAACCTCCTAATATATAAAATATAGTTAAAAGGATTAAATGTAAAACCCTATTTTATTTTTCTAAACCAATCTATTAATATTTCACGAGAAACTTTCATATAGTTTTTATTATATAATTTCAAAAGAATATCATATTGTTGTTTTTCTTCTTCTGTTGAACATGCATATAAAAGCATAAATAAACTAGCAGATGAATTCATATACTCTTTTAAAGACTCTTCTGTGATCACTTTACTGTCATTTAAAGTTATGTTACCTATATATCACATTACCATTATTTTTTATTCCTATCTGATTCAAGTATTAATTTTATTAGAGCTTTGTCTCTTTCTGTTTTAATTAATTCAGCTAGTGCTGTTTTATAATTATAATTTGAAAGTTTAAGTAGTGTTAAATATTCATTTTTTGTTTCAGTGTTATCTACTTTTTTTAATTCTAATTCAAATAATAACTTGTATACAATTTCATCTGAAGAATTAGAAATAGCTTTACATAAAATTTCTATAATGTTACCTTCATGAGCTATTTCATTTTTAGTTCCTGTTGCATTAGCCCAAGTTAAAGTAGTCGGATTAGTTGAACTACTACTAACAAAAACTGGATTTGTAAAAGTTTTTGATCCTGAAATAGTTTGACCAGGAGTTATGTGTACAACATTAGAAATAGAATTATTTGATTTTGCTTGTGGCATTTTATAATCCTTTATTATATTCAATTTGTAAAACAGTTTTTCTATAATTATTGTCATTAAGTTTTAAAAGTACTTGATATTCTGCTTTAATTTCATCATCTTCATTTTCATTCAATTTATCAAATATTATATGATAATAAGCTTCAGTAGATATAGTATTTTTTGTATTTATCCAATTGAGAGTAGCCAATTTTGGAAAAGATATATTTTTTAATTCGGTACATTGCTCAAATATATTATTCATCATAATAAATTCCTATATGAATTCAAAATATTATTTGTATCAATTGTTAATCCATTATTATACTCAATCTGTAAAACTGTACGCCGATAATCATTATCATTCAACTTTAATAACGTTTCATATTCTGCTTTTTTATCCTCATTTTCATCACAAAGATTCATGAATACATTACGATATAAACAATTATTATCAAATGGAAGTCTGCTTTCTTCATTTGAGGCTGAAAAAATTGATGGATATAAACTAGAAGTATCTAACTCTACTAATTTAAGCAACTCATTTTCATTTCCAACAACATAATTTATACCATCAAAATTAAACATTGAACCTGGAATAAGTTTATCTGGATGCATCATTATTTCCTTTCAAAATTTCTTGTATTAAACCTGTTTGAATAGCTAATACTGTTTTAGCACAATTACCATCTAATAATTTAAAAAGCGTATCATATTGATTCTTTGTTTCATCATCAGCAGCTCTCCAAAGTTTACGATATATAAAACTATATAATTCATCAAGGTCTAATTTTTCAATAAAATCGTTAATACAATCTTTAATGTTATAATCTTTTATACAACAACCTAAATTAATTTCTATATCGCGTATATCACGTATAGCCTTAAATATATTATACTTTAATTTTGATATATCTTCGAGAGTTTGTACCTCGTAATCTTCATAATAATCACGATTATAGTCATAATTCATGGTAATTAAACTCCTTATAAGCTTCATCTAAAGATAAAATTTTGATTCCTAATTGTAAAGCCTTTTTCATTTTAGTTGAAGTACTGTTTTTATCTTTAACAATTAAACAATTTGTATTTTTTGTCCAATTATCTCCAGCTTGACCTCCATTATCTATAATATGCTGAATAAGTCCTTTATCACGTATACCTGAAAAGCAAACAACATAATCTTGATAAATATTTGAATTTATATTATTTTCTTCTGTTTTGAATTTAACACCATAATCAAAAAGTTCCATGTGTGTTTTACGCATATACCAAGCATTTCTATATTCCATATATTGACTAATTCTAGATTCACCCAAACCTGGAATTGTTCTAAGTTCATCTTCTGTACAATAACAGCTAAATTCACCAAATTTATCCCAAATAGGTTGAAGAACACGTTCACCCATATCAGGACCAAATGCCCCACAAGCTACCGCAAATTTGACTTCCGTAATAGTTGTTTTTTTGGCTTCTAGACTATTTTCTATCTTTTTTCCATTCTTCCCTATTACTTTTTCAATTATGCCTTTGTGAAGTGAAAAAATGTCTTCTGAATGATATATTGTGTTTTTGTTTAATAAGGTTTCATAAATTTTTACACAATTACCATAACCAAGCATATCTATTTCTAATTTTTGACCAAGATATTCTAAAGCTCTTATTTCTGCTTCTTTACGATAATCATCATAATCTGTTGACCAAATATATTGTAAATCTACACCATTTATTTTTGTAGCACATTGTGGCAAATTATATTGTTCAGATGGTACAAGTACTTCTTCTAATTTAGGAATAACCAAACCAGCTCGCTTAAATTTAATTTTTGCACCTATTCCACATTTAGATTTTATGACATTTTCATAATTATGAGCCGTTATATTTGTAATTAAAGCACCTGCGACTTCTATTGGTTCAATTTCAAGTACAGGAGTAAATATACCCCAACGACTAATTTGCCAATTAATGTTTTTTACAACAGATTCAGCAACATTATCATAAATACCTATTTTAAATTTACGACTACACTTTGGATTTATAGTTCCTCCAACAAATCCAGTATCACTATAATCATTCTGAGTAATAATTATACCATCTAATTCGTAATCAGAAAATTTTAAACGAGTTTTTACTATTTCTAAACAATTTTCATCAGTTAAAATTTCACTAGAGCATTCTTGATAATAAGGTACAGTAAAGCCTAAATGTTCTAATTGTTTAAAAGCTTTTGCTGTTCCTTGATTATTAGATGTCCAATAAGCAACAAATTTACAATTATTAAAAATATTAGCATCTGTATCTTTTTTATTTAAAGCACCTGCTATTGTATTACGACCATTTTTTTGTTTTTTACCAGTTTTTAATTCAATTTCATTAAGTATAGATTCAATTCTATTTTTCTTAAAAAGAAGTTCGCCCCGAATAATTAATTTATTTTTGTAATCAATTGTTTGTGGTATATTAGGAACCTGACTTATGTGACGCATAATATCTTTTCCTTTTATACCATGACCACGAGTGGCCGCTATACTTAATTTTCCATTAATATATGTAAGAATAACGGAACAACCGTCTAATTTATCTGAAAATACAAAATTTTTATGTTTACCAATCCATTTTTCTAAATCACCTTCTTTTAATTCTTCCATACTACCCATTGGAATCTCATGAATAATATCTTGACCATATCCGGTATTTTCTGAAGTTAATTCATTAAAAAATGAATCTTCTGGCCATTTTTCTTTAGCACAAAAATAAAGTAAATCATATAATTGATCGTCTATGAATAGACTAGGAAGGGTAATATTAAATTCATTTTCTATAACAGGATATTCATCTTCTTTCAAACAATATATTTCACCCTTAGAATAAAATTCATTACATTTTTTCAAAATATGCTTAATCTGGGTATTCATTTGCATTAAATATCTCCTTTTTATACTTTTCAACCATCGCCATAAATTTCCAATATTTTTTTTCATCATATTTAAAATTTTGTTTATATATACATAATACTTCAAATTCATTTAGTATTAATTTTGAACCAAGTGTATAATTTATATAATGGAAAAATTTACCAGTTCTGCAATCATATATAATTGCATTAATATAATTATCTGTATTTTTAGGCTGAGTAGAAAGAAAAATATAATCATAACCACTGTTTGTAGTTTTTATATATACATATTGTCTTGTTTTTTCTTTAACTATATTCATAATTAACTCCTTATATATTAATTATATAATAGATAAAGCAAATAGTAAAGCCATTATAAATTTAAATTAGTACATTTAACTCCAGCTTCTTTTAAAATAGATTGAGCAATATTTAAATTATCTTTCCAATGTTCAGATATTTGATATTCATTTGGTATTGTGTAATATATAGCTTTTATACCACTTTGAATAATCATTGCTGCACAATGTGCACAAGGTGGTAAACCATAAATATACATTATACAATTAGATAAATCTTGTTTTGAACAAAGTATTGCGTTTTCTTCAGCATGTAAAGTAATTGCTCTTTTAAATTCTTTATCATTAAGCCTATCTTCTGTATCATTAATATTTTTAGGAAAGCCATTATAACCTGTTGAAATAATTTTATTTTCTTTATTTACAATTACCACACCTATTTTTTTAGATGGATCTTTTGACCAAGTTGATACAAATTTAGCCATATTTATAAACCTAATATGCCATTTCATTATATTCTTTCCTTATTTAGCATTGTTTCATTCCATATTCTTATAGCACTTTTTTTACTTGCTCCCAAAAATTCATAAATATCCCAATGTTTACAATTTGGACATTGTGCATAATAAAGTTCTTCACCATTAATTTCAACAATTCTTGGATAAATAAGAAGACCTTTACGCTTACAATGCTTGCATGGTGCTGCACCATCTTGATTATACATTATTTCTTTTTTTATCATTTTAAATCTCTTTTCAATTTTCTACAATAAATGATATTTTATTCATTTTTAAATTAAGTGATTTTACTTCATTTTTTATTAAATTCCAAAGTATTTCTTTATTTAAATATACTTCTTTAGTAGTTATATGTTTAATAATTTTACTATGTTGACATATTTTTTTACATTCATTTCTAGTTTTAAAAGATTTTTTATCTATTAAAATTCTAGCAGGATTTGGTTTATTTATAGCAATACATTTATAAACTGCAATTTTACCAGGTATTAAATTATATGTTTCATAATGATGTACATATTCTCTATATTTTGCTTTTTTATTGTTATGTGTAATAATTAGCTCTCTTCCTATTTCACTTTCTTTTACTGAATTAGTTCGTTCTATTTCACCAGTCATTTTAAATAATGTAAGATATTCATTAAGTTTTTTATCAGTATGTATTGGTTCAACTAATTCTAATACAATTTGATGATAAGATTGATTACCTAATTTATTAGATAAATAATAATCATCTGTCAAATATAGATATTTAGGAAAATTAAAAAATTTTGACATATTATTATATATCCTTTTGAGGTCTAACAATACATATAGTAAATTTTTTATTTGCCATAGCTTTAGCTAATTTAAATATTTGTTCTTTTGTTACATTCATACGCTTTTTCAATTCTTCTTCATAATTGAATTCTTTATTGAAATAAAATAAATTATTAACATAATATTTTATTATATTTTTACCTTCATTTGCAGTCGCAAAAGCATATGATAATGTATTTTTAGCTTTAGTTAATTCTTCATCTGTAATTGAATTACATAACGTCATAAAGGTATCTTTAATAGCTTGAATAGCTTTGTCTTCATTTACTGGTTCTACAATTGAAAATATTATAAAAGTATTAGCAATTCTACAAGTATCAGTAAAAGTTGAAGTACTATATGTCAAACCTAACTTTTCACGCATTGTTTGAAATAATCTTGTTGACATACCACCATCAAATATAGCCATCATAACATCATAAATAGGTTGCCATTCAGAATCAATTTTAATGGCTGGCATTCCCATATAAATATAACTTTGTTCTATTCCTGGTTTATAAATTATTGTTTTTTTATCTTCTGCAATTTTTACTCTTTCAAAAATTTCTTCTTCACCACGTGATAAATCATTAAACAAATTAGAAATATAGCTTGTAATTTCATCTAAATTATAATTTTCTGGTACAATAAGAGAAAATATCATATTATTCGGAATATAATGTTTTTTATAATATTTAATTAAATCTTCTTGTTTAAAATTTTTAATATTTTCTAATGTACCTATTACTTGACGTTCCAATCTATGTCCTTCAAAACCTAATTTCATTAAACCTAAATAACCTGTATAGTTTGGATCATCATTACGTTGTTTATATTCTTGAATAATTACTTCACGTTCTTTTTCTAATTCTTCAATAGGAAAAATTGAATTTCTAACAATATCTGTTAAAAAATTACAAGCCTCTTTCCAAAAATTACCTGGCATACTTACTGTATAGCAAGTTCTATCATCAGCTGTATATGCATTAGTATTACCGCCTAAATTTTCAATATAATCAATTAATTCTTTTGCTGTTTTTGTTTTAGTACCTTTAAATGCCATATGTTCAAGAAAATGTGATATACCATTCTCTTCGTCTGTTTCATTCAACATTCCAGTTTTAACGGTAATTGCCCCATTAACAGTATATATATCTTTTGACATAAGTATAATTTTTAAACCATTATCTAAAGTAACTAATTTTGTTAACATTTAATATCCTTTCTTTTAATACATCATTTGATTTATAATAATTATATAATTATTATTTTATAAAGTAAAACCATAAAAAAGGCCATATTAATTATAAAACTAATATGGCCGTACCCAATAATGAAAGGAGGTATTTGGGATTTTACTTATCAAAGTCGCTCAAAATACTTAAAATTTGAGCAGCTTGAGAATAGTTTTTTGTATCAGTCAATAAATTAGCAGACTTAACAAGATTTTGAATAATCATATCTTTTGTTGATACTTCTTTAATATTCGATTGCTCAATAAATTGGGTGTTATTATTTCTATGAATGTTTCTTGTAATAGAAGATTCTTTAAAGCCATACGTATGATTTACCCTTTTTACCATTGGTGATAAACGAATATAACTTTTACCTTGTTTATCAATAAATTTACCTGTTTCTTCCATTTTTACACTCATAGTCCACATATTAATTCCTAATTCTTTAGCAATTGCTCCAATACTAGGATAAATCTTACCAGTTTCTAAACATTTTACTTGAACTGCAGCTTTTGGACCTCTAGTTATTTTTTGAATAGGCTTTACTTCAGATTTATATAAATTATAAGAATTTTTTCCAAGTTTTTGTATAACGTAACCTTTAACATAAGATTGATTTTTACTTAAAGCATTATATAATGCACCTTTAGACATATCACATAGATTAGCTGCATCTCTAACTGAATCAAAATGAACATTATCGACACTAATTTCAATAAAAGGTTTTTTACTCATTTTTATAAATCTCCAAAAATTGTTAAAATTAATCATTAAACATTTATTTTATATAGTAAAATTTTTATTTTGTAAAGCCATCATTTTAAATTATTTATCATATTTATAACACTACTTATCGGTATTAATTTATTTGCCCAAAATACAATATTCTTATCTAATTTTTTATTTTTAATTATTTCATAATTTTCTTCATTTCCAGAATACATAATAACTTTTGTTTTAAGATTATTATCATCTAAATATTTTAACATTTCTAATGCAGTTTCATTTTGCATATCATAATCTGAAATTATAACACGTGCTTTTTTATATAATTCTTTTTCTACAAGAGAAGGCATTTCAAATTGTTTTAAAATATAATTAGAAAATTTAGAAAAAGCTAATTTAAAACTCTCTCTAACTATATAATCATCCTCTAAATGTATAATTATTTTATTCATAATTTTTTCTCTTTATTAATATTTCTATGAAATAGTTTTGTTTCTGGATATAAAATAATTTTTCCCTTAGTTGAATGTATAATTACAGACATAGCACAAAGAGAAGTATTTAAATTAGATAAAATTCGAATATCTTGCGTTTCATCATATTTTTCTAAAACACGTAATAATTCTCCAACTGTTTTAATATGTGCTTTAATTAATTCAGCCATAATATTATTCCTTTGTTTTAATCTTTGTTAAATTTTCTAATATTTCAGCTCCTCTTTTTTTTCTATCTTCGGGATTACCAAAAAAGCTTAATTCCCAAAATAAACCGTATATAACATGCATTAAAGTAGGATGTACATGTACTTTTTTGATTAGATTGCCTTTTTCATCATAAAATGGAGCTTCACAATCAAAAGTTAACTCTAAATTTTTAATATCATTAGCACCTAAAAAATCTATACCAAAAATTTCACCTTTTTCATCAATACCATCTACTTCCATTTTAATCGGAGCTGTTTCAAAATATTCTTTATTAAATTCTAAACCATACCAATAAAAACGTAATTTACCATTTACGTCTTTTGCTTCTGATTTTTGTTCAGCTTCAGCTAAAAATTCATCAGCATAAAATAAAATCGGTTTAATTTGTTCATTTTTCTTAACTAAATTAAAAATAGTTTGTACAGTTGATCCTTTAGCAAATACTACAGGAGTAGATGCTAATGTATATGGATTAATATTACATTTTTCTTTTTTTTCAGAATATCTTTTATAATACATATCTCCATTTATATCTACATATACATATTCCATTGGAAAATCTTTTTTCATAACTAATTCCTTTCTTTTTTACTATTTATTTTATATTAGTATATAATTAACTATTTGTAAAACCATTTATTTTTGTCAATTTTTTATATTTTATGTATATTTCCTACAACTGACCATGTTTGCCAAGTAATATCTAAAGACTCTAATGTTTCATCTGGATTATCTGTTCTTAAAACAAATCCTAATTTTTCTTGACACCATTCAACTAAATATTTTTTACCTTTAGTATTTTCAACATAATCATTTTGAAATATCATTTTTTGTGATTTATCTAACATTCCAGTACTTCTATCTAATTGAATATTGTAAGTACCAGGTTTATCTTTATCTGTCAAGCCAGTAATAATATTAGAATAATTAAATGCATTAGCATATGCAACGTGTACCGGAATAGATTTTTTATTCTCTGTCTTATAAGTTACATATCTATATAAATCACCTCGCATTTTACACATTTATTAACCTCCAATATTTAAATTATATTTAATTTATAATTTAAACTATTTAATTTGTAAAGCCTTTTTACATTCTTTTAAAATTTTATTGATCCAACCTTTATTCATTTCTATTATATTAACATTTGGATTATTTATCATTGTATAAGCTGCTAAAGAATGTGTTGCAACAATTATTTGTACATTTTTATTTAAAATACATAAATTTTCAAACCATTTAAATAATCCAAATTGCATATTTAATGCCATATTATTATCTGGTTCATCTGCAATAATTATACAATTATTATCATATTCTATCTTATTATCAACTAATTCTTTAATTTGTTCATCATTTAATTTATGGGTTTTTTTAAGATTTTCTGAAAACCAAGTATGATAATCATAATTACTTTCTCCTCTACTAGAAAAATGACCAGAAATAGCAGTAAATATATCACAACTCATACTATTAAAATCAGGGGCCTCAAAAATTTCATTTGGATTATATTTGATTATTTTACTAACTTTACCTTTTGCTCTAGCATCAAGATATTTTTGAAAATTTAAAAAATCATTTTGCTTAGGACCATTATAACATTTTCTATAACCATTATATTGTTCAATTAATGCTAATAATGATGATTTACCACTAGTATTTGCTCCAACAATTATATTAAGTCCTGGTTTAAATATAAATTCACGAAAATCAGAATTCTTGAATCTTTCATTTCTTCTAACTTCTAAATATTCAATCATAGCTATTATTTCCTTAAAAGTAAAAGACTTAATAAATCTTTTTTATGTCTTTCGCCATTTTTTGTAAGTTTAACTTTAAGTGTAGTTTGAAAATATTTTTGAGCCTTTATATGTAAAATATCTAGTATTTCTAAATACTTGTTTAATTGATAAAAATTAATAAAATCATTTATTAATTTTTCATTTAATTTGTAATCTTCTGTATTTATCATAAATGCTATACCAAACTCATCAGTTTTATTATTATAATCTATATAATCTATAGTAACACAATAAGGTTTTATATATTTCACAAAAGTACCATATATAACCTTAAAAAGTTTCGATGTTACTGTATATTTCATATCTTTTGCCCATTTATTTATTTTATATAAATATTGTATACTATTTTTCATATAAAGTAAAGCCTTTTCAATCTATACTATTTAAAGTTTCTGTATATCCAAATAAAGCTAATAAACCTATTATAAATTCTATGTCATCTTTTGTTATGTTATTTTTTAAACTTATTTTTGCAGCATAACTATTAGGATTTTTACCATATTCAATATCTATAAATTTACGAATACCGTCTTGACTTAATTTATATTCAAAAGAAGTTTGTAAATTATTATTATCATAAAAAGTATTATAATATAGATTAAGCTCTATTGTATAATATAAAGTAGATGAACTACCTACTACAACTTTATTCTTTTTAGTCGTAAATTTTTGCATTGTAGCTTTTAAATAATCTATAAGCATCCACCAACATTTTATTTTTGGTTCAACATTTTCTAACCAATTAATTGACATTATATTACCTCATAGTATTTTCTATTAAAATTAAATTTTTCGTAATATCTAAATATCTAATATCTCGATCTACAAAAATAATTAAATTTTTTTGTGTAATATTACTAGCTCTTGGAAATAAAGCGGTATTAGCATCAAAATATTTTTTAAAAAATTCAATTAATACTTCTCTATATGATTTATGCTTTTCTTTAATTATAGAAAAATAAATCAATGTAGCTAAATCATTTGAAATTTTAAATTCTATATACACAGGAAAAGAATTTTTCATAACTGTAAATAATTTTTTATCAGAATATCTATTTTTATCATAATATTTACCGTATCTGCCATTTTTACATAAATAATTTTTGCTAAAATGCCAAATTTTATATTCTGGACATATTTTGGTTAACCATTTTATAAATTTATCACGCCTATTACCCTCTATAATTAACCAATGTGTTTTTCCAATTTCTTCTAACATTTATTATTTTTCCTATAACTATATGCATATTCTAAGGCTTCTTCAAGTGTATCATCAAAATATTTTTTTATATCTTTCGATGGCATAAAACTAAAAGCAGCATTTAAATAAAGACTAGTTAAATTTATATAAAGTTGAGATGCATTTTTACCTTGTTTATATAAATCATATGCATATTCTTTTTCTAATTTACATTTTTTCATAAGGTAAACAATAAATAATTTATAGTCATTTGGTTTTAGATGACAGAAATATGTATGATCTTTTTTATCAATAAAATCATGTTTACTATAATTAGTTAAATTTACTTTATATATTATTATTTCTTTATGTTGATTATCATATGTATTTTTTAATTGTTTAATTCTAGCTTTTCCTTCTTTTTGTCCACACGAAATAGCTGTTTTGACTATTCTTTTTAACCAATGGCTTTTTTCTTCATTATGATATTTAGTTTCTAAAATATCTTTTGATAAATTCTCTATATTAAACCAAACTGTATCAGCATATTGTTTAAATATAGAAAAAGGATTATTATAATTTTTAAGTGAATTGTCTATATAATTACTAATTTCATTTTTTTCATACATATCTCTTTCTACAATCCAATCAAAGCATATATCATTTAAATCTTTTCCAACTAAATTTTTTAAATAGACAAGATTAAAAAAGATAGTACGATAAGAAAAATAAATTTTATCGCCTTCATAAAAATTAATAGTTATCATATCCTTTTCTTCAGTCATTTTAATTTCCTTAATGTGGATAATATATTAATATTTATACTATATATAATTACAGATGTAAAGCCGTTAATTCATAAAAGGTTTTTGATTTTTAATAAAACATACATTTCTTCTATTGTAATTTGTTTATATTCTAATTCTTCTATTTCAGTTGACATAAATTCATTTATAGATTTAAAAATTATTTTGCTTTTACTTTTTTCTAATCCTAATTTTTCTAAAAATAATTTCCGTATATCAGAAGCAATAGAATAACCAGAATCAAATATTTTATATTTAATATTCATAGTTTTACGATATTTATTAAAATATACATAATCTAAACACCACATAGCAGCTGGTATATTATTATCAATTAATTTAAAGATTGTTTCACATACTATATCATTATCAAAATACAAATCCAAAGCACTCCATTAAATATATACCGCTATATATTATTAAAAAACTTAATAACAATATAATTAATAAATCTAAAGTATCAAATTCCATATTATATTAATCTCCAAAAACCATCTTTAAATACACATAAAAATAATTTATATCATCTTTTATTTCAAAGCATAAATATTCTTTACGATAATCTTTTTCTAAATATTTTAAATTATATTTTTCACATATTTCTTTTACTATGTTTTTTCTATTTTTACAAATTTTAAAATATATTATTTTGAAATTTGAATGAATTAAATGTCTATAATATTTTCCATATCCATCACTATATGCTAATATATGTCTTTTTAATACTCGACAATTTAAAGAATAATTAAAAGAATATCTAACATGACGTTCAATTATCTCTAAGCATTCATCATACTTCTCTAAATATTCTTTAGTTATATCTAAATTATTCATATTTTTCCCTATATGATAGTTTATATAAAGTAACTATATTAAATACTTCATTTAAATATTCTTCTTTAAAACTTAGTTGTAAATAAGTAATTAGTTCACTATTTGTATATTGAAAATCAAAATATTTATCTATATTAAAATATTTCAAATAAAAATTTATTCGATCTATTGGGTTTATTATTAAAAATGATATATACCAATTACTTAAACTAAGTTTATAAGTAAAAAGTTCATCATTTGAATATGATAATGATGAAACATTACATGTATTGTATATTATCTTATTTGTTAACCAATTTGCTAATTCTATTTCTTTACTCATTTTGTTCCATTAATTTATAACTAATAATTATCTCTTCTGTTTGATTTAAATATTTTTTATTAAATTGAAGTGTAATAGCTGATCCAGGTTCATATATACTTGTTGGATTGGTATAATCTGCATCTAAATATTTATTTAATAATTTTTTATTAATATAATCTTGTAAAGTTCCACAAATTTCTCTTGCATCCCTATATTCAACTTCTAAATATACAATCATTATTCCTGATTCTATTACAGATAAAGGAGCATTTAAAGCCTTATGCATAACATATATAAGAAAATCATTAATCAAATCAATTCTTTTTTGATATAAATCTTCTTTTTTTAATAAATTATTCATTTATACTTCCTTTAATTTCATTAATGTATATAAATCTGCAAAAGAACTACCACTGTTAAACGGAGCTCCACACATTACTACAAATTGTTCATCTTCATCAATTTTTTTACCTTTAGCTGCTCCAATATAATATTTTATTTCTTTTGTTAAGGTATCTAATACTTTAACGATACCAATAGTATTAAGTTCACCTTTATCCATATAATGATATGTTGTTAAAGGAAACCAAATACTATCAATTATAACAAAATTAGTCATACCATAACATTTAACTCTACGCTTATTTGTATCAGTCATATTTTTTATCCTTTAATTTTTAACTATATAGTATTATATAAATTTATATAATGTAAAACCATCTAAATCATATTAATCCCATTAATTTTATCAATGTCAAAAATTCATTAAATTCTATTTCAGTTAAGTTATTTTTTAATTTTATTTTAATTGAATAGTTTGATATATTTACTTTAATATAATTATCAAAATTTTTATTTTTTAAATATTGTTCAATACTATGTTTTATCATATATAAAGCATTATTTAATCCAATTTTATCATAATTTGGATTATCTATTAATTTGAATTTTACTTTTGCAGAACCATCATAATTATGCCAAATATTTCCAAACAAAGTTTTATCATACTTAATTATGTGTGAAACAAGTATTTCATATAAAATCATTGAAATTTTAGTTAGTTCTTGATTATTAATAATCATATTTTTATTCCTTATTACTTATAAATTTACATAATGTATACAATTCATTAAATTTATCATTAGATATATAAAAACTTAAATGTTTCAATCTATAATTTTCATTTTCTAAACAAAGACCAAAATTTTTCATGATATTTTCACTTTTCTTTCTACGATTTGTTTTACTCCACACATTAAATTTAATTAAATTATTTGGTATATTATTAAATTGTATATGTACAAACCCTTCTGAATAAATATAACAACCATCTGTAATCCTATCACCATTAGATTCCCAATGATCATTTAAAGTATTAATAATAAAATTATATTTTTTATTAAATTCATTAATATCTTTAATAAATTTTACACGCTCAATTAATTGCATTTCAACAGCTTTTATAATTTTATTTTCTTTCATGATACATTTCCTTTTTATTGATATATTTTTATTATCATTTATATGCATAAATCATTTAATTAACATTTTTGATAAAGTATATAAATCGTTAAACATATTTGATTGTATTTTAAATATATAATATTGACTTCTATAATTAATAATATCAATTGGAATTAAATCAAAAACATTCGTTAATTCTTCAACTAAAATTTTTCTTTTATTACCAAATGTAAATATAAATGTAATATAATCATCTTGAAGATTTGCTTTTTTTGATAATCTAAATAGATTATTTTTACTATTATTATCTATTTCAAATCCATTATGTATAATAAAAGATATATGACGTAAAAAAGATTTTGAACTTTTACCATTATAAGCTAATTCAGTAGTTTTAAATTTATTACTTAAATACATAATAATATTACGATTTATATCATTATATATTTGTTCATATTCTGTGATGTTTTTTGCTATAATTTCAAATTCATCTATAGTCATTTAGATAATTCCTAACAATTTTATTGTGGTTAATGTATTATCAGAATCAATTATTTTATATATCACACATTGTTTTTCAAAAGATCTCTCAATTTCTTGAATATCTAAAAGTTTAAATGTATTTTCTAAAGAATCTGTTAATTTACAAAATGGAATAAATAAGATATTATTTAATTTATACTGATTTATATTTATGTAATTTTCAAAAAAATTAGTATGAATAAGTTTAAAATATATTATTTCTTTAACTAATTGATCTTTAAATTTTTTTGGTAAAACTACATCATTGATAAATTCTGAAATTTTATCTTTATAAATAAATATTTGCTTTTTATTTAAAAATCCAAAACTATTTAATGCAAATATATCAGGATATTCTCTTTCTAATTGATCTACAATTTTAATAAATCTAGACTCATTAAAATGTCTACTTTTCATATAACCTATTTCATATCCATTTATTTCAGAATATGGAGATTCATTTACAAGAATAAGTCCTTGTTTATTTTGTATTCTGTCTGTAATTTTAATTAGTCTATTTAATTTATATTCAATTTTTGCTGTTGTTAAAAAATCTATACTTTTCAACATCTTTTTTTCCTTTCTATATAAAATTATAGGCTTTACTTAGTTAAAAGTAAAGCCGTTTATAAAAATAAATAAAATAAATTATTTATAGATTACCATTAAATCCATATATATTATTAAATTTATATAACATTTTAATCATAGCTATTGTATTAGAGTCATTAGAATAGAGAGAGGCTTTTAATTTATTAAATTCTGGTATAAGATTATGATTATTTAATTCACGTAAATTAATATCAGCTAATTTTCTTAAACCACTATCTGTCCACATACCAATATTTGCATGTGCTAAATTAGACCTATTTTCTAAAGCTGCTTCATTATGTTTATTTGTCAAAATACTTATAAATTGATCATTAGTTATACCATAATCAGCAAACTTTTTCTGTTTTTCTTTCCAATCACGATTATGAGCTTGTTTACTTAAAGTATCTATATTATAGATTTTTTCTTCTAATTTATGACAAGCTTCTCTAAACAATATTAAGTATTTATTCATATGATTAAACATGTATATTATCTAAATCTGGATCATCACTAAATCTATAAAGCATTTTTACCATGGCTGTTGCATTTTTGTCAGCTGGATATAATATTTCTTTAAGTTTATTAAATGAATCAATACAACCTTTTTCTTTAACTATATCTAGCATTTTATTTCCTAATTTTTGTAACCCCAAATCTTGCCAATTACCAATTCTTGCTTGTGACATAAGATTACGATCTTGGATACCTCTTTCTGCTGCATTACCTACAACAGTACTAATAAATCTACCATCAGCAATATCATATTTTTCAAATTTTTCTTTTTGCTGTTTCCAATTTGTAGTGTTAAATTGATTTGTATTTCTAAATGGATTTATATGAGATTTTAATTTATTTGAACTATAAATATCTTCTTCTAATTTAGTAACAGCTTCTTTAAAAAGTTGTACATATTTATTTATCATTTTATATTATATCCTTAATTTATATATAAATTAAATATCTAAAAATTAGAACTTACACAACTAATAAAAAATAATATATATTTAATGGTTTTTATCTCAATATTTTCCATAATGTATAAACTTCATCTAAAAATTCGGATTTATTTGAAAGAGGGTAGAGTTTAAGAATATAAAATTCACCACCTGTACCTTGTAGTTTTACACCTAAATAATTTTCAAAACCTAGTTTATTTATATATTGTTGCAAACCAAAATAATATCGATTGGGCTTTTGTTGATAATGAATATAACGCATAATACAAGGTTGATCTAGATTAGTTTTTACAATTACTTTTTTACGTAATGTTTGTTTATTAAGACTATCAAACCAAGACAAATAGATATCTTTTAATAATTCAATAACTTGTTCTGAATCTAACATCATATTTTTCCTTCCAGCTTTAATAATGTATAAAGATTGTCAAAAGCCTCTCTGAGTATAAATAAACTTTTTTCAGATTTACGATAGTATTCTGGTTGAATTATAGAAAGTCCAAATGTATCTTGTAAAGTTTTACAAATTTGTCTACGTTTACGTGGTATCTGAAAGGTAAATTTAACGATAGTTTTATTATTTTCAACAAATCTATATAATTTTTCTAATTTTTTACTTATACTATCAGATCTACATGGATCATCTAAATTATTATCTAAAAAAGCGATTAAACGCGGAATAGGAAGATCATAGGCATAAATAGTATAATGCAGTTTATTTCTTCGTATAGAATCACATATATATTCGAGAACTGCATAATATTCTTTGTTAAAATTAACAGCTACCTTACGTAATTCTTTATATTCTTTTTGCTTATCGTTAATATCCATTTATCAATTCCTTATATTTATAAATATAATTTAACCTATATTATATCTAAAGTAAAACCATCTTTAAACCATATTAAAATAATTTATGAAAAATGCATCTTAAAAAGGTTTATTTAATCTCATATAGTTTAAATGATATTCGAAAAGTTCTTTACTGATTATTGATATTTTTATTTTCCCAAAAATCTTGTAATTTAAGTACAGTTTCTAAATCTTCCATTTGATCTATGTATTCTTTTTTAAGAATAATATGTATAGAAGACTTATATCTTTTTATATTAAAATAACCGTCTATGTTTTTATCTCTAAAACTTTTTCTTATTTCTGCATAATGCGATTCACTAGCCCAATTTTCTGTATAAAAAATAACTCCTGGTTCTTTATTGTTATATTCAACAAGATTAAATCCATCAAGTGTAATACAATTTTTTAAAACTTCTAGACAAAAATGATTTGCATTTTCATGTCTAAATCTCGCTTCTTCTGAAATACCGATGGCTATCATGATTATTCTCTTTTTATTAATTTACATATATACAAAGCAAAGTATAAAGCATATTTATATCATTAGTTTCTAAAACATAATATGTATTTGCATAATTTTTGGCATATACATCTATACGCTTTATATTAAAATTTGTTTCAAGATAATTTATAAGTTTTTTTCTATTTTTCCATACTCTTAAAATAAATCTTACTCCAGTATTTTTATCATAGGTATATGACACAGCATCATATGGAGCTGAATCAAATATATCTCCGCGAAAAGTATAAGCGTAATTTTTGTATAAAAAAGTACTATAGTGATAAAAATAATCTGTTGTTGGATTAACCTTCATAAATTCATACAAAATGTCATTTAATTTATTAATAGTTTCTGTATATAATCTTTCTTCACAAATCATTATATTTCCTCTAATAAATATAACAAATCAAACATCTTCATATAAACATATAAATAATTTAAACCCTCATCATTTTTATAATTATTTTTGAAGTTAAGAATAAATTGATTTTCATCAGATATAATTTTAAGGTCTATAAAATATTCCAAACCAGTAGTATAAAGAAAATCCCTTGTATTTTTACTAAAAGATACTTGTCCAGTTATAGAAGGATCAATTTTATACATAACCAAATATACTGTTAAATCAGGTGTTTTTGCATTATGAGCATATTCAAATTGGACTACTTTATCACCATTACATGTCAAAATTATATTCTTCAAAAGATGTGTGATTTCATTTAATTGAATCATGATTATCCCTTTCATTCATAAATATAATTTAACCTATATTATATCCAAAGTAAAACCGTTTTTAAGCCACATTAAAATAATCTATGGTGCATCAAGTTATTGAGGTTATATTACAATATAAAAGATATCTTAGTTAGCCATTATTTTAGCTAATGTACAAAGCTCATCAAAATTTTCTCGTGGAATCTTAAAGCTAAAAGTCTGCATCCTATAGTCATGTGTATAACTAGGAATTAAACCAAAGATTTCTACAAGTCTTTGACATATTTGTTTACGTTTATTGAACATATAAAAAGTTATGTTAAAATATTGATTTGGTGTATTATTTTTATAACCAATTTTAGCAGCTAAATTATTTAATCTTTCATTATCATCTGTGTGCATAGTATATAACATAGATTTATAATTTATACCACTAAATGCTGGTTTTATACCGAATTCATTTTTAACATATTGCTGTATATTACGCATCATTTCATTATATCTATCTTGATGGTTTATAGCATAATTATAAAAATCTTCAAATTCTTTACTTGTCATGTTATATCTCCGTCATTTTACAAATCATATATAAATCATTGAAATCATCAAAATCTATATAAAATATATAATGCGATTCATAGATATAAGTTCCATCATCTGGTTTAAGACCGAATGTATTTTTAAGATAAATTTCTACTTCATCACTTCTATCATCTACAGCAAACCAAAGTTTTCTTAATTTTACAAAATAATTATCCAACGATCCAATGCCAGCTAATTTAAAGCCAGAAGAATCTAAGTATCCAGGTACTATACGTATATCTCTACTAAATCTTTTTTGTAAATTTTCAGATATAATACTAGTTACTAAAATAAATTTATCCCAATGTGGATATAATTCTGGCATATATACTGATATTTCATCATTGATCATGATTTATTCCTTTCGTTAACTATATATAATAATATATAAATGGCTATTGTAAAACTGTTTAATTCATTAACTTTATTAAAGTATTTATTTCATCATAAGGAAAATCATTAGTTATTTTTATATAATCAAAATTTGTTTTATAATAGTTTTTGCTATCTATTTCACTTGGTTTAAATGAACCTAATTCAAAGTACTTTTCTAAATTAAACTGTTTTACACCAGCTTTAAATCTATCTACAAAATTACTATTATTTTCTTTATATATAAATATATTATTTCCAAAATAGGTAATCTCAGGACTATATTCGTTTCTTTTATGAATATTCTCTAATGTATTAATTATTCTATTTATCTTTTTATCCTCTTCTATTTTTATCTTTCTATTTAATTCATACATATCAAATTCTAATCCAAGTAAATGTAAATGTTTTTGTAATTCGCCTATATGGCTTTTACTACAATAGAAATTAAAAATTCTGAATTGTCTCATTGTAACTAAATCATAATATGTATATATACCATAAAACATTAAACCTAAAATAGTATTAGTCGATAAAGTTTCAAATGCGATTCTATGTTTTAATTTCTCTTCAAAAGATAATTTATTTAAATTATTAAAAACTTCCATTAAATTATTTTTGAGTATCTTTTCCATATACTTTTCTTGATCTTTTTCAGCTAGACCTGGATATATAGGTTTTGCATATTTTCTATTTAAAGCATAACCATTTACTGGATTAGTATTAGCGTATCCTGTTGATTTCACTTTGAACAAAACTTTTTCTTCACATAATTTATTCATTATTTCTTTTAAATTATCAGGACACAGTGGCTTATATTTTCTATATTCATCTATATATTTTTTTGACCTACATTTAGCTAATATATCATTTTCAAATATTAATACATGCTCTAATATTTGTCCTTCATATTCAGCTAATATAGCATTATTATATTCAGAAAAGCATTCCATAACTACTCTTTTTATTAACATATATAAATCATTCCATTTGGCTGAATCCATAATATTATTCCTTTTACTAATGTTAACTATACATATATAATAGTATATAAAGAAAGAAAAGTAAAGCCATAGAAGCTAAAATTAAGTTCTAATTAAAAGATTATTTTTTATAAAATGGATAAAGCTATGAATAAATATATACAAAAATTTAGAGAATCTATAGCTAAATTAAATGAAGAACAAATTATATATCGTACTTATGCAGATAAGCCATATTTAAATAATATAGATGGTAGTTTTATGAATAAACCATCTAAAGGTTTGTGGGGTTGTAGAGATAATGGTTGGAAAGAATGGTGTGAAGAGAATGATTTTGGTTATGACTCACATTATTTTGAATGGACATTAAAACCAGAATCTAAATTATATACTGTTAGCAATAAAAATGATTTTATATATTTATTAAAAAATTATCAATTAGAAGAATCTGATGGTAATGTATTTATAGATTATTCAAAATTAGCTAAAGATTATGATGCCATTGAATTAACTAAAAATGGTAACATGGATCTTCATTATGGTATAGAAACAGATGATCCTGAATTGCAAGATCCTAAATATAGAATAGCCTTAACAATGGCTATGAATACATGGGATGTACCTAGTATATGTGTATTTAATCCAAGTAAAACTGTAAACGTTATTAATAAACCTATTGAAGAAGATACAGTTAAGCAAGGTAATTCATGGACAAATAAAGGAAAAGAAGGCACACATGGTACCTTCAAGACTAAAAAACAAGCTGATGCTCAAAGAAAAGCTATGTTTGCAAATGGATATAAAGGTTAAATTATTCCTTGTATTTTAAATAAGGTTTCTAATTCTTGTATTTGATTTACATATTCTTTTTTAAGATTAATTTGTATTGAATACTGATATTCTTTAATGTCAAAATATATATCTATTGTATAATTTTTTAAAATTTTTTCAATCATACGCATATAATTAAAGCTAGTATTATTACATTTAACTATAATTCCAGGAACAAAATTATTATATTCAATATCTTCAAAAGAAGACCACATAATAAATTTACTTAAAAGATTAAAGCAAAAGTGATTAGCTTGCTCATGTTGCCATTGTAATTCTTCAGCTATATTTGATGAAATCATAATTTTAATTCCTTTTAATTATATTTCAAGTTCTGGTGATCCCATTTTAATATAGTTACCATAGGTAATATGTTCACCAGTTTTTTGATAATGACGAGCCAACATTTTTAAAGCAGGTAAAGCACTAAGACATGCATCCATATCTTGACTATCATATTCAAAACTTTTACGTATATTATTATACCTAGCTTGTACACGTGCACAAAAACCCCAAGCATTCCATTTCTTAGATGGATTTCTATAATGTATATTTTTTGGTAAATTAACAGTACGTAATCCACTTGGTGTTTCTCTAGTTATTTGTTTTTCGGCTAAAATAACACCTTGTTTACATTTACAAGCACTATATTTAGGATAGGATATATGTCCAATTACTAATTCACCACAATCAAGACATTTCCATGTACAATTACTACCTTCAATTTTAATTAATTGACGATTATTAACAATATCTCCAATATTATACTTTCTTTTATGTTCACATCTACATTTTCTTTCACTTAATTCATCTGATCTTCTTTTTGTAATTTTACCACATTTTAAACATTTTACATTATAAGGATATCTATAATCATTAGTAATCTCTACTATTTCATAATTATTTATAATATCTCCAACACTATATTTTAATTTAGGCAAATTTCCTTTTGTTAAACTTTTAGACCATTCTATTGTATATTCTGAAAAGTCATTATGATGAAATTTTGCCCACATTGCAATACTTCTTTTACTTACGCCTAATTTTTTTGCCATATCAGTTTGATTATAGAATAATTGTCCATTCCATTCTATTGCAAATTTACATTTTTCGCATTTTGCAAGACGTAATCTATTAACGTTAGACTCTTTAAATATATTACCACAACGTAAGCATTTAGTGACATATACCCTACCTACTTTTCCACCTCTAGAAATCAAAGGTTCATATACAATATCAATAACTTGACGAGTACCTATGATATCACCAATTTTTAAATCAATAGACATAAAATATCTCCTTTCATGAGTAATATTTCTTATTTATCTAACATATGACTAGCAAATAAACTTTTTGCATGCTCTATCATTTCTTTATAATTTTCATCTGTAAAATATCTTACGTATAAATTTGTTTTCTGGTCACTACGTTCCTTATCTCTATTTTCTATAAATTTATTTTGTAAATTTAAACGTTGAAGAATATTCATTTTATTCCATCTATTAAGTAACATATCTTCTTCTGCTAAAGCTAATAATTCTTGTAAATAAGCATGATATTCCATTTTATCATTAATATAATCTTTCATATTATCAGATTTAGAAGACATATCTTCTGTAATTAAACCACAACAAGCATCATTATAATGAATTAATTCATGAAATACCGCAAGATTATGCTCTGTAAGTAAATAAAGATATAATTCTGCTATTTGTTTTTTATTTGATAAATCTACAGAATCATCTAATATAGCAAAACTAATTTGATATTTATTATTTTCTCTAAAGCCAAAAGCTCCTGCAGAATTATATGATTTACTAAATAATTCAAAATATAAATCACCAAAAAGAATAGATACGTAATCTAAGCCTTCTATATCTTTTCCTACATAAATATAATTATAATCATTAGATTTAATCATATTTATTAAATGATCTTTTAAAGTTTCCATTAAAAAATAAACTGCTTTACGCTGACTATTTAATTCAAAATCTGTATACTTCATGATATTATTCCTTTTATTATCATTAACTATATATATAATATAGTATATATAATAACAAAAGTAAAACCGTTTATTCATCTTTCCATTCTTGTATTGCATATTTTGTTAAATTATTATCTATTATATACTTATTCCTAGCCTCAACAGCTTCTTTAAGATCAGAATAAAAACCAACATATTTACATTCATTATTTACAATTAATCTTACACTCCATTTTTTTCTTTGTTTATTCCAATTTATTCCAGTATATCCACTAGTATTAGTAACTTTAATAACAGGATCAGTATTAAGTACACTAAATTCACCTTTATATTTTTGTATATGATACTCTAGATTATTATCAATTATATATTTATTTCTAACTTCTAATGCCTCTTTTTGTGTTTTATATGTACCTAAATATATAGTTTTATAATCTGAATAAATATCAGCTTCCCACATTTGTCTATTATTTTTCATATTTTTAATATGAATACCTACATATCCACTTGTATTATTTAATGGTTTATTTCGATTAATAGATTGAATTTTACTTGTTGTCCATCTGCAATTTTCTGGACAATAATCACCGTTTACATTTATTCTATCTATACTTAATCCTTGTTTATATCCATTATTTATAGCCCAATTATAAAAACATTCAAAACTATTAAACCATTTATCACATATTGTTATATTTCGTTTACCATAATATTTATAATGATCTCTATTTTGATTATAACATCTTTGTTTCATATCATTCCATACTAAATATAAAGGATGATCTGATAATCCGTGAGTAGTATTTATTTCATTTAAATATTTTAAAGCACAATTTCGACATTGTGTAGTATTACCATTAATCAAATTACTTAAAGCATGAATACTTTCTGTTCCACATTCACATCTACATTTTACAATTTTATGACCATCTTTACTTTTACCAGCATTTTCTAATATAGTCCATTTACCAAATTTTTTACCAATATAATCTTCTACTTTATATATTTTAGGCATTAATACTTATACTCCTATTAACAATTCTAATTTTATTACAATAGAATACATTTATATATACAATTCTACTAAAATAAATTACTAAAAAAAGAATAATAATTAGAATAAAACAATAAACTATCTAAATTGAACAGTTCTATAAAATACAATAACAATAATAAAAACACGTCAATATAAAATAACTTTTTTATAAAGACATATATAAAAGCATATTTATATCTATTCTGGACATAGTGATTAATAGTAGAATAAAGTATATATAAGACAGGTCATATACACATGCGTATAGAAACATTCTACCACATAACAGACGATGAAAAAAACACGTCTCTAAATAAACTAAAATATAAACAACCTTGAAAAACTTAAAACAAAAATATTTTATAGAAGGAATGATAACTACTATGTCTATATTAAACAAAATTAATGACGCTAACGTAGCAGCTAAAGCTAGAAGCGCAAAAATCAACGAAGGCATTGCTCACGCAGCTAAGGTTTTACACGAGTCTGTACTCGGTACTCGTTGCCCTAACCTCGTAAAAGGCATTGAGTCTGACTCCAAGGAAGCTAAATACCAAGCAGCTACCTTGACACAGATCCTTGAGAACACAGCAGCATATGTACAAAAGATGGATGGCATTAACTTGCTTACAGAAGATGCATATGCTTCTACTAATGCTGTATCTTTGCTGAGCCCTGGAGTTGCAACTTTAACTCCTCAAGTGCTTGATATTGTTAACGTTTTTTACCCACAGATGGTAGCAAACTACATTGCTGATATTCAAGCTCTTGATCGTCAGACTGGTCAAATCTTCACCATTAAGACACGTTACAGCCAAAAAGCCGCTGGTGTTGAAGCTGGTGACATTGTTTTTGAAGAAGCAACAGACGGTACATATTCTTCTGAGTATGTTGGTTATGCTCCTGTAGCTATTGCTGCTGAAGTTGAAGCTGAGCCTTCTTCTGAATTAGATGGTGCTACAGTTAAGATTCGTGCTGGTTCTTTCATTGTTCGTTTGGCTGGTAAAGAAGTTGCACGTGACTATGGCAATGGTTCTGCTAAGTTAGATGGTGTTAACGAAGGTAAATACAACGTAATTGGTCGTGGTGTTTCTGGTACATTAGATGCTCAGACTGGTAAAGCCGAATTAAAGTTTGATGAAGAGATGTTTGCTGAAGCTATTGCTGCTCATGCTATGTTGTCTTTCGAAGCTGCTTTCGATACAGAAACTGATGTTGACTTAATCCGTAAGATTCAGTTTGATATTCCTAACCAACCAGTTACTGCTAAAGAGCACCCATTAATGAGCTCTTACTCTGTAGCTGCTTCTTTGGTTATGAATGCTCACTTAGCAGTTGATACTGATGAATTGATTAGCAATCAAATTGCTGGTACAATTCGTTGGGAACGTGACTTAACTTTGATCCAAACTGTTTCTAATGCTGCTCAGTTAGTTGAAGACTTAACATTTGACTGTGCTGCAAATGGTACTAACTTGACATTACAACAAAGATATAGCTCATACACAACTACAATTTCTAGTGCTCGTGGATATATCCAAGAAGTTGCTGGTCGTGGTACTGTTGAGTTCATTATCTGCTCTGCACGTGTTGGTTTGCCAGTTATTGAACAAATCGAAGGCTTTAAGGCTGCTCCTGAAGCTAAGAAACCAATTGGTCCGTATTTAGCAGGTACATTGCGTGAAGGTACAATTGCTGTTATTGCAGTTCCTTATAGCAAGACCTTACAAGAAGACCATGTAATCTTTGGTTTCAAAGGATTCCAATTAGGAGACTCTAGCATTGTGCTCGCTGAGTGGGTAAGTTTATATTTCACACCTACTTTCCAAGCTCCTAATTTGAAAAACCATAAAGGTGCTTTGTCTTTCTACGATTTATTCGTTAATAAACCTGAATATCTTTGCAAAGGTGTTATTTCTAACTTTAACGTTGCTTAATCCTAAAGCATTGATATTACTGCACTTTGGAAGGGTCCTAGAGAAATCTGGGGCCTTTCTTTATTCTAAAAATTAGACTCATATATTCTATTCATTAGTGATAGAAAAATTTATATTTACTTTATAAAAAATTCATGTTAATATAATGACAAAATAAAAGTTCCATATAATTAATATGATGACAGAATCATCGTTTTAGCTAATTAATATAATGACGAAATAAAGGATAGTTAATATGAATAAAGAGTTTTGTAAAGAAATAGAAGAAATGTTTGCAGATATAGATGATCCTTTTGAAAGAGCTCGATTAATAAAAAATGAAAAAACACGACGCTGGAAATTAGCTAATAAAGAAAAAGTCTTAACTGCACGTAAAAGATATTGTCTAAAGTATCCTGAAAAAATAAAACAAGAAAATGCAAAATTTAGAAATAATAATCCAGATTATAAAAAAGAATATTATCAAGCTCATAAGAAAGAAGCTTCTGAATGGTGGGATAATAGAAGCAAAGAACAAAAAGAAGCAAAAGCTGAATACAATCGTAAATGGAAGAATGATAGATATGCCAATAATATAGGATATAAGTTAAGATGTATTATATCTACAGCCGTAAGAAGATCTTTAATAAGTGAAAAAGATGATAGTATACGTAATATATTAGGATATAGTATTCAAGAGCTCAAAGAACATTTAGAAAGTCAATTTGAAGATTGGATGACTTGGGATAATATTGGCTTAACTGCTAAAGCTTTAAAAGAAACTTGGCAAATAGATCATATAAGACCTATAAATACTTTTAACATTACTGATGTATATTGTGAAGATTTTAAAAAATGCTGGGCATTAGAGAACTTAAGACCTTTAGATTCATATATAAATGCAACTAGACCAAGTGATGGTTCAGATATTAAAGGAGATTGTCATGCGTAAAATAGAAGATAAGTTGTGTTTATATTGTGGTAAATTATTTCATCCTGCTAGAAAGACTAGAGAATTTTGTTCACGTGAATGTAATATTGCATACCGAAAAGAACATGAAGGATATGTTGTCTCACCAGAAACTAGACAGAAGATGAGCAATAGTCATACTGGAAAAACACGTATACCTAAGCAATTAAAATGTTTAACTAGAGAAAGAATAACACAATTAAAGAATACTAAAATGTTTGGTATATCTAAATATCGTCTATTAGAATTCTGTGTTTTATCTGATTTTCCTGGTACAAAGAAATGGCCTGCAGATCATCCAATATGGGACTGTAATGTAGCAGGTAAATTATCACCAAAAGAAGCTTGGAATGATCCTAATTATCTTATTAAAGCTATAGATAATCTTTACTATATGTTAAATAAAGATCTATTCAATGATTCTAACTGGGTAATGAAAGTACAAGAAGCTCTTCTTAATATGGATAATAAGATATTAGAAGTTGTTTTATATCGTTTTACTATAGCTAAGATAGCTCCAAAAGTAACAGCTTTTATGCCTTCAGCTTTTGAAAGGATACTCAAAGAAAGTGGTAAAGATATTTCTAAAGGTATATATTGTCCTATGGCTGGATTTGGTGGAATAGTGGAAGGAGCCAAAAGATATTACGAAAAGAATAATATACATGCTGATATAGAGGCGTATGATATAAATCCTATATTTTGTAAATATTATGGTTGGGCTCAGCGGGATGTATTAGCACAGCATATAAAAACAGATAAAATTGTATTTGTATGTCCACCTTTTGGTCCTAATACAGAAAGATGGAAGGGTACACCGGATACTATGTATTATGACTTTGAAGAATGGGTAGAGCTCATTAAGAAATATATAGATGCTCCAGATTATATATTTGTTGGTCCAGAAATAACAGAAGAAGAAAGTAAAAAGAAAAATGGATTATTTGCTAAAAAATATGGCATTCAATATTACGATACTTATTTCAGTGCTTAGTTTGTTTTTTTTTGTCTATAGCCATTTATACTTACCCCTTATAAAAACAGAGACCAAATGACGTAAAATCAATAGCTTATAAATTTACTAATTTTTAGACAAAAACTTCTTGAGTAAATAAAAAAAGAGCTAGACTATTTAATTAATCTAACTCTTGGACTTTAAATCATAAAATATTCAATTATATTTATATAGTATGTTTTTGTATTTGTAAAATCATTTTCTTTTAGTCTAAAAATTAGAGTTCTATATATACATATATATTAGCACACAGACGCTAGTTAATATATATGTTCCTTGTGTTAGCGTCTAATAAATTTTATAAGGAATGATTACTATGACAACTAAAATTGTTGCTTCTGGTAAAGTAGTTGATACAGAAGATTTGAAAATTGTTGCTGAAGTTGCTGCTGTTTATGCAGATGATGAGTCTGGTTCTAATTCTGGATCAGGTGTAGCTGAAAAGCACATTGTTTCTTTACGCGTTAAGCAATTTAATGCAGACGAAATGCCAGCTGATGTTATGAATTATGCAGCTATTGCAGAATTAGCTGGTGGTGATATGGTTGTTCCTGGTGTAGCTGGAAATGATGATGTTACATTGGAAGAGCCTGTTGCAGTTAAAGCTAATAAAATGAAAGCTTTTATGTATAAAGGTGCTGCTAATATAATTTGTAACTTACGTTATGAATTTTAGTAGTTCTATAATTAGTTAGTTTAATCTAACATATATTATTATAAAAAAGACGTACTGCTTTATTTCCTTTCACAGTACGTCTTTATTTTTTTGGAGATTTATAAATTAATTATAACCATCATTTTCTATATCATAAGTATTAAATGGATCATCATCGTCATATGAATCATAGTCTTCTTCTTCATCATCATCTTCATCATATTTATATCCATCTAAATCATCAAGATCAATGCGTTCTGAAGAAGGATATAAAATAAGTATACCACCTTCACAGCCATATGAGGTATCACCTGTTGGATCGAAAGTATTAAAGTTATTTCCTTCTTCGTCACTAGACATTACTACGGGAATATCTCCTTCTTTTTCTAGTAAATCCTGCAGGTTTTCGATTAATGTAGAAAGTTTAGCTGTTTTAATAGTAACACTCATTTTATATTTCTCCAAAAGCAAGGTTATATAACATATTAAAATTTAAAAGTAAATAACTTTTTGTAATAACATTGAACTATTTTTGTTTTAAATTCTACTAAAATAATTTTCCATTTCTATACATTAACTTTTATTTTTCTATCTACCGTTATATTAACTATACCTTTTGGATAGTCTTTGCCATAAGCTTCGTATAAGTCAGTATATAGATGTTGTATGAGTCTTACATGATCTTTAGTTAAATGCATATATTGTTCTTTTTCTATATCAACGCCAGTATATATAATAAATTTATAATATGCTTTAGTCATAGCTTCTAGCATTTCATCTGGGTCTGAATGATTATAATAGCGTCCAATAGGATGTACACACATCATATTCCAAATACCAGACTGCTGAACAGCCATATAAGCCCAAAACATTTCTTTTGGAATAGCTGACATGTATATGAGATTTTTAAATTTATCATCTACTTCACTCATCTCTGTTCTCCTTCGACTAATTTATTCATTACAAAATATGTTTCTATTTCATTTTCAGTCATATAGAATAAAGTATTTTCATCATATAGACAATCATTAGGGAATCTATGTAATGCTAAACCTCTGCTTTCAAATACTTTTTGCATATCTCTAAGTATATCTAGAGCTAATTCTTTAAATGCATATGGAAAGTGAAATTGCCAATGACCTTTATTATCATATAAAGGCTGAGCTACTTCACCTGTTTCAGCAATTATATTTTCTAAAAGAATACTCAAAGTCTTTTTTAATTTAGGCTTTTGCCGAAGTCTTGCCATTGCATCTAATCTTCTTTTAGTTAAATCAGTCATTGTTATTCACCCCCTTTATGTTAATTTGATAGTTTATTACATATATAGAAATCAGTAAAGTCTTTATGACTCATTTTAAATATGTGTTTAGTTTCTTCATATGGAATACCATATAAATCAGCATTAGTTTTAATAAGAGTAATAAAAAGATTTTGTGGATCTTTCTCATTAATACTTTTATATATAATAAGTTCTTTATCTGTTACACGTAGTATTCCACCTTCTTCTAAATTTTGTGCAATACTAGTTGTCAGATTGGCTATTTGTTCCATCTCTTGAGTTGTTAATCGTGTCATTGTTAACCTCCTTTTGAGTCATTGCATGAAGAATGTATGGAATTAATTCCACAGTATAATCGGTTATATGAGGAGCAAAGAGTTCAAATTCCTCTTTTGTTACACCTCTTTCTGGTAATCTATTCTTAAACTTTTGAAGGAGAACCTGAAATTTCTGAGCACTATCTGAAGTCTTATTAAGACAAGCATTAGCTAAATCAGAAAATTCAGTATAATTATTATCAATTATATTTCTAGCTTCTTCAATAAAAATATTACCAATTTCTTCTATAGTCTTCATTTATATCTCCTTATACATTTGTAGCTATAATTTCTGTTTCTGTTTCTCCATTCTTATAGTTAGGATAGAGTTTTACAAAAACAATTTTATGTGTTTTATATTCTTTGATTAATTCATCATATTTGGTTTTACCTTCTTTTAAACCATCTATAATTGTTTTTACTGTATTACTATTAGTATCGATTTTAGATACCGTATAGAATTCAAATTTTTTATTAGTATTTAGATCTTCAACTATATATTTACAAGTCATTATGAATCTCCTTACTAAAAAGATTAGATAGAGTAGAGAGGATAACTATTATTACCCTCTCTATATTATATATTATTCATAGATGATATCAAAAATACTTGGACCATTAGCCGCACGTAATTGATTCATAGCTTTAATTGCATCTTCCATTGTTAAATATGGTTGAGGTAATTTAACACCATTCATTACTATATAACACATCATGATTAATCTCCTTTACTAAAATATTGAAACAAAAGATAAAATTTAATTTTATTTACGCTTTCCACCATTTTTAATTTTCTTTAAGCCTGCTAAAAAAGATGTACGTGTTGATTTTGCCATAGTTGTTACTCCTTTCTGTTAATAAATTAATCTAAATGATCTTCGACATATTCATGATTTGGATCATATTCACAATAATCAAAAGCCTTTTTAGAACATCTAACAAGTTCAGAATCAGGTAAACCCATATCAATAGGTTTAACTATTGGATGAAAATTATCATGCTTTTCATCATAATATACATTTTTCATCATAGGCATAAGAATCATTTGGGTTTTAGTAATACGTAAGATTTTATAAAATTCATATATAATCATACTCCATCCTACTTGTTTAACTACTATATCACCAACATTAACAGACTGTAACATTTATACCTCCTCTACTATAGGTTGATATGTTTGATAACCTTCAAAAAGTTTTTCAACTTCTTCTTTGGTTTCTGCTGTAAATCTTTTTGCTAAAAATTTATCATAAACAGGCCAAACATGTCTTGATGATTTCTTTTTAATATAATTTCTTGATCCACAAAATAACATAGATACAACAAATGTCTTTTTAACTACTTTAGTTTGAGTCTTTTTATATTCAATAAACTCACGTGCATACTGTAACCATAAATCTTTATCTTTACTATGTGTCCACCAGTCATAATTTCTTTCTTTCATAAACTTGTTAGCAAGTGTAACATTTTTTCTCCAAGATGCTGAATAGAATCTATCACCAGAACCTGTAGAATATAATTCAAATACAGCTCTTAATTCATCATTATTTGCTGTTGGAAATTCTTTACTAAAATAAGTCATATGATAACGTGACCAATCTTTAGGAAAAACATTACTTGATGCACATATACAATCGAATGTACCATCAGGTAATTGTTTAATAGATTTATAAATTTCGTAACTCATATTTCTGTTCCTTTCATTCTGTTGTGGTTGTGAGGGAGAACCAGGCTTACTCATATATAGTTGAGATTACCCAGTTCTTTGTATATTTGTTTGGGTTATATAAAAGAAAGCATATCCATTCATGTGTATCCTTATTTGTTAAATTTAAGGTGTCACTAGCATCTGCTTTATTTCCATATTCCCATTGATTAACAATATACTGACCTTTCTTTATAATCAATCCTTTTGGATATATGTCTTTGCCAGGCTTTACATCTTTAGGTATTGTAACTATAGCACGTATTTCTGTCATAGCTTTATTCCTTTTAGATACATGTTGATTCAATTAGTTTATAATCTATTTGTCTTACTACAAAACCTCGTGGACCAAACTTATCAGTAATTCTTTTAAGTTCAGCTTCAGCTTGTTTCTTTGTAGTATAACCACCATAGATATTATTTAAGTCTATTTGACAAAAATTATCTTCATAACATAAGACCCATACTTTTTTAGACATCATTAGATTCCTTTCATTATCTATTAATAAAATCAAATACTTCTTCTTTAGCTTTATCTAAAGTATTACAGAAATATTCATCTGTACTGATTTCAAAATTATCTTCGATAGTTAACGTATCTATATAATCTAGAAATTTTTGTTGATCATCTGCATTAGAAAATGTCCAAGTTGCATCATTATCTGGATTACCATTACAATCTAATTCAGTAACAGTAACTGTAAAGATTTTATTCATGTCCTAACTCCTTCCAATGTTTAATTACCCAAGAAGCATTTTGATTAATGTCTTTAGCTAATGCTTCAAAATTAGTTGTTTCATATATGCAGTATTCACAATCATCACATACATCTCCATTATCAGGATTATATGGAAGATTAAAATCTACATCATAATCACATTGCATCATACTATTAGATGGTTGATAACCTACTTTAACAGCAAGTCTCCAAGTATCATCTTGATATTTATCTTTATCAGGATCATTCTTATCAAAACCATCTGTCCAACCTAAGACAATACTTATGTCTTTATTGTCATCAGTATTAGCATATACTTTCCAATGATAACAACCACCTTGTTCTTTAGTAGAAGCAAGATAGTCTGCAGCTTTTTTAAGTTCAGTTGCTGTTACATATAATTTAGTCATTATTACCTCCTTACAAAATATCTTTAGTTTGGATTTTAAATTCTAATGGATTACAACAATTTTCATTAAGTTTGTTTGTAATGGCATCAAATACAGTATCTATAGATAATCTATTTGCATTTAATATTTCTCTAAATTTACCATCAAACATTTCATTAAAAATTTCTTCTTTAAATTTAACTAATGTTTTTAATAATTCAGATCTAAATTTATCTTCTGCTTTAAGAGTCAGAGCAATTGTATTACCTCCATCACTAAGTGTTGCTAAATCACTAAAAGAATATTTATTTAGTCCAACAAACTTTAAATCATTTTCTAAAGATGCTGCATACATTGTATTAAATACTTTTAGCTTATAATCATTTCTCAAAGCAGGTTCAGGATATTTTTCTGTAGGAATATATTTTACAGAATCTTTTAGAATAGCAAATGTTTTAAAATGTTTACGTTTATTTCTTTCATTATTAAATGATGATGTACCAAGACCAAATCTTTTGGTATTATAAAAATTAAGTACTTCTGGATAATCATTTCTAGCTAAATAAATATTTGCATATTTTACAAAACTATCTATTGTACCTGTATTATTTTGATAGCAAGCATTAGTAACTGCTTCCCAACAATAAGAAAACAAATTAACTTCAACTACTTCATATTCGAAAACATCACATTCATCTCTATTTACTTTTTCAATATCCTCTTTATCAATAACAAAAGCTCTTTTTGAATATGATATATCATTACTAAATACTTGTGATACTGTACCTTCTAAAGTATATAGACTACCAATATCATTACATAAAGCATCTTTACGTATATTTACATAATATTTTTTTCTAGTATTCATATCTAACATATTATATCTCCTTTCAATTTATAAAAAGTCACAAGTGATTCAAGTTGTTCATCAGTAATAACAATAACATTACTTCCATATAAAGGAAGAAGTAAGCCACAATCATTTTTTATCACAGCTCTAAGCTCTCGTGTTTTAAGATCTTGATAAGCTCGACTACCACAATAACCAGCACAAATCCAATTGATATCATCATTGGCATTTATTATATATCTGGTTTTAGGTGTAAAGATATCAGCTGTTACAAAAATACGTTTATAAATTATTTTTTTCATATTTTTATAAAGTAATGCTCTTTGATATTCTTTCATGACTTAATCACCATCCTTTCTATAAAGTAGACTTTTTTTGACCGTAGAATAACATCTTTTAATTTCTTAGATAAACTATAAGGAAAATTAAATTCAGCTATTCTACGGTCATTTAATGAGATTTATTTATGATTTTAGAGGTTGTTCTTTAAACATTAAAATGTCACCACCATCAATATTAAAATCATAAGACTGATTATATTTAGCGCAATTAACATAATTACTAAAGACTTTACCCATATTAGTAGTTTTACCAGTATGTAATAACTTACCATTTGGACTAAAGACTTTAATTAAACCTTCTTTTTTATAGAAGAATTTAACATTCTGACGCGTAATTCTTATTGCTCCAGCAAAATCATCTTGCTGAAGATCCTGGTCAACAGTTTGTGGTTGTACCGTATCTTCAACAAATTCAATTTTAAAGAAGTTACGTTGTGGTCCCATATTAGCTAAACATTCTTTAGCATCCTCTTCTTTATGGAAAGAAGCTTTAACAACTGAACCGTTTTTACGAATGACTTTATACATGATATTTTCCTTTCAAAAGTTAATGTTAAATTAAATAAACTATTTATTAGATAAAGTAAAACCATTAATTGTTATCTTCAACAATCTCTGCTTCACTAAAATCTATAAGGGTTGTAGCCATAATACTTGCATTTTTAGTGGGTTTAACTCCTGTCAAATGCATATGTTTTTCAATTCTTGGTATCATAGTATCTAGTAGATACAGAGCTGCTTGACGTGCATCTACTATTCTAATTGCTTTACCTCTGACACCAAGACCAGCTTCTTTTAATAAAGCTTTTAGACTAGGATCATTAACAAAGTTAAGATAAAAGTCTGCAGCTTTTTCTCTTTTTTCTTTCTTTAAAGCATTACGTATATTACTATACATATTCTTATAAATTTGTTTGGTTGTTTCAGAACATTGAGCTAAACGTTTGTTATGTTTAACATAATCATCCCAAGCTTCATTCAATATTCTTCTACACACTTCTCTACCATTATAATAAGTCATAAACCTATCATAATATTCTTCAGCATATTGCATATAGTATTCAATATGTTCTTTAATTGACTTTCCTTCACTCATTGTTTATCTCCTCATTTAAAGCAGTTAAATCACAAGCTTTAATAATATTTATTTCAGTAGGTTCGATTTTCATGCATCTAACATTAATCAAATCTCCAATCTGTAAACAATTAATATTATTTTCATTTAGCTTTTTAACAATTATTTCATTAATAGCTGTTACTAAGAAATTTCTAAAGTCTTTAACAGATTTAAATCTAAAAGCTTTAGAGTAATCATTATAGTATAAGCCAAACTCATCCATAATTGTTTCAAGTGATTGTTTTAAAAAGGTATCAAATATAGCTTGATTATTATCTTCAGTCTTATATTTTGCTAAACTTTTCTTTTCAGCATCTGTGTAATCAGTAATAAGACTAAAGTTTTCTTTTTGATAGACTTCTATTGAAGTAGTCCAATCATCAGGTAATTCATTTATTTTACTAAAATCTTTACTAGAGATTGCACTAAATGTAAGATCTGATTTATATTTATTGTATTCTTTACCATAAGAAGTATATCTAATATATGTATTATTTTCTTTATTATATTTATCAATAAATATATCTTCTTTAATAATTAGACAATTATTAAAGCTAAAATAGTTATACTGATTATTTTTGAGTGCATCTAATAAATCATTTTTAGTAATAACTAATTTTGTTACTACATTAGACATCCAATAAAACATTTCTACTTTAGATTTATGTGCATGGTCAACTATGTTTAATCTGCTTTTGAAAATATTCCAAAGATTATCAGTTGTTGGCCAATGTGCATCTATTGAAGAATTATTATCACATGAACTATACGCTTTGTGTACAGTATCATAGTAAATTCGTTTACCTTTTTTAGTTTCAATATACATAACTTATTCCTTTCATATCATGGTTAGTTTCTTGAAGGAGAACCGGCATACTTTTACATACGCCGGTTTTGTTATTTATATTCCAGTGCTGAATTCATATACAGCACCAGGCATTCTAGTTGGTTTCTTAAAGTTTTTATTATCAACTATCAACCATACTACTGGATAAGGTGTCTTGGTTTCAGTATCACCATTAAGATTATCATATCCATCAGTAAATATCATAACTACATCAGGTAGTTTCTTTTGATATTTCTTTTTAATAAATGGTAAATTAGCTGACATATCAGTACCACCAGTTGTTGCAATCTTAAAGTTTTTAATCTCAGATTTATTTGCAGCTGTATATGTTCTGAATGTTTCTTCATGTACTTTTGTACTGCAACACCAAACATCTACTGTGAATGCTTTAAATTGAGATAAGATTGTGAAGACATGGTTTAATAATAATTCTAATTCAATATTACCAATTGAACCAGAAGTATCAATTGCAACAGCAACATTAATCTTTGGTGTCTGACTAGATGATGGAAGAATCAAACCATTTGCAATACCAGCACGTGATGGTTTATTCCAAGTATAATTATCTTTCATAAATGATTTCATATACTTAGTTAATGCACGTCTCCAGTTAAATGGTTGTGGTTTGAATGCAACTTCTAAAGCTCTATCAAAAGCACTCATACCAGTACCTTGTGTTTTACCACCCATAACTTCAGCAACTTTAGCCATAACTTCAGCTTTAGTTTCTTCATCAATGAATGGTAAATGCTTATCAAGACCAAAAGATAAACCGTTACCTTGTTTACCATTCTTACCTTGATTTTGTTTATTACTGTTGTTGTTGCCATCACTGTCACTATCTTGACCTTGACCATTACCATCATTATTATCAAAGGTAAATTGCATATCTCCAATCTGGAAATTCATTCCACCTTGACCATCCATGTTACTGTTTTCTAACAGATCTTCATAAATCTTTTCTGCTGGCATACCAGAATATTTAGGATCCCAACATACCCAATCAGGTTTATTACCAATTGGTTTAGATTTATTATCAGAGCTACTACGATTACTATATAGCAAATCATTGATTTCATAATCAGTTGCCATATTCCATAATTCATTTTTAGCTTTACCTTTAGGTGAGAAGTCATCTGCAAGAATACCAATATGCTCACCACGTTCATATGTATTATTTAATAAGTGCATAAGTTCATGAGCAAGTATAAAGACTAATTCTTGTTTACCAATCTCAACATTATATACTTTACCATTTTTATCAGTTTCTGTTTTCATCTCATTCATTTTGGCAATAGCATACTTATTAATATAAATGCTTTTACCATTTGTATAAGCAGCAGCTGGTACAGAAGGATTATCAACAACTTCAATACCAATTTTAGATATCATATAAGCTAAAGTATGAAATTCAACAACCATAACAATCATAGCTTGTTCAATGATTTTTTCTAAATCTGTTTCTTTAGTCATTGTTATCACTCCTTTCATATTTGTTTAACCAATCTTGAACTGCTTGCTCACCACCATTTTTTCTGATTTCATCAAGCATTTCTTTTTTACGTTCTTCAGATGTATTAGACCAAGCATTACGCATAATAGCATCCGAATCTTCATCTACACGTTTCTTTTCTCTATCATTTATTTCTTGTAATTGAATTGGTTTATATATTGCTGTAGGCTCATCAGCTGTTATTTGATTTATTGCTTCTTGAGCTTTTTCTTTGGAATCAAATTGTGTAGCTCTTGCAGGTTGAGCAGTAGGCTTTGTGTATACACAAATTTCAAATGGATTCAAATCATTTATATAATCATTAAAGATTTTATAATGATCATCACAAGCTACAACCCATTTTGTTAAATCGATAGACATAGTTTGTTCCTTTCTTAGATTGTGGTTAGAAAGATTGAGGGAGCCAGAAGTATGACTCCCTCTATACTATATTTACAAGATAGCTTTAGAAGCTAATTTAATCAAGTCATTACAATCTTGCATTGGCATAAATATACCAGGCTTGCTCATAATTCTTGGTGTTTTAGCTATGGCTGAAGTATTGATTATCTTTAAATCATCACGTGATAGATTACGTGTTGCTTTGATAAAGTTCAAAACATATTCACGACATTTCTTATCATCTGGCTCATTAATCATAGCAGCTAAGCAAGCCATGTGAACAGCCCAGAAGACATTAGCATCTTCAGATTTAAAGTTCTTACCATCAACTAATATCTCATGCCAATCTTGATATTTAGCTTTTTCTTTAATATAGTTAAAAAGTTTTGCTGTTAATATTAAACCAAGACGTCCAGAAATATATCTTTGCTTTTCATCAATGGTAAACTCATTATCAGGTAAAGCTAAGACTTTTTCAACAACTTCCCAAGACCTTGGCGTAATAACAATATCTGTATACATGGTATCAGCTTCAGAACCAACACGTTTTTCCATAGTATCTTTATCATATAGCATCTGTTCTCCTTGAGTCTTCAAGAATGCCATAACATCAAGATTACCACCATTATTCATTCTGTAGTTTAACCATGAATCAAAGTTAGCTACAATATTAAAGTGGCTAAATCTATTAGATAAAGGAACAGATAATTCTGTCACAGTTGTATTGAATGCTGGAGGATTAGAAGATGCGATGATAAGATAACCATCAGGCACTTTATATTCACCAAGTTGTCTGTCTTGAATCAATTGAAAAGCTGCATTTAATATTGCTGCTTGACCTTGATTCATTTCATCTAAGTGAATTACACCACCAGAGAATTCGTTACCTTGAGGCCATACAGAAGGTGTTGCCCAAACTGTTGTAGGTTTACCTTTACCATCAATTGTTTCAACTTGAATTGTTGGAACACCAATCATATCAACAGGTTCTTTCATTGATAATCTTACATCACAAACTTTTGGATTCCAAGGTTTAATATTTTCACCATTAGCAATACGTTCATTTATTTCAGCAACCTTTTGTTGGTTCCATTGTTGAACTGCTTGTGATTTACCAATACCAGGACCACCCCATTGCATAATAGAATCTTGAATTCTTAAAGCAATTTCATACATTCTTTTAATACCAGGAATGGTATGACCATCTTCTGTAACAGTATCGATAAAGAATTTAGGCATTTTGAATTCGTTTAAATTTGACATAGTATTTTCCTTTCTAAAAAATGTGGTTAGATTAAAATTAAATAACATAATAATTTGTTAATGTAAAACCGTTTCTAACAATCAGAATGACCATAAACAGCATTAAATACTTGATCATAGTTAAAGTCATACATTTTAAGTAAACATAAAGCATCTCCGATTATAGATGCTTTAGACTTAGGATATGATTTAGTAGCACAAGCTCTAACAATCATAGCCATTTGTCTTATTTGTTTACAATATCTATATTGATTACGCTCAATTGATTCATACCAGCTTTCACTATTTCTTTCCTCTTGAGTACTTCTATCACCTTTACGCATATTGATTACGCTATTCATTTCTTCAATAATAGCTTTACCATTATAGTGTTTAGCTTTATATAATAATGGTATCAATCTACCATATCGTATGTCAATTGGAAGTATCTCTTGAATAAAATCGTGTATGCTTCTATTACAATAAATATGAATTATAGCTAAATCTCTATCTGTTTCAGATAAACCATCTTCACAGAAAACTAATTCACGAATTTGTTTGAGATAATTATCTTTGAGTTCTTGCTCTTGTATATCATTACGTATATACTGTAATAAGTCTGGTATACGAGATACATCTTTACGAATTAGTTTTAACGCTTCATCAAATGGCATAAATCTAAACCATTTATAATCAAAGTATCCATTCTTATCTTGTATATTAGTAACAAGTAAAGACCAATCAGGATGTTCAATATCATCAGCTGCAAGCAAACAACCAATAAGTCTATCATTACTACCATTTAAAGCTATTTGACGCATGACTGGTTTAAAATCATCTTTAGTTATGAAATTACATAATTCATCAATACTAAACCTATCAATTGATTCTCTAATTGCTGCATAATACTCAGAATCACTAATTAAATTTACTGTCCTAAGTCTTGAAGCATATAACATTCGTATAGCTATTTCTTCTTTCCAAGATTTATGAGCTTTATCAAATGTTGAGAAAAAGTTATTTTCATTATGAGATGGTATGCATTCATATTTTAATTTATAAGCAACTATATCAGAACAATAATGTGTTTCTTTACCATCTTTATCATAACTTTTTATAGCACTTCTACTATTTTCTGCAAGATATTTTTGATTTGACCAGTCTAATGTATCAAACCATTCTTGAAATGTTTTTGTCATAACTGTTTCCTTTCAATCTAAAGAATAGAGGAAGCTAATATTAAAGCTTTACTAACTTCCTCTATCTTATTTAACACTAAGTCTTATAAATTCAACAAAGACTTTTTAACTGTGAGTGGTTGAACTGTTATAGTAACAACCTCTTTATCCGTGGTATAATCAGATACATCAATATTATTGTCTTCACAAGCTTTCTTATAATCAACTGTTGTTCTAACACTTGTTACTTTATTGACAATGGCATACTTGGCAATGTGTTTTCCTTCTGTCAAGTCTTTTGTTAATGTATCTTTAAGCAACTTGAACTTAGCTTCAGCTGCTTTATATTCAGAATAAGCTTCAGCTAATACTTTGCTTTCGTTATCACTCAATGTTTTTACTTCATTTGTCATAATTTTATCCTTTCATAAATGAGGTTCGATATTATACAGTGGAAGTAGATAAGAGACTGAAATAATATAAGACCAATTAAATCAGTCTCTTATCACTGTGAGATTGCAGTTTATAGTCATGCAGGACTTCCCTCTAACCACGGAAGGAAACGTGTTATGTTTGAATCTCTCTATTAATATATATCTCCTGTTTCTATACAATGCTTATAATTTGCATCAGCTTTTTCTTTTGTTATCCGTGGTGTAGGAATCAATCCAGTTCTTTCTTGTAGTTGATAAATTTGGAATAACTTTAATCCAGTCATTCTTTGAATATATTCAACTGGAACTGGAGCACCAATATAACCAGATTTGAACTTAGCTCTATATCTACGTTCATCTTTTGGTGATATTCCATATTCATCTTCATCTTGACAAATATTTAATATTTCATTATAACTTTTGTCTTGATGTTGTTGAAGAGTTTTTCTAGCCAATCTTGATCTTCTTGATACAAGATTATTCCAAAGACGTCTCTTTTCTTTTTCTGGATCACTAAACTTTTGACCTTCACGACCATGTTGACGACCAAGCTGTTCATCAAGTTTAGCAATTTCAGCTTGAAGCTCTTCTAAAGTATAATCTTTATAAGACTTCGTTCTTTTTTCTTTTGTCATATTATATACCTCCTAATTGTGGTTACAGAGAAATAATATTATAAAATAGTTAATTAAATACTAATAAATTATATTTTTTAACAAATTTTTTTGCTTCATCCCAAGATTTATCTGTATCATCATAACTATCATCACATGATAGATTATAAACATAATCATATTTTTTAGCAATTAAAAGTATTGCTTTGACAATTAAAGTATAAGGTTGACGTGCTGTTTTACAGAATTGACTCATTGCTCCAGAATTAGTAATCAGACAATCTTCACAACCTTGATTGTGACTATTAACTTTTACCACATCTATATCAGCAATCACATCAAGTTTATCTCCAGTCTCAGCAACATATTTTTCACATGCTGTTTTTACGTCATCTAAAAACTGTTGTTTCAGTTTATTATAAGATGATTGATTCCAATATACTGTGTATCCCATAGTTATTGTTCTCCTTAATTTTGATATTCATGTTTATCTACTAATAAGTAGTGAACTGCACCACTTACCATTGTTACTTTGCGAAATCTATATCTGATATTATCATCATCGATAAAGACTTCTTTTTCAGATTCAATATGATTTTCATTAATAGTAATCTCACCAATCTCTTTAAGATATTTTGTTACTTTAATGTTATCAAAATCACATTCTAACTCAAAACCATACTCGGTATATTTAGCCATTATTTAACTCCTTATCCTTCGAGATACATTACACAATCAACAGCATCATTCCATTGAGGAAGATTGTTGAATTCAGTTTTAATCTGTTCTTTTTGTTCATTAGACATTTCATCTAATTGAGCAGCTATTCTACTATAAAATCCTTGTGAATGTTTAAGTGAATTTACAGTATCAATAAAGATTTCATAATTAGTTTTAACAGCAGTTGTAGTAGTCATGTTACATCTCCTTAAAACATTCTGGTTTCGTTATATGAAAGAAAATAATCAATATACTTTTTGAATTCTTCTAAAGTCATATCATATTCTCTAGCATAATCTTCTAATTCTTCTTCACTAACATAAGGCTGGTCACATATAAAATCAGGAAAATGTCCACATTCGTAACAATCTTTCCATTCTTTTATAGCTTGTTTTTTTAGTTTAGCATCAGTCCATTTAGTCATATTACACCTCCATCATTCTTTGTTCACGTGCATTATTGTTATCAACAATATCATCTAACCATCTTGCTCCAAACTGAAGTTTAAACATTGCAAGCTTACCAATATCTAATCCATCTAGTTTAAAACATAAAAATGTAAAGTCATCAGGATAGCGATTACTTCCAGTTAGTTTATACAGATCATTCATTAGTTTACCAGAAAATGTATAAAAGGTATCTACTTGACCGATATTTTTTTCAGCAAGCATTTCATTTATACCTTTTATCCAATCATTCAGATCACCACCAGCACCTTCAACAGTAAAGGCACTATTGTTTTCAAGTGTTTTTAATATGACAAAATCTGTATCTTTTAATTCTATAAGTTTAGTCATAGTCTTTACTCCTCTTCTTCATCATTTTTAACTGCTTCTTCAATATGATTAAGATCAAGATAACCTCCATCATAACCAGATATTCCTAAGAAAGTATTAGCACCGTGCAAAAAATATGTATTAGGTTCAAGATAAATTTCATCATTATCATCTAAATCTTCTAGTTGACTTATTGCACGTTCTAATTTTTCTTTTAAATATTTTACTTTAATGCTACTCATTTTTAATTCCTTTCAAATGTGGTTAGATAAAAACATAATAATTTCAATTAGTTAACAATTACATTTATCAAATTCTTTCTGTAATTTATTAAGCAATTTTCTTGTTGGTATATACTTTGGAAAGTATGCTTTAGTTATTTTTAAAGCTTCTGACCAATCACCTGTATATCCGCATTCGTGATTCCAATATTCATATTCGAATATATCATCAGGATTGCATTCTTCAGAAATTTTCTTTGCGATTGAATCAAAATATTCATCTCTTGCTTTAAAAGCTTCTTTTGTTCCGATTCCACCAAAACCGTCACCAACAAGTGTTGCTTTAGCTTGTTCTTCAGTAAGATTATGACGTTTTAAATAATCACGCCATTGATCATTACCAAAAACATACTCAATACCATCACAATGATATTTGGAGTATTCATCCTTAAGTTCTGTATATCTATTTTGTCTAGTCATTGTATTTTCCTTTCATATTTTAATGATTATTCAAGATTATTGATTATACCGATTGTTCCAGCATCTGGACCCTTTGTAATCACAAGCAATCCAATTGCAATATTTGTTTCTTTGATTGTATTAGACATTGTTAATCTCCTTTCACAAAGTTAGAGTTATAGTAAGCGTCGCTCGTCCAATATTTCCAAGCATTTGTATAATTACCAGAATTAGTTTTATCTGGTGTCATTATAAGAATTATTAACATAAATCCAATTAACAATCCTATTATAAACATTAAAATATTTTTTAACATTATTATTCGCAACATTCAATTTTACGTTTTAAAAGCAACATTTCTTTATGAGTGCCATTCGCAATTGGCCAATCAAATTCATTATCAACTAAATTATAAGTACCATTTTCTTGTAATTGTATAGACATTTTTTAATCCTTTCAATAGGTTAGAGTTAAAACAAGCGGCATTCAGAATCTCACAACTGAGTGTCGCTCGGTATATAGGGCCGGGGGTGGGCGGCTAGCCTTGAGTGTCACTTACTACACTATAAGCGCCGCTCTCGTCTTTAGATAAGATGTGTTTCTTTTCCATTGCCCACATTTTATTAGTTATCTGTTTATTTGTATATTCAGAAGGATAATTAGCATTCAATTCTTTATATACTCCAACAGGTTTAGCTTTTTCTATTAGATTCAATACGTTAATAATTCTTTGCTCAAGCTCTGACAAATTAGTCTTTGCTTGTGTCTGTTTTACTTCAGTTTTTGATTTAGTCTCAATAACTTGATTCAAAATAACTGGTTTATTTTTAGCAATTTTAGCATCAAGCTCTTCAACTGTTTTAAAAGTATTAGTCATTATATTTCCTTTCAGTTAATGTTAATATTTATAAAATATCTAATTATTAGAGATTATATAAGTATTAAGTTTTTTATTTAATAAAGTGATAAAGATCGTTTATTAAATTTATCATTTATTATAGTTTTATTATATACACATTTTGTTGACAATTAAAATGATTATTATCAACAATTATTTTTTATTTTATTAAAGCAATTAAAAATTTGTTATAAGCAATTATTTTTAAGCTTTATACTTAATAAATAAAAAAGATAGTTTATTAAATTTTTTATTTATTATAATTTAATTATAAATATTTTTATCAACAATTAAAATATAAATTTATAACAATTATTTTTTTATTCTTTATTATAAATATAAATTTTAATTTTATTCTAAATAAACAAATAAGATATTTAATTAAATTATTTATTTATTTTATATTTATATTATATATAAAAAGTATAACAATTAAAATATCAAAGACTGACAATTATTTTTTATATTTATATATAATATAAAGAGTTTTATTTTTTTCTAATTAAATAAATATGATCGTTTATTAAAATATTTATTTAATTTATAATTTAATTATAAGCATTTTTATAGCAATTAATATATTAAACTTCAACAATTATTTTTAAATTTTATATTATAAACAACTAATGAAATATTAGTTTTGGACAAAAATAATTTTGGACTGACATTTTTGAGATATTTTTGTCTATTTTTTAATAGTCAGGTTTTATTTTCCTATATAGGAAAAAGTAATCCGAAAAAAACTAAAATACAATAAAATCAATATCTTAATAAAAACTATTTGTTAAATATAGTAAATATAATTTTTGTCCAAAATTTTCACAAAGTATATTCAAAAACCATCCTGGGACCCGGTATAAAGGCCCTTATGTATATATTTATTTTAAGGCTTATTAATTTTTAGTAGGAATGTTTTCAAAAGTCTTTAAGCAATAATATAATTCACTTATTTGTTCATAAGACAAAGTAATAAAATATTCCTCGGTATCTCTATATATACTAGGTTTACGTGAATATTTAAACTTTTGTTTTATATTATACCTTTTTAATAGTTTAGATAGTTCATTAAATAAATTACATCTATAGTTTTTCCATAACTTTATATCAAAGGAATATTTATTCAAAAGAAGATATATAGAGACTTGTTTATATTCTCTATCAACAAAGGTTGTAAACTTTATTCTAGATCCATAAAATCCAAATCCATTTACTAAATAATCTAAGATTATATCTTCAATAGACTCAGCTTGATCCCATATAGAATTGACACAACTCATATCATCTACTCCAATGCTAAACTTAAAATAACTATACATTATTTCTTAAACAATTAATATAGTCTATATCAGCAATTAACCATACATAATCAATAAAGCTTGTTTTTTTGACCATACAATCACTATATTCTAATAAATAGATAAATTATATATCTAACCTATTTCCTATAGTCCAGAAGTCAAAAAATAAGGAACTAGTCAATAACTAATCCCTTATATGTTTTCAAGTCAATATAAAATACAAAAACGTATCTATATTAAAACTAAAGAACCTTGATCATCACATACCTCTCAGTCTTTTTGTTTACTCACAATGTACATATATCTATATACATCTATTAAATAACAATTAAAAACCATGACTTTAACAATTATACCGAGTCTATAAAGCATAAAAAGACCAATATAAACCAGTTACTGGGCTAAAATAAGGCCAAAACTAGGCATATGGGGCCAGGGGTACCCCGGGGCAGGGGCCTTTACGTATAGGGTATTTTGGACTGGGGTCGATTTCAGTAGGTCCTTCCTAATTCCTGATTCCAGTCATGAGTCATAAGTCATGATCTATGATCAATAGTCCATGACTCTATGCGTCTGTATCTAGTCTATGTCTAGTTAATTACTGATATTATCCTAGGTATTATCTTATTTGTATTATATTATGTTTTTTTTTTATTCACGTAGTTTTTATTTAGCTATAGATTAGATTTAGATATGTATATAATTGTAAAAGCTCTTCATAAGATAATGTTATAATTAATTGATTTTCAGTTAATTCATGAATATCTTTTTTAAATATGTCTTTATATAGATTATTTATTGTATTAGTTATGCCTTTATCCGGTGTATATAATATAATTATAAACGTATCTTGATTTACTTGGTCTATTTGTATTGTTGATTCTGGATAAGTATAAAAATATCCATTATGTATTTTTATATGATGTTTAAGTAATTCTATAATTCTATTTATTGTATTTGATAATATTGTTTTATTCATTGACGTATTAATCCCCCTTTTTAATATTCTACCACTCTATTTGTAAGTTTAAATAATGTATATAAAGATTCTGCCTCTGACCTAGTTATATTTATTATATATGATTTAGTTAATTCACCTGGGCTATTATGAGCTGGTATATCCCCATTGTCTATGAATTGTTTTGGTAAAGGAAAATATTGATTTATAATTTGAGTTGTAAAAGGTAAAAATATTTTATGAATGTTTTCTGGCTCATATATGATTTGTAATTCCAATTGAAGGTTAGAAGATCCTTTTTGCCTATTTATTTTAAATAAATGATTTACACTAGGCATAATTTTATTATCGTATGCTGTATTATTTTTATGTATTATTTCAAACCTTAATATATTCCAAAGATAATTCCTTATAGTCCTAATATTTGTTTTTGCCATTATATACCTCCAAGTATATTATATTAATATAAATATATGCTTATAAAATTAAATTGTAAAACCGTTTATAAAACCATTGGTTTCTTTATTAAAATTTGAAATTATATAATAACATACTATATTATCCAATTAATAAAATTATCATTTAAAATAATAGATTCTTGATATTTATTTTCTAATTTTAATAATGTCTTTATATCTGATAATATATTTTTATTATTTTCTAATAAATTCAAATTAAAATAAATATGTATTGTTGTACATGTATCAATAGTTTCTAATTTAACCTCTAAATTAATTTTTTCCTGTAATGTCTTTATAATATGTTCATTAAAAAATATAATGTAATCATAAGTATAACATGAAACATATGAATTTTCATTTAACATTAACATTATATTTTCTAAACTTATTTCTTGTATATCAAAACAATTAATAACTGTAATTATTAACTCTTTTACTATAAAAGGTATATTATTTTTATTTTGAAGAGATAAGGTTTTCAATAGTATACTCCGGATTTTTTAAAATGTAACTTATCATATATAATATATCATCATACAATTCTTTTGAAAATTCATATGATGTATAGGCATATAATTTAGATACTAGTTGAAAATAATCATAAATATCTACGCTAAATTCTTTTAAAGGTCCATTAGATATATCATTATATGTATGGATCATAAATATATTTTTATCATTATAATATGTTAAATCTATAAAATGATGTCTAGTATTAAATTTGTCAAGAACAGCTATAAATATATATAAATGTCCATATGGATACATTAATTCAGTATCTATACCATACGAATACCCGTCTTTTTCTACTCTCAACTTATTGCGTCTATACTTATACCAATTATAATTCATATTCTTATCCCCCAAAGTGAGATACGAGCCATAAAATTGTAAAAAATACAATAATCCATCTAAAAGCATATGCAACAGGAAAGATAAAGTATTTTATAATTCTATCAAATATCCAATATAAACAATATCCACAAAAAGCAAATATTTTACTTATAATCAGTATATTCAATAAAGTAGTCCAACCTAGTGTTTCTAAAAAATTATTTTTACTTACAATATATACGAAATACTTTAACCATTTAATTGTATAATTAGTATTTTTCATAGCATTAGTTGGTTTTAATTTTTTTATTAATTTGTTACGTAAAATTAAAGGTAACGTTAGCAAATATACTAGCATTGTTCCAAAAAGTGATAAAATATTTCTATTCCAAATACTTTTTATACAAGATTCGAATTTGTAATTCTGAAATTCTTCTAAAATTTTAAATATAGGTTCAGAATCAACATTTTTATAATATTGATTATCTTCATACCAATCAAAAGGAAAATCTTCATTATTAACTATTTCATCATCATATTTTTCTTCTTCTTTTTTAGCATTAACAAAGGCTGTTGTAAATTGACTAATTATACTATCAGTGATATTTAATTGGTTGAGTATAATATCAGTTAATTCATCTTTATTTAAATTTTTGTTTTTTAATTTATTATAGATATCATTTATTTGTACTGATATGTCATCATCTATTGTTTCTGAATATTTAGCTGTCTTAGTTAAATTATCATAAACTAAACTAGATTTTATACCATGAGCCAAATCATATTCTTTTCTTTTAATTGGATCAGATAATGTTTGATAAGCATTAGTAATTTCTTTAAATAAATTACCTGTTTTTGGATTTATATCTGGATGATATGTTTTAGCTAAAAAATAATAAGCACGTTTCAAATCCTCTTTTGATACGTCATAAGAAACTTCTAATATAGCATAGTAATCTTTAGCTTTTTTGACCATTTTTCTAATCCTTTCTTTAATTTACTATATATAATATATAATAAAATAGGAAAAAAGTAAAGCCGTTTAAAACGATTGGGGAAAGGCCAGGAATCTCACCTGGGCAGTCAAAATATTGACAACATAAATAAATTATGCTACTTTTGTTTATCTCAGTCACCTTTCCATAAAATATTTATTTTTTTGATTTTTTTCTAATATAACTATCTATTGTAGAAGAAATTATAAAAATCCCAAAAATGATATCTATTGTTAGTAATGCATACATAATCCAGCCTGAAAAATTTAAAAAATCATATATACCTAAACCAACAAATATTAAAAAATAAAGTATTAATGTCAACACTAACATGATATTTTCCTTTCTAATTTTATACAATTTATAATATTATATAGCATATAATTTAAAAAGTAAAGTCATAAAATAAAAAAGCTGGATTTTACGTATCCAGCTAAAGTTTGTCTAACAACGAAGAGTTAAATAAATTTTTTATCGTTATATATATTTCGCATGCTATACTTTATATATAACAATACCGATTCTCTTATACCGAACAGTTTTTTAGTGTAGCATAAAGCAATAAACTGTAAAACTAATTATTTTATTAAATAGCAAAAATAATCAAAATGCTAATGGAATTTACCATCATAGTCGTTACTTTTGACAATGGGATACGACACCCCCAAAAACTGGTGGAGAATAGGAGACTTGAACTCCTTACCTACTGAATGCAAATCAGTCGCTCTCCCAGATGAGCTAATTCCCCTCCAAATTAAAAATAACCAATTCTTTAAGCGTGTTAGGTATGCCGTCTTGATACTGACTACTCCTTACATCATCATTCTTAGTTGTATGATGACAGCCTAATAATCTCATAATTGACATTTTGCACATAGAGGCATCTTGGTATTCCTTTTGCCAATACTGGCAACTTTATAATCTAGCTGAGAGACTCCTGACTACTCTCAAGTTATTAATAAGCGTATTATTCAGTCACTTCCGCGTAAATTAGCTATTTTTACGTTATATAGGAAGGTAGGATTGATTACCTACAAACGGATACAGATGTCAGTAATATTCAACTACGATTTGTCCGTTTCTTACGTCACTACAGGTTGGCCGACCTGCGCTATTTTAACCTTATACTTCTTATTACATCCAACCACAAATAAATCTTTTCAGAATTTATTTATGTACTCTTATTAGCCATCAACTAATTATTCGAGTAAAGCCTGATAATAATTAAAATAGATTGGTAGCGGGGGTGGGAATTGCACACCACGACCTTCAGGTTATGAGCCTGACAAGCTACTACTGCTCTACCCCGCAACAAATAAGTAATTGTTTAGAACTATTTTATTTTTATTTAATTATAATATAATGGTAAAAATTTATTTGTAAAACCTTTTTATGGGGTGATCGATGGGACTTGAACCCATATCCTCCAGAACCACAATCTAGCGCTTTACCAATTAAGCTACGAACACAAGAATAGACCAGATATACTGATATATACTTCTATTCGTAAAATTGGCAAGGGTTGACTGAATCGAACAATCATCTTTACTTTTGGAGAGTAAGGTTTTACCATTAAACTAAACCCCTATTTTTGGAGCGATTCATGAGAATTGAACTCATATCTTTAGTTTGGAAGACTAACATAATAACCATTATACGAGAATCGCATTGGAGAACCGTAAGGGAGTCTAACCCCTCTAATTCGGGTTGCAGCCGAATGCATAAACGCTCTGCCAACGGTCCATTGGTGGCAACAACTTGACTTGAACAAGTAACTACATCCTTATGAGAGATGCTTTCTACCAATTGAAATATGTTGCCATGGTGTGTGCAGTAGGGCTCGAACCTACGACTCACGGCTTAAAAGGCCGTTACTCTACCAACTGAGTTATACACACATTGGTGGATCCTCAGAGAATCGAACTCCATCCTTCTGTTCTTCAGACAGACGTACGCACCAGCTATACCAAAGATCCAAATTTATAATAATAAAAAAACCTCTGAACTTTTTATTTTCAGAGGTATGCCTTTAATCTTAATTTTATTTATTAATAAGGTTAATTAAACATTACCTCCGCTAGTTTTACCGGCGAAGCCAAACATATGCCAACATTTTTTAACCATATTAATCATCATATTATATAGAACCTTTCTTTATTTTATATTTTATATATAATTTAAATTTTTTTATTTGTAAAACTGTTTTAAATAAGAAATAATATTAAATTGAAAAACTTTACGTATTTTTCTTGAGTACTTCCCAACAACGGTTAACACTTAAAGGAGTTAAAGTCAGCATTATATTGGAAGTAATTGTATTATTAATAACACAAATCAGAATTTGTACAAGAATTATATGGCTTACGACTATATGATACTTCTTCATATGTCTTAGGCTCATATACTGTTGTGTATGTAATATCTTTATAAATTACTTCTACAGGTTTTGAAACTGTATAAGATGTAGAACAAGTATTACATTCATTATAATAAGATACATTATGTGTTACAACTGGTTTGGTTTCTTGTACTTTTTGTACAGGCTGAATTTCTTCTGTTTCACAACATGTACAACCACTTAATAACATTAAACTCAATATTAAAAATTTTTTCATTTTATTCCCTCCAAAAAGGCATCAATATTTTTAAAACAATTGTTATATAACAAGAACTTTTTATTTTGTAAAACCTTTATTATTTTCATAATCTAAAAAATTATTTATTGAATTATATGTCATATTTATTAATGTACTACTAGATTCTTCATTAAATTTATTTTTACCATCATAAAAATTTAACATATATAGTAATTGACAAAAATTCATATTTGGATATTTTTTGACATAGTATTCTAAAGTTTTTAGAATTTCTTCATTGTATTCTAATTTTGATTTCATATTAAAATATTCCTTTCTTTTATAGTAGATTATTTAAGTACTAACATACAATTTTTAATATTTAAATAATCTACTATATCTTTTTTCCAATTAAACTTTTTAAACTTCTTCTTTTTGTTTGGTATAATTTTTGTTCTTAACATACCGCTTTGCCACATATTCATCAATTGTAAATTACGAATTTTTGGCTTTTTTAATTTAATAGTTATAATTTCTTTTTTCATAAATTTTCTCCTAATAAAAAATTGGCGGATACTGTAGGGCTCGAACCTACGCGAGATGTTACCATCCCCTAACGGTTTAGCAAACCGTCCTCTTCACCAACTTGAGTAAGTATCCAAAAAAGGAGGAAATTAATCCTCCATAAAATTATTTTTTCTTTTTAAATTTAGATTTAATCCAATTATATAAACAAACTAAACTTTTCCAAATCATTTTTAATGTCGACGTAATAAAATCAATTAAAAAAGATTTGATAATTTTATATAAGCCACTAAAAATTGCTTTTAACCAAGCCCACAAAGCTTTTAAAAAAGACACAATAGGTTCTTTAATTAAATGCCAAGAAGTTGAAAATAAACTTCTTATTGCTTTCCAAGCTTCAGTAGAAAAAGATTTTAAACTTTTCCACCACTCTTTTATAATTTCTTTAAATGTCATTTGAGTTATCTCCATAAATTACATATTGGTGGGAAGTTGTGGAATCGAACCATCCGTCTCTTTAACTAGTACTTACGAGGACAAGGGTACTAGTCCTTGTCATAGTCTCCATAGCTATATAAGCTTCCCTTAAATGATTGATTATTACTTTATTTGTCGTGAAAGCGTTAGGCAAGGTTAGGTCAACAAAGTCTTTCGGTTATCACAGCTTCCCTAAGAAAATTCCTATTAGCCTTTTCGATGGTTGCCTCTATCATCTGTGTATTAGATTTACATAATCAATCTTCTGCACGACCAGAATAATTTTACTCCCATTATTAAAATACTGGTGGTTAATTCCACGAACAGAGAATTGTGCTGTGTTAAACCTGAAGCCTCTGGAGTTCAATATTTATTTTTGTAAATAATTTATAATATCTTTAACAGTTATAAATTTTTCCATTGCTGCATCTGGAATATCTTTTCCAAAGTTTTCTTCTAATAAAACAGTAATTTCTACTAAATCGAGACTATCCATATATAAATCATCTGATAATTTTGAATTTTCAGTTATAGTTTCTTTTGAAATTCCTAAATTTTCAGACAAGATAGACTTAACTTTTTCTAGAGTTTTATCCATGTTATACCTTTATTTTTTCTTTTTCTTTGTTTCAATTACAACAGATGTTTCTTTTTTTGGACCTTTTGTATTACATTTTGGAGCTTTACCAATATTTGGATTTAATTTATTATTATAAATAATAGGACTTAACTTTAAATATTTTCCCCATTTCTTTTTAAATTGTTGTTCTTCGAAATTCTTCTTTTTTTCTTCATCTGTCATAATTATCCTCCTTAATTAATGTGAAAAATTTTTAAAATGTTGTTTTGTTTGTATAAATATATTATTATCCATACTTTTTGCTTTTTCTTCAGCTAATCTGTCATAATAAGCATATCTATCTTTCGTTAATGGATAATAATATAATGCTTTCGAATCTAAAATAACATATTTTTTAATTTCTTGCTCTGATTTATTTGCATATACATCACATAGCATATCAAAAAACTGTTGCTGTAACTCTTCATCTTGCATAGACTTTTTATAATATCGTGACATTTTATGAGCTTCTAATGCAATATTAGCTTGAGTTTCTATAGCTCTTTGTTTATCACCAGACAATTTAATAAATTTAGACTCCTTTTTTAAAAATGAAAAATGTCTATAATTCATTTTAATTGTATCCTATAAAAATTTATAAAATTAATCAAACATTATCATTAGAACTAAAATATCATTTGTCCATTTTAAAAATAAGACCTAGGAATTTTTAAAACTCTATGTCATTTCATAGGACAGATCATAACATTACTAAGATGTCATAGGATTACTGGGACAATTCTTTATATAAATTGGCTAGGGAAGGTGGGATCGAACCACCAGTCTTCCGAGTCAAAGTCGGAAATTTTACCAATTAAACTATTCCCTAAATAAAAAAAAAGAAGGGAACAGGGACCATATGATGTAATCTCAGTGTATTGTTCCCATAATGACAGTTGGAGGAGGAGTCGAACCTCACACTATATAACTTTGCAGAGCTATATATTTCCCTCTACTTCCCGTTTTCTTAATCAAACTTTCTTACTGCAATAGTACTTATTTGACATAGTAGAGCCCCAACCATAAAAATAGTGACTTTTTGATCATATAGTTTATCACTATTGAACCTAAACGGAGAAGTCACTAAAGAAACTCCCTAAAACTTGGCACCTCGTAAACTGATTCGAACAGCATTCCCGTACTAATTGACTGGAGCTATAGACTATTCAATTAGCGGTCACCATGACTACAACGAGGTATAATTGGCGCCCTCACATGATTTTCACACGTTATCTTGGACCTACATCCTAAGCTATCTATTCGCGACTAGATATAACAGGGCATAAAAATGTCACCAGTTTTTACCCTTTATCCACTCACTGTTCGAACATCTTAGTGTTGGAGGATCAAGTTACCATTTTCGACAGCACATAGTTACTTAGGCGATCAATTCTAAGTACTAACAACTGATAAACTTGTCTAATTATATAAACATCAACTTAATACTTATTCAGCGTACTTTCATATTAAATTGTACTAGTCTATATAATCATGAATTAGAATTGGTGGAAGGTGATAGAGTCGCACTACCCGAGCCCGAAGGCAACAGATTTACAGTCTGTCCCGCTACTCCTACGGTATAACCTTCCATAAAAAACAACAGTCTTAACGTAACTGTTATGATGGGTAAAACGAAATAATATCAAGATATCTACTATATGTGCACCTATTAAATATCTTACTAGTCATTATTTTAACTAACTTTATCTCAAGTAATAAAGCATACAATAGCATTAACGATTCTATTAAACGGAAAGGGTTTTTTCTCTAAATCCTTTCGAAACGGAAACCGTTTTTACCGAGGTAGGTTTCATACCTATTCTACAAAAAATCCTTTAAAATCAAAGACTTGGTCGGGGCGAGAGGATTCTAACCTCCGACATCTTGCTCCCAAAGCAAGCGCTCTAAACAGGCTGAGCTACGCCCCGAATAAACGATTGAAATTTTACTCATTAAAATCTTTTTGTAAAGAGTTGCCAATGTTTTCAATTTTCGGAAACATTAAAAGGAAGTCATTATATGCAGTTTTATCATCGGGGTTGTATATAATACTCGTAACAACTCTTTGCAAAAGGACTCTAATCAAATATTCATCCTACTAGAAAAATTGGTCCACTGGCTTGGACTTGAACCAAGAATAGAGGTTTATAAGACCCCCGTTATAACCACTTTAACTACCTGTGGATATTGGTGATCCCAGCGGTATTCGAAACCACATTACCAGAATGAAAATCTGATGTCCTAACCATTAGACGATGGGACCTCGAAAAAGTTTTATATTAGCATACCTACTACACAATCATAATGCTAATAAAGGTATATAGTTTATTAGATAGTAGGTTCCATAAACCAAACTTTTTAACCTTAAATGGCGGTGCTTACGGGGCTCGAACCCGTGAATCTTCGCCGTGACAGGGCGATGTCCTAGACCAACTGAACGAAAGCACCTTAATTGGTGCGCTAGACCAGAGTCGAACTGGTACGCCATTACTGGCAACAGATTTTAAGTCTGCAGCGTCTACCTATTCCGCCACAAGCGCATAAATTATTATAAATTATTTCGTATTTTATGGTGTAATTCTCTATGACAATTTGCACATAACATAATACATTTATCTAATTCTTTTTTAATTTTTTCAAAAGATTTTGTACTTCCATCTCCTCCAATTCCAAAATCTTTTTCTTCAGGATTTAAATGATGAAATTCTAAAGCATCTATACAGGTATCATAACCACAAATTTCACATTTGCCACCTTTATATTCAACAGCTTTTTTCTTTAATACTTGTCTTCTTTTTATAACAGCTTCAGATCCACATTTTTTACAACGCCATCTTTTTTCTGAATCTCTAAGTACAAAATCTGTTAAACCATGTTTATTGCATATTCTTTTTTCAATTTTAGATACCATATAAATAATCCTTTAAATTTGGCTGGCCCGGAGGGTCACGATCCCCCGACATCGAAATTAACAGTTTCGCGTTCTTCCAACTGAACTACGGGCCAATATAATGGTGCCGACGGAGAGACTTGAACTCCCGACCCACTGATTACAAATCAGTAGCTCTACCAACTGAGCTACGTCGGCTTTAAGGCTACCTTCTATTTAACCTTGAAAGGTAGTAGCAAGGTGTTAAAGATAGTTTGGAATGTGGAAGCGAATCCATCTTCCTTTTTGTACCCTAGGCCTGACCGATATACACTTTACAATGTATAACATCCCAAGACTTGTAGTTTTCATAACGGTCCATTTAGAGATTCTACTGAGCACTGTCCGTTATGGGAATCTGCTTTGTTAAGGAGCTCTAAATCTCTTAACTGCAGTTACTACAACCCTCTCAGCAGCTAATCCTTAATATTTACTAACTCATAAACATTGATTGGATATTTCCTTTGTTCACAAGCAGCAATTTTATAAATTCTATGTTTATCTATACCTAAGATATATTTTACAATTCTACCGATATCTTTACCAGCTTCGGCTTCTGGGTTATTAATGTTTCTTTTTAGATGGTACTGATATACATAATCTAATGGTGTATAAGACCAATCTCTGAATCTACCACCAACAATATCAGAAGTAGTGAATTGTTTTTTATAAGTCAAAGCTCCTTGAATCATACCATTTATAAAAGTGGTCAATTCAGCTTGTTGCATATAAGATAGTGATTCAAAAGCACTCGACTTTTGTGTATTAGAATTGATAATCATAGCTCTTTTCCTTTCATGTATGATTATAATGTTAAACAAAATTTATTAAATGAGAAATAAATTATTTAATGACTCCTATTTCAAAAAGTCAGTTGGCAGACCGTACAGGACTCAAACCTGTGACACCAAGCTTAGAAGGCTTGTGCTCTTTTCAACTGAGCTAACGGTCTATAAAAAATGTTTTGGGATAGGTAGTGGTACACATCTACGTACGTGACTCTTTTGTGCCTGAAAGACTTACGGTATAAAACCTACTAGTTCGGTCTGACCATCATAGCATTACTGATATGACATCCCAAAAAAATTTTGTAGCTTTTTATTGGCGGAAGATTGAGGTGTCGATCCCCATACCTCTCGGTACTCACTGTTTTCAAGACAGGATTCTAGGCCGCTAGAATTAATCTTCCATAAATTGTACAGGATTAACTATCAAAACAATAAGACGCTCTTCTGATTAAGCTAATCCTGTATATTTAATATTATTTCTTATTCACAATGTCTTTATAACTCTTACGAAAAACAAAATTATATATAGCGTATAATTTTTTATTTGTAAAGCTGTTTATAAAAAACCCGCTAATTTTTTATTTTTAGCGGGTTTAATCTTATTTTTATGATAATTTTGAGTAAAACTAAACCCTCAGCCTAACTATTCTAGGTTGATTATATGAATTTAAGTATGTTTCTATCATTATCATCATGTTTTTATAGAACTATTTAATTTATCTAAAATCATCAATTATTTCTGATAATGCTTCAATTAAATCTTCTGCTTCTTCTAAACCAATTGATAATCTAAAAAAATTTGTATTTTCGAAACCTGTAATTACACTAAAATTTACTCCAAAAGTATCTGCTTTTTGAAAAAGCTTAACTTTTTTTATTGTTTCTATCTTTTGTATACTTTTTATTGATTCAATAAGTATTATTCCAGTTTCAGTTATCGAATAATAATTTATATTTTCTTGTTTTAAATATTTACAGATTTTTTCAGTTGTATCTTTTATTTTATTTAATCTTAGTCTTAATGTTTGTAAACCTAAAATAGTAAAATAACAATCAATTGGATGTGGATAAAAACTAAAAATTTTAGATATATCTTTCATTTTGGAAAATTTATCTTTTGTTTTTTCGTTAGTCATTAATACACCTAACATAGAAGTATTATATCCACAACTACATTTACTTAAACTTTCAATAACAAAATCTACATTATACTCAAATGGATTAAATACTAAACCTGTATAACATGAATTATCTACTAATACATATGCTCCAATAGAATGAGCTTTTTCAACTAAATTTTTTATATATTCTTTGTTATCTATACAATATGGAATACTACACGATTCTAAACATATTATATCATTTTTAGATATTTTATTTAAATCTGTTAATTCTATAGCTTTGCCTTTAAGATTATATGCATCTATCATTTCAGGATATGTATTTTGCAAATAATAAATTTTATTAAACTCATCTGAAATACTAATTAATGTTGCAGAGGCAACTCCACTATTCAAAACCAAAATTTCTTTTATGTCTCTATTATATATTTTACTTACTATTGTAGCTAAAGCTAACCTGTTGTTAATAGAATCACCACGTTTATACTTAAAAAATCTACCATGTTTGATATCTAATTCATCTGAAAAAGAATTGTTTAAATCAATTGTATTTGGTTTAATAATATCTTTATATACATCAGGACTAATTAATAAAGTATCTTTTTTCATGTTATTTAACTTTAAAATATTTTTTATATAAATTTTCTAATTGTTTTTTGTTTTTAATTAAAGATTTGTTTATAACTGTATCTAATCCACAACATGGACATAAAGCAGTGGTATTATTATCTATCCAATCTTTTATTTTATCATATGTAAATTCAGCATTACAATAAATACAAATACATTTTTCAGCAGTTTCTAACTCTATTTTATTATTCATAGAATGTTTATGTATATTTTTTAATTCTGTTTCTTCTTGCTCTTCAATTACTTTATTTACTTTTTCAAATGTGGCTTTTGAATTTTCATAAAATCTATCTTCTATTTCTAATTCGTCATGATCATTATAGTTTCTACCAATTATTCCACATTTCCATAACAATTGCTGAAAACGTAATTCTGGATATTTTTTTATTTCATGCGTTAGTAATTTTATAATTTTTAAATTTATAGATAAATTAGAGTTTTTCATATAATTAATCCTTTTTGGTAATATGTATCATTAATTGAATATCAATATCATAAATTTTTCCATTTACATCAATATCTAATTGTTTATAATTTTCATTTAATATATTTAAAAGCCAATAATCTTTATGTTTTAGTAACCAATCATTTAAAGCTAAATTAATATCATCAGCTTCTATAAACTCATATTCAATATCATTTTCTAATTTTACTTTAAATAACATTATACTCCTTTTTTATATAATTTAATATATTTATAATTTATAATTTTTAATATGTAAAATCATTATCAATATTTTGAATAACTTTTTTTCTATTCTTTTCTCTTTTTATCTTTTTCTGTTCTTTTTCATATTGTTTTCTAATAACTTTTGACATTTTATCTGCTCTTTTATTAAAATATGATAATACAGTACCATCTTGACAATGACCTTTAACCCAAAATAAAAAACTATCGGTACATTCTAAAATATTTTGTATTTTTTTAACTAATGGTTCATCTTTTGGTCTATAACTATTATTTTTTATTGCATTAATGGCATATGTAGAATCACTAAATATAATAAGTTTTTCATTAACTTGTAATAAATACTGAGTATCTTCTATTGCATATAAAATAGCAGATAATTCTGCAGAGTTATTGTCAGCTTGATTTATAACCATACCTGATTTACCTATTTCAGTATGTTTATTAGTAGTAATAATATATCCTAAACCTGATATATTATTATGTGTACTAGCATCTGTATAAACGTGCATTATAAGTTTTACTCCTAATTTAAATAATGCAATGTTTATAAATTAGTAAAATTATTTTTTTATATAAAAAAATTTTGTATATATTTTGATAGTATCTTTATACTCTAATAATAACGGTTTCCATTGTACTTTTTGACATTTTAAAATAAATTCACATTTTTTATTTAATGCTTCTTCTGTACATTCTGATATTTGAAAAATCAAATAATTCCAAGATTCATTTAATACTGTTTGTGCAAAATTTTTATCTGTATAATATGTTATTTCACTCATAATTTAGCCAAAAAATAAATAACCATAAAGTATAGAACTTCATGGTTATTTTTAAATAAGTTATAAGTTTAAAATTTATTTATTTTTATTAGATATTACTTCATTCCAAGAAATAATTTTACCATCTTCATTTAAAACTTTCTTTGCTTCATCTTCTGTGTTAAATACTTTAGCGTTTAATAAACCACTCCATGTATTATTTTCAGTCAAATAGCAATCATAACTTCTTTTTATGTTTTTTATTACAAACATAATTACTCTCCTTTATTTTAACGTCCGTTTGATGTTTCTCTATCAATATGAATTTCTGATTTAGAACTAGAAGATTCATTTTGATGTTTAGCTAAATATTTTTCTATTGTATGATCTAATCTACGCAATTTATAATCTTGTACCTCTTCAATTTCATTTGGTTTAATGTTAAAAATTTCTTTTAATTGGGCCAACATTACTTCTACATCAGCAATTTCTTCTATAATATTTTTACGATTATCTGTTTCTCTGTGAACGTTTTCAAATAATGCAGCTTGTAATTCCATTAATTCTTCTAAACTTTGCATTTTTTGATTTTTTGCACCAAAAACACTTATTACTCTATGAATAGTTTTGTTATTTTCTGGTTTCATTTTCATTTCCTTTCAAAAGTTTTTCTAACTCTTTAGCATATGTTTTAATTAAATCTAATTTAGTTTCAGTTTGAATTGCTTCAGCTAATGTTAATAATTTTTTATCTCTTTCTCTTTGATTTATTAAAAATTTTATATTTTGTAAACGCTTTTTATGAATTTCTTGTGCATCTTTTTTCTTTTCATCAAAAATAGAAAAAGTATTAGCATTTTTATCTATATTATGAATTAATTTATTTTCATTACCTTCAAATCCAATAATAAAATCATATTTATCAGATGTTAATAAAGTATCATTTACTAGGACTAACATCGCTTTCTCCATTTAAATTAATAGTTACACAATCTCCAGCAGTTTTTGCTTCTAAATAAATATGTTGTGTAGTATCTATTTTAGCAATACACATCAATAAGCTATATATTGCAATACAAATAACAATGCATTTACAAATATATTGTATAATTTCTAATTTCATAATATAATCCTTTTATATTTCATATAACATAAAATATAATATGTAACTTTTTTAAAAAATAAAGCCTTTATTTAGTTATATACCTTTACCATCATTATTAAGAATGCGGTTTGCCCTATAAAAAGTACAACATTTTGGAATATCTTTTAAACGTCTAGCTGAAATATATGTCATACAGCTTCTAAGACCACCTAAATATTCATTGATAATGTTTTGAACAGGTCCAGAATATGGTTTTAATGTGACAATACCTTCTGAAGCTCTATATTTTGCCATACCATTCCAATGTTTATCTTGAGCATATTTACTAGACATTCCATATGCAAGTTTAAATTTTTTTATCTCATATTTTGGTTCAGTTTCATTAATATCATATTCATCATAATCATTATCTATAGGATTAAAATTTTCATTATTTCGATTACATGATATAACTTCTACTTCATTGGTTTTATATACCTTTTTAATAATTTCACCTTCTGCTTCATCACTTCCAGCAACCAATGAACCGACCATTATAAAATCGGCTCCTGCACCATAAGCTTTATTGATGTCACCTATACAAGTAACTCCTCCATCTGCACAAATCATTCCATTTACAGCATGAGCTGCTTCTGCACATTCTATTACTGCTGATAACTGTGGTCTTCCTACTCCAGTCTGTTTACGAGTAGTACAATTTGCTCCCGGTCCAATTCCGATTTTAACAATATCTGCACCATTTAATATGATATCTTGGACCATATCACCAGTTACTACATTACCTACCATAATTATTAAGTCAGGATATTGTTTACGAATTTTCTTTACAAAATCTAATAATTTAGAAATATAGCCATTTGCGATGTCAACACAAAGATTTTTACAAAGACCTAAATCAAGAATTTTACAAATTTTTTCATAATCGCCTTCTTTAATACCAGTAGAAACAAAAATATATTCATTAAAATAAGCAATACAATTTTCATTATCTATTTTAAATTCAATTTCTTCATTTTTATGTTTTTCAAGAAAAGCTTTTACCTCTTCAAATGTATAATGTTTATGAAGACACGTAAACATAAGATTTTTAGCCATGACCTCTGCCATAGAAAATGTTCCTGTTGTTGCCATATTTGCTATTATTAAACCATTACCATATAACGCCCTAGTAGAGTATTTCATCTTATACATACGATAAATATCTGGTTCATTTCTTGAATTAAGTGTTGATCTTTTTGGTTTAATCATTACATCACAATAATCAAGCTGTACTTCTTCTATAATATTAGTCATTTATTAACCTTTCTCATGTAAAATTTTATGAATTTTTTCTTTTAATTTAGTATCTTTGCAATAAGCTTCTAAATTTATACCACTTATTAATCTAATTATTCGTTTTACTCTTTCTTTATCCCAAGTATTTTTATATAACTCAATCAAATCTTCTAATATTCGAGATAATGTACAATAATATAAATGATCCCAAATTTTATCTTGTCTTTTCTTTTTTAATTTTTTAAACCAATTAAACATTATTTTCTTTCCTATAGTCATCAATAAGTTTACAAACTTTTTCTAATTGTATAACATATTTTTCATCTAAATCAACTTGACCTTTATTATACAATTCTAAATCCTTTTTCCATAAATTAATCATACCATCATCAATAAGATCAATTAATTCAACCATATTTTTTTGTATTTCTTCAGACCCATTAAAAAGATAAAACATACAATGATTTAAAGCGGCTACCCATTTCTCATCACAATATGACCAATCTTTTTCTAAAGCTAAGCCAAAAAAATTAAGAAAATGTCTAAACCACTTACCTAATTTAGACCAATTATAATTATAATTGTATTTTTCATTAAAATTATCGTGTTTCACTTATAGACTCCTTTTGTTTTAGAATAATTTTTTGTTTATAATATTTATTACGTATTTTTTCTAATTTTTTTCTTTTTTCTTCATTTTCTTGATTATAGAATTCATTTAATTGTTGAGCCTCATATTCATTTTCAATTTTTTGTAAAGTACTTATCATTATTCACTCGCTAAATTATTAAAATATCTTTTAATATATACAATAGGTGTACCTTTATCACCACTACCAGATGTTAAATCCATTAATGAACCTAATAAATCAATATATCTTCTTGGTGTTGTACCTTGAGATGTCATGTTACCTTTAAGATTATTATTTTTTTGTCTAATTTCTTGTTTAATAGCATTTGTTAAATTTTCACCAGATAAATCTTTATATTTGTCATCTGCAAAATTTTTAATTTTAATTTCATTTGGTGTTCCTTCTAAACCATCAGTATAAGCTGGAGAAACTACAGGATCAGCAAATTCCCAAATGCCTCCAACAGGATCTTTAAAACAACCATCACCATATATCATTACTTCAACTTTTTTACCTGTTTTTTCATAAATATAAGTTTGTATACCATCAACTAATTCTTGCGCTTTTTTAGTGTCTGGAAATAGTTTTAACACTTCTTCTGAAGATTTGTTTGAACCATAGAGACCGTATTCACATTTATCTTCACAAATTCTAGCGAGATTCATTGTAAAATCTTGTCTATGAATTTGACAATCTAAAACATCATCAAAAGAATGAGGTAAATCATTAATATATTCAATTACACATTTTTTACACTCTGCTTCAATAATACTCTTGTAGTATTCATCATAATTAAGTCCTGTAAATGGATGATTTTTTAATACATTACCAACTTCATCAATATCAGGCATAACAATAAATACAGTATCTTTAACAGCACGAGCAATTGCTTTCAGAATCATCGCAAATCTATTACGAGAATAAATTGGTTTATAAACATGGATATTTTCTGGATTGTTAAACTTTTTCTTTATATCTTCTGCTACTTCATCAACAGTAACATAATTACCTTGTGCTCTTGCTACAATAGATTCTGTAATACCAATAATATCTTTATCTTCAATATTATCAATAGCATTCAAAACAGTATCACAAACAATTTGACATAAATTATCTCCTTCTCTAATGATAGGAGCAATTAATCCAGTAGAACTTACACCATATTTTTTAGTCATTATTTTTCCTTTCCAAAATTAAATTTATAATTTATTTTTTAACAAAGTAAAGCCATATATGTTCTAATAATAAGGTTATACTAACCTCTATTGTGATTCAATTTAACGAAATCATGGGAAAAGTTTTAGAGTATCCCAAATTGAAAATAGATAATAGTATTAAGGGAAATATTAATTTCCCTTATTTTATTTTGATTGTCCTCCTGCAGATTTAATATTATAGCCAACATTTTCATTTATAGTTTTTGGATCCCATTGTTCAATCTCTCTTACTGAACATTTGCCGAGATTATTTTCAACCCATACTATTGAATTAGCTAAACCTGTACGAGATTTTGCTAAAAATAATCTTGCACGAGATAGAGCTTTTTCTCCAGGATTTGAATTTATTGTAGTCATTGAATGAGCTAAATGTATTTTTTGAGCGGATTCACTAATACTATCCATACTAACCACATCATCTGCTTTAGTATTCCAAGAATATTTACCTAATTGTGATCCACTTAAAACAGGACAATCAAAACTAATAGCTAAATTTTTTAAATCGTTAGCTACTGCTCCCATATCTTCATAACTTCTTCCTATCATTTTTTGTATAGGTAAAAGTTTATCCATATAATCAATGATTATAAAGTCTGGTTTCCATTCAACACCACCCAATTCTTCTTTTCTTTCAATCATAACTTTTCTAATATAATTATGAATTGTATCAGTGTTTATAGTTCCAGGTCTAAAAAATTTTATAAATAAATCAGCACCAAAAGTATTTATAAAATTATTTTTCTTTCTATCGTATTCTTCTCTATTTTCTGGTTTTAATAAATCATAAATATTAAAGCCTGTAACTGATGTATTTATAAGAGCTTCTGTTTCTTCTGCTGTTAATTCTAAAGTAATTAAAATTACTCTTTTTCCCATCATTAAAGCTTGTTTAGCCAAAAAAGCCATAATACGACTTTTACCACCTCCAGGAGGAGCAGCTATAATATGCAAATTGTTTCTTGTAAAACCGCCACCGAGGGCTTTATCCCAACCATCTATTCCAGTTTTTATCATATTTGATTTATCATAAATATTACTCATAGCTGTTATAAATTCATCAGTTGTTCTTTTAGAAAAATCAATACCTAAATCTTTTTCCATACCAATATCTAAAACTTCTTTAAATTTAGCTAAAGCTTCTTCATAATTATGAATTTTTAGACAATTAGTAGCATTATATAATGCAGCTTTCCAAGTTGCTGTTTTTGCAAATTCTACGGCTTTTTCTTTAAAAAATTCATAATCATCTGATTCAGATACATCAAAAATTTCTTCCAATAATTGTTGATATTTATAATATTCTTTTGTCGATAGTGATAATTTATTAATTAAATCTTCAGCTTTTTGCTTTAATACAAGTTGTGTAGGAACATGTTTATGTTTTTTACAATAATCTCTAATCCATTTACAAATATTCTGCAAATAATGATTTTCAAAATATTCTGGTTTAATAACTTCTATTCCATTTAATTTAGTCCATGATTCATCATGAACCATTACGCTTAGAAACTTTTTTTGAACAGAAAGTGTAAATTCAGTTTCAAATGATTGTGTAATATTTGTATCTAATTGTTCCATATTAACTCCATATTGCTCTTATCAAAAATATAGAATATAATTTTTAACTTAAAAAAATAAATTAATTTTCTAAATAGTTTATTTTTTTAAATCTTTAATTAATTGTATAAAATCTAAGACATTATTAAAAATTTTTACTCCAGAATCAATCATAAGTTTTTTTCTTTTTTCATATTGTGTCGCAAAAATATAATTTCCACCTACATCTTTAAAATCTATGACAAATGATACGTTTTGTCCATCTTTCTTTTTACGACTAGCTCTTCCAATTCTTTGTATTCCAGATATTGGAGTTTTACCTGCTGACCATAAAACTACTGCTTGAAAAATATCAATATCTACTCCTTCATCCATTACTGTTGATCCAAATATAATATTATAATCTTCTTCAGACATAGCTTTCTTTATAGTTTCAGTATCACCTTTTCTTTTGTCTAATTTTAAACCTCCTCGTGGACCATTAATCCATTCATAAATAGTTTCATCACCACATATAAATAAAGATTTTATACCAGCTTCTTTTAATTCTTTCATACGAGCTTGTCCTGGTTTAATATTATTAACTGAAGCTAATGTTTTAATATTATATTTATCTAAAAATTTTAACATTTCTATTCCTGCTTTATTACGTTCTTTATTATATGTTATATTTGCTCTATATATCATATAATAATTGTCTTTAAATTGAGGTAAAACAAAAGCATCTTTATTTTTATAATTTATAAAATATCCATAAGGTTGAGCAATATTTTTTTCTTCTATACTTGTTTTCATTTCATATGTAAAAGTCGGTTCTCCGAGTATAGCTATTGTACAAAAATCATCAAAATCTTTAAATGGCTCTTTATGATTTCTAAATGGACTTCCACTATATCCAATTATATGTTTTAAATTATCAGGATTTATATAAAATATAGGTTCAAAAAAAGTTAAACTTTGAACATGTTGACATTCATCATAACATATTGTATTTACTTCATTTTTTAAAAAATTTATATATTTTTCATCTTGTCGATTAAGACGTGAATCTGATCCAGCGGTATTAAGTATTACTATTTGTTTTGTATAATCTGGTTCTTCACCTTTTTCCCAACTTATGTTATTCAGACCTACTGATTTTAATCTATCATAAATTTGTTGTAATATAAAATTATTATTATTTAATATTAAAATTTTACTATTATTTAATACTTTACATACAATAGACATAATACTAGTCTTTCCACTTCCCACCCCGGAGTAAATTAAACTTCTAAAATTATTTAATGAGGCTAAAGCAGCTTCGACTTGATAATCTCTTGTTTCAAATTTTGAATTAATTTTTTCTATTTTTTCGCATACTGTTCTAACTTCATCTTCATCGTATTCATATTCATGCCATGGTTTATATTCGATACTAATACTTAAAATATTCGATAACCAAAAAGATAATCCACCTGGAAATCTTATTGTCTCATAAATAATATTTTCTATTTCAATTTTAGAAATAGTTTGCCAGTATATTGCAAATTTTTTTTCTTTTGTTTGATAATCATAATCTTCTTTAGTTAAAAGTTCTTTTACTTTATTTATAATAACTAAAGGTTCATTTATTATATAATCCCAGAATTGATTAGTATGTATTATAGGCATGATTTTTCTTCCATTTATTTATATTATTTCTATAGAATACTCATAAATCTCGGTTCTAATAAATAATTGTTAAAAAGGAGTAATAAAATGTTCCAAAAGTTGAAAAAGCTTTTTTCTAAAAAAGAAAAAACAGATAATTTAATCTATACTAATCAAGTAGTAAATTTTAAAGATTTAGCTTTACAAGATATTGAAATCTCTATTCAACCTGATGGTAACGGTACAGCTTTTGTTATTAGAGAATTAAAAAATAATTATAAGATAGTATTAGATAAAGAAACATGCTTATTATTAAGTTTAATTTTAAGTCAATATTATAAAAAAGAAAATATCAGTTCATTAATGAATTTATTTGAAAAGGATTAATTTTATGGAAAAAGCAGTACAATTATCTGATAAAATTATAAAAGAAATTGAAGAATATTCAATAAATTATACTACAAATGAAGGAAAAATTGCTACAACAAACGTAGCTCTTCAAAAATTGAATACTATAATTGAAGATGGTTTTGTTTTATATAAATATATTGTAGAAAAGAAATTATATGAAAAATATTCTTCTCTGACTCCATTATTAAATAGTTTAGCTGATACAATTAAAAAATTACAGATAAATGAACAAAATGCAAAAAAATTAAATTTGTCTTCTGCAACACAAATTTGGCAACAAGCTAAGATTTCAATAGCTCTTTTAGCCTGTGAAATATTAGATTTAAGTGATGAGGATAAATAATGTTAAGAGTTGGAAATAGAATAAGTTCACCTGTTTTAAAAGAACAAGCATATAGTGAAGATATTTTACAAAGACAAATAGTTGCTAAATTTAGAGCACATGGCGCTTTTGTAATTATGACAGATGCAGTTGGTCCAGCTTTAAAATTTATTGCTGATCCAAAAAAGCGTATGGGTTTTATTTCTTGGTCGAAAGCTAGAGGTTGGGAAAAAGGTGTACCAGATTTATTAATAGTTTGGAAAGGAAAAGTCTTATTTTTAGAATTAAAATTTGGTAAGCAGGGTAGATTAAGTAATGAACAAAAATTATGGCAAAAGAAAATCATAGATGCTGGTTATGAATATGCTTGTTGGCGCACATTAGAAGAATGTGAAGATTGGCTTGTAAAACAATTAGAGGAATAATTTATGGCTATTTATAGGGCAGTATTAAGATCTACACCAAAAGTAAGTCCAAAAACACCAACTACTGTATTGATTAATCCAACAATAAGTAATTTAGATGTACAATATTATGCTGGTACTCGCACTATTACTTTTTATGGAAGTGTTAAATCACATAATCAGTTCGGTAGTTATAATGTAATGTTAACTTTTAAAAACGTTAAACCTCACGATGGACTTACCAATGAAGAAATAGCTCAAGGTTTTAAACCGAAACCAACTTTAGGCGAAAATGAAATTATGGGACGTTGTAGTTGTCCAAATTATAGGTTTAGATTTGATAAAGCTAATAGAATGCATGGAGTTGGTACAGGTGCTAGATTTGGTTTTTATAGAAGAAAAACTAATCGAAAACCATATAATCCAAAAAATTTAATTGGTTTTTGTGCGCATTTAATAGAATTTGTAAATTATCTTCAAGAAAATGGATTTGTATTATAATGATAAAAGTATCTATAATAGTACCTGTATATAATACAGAAAAATATTTATCAAGATGTTTAGATTCAATCATTAATCAAACTTTGAAAGAAATAGAAATTATTTGCATTAATGACGGCTCAATTGATAAATCTTTTGAAATATTAACAGAATATGCTAAAAAAGATAAAAGAATAGTTATTATAAATTTTAAGCAAAATCATGGTGTAAGTTTTGCTAGAAATAAAGCTTTAGAAATAGCAAAAGGTCAATATATAGGATTTGTTGATAGTGATGATTATGTGGATTTGAAATATTATGAAGAATTATATAGTTATTCTAAAAATTATGATATAGTTAGAGGTATAAGAGTAATAGATAAAGATAGTAAAAGAGGTAAAAATCCATATGGTTGTATTATACCGTCGATTATAAGAAAAGCTGTTATAACAAATAATAAATTGAAATTTCCATTAAATAAAAAATTAGGTGAAGATAGTACATTTAAAAGATGGTTATATAAAAAGACAAATAGTATTTTTGAATGCCCAGATAATGGAATATATTATCATTACATGAGAAGAGAAGGATCGCTTTCAAATTATGATTCGAAGGTTTTATTATGAAAAAATGTTTTATTTTTGCACATTATGATAAAAATAATGAAATAAAATCGTACATAATAAATGAAATAAATTTATTAAATGAGTTAGGTGATGTTTTATTCATATCTGATTGTGAATATATTTCTAATATCAAGGATTTACCGAAAGTTAAATATTTACAAATTTCTAGACACTCATTATATGATGCTCATTCTTATATTTGCGGATATAACTTTTTAAGATTTTCTAAACAATTAGATTATTATGATAGTATTACTTTTGTTAATAGTTCAATTATATTTCCAACATGTGATAAAGAATCATTCATTAATAGTTTGATAAAAATAGATTTAGAAAAAGAAAGTGTATATGGCATGTGTAAATCTAGATATTTATTACAAAGTTATTGGATAACTTGTAAACAAAAAACTTATGAATATATAAATACGTTTTTTGATAATTATATTCCAGCAACTTTTGAATACGTAAACGAGTGGTGGAAAGAAAATGAAAATAAACATAAGATATTGATAAGATTTAAAAACAGTTTTGAAAAAAGAAAAATTGAAGTTGGAGAAGAATTAGCGAAAAAGTGGATGTATACAGTTGTTAATTTTGAGCATGGATTTAGTATATATTTATATAGAAAAGGATTTAATTTAATAGCTTTAGATTATTGTAATTGGCCAAAGTCTAGATTTATCACGAAAGCTCCAAGATAGAAAGTTCTATTACTACATAATATAAATAGTTGAGAATAAAAATGCCAGATATTACACTTGATATACCTTCAAATACTAAATTTAATTCATCATTAAATGAAATAGACATAGCTTTTAAATCTATTTTAATAGAACAAATGCGTATAGCTGATCCAAGAGATAAATCTAAAGAACAAAAAAGTTTAGGAACAGCGGAAAAAAATAATTGGCTTTGGGATAAAACTAGAGTATTTCAAGTTGATGAAATGACAACTGAAGAAATATTTGATGTTTATCTTTTGCGAAAAAACATAAATGGTGAAAAAAATACTGATGTTTCATATCCACTTTTAGCTTATATGCAAGATAATATAGATAGTGTATTTTGGGGTACAGGTAATCGTGATAAGCAATGGCATTTTGAAATACCACATGAAGAATCTGATTGGGAAGTAGGAGATACAGTTATCATAGCTACAATGAATAGTCGCTATAGAGGTATAACTGGTACAATTGATAGAATAAAAGAAGAAAATAATCAAAAATATTGTGCTATAAATATAAATGGACATGTTATTACTAAAAAACCATATGATTATGTTAATGATAATACAATTGTTTGGTTTCCAACTTCTGAATTAAGAATGGCTGGAGCAAAAACAGCCGGTACATTTAAGGGTAAAGCAATTACTTGTAAATATAAAGCTGTTATTTTATGTGATAATAAAGATGAAATTCAATATATACGTGATAAATTAATGTTACGTGTGTGGGATGCAAAAATATGGTGGAGATATAAATCTCCAACAATAAATAATTGTGAAAATCAAATATTTACAGTTTTTGGTATTCCTAATATTGATAGATATCCAGCTTCAACAGATAAATTAAAAGGGCAAGGTTTTATATATGGAACAGCCTTTGATATAGATACGTGGGCATGTATTACAGATGAGCCAATACCTGGATCTTTAATCGAAAATATTCGGATGAATATAAAAGTTGAAAATGATGGTAGGGAAAATAGAATAGTAATAAATTAATAGCTTTACAATTAAATATTTTTTTATTACAATAAAATAAAACTGAAACTTATGGAGTAAGAAATGATTAAAATAGGTGCTAGAAAATGCATCATTAATGAACTAACAGAAAAAGATACATCAGAATTTTTAAATAAATATCATAGACAAAAAAATATAACAGCTGTATATCATATAGGTTTGATATATAATTCAATTTTAATTGCTGTAATGACCTTTGGATATCCTCGCTATAATAAAACATATCAATGGGAATTATTGAGATTGTGTTTTCATCCAGATTATAGGATAATCGGAGGGGCTACGAAAATGTTTAATTATTTTATAGATACTTATAAACCGTGTTCAATAATTTCATATTGTGATTATAATTATTTTACTGGTGATGTATATAATAAATTAAATTTTGAATTGTTACGTATATCAAAAGGTAGCAAAATTTGGTATAAGAATGATAAGTTTATAACTGATAATCTTCTTCGTCAATTTGGTCCAGATAAATTGATAGGAACTAATGATGGTAAAGGAACTGATAATGAAAAAATAATGTTACGTGAAGGTTGGAATTATAAAATTGATGAAAAAGGACAAGGAACTTATATATGGAACGGAAATGGAAAATTTGGATATATTTATTTAATTACAGATACTCTGCATAATAAACAATATATTGGACAGCATCGTGGTTATAAATTGAATGATAACTACTATGGATCAGGAAAATTGATTTTAAGTATAATTAAAAAGCACGGTACATCAATATTAAAAAGAGAAATAATAGATTATGCTAGTTCACAAAAAGAATTAAGTGAAAAAGAAATATTTTATATAAAAAAATATAATACCTTATCACCGAATGGATATAATTTAACATTAAGAGTACAAGGAATAGATGCATATATACCACATGAAGCATCTGAAGAATTGAAGCAAAAAAGATCTGAAAATGCAAAAGAATTGTGGAAAAATGAAGAATATAGAGAAAAAATATCAAAATGTAGAAAAGAAATGTGGAAAAATTCTGAGCATAAAGAAAAAATAAGGATTTCTATGAAAGAAAGAATGTCAAAAACAGAAGAGAAGCAAAAACTAAAAGATGGTTTATATAAATTTCTTTCTGATGAAACAAAGAAAAAAGAATGGAATAAAAAAAGAACTGAAGCAACTAATACTATTGAATATAGAAATAAATTATCAAAAGCTGCTAAAGGCAAGCACTGGTTTAATAATGGCAAAATATCTGTTTTAAGATATAGTATTCCAGAGGGAGATGAATGGTTACCAGGTAAGCTATGTGTAAAAAATAAATAGTTCTAAAAAATAAATAATTTTCTAGTTTGTATATAAAATTTTCAACTCTAGTTTTTAGTTATAAATAAATTTAATTTTTTATAGGAAGTGTTTAAAAATGACAAAATTTTTGAATCGCTTAGCTTGTCGTATAGCTAGAGCTAAATTAAATGAATCTAAAAACTGGATGGTAACAAGAAAATTAATCTGTGAAACAGACGAAGGCGACGTTGAATTTGATGCCGGTGAAATGGTAAATGTCGGTGGTGATGACGAAGGTAATTTGGTATTAGATGGTTCTGCAGCAGTTGTAGTAATTTCTGATCCTGAAATTGCTTCTAAAGTTGCTGATGTTTTAGCTTCTGCCGATGAATTATCAGATGTAGATTTTGTTGAAAAACCTGCTCTTGATGCTGTTTTAGATGGTGAAGAAGTTGAAGATGTTGTTGATTCTTTAGGTGATGCTGAAGATGACAAAATTGAAGTAGCTGAAGTTGAAGTTGATGACGAAAAGAAAGAGTCTGTAGAAAACAAATATGCAAAATTTGCAGAAAATACTATTAAGGCTCATAAAATGTTAGCTTGCGAATCAGTTGCTATTGCTGAAGAAGTTGCTCCAATTAATATGGCTAATATTAAAACTATGTCTGTTAAGAAAGAAAGCTATAATGATTATAAAGAATTTACAAATCGTGTATCTTCTTTAAATGGCTCAATTCAACCAGGTAAACATGAAGTAGCTTTAAATGAAGCAGGTAAAGTTATGGGTGAGTGGAATGAAGATGATAACTATGGTGAAATTTATCCTGAAGAAGAATGGGATGATGTAGAAGCTATGGAAGATTTTGATGCTGCTCCAGTTCCTGCTGTTGAAGATATTGCATGGGAAGATGATGAAGATGTTGAGCAAGTTGAATCTTGTTTAGGTAAATATGAAGAATCTGCAAAATCTGGTAAAGATTATATGATGATGGTTGAATCTTTGGAAAAAGCTGGTGTTAAAGAAGAAAAAGCTGCTAAAATTATTTCAACTTTTGGTGAATCATCATTAAAAGAATGTGTACGTGTTTATGATACTAAATATGGTAAATATTGTGCTACATTTACAGAATCAGTTGATGCAAATAATTTTATTGCCGAAGCTGATGAAAAGCGTTTCACAAAACGTTATTTTGCTTAATTATAAAATAATATAATTATAAATAGAGAGTTGGATTTAAATATTTAACTCTCTATTTTTTTATGTTCTAATAAAAATAATTTGATTTTGTTAAAAGGAATATTATGTATTTAATTCGTGAAAAAATAGAAAACGATGAAGTTGTTGGATATTATGTAGATGAAAAAATATCAGGTGTTCTTATTGAAACACACGAAATAGATAAAACTTTACACAATTGTTCATGTAAATATTTTGCAGAATCTAATAATTGTTATAGTCATTTTCATATCAATCTTTGTAAAAATTGGATAAAAAATGGGAAGCCAAGATGTGCAATGTATGCTAAATCAAAAGATGGTAAAATTGTAACACTTTGTCCTGGTTTTATTCCAAGTAAATAGAAAAGTTAATATATAAATATCATTAGTTCTAATTAACAAAGAATAAATTTATTTTTTTTTACATTAATGGGAATATTAAATATCATGAGTTTACGTAAACAATTAAAAGAAGCTGCATTAAATGTATTACAAGAAGGTACAGATAGCTCTAAAGAGATTTTAACTCAAAATATTGTGAATTCTTTTGATGAAATGGGCATGGCTACTACAAATCCTGGTGAATTTTCACAAGAAGAAATTACAGATAAAAATAATTTAACTAATGTATCAGCTATGTCTAACGATACAGATTTCGAAGGCAAAATTGAAAATCCTCAAGCTAATGAAGCAGAAGATATATTAGATGTTGGTACAGATTTAATGCATACTCTTGTAGACATATCTGATAAATGTGATAAATGTAATGATGAAGATAAAAAAGCTGAATTACATATATTAGAATTCGGTGAATCTTCAATGAGTAAAATTATAGATAAAGTTTTAAGTGGTAAAACATGTGAACAATTTTTACATTCTTTAACTGAATCTGATTATGCAGGTCCTCGTGATTGGAATCCAGATACTCGTATTAATGTAGCAAATGTTCTTACTACTTTAAAAAGAGAAATAGGTAAAGGTTCAGAAGGTATTCATGTAGATCAAGTTTATGATGACCAGCATAATGATGCATACAAGGTATCTCAAATTGATAAAAATTTATTACCAAAAGAACTTAAAGTAGAAACTATTGTTTTAAAATTAGGAGATGATAATATTTATTATAAAGATAAAATGAGTAATACTTATCCTCTTCCAAAATAAATTATAAATACATATGATGTAAAGAAATCCTCAGAATTAACTGAGGATTTTTTATATTAAAAACTATATTTATATTAAAAGTTCTATATAATAAGTTTTAATTTTTAATTTAAGAAGTGTATATCTATGCGTTTTATTCCAAAGAAAAAAGAAACATTAATAGAAGCTGAAGCTAATCCATTAGAAATTAGCTCAACAGAATTATCTTATGACGAAAAATATATTCAAGCAATAACTAAGGCAGTAGCGAGCGAAAGTGGTGCAATTGTTGAATATGAACAAATATTAGCATTAGAACCTCATATAAAAGAAAAAGGTCTTGTAGAAACTTTTCATGATACTTTAATTGATATTAAAGATGAAGAAATAAAACATCTTGCTCAATTAAATACAAAATTAAGTGAAACATCTTTTTTTAAAAATTCTTATGAAAAAGGTGTAGACGAAGCTAAATCTGGAATAGATAAAGAAGAACAAAAAGAAAGTGTAGAATTAACTGAGTCTATTGAACGAATTGTTGAAAATGTTCCTCAAAATCGTACATATGATTCAGATAATATTGCTCAAATTATAGCTGCTAAATATGAATTAACGGATGAACAATATGAAGATATTCTTAATTTATTTGATCCTTTTCACATTGATGAAATTTCTGCAGAAGATGTTGACAAAGGTTTGGAACGAGTCTCTAAAAAATATGAATTTACTCCAGAAGAGCGATTAGAAATCGAAAATGATATCATTGCTAATGCAAATAATCCAATGGGAGACAGAAAAGAAGAATTTGATAGTGATATTAATTTTGATATAAATACTTTAGAAGATATATTAGAAAATCTTAATACTTATGCTGCACAACAGCGTATTAAAAAAATAATAGAAGAACTAAAATCTATCGAATATAATGGTGAAAAAGATATAGCTTGGAATCCAAAATATTATGATATGAATAAACATAAAAGAGGTTTAATACAATAATGTCTATTTCTACAGTATTATATGAAGCATTAGATCCATTAAATAAAATTGCAAACAGTATAGTTAAAAAACTTAACTATATTGAATCTAGTCTTATTTTAAAATCTAAAAATTTAGATGATTCTTTATCGTATTTAGATAAAACTGCTTCGTATCATTCAAATGCTTATGATGAATTAACAAAAGAACAACAAAAAGAAGTATTACATCGGATATGGAATAAAATTCATAATATTTTAGGTAAAAGTGAACAAGAAATAAATGAAGAAAAAGCTGATTTAGAACAAATAATATATGATTATTTAAAAACAAATTATTGGTCAATGTATCCATTAGAAAAAACCGCTAAAGAATTGGCAGATAAAATTAAAAATAACTAATTTTAAGGAGAGTTAAGGTGGGATTAATTGGTCCGTCTGGTACTATTAAAGCAATTACTAGACAGTTAGAAAACATTAAAGTTAGAACAAAATTATCAGATCGTGCTTTAGATTTGATTATACAAACTAATTCTAAAGAAAAACAATCTTTAGAAACTGATAAATTATATGATTTAGTTTATATTTTAAAAGAATCAGAAAATAATCCTGATTTAATAATGTCTTTACGTTCTATTGAAAAATTTTGTACTTATAGAAATGTATGGATTATTGGATATAAACCTTCATGGTTAAAAAATGTAAAATATATTCATACTAATCAAAAGGGTAATACAAAATGGACAAATAGCTGTATAAATTTTAAAGCAGCTTGTGAATGTGAAGATATATCTGAAAATTTTATTTTAATGAATGATGATTTTATTGCATTAAGACCTATATTAGATTGGAAACAAGCTTTAAATGTTTGTTTAGGTAGTATAACAGATGAATCAACACGTTATCGTAAAAAATCAAAAGCCTCAAAATGGCAAAATGGATTTATATATGCTGAAAAATTATTAATTGAATGTCATGCAAAAACATGTTATAATTATGAAACACATTTACCGATGATAATTAATAAAACAAATTATCTAAAATTCTTAGAAATACCGGCTATTAAAAAATTTATGCAAACATCAAATGTATTACATAAAAGATCTTTATATAAAAATTTATTTCCAGAACCAGATACATCTTTTCCACATAAAATAAAAGATGTAAAAATAAATTTAGGATATGATTTTACTGACAATTATTTAAAAGAAAATTGGATTAGTGTATTTGATAATGTTATAGGAGATTATTTAAAATTTCCAAAAATAAATAAATTTTTAAATAATATGTTTCCTAATAAATCTAATTTTGAATAATAAATCTATTTTTATTAAATAGTAATGTATTTAAAAACAATCTAGAGTATACAGAGTTCTATACAAAAGAAGAATTTATAAACTAGTATAAATTAGATTGTCCTTTTGTTATATCTAGTTAAAAGTTCTAATAAATAAAATATTAACTTAACTTTTTATAAGGATAAAACACTAATGGCAAGCTATAGATTTCCTGGCGTATTTCCATCAATTAGAGATCAAAGTGGTGTTGTAGCGAATAATACTATTACTTCTGCTGCTTATGTTGGTGAAAGTGAATATGGTCCAGTTTTCAAACCAACATTACTTGCTACGTTGCAAGATTATACAGATAGATTTGGTAAATTAAATTCTAGATATGGTTACGCTGGATACTCATTAGCAGTTGCAGCAGAAACTATTAATCAACATTATTTTGTACGTGTTGTACCAACAGGTAATCCTGAAAGTTCAAATCGTTCAAATGATGCTACTTGGGCAGCAGCTACAGTTTTAGTTGATTGGGATGAAGGAGAATCTGCTCCTGTTTCTAATGGTTATTATTATGAAGAAATTACAGCTGCTGAAACAGCACGTGATGCAGGTTTAGATTGTGGATTATTTAAAACAGTTGAAGAAGATCCAGAAACACATGAATCATCAATAGTATATGATGTAGATTCAGCATTTAAAGTTGTTGCTACAAATCCAAATAATAGAGATTTATATATTACTGTAGCAGATTCAACAATTAATGAAAATAGAGCATATGCTGTTACAGCAGAAACAACTTTAGTTCCTAGTGATGAATCTGGTGAAGAAAATGATACAACTGTGGTAATAGTTACTGTTCCAGCAGATGATTTTAAAGATACTCTAGTAGGTGATAAAATTGTTGTTTCTAGAATGACAAATACTGCATTAAATGGTACATTTACTATTGAAGCTATTGAAATTGAAGACAATAATGCTAAAATTTCTTATATTGTTAAAGGTGTTCAAGAAACAGCTGGTGATGCTAATGCACGTGTAGGTATGTATCCTGCTAAAAATCAAACAACATTTTCTTTATCAGTAGCAGAAAAAGTTGGACGTGTTATTACAACTTTAGAAACTTTTGAATATTGTACTTTATATAATGCACAAGATAATTATGGTAATTCAACATTTGTTGAAGATGTTATTAATGGATCTTCAAATTATATTCAAGTATTTGTAAATAAGAACTTTACAGAATTTGGTCCAGATGCTGATCCTGATGAAATTATTATTCCACAAAATGTTTCTAATGTAAGATTAACTGGTGGTAAATCTGGTACTTGGACAAATGCTGGAGATAAATATAAAGCATTGTGTGATGCATGGGAATTATTCCGCGATCGTTCACAAGTTACAGTATCATTATTGATGAACTCAGGTTATGTATTAAAAAATAATGTTTCATACCAAGCAAAAATGTTAGAAATTGCTGAAGCTCGTCGTGATTGCTTCTGTTTATTTGATATTCCAATGACAGAAACTGATTATGAAGATGCAATTGATTGGAGACGTAATATTCAAGGATTTAATACTTATCGTGCAGCTTTGAGTTCACCATGGGTTAAGACTTATGATTCAGTTCAAGGACGTGCTAATTTCGTTATGTGTCCTTCTGCATATGTTGCAAAAATTATGGGTGCTTATGATCCATGGAAAGCTCCAGCTGGTTTAAATCGCGGTGTATTAACTGCTTCTACTGTTTCTCCTACAGGATTAACACAGTATTATAATGATACGCAAGGTGGTAATTTATATACTGATAATCAAATTAACTGTATTATTAGAAGTACAGCTTCTGGTTATGTTAACTGGGGTCAAAGAACATTACAAGCTAAACCTTCTGCGTTAGATAGAATTAATGTTGCTCGTACAGTAATTTATATTGAAACAGTATTACGTGATGCAGCTCTATGGCATGTATTTGAAAACAATACAGCTTACGAAAGAATGCAAATTACTTTACAATTTAATGCTTTCTTAGATCAAGTACTATCTTCTGAAGGTATTCAAGCTTACCGCGTGATTTGTGATGAAAGTAACAATACACCACAAGTAATTGCTAATAATCAATTAAAGATTGATATTATCTTGTGGCCAACATACACTTCAGAATACATTATTATTACATCTACTGTTGCCGGTGCTGATACATCAGTTACTATTTCAACAAGTAATTAAAATATTGAATTTATTTTATTTTAAGGGACTGACTAAACAGTCCCTTTTTATTTTAAAAAACTTATTTACAAATTTGAATCTAGTTATTATAATGACTACAATAGTTATTGGTTCTAATACTAAAATGGAGAAACAATGATGACAAAAGATGAGTTTGTAAAGATAGTTAAAAAATTCAATGAAGATAAGATAAAATTTAATTGGCAAGAAATAATAAATCAATTTAAAAATTTTACTACACATGTTTATGATAAATATATATTAGATAAACCAAATTATTACACATTTAATTCAGGAAAAGAATTTAAATATTGGATTAATCATTCAGATGATTTAAATTTTTGTGAAAATAGATTTTGTCCTATTTGTGGAAAATTTATAACTAAAATTGTTAGAAAAGATTGGTTTTATGCCAAAGCATGTTGTGAAGAGCATTCTGCACAATTAGCTATCACAAATGCTCAAAAAACAAATATTGAAAGATATGGTTATAAAAGTCCAATGTGCAATACTGATGTACAAGAAAAAGTGCATAAAAATTGGAAAAACAAATCTAAAGAAGAAATCGATAATCATGTTAATAAAATAAAAAATACTAAATTAAAAATTCACAATGATGAAAATTATAATAATCGAGAATTGGCTAAAGAAACATGTTTAAAAAGATATGGTGTAGAAAATCCATTACAAACAGAAAAAATAAGAGAAAAAGTAAAAAATACAAACTTAGAGCGCTATGGAACAATTGCTCCTATACAAAATCCTATAATTAAAGCAAAAATTGAAAAAACAACAAAAGAACGATATGGCATTTCAAAAATCGGTCATGTAAAAGAAATTAGAAATAAAATAAATAATACAATGAATGAAAAATATGGAGGCAGTGGCTTAAAAAGTAATGTTATCAAAGAAAAAATAAAAAATACAAACTTAGAGCGCTATGGAGTTCCTTATCCGACTCTAGATTTAGAAATAATGAAAAAAGCTAGACAAACATGTATTAAAAAATATAATTCAAAGTATCCTCTTCAAAATAAGGATATATATCATAAAACAATTAAAGCAAAAAAAGAAAATGGTACACTTAATACATCACATAATTTTGAAGATATGCTTATACAATATCTAAAAGATACTTATCCACAATATACTATTTTAACACAATATAATGAAGATCCACGCTATCCATATATGTGTGACTGCTATATAAAAGAACTAGACTTATTTATTGAGTTTCAGGGCTCATATTTTCACAACTGGAGGCCTTTTGATTATTCTGTCACTCACATTAAAGAATATGAAGAAATGATTACTCATGGAGGCCAAAAAGAGACCATAGCAAATGTTTGGCGTTACAAAGATACTGAGAAGCGTGAATGTGCCAAAAGAAATAATCTAAATTATCTTGAATATTGGGAAAAATTAATAATTTTACCAGAAGAAATTCGAAATAATCAAAATAATTTAATTTTATATTATCAGCAAAAGTTATTTTATGCAAAAAACAGAGAAGAATTATTTGATCCAATTAAAAGATGGGAATATTATAAAAATGCTATTGAATATAGTAATTTTTATAAAAATCATAGTTATGTATCACATTTAACTCTTTTACGTAGACCTTATTTTTTACATCAAATTGGTTATTCTTCATTTAATATCAAACTTTGTGAATTTATTGATAAAAAATATACTATATATGATCCTTGTGGTGGATGGGGACATAGATTATTAGGCTTTAAAAATCATAAAAACTATATTTATAATGATATTAGTTTACCTACTTTACTCAACTGTAAAAAATTAGCAAAAGACCAAAATATTGTTAATTGTAAGTTTTATAATCAGGATGCCGCTTTACCAATAAAAGATGAATATGATATAGTATTTACATGTCCACCGTATTTTAATAAAGAAATTTTTACAAAAGCTGGAGCTGAAAATTATACTGAAGAACAATTTATAAAATGGTGGAATAAAGTATTAAATAACTTAAAACCAAAAACTGGTGAAATTTATATAGTAATAAATTCAAACTATTTAAAGTATTTTGTATCTAATGATTATAAATATGAAATAGTAAATACATCTTTACGTAAATCTCATTATCATAAAAACACAAAAGAGTCAAGTGAAATTATAGTTAAATTCATCAAGTTCTAATTATCATGAAAGAATCTACTAAAGAAAAATTAGAAATATTAGATACAATTCTTAATATAATCCTTTCTATTGGAGCAATAATAGGATTTATTCTTACATATAAGTCTGGATTTTTTCATAAATTACATAAAGTAATTGCTTATTTTCATAATCAGATAGATTTATAATATTCTGGTTTATTTTTTTGTCTATTTATAAAAATTTGGTTTAATATTATACTTTTGTATAAGTCTTTGTCTATTTATAAACATATCTATTTGATCTGAAATATAATCATATAATAATTATATAAATACAATTTAATAAAGTAAAACTATATTTATCTATTATGTTTAGATTTATTGTTTATAATAAATTTATCTGATAATTTATTATTACCTTTAAAATATAATTGTCTATCTTTTTTAATTTCTTCGTCATTAGTTACATAAATTCTAGAAACATCTGTTACTCCGTATTTATCATTAACATAAAATAATGTTTGTGATGGATAAGCTGGCTCTAATTTTAAATCTCTGGCATATTGTGAATAACCAACAGTAGTTCCATTAGCTATAGTATGTTCTAATTGCATCGGAGTATGAAAATGTCCTATTAATAACCAATCTATTGGTTTACCTATTTGTGCATAAGCTTGACGGGTTTTATGTTGACCTCTAGCGATTGTTGCAGAACAGCCAATAAAACCTTGCCCACCTCTACTTCCTATTCTATCACCATGAGTTGCAAGAAAATTATGACCATTTAATTCAAAATAGGCTTCACCAGATTTTGGAGTGTAAAAAGTAATGTTTTTGTTATCTTCTAATTGTTTTTGTACTATAGCTGCAACTAATGAATCATAATTATGTTCACTAAGGCCTTTAGATTGTGGTTTTTTAGTTGTTCTTCCATGATTACCCATTACAGAAATAACCCAAACTTTATTAAATTCTTTTTCAAAGGTTTTTATCATTTTTACTTTTTCTGTAGCAACTTCCATACATGCATTTATTGGAGTTTTATCATTAGTTTCTTTTAATTCATCATGTATATCACCAGAAATATCATCACCTAAAAAACAAACAACTATTCCTTTATTAATTTTACCTTTTGCTCTAATTTTTTGTATAGTGTTATTTATTAATCTATCCCATCTAGCCTTTGCTACTTCTGGTGAATAACAATTACCATTTGGTACTTCTCTTGGATTAACATTTTCACCATAGTGTAAATCAGAAACTATTAATACAGGTATACTATTTGAAGTACTATTTTCATTTTCTATTGGAATAGTCCATTCAGGAATAATGGGATCTGTTGTAACAAGACCTAATGTTTCATCTAGTCTAATATTTAATTTTGCAATTTCTTGTTGAGCTTTTGCATAATCTTTTAATAATTTATTTAATTTATTTTTATAAATTTCAAGATATATATTATCTTTATCTGAAAGTTTTTCAATTGTTTCCTCTACTTTTTTTTCAAAATTTTTTTCATCAAATGCCATTTCATTTCCATTTAAAAAAATTTAGGTAAATTAGATGAATTTCATTAATTAGAACAGGATAAAAAAATATTCAATTTGATATCCCTATTAGTATAATTTTATAATATATTCATATGTTTTTAGTTCTAAGTTCTATATTTATAAGAATAATAGTTTCCTCATAATATAAATCATATATGTATATAAAATGCTAGGTAAATTAAATGAAATTAGAGCATTACAGGATCCTGTAAAACAATCACAATGTGAATTTGTAATACAAGATACTCCTGGTTTGCTTTTGAGTAAATTAGAACAGAAAATTGTAGGTACTTTGTCTGGTAATAAGGCTTGTGCATCATCGCGTGAGTTAAGATTACGCTGTACTTCTTATTCTTATCCTGGTCCAAAAATTGGTCAAACTTCTTTAAACATTATGGGACATAGACGTAAATTAGGTACTATACAAAATAAATCTGGAATATGGAAATGTAAAGTTACAGAAGATTATCAAGGCTCTGTACTTAATGTAATTCAGGCATGGTGTGATTTGATTTTTTCAAATGTTACTGGAACTAGATTACCATCTATATTATATGTTACTTCTTGCAATGTATTACTTGGCGGTAGTACAGAAGGTGGTAAAGTAAGAGATAGTAATTTAAAAAGACGTTCAATACATCTTATGGGATTTTATCCAATAGGTTATACAGTAAATGAAATAGATCCATCTAGCTCTAATCCAATAGATGTTGATATTGAATTTAACTATGATTATTATGCCGATAACAATTATAATCTTTTATCACACTTTTAGAAAGGAAAGTTAAAAATGTATGGTTATATTTATAAAATTACAGTTAATGATTCGAGTAGTACATTATATAATTGTTATTATATAGGTAGGCATGTTTCAAAAAAGTTTGATGATGGTTATTATGGTAGTGGAGTAATAATAAAAGATTATATAAATAAAAAAGGAACAGATTTTTTAAAAAAAGATATACTATGTATATGTGAATCAGAAAACGAATTAAATGAAAAAGAATTAAAAAGTATTGGAAATTTATATCAAACTGATTCTTATTTTAATGGTGGCAAATGTTTGAATATGAAAGCTGGTGGTGATTGTGGATTAGCTAATGATGAAGCTAAACGCAAAATGTCAATAGCTACATCTGGTTCAAATAATGGATTTTATGGTAAACATCATTCTCAACAGTTAAAAGACTATTATTCTGAATTATTTAATGGTGAAAATAATCCAATGTATGGTAAACATCATTCCCAAGAAGCTAAAAATAAAATTCGTAATTCTCATTTAGGTACAAAACATACTCAAGAAACTATTATAAAATATAGAAATATTCGTCAGGGCTTGCATTGGTGGCATAAAGGATATGAACAAAAATTTTGTAAAGAATGTCCAGGTAAAGATTGGAAAAAAGGACGTTCTTTTATTAAAAAAGTAACAATAGAGGAGTAAAACCGTTGGCTTTAAGATTTCAAACGGCAATGCAAGTAGAAGCTTTACCTGATGAAGCTATTGATAGTACTTTTGAATGTATTATGCCAAAAATTGATATTGCTAATCCTTATTCTAGTATTACTAATGGTGGTTTATTAAGTATGTTTAGTTCAAGCTTAACTTCTTATCAACCAATTGTAGAAGAAATTGTTTTTGGTGTAACAAATTTTAAAACTAATACTAGACGTGTACGTACAATGTGGTGTAATGTACCAGAAGATATAGAAAACTATCATGATGCTTCAATAACATTTTTTGTTTCTGCAAATATGCTTACTCAGTATTATTTAGCGGCATGGAGAAGTTTAGTATATAATGAAGAAGGTGAATATTATAATCCTATGTCTGTATATAAAAAGAATATTGAAGTATTTATATATGGACCAGGTAATGTTAGTATTCCTGGTATTGCAGCTGCACATTTTACATTAAAAGGATGCTGGCCAGCAACACAAGATAATTATCGTTTAGAATATAAAGATGATCCACAACGTATGCGTATTACTGCACAGTTTAAAGTCGATAAAGTAATGTATAATGGTATGACTGCTAAAACAGCGATGCTTAGTGAATTAGTTACTTCACCAACATCTATTTTAGATAAAGCTACAACTATGTTATTTAATGAAAGTTCTAATTATAGTACTTATGATACTTATGGTTACACAGGTATAGAAAACGATATAAACACTAGATAAATTTAAAAAGGAGAAATAAAAATGGCATTTGAATATTATGCAGTAGATTTACCAGGAAAAATTCTTTATCCTAAGGAATTCGGTGCAAGTATAAGACGTATAACACCAATTGAACAAAAATATATTTTGAGTTTATCTCAAAAGCAACAACGTACAAATAGAGATTATATTGAATTTCTAAAAAAATTAGTTACTTTTGATAATCCAGAGATGACTTTTGAACAATTATATTGGTTTGATGTTCAATATTTACTTTATAAAATACGTTTTACTACTTATGAAAAACATCCAATTAAATTAGTATTTAAATGTGATGAAGAAGGATGTAATGAAGAAATAAATGTAAATTTAAATATTGGTGATATTGTTCCAACAGAAGCATCTGATATTAAAGGTTTAGTTACTGGTATTCATTTGGATAATCTTGGTGATTCACCTATCCGTCAAAAAGTTATGGGTGATGATTTAGTAATAGACGAATTTAGTAAAAAGCATCCAGAAATTGACATTAATGATATTCAAACACGTTTGTTATTATTAGATTTGTGTTTAATTTCAAACGGACGTACTTTGGATGAAATGTGGACATTAGCTGGAGATGGAACTTTAACAGCAGAAGATATTGATAAAATTGAAAATTGGTTTGCAAAAACTATCTGGGGTGTTAAAGAAGAAGTATTAGTTACATGTCCTAAATGTGGAAAGGAGAGCTCACGTGCTTATGTTTTAGCATTAGAGGACTTTTTTTCCGCTATTTGATTTGAATGATATTCTTGAACGTGAATGGTGGTTAATGCATCATCTCAATTTAGGTTATCAAGATATTTGTTCAATGCCATGGGAATATTTTGAGTGGTTTTATAATAGACATACTCAACATCTAATTGATTTAGAAAAAGCAAAGAGTGGACAACAACAGGTTGATCTTGGATAACAAAAATGAAAAGTAATAAAACTGGCAAAATTGAATTCACTGAAAATAAAGCTAATAATAGTGATGCTAAATTATTAGCTGCTATTGTTAGTCTTAATAATGTATTAGATAAAAATTTTAAGACATTATCTAATGCATTAAAAGAATCTTCTAAATCAAAAGCAAAGAATATTGATAATGATATTAAAAAAATTAAATTAGAAAAAGAAAAAGCCTCTGCTATTTATCAGTTAAAAATGCAGAAATTGCAAGAAAAAAATCTCGAACAACGTGTACAATATGCAAAAGAACTTTATAAACAAGCATCTAATAATAAAACAAATAGTACAAGTAGTTTAATTTCTGCACCGTCTAGAATTTATAATAATATTAAAAGTCAAGGAAGTAATGCAGGTTCAGCTCTAGCTTTATCTTTAATGACTGGAGGTATTATTAATCCTGTAATAGCTAAAGAATTTGGTTTAGATAAAATAATTACAGCTACAACTAAATTTGGTGGTAGAGTAGTTGGTAAAATTGCAGATACTGCATGGAATATGACAGGCGGTTTAGCTTGGAATAATCTTAAACAGCCTTTTACAAATCCTAATTCACAACTTAGATTAGGGATATCTAAAGGTAATACTAAAATATCTAATATGTTTTCTAATCCATTTTCTAAAGATGATGATTTAGATGGTAAACAAGCGGGAGCAATAGCAAAAGATAAAGATAAATTAGCCAAAATAGAAAAAAATACACAAGACATGGTTAATTTATTATCTAAACCAAAAGATCAAATTAAAACAGAAGAAAAAGAAAAGAAAAAAAGTCTCTTAGATAAAATTTTTGAAGCGATAGGAGGTATGGGATTAATTCTTAAAGGTGCCGCAGTTGCTGCTATTCCATATGTTATTAAAGAATTTTTACCAAAGGCGACTGCGTGGTTAGACGAAAAATTTAAAGGATTTTTAACCGGTACTGTCGGATTATCTAAAGGTGGAGCTGAAGTAGCAAGTCAATTAGTTAAAGATGCTTTACCTGGTGCTCTATTTGGTCTTACTGTTGGTGGTATAAAAGGTGCTATTGTTGGTGGTATATTAGGTATAATAGGTAATAAACTTGGTCAATGGACAGCTAATATAACTAATTGGTTGACTGAAAAGGGTGTTGATCCAACCAAAGCGTTTTTTACAGCATTAGGTTTAGAAGGAATTACTTTAGCTGGAAGTATAATTGGAATTAAAAAAGGTCTAGGTGCTTTAGGTATTGGCATCAGTAAAGCAGGAAATATAATAAGTGATACTGCTACCTCAGTAGCAAATAAAGCTAAATCTAGTTTGATATCTAAACTTGGTGATGCAGGAAAAGCCTTAAAGGATTTTTCAATTAAAATTGGTAGTGTAGCTCTAGACTTAACTAAAAAAACTGGAAAATTTGTTATTTCAAATTTAAAAACTGTAGGTGGAGCATTAAGTAAATTAGGTGGAGCAGCTCTAAGAATGGCTGGACCTTTAGCTTTATATGCCGGAGCTTTAAGTGCTGGTTATGGTTTAGGAAAGTTACTTGGATTAGATGATGAAAATTCTTATTTAGGTTCAAAAGTAGCTAAAGCTGGTGAATGGGTTGGTGATAAAGCACATAGTATTTATAAGTGGTGGAAAGGTGATGAAGGCGATATATCAAAATTATCACCAGAAGAATTAAATAAAATTCGAGCTACTAATGGTCTTAAATTAGATGAAAATAAAAAAGATTTAAATGGTGGAGGCTATGGTACTTTAGGTAATATTAGTAATAATGGTATACTTCATGGAACTAAAGTAACTGGTCTTAAAGATATGGGATTAAAAGGAAGTGTTGTTTCTTCTAATAGTATTCCATATATCGCGTCTCAAAATGAACAATCATTAAAAACTTTAGATCAAACTTTATCAGATTGGGGCTACGAAGTTGTCTATACTTCTGCAATGGGTGGTCATAGAGCATATACTGGACACTGGAAAGGTAATAAAGTAGATTTACAATTAAAGAAAAATGGTAAACCTACACATTTGTCTTCTAGACAATTAAATATGCTCGGTCAAGCAGGTTATTGGGGAAGAGGTACAGGTGCTTTAGGATGGGAACCTGTTTCTGGTCAAGTTGGTGGTGGTCACTATGATTTATTTATTGGTAGTAGTAATAGCGGTACAGTTTTAGCATCAGCGGCAAACATTAAATTACCTACAAATGATATGCCAACATCACAAGAAACTCAAGTATTTGCAATGAATGATATGGCAGAAACTACACAAGCAAATGCAGAAAATATAGCTAATTCAAATGATAGTATTTTGGGTATGTTAGATAATATGAATACTAATATTGCAAGTAGTAATTCTATCGGTAGAATAGGTAATATAGGACAAGCTATTGATATTTCAATACCTTCTACACCAGGTATATCTGTTTCTTCTAATACAACACAAGGTGGTGGCGGAAGTCAAACAGGTAATGTTTATGCATTTGGTGATGTAGCTAAAACACCTATATTATATACATTATAAAGTTCTAAGATATAAAGAAAAATAGGAAAATTTTAAAATGGCCTTAGATTTACCAGAAAATTTATCAAAATATGCTCCAAATCAGACAAAACAAAGTGATGTTGTTTCAATTGGTAATGATTTTGATAAAATATATGCAGATTTATTAAATAATCAAGGAAAAGGTATTCATTATCATAAGTCATTAGATTTTTCTAATGTTGGTATGCCAACTATAGCAAGTAAAGCTGGTACAGATGGTGTAAAATATTTACGACAATTTCATCAAACACGATTATATATTCAAGATTATGGCGGAATATTACGTCATGGTAAACAAGATTCTGCTATTAAAAGTGAAACATATCTTGTATCAGCAAATCTTCCAGAACAATTTTCTTATAGCATAGGTTCAGAATGGTCTCAACCTTTTGGAAGTTTTACTAGTGATAAAATTAATGCTCTTTTACAAATGGGTGGTTCACAATTATTAAATGATATAAGTGGTACTAATTATGGAGATAAATATAAATCAACAACTGCACGTATATCAACAATAATGGCTTGGAATGGTTCAAAACCATTATCATTAAGTTTACGTATACCTGTTATTGATGATGGACATCCAAATGAATCTACTACTGGTTCTGGATTAAGAACTAATTTAGTAGAAGCACTTGAATTTTTAGGATCATTATGTTTACCAAAGCAAGGAACAGGTATGTTAGGATTTTATGAACCACCACCTTCTCCTTATGACTTTAATTTTACATATAAAGATAGCAAAGGTGATTCTAAAACAATTACAGCTAAAGGAAATGGTAATCATGCAAGAATATTACTTCAATTAGGAGGAATATTACTTGTAGATAATGTTATTATAAAAGGTATTCATGTAGATTATCCTAATACGAAAACTATGATACGTCACTGGTATAAAGAACCTTCAACAAATGCTGGAGCTAAAGGATCATCATATTTAACACCTTTATTAGCTAATGTTACTATTGATATTACAACTTCTGAAGCTCTTACAGCTAATACTTATAGTAAAATGTTATGGCTTAAAACTCAAGAAGATCAAGGTTCATTTAGTGGAAGTGAAGCCGAAATGAGACAAGAACAATCTGAAGCAGTCAATTTCTTTAAAGGTGTGTGGAATAAAGGCAAAGATATATGGAAAGATGGAATGGGATAGTTTAAAATGGCAAATGATGTAAATTACGATTCATATTTTAAAGAAACAATAGTTGATCCAAAAGGTGTTACTGTTTGCGATATGAATGCAGGTTTAAATAATTTATATAAATATTTTAACGAAACGGCAGACCAATTAGATACTGTTCAAAGATATTTTGTGCCAGAATACCAAGAAGGCTATCCAGATTTAGTTGCAGCACGTTCAATTCTTGGTTCACAAGTATTTTGGTGGTGGGTTCTATTAATAAATAGACAAGATGATGCATTCGAAGGCTTAAAACAAAATTGGGTATACTCTGTTATAACAGGTACACAAATTTCATCATTTATTCAAAATTCTACTTCTACAAATGAAGCTTCAAGTAATAATAGAATAAGTACAGTAATTGAGTTAAATTAATATGAGAGTACAAGGTATATATGATTTAGATATTCTAATAGATGATCTTAGCATATTTAAGGCATCTAATACTACACTTGTACAAGCAAATATTTATGAAGCTATAATGAATCCTATTCCTACTTGTTCAATTGAAATGATTATTCCATTATTATGGTTTGATAATAGAACATTAGCTGATGGTACATTAATAACTTTTGAAATAAAGAGTAAAGAATTAAATTTAGACGAAAGATGTTACTTTAGATTATTTAATATAGAAGAAATACATTTAGACCAACAAAATGCACATATTATATTAAATGGAGTTATAGATTGTTATATAGGTTATACTCCAGGTAATGATATGAATATGTATGGTTCTTCATCAGAAGTATTTCAAAAATTCGCTTCACTTGGAAAATTAACTCCATGTATAGATGCTACTAATGATAAACAACTTTGGGTAGCCGGTGAAAAAAATATGTATCAATTTCTTTCTACAACAGCTTCTAGAGGTTGGATAGATAATACTTCTGCTATGTTTTGGTGCATCGATAGAAAAAAGAATCTTTTATATAAAAATTTAACAACGTTATTTAGAAATAGACAAGATAAAGTATATCATTTTGTACAAAAAAGTATTTCTGCATGTGAAGACAAAGAATATGAATATTCTGGTGTAACTGGTTCAATTCAAGCTGGATCAAATAATCTTAAAAATGAAGGTTATGGTGGAGAAGATTATTATTTTGATTTGCTTTCATATGGATTAAAACCTGTAGCAGCAAGAAAAGTTATAGCAGAAAGTAAATTCATAAATATCTCTAAAGAATTATCACATGGATTATCTGATTGTCAATATCCTTTTGATATGGGTAATTTTCATCCTAATCATTTTTTAGCTAGAAAACAAAATAAACGTATATTATCTACTTATTCTACTTATATGATATTAGAAACGCAGCATTTACAATCATTTAGACTTGGACAAATTGTAACATTTGAGTTTATGGACTCTCAGACAAGAAATAATGAATCAAAAGCTATGTCTGGTGTTAATATGATTGATGCTATACACACTATAATTACAAAAGAATATATAAAATCTACAGTTGAAATAGTGTCTCAAGGTATGAATGGTATTGTAACAACAAGAGAGGTATACTAATGAGAGATTTTTTTCAACAAGATGATACATTAACAAATCCATTTTTTGTTGCTAAAGTTGAAGATAATAATGATCCTACTGGAAATTATAGAGTAAAAGTACGTATTCCTCAAGTTCATAATACTAATATTTCAACAGCAAATTTGCCATGGGCTGCCAAATTAGGTACTTCATTTTTAGGCGGTGGAGGTTCTGGTTCAAATCATTGTGTTCCAGAAGTTGGTTCAGAAGTACTTGTAATAGCTGTAGGAAATAATCTCAATTCATTAATATATATTGGTATTTTATGTCATAAAGAATCGGTAACTCCTTCTGGAGGGTCTTATGGAGGTTCATATGGTATTTATATGGCAAATGGTCAATTTCTTGGTGTAGATAAAATAACACAAACTTTACAAATGATATATGAAGGTCATATAAATATAGATAAAATATTAGATGGTAAAATTAATATTTCTGATAAACTAGAAGTAACTTGTCCAAAAATAAATATAACTGGTGATATAGACATTAAAGGTAAAGTACATGTTACTGGAATGATATTATCTGATACCGAAGTAAAAGCTAAAACAGTTACTCTTACTGGTCATACACATCTTTACAAACCTGGTTCTGGTGGACCTACTCCATCTGATCCTGGTAAAGGATAATAATCTATTTATTCTTAATTACTTTTAACATAAAAAGTTCTAATAAACAATACATGTATTAGAAATTTATGTTATTTTTCAAAATATGGCAACGTATACAGATTTAAATGCAGAATTTAGGACTACTCCTGCTCAATCTAATGTCCTTATTACTGATGTCCAAAATGTTAAAGACAGTTTGGAACGCTTACTTTTAACTGGAAAAGGAGAAGTTCCTTTTAATAGGAATTACGGTACAAGTTTAAAATCACTTTTATTTGAAAACAATATCGATCCAGCAGATATATGTAATTATTTATATATGGATATTACAACTTGGGAACCAAGAGTTAGTTTAAATCCAGCTGATATTATAATAAATCAAGTGGATAATAATACATATCAAGTTAAATGTACATTTACTGTATTAGGAGTTAATGGTAATCCTCAAACAGTAACAGAAACAATAACAAATGGATAAAGTAAAATGAAATTAGATAATATAATTTATGATGTCGATTCTTTACAAAATGCTATAACTCAACAATGGTCTGCAGATTCAGAAATTTTTGCTTCTATTTACCCATCTGATACAGCTGCAGCTCTCATAAATGGTATGGCTGCATATGGTAGTATGCTTCAATATTGTATTGTTTCTGCTTTAGCTAATTGTTATACAACAACAGCTTTTTCTGAAGCAGCTATTTATCAATTAGCTGATACATTAGGTAATGATTTACATGGTAATGTTTCATCACAAGTTATTGTTAATATTACAAAAAATAATTTTATTGGTACACATACTGTTATTCCAGCCTTTTCAAATTTTGAAATAGCAGGAAAGAAATTCTTTAATCCTTATGCTATCATTATACCCGCTACTACAAATAAAGCTCATACAATTACCTTAGTACAAGGTGAAATAATTGAAGTAAATAAAACTACTTCTGGTATTCCAAATGAAAAATTTTATTTTTCTTCCGATTTTAAGGCTTCTCCTAATTATATTCATGTTTATTTAAACGGATCTGAATGGAGTATAACTGATTCATTCTTAGGCTATGATAAAGGTTATGTTTTAGCAAAAGAAGATATGGATTCAGTTATATTAAAAACTGATCCAGATGGTCGTTCATATATAAAAGTTGGCGATGGTCAATTAGCTACATTACCTTTACCGAATAGTATTTTACAAATTAAATATTGCTCTAATGATGGAGCTACTGGTAATATAAATGAATCTGGCATTTATGGTACTTTAACTTCTCAGTTAGTATTTGTAGATACAAATGGTAATGAAGATTTTCTCGATGCAGAAGTATTTACAACAACTACTGCTTATGGTGGTTTTTCAAAACAATCTTTAGAAACTTTACGTTATACTTCACCATATGTATTTGCTTCTGGTCATAGATGTATTCGTCGTCAAGATTATAATGCAATGTTACAAAATAAATGTGGTTATATTACATCAGCTGTTTGGGGAGAGTATGAGCAATCAAACAAAGTTGGTGCATATGATTCAATTATGATGAATATGGTTTATTATACTGGTGTAAAAACATTTGAAACATATCCTTATTTTAAAATAGATCCGCTTACTAATCTAAACTATTATAGTGGAGCTTTACATAGTAATTCTGGTTTTTATGGTTCATATGCATTCAGGGTATCAAATGTTTTAGGATCTACTGAAAAAATATATATACAAGATACTGGTGGACAAGGTTTTCTCTTTATAAATGATAATACTCAAGATCCAAGAGATAGTTTATTACCTGATTGGATTGCTTCAAGTAGTAGATATTATTCTAATATATTAGGGGAAATAAAATCATCTGGATTACAGTATAAAGTTAATGATGAATTATATTTGCATAAAGGTATGACAAATACTAAAACAGATATAGTCATAAGAGTTACAGAAGTAGATATAACGGGTAAAGTATTAAAAGCTGAATTAGTATCACGTACAACTACAAATAACTATAATATTACAGAATTTACAGAATCTAAAACTAGCTATTATAAGGCTGCTAGTCAACAATCTAATGGTACTGGTTTAACTATAGAATTTAAACAATATAGGTATGGTACATCAAGTATTATTGATACTAATGATTTAGAAAGAGATCCTGAAATAAGTTGGGAAACACCTATTATAAATGCTCGTTCTGATAAATTAAATCCGATAGCTTATTATAAATCAGCATTTGAACCAAGTTTACAATATCCTGTTCAAATAAGATTTACTTATCCAGAAGAAAAAGCTATTGCTGGTGTTAAATTTCAAGCAGTTAATCCACATGCTGATGTAGAAGGATGTCCATTTATTGGTACTATTGCAATGTTTGGTACTAATTTGGAAACTACAGATGAAGATTTTAGTTATTATAATATTCGTAATAGTGAAAAATGGGATTGTATAATTGAACGTAAAGAATTAACTTCTCCTTGGACAGAAAGTGGAGATGATGATCATTGGACAGATTGGATTGCTACTAATTGTTTTGGTATTAAAGATGTAAATGGAAATAAAATATATATAGATGAAGAAGGTAATCCAATTTTTAAAAAATATAAAAACTTAGTTATTGAATTTTATTCAACACAAAATATTGGTGTAAATAGTCCAAAAATTAGTTTTAATGCTATTAAAGTATTATATGGTGAAGATGCATCTGAAATAATTTATACTGGTAATGGTGAAATAAGAATTAATTTACCTGCTGCTGGAAGTCCTGGTCCAGGAGGAACTGAATTAGGTTATTTGACATCTAGTCTCATTAATAGTACAAATTTTCCAATGTATAATTATACAACTGTATTAGATGGTATTACAGAAGCAAATGGCTATAGAGATGGAGATATTTTGTCTTACTTATTTAATGGTATAAATGAAAATTTACTATTTAATGTTCAGATTGCTTCTATAGCAAATAAACAATATATTATTACTGTTAAAAAAATGAGTGATCCATTGGATACAGGTAATAGTATTCTAATAGGTACTGAGTATATTGCTATGTCTTCTCCAGCACCTCTTAGTGATCCTACTAATCATAATTTATTATACACCTATGTTTTAAATCCAGATAATAATAGACCAGATTCTGGAAAAGCTGGTAGTGGTTATGCTGTAAATGATATAATTACAATCTTAGATAGTTCTGGTAATAAAACTGAATTAACTTTACGAGTAGCAGCTGTTAATAATAATGGTGAAGTTTTAAATTTGGCTTGGTTAAATAATACTTCTTTAGTTACCCCATTAGCTGAAAATACATATTTTAATACACATTGTGATCATTCTGGTACAGGATTACAATTAAAAGTTGTAGCTACACCTGCTACAATTGGTACAGGCGCTACAATACTTATTACATCAAAAAATAATTTAGATATTGAGGCCAGTTTTACAGGTAATAGAATAGATACAGCTGATGTTAATTATTATGATGAACCAATTATAAAACAATATAATCATTTTACTACTTATTTAGAATTTGTACAACCTGAAATTATACAACAAACAATACGTGTTCAAGTTGCTATTAAGAAAAATGCAACAGTAACTTCTGGTATTGTATTACAAAATGTAAAAAATAGCATATTAAAATTATTTAATATTACTCCAGATTATATTGGTAAAGGTATAAAACTTTCCGATATATATAAAGCTGTAACAGATACAGAAAATGTAGATTGGTGTAAAGTATTAAGACCTAGTGATAATATAGCAATAAATGTTAATAGTTTATTAGTTTCATCAGATATCATATTAGAAGAAGTTGTACTTGAACAACAATAATAGATTTGGATAAAAAAGAATGGCAATAGTTAATGAAATAAATCAAATATATTGTAATGAATCAATAACTGTCAATCAAATAAATATGACATCATTATTATTCATTGATAATAAAGTCGTATCTAAATCTAGATATTCTATAGTTGATAATTTTATTAATTTATTAGATGCTGCTGAAAATACAATTTGTTTATATCAGCATAAAGGTTCTTCTAACTATTATGAATATAAAATAAATCTAAAAAATAGTAATACTATAATTTCAGGCAAAGATGTTAATGGTAATATATTAAAAATTGTCAATAATAAAAATAATTTGATGGTTTTTGTTGATGGTTATAAATTATTACCTTCACAATTTGAAATTAATTCAGAAACAAATTCTATAAAAATATTAAATTCATATGTAGAAAAAGAAATATATACTGTTATTATATATATTTCTGATAGTTTACAATATTTAGGTAAAATTGAAGACGATTTAACATGGAAATATGATACTCATTCATTTACTCTTGATGACTATACTTATTTAAGATATTTGTTTTTCAAAAATGGTGAATTAATTACGCGTGATTATATACATAAAATAAATGATATTGTTACAATTAATGTTGATATAAGAGAAAATATTGATATCATTGAATATTATCGTCTTCCTATAGATACAGAAAATGTTTTATTTTATGCCGATCCTGGTTATTTTTCATATGGACCAGAAGACATTTCAGGATTACCTGTTCCTGAAATTCATGATGCAGAAGTAATTTTTCAGTCTATTGTTAGATTAGCAATAGATGATGTTAGACCAGGTTTTTTTATAAGAGAAAAAGATGGAGATGGCTGTTTATTATTAACAGGAGAAGATTTTGAAACAAAGGTTGCTTATTGTACAACTATTGTACCATTTTCAAAAACTTCTTATACAAAATCTGATTATTTTATTCAGGTACCAAACGCAAGGTCAATTTTAAAATATATTTCTGAATATGATTTAAAACGTATGTTTATGCCAGAAGTATTAGGTAGTTTTCAAAAACTTTTGTTAAATGAAACATATGATAGTATTCAACGACTTAAAAATACACGTAGCATAAATAAAGTCAGTTCCTCTCAAATTGGAAATCTCATGAATTTCATGGGTTTAACTTTAAATTTAACAAACTTAGAATTAGATAAAAAGCACGCAATATTAGAAGAATTAACTAATTTTTATAAAGTAGTTGGTACACGTGAATCATATAATTTTTATAATACATTAACAAATAATGCTAAAATCGTAGGGTTAACACAATTATTTACTCCAATTAAAGATATAAATAATACTGGAGATCCAGTACAAAGATATGTTGATTTTAGAACAGCTGAAGAATTAGGAGCAAAAACTTATAAACGTTACGATTATCCACTTATGGATTTAGGACAAGTTGATGAATTAGCTACAGTTACTGATTCTTTCACAAATCAACCACGAGATGAAGGAATTTTAAATTATCATGGTTATGAAATAGTAGGTACACCTACTATAAATGAAAATAATATTTTAAGTGATTTAACTTTAGAAAATTATATACAGGTATTAAATGTTCCAAAATTAGAAAATAAAGATTGGGAAATAAATGTTAGATTTAAACGAACAGAAGCTAACGTTTCATCTACAATTTTTCAAATGTTTAATGAATTTGTTACAGAACGTACAATAGATATTTGTTTATATATTAATCCTGATAATACCTTACATCTTGACATCGCTAAAACAGATGGTTCTGGAGATTTAACTAAGTTATTACTTTTAGATATAGTTGAAAATAAAAATTATTATATTAAAATAAAACGTATTGCTGATACTATCTATGCTTCATATTCAAATAATGGTATTGAATATTATGATATCACAAATGAAACTTTACCATGTCAATTACCAACTAATTTTGAAATGATGAATTGTCAGAGCATTTATATCGGTATTTCACGTAGAGCTTTAGATAATGAAATGGCAGCACCTTTTAAGGGTGAAATTTATTTAAATGATACAAATATATATGTAAATAATTCTCTTTATTGGGAAGCTACAAATAAAGATAGATTACCTGTTTTAAAATCACCCCGTGAAATAACATATGCTATTGAAGTAGAAGAAATTACTCCAGAATATGAAAAATTACCACATTTTATAAATGAAGTTACAGGTAAAAAATGTGTAGTCATTACTGAAAACGTAGATACTCCAATAAATGAATATATTATACCACCAACACCTGGTCCAAATAAACCATCAATAGATCTTGGATATGTATATGAAGAAGCTACAAGTTTTTATGATTTTGGTCTCGTAACAGATATTATAAAAGGTAAGTGGGTTGAATGGACTGTATGGGATAGACCTACAAATTGGTATCCAACAAACCATGTTGATGTAGATGTACAAATTCCTCCATATGTTGAATATGAAACATTTATGACAGAGTTTAGAAATACTTTTTATAACATTGCCAGTGCAGTTCTATATATACATAGTATTGTTGAAGTATATACTTTTGGTAAAGATGATCCATATAATACTGGAAATGAAGATGAAGCAATTGGAGGCGGTGCTAATTTTGATATGCTTTCATCACCAACATATTATACATTAGAATATACATTTACGAATGATCCAGCTAGACAAGATTATAGAGGATAAATTTTATAAAGGTTAAAATAAATGATAGTTTCAAGAAATCAATTAATACAATATTCAATTCCAGAAGAGTATTTTTTTCATATACGTAGCGGTAGTGATAATTATAGAGATGCTACAGCTTCAGATTATTGTCGTGATGCATATTTTAATAACAATCCAACGCGATTAGAAAGATCAATTTATTGTGCGATTGGAAGCGATATAGATGGATGGGAATTAGAAATGTATAATGGAGTAAATTGGGTAGTAGTTACTCCTGATCCATCATATTCTTTAACTATCACTAATAATGGTTTAGCTGCATTAACAAATATAAAATCTGGTGGTATTCAATTACGCTTTTCTGGTATAAAAATTATTGATCAAACTATTCTTAATCCATCTACACCATTAATTACTTGGACAGATGCTACTTTTCAAGCAGCTGGAGCAGTTGTATTTTCTGTTGGTACAAATGGTGCAAAATGGTTAAATGATGAAAATGGAAATCCTTGGATAAATAGACTTCTTAAATGGCGTTTCAATTCATCTTCTGGCGGTTTACAATATATTTTATCTTTACCTGCTGAAGGTTTAGGTTCAACGTCTGATAATGGTGATACAAACTGGAATATTGGTGCTATAGGTTTATATGTTAAAGATCCTACTAATAATGCAAGTGATGTGTTATTTGCTCTCGCTACTTTACCAGAAATTGTACATAAACATGCTTCAACAGTTAATATGATTGGTAATGCAATTAAATTATACTTTAATACAGTATTAACAAATTTAGGTATAGTGTCTAATTTAAATGTTCTTCCAGAAAGTGATGTAAATTTACCAGAAGTACAGAATGAGACATTATTAACTTATCCTACTGATCCAAAAAAACGTCCATTTAATTGTTATGTTGTTGATAATTTATATGGTACTAATATGCCAGCATTAGCAGTACAACGTAAATTAACACCAGATAGTTATCCAGATATAGATGACGAAAATGATATGGATTGGGCTTGGTTTCAACCTGCAGATAATTTTATTTCTGTTCCTGCCTCTTCTTTTGATTCTACTGTCGCTAATTATGATTTTGTATATTGGGATACAAGTGCAAGCCTATATAAACAAGCTTTAGGTCAAGTAAATAGTACAGCTGTAAATGCTAAAGTGCCTGTTGGTATTAGAGTTGGTAATTCTGTAGTATTTTCTGGTACAGTTATAAATAATTCTTTTTCGTATCGATATGATGTTGAACTTACTTCTGTTGGTGCTAATTATGCAGTTGGAGATGAATTATTAATTCCAGTTAATGCAAGTTTAGTATTTAAAGTTAGAGTAGAAGCATTGAATGCTTCTGATGGTATAACTAGCTTTAGTTTAATAGGTCCAGGTGTAGGTAATGTACCTATTACGGGAACTTCTATTATATTACCTGCTGTATATGATCCTCGTTCACAATTACCTAGATATGGAAATAATGCAAGATTTAAAATCACTTCAACAAAGATAAATCAAACAAATTGGAATTTCCCTGCTAGTTATTTAAATAAACCTATATATTGTTCAAATACTAATGCAGGTAAAGTTACGAATACAGAAACAGATTCTATGGTTGGTTGGGTAGTTGCTTCAAATGCTATTAAATTAGGCTTAGATATTCGTAATGAAGCAACTAGCAGTAGACATGGTACTATGCGTTACGCTACAAATGCAGAAGTACAAAAAATAGTAACTAATAGTTCAGCAGCTAATAATACAGCAATTTGTCCAAAAACTTTAAAAACAAATTACTTACAAATTACTATGCCAGATAGTGGTACAGGTACAGATAGAGCTGGTTCTACACAAGCTAATCCGATTCTTGTTGATACATATGTTAAATTTAATAAAGTTGTTTTAGGAAGACATACAAAAAGTCCATATAATAGTACATCTGATAATCCATATGTTACTGACGCAAATATAGATTTTTATGGCTGTGCATATAGAGCATGGTATCAAGATTTAGCTGAGTATTATGAAGCAGATAAGTTATATGAACCAGGTACGCTAATTTGTTTTGGTGGTATTAAAGAAATGACAATTGCTTCAACTGAATGTGATGCAATTATATCTACAAGACCTGGTTTTGAATTAGGTACTAAACAAGGAGAAAATTGGCTTCCTGTTGCTTTAGTTGGACGTACTCCAGTTCTATTTGATGGTAATTGTATGCCTCGTTTTGGTGATAAAATATATTTATCTAAAATTAAAAAAGGATGTGCTTCAACAATTCCTAACGGTAAATGTTTAGGAAAAATTATTACTAAATCTTTTGCCCCTTCTTCAAAATTAATTGAATGTGTAATAAGAATAGATTTTTCAGAATAATATAAAGGAATATAGATAATGGCTTCAATACAAGAAACAACTGCAGTCAGTTTACGTAAAGGAAATACGGCTGAAAACGATGCTTTTACAGGTATACTTGGAGAAGTAGTTGCAGATTTAGGTATAGATAGTACAGGTGTTGATATTAATACTACACTGCGTTTACATAATGGTGTAACACAAGGAGGTATTAAATTAGCCAGAGCCGACTTAACTAATGTTACTTCAAAAGCTTTAGCTACAAGTCGTAATTTATATGGTGATAAAAATCTCGCTTATGCTGATTTAAGCAATATTGAAGAATTAGTTGATTTAGACCAACAACATGCAGTACGTGATTATATGCATGAATATGGTTTAGCACTTAATTCACAAATTGATGAATTAGATTTAGCCAAAGCTAATGTTACAATGAATAATGTAGATACTGCAAGTTTAGCAACTGGTGAAGGTCAAACAGGAAAACACTCTGGTAAAAATTTAGCTTATGCCGATGCAAGTAATATCAATAGTAAATATTTAGCAGATGCTCAATATCGTTCTGGTGATGATGGTGATAAAGCATTAGCTTATGCCGATGCAAGTAATATCAATACAACAGGTTTAACAAATTCTAATCATAGTGGTGGTCCAACATTAGCTAGAGCTGACTTAACTAATGTTACCAATGCAAATTTTAAAAATAAAACTGATGCTGTAAACACAGAATATATTACTAATAAAATTAATCAGATTAATCCTAATTCTTCTAGTACTTCGACTGAATATCCTACAACTGGAGCAGTAATTGAATATGTAGCCAATGAATTAAATGAATTAGATTATATGAATCCAAATTTAGATAACGCTACATCTTGGGAACCATTATATGCTAATATAAATACTCCATATTTTTATGATAATACTAGTACAAATTTTACAGCAACTGGTTCTAATTTTACTACAACTATTGTAGAAGATACAAATACTTTACCGGCTTTAATTCCAACAAATAGAATTTTAACTGGAACAGAATTAAATCTTCAATTAGCTGTATATGGTTTATCTTCTGAAGATCCAACTAGACCACAAGATAGCAATAAACCAAACAGTGTTAGATTATATCCAGAATTTGGTACAACTAATTTACCTACACAGAGAATTACTTTTATAAATAATGCAGGTAGTAAAGCTACTGGTACATTAGTATCAACTCCACATCCAAATCTTTCTGGAGTATATCATTATGCAATAGGTTTAAGTATTGATGATATCGTAGGTCCAGAAGGACAAGCTATAAGTACAGGTTGGAATGCAAATAGTAGTACAAATATAACAGAAGTACCTTGTTATAAAAATATAAATAATATAACAGTAACTCCAGTTTTAGTACTTCAACCGAGTACTGTTTCTAGTGGACATATTACAGAATTTGAATTTAATCCAGCTGTAACAAATACAGAAATAACTAGTGCTGTTAATATTACAATCGGACATCCATTTACTGTAACAACAGCAAAAGATCCTGTTACTGATGATAAAATTCCTACTGCAACTATTCAATCTGGTAGTGTAGCTAAATTTAATCTTTTAACTACGATTAATACTGCTATTCCAGAAATAGGTGGAGCAGGATTACTAAAAGCAAATCTTGAGAATTTACCTGGTATGACATCTACTGATATTATAGAAAATGGATCTGCGGCATGGTTTATAAATAAAACAAAAAATGTACCAGATATAGCAGCATCTACAATAGATGCTTCTGAATATGAACGTATTGCAACGATTGGACAAGTATGGGAATGTGCTAGACGTATTGATTCAAGAATTACTTTTAGACAATGGTCTTAAAAATTGACCATATAGAACATTTTTATTTTTTTATATATTCTCCTTATAAAAAGCAAAAGGGCTTGCTATATGATTAAAAAACAAGCCCTTTTATATATTTTATCTTAAATTAATTATTTATTAAATTATTAGTAATTTTATTTTGTGCCTTTTCAGCAGCATCTTGCTTTTGATAACAAATTATAATTTGAGTAAAAGATTTTGTTCCATCTAAGCAATTATAATCATAATCTGTTTGAATAAATTTATTTGTAGAAATTATATTAGTTTTTTGTATAGTACAGCCAGTTATTGGAAGTAATAAAAATACAAACCATAAAAAAATTATTAAACATTTACATATAAATTTGATTAAATTAGACATTTTTTCTAAAATACTCCAACAATTGTTTAGAGGGTTTTATATCACCGCATGAATCGGCAGGAACATTTTTGATTTTTTCTTTGTACTTTTTTTCTATTTCTTTAATTTGTTCATTTTTTTGATTATTATATTTATTTAATTTATTATTATCTTGCTGTAAAGCTTCTATTGTTGCATTAGCATGTATTAATTCAGCTTCTTTTTTATTTAATTTATCTGCTGTTTTGTTCCACATAAATCCACAGAAACATATTATTAAAAGAAGAATTAATATAACAACATAAGAAATCCAAGATTTGTTTAGATTCATTTATTTTACCTTTCTACGTGTCTTTTTTATGTCTTCAACTTTGATTTCATGACCTATTGCTTGAGAAGCTAAATGACGTATAATAACTTTTGATAAATCAGCGATATAATTTACTATAGAAATACCCATAGTTCCTGAAATACCAGCTGCTATCATAACTAAGTTTTTATGTTCAAATTCAGGAGCGGCTAATCCAACAAGAAGTCCACAAAAACCAGAAATTACTACATTTGAAAAAAATCTTCTAGCATTAAAACAAGTTTCAAAATTAGATAATTCTTTTACAACTCCACCAAACATTGCAATTATTGAAGCCATAAATATTATTAAATATTCTGGTTCATGTCCTGTATTATTATTTTCTAACATTTTATTTTTTATCCTTCTTTTTAATAATACATGATCCAGAACATAAATATTTCCAAAACCCAACTAAAGCCCAATTTAAAATAGCTGTTATCAATAACATAATTCCAATCGCTATTTCTAATTCTTTATCTATTGGTTCTTTTGGATAATTTGTTACTCCTGTAATAACTAAGAATTTTTCATTATTTGTCGAAAAATGTCTAAATTCCCAAACAATTTTATCTTGGTTTTTCTCTTTTGTTATAAATGAGCCACGTTTATTTTTTATAAGCTTATTTTTTATAATATCTGATTCATGTGGATGAATTTTTAATAAAAATGGACATTTTGCTGAATGATATATTTCATTTTTAAAATCTTCTGATAAAGTGTTTTCACCATCATCATATAGCATATAAGTATATGTATTATCAAAAGTATCTAATGTTAAAATAGATTTTTTTACATCATTTATATTAGATAATGTTTCAGTTAAAGTTATTAATTGATTTTTTTCACTAATTTGTCTAGAAAGATTACGATCGTTTAATCTTTCAAATAAATTTATAAAATAAAATATACCAATTGTAACAATTAGTAAAGGAAAAAGCCATACAAACCTTTTCATAATAGTTTTATGTTTAGATTCCATCCTGAATAGTCCTAAAATAAAGCATTATATTAGATAAATTACCCTCTATCTTTATTTATTAGAACTTTATTCAATATATAGTTTTTGTAAAAACAAATTTAATTAAAAGTTACATCATAGTTGCCTTGAGTTCCTGTAATGGTGAATACGTTTTCATCAACACCGTAACCCATTTGTTTAAGTTGTTCAAGTGTTGCACCCATTGTTGATAAACCCTCGTCATTCATACAGCCTAATACTTGATATACAACTATTGAATAATCTCCACCAGACATAAAAGCTATCATATATGCAGGACCTACATCTTCAAATATAATATTTTTTACTGGACAATAGTATTTATCAGTTGTCTCTGGCATCAGTTGCACATCTGCAAAATCGAATATAGCATCTTTATCTCCAATTATTTGCAAAGCTTCTGTTCTTTTAGTTTCATCAGTTACTTGATTAATGAGGTCAACGATATACGCATTATTAAGCGTTAAGGTTTGTGTAGCTTTATCAAAAGAACCTTTTTCTGATATAGGCTGAACATCATCCTGTTCAATTACACCATCCTCAAGGATTGTTAAAATACATGGTAAATAACCTGTTTTAATAAAAAGATTATTTCCAATAGCTTTATAATCAAATTTTTCATTATTATAATTAAATACTGCTTTTCCTATTTTTAAACATGCAGAATTTTGAATTTGTATTTTATAAGTTTTTCCCTCTAAAAATGTAAATCCTGTGACTTCTTTAATTGATAACCACTCATCATGAGTATTAATCGTTCCTGTATAACTCGGAGACGATGGATTGATAATCATATTATATTTTCCATCTTTTTCAGCAATACGACAAATATTTTTAGTTTTTAATACAGAACCTTCAAGATTTACTATTGCATACTCTTTAGTACAAATATAATAGAATCCACCCAAGTCGTATAATGAATAGAAGTTTTCACCTTCCATATAAAAAATACGCATAGAGTCAAGATTGTCAAAAGTATATATTTTAACTTCTTTATCATTAAAAGTATCTGTAATATATTCACCACTCATATTACAATCAGCATTTTCACCATTTAAATCTTGGTAATCAGCTTCTTGCAATACTGTTTTTAAATATGCATTATTTAATGATAAATATTGTCCTTCATAATCAAAATAACCTACGTTCATTTTGTTTTCTCCCTAAATAAAATTATTCTTTATATGGATATCTTGTTTTAATATCATTAGAAATATCTGTCATAGTCTGGATAAACTCTACTTCATCTTCTTCAGTCCAATCATTGATAGCTTGTTTACGAAGTTTACGAGCTACCAAACTATCAGTTTCCCCAGCATAAGCTTCTGAACGAAATTGTCTCATTGCTTCATTATAGTGAACCTTTTCTTCTTCTTCAAAATTAGGATTGTCTATGATTTTTTCTCCATCCCATTTATACTTCCATTTGTATCTTTCTGATTCCCAAGTTGGATTATCATCATAACATACCATATCTTCAGATACTTCTGCATTAATAATATCAGCATCTAAGCATTGTGCTTGACCACAACCAATAATTTTACCATTTCTTATGTAAAAATAATGTTTATCCATTTTATACTCCTATGTAAACAACTTTAACATAACCATTACCGCCAGCTGTGGTATAGCTATTACCTGCGTTTCCGCCTTTACCGTAACCACCGTATACACTAGCACCACCAGTAATATTTGAATTATAAATAGTAGTTCCAGCATTACCATTTTTAGCAAGTGAATAAGATTGAACTTTCGAGGAGTCATAACTTAATATACCTCCAGAACCAGCCGTTTGTGTTGCATTATGAATACCGGCTTTTGCTGAACCACCACCGCCAGCAACAATAATACTATCAATAGCAGATTGTCCACCAGCTGTTGATGTTGCAGAAGTTTGTCCGTTTGTTTCATAAGCTTTGCCACTTCCACCTGCACCCACTTTAATAGTATGACTACCTGACGATAAATTTACAATTCCGTTAAATCCTGCTCCAGAACCACCAGATGCACGACCGTCACTAAATTTAGACGAGTATACATAAGCACCACCTGAGCCACCACCTACACAGATCACTTGATATCTTCCGTCTACTTCCAAAGTTAAAGTAGTACTGGCTCCTCCTGTAGATGATTCATATAAAACTTGATTTGGAGTATAAGGTATAGTTAGAGTAACATTTACTTCTTTATTACTATTCATAGTTACAGAAGCATTTTGAGCAGTATATCCTGATTTAGTAACATAATAAGTAACAGAACGTCCAGCAAGTACTTTACAAGTATTAGTATCCACAATAGTACCACCATTAAATGATACAGTTGCATCAGAAGGTGTTGGATTAACTTTCAAGGTATAATAAGTTTTATCTGTATCTATTGTTCCTACTCTACGATAACCCCACAAGTACAAACCAGAACCTCCAGTACTACTACCACTAATTGTAAAAGTTAATATTCCATCAACTTGTTTAGTAGCAAGTATACCAGAATTAGCACTAGTTACATTACTTGAAGTTCTTGTCCTACAATAACCCATTACTAATGTAAGTTGACCATCAGAATTGTTAACCCACCAAGCACTAGTATGTCCAGCAGTTGAATCTGTCCCTGCATAACATCCTATTAAAACTTCATATGTATAAGTATTATCTGGAAGGTAATTAGATACTGAAAAATTATATCTTCTATTTGACTCATTCCAAGTTCCACTAGCAATAGTTACAGTTTTATAAGTCCATTGACCATCTGCGATATTACCACCTAATTTTGGAGTAACTCCATTTACTGTAATATTACTAAGCATTTGTACCTATCCTCCTATATCCTCTACCATAAACTGTTACTGTGCCACTAGTTGCATTTCCAACATTACCTACATATAAATTTCTTGCTTCAACTGGAATAATTATATTTCCTCCACTCATCATCGTAGATGCAGTTCTTGTTACACGTCTACATACCTGTGGATTATTATTAAGTGTTGTACTAGTACCTAATCTGATAGCTACAGTATTACCAGCTGTTGCTCCTGTATTAGCTGTAACGTTGCATAAAACTTCATAAAAATAACCATCGTTAGGAAGATAACTACTTAAACTAATTGTTGTTAAAACACTTTGTTCTAAAGTTCCACTAAACAATGTTGTCGACTTATATACCCAATCTCCATCTATAAAGTTACCATAAATTGAATAACTGTTATTAGAATAATTTATTGATGAAATATAGTTAGCAGAAGTTCCATTCTTACCTATTCTTCTATATTTCTTTGCATATAGTCCTAATGTAGACGTATTAACTGATCCTGAATAAGACCTCGATGTTACATTTCTATCACTATTTAATATCGGTAATATAACTACCATAGTTCCTATTTGAGTTGATGCATCTCTTGTACGTTCTCTGCATGTTCTATTGTAAAAACTGGAGGTTGTAGATCCAGAATGTAAATAACTCTCTAGATAATCTCCATTTGTACTTCCTGTAGTGACAAGATTTTCGAATTGAACTTCATAATCATAACTATCATTAGGAAGATAACTTGACAAAGAAAATGTAGTTTTAGCATCAGGTGCTAAAGTGTAGCTAGAACTTATTGTATATGATTTATCAATCCATTGTCCATCGAACTCATCGCCACCAATTTGCTGAAAGTCATAGTAATTCATACCCTTCCAGAATTGAGAACTATTCACATTCATATAACTTTCATTAAGGTCAATAGTACCTGTAAAAGTTCTACCTAATAATGCACCCATAGATCCATTTCCTAGCCTGAAAGGGAATTGCTTTGAAATATCTATTTTTGTATCAGTAAAACTTGTGATTTGTGTCCAAGTTTCACCGTTTGTAGAAGTATAATAAGTTTTTTGTTGTCCAGAATGAATAGATTTAACATAATATGTTTGTGGATAGTTCAAAGAAGAAATTAAAACGATATTACTTGATGTACTCCAATTATAAGTAACTAAACCTTCAGCTGGAACAATATCTATAGCTTCATAAAATTCTGAATGTGTTATAGTTTCAGTTTTTGTTATAGCTGTATTCGGGGTTGTAAATTTAATCACAAACTCTGAATTATCTTGCCTACCTCCTGGGACCTCAAAATATGCACTACTGGAAAAACCACTTAAAATTCCGTTTGTTACCGTAAGATTTCCTCTAATGATCCCCTGTGGCTTTAAACTATTTGTTTTTACTGCAATATTTTCAATATTAGCCATATTTTATCCTATATAAAGAGTTGAACTTGCAGAATCATAATATGTATTTGCTTTTGAAATAGCTAATTCTTCAATTATTTGTTTTAAATAATCTGCACGCATAACTCTAGAACTAGTTGCTGTTCCAGTTGTACCTTCAGAAACTGACATAGCTGAATAAGTCGTATTTTCATCATATCCATGACCAGCAAATACCCAATAAGTACCATCATAAACAAATATAGATGGAACATGTGCTTTCCAAACAATACTATCTGTTGAAGTTGTAATATTAGCATTGTTATAATGCATAGTTTTAGCTGCTAATAATGTAGTTGATGATTTTTGAACAGTTATAGTTGAATTAGCAACCGTTGAGGTTATTGTTGGTGTAACAATAAGTATTTGACCAGCTGAAATTGTTGGCGTAGTTGCATAAGACGATGATATTTCAACTATTTTTGCTGTAGCATCAGCAGCTGATGTAGAAGTTCCATAAAGAACCAAATAAGGACTAGAGCTTAAAGTTGAGTTTGTAGCATAACCTTGATTTTTAACAAAAGCTGTCGTAGCTATATTTGTAGAGTTATCGGAAGTAGCAGGAGTAGGAGCTTCAGTAAAAAAAGTTCCATCTTCTTTAATTCCAACTTCTAGACTTACATATTTATCTACTCCATTTATTTTTCTTGTTGTTTGCACACCCGTTACAATACTATTATTAGAATAATATACATTTCTTACGAATCCTGTTGTTGTTCCATTACTATCTTTAAAAATTATAGGTGTATTATAGTGATTTGCGCCATCAATCGTTGTTCCAAACTTTCTTATAATATCGAGAGTAAATGTCTTAGTTCCACCAATATTTTGATTACCGCTTGTTTTTACAACGTCAGAATCAGAAGCGTAGCCTTGAGCTTTGACATAAGCCGTCGTGGCTATCTTGGTAGAGTTATCAGATGTCGCAGGAGTTGGGGCATATGTATATGAATTACCAGAACTATCATATCCTACACCAATTCCTGTCCAAGAATTATCAGTAGTAGTTCCTTTATAACAAATCAAATCAACTCTGTTTTCCCTAGTAGTATAATATCTATGATATATTCCCCAAGTAGATTTACCTACGCTATCATGTCCAATTAAATTAACAATGTATTGATTTGCACTAGGAGCAGTACCTCTAATTATATCAGTATTTTTTAATGTAAAAATCGGGCTACTTTTTTTTACTACTGGATTTTGTATAAAGGTTTTAATTCCATCAATCTCTTGGTCACTAGTTGTTTTAACATACTGAGCTAGTTTAGTATTTCTGGCACCTACTGTATCAATTTGAGTTGATGAAGTCGTATCTTCTGTTGGTATCACTGTTTCCGTATAAGCTGTTCCATCTGGGTTTTGGTATATAGCTATTTTAGAAAAATTATGTGTGGATAAAGCTCTTGTTTGTATGTTTGTTTCAGCAACTCCAGTTGATAATCTTCTGTACTGTAACAATGCACCTTGGACATTATTATTATCAACAAATCGCGGTCCTACCCAGTTTTCAGCAGAAGTAGCTTGCTTTGTTAAATCTGAACTACCTTTCTTAAATCTGACATCAACCCCACTAAATGTTTTTATAGAAGTAATATCTTGATTTGTATCAATTGTGACGTAATTTGATAATAAAGAGTTTAACTTAGTATTTCTAGCTCCAACTGTATCTATCTGAGTTGAGGATGTTGTATCTTCAAAAGGATGTGGACAATAAGCATAAGCTTTTTCTTCTGTTTTATTCCAAGCTACAGCTAATGTTCCTCCCCAAGAACCGGTATTCGGATTATTTATTGCAAAACCAAGATTGTTTTTCACAGAATCATTATGAAGATTCATCTCTCCAAGTCTTATATTATTTGTGTCATTAAATGCAAAATATGAGTTAAAATTGTTTCCTGCAGTTGTTTGTGTTCCATCCCCACTCATTTTTACAACCAACGCATAACCATCAGTAATTTGGGAAGAATCAATAGTTTTTAATCCTGTTATAGTTTGGGCAGTATCAGTTGTTACATAATTACTCTGTATTTCCTGAATATCCGCCCTTGCCTGACTGTCCTCAATCTCATAGGTGTTAGTGCCGTCTGAAAGGTTGGCAACAGTTTGTGTGGTCGTTACAACGTCTTTTGAACTATCTCTTGTATAGACAACACCGTCGACCTCAAATTCATCTGCACCAGTCCAAACAGGATTCCCGTCTACTATTGTTGACGTAACATCATCTGCCGTTCCGTTCTGATAGTTTGCCCAGTAAGGAATATCTGTCAAGTCAACGGATACGTCTATTGTCCAAGTATACAGCGTTGATGGATATGTTCCTGAATTATCACTACTCCACGCATACATTACAGTCGGCAGGAAATTGACAGCCGTTGTACTGCCTACTATTGCCGTCTGCGGTATGAAACTTATATCAGGATAGCTGTCATCGTATAATTCAAGACTTACAGAAGTTCCTGATATGAATGAGGTCGATTGATACACAGAGCCATCAACTGTGGCGTGGGGCATATCTACGGAAATAGTGCCGTCAGTTGCATATATATGACCATCGGGTCTTGCGGGTGTTACATTAAATGTCCAAGGGTCGCCTGCCATAATCTTAACTCCAAGTTAATGTTTTAGTTGTAGGGTCATAGGTAATGGTTGAACTTCCACCACTATCTAAATCAATCGAGGCGTTTGTAGACTGGTTCAATGTAAACGAACCCTTAGTCGTTCCGCCTTGTGTAATTGTTATTGTCGGATTGTTTACCGTTGGTATTGTCGGAGTGCCTGTCAAATCAGCATAAGCACCCGAAGTCGCAACTGCAGACAATGAAGAACTTAAAGCATAAGGGGTCAAAGCACTTGAGGTTATATAGCCAGCAGGGTTGCTTGAGTTATACGGTGTATATCCCAAAGCAGTTGTAACATCGCTTGAACTAATCCCTGTTATATACCCCTTGTTGGTTACCCAAGATTCTGTTGCATATCCACTCAAAGCAGAAATGGTTATAAAACCACTATCATTGGTCAAGTCGCTTGTCGCTGTCGGTATACTTGGTTTGTTATCCAAATCAATATAGTCATTGCTAAAGGCAACTGCTCCGAATGCACTAGTGGGAGAGTAGCCATCAATACCACCTGGAACTTTCATCAGACCGTTCTGATTGTTAATTGTTGGTGCTGTTGCGTACGAAAGATTTGTAGCTCCAACATAAAGATGACCAGCATTCTGTGCTCTCTTTGTTGTGACGATCGGCATATCTATCGAGCTTGAAGTACTTGTGTCATAATATACAGTAATGTTGTCGTTGATATTAAATTTTAAACTATATGTCCAAGGAACACTACCACTCGGAGCTGCACTTGTCCGTAAATAGGCATTATAAGCATTATTTGGATATTGCCCTGATGGGATCATAATGTCGCCGATATAGGTTTGACCACTATAATTACTTCCGATATATCTACACCCATACTGCCAGCTTGCGTCCGTTCCATCTGTATTTAAAAACTTTCCTGAATTTCCTGTCTGGTCAGGAAGTGAACTTGGTATGGCTATATTTGCAGTTGTGTTTCCTGACTGGTTAGCTGTAAACGTGGCAATGCTTGAACCATTAACCTGAATGTCTAACTGTCCATTATTAACTGTCGGTATAACAGTTGAGCTTGGCAATGCACCTACATCGGTTGCGGTCAAGGTAATATCACTTGATAATGCCTTATTATTGACCGTTCTTGTTTGAGGTACAAAGTTGCTGTCTGCCTCGGCTTTTGTATAATACGCACCCTCACTACCGATATACGACCAACTCTTTACATTGTTGGTTTCAATACAACGATAGTATGTAGCTGCACCAGAGTGTGTTTCGTCTACTAATACTTTAATAATATCATTTAGTGGTACAGTTGAAATATCATAAGCTTGCAATTCTGCATAAGTACCTACAATATCAAATACGTCAGAAGCAGATACTATAGCATCAATTTGACTTTGTAGATTATTATCAGCAGATTCTCGATTTCCTGTTTCAACTGCAATAGCTGTTGCTACTTGAGTTCCTGTTTGAAAATCGCTGTTATTAGTTAATTCATTTGTAGTTGTAGGAACAGTAATATTAGCCGTAACATTAGAGCTTGCGTTAGCCGTAAATGTATTGACCATTGTACCATTCTTTTGAATTGTTAAAGTAGCATTATTTACCACAGGTAAACTTGCAGAAGTTATATAACCGGCATCATTAGTTAATTCTGAAATATTATCATTTGGTTGTAATGCTGTATCAGCTAAAGCACCTTGAGCAGCTGAAGCAAATTCATTAATATCATGAGTTACGACATTTCCATATGTGGCAATTGTATCACTTGCTGATTTACCAGCTGTTGCATTTGAACGAATTGTACTTAAATCAGAAATTGTATCTTGTTTAGTTATTAATTCTCCTGCAATAGCTACACCTGATTGAGCATTAGTTGAAGTTCCATCAAAAGTCTGATCAACTGTACCTCCACCTGCATCTAGATTGATTGTAGTATCTCCAGATTGGTTAGTTGTAAACGTACCTTTTATTTCTTCACCTTGTGTTAGTGTGATTGTACCATTACCAACAGTTGGTATATTTGTATCTACATATGTTTTTATAGCCTTTTCAGATGGTACATAATAATCTGAATTACTAGATAATGTTTCATCTGTATCTAGGTTATAAAATTTACTTTTGACCATGATATTTTTATTCCAATATATAAATAAAATGAATATTCTAAGCTTCTATTTTTTATTAGAACTATAAATAAAAAAGTTAGATAATCTAGCCTTATCTAACTTATAAAATGAATAAAATATTTAAAATTAATTATGACCAAGAAGCTTGATATAATACAGAATGGTTTTTAATTGAATCAGTTTCTTCTTTTAACTTATCAAGACGCTTTTGTAAAGCATCAGTAGAAATTTGAAAATCAGCATCAAATTTTACACCATCACGTGCTTGAATTATACTTTCAATAAATCTATATGAGATTAATTTACAAGCAAAATCTATTTTACTCAGCTCTATATATTCTGGAGTATCGTATCCCCAAAGTGTATGAAAAGTTAATTGGCCAAGGCCAAAAGGTTGTGTAATATAAACTCTTTCATCTTCTGTAGATATTGTAAATACTGGTTGACCTGTTGCTAATTCATCCAATGTATTTTTATATAATAATCCTGTAATATCTGTATTTGTTGTTACTGAAGCAGGATTTGCAAAACCAAACATCTGTAGTGAAAAAAGGGAAGGATTAGAATATTGTGTAAAATATGGTCTTTCTCCATGCATTATACCAATAAAATAAGCATGATCTAAATCTTTAGCTGCTGGAGTACTTCCTGTTAATAACTCATCAAAAGTTACATAGGTTGCTCCATTTTCAGTATGAGGAGGAGTTACACCAGACCAACTAAATGTATCATCAGCATTACTTGTAGTACTATATGTAGTAATATACATACTTCTTCTTGGAAAATATCTATAATAATCCATTGTTCCAAGTAAAATAGCTCTTTCTCTTAATAAATTTTCTTTTTCAGAAATAGCAAGATTAGGATTGGCTAAGTCTAAATCTAAAGCAGCTTTAATTGTATTCATAATAACATTTCTGTTTGCCATTTTACTTTATCCTAAATTTAATTTATTCTTCTTTATGATCTTCCCACCAAGCATCAGCCGCGGCTAACTTTTGATCTTCAATATATTCTCCATAATCCCAATTTTCAAATGGATATACTTCTTCTTTTGTTTTATGAAATTCATAACCATCTTCATCTTTAGCATATACTTTTACAACTGTTGTTTCTGCTTCTGGATGATATTGTTTCCATTCCTTAGCAAAATTTTCAGCATTTTGTTTTGCTTCTTCTTCTGTATCTACTTTACCATATTCGAAAACATCTGGAGTATATTTTTGATCATCACCATAAATATCTGCTGTTAAAGTATATTCAGGATTATTTGGAATTGTTTTATCCGCACAAGCAAATAAATCTTTTCCGTTTTCATCTTTTTTTACAAATACTGCATAACCCTCTTTATAGTCTTGATTATCTAACCAATCATAATATTCATCTTCACCATCGTATGCATTTTGAGGATCATTTGTATAACTACCACTTTTAGTATAATATTCTTTAAGACTATATCCATTATTTTCTAAAATAGTTTCAACCATTTGGCGAAAAGTAGATTTTTTTTCTACAGATTCTTTTTGAAAACTAAACTTTGAACCATTTATACGTGAATAATATGGTTGATCTGGATCAGAATCAAATTTATTCATATTAGCCATATCACCATAACCGAAATTAACAAGTTTACGATCTTTATTATATAAACCAGATGGATAATTTTTAGTACTCATATATATACTATCCTGACCATATTTTTTACACATATTAAACATAAAATTTTCAAAAGCTTCTCTAGCTTTGTCATCATCCATGTTTTTATTTACAACAAAATAAGACCTTTCTTTTACATTTTCTAAACCACCATTTAAATTTTCTTCTGGATATCCACCCATAGTTTGAGTATACCAATATCCTGCTTTTTCTATATCTTTACCTAAATCTGAACTTTTAGTTCTGTTACTCTTTTGCCAGTAATGATCACTTGGAATACTTAAATCTTTATCTAATCCATTAACTTTATGTCTATATGCAGAAATCATACCAAGATCATATTTATTCCATGTATCAAAAAGACGAGATAGAGAAGTTTCTTGTAAATTTTTCATCAGTTTATCCTAATAAGAGTTTATTTATTACATAGAACTAATATTAGATTCATTTATGTTTTATATCTATAATTTATGATACATTATAACTTTTTTATAAACATCATGTGGCGCATATTTATAACTTATTCCTGTATATTCAGCTTTTTCTATTTGATAAACATTTTTAAATAATGCTCGATTTATAAATTTAAAAATATCTAAAGATTTATATGTTTTAACATATAATAATGATGAATTATATTTATGTAATTTATTACCTTTTTTGACTAAAATAAAATTCAACTTATAATTAAAATCTTTATGATAATTTATTAAATAATGTAATATATTATCATTTGGTAATAAAGAAATCTTATATTTATCATTAATTATACCATATGATTCTTTTCTATCATATGTAAACATTCCTGTATTTTTATCACTAACAATTAATAAACAATCATGTGTTAATAAATTATTAATTTCAAGAAAACTATCAGTTAAACATTTTTGTTCAACAGCATTAATTACTTCAAAAAAATCTTCTTCAAAATAATCTATATCACTATTTCTAATTAAAAAAGTTTTTTTATCTTCATAAAAATATATTATAAAAGTTTCATTATATATTTTAGTTAAATATAAAAAATATGATAAAAATATATTTTTATTCGGAATATTATTGAATTCTAAACAAAGACTATTTTTTGTTATATTTTGACCAATTTGACCATAAAATCCATCATTTTTAATAATTTTAAAAGAATATTTATTTATATCACATTTAGTATATTTATAAAATTTCAATATAAAATCAAATTGATTTTTTTCAATTTTTTTTGAAAATTCATGTGTTAAAATAACACGCACACCATTTAATTTTTTTGGTATTCGCTTAAAATTTTTATTTATTTCTATTTTACGTATTTCCATAGCTTTTACCTTTTTAAATAAATAATATAATTAAATATATAAAAAGTAAAGCCATTATTTATGAAATTTTAGTAATTACAAACCCATCTCTTTCAATTCCAAGATTTATCATAGATTCTTTTACTTTATCAGCTGTAATATATACACTATTCCATATAACTATTTGGTTAGTATATTGCTTATAATTATTATCGTTAGTTTTTATTTTAAAAGAAGCTTTATATCGTACAGGTTCACTACCAATAGCTCTTAATTCAGAATAATCACCAGATACTGGATTTATAACACAGTATATAGGTTTTCTATAATTAGAAAATCCTCCTACATAATTCATTAATTGATTTCCTGTTGTAGAATCTTGTTCAGATATTATTATTTTTCTTGAAGGATAATTATCAGTTGCCATAGTTATATTCTCTAATTACTATAATGTGGTTTTGAGTCATTACCAAAATCATCACGTCCTCTTTCTTTATCAGCAAAGTATACTTCTCTATCATACTGCATAGATTCAGGAGCAGATTTATATTCTTCATATGTTAATTCTGGATTTTCATACCATTTATTAAATTCATCCATATTAAATATCTCTATATATTTATATCCGAGATCTTTAGCGATTTGTCTTTTGAGAGGATCTAATTCAGTCCAAGTATAAAGAATTTTATTATAAAAATCACCTTTTTTTGATTTTAACCAATCTACATCTATTTGACAATTCGGATCTTTAGGATTATATGGACGCTTTCCATGTTTTATATGTTTATTAATCTGAATCATCATATTTTCAGATGGAACAAATATATCTACTTGCCAAGGCCTATGATTCTCAGGATTTCTAAAATCTTCGAAAGTTTGTGATTTTAAAGCATCTGGCCATTTCTTTTTTATCATTTCCCAATAATAATTTTCATCTTCACTTACATTGTAACCAGAATCTTTATCAAAGATTTTTTGATCTCCCTCATCTAATGAATAGCCATTTTCAATTAAAATTTTTCTGACTAATTTTTGAAATTTACTCATATTAATTTATTCCTATTTCATAAGAGTTTCAAATGGATTGTTATTATGTTTTTTAGGAGCATCATATTGTGCTTTTGGTACCCAGAGTTTATATTCTGGTTTACCTTGTATACTTGATATATTTGCACTATATACATTTGGATCAAAATCTTTTAGTGCAGACATAACAATTTTTTCACCTTTTCTGTTACCTAAAGAATTTAGATAAATTTTTGTTACGCCTTTATATAGAGCAGGTTGTTCTTCTTCCATAATTTGTAATACAGTGAGTACTTCATCTTTTGTAAGTTTTATCCAATGACCTTGAGTACCTGTACGATTTACTTTGTTACTACTCTTAGGACCATTTATCATCATACTTAATGCTCTTTGTTCAAAAGCTTCTGGAGTATTCAATTTAAGTGTGGATGCATCTGTATATGAATAATTTATTTCACGTATTATATCATTGATATTCATAACAAAATCATGATGTTTTGCATGTTCTTTATTATTTTTATCAGTCCATGTTTTATCATCACTATTATATGTTACTTCTCTTACCAAGAAATTTGTAGGATTTTTATCTTTTTCCATACCCATAACGATATAATAATGAACAGGTTCCATATTTTTATCATTTTGTTTCTTTTGATTTTTCCAAGCTCTTGGCTCAACTGCAAAAGGTATATTTAAAATATTTTCTGGAACATATTTGTCTAATTCTTTTTTAATAATATCATAATTCTGTGATTTTAAATACCAATCATCTGATTTAGCCTCATCTAATGATTCAAAATTAAGATTTTTAGGTATACTAATTTTTTGAGTAAATCTATCTTTTTTTGTAGATTTCCATTTTTCAATAGCATTAGCTTCTGGCCAACCATTATGAACAATATCATTATATAATTTAACACGATATTGTGGAGGATAGCTAGGCAAATCTAATCTTTCCCAATTATCATAACACCATTTACGATAACGCTCATTAATATTTCTAGCCTTTTTTTCAATTGTATCTATTAAAGAATCCCAATCTTCTGTCTGTCCTTTCATTACCCAATTATACCATTTTTTATTTTTTGGATCATTAATAATCTTTTTAAAATCCTCAATTGGCATAAGATTATTTCTTTCATACTTTGGATAAATAGCATTTGTTTTTGGATCACGTACTGTAATTACTTTTGAATATAATACATTTTTTGGATCGTCACTTTTTTCAATACCGTCTAAAACTACTCCTATTTCTTTACCATTTTCATCTGTAGCAGCTAATTTTGGATGTTTATATTTAAAGTTTGGATGAATTTCATTATAACAAAATTCAAGCATTTCATCAACTTTAGCAATATCTTTCATATTATCAATATAAGATTCAGGAGTCATATTTGATAAATTTTTTCCAACATATTCTTCAAGTTTATTAATTGTCTCTTTAGCTAATTTACGACATGTATTACTAAATTTTGTGCTTTCTTTAATCTTTTGAATAGTATTTTTAACTTTTTCTTTATAACCGTCATTACAGGTAGCTAAAATATCTTCTAGTTTAGATATGGCTTCATCAGAATTTGTATATTTACTCATTAAGCCATCAGCTAATTCTTGTTCAGATTTATTTTTTAAATCATCTTCAGATATTTCTATATCTTTTTTATCTGTAAATTCAGCTTCAAGTATTGATTCTAAAGATAAATCTTCACTTTCTGCATCATAATAAGCATCTTTTAAACGTGCTAATATGCCAGAATTACGTAAATGCTTAAATAAAGTATTAGATGGACCAAATTCACCTTCATTCGCAAGACCTTCTTTACGAATATCCCATATCATTTTAATGATACCTTCTAATTTATCTTTATCTTTTTCTGAAATAGCATCTTCAATTTGTATTTGAATTTCATCAAAATAAGGCTGTTCTGGTTCTTCTATTTCAATATTAGCATTTTCTGGTTCTTTTACCCAAGAGTTACTAATTAAAGAATAAATACCAGATGTAACTAAAGGTTCTGCTTTATTTTCAGCTCCAACTTCAACTGGAAGACCTTTAACTGTAATATCATGAGTATCATTAAAAATACGTTTAGCAGATTGTAAATATTTTGATAAAATCTCAGCCATTTGACCAGCTTCTTCAAAATCATATACCAAATGTACATCTATATCACTATTTTCATTATAATTATAATTTGCTTCACTACCTGTAAAATAAATATCTACTGGTTTAATTGGAAGTTTTAATTTATCTTTAAATTCATTAGCAATTCTAAGTAAAGCTTGACGTACATCTTCTTTTAATTCTTTGTCATCAAATAAATCTTGATTAAGTTTTGAATTAGTTTTGTCTTCTACAATATTATTCATTTGTTTTACTTTAGCTAAATCATCAGTATAATGCATTAAAGCTGTAGCACCATCATTTACAAAAGCCTCTGTTTTTGTATTATTATCTTTTAATTGTTCATATGTTTTATATAATGCAGATAAAAACTCAGATTCATGTGCTTTATCATTAAAATAATCAAAGCCGACATTTATTGGCTGAGCATATCCTTTAACTGGATCAGCTATAGTATGGTCATTATCAATTAATTCATTCGCTTTATCATTAACTACTGCAAACATAGCTTTTTTAAGTAATTTTTCATCAATATTTTTAGAAGGATCATTAATTATGTCATTAATTATTGTATCTACATATCTAGGAGTAGATTCTATAGGTTTTGTTTTAATAAGATTTTTCCATTTTTCAACAACTTGCATAGCTAATTTTTGTTCAGCTGATGTATATGTTCTTGGATCTTCTTTATCTAACATATTTTTGAGTATAGTTGTAGTATTAACATCATTGTTTTTTATAGATCTATTTAATTCTTTTTCTAAAGATTTACGTAATTTATTCTTATCACCAATTTTAGATATAAATTCTCCACTAAAATCTCCACCGAATATAGGATTACCTGGTTTTTCACCTTTATTTAATTTATATCCTTGCTGAATAAGTCTTTCTTGATTATCTATATTTTGATTAGAATAATACATTCCTTGAATATATTTTATTCTATTTAATATATCTTCAGTTTGTTTATCTTTTTCTTCTTTGGAAAGACTATCATCTGCTTGAATTACATCTAATTTAGAATATAACTCATTTACATTATATAAATTTTCTCTAGCATTAGTTTTTATATCTTCAGCTTGTTTATTTAATTCAGCTAATTTATTTGCTTTTTCTTCATCTGATAAAGAATTATCACTATTGATTTCTGCTTTTTGTATAGATATATTATCTAATTGCTTACGTGTTTCATCATCAAAATTAAAAGCAGCACTGGTTTGTTTTCCAATTCTACTTACAGTTTCCTTAGTTTTTGCCATTTTAGCTTTAGCTGCTTTTAATTGTCTTTCTAAATCAGCTTTTTCTTCATTTGTTAATGTGTCATCTTCTAAAGTAGATTGTAAGTGTTTAACTTCATTAATTGCTTGAATATTCATTTCATTTGCAATTTTAAAAGCGTCTATAGATGTATCTTTAGATTTTCCTGGTACTTGATACTGATTATTTTCTAAATGACCAGCTGTACTATTTAAAGCTAATTTACTAGCTATTATTGGTTGAGAACGATTATCATCAATTACAAATGCTAAATTTTCATAAGGTACATAGATACCATCATTTTTCATGGTTTCATTACGAATATCACGATAAATCAATGGATTAAATATTTTATTAAGTTCTATTTTTCTTTTTGTTTTATCATTTGCTTTTTCTGGAACTTGAGCATTTAATAAATGATTATATAGGTATCCTTCTTCTGGACGCTCTCTATCTTTATCACCATAAACTCTCAAAAGCTTATCATACTGAGGTTGTCCATTAACAACAGGATAAACTTTAATTATATGTTTACTTATTTCATTATCTTGTTGTGCTTGTCTTAATATTTGTTGAGCCAGATCATAATCAAAATCTTCAGTTAATGTTATATTTTCATTATTTTCAACTGATTCAAAGCTAGCTTCAATACCCATTGTTTGTGGATCTCCTTTACGTCCTTCACGGTTAATATATGGTAAATCATGTAAAAGTTTTTTATAATATCTTGATAATACATTATTGTTTATCCATTTTGATACAGCTGTACTAAGCATTAAATAGCCATCAACTGGAGTTTCTGCATTTTTTTGAATCCAATCCCAAATTCTTGATTCATAAGCTCTTCTAAGGTATTTATCTTGTTTTGTCATTTTTTCATACATATCTTTTTTATCACGAAATTTACCCGTAACTATATGAAATTTATTTTCTTTGGTATCAAATACTATACCTGTATAATTTTCATATGCAGATTTATGAGGATTAGCTTTATCATCTTCAGTTAATGTTATTCGATCAAAACTTGGAAATAATGTAATAGTCATTGTTAAAAAACCTTAAAATTATATAACTTTATACTAGAACTTAATTATATTATTTATAGATTTTATTGTTTATTTTTGGAAAATTAAGGTTTTACTTTTTATAAATTTTATACTATATATTTAAATATATTTTTAAGGAGTATATAAATGCGTGTTATCAATCTTGATGCAACTGGAATTAAAATTATAACATCTGATAAAAAACAAATGTATTTATCATTAGCTGAAGTAAGAGATTTTTTAGACAAAAAATATAAGTTAACTGAAAATATTTTATCTATTAATAATAAAAAACTTATTTTATCTGATAAAGATATAGACGAATTTCCAAGCATTGTAACATACATAGAAAATAATTTTAAGAGTTAATTATGTTTAAAAGAAATAAAGAAAAACCGATATATAAAGAAATAGATGAAACTTTTCTTAAAAAACTTCATCTATTTGAATCTATTGATGGTAATTATAATGAATTAGGATTTGAAATTGTATATACTCGAATTCCAGGCGGTTTAATTCGTACTATTATTACTCCTGAAGCATTAGATCAATTATTTATACCTTTACCTGCTTCATATTTTATATTAAAAGATTAGTTTACAAGATATTCTATCTGATTTGGTGATATTTTTAAAATAGCTAAAATAAAAGCTTTAACATCACAAGTCAATCTTTTATCAAATATTTTTTCTATATCTTTGAGAATTAAATAATCTTCTTCTGAAATTAAATTTTTAATATTTTCTAATTTTACTTTATCTAAGGCTAAACAACGTAATGAATCTACTGCAAGAAATTCAAGTTTCGTTCTTTGTTTTTTCATAATATAACCAAAAGCTTTATTCCAAGCAGTTGTTTCATCTATATTGTTAGTTTTTACTTTTATTTTAACATTTACAGAAATTTTTGGTGTTTTTCTTCCATCTCCAAATATATCAATTTTATTCATAAAATTAGTCCTTTTTATAATCTATTCCAAAAGTTAACCAGTTAAATTTTTGTTCACTATTTACAATATCTTGAACTGCTTTACTTGTCATATATTTATTCATTTCTTTAAAAAAGTTGTCATCTTTAGTGTTTATAATTTTTACTTTTTCTTTATCAAAATCTATTAAAAGACGTTCACCACAATTTAAAGCTTCTAAAATTTTTTTAATTTGTATTTCATTAAAACTTTGATGTAAAAATAAATCAAAATCAAAATATTTCATTGTTTGACTTAATTTTTTATCATTATCTTTAAGCCAAATTAAATTATAATTTTTTTCAACTATATATATTCCTTTCAAAACTTTATTCATTTTAAACCTTTTCAGATTGATAAATTAAAGTAACAGATTCTTTTAACGTCATATCTCTACTTGTAATATTTTCATAAACTTCTTTTAATAATTTAGTTTGATAAACATTTTCTTTGTTATAATTATCTGATTTTACCCTATATTTTACTGATTCACCTAATTCTGAATCAGAAATAAATTTAGATGGATCTTTAACTTTTTGACCATTTAAGAAATTAGCTAATTCATCTGTGCTAGTTCCTAAAACATTAATAGATGTATTACTACATATTAATGAAGCAATGTCTGCTGGTAAACCGAGTTTAATTAATACTTGATATTTATTTACAGTTGTCATAGCTGGGTTTAATTCCATTAATGATTTTAATAATTCACCAATATCATTATATTTTTGTATTACATCAGCTGGAATTTGAATAGGTTCATTTAAACTTACTTCTATATCCATTCTACTAACATCATAACCACCATGAGTTAAAATATTTTCAATAAGATTCATCATACAATTTAATAAACCTTGTTTTAATGGAATTAATGTACGTTTCAATTTAAGGTCTTGAGCTTCAAGAGTTTGAGCAGTTGTAATAACATCTTCACCAACTAAATAACCTTTTGGAAGTTTAGAATTACGTAATATTTTATCTAAAAAGTATTCTACGTCTTCAGTTTGACCTAAATCAATATTTGCTTCAATTTTATCAAATGTAACTTTTTTACCATCTGCAGCTTCTGGTAAAGTTAAAATAGACATGGCTCCAGGTAATTTACGTCCGAGTTTTGGAGCATTTGTATCACTAAACATTGAATTAAGATATTGAGTTCTAAACTCATTTAGAAACTGTGCTGAATCTGGTAAAGATATACCATTAGGAAGAGGTACATAAAATACTAATCTTTGTAATTTAGAAGCACGTGAAATACCAAGTAAACCTTCTAAGGTAGTTAATTGATCAAAAGCAGAACGCATTGACCATAACATTGATTTACCATAAGGTTCTGTAAGGTCATCATACAATTTTCCATGTACAAATTGCCAAGGTTGCCAAATTCTTTTTTGTGTTTTAGCTGTAACACTCATAGTATTAACATAATTTGGTTCGCTTTCTACTTCATAATTAATTACATTAAAATATTCATCAGTGTTTACTCTAAATCTATGTGGATTAACATAAGAAATAATTAAATCTTCTAATACATCTATTCGTTTAAAATCTTTTACATCTTGTTCTGTCATCCATGTTTCAAGATATGGATAAGATAAAAGTAAACCTATATTACCATATTTTGCTAATGAACGAGTTAAACTAGGAAGGCGCTGATAAATTTTATTTTTATATAACACTTTTTCTACAAAAGTTTGTGCATTTTTATTTGAAATTTTTATATTTAATGGATTTTCTACAAAACCTTGAGAAAGTACTTCTGCTACATATGTATCTAAAATTAATGAAATTTCAGATAAATTTTCATCCATAGTATCTACAGTTTGATATATATCTTTCAGTGTTTCATAATTTTTACTAAAAAACGTGTAAGTACTTAAAAAATCATCATATAATTCAAACATTTCTTTTGTATGTTTGAATGCCGTAGGAATAGAAATATATTGACCAGATTTAGTTTGACCAATAGTAAAGTTATGTTTTTTAGCTAAACCTTTTAATACATCAAAAGATATACCTGGTTCTGCTAAAAATAATGTATCATTTTCTTTATCATAAAAACCATTTTCTGTAATTAATTTTGCTATTCTTTTTGCATCTTTACTAATTGCCATTTATTTAAATCCTTAACTATTCCCAAGTAAGATTGATAAATACATCAAATCTATTATCAGTTTTTGTATCAATACAACTTATTTTACCAGATTTATAACATAAAACTATAAATCCAATAGATAAATTATTCGAAAGAATTTGTTCAATTGATTTTAAAATTTGTATACCATCAGTTGTTTCATATTGAAATTTTGCCCATCTATTATAAATAAGTCTACCACTCACAAAGTTTAAAACTGGGTATTCTTGTTCCCATTCATCAATCAATTTAGTAGTTATTAAAACACCAGAATTAGTATCTTCTATATTTTGGATTTCAATAACATCTCCTCTAGCAAATGGTTTATCACAAACAATACGAATACAAACTCCGCGTAACCAAAATTCATAACTTTGCTTTCCATCAAGACCAGATTTAGAAGAAGCATAATATGAGATACATCTCATAGGAAATGAAAAATTAGAAATAGCCATGTAATTTTATCCTAAAAGTATTTGTCTAATTTTAATCTTGCCAGATTCAGTTAAAGTAGCAACTAAACCTTTAATTTGATTAACGGCTTGAATAAACTCTTGTTCTGTCATATTTTCTAAATCAACTTTAATAGTTTCTTTAACTACTTTTTCTATTGATTCATTCATAACTATTTTATTTGTATCCATATTAGTATATCCTTTTTATCTATTAGCTAAACGTAACTGTATCATATTAGTATTAAGAGACATTTTTTCACCAAATTTTACTGTTTCAGCAGGTTGTAAAGGTAAAACAATAATTAACTTATATTTATATTCTTTATCATATTCACTTTTTTTATAACGATAATATAAACCCAAATAATTAATTGTATCTGTACCAGTTGTCCAATCTTCTTTTGCTTTTGGCCAATCTAAAGAATCTATATTTCTAATTATACCATTTAATGGTTCACCAAATTTTACTGGTTTATCTAAAATAGTAAATCCTTTTGAAACAGGTTCTTTTGTAAAAATAAATAATTCTTCATTAAAATCTATTCCTAAACCAGCATAAACATTAGTAGTTGGAAAATCAAATGAAGGTATGCCAAAATTATTATCTAATAAAATATTTGCAAAATCTGGATTAATCATAAATCTAGAAGTTATCATTTATTTTTTCCTATAACATAAGTTGTTCCAGATACCATAGAAATTCTATAATAATTAAAATCAGAATCTTCATCTACTTTTTCAATTGATTCAATAAAATTATCATTTAATTCTATCTCTTTAGCAATAACATATATACTTTTTTTGTTAATTATAGAATATTTTAATTTATAAATATTATATTTTGTCATCTTTAGTTCCTTAATAATCTGATAAACTCAGTTGAATAGTGTTAGGTCCAAAAATACATGTCTCTCCTTTTAGAACTGTCTCAGATTTAGGTAAACGTAAAACAACTAAAGGTTTTGAATTTTCATATTCTTGAGTATCAAAAATACCAACCATTTCTATATATTTTTCTGCTTCCGTCCAATCTTCAGAAGCAGTATTAAATACTACTTCGCTTACATTAGAAATATAACAATCAGCTGCTTTATTAAAAATTATACGAGCTCTTTGATAATTTCCTAATGGACGACCTCCAAAGACTTCATCAAATTCATCCATAGTAGCACGTGCACCAATTTGTGTTAAGCCTAAACCCAAAAATAATTCTTTTTGTGTTAAATCTGGTAAATCTCCACCAAAATAATCTTTTAAAAGCTTATTCATAAAATCTACTTGTAAGCCATAAATTGCCATAATTTTTCTCCGTTAAACCCTAATTAGTTACAGCTGCTACAACTTTTTTACCCATAAATAATACATTAACTTTATATGCATTTAGATATTTTGGTTTTGTTATAACTTCTGTATCAAGACTTTCTTTATAAATATCACCACTTGCTAATACTGTTACTAAATCAATAATAGCAGGGAAATTTTCACACTTAAGTAATTCAACTCTTATATTACCATTAGAACCTAATACTGTATAACCCTTTTCAACATTTAATTCAAATTTTGTTATTCCTCCAGTATCATTAACTTCCGTAACTTTTAATATAAGAGGAATTTTTATTATACCTGCTTGATCTGTTTCAATATAAACTTGATTTCCTTCTTCATCATATATATCAAATTCATCATTTACCATAAAACCAACACCAGGTTTTATGATATGTTTAGATCTTGTATCATAATAATATGGAATTTCAATTTCTTCATTGATTTCAGGAAATTGTGGAATTTGTTCAAAAATTGTACTATCTAATACTCGTACAGATTTATCAATACTTACAGGTTTATTAATAAACCAAATTGTACCTTGTGCACGAATATTTTTATCAATGGTGATACATTTTTCATCACAGTGATGATCAAACCAAATTGTATGAATATCACCAAGACTAGTTGTATTATATGTAATTTGACGAGCAGGTACACAATTAGCAACATTTGAATAAGTCATTCCATTACTAAGTTGTTTTCTCATAGTGCCTAAAACTTGCCATTCACGTGCAACTTTATTATCATTACAATCACGCTCATTTAATATAATACGGCTATCTCTTGGAAGATGTAATTTTGAAGGAAGTATAATTTGTAATGGATATAGGCCATCTGTTCCATCTGCGGTTAAACCATGTTCTGATAAAACTTGACGATATTCTCCAAATAATGGTATAACTGATTCTGTAGTATCTAACCATTCTGTATTGACAAAATTATTATATTCATCAACATTATTATCAAATACTTCTTCACTAATTAAAGGAATTCTTATAAGAACTTGTAAAGAATAATTAGAAAACAGAGCTTCATCGCGAATTCTACTTACATAATCTGACATATCCGTAATTAATGCATCACGAAGATTATATTGAGAAAAGGCTGTTTCTTTAAGTCTTGAATTACTTACTTTTTTTACCATTATTTTTTATCCAAAATTATAATATATACTAGAACTAAATTATATGGATATGAAAAAAGGTTCTTAGCTTGTAACCAAGAACCTTTCACCTCCTTATTATAAAATAATTACATCATTGGCATACCTTGCATATTTAAATTTACGCCATTATTTTCAACAGGATCAGTTGTAATAATTACAGATGAAGTTAAAGCAACTGACGCAATAGATGAAGCTGCAAAAACTGCACCCTTGACGGCCTTAGTTGGATCAATAATGCCATCTTTTAACATATTTGCAATTTTCATAGTAGCTACATTATAACCATATTCTAAAGGTTGAGCTAATACTTGTGGAATAATAACATCAGCATGTAAACCTGCATTTTCAACAATAGTCTTAAATGGAGCTCTTAAAGCTGTAGCAAAAATAGTATTACCAATTTTTTCATCTTCATTATCTGTATTAGAAATAACTTCATTTAATGTATCAGCAAGTCTAAGTAATGTTACACCACCGCCTGGTAAATAACCTTCTTCTAAAGCAGCTTTAACTGCAAATTGAGCATCTTCTAATCTATCCCGTAATTCTTTGATTTCTTCTTCAGATGAACCACCAACTTTAATTACAGCTACTCCAGTTGTTAAAGCAGCTAAACGTTTATTCAATACATCTTTTTCCCAAGTTGCATTTTCTTTAAGATTATTGATTTCACCTTTAATTGCTTCTACTCTAGCTTTAATGTCATCTTCATTACCATGACCACCACTAATAACTGTTTCATCACGTTTAATGATAATTTTATCACAAGAACCAAAATCTGCTTCTGACATAGCTTCAAATTTAATACCTAAAGGATCATCACCTACTCTCGCTCCTAAATATAAAGCCATATCACGTAATCTATCCAATCTGGCATCACCATAAGAAGGAGCTTCAACACAAGCAACTTTAAGCTGACCACCAGAACGAATAATATTCATAGCAAGACCTTGTGTAACTGATGTATCAAATGATTCAGCAATAATTACTAAGGGCTGACCTCTTGATAATGTTGTTTGAATAATATCTGCTAATGTTTTAAAATTTGAAATTTTTGAATTACATAACAAAATTAAAGGTTTATCAAATTCTACTGTTTGATTTTCGTGATTAGTAATAAAAAATTGAGAAGTCCAACCTTTATCAAAAGTCATACCTTCTTTAAATTCAAGACGAATATCTCTATCCTTTGTTTCTTCAACAATTACTACACCATCTTTACCAACTTTACGATAAGCTTCTGCAACAATACCACCTAATTTTTTATCTCCGTTAGCAGAAACAATCGCAACATTATTTAAATCTTCATCTTTTTCAATATCTTTACTCATGTTGTCTAATTTTTCAATTACATAATCACGAGCTTTTTCAATACCATGACGAAGAGATGTACGATTAATAGTATTTTCTGATAATTCAAGTTGACGTACACCTGTATTTACAATTGCTTGAGCTATAACTGTTGCAGTTGTTGTTCCATCACCAACTGAATCGAGTTGTTTTTGTGCTACAGAGATAGCTAAATCTGCACCAAGTTTAATTTTTTCATCTTTAGGAGCAATTTCTTTAGCAACACTAATACCATCTTTTGTAATTAAAGGACTTTTATCTTCTCTTTGAATCACGACTGTTCTACCAGCATATCCAAGTGTTGTTTTTACAGCATTTGCAACTAAATTAATACCATCAACTAAAGCATTTTGAGCTTCTTTATTAAAATAAGCCGATCTACTCATTTTATTTTCCTTTTTCTAAAATTTCACCATTAACTTCTTTAGCGATAATATCAGAAGCATGAACTTTGATATATTTTTTACCACCTAAACTAATTTTTGTACCTGCAACTTTAGGAAAAACAATAATATCTCCAACATAAATATTATTTGGAATAAAATTGCCTTTCTCCCAATATCCTTCTGAACAAGATAAAACTTCACCATATGTAAAATCTTGTTCTAAAGAATCAGGTACATATAAACCACCAATTTTTTCTTCTTTAGTAATTTCCCCAACAAAAACGTTAGGACCCATAGCTTGATAAATTTTACTCATATTAATTTTCCTCTTCTTCAAAATAATCTATAATATTATCTTTACCTGCTAAAACAGTATCATCATCTAAAATTAAAGATGGTGTTTGTTTAATATTATATTGCTCTACTAAATTTTCATGTTCAGTTACATCAATAATATCAATATCTATATTATTTTCTTGAAAATATTGCTTAACCATTTTACATGGCATACATCCAGGCATTGTCAATAAACGCATAGTCTTTTCCTCTCTAAAACCAAATGATATCTTTCATTGTTTGAAAAAGATTTTTATTTTTCTTTTTTTCTTTTTTATCCTGTTGAGTTTTTGTTTCTGCTTTTACTTCAATTGTTTTTTCTAAAAGTTTTGTATCTTCATTTTTCTTAGATACTCTCTTAGATATTGATTGTTTAGTATTTTTCTTTGTAGTCATGACTAATCCTTATCCTATTTATACTATATTATAGAATTCATATAATGAATTTAAAATTCAAATTATTTTTCCAATTATTTATATTATAATTATCTGAGCTGTATTATTTTCATGTATTAAAACATTAGCGTGTATCCACTTAGTCATACCTTTTTGATTATAATTTACAATAAGTTTGGATAATGTACCAGCATAAATAGTATTTCCATTTATAGCACAACTATGTGTATGACCAACAATACAATTTTCAAAAGTTTTATTAAAGGCATTTGGACTACCAAAAGCACCAGATATACCTGAATCACCGTGCTCAGAAAGTTCAAAACCACATATTTCAAAACTTTCATTTCTAGGTAAATATTCAAAATTATTTGGTAGGTGAGGATCTAAAATATGCTTTCCATCGCAATAATCCATAAAAAGTTCTGCACCTATTCTAGCATTTGTTTTATCTTTTACAAATTCACCTGTATCCAACCATTTTTCAACAAAAGTATCATGATTTGAATTGACAATTTTAAATTTTGTGTTAGAACAAACTTGTGATAAATTCCATATTTTATCAACAACTACTTTCATTTCATTACCTAGACAAGCATTTTCAAAAGTTATATTTTGAGCATTAAATAAAGCTTTTCCAAAATTATGATGACAAATACTATTCCAAGAAGCAATATCATGTAGCATTACATATTCAGGATTATATTTTTTTATAAATTCAATAGTTTTATCTAAAGCAATTTTATCTTCATCAGGTAAATGTAAATCACCTAAAACAATAGCCGGTATAGTTTTATTTTTAACTATTTTATTCATATAGTATTTAATATCTAAATCACAAATACAATTATCATTAAATACTAAATTACGTATTACATATCTGTTTTTTTCTTGATTCCATTCTAAAAGAATTGCACCATATTTATGATATTTATTATCAATATTTCCAGCAATTGTATCTTTGTATTCTGGTAAAGACAATGTACCTGTTGAACATCCTATTCTATAAGGCATATATTGCTTATATGGAAAGACTTCTAAATATTGTTTAGTTGAACCAACTATTATAGTTCTTAAATTTGTTGATAATTTATCTAAATTTGATAATGGATTTTTTTGTGTAATAGGAATAAGAAAATCTTGAGCAACACATGATTTATCTTTTTCAAAAACAAATTTCGTTGCTAAATATGGTTTCAATAAAGCAAAAATATCTTTTGAAAAAGTTTCATTTTTTCTAATACTTTTACCCCATAAAATACCTAACTCTGCTTTATTAGTTTTACAGTAAGTCATTAAACATTTATAAAATTCTAAATTTATTTCTGAACCATCATTTACATGTGTAATTACAATTTTATCTATATTTTTATCAAATACTTTTTCTAAATTTGTGCGTGTAACTAAAAGATTTTCTTCAACTTCTTTGACAAAATTTGTCCAATTGCCCCAAATTTTTTCAATTAAAGATGATGAATATTCTGGTTGTAATTTACGATATTCACTTCTAGATAATCTTTTATTACTTAGTTCACATAAATGTTTGAAATAATTAATAATTTCTATTCTATTCATCATTTTTTACTCACTGTCTTAGATTTCTTTTTGGGTTTACTAATAATTTTCTTTTTCTTCTTTTCTCTTTCTGCCTTGGCTAATTCTTTAATATGTTTTTGATAAATTTCTTCAAAATCAATTCTTGCTTTTTCTTCTTCATTTTTTAATACTAAATCATGCTCAATAATATGATCACATAAACCATATTTTAAACATTGATCTGCATTTAAAATTCCTCTTTCGTCTTCATATAATTTATCTAATAAATTAATAGATAATTTACCATCACTACAATCTAAATATAAATTTTTAATATTTTCTGTATATTCTGTATTTTGCTTATAAATTTTTTCTATTTCTGTTTGTTTTGTAGTAACATTAAAAAGTGTGCCAAAATGTAAATGATGTGTAGCTATTTTACTCATAAATCTTTCTGTACCATGTACAGCTATAAGTGAAGCAGCTGAAGCTACATGTCCTAAAACAAAGGTTTCTAAAGTAATATTATAAAGCTTAGCTATATTCATAAGTCCAATAATATTCATCATTACAAATGATTCACCACCGGGCGAATTAATAAAAAATTGTAATCTTTTACCCATATTATCTGGATTAAATATAAAATTACTTAGATCACCAATTAAATATGCACAATTTTCAGTAGTTATTTCATCTAAAATAAAAACTTTATCTGTAAACATATAATTTCTAGGAACTTGTTGCATAATCGTATCTGTAGTTCCTGACCACATATTATTAATTCTCCTTTTTTAACTAAGATATTATATTGAACTCTAATAATAGTTAAACAATCTTAAAAAATATTTCCAATATTTAATATAAAAGTTCTATTTATAAACGTTTTAATTAATTCTGGAATTATATCAATGAAAAATAAAAAAAGCTTCAAAACCATGCTTTTACATACTATTTGTGAAAACATAAATAAAAATATTCTTAATGAATATTCTAATTTTCAACCAAATCTATTTGACCAAAAAGATATTGTTACTCGTACAGGTGAATTTGATGTAAATGGTGAAAAAGTAATTATTGAGCCATCTAAATTTGGTAACTATAATGTTTATAAATTTGGTCCAGTGCTTGGTGATTATCTTGCTCAATTTGATGAAGATAAAATTGCTCAGCAAATTGCAGAAATGTATTTAGATGATGAAAATGAAATGTCATCTATTTTAGAATATGCAAATTTAGATGATGTTTTATTATTTCACACATCTAAAAACAAAAATATTGAAATTCCATTTAAAGAAATTAATCTTTACATTAGAGGTATGAATGCTTTACAAAATCGTAAAGATAGATATAGTATGGCAGCAGAATCTATTGATGAAGATTTAGAATACGAAAACGATCCAGCTGCAGAAACTGATACAGATGCAGATTGGATGATAATGTGGAAAAACAATCAATTAAACAAAAATGATAATGAATCATATTTTGATTATTTAAATAGACTTAAAGATATATACTAATTAGATAAAGAGAAGTTAATTATGAAAAACATTTTCGAAAACACAAAAAATTTAATATCTGAAACATTAAACAAACTTATATTAACTGAAGATGAAGATAAGTTTGTTTCAGTGATTGATAATAATAAATTTGATTCCTCTAAATTGAATGCTAATATTTATGATACAAAAGATAATATCGATCCAGATAAAGAAGAAGAAAAAAATAAATTAACTTCTCAAGCTATTGAAAAAATTAAACAAAATCTTAAAGTATCTGATGAATTACAGTCTATTCTCAATAGAATAGATAAATTAAATAAAGATATAAAATCTAATGATTGGCAAGTTAATGAAGAAAAGAATACAGCTATTTTGAGAAGCAAAAATGCTAGAATTTTTAAACAAAATAATAATCTGTGTCTATCTCATAATGATAAAGTTGAAATATTTAAATCTGTTCCTGAATTACATGCTTGGTTAAAGAAAAATAATTATCCTTTACCAAAAAATATTAAATTGCACGAATCAAAAGATAATAATCCTTATATTTTATTAGGCAAAATTTGTCAACATTCAGATGAAAATTCATGGATTCAAAAAAAGGCTCTCGAGCTAGCAAATGGATTTGAACATAATGAAATTGATTATAATACATTTTATAATAGATTAAATGACTTAATTATGTTAAATAATTTTAATATAAATGAAGCAGTATTAACCGAAGAAGATGAGATTCCTGATGAAAATGCTCCTATTTATGATTTTGTTAATGATGATTCTGAATTAAGTAGATTAAAAAATCGTTACAAAGATACAAGATGGGCTCAAATCATAGGTAAAAGATGGGGTGATTTAGGAAAAGTTATTGATGTAATGACTCCAGAAGAACGTGCAGAACAACAAAGACAAGATTCATGGGCTAATACTTATAATAGTATAAATAAAATGAGTCGTGAACAAGAAAAAGATGCACGTAGAATGAATGATATTAAATTAGTTAAAAATATTTTTGGTGATGGACCTAATATGGTATATAATGATTTACATTCTTATATGGGTCAATTTGCTAATAATGAAAAAGCATATAAAGATGCTATTGAACAATTAAAACAAAATAAAGCTGAAAAAAATAAGGAAAATACAGATAAAGAACAAACAAAAACAGAAGCTTTTGATGATAATCAATTAGATAATGATGAAGTATGGTATTTAGAATATCAAACTAATATTCCGGGAGAAACTTCTTATCTAAATAAAGCTTGGAGAGAAGCTGATTTACTTTCTGATAATTTAGATCAAGCTGCTAAATTTATTTCTCGTGATAATGCAATGACTGAATTACAAGAATTATATGCATCTAAACAAACTTCTTTTCCATTTAAACCGATAATTGGAGGAGCTTTTGAAGAATGTGGAGCATGTGCTACAACAAATGCGAGTTTAGGTTCAGCTGTACAATATGTTAGTAATAAGAAAAAAGAAGAAAGTTTCGATGAAGAAAAATTAACTGAAGATCAAAGACTTGATGTAAAAGATCGCTCAAAATTAAACAAAGAACTAATTAAAATAGCTAATATTAAAGATTTTGCTGGTAACGTTATTGGCAAAGCAGGTAAAACATTCCAAGAATATGCTGATAATAATGAATTAGGCTTTAATTATGATGAAAACGGTAATATAATATTTAACCAAAATGATAAAACATTAAGAGTTGCGGATGAATTGGCTAATCGTAGAATAGCTTTAGATTATGTTACTAATCAACCAATAGGTATGATTGACACTATTGGTAAAGTAAGAGATTTACATGGTAAACAAATTGGCTATTCAGATACTCGTGAAGCTGCAAAAAATCGTGGTATAGATTTAGATAAGCTTGACATAATATCTACTCATGATGATAATTGGCAATATACACAAAAAGCAGGTTCACATTGGCGTAATGATGCAAATGCTATAAAATTTATGGATAAAGAAGGTAACATTAGAGATAAATATGCAGATGCTTGGCAAACTATAGCGAAAGATAATAAAAAATTAAGAGATAATCCAGAATTATTACAAACAATGTTTGGTGGTTATTTCGAAAAAGGACAAATCTTAGATCCAAAATCATTTAAACAGCGTGTATTAGAAATAAATGATACTTTTGGATTAGAATTAAATCCTGATGAACCAATGATTCCAAGTCAAATGAAAGCAGGTGGAAAACAACAGCAGGAATTTTATAAATGGCGTGATAATTACTATAAACCTTTATTTAATGCTTCTCGTAGAAAAAATAAAGCTGCTGATAAAATTAATGCTGATAGAGAAAATTTTAGTAAAGAACAAGATGAGTGGAGAGCTTCAGCTAATGATCGTGCTGAACAAGAACAAAGTATTCAGTATTTTATAAATGATATGCAAGATGCTAATAAACAATTTATGGATGGTAAAATAAGTGGAAAAGATTTAAAAAATAAATTTATGTCCATTGCCTCAAATGATGCTATTCCAACATATATTAAAAGTAAATTAGCTAAAGATACTTATAATGCATTCGCTTCTTATGATGAAGATATGGCTGATATGTGGAAAGAATTGAATAATCAATATTTTACTCAACAAGAATCTGTATTAACTGAAGATGATTCTCCTGCTGATTTTGCAGATGGTCCTATATCATCAAATATGACTGGAACTATATCAACTACAGATCAAACAATAGATCAAACAGATACAATTTCAGATGGAATAGATGATTATGGATTAGAAGAACCTAATATGAGTGGAGGAGCCAGTTTCGGTGATATAAATATTAATGCTGGGCCAGGAGAAAATGATGAAGCTCCTATTCAATCTACTGAAAACAAAAGAATTATAGATGTATTAGTAAATGAAAATGATCCATCTCAAATTAAATTAAAAATAAAAGATATGGATACAAATAAAATTGAATTAAAAGATTTATCTGAAATTGATGTTTAATCTTTTTTAGCTAATTTTTTATTTTCAATCATTTTAGTAAAAATAAATTTACCTATGTCTGCTGATAATCGGCAGACATATTCTTTCTGTAAACCAATCGTACTATTTGTTTTTAAATTTTTTATATAAAAATATCTAGAATTATAACTTAAATTAAACACATCTTTTTTATCATTTTTAATAAAATTAAATTCTAAAAGATCTTTTAACTTTTTATGTAAAATTAATAAATTTGTATAATTACCTATATGAAGTGTATAGTCTTTTTTACGTAAAGCGTAAGTATCGAATTTAACTATACTGTGTTTAGATTTATCAGCTTTAGTTTCAACTATACTAATATCATAATCTTTAGCTGCAGCCATTGTCATATTAAAATCTCCTTTTTAATTTCATCATATAGAATATAAGTTTTAATAAAAAAGTAAATAATAATTTTTCCAAAGTTAAGAAATCGCCTAACTACAAAGAATTTAGCTCGGCTAATCTTAGCTATACATTTTTTATTTTTAACAAAACAAAAAATATAATATAATAATATATAATTAATAATATAATATAATATAATATAATAAAAAAAAACAAAAAATTATTTTAACTTTTGCATTAACACTAACTTTGGCTTTTTATTTTTAAAATTTTTTAAATTTAAATATTTATGTTTTTTTGAAATAAGTTCTAAATTCTAAAAGGAGAAAATTATGCAAATTTATGGTAATCCTAATTTATCTGATAAATTTTTTGTTTATTTAGAAGATAATAGTATTAATTATGTAAGAGATTTTGAAACAGCTAAGGGTTATATTCAAAATCCAAATTATAAAAAATGGTTTGGAAAAACTTTATATTGTACAAATGAAGATATAGTAAAAGCTTATGATGGTAAATTGTACTTAAAAAGCAAAGTTCCAGAAAATCCAAATGAAATAAAAATATATGATAATAAATCTTTTTTTATTAATAATTGTAAAAAATATATTGAAAATACATTAAATGATTTGAGTATTGAATATGGTTATGTATCTTTTTATCAATTAATATCTTGGAAAGATTCAAAAATATTAAAAAACAAACAATTAGCTGAAAAAATGTTAAATTATCGTGATAAATTATATAATTTCTATTCAAAAATATACAATAAACATAAAAAACAACTAGAAAATACATCAGAATTATTAGATTTATCAAATATTTACACAGAATTTTTAGAAAATATTCCAAAATTTAAAAAAGTTAAAGAAAATGAAACAAACAATTAGATTATATATAATACCTACTTATAAAAATCCTTATGTAGATGAATATTATCTATTTGATCAAAATAATAAAAATACACTAGATGTAGTATGGTTAGATAATGCTTTAATTGAATTAAAAAATAATTATAATATTTTACAAACAGAAATTTGTGGGGGAGAAATAACAGTATTATCTGATTTTTATTTTAATATTTTGTTTCAATTAATAAAAATGAATTGTAATAAAATTATTGTATCTACAAATTTTATAGATTTTAATAAATCTATAATAAATCTTTGTGATATAATTAATGTAAAATATAATTTTAATGGTTATAGTAAATATAAAACTATTGTTTATAACAATATAAAGGCAGCAATAGCTGAAAATAAAATTATTAATTTAAAATCACTAGATATATCTTGTAAAAACAATCATAAATTAATTATTGAAGACTTAAATAGATTAAAAATAAAATCTTGGGAAATTATTCCATATCATCAATCTATTTATTCAAAAGCTATTCCATTAAATTATACTGAATATGAAGAATTAATAAGAAAATATTTATTTTCAGCAAAAGATATGAAGTTTGCTTTTCAAAATAAACTTCAATTAGATGAAATCTTACCAATAGATAACTATAATATTAAAAATATTTATATTACACCGAATAATAAATTTGCCATAACAGAATTTAACAAAAACAATAAATTTAAATTCGTTGAATATGATAATTTATCTAATTTACAGAAAAAAATAGAAGAAATGGAAAATTTACGTGATAATTTTTGTTATAATTGTGATTCTAAATTACGATGTCTAGCAAATAGATTAATAAATTTAAATTATACTGGTAAAAGTTGTAGTGGTTTTAAAGATTTAATAAAATATTATAACAAATAAATATCCTTATGGAGTAGATAGATGAATTTTATGTCAGTAATTTTAGAAGAGCGGAAATTAACAGCAAAAGATACTAAAAAGTTTGGTTCAACTATAGAAAATTTAAAAAACATAATAAAAAAAGAAAAAGTTAAAATTAGCAAAAATATTAAAAAAGTAGGTAATTCAATGTATTGTGTAAATGCTTTACCTTATATTGCAAGTACTAGAGATGTATTAAAAAAACCAGATATTGTATGTTCTATACGTGTAAATTGGAAACAAAAATCATATATTGGTATGTCTACAAATGATATTATTAATGAATTAAAAGAACAATGGTGTTGGTATACTTCTATTGTTGATGAAGAGCATAGTCGTAATAAATTTAAAAATAAAGATATTATTTGTGTTGTATTTGATTCAAAAGAACAAGCTGAAAAAAATATGGAAATTTTTAAAAAATTGTTTATGACAGCTATTGAACAAGATTGTGTAGAAGAATACAAAAAGTTTAAACAAAATCCAGATAAAAGAGTTCTTAGTTTTGATAAACTTGTAGATAATGCATATGAATTATACGAAAAAGTTGATAAAGGTGAATTATAATTTTAATTCAAGGAGATACTAATGACAAAAGAAATTAAAATTTTAGTTAAAGGTAAATATGGTATTGGTAAAACTACATTTATAAATACTATACGAGATATTTTAAAAAAGAATAAAAAATTTAAAGAATTATTTGAAGGTTATGAATTTGATGTTTATGAATTTACTACAGATGAAGAAAAAGAAAGTCAAGCGGCTACAAGTAAAAAATGGACCATTACAGAAGGTAAATTTGAAGAACAAGAATTTATGGTTGTAGCTTATAAAAAATCTTTTTTCAAAGGAATTTGGTTAGCTATAATTAAGATGTTTAAAGCAATTTTTAAACTATTTATAAGATAAATTGGAAATTTAAATAATATTTTTTGTTTATTTTAAGACTTCTATATTTGTGATAGTACAATTTAGAGGTCTTTTTATATTATGAAATTTAATATACGCCGGATAGAAATTGAAAATTTTAGAAGTATACAATCTAAGGTTACAATTAATATTAAACCTGGTCTATATTCTATTGAAGGTATAAATAATGATGAAAAAACCAGTACGAATGGAGCGGGAAAATCTTCATTAATTTCAGCTTTATATTGGTGTTTAACTGGCAATGCTTTAACAAATGAAGCATTAGCCGATGATGTCATAAACGCTAAGGTTGGTAAGAATTGTAAAGTAAGTGTTTTTATTGAATCATTACAAGGTGATATAAAAATCACTAGGACAAGAGGAGATTCTGAATTTGGTAATAATTTATTTCTTGAAATAGCAGATCAAGATTTAACTTGTCATAAAGTTGCGGATACTCAAACAAGAATTAATCAATTGTTTAAGATTCCGTTTGATTTATTACATAGTACTATCATGATGACTCACGACATTAAGTCTGCTTTTTCTGAACTTACTCCACAACAACGTGTACAAACTTTAGAAAGTATACGTGATTATTCTATTTGGGATAAAGTTAGAGATGAAGCAAATAAAGATATCAAAATATATAACAAAGAAATACAGGAGCTTAATTTGAAATTAAGTAACATGAATGGTAGTAAGCAAACATATGAAAAAATGATTGCTGCTGCGGGAGAAAACTATAAAGTAGTTGTTAAATCTTTTGATAAAATCGAAATTGATAATAAAATTAATAGTCTAATAGAAGAAAATAAAAACTATGCTATTGAAATAGCAAATTTAGAATCTGATATTAAGGAATTTAATAATTTTATTGAAAAAAATACAGATAATTCTTTACAAAAAAGACTTAATGAGATTACTGATACTGCTAGCAATATTAAACTTTCACTTCAGAGTGCGGAATACGAACGGAAAGAGAAAGTAAAGGATATTGATATTATCAATGCTTGGTTTAAAAATGATAAATGTCCTACCTGCGGTCATTTATTGGATAGAACAGAAGAAGAAAAAGCTGTAAAATCTAGCCATCGTGATGAATTAAATAAACAGCTCAATCTAATTGATGAAAAAGTAAAAAAATTAAATAATGATATTGCTTTAAAGCGAGAAGAGTGGGCACAAGTAAATACTCAATTGAAGGTTAGTGAAAAAACTTTAACAGATTTTAGAGCTAAATTGAGTGAAAGTAATAATAAGATAAATATTCTTAAGAGTAAAGAGCTTGCAAATACGCGAGAGTTAGCTAAGCTTGAGTTAGAAAAAAATACTCACTCTTCTCAAGTAGATAAGTTAGACAAAGATATTATCTCTTATAAAAAAGAAATAGAGTCAATCTCAGCTGGCGAAGCTATCATCAATGAACAACTTAAGTTACTTGAAAATAAAAAAGAGTTATCTGATTACTTTTTTAAGTTACTTGGTAGTAAAGGTGAGTTAAGGCCTTATCTTTTAAAACAAGATATTTGTTATTTAAATAACTGTATGCAAACATATATACATCAATTTTTTGAAAATACTGAAGTTGAATTACGTTTAGAAGGTCCAAATATAGAGATTTTAATAAATAGTAATGGTATTAAGAAAAAAGTAACAAGCTTATCGGGTGGTGAAAAAAAGCGCCTTAATATTGCTATTCAACTTGGTCTATATGATTTAATACAAGCTACTTCACAAGTATGTTTTAATGTACTTTGGTTAGATGAAATTGAATCAGAATTAGATCAAGCAGGTGTAAATCAATTAATTAATATAATTGAAGATAAATCTAATGATGCTGAAACTGTATTTTGGATTACAAATCATCCAAACGTTAAGGAAAGTATTACAAATAAAATTATATGTACTAAATCTTTAGGTGTAACAACTATTGAGGAGAGATAATTAATGAAAATAATGGTTTTTGGAGATATACATTTTCATAATTCACATCGTTTTTCAAATATTGAACCTCAAGGATATACAACTAGAGAAATTGAACAATATAATTGTGCAAATACATTAATTAAAATAGCCAAAGAAGAAAATATTGATAAAGTTGTATTTTTAGGTGATGCTTGGCAAGCTGTTGGAGATACAATTTCTGCTGAAACGCAATCAATTATGATTGAATTTTTTGCTCAATTGAGAAGATATTTACCAAATTTAGCAGTAATTCTTGGTAATCATGATTTAATTAATAATGATCCAACTATAAATAAACTTAATTTTCTTAAATATATGCCTCCAATTGAATTTTTTTCAAAACCTGAGGTAAAAAATGAGTTTGTTTATATGCCTTATTGTTTAAATGACGATGAAGCTATTCGTTTTTTAGAAAATATTTCAGAAAAACAAAATAAAATAGTTTTTTCACATTTAGAATTAGGAGGAATAAATTTGGGTAATGGTATTTTTACTCAAAAAGGCGTTCCATTAGATTTACTTAAACAATTTAAAATGACTTTACAAGGACACTATCATTCAGGTGGAAGTTATGGTCATAAAATTCAAATAGCTGGTTCTACACAAAGGCTTTCTTTTAAAGATAAAGGTATTTCACGTAATAATATTATTATTTATAATACTGATACTGATAAAATTATTAGAAAAAGTTTTGAAAGTCCAGATTGGTTAGTATTTGATGATGATAACATAGAGAATATTCTTAAAATAGACAATAATAATTACGTTAAGGTTGATTTAACCAGTGATATTTTATTAACATCTGAAATAAAAACTAAATTAGAACAAGTAAAAAATAAAACAGTACATATAGATTTAACACGTATATCTATAAATAAACAAATTACAGAAGAAATATCAGAAAAAGAAGATAATTTAGATGTAATAAGAAAATTTATTATTAAATCTAATAATACAGATGATAAAAAAGAACAATTAATACAAGAAGGAGTAAGATTATTAAATAAAATTAGTTAAATTGGAAAATTTATTTAAATATTTTATGGATTATTTAACTTCTATAAAATGTAAAGTTTAATTTTTTGAATATAAACATGTTTATTTAAAAGGAAAATGTAAAATGGAAAAAAGTTATAATGAAGAATGGATGAAAGATATTTTAAGTAGGAGTAAAGAAGCAATGGATGATTCATCTGGTTCATATCCTTCAACTGAATGGGTACAATATAAAAAAGGTTTCAAAAAGAGTATTACTTTTAAATTGATGCCTGCAAATAGTAAAGAAAACAATGTTTTTAGTCATATAGTTGCTCAACATTGGATTCAAACATCAGATGGTAAAACAAAAAGATTCGTTTGTCCAGAAGAAACTGTACATTTGAAAGGTCAACATGTAAAATGCCCAGTTTGTGAAGCTAAACGTAAATTAAAAGCATTAGGTTTTACTGATGAGCAATTGAGTGTTGAAGGTAAATTTGGTTTAGTACCTGTATTTGATCCTAAATTTACTTCTAATGCAAAAGTTGTAGTTCTTCAGTCTGATGAAAAACAAGATTGGGATAGAGCTCATATTTCTGTATTACAACAGAATGGTACTTTCATGACTGTTTGGTTAGCTCAAAAATATGCTAGTAACGAAATTCCTAATTTTACTGAATTAGCATCTAGTAATCCTATTAAATTTTCTCGTCCAACAGATTCAGGTAAATGGGAACGTGAATTTAGTTTTAATGTATTTAATCCTTCTAGTGATGTTTTAGCAAAATTAAAAGAAGAAAATGAAGCATTAACTTTACCTGATTTGTGGAAAATGCCTTCAGATCAAGAGTTTATTGAAATTAGTCAATTGATGGAAGATATGCAAAAAAATTATCTTGCTGCTAGAGATACAATGACTAATACTTCTACTGATACTTCTACTGTAGAGGATGACATTCCATTCTAAGTCATCCTAATTGTGGTGGTGTGGCTGGTTTTTTACATGAGAGTTTCCTTCCAGCCACACCAGAGGAATTTAAATGTTAAAAAAAGTACCTTTAAAAAATAAAAATAATCAATTGAAAAAAACACCTTTAAAATCTAATTCAAAAGGATTAAAGGTGAATTCTTTTTTAAAGAAAAATAAGGAAACAACACTTAATAATAATTCAGAATTAAATAAACAAAACGAAAAAGCAAAAAAGAAATGGGAAAAGGTTCGCAATCAAGTATTAGAACGAGATAATTATAAATGTGTGGTTTGTGGAAAACCTGCAACTCAAGTACATCATATTCATCTTAGAAGTAAACGTAAAGATTTATTATATGAAATGAATAATTTAATAAGTTTATGTGATAGACATCATTTTCATAAAAGTAATGAAAAATATGAAGAACAAAATGAAGTTATTGCTAAAGCTAAACATATAACTATTGAAGAATTGTTAAAATTTGCAGAAACAAGAAGTGAGGAATAAGTTATGAAAGAAGTGATTGTTTGGAAAGATTTTCAAGAAAATCATAAATGTCAATTGAGATTGGTAGACAGTCATTATGGTTTAGGTACTTATTTCAAAACTTGGAAAGAAGGATATTACAGTACAATTAAAGGTATAAATGTAGATTTTATAGTCTATGTATATACTGGATATCCTTGTGGAGCTTCAGAAAAACATTATTGTAAAGAAAAAGAAACTTATGAAAAATATTTAGGTAAATGTTACAGTATTGAAGAATTGTATGAAGATGCTGAATCTTTCGGATTCAATAGAGAACAAGTAGATGCTTTTATAAGTCAAGAAGAAAAAAGATGGGTTTATGATGATAATGGTCGTTTAATAGAATTTAATGATGGCTGGAGTTGGAATGCTAATCAATTAGAAAAGGAATAGATTATGGAAGAGTTTGATATTGAAAAGGTAGAAGCTTTAGATTATGAAGCCATTAAACAACAATTATATCTTATTTTTAAAGAAGAGAAGGATGTAGTTGCTTTTGTAAATTTTTTACAAAATGTTCAAAAATTTGCTAGTTTATCTACAGATAAGCGTCATATGAATCTTGTTAATCTTGCATATTTTCGTTCTCAAATTCAACTTTATGAAAAAAAGATTCAGTCTCTGATAGATAAAAAAAAGAATGAACAAACACGAGCTGCTATTAAAAAAGCTAAAGGTATTGGTGAAAAATTAACAGAAAGTGTTATTTTATATCATACTGAAGAAAATGAAATATTAGATAGTTTAAATGAATTACATAATCTTGTATATGCTTGGTCTTTATATATGAGTGATTTATACTTTATTTGTGGTCAAACTAATAAAAATTTGGGAGATTTAAATATATAAGATTATTTACTATTTGGAAATTTAATTTCTCAATGATTTTACAAATTAAAGTTTTTAAATTAATTTATTATTCATAAGTGTATTTTAATAAAAAGGGAATTATCATAGATGCTAAATGGAATTAAAAAAGCTAAAATTTCTAAGCGCACAAATAGAAAGCAAAATTTTAAAAAGTTTATAGAATCTAATTATACTGATATTCAAGCTTTTTTAAATGCATGTCATAATGATGAAGATTTGCTTATTTATACATGTCTTAAGCCAAATGAATTACAAGAAATTATTGAAAAAATTAAACCATTAAAAACATTAGAAGAAAAGATAGATTATTTAGTTAATAATCAGCCAATTATGAATTCTGATCCAGAACGATTTGATAGATGTGTACAATCACTTGTAATGTATCTTAAAGGATATATTGAATATAATGGATATAAATTAGCTAATTCTAATGGTAATTATGAAGACCAGGCAGCTGAATTTTATCTTAAATATGTAAAAATTTGTAATTTTTATCGTACTCGTTGGTTTTATCCAGAAACATTAAAAAAAGCATCAACTGTACAATATAATCCAATGCTTTATAAAGAGTTTTTATATATTATAAGACTTTCTATTTCTGGTGATAGAAAGCATAAAGCTTTTTTAGCAACACAAGATGAAAATGCTTCAATTTTTAAATTATCACTTGATTCTAAGATAGATGATGGTAAAGGTGAAAAAAGATTAGGAGATGTTGTTCCAGATACACAGCATAGTATTGAATATACTCAAAATATAACAGAAGTGAATAATATTTTAACAAAAGCATTAAGATTAATTAAAGAATATCCAGATGCTGTAAAAAACTATAGTAAAATAAAAGAGTTTTACGAAAAACAAGATCCAATAGGATTTGATAAAAAAACAGTATTACTCGGAAAAATATTTTTATATAAAGCTGGTTTAGTCAGTCCAAAAATTTTACAATTTATAAAATCATTATCTTCAACATATAAATTAAGATATAATATTTCACAAGCACGTATTAATGCACAGATTCAAGAACAAAAGAAGATAATGACAGGAAAACCAATAAAAAAAGTAAAGACTGAAGATTTGACTTATAAAGAATTAATTTTTAAGAAAAGAGGAGAGCTATAATATGACTAAAGTAAATATGATTGTTGCTATTGGTCCAGATAATATAATTGGATATAGTAATAAATTAGCTTGGCATTCAAAAAAAGATCTTGAGCATTTTAAAAATATAACTTTAAATAGACCAGTAATATTTGGAACAACAACTTTTTTTGGTTTACCTAAATATCCATTACCAAATAGATTAAATATTGTATTAGATAATAGTGAATATAAAGTATTTAATATCAATGCCATAAATGATAATAAAGGTGGTTGGATTGAAGCAACTTCAGTTGAAAGTGCCTTAGAATTTTGTAAAAATTTTGATAATATATTTATTTGTGGAGGAGCATCTATTTATAAATATTGTTTAGAAAAAAATTTAATAGATTGTGCATATATAACAAAAGTGAATTGTAAATTAGAAAATAGAGATGATTATATAAAATTTCCATTTGATATTAATAGATATTTAAATTATGAAAAATGGGATGCTAAATTAGAAGAAACAGTTTTTGATGAAGAAATTCAATTAGAATTCTGGAAATATATTAAAAAATAATCTATAAGTTCTAAATAATGTCAATTGTTTTATAATTGATAGAAGAGTAATTAAGGTTTCCCCCTCCTTTCCCTGATTACTCTTCTTTTTTATATTATTATAGTCTTATATACAGTTATTTTTGCATAGTTTTCTTATTTAATCTAAAAATAATCTTCTAAGTTCTAAATAAACAAGTAACATTTATAAAATTTTAAGTATGTTAAAATGATAGTTGGACAAAAAAGAATAATACATCGTTTTATACGACCAATAGCTGATTATGAAGAAGGTGGAATTTATTATAATCAAGTTATACCTATTGATACACAAGCTTATGCACATTATCCTAAAGAATATGGTAGAGATTATAATTTATGGTATGTATTTGGCGATGGTGTTCATACCTATACTGAAATTAGAGACGGTAAAGGTCTTGTTGATACAGCTAAAGAATATCCAATCTTTACACAAGAATATATAGAATCATTTGTTACGTTTGATAAATTATATGAAATACTAGATGAAGAACTCGTTGCCGAAAATATAAAATATCAAAATGAATATGATGATTATAAAAACGTTAAAGAAGGTTTAGATGCACTTCTTTATAAAGAGCCTATTGTTACATTATCTGGTGGTAACATATATGAAAAAGGAACTGTAGTAGATACAGTTAATTTAACTTGGGAAATAACAAAACCAGTTCGTTCACAAATATTGTTACCAGATATTGGAGATATAGATAGTAATTTAAGAGAATATACAATTGAAAATGCAAATATTTCTGAAGATACAACATTTAGTTTAATCGTAAACGATGGACAAACAGCAACAATTGGTGAAACATCAATTATTTTTAAAAAATATATTTATTATGGTAGTTCAGCTACATTAAATTTAACGAATGAAGAAATATTAACTTTTTCAAAAAGTTTTGAAACAATTACAGAAAATTTAATAACTTTTGATTGTTCTGGTGGAAAGTATTTATATATAGTTATTCCAACAGAATATTTGAATAATATTATACTTAAAATAAATGGATTTATTTTCAATGATGTTACAAAATCTGAAATAAATCTTATAAATGAAAGTGGATATGAATCAAGCTATGTGATTTTAAAATCGAATAATATTCAAACATATAGTAATCTTAAAATGGAGTATTGTATATGAGTGATCTTTTGGGAACAAATATAGCAACCGGCATAGTTCCTTTTACTACAGAAGATGTATACCCTACACATTACTCTGAATATGGAAAAGGTGGCTGGAAACAAGTAGCTACAATAGTAGAACGAGATGCAATTTCATTAGAAAGACGTGAACTTGGAATGGTAGTATATGTTTTAGAGGAAAATAAAACTTATACACTAAAAGAAGGTCTATCAAATGAATATTGGGTTTTAATGATGCCAGTAAACAGCGGTGGTACATATATTCATACACAAGGTATTGCTTCTGCAACATGGGTTATTGAACACAATCTAGAAAAGTATCCTAGTATTACAGTAGTTACATCTTCTGGAACAATTGTTGAAGGAGATGTAGCATATAATAGTAAAAATGTTATCACCGTAACATTTAATGGAGCTTTTAAAGGAAAAGCCTACTTAAACTAATTTATTAATATTGTATGTGCAATATTAATTAAACTTAAACAAAATGGAGAAAAAGACAAATGTCTAAAAAGTTTTTAGTTGATATTGACCTTAACGGTAATGAATTGCAAAATGCCGTAATACAAAATCTGGCTTCTGCTCCTGAAAATCCAAAAGAAGGTCAACATTATTTTAATACTGTAGATGAGGTAGAATATTATTGGAATGGCACACAGTGGATTAATGTTGCTGGTGATTATACATTTAAAAATGGTATTGAACAAGTTTCTGGCACACGTGATGTTCAGATTAAAGTAGCCACTGGTAATGCTGCTGGTAATATTGCAATTACTGCTAATACAGATGGTTTAGCGGCAACAGTTGCAGATGCTTCAACTACTACAAAGGGTATTATTGAAATAGCAACTGATCAAGAAGCTGCTACAGGTACTAGTGAAGTTTTAGCAGTTAATCCAAAACAATTGGCAACAAAAGTTGATAAATTGACTTCTGGACCAACTGCCGGTACATATACTAAAGTAACAGTTAATAGTGAAGGTCAGGTTACTGCTGGTACAACTATTACCTTATCTGATGTTACTGATATCACTGCAACTGCTGCTGAAGTTAATATTTTAGATGGTATTACAGCAAATACATCTGAATTAAATATTTTAGATGGGGCCACTTTAACTACAACTGAATTAAACTATGTTGATGGTGTTACTTCATCAATTCAAGATCAATTAGATAGCAAAGTTGCAAAAAATGCTGATATTACAGCTTCTACGACTGGTAAAACAATAATTACATATGATGCAAAAGGTCTTGTTACTGGTGGATCAGAAATTAGTATTGATAGCAATTCAACAAATTATTTAGAATTTGATACAATAAATCATAATATTAAAGCTAAAGTTGATACTACAGTTACAGATCAATCAACCAAATTAGTAACATCTGGAGCAGTTTATACGGCTATTACAAATGCTTTAGTCGGTGGTGTTATTTATCAAGGTACTTGGGATATTACATCAGCTACTGATTTTTCTGGTATTACTCTTCCTGTTAAAAAAGGATATTTATATTATGTAATTGGTACAGGTCCTAAAACTATTGGTGGAATCGAATGGAATGCTGGTGACTATTTATTAGTTAATGATGATGTTGATGTAGGTGGATCATTAAGTGGAAAAATTGAAAAAATTGATAACTCTGAAGCCGCTGATATTGTAAGATTAAATGCCATTCAAACTTTAACTAATAAAACAATTGATGCTGATGATAATATAATTTCTGATTTAACGACTACTAATTTAAAATCTGGTGTATTACAAACAAGTATTCGTGATGCTTTGACTGCAACTGATACTTCTTTGGCTTCAGAAAAAGCAATTCGCACAGAATTGGATACAAAACAAGATAAAGTTACTACAGCTGTTGAAAATAATTTAGCCATATGGAATGCTTCGGGTAATACAAAAGATTCAGGTAAAGCATTTGTAACAAGTATTGGTCCTTCTAGTGGAACTGGAGCAGCTACTGATAATCAAATTCCAACAGCTTTAGCTACTAGATCTGCAGTTGATACAGCGATAAGTAATAGTAAAACAACAATTAGTTGTCCAACATTAACTGCTTCTTCTGGTGTTGCTACATGGTCAATAACAGGTTTAGCAAGTGATCCTTATGCAATTACTATATTAGATTCATTAAATAATGAAGTTATTGCAGATATAACTTATGGAACTAAAGCAGCTACTATTATGTTTAATACAACAACAAATATTGAAGCTGATAGTTTTGTTGCAAAAATACTCATGTAAGAGTAATCTTTGTTTTTGTTATTTCAAGAGAGTCATATTTCAGACTCTCTTTTTATTATAATATAAAAGTTCTATAAAATAAATATGTTTAAACAGTTTTTAATTAATAAAATTAGGATCCTATAATGTCAGAAAAACAATTACTTATCGAATCTTCTGATTTTAATCTTACTTGTAATTTATCAGAAAAAGACAGAGAAAATTTAACTGAATCTTTAAAAATTTCTGCAGGTAAACATGGTAATTTGATTGTCAAAAATATTCCATGTACAATACTTGATAGACGTAATCAAAATGGACGTATATATCCTACAGCTTTAATGCAAAAAGCAATTAATGAAGCTATGCCAAAAATGAAAGCTAAAATGTTAGTGTGTTCTGCTTCTGAGCATCCTTCTGGAAGTTTTTGTGAACCAGCTAATATTTCACACGCTGTTATTAATGCATATATAAAAAATGTTGAAATTGAAGTTGAAGGTAAAAAAGAAAGACATAATGTACTTTTTAATGATTGGGAAGTATTAAATGAAAAAAGTCAAGTTGCAGCTCATGTTCAGCAATTAATTTTATCTGGATTTGGTATAGGTACATCTATTCGTTCACTAGGTTCTTGTGATCCAGATGGTACAGTAACAGAATTAGAATATTTAGGAACTGATATTGTAGGACAACCTTCATCTTCTACTTATGTTAATATGCCAATTAATGAATCAGTAGAAGTAACAACAATTCCTTTAACAGAAACTTATGTTGTATCAGCTTCTGCTACAAATGTTGTAAGAGATTTAGATTCTGCATTAGCATTATCTCAACAAATTGATTCTGCTAATTTTGGTACTGTAAAAAAGACTTCTACAAAACTTGATTCTGAGGTTGATCCTAAAACGGGTGCAGAAACAACAATGGTTACATTAGAAACTGAAACAGAAGATGAAGTATCAGAATTAGATCAAGCATTAATGATGGCTAAACAAGCCATGTTAAATGGAAAAGCTGATATTGATTCTGTTACAATAGAAAATATTAAAGAAGAACAACCAAAAGAATCTGTTGAAAACAAAGATGATGAAAAAGCATTAAATGAAGAGAATAAAATAACAGAAAATCATTTTGCTCCTTTACCTCATATTACTTCAATTACAAATCATATTTTATTGAATTATCCAAAAGAAAGCGAAGCTTATAAAGTAGCTTTACATATTCAAAATGATTTAATTACTAATAGATTAAAAGATAGACAAGCAGCTTTAGAAGAATTAAAAAAATATGTAGATATAACTAAAGACGAATATGTACCTGAATCTGTTATGAATGAAGTAGGTGTTGATAAGTTAATGGATGAAATTCGTAACATTATGTATAATGAAGGTTTGTCTCTTGAACAGGCTTGTCGTAAATATTGTGAACATCATGAAAATATTCCATATGAATATGTATTGGAATATATGAGAACAAATCCAGTTACTGAATCAATTACAGAAGCTAAAGAAGAAAAGCAAGAAGATCCAAATGAAGGTAAGCAATATGTTTTGAAAACTTCTCAGGGTTTTGTTGCTATGGATGGTAATGCTATTTCATTTGTAGATAATCCTAAAGAAGCTATTCATTTTATTAAGGGTAAAGAAGAATCAGGAGTTGTTCATTTATCTGGAATTAATAAAATTCTTGAAACAATGGGTATATATGATGTACAAAAATATTTTAAAAAAGGTACAACAGATATTTCCGCACCAAATGATATAAATATACAAAATGCCAAAAATGCAGGCATCGAAGTTAAAGAGTGTGGTAATATAGATATGCCAATGACTGAAGATAATGGCTCAAATACACGTTTTAAAGCTACTGTAAAAATTACTGATGAAAATGGAGAGTCTTCTGAAGATATTCCTGTTTCAGCAATTGATATGGAAGGTATTAATGCTGAAATTTCTAATCTTTATGATATGAAAAAACAAAAAGGTAATCCAGTTATCACTGTTACAGATACTACTTCTGGTCAACAATTTACATATAATCCAGAGTCTCGTCAAATTGAATTAATGAATATACAAACTGAAGCGAGTGGTGATTTAGAGCAAGATGGAAATAAACTTTCTATGGAAATTGATGATAACAATAAAGTAGAAAAAGAATTTAATTCACCGGTACAAGCCGCAGTTGCAAAAGCAGGTATTGAAGCAGGCAAACTTGGTGGTGATGTTCTTTTGAGTGAAGATGATGAAGATTCAGATACAGCTAAATGTGCATGGTGTGGTGAAGAATTTGAAAAATCTGCATTACGTAAAGAGAAAGATTTAGGTTATCTTTGTAACACTTGTGCAAAAGGAATTCAATCAAGAGAAGGTTCATTAACATTTGAAGAAGATTTAGCAAATGATCCACATATTTATAATCAAGGAAAAGATGAAATAGATAATGGTCAAGAACCTAATATGAATAAAATTGCGGATTCTATTCGCTATATTGCTAAAAAAACTGATTGCTCACTAAAAGATGCAATGGATATCTATGAAAAGATTACAGGTTTTAAATTTGATGAAAAAGATTCTATTTCAGAAGAAGTTCATAGACCAAATTATGAAGATATAGAACCAGGATGGTATGCAGGAGCTCAAAATATTGGTGTTACTGGACCTTATGAATCAAAAGAAACATTGCTTGCAGATTTAGGTGAAGTAGCAGATAAAATTGATATTGAATATATTTCACCAGAAGATTTAGGGCTTGCTGCTGAATCATCTAAAATAGATGAAGTATTATATAATAAACCTAGTAAGGCTTCTGATCCATTAATTAAAACACCATTAGAAGAAGATGATGATGAATCTCCAGCGGTAAATATTTTATTTAAAAATATTGATTGGAATACTAAAGACTTTATGAATTCTATGATGGCTAATATGGAAAATGATGATCCTGTTAATATAGAAGATATAAAGTCAAAAGTAAAAGATTTACCAGATGAAGCAACTATTACTGTTAAAGTTAATGAAATACCTTTATCTGATGATAGTTTACTTGAAAAATTTTTATTTGATAAACTTGGTAAAAAGTATGCCATGAAAGTAAATAATGCAGAAATGGCAAATATAAGTTGGGCAGTATAAAACAGTTCTAATTTAATAGTAAATAATTTTTATTAATCTAGATTTTAAGGAAAAACATATTATGACAAAAGAAGAATTTTTACGTCTTTTAAGTGAATCTGAAGTTAAAAATGCTGAAGATACGCTTTCTAATATTGAAACAAAAGAAGTTAAAGATGTTGAGCCTGCTGAAGGTATTAAAGGTTTAGATTCTGAATTACCTACACAGAAAGATATCGAAAAAGAAGTAGCAAAAGATGAGGGTCCGGTTGTTCCAGCTGATAAAGATGGTGTTTCTAAAAACGGTGGTGAATGTGACTGTTTAGAAGCTGGTAAAATTGAAGCAGAACGCAAAAAAGAAGATAATAGCATGAAAGATGTTATTAACGTTTCTAGTCGTAAAGTTGAAGAAAATAGTGAAGTAAGTAATGAATTGTTAGCTCAACTGAAAGAAGCTGCTGCTCGTGAAGAAGCTATGAAAAATCAAATTACTGAAATGAAAAAACTTTGTGAAGAAGCTTTATTAGCTCAAGAAGCAGACTTAGTAAAGACTCACGCAAAAGAAATGAAAAAAGTATTTGAAGCAGTAATTGCTGAAGGCGAAAAATTTGAAAAAACTTTAACTGAATCTTCTGCTAAAAATGAAAAATTATATAAGAAAGCTCAAAAGATGTATGAAAGCTCTGCAAAATTAAATAAAATTTTGTTAGAAGCAGTAAAGAAATCTCAACCTGAACAAAAAATGGTTCGTTATCAATCTGCTACTGCAAGAGCTATGGCTTCTTTGCGTAAGTAATATATTAAATATATTGCATTTTATTTTCTTAAAAAAGGATCGGTTATTTTATCGATCCTTTTTTAAACTAATTTAAGGTATAATGTATGTTTATAAAAATAATTAAATTCATGTTTAGTTGGTTTAATAAAAAAGAAAAGATCGAAGAATCAAAACCTGTTGAAGTACAAGAAAAACAGGAATCAAAACCAATTACAGTATCAATTGAAAAAGAAAATGAAAAAATTAAATTAACATGGTTATTTTTACGTGAAACATTATATAAAGTTAATAATAATCTTAATAAGAATGATTGTGATTATTATTATGAAGCTTTAAATAAAATACTTCCTCAATATGAAATTAATACTAAACTCAGAGTTTGTCATTTTTTGGCACAAATTTTACATGAAAGTGGGCATTTAAAATATAAATCTGAAAATTTAAATTATTCTGCGAAAGCTTTACGTTCTGTTTTTGGCAAATATTTTAAAACAGATGAAATCGCAAAAGCATATGAAAGAAAGCCAGAAAAAATTGCTAATAGAGTATATGCTAATCGCATGGGTAATCGTAATGAAGCGAGTGGTGATGGGTATAAATTTCGTGGGCGTGGACTTATTCAACTCACTGGAGCTAACAATTATAAGATTTGTGGACAAGATTTAGGTTTAGACTTAGTAAAAAATCCAGATTTAATTATATCTGATCCAGAAATTTGTGTAAAAACAGCTTGTTGGTTCTGGAATAAGAACAAATTAAATGAATTAGCAGATAAAGATGATATAAATGCTATAACAAAATGTATTAATGGTGGCTTAAATGGAATCGATGATCGCCGTAAAATATTAAATTTAGCTAAAGATAAAATAAATATATAAAAATGGAAAAATTTTGAGCTATTTTTTTAAAATATATAAATTCTAATATAGAGAAATAGTTTATGTATAATAAAGGAAATAATTATAACTATGGCGAATAGATTTATACCAGATGATTATGATCATAATTTAGAAAACGAACTATTTGATGAAGAATGGTACACTAAAGTTTCTAATGCTATAAATTATACTTTTGACATATTAGAAAATAATAATAAAAGAATTGTTATCAATAAAGAAACTATTGCAAAAGCTATTATTGATTATAATATAGAAAAAAAACTCAGTGAAAATATTGATAATTTACCAATTCCTACTTTATTAGATTGGTCTAAAGCAAATAGTGTACAAATATTTGATGAATTTGCTTCTATAGTATGTCTTTGTAATAAAAATGATAAATTTAAAAGACATGTTGTTAAAATAATATGTAATAATAATAAATCAGCTATCGAACAATTTAAATTTTGGGAAAAAGTTAATAATGAAGAAAAAAATAATACAATAATTTTAGATAAAATTCAAAAAAATAATACAATAATTTGTATTATCAAAAGAAGGACTTAAATTTTATGTCAAATGAATTAGTATTAAATTCAGAATGGACGCCTTTTTTAATAGAAAACAGAGCTTCTATTACATTTGATAAATTTTTAGATTTAATTAAACAATTAGATAACAATAGTTCACCAAATTTATGGACAAAATGGAAAAATTATGCTAATCAAGTAGTTATAGAAACACCAAATTACTATTTTAAGTTATATGAAGATGATTATTTATGTGGTTCATTTTGGTCATTAATTCGCTCTACTTTAGGAGAGATATATACAAAATATTTTAATATTTTGTGGGATGTTAATATTATAAAGCAAAATAGTAAAATATATACACTCGAAAGACGTCAAAAATTAAATGTATGTATACCGAATTCAATTTTATATACTGATTTACTTCTTAATTGGTCAAATACACTTAAAAAACTAGAAAATGAACTTTTATTATCAGAAATATGTCAACAACTTAAACCATATATTCCAGAATTAGCAGAACTTAAGTTGATACGTAATTGTATAAATAAATATGCAGATTATGCTATTACTGAAGATAATAATATTGTACTTTTAGATGATTCCGATTGGTTTATAGCTATGGTTGATAAAAACGGTAAATGGTTAAATTCAAAATTTAAAGGTTATAATATAATTTCTAGTTTAGGAGAAACAATTTTTGCTCCAGAGGGTTATTTTGATAAAGGAAATATAACTAAACATGAAGAATTTACAAATAAATGGCAAATTTATATGGAAAATATTAAAACTACAGAAATAGAAGGAATTTTATTTGATCAACGTGAACAAATGCTCAAAGATAATATATCTTTGATATTTAATCAAAAACTTTTGCCTAATCAAAATATAAAATCTTTTGATTCAGTAGGTGATTTACTTAAAATTGGTTTTGAATAAATTCTCTATCACAGATAACACATTCATCAGAATCTATATAGGCGCAATAATTTAGTTGATGTCCACATTTAGCTGTAAGAAATTCTAAGCAATTACCTTCTTTTTCATTTAATTCATTTCGTGTATGTTTATTTCTATGATTTAATTGCATACGATGATTATCATCTGATTCATTGAAATTTCTATACAAATCATCTGCACGATAAATTATATTAAAAAGTTTATCATATAAACCTGGGCAATCTTCTTTAAATTTAATTAAAAATTTTAAAAAATCTTCTCTTTTTGGAAAAAAACCCGGTAATCTTTTTTCCATTAATTGTTTAGCTTCCATGTATTGTTCAATTTTTGATAAGTTTTCATGAATAGGTTTAATTCCACCTGGAGAAGGTTGTTTAAAAAACATAGAAGTATGATATTTATTCATAAAATCATTAAAAGAAAATTCACCATTCAGATATTTGGTAATTATATCTTGAGTTAAAATGGTACAAGTGTTAAAATTTAATGTTGGATATTTTTCATGTAAATTTAACATGTTATTTGACCAATTTTCTTGCATTTTTGGTAAATGAAAACGACCGATCGTATCATAAGATGTAACAAGCCATACTTGATTTATTAATTCTGGTTTTCCGGCTTGAATATACATTTTTTTCATAATATCCAAAGAAGTATATAAATCTTTTTGTGAACCTATTGTAAGGGTACACATAATCCATACTTCACGTATTTTACCTGAAATTTGTAATTCTGCAGTTTTTTGCATAAGATTAAAAAATTTATTTTTGACTTCATCTACATCAAGTTGACCTTGAAAAAATTCTCCACCTATATAAGATACTGTGTTATATGGAATCATTTTTTTGTTATCAGATAAAAAATTATAAGCATCATCAAGTGCCTTAATTTTTAATTCTGTTGGTGTAAAGCTATTACTGTTTGCATTATAACAAAATACACATTTTTGATTACATTGATGCCATAATTCAAACTGTAAACTCTTTTTTTCATTTATATCCATCATTAGTCTCCTATCATTTCTAAAAAGTTTTCAACATCACTTCTTGGATGTATGTTAGAATCAAAATATCCATAATTGTTTTCATCACAATAGGTATTCTTTTTATTTTCTGAATTATGTCTATCATTCATAATATAAAAATCTTTATCGTCAAATGAAGAATAACATGTATCACTATGATTTACAATATTTATAAAATTTTCTAAATCATCTTTTGTAAACATTTTTGTTTCATAAGTATATTGTAAAAATTTAAGAAAGGTTTCTCTTCTCGGAAAAAAATTAGATAAAATTTTATTTTCGAAATCTTCAACATTTTTACATAGATGACCATAACCAGTCATTGGTAGCATATAATTTGTAAAGCAATTATAATTTTCATTGAATTCTTTTAAATTTAAACGATTAGACAACACTGCTTCTAACATAGCTTGAGTAACAATCATTTCAACATGAAGTTTTAAATTTGGATAATTTTTATGTAAAAATAACATATTATTTTGCCAATTTTTTAAAGTGTTATTATTAAATCTACCAATTATATCCCAAGAAGTACAAATCATAAATTGATTCTGAAAGTTCTTTATATATTCACAAAATTCTAATAATTCAGAATTATCATCAAACATTAAAGCTGTTGTAATAAGACAGCGTTTAGCTATTCCCATTTTAATTTTATTTATAAAACAGTCTATAATTTTATAAAAGTATTTTTTAACTTCAGCTGTATCTATTTCACCATTAAAAAATTCTCCACCGATTATACCAAAATCAGAATATTTATCAGCTTCTTTTGTATTAAGAATATCTAAAACTTTTTTCATACATTTAACTTTATCTCTATGTCTAGGTATACCGTTATTATAGCAAAATTTACATCCAAATGAACATTGTTTCCATAATTCAAATTGTAAAAACATATTACTCTCCTAGTATAAGTAAATCACAAAGCATACATTCATCTGAATCTGCATAACATCTATATAATTCACTATGACCACATTCGGTAATATTTTCTTTACCATCAGATAAAATTGGTTGTTGAGTTATATCATTATTTTTATTACGTAAACCAGTATATTTATAAATCGCCGAAGCGTTAGTTGAACTATACATATTAGTATATATCTGTGGAAAGTTTTCTTTCAAATATATACAAAAATTAAGAAAATCTTCACGTTTGAAGAAAAAGTCATTTAATTTAAAACCAGAATGTATTGGATGAGGATATAAAAAACAAAAATTACATCCTTTTAGTTCTTCTTCTAAAAAATATTTAAAATCAAATTTGTTAGACATAATATCATCAATAAGATATTGAGTTAAAATCATTTGAACTCCAACTGCATAATTATATCTATCTCTAAATTTTTTGATATTTTCTAAAGCTAATAATCTTTTTTCTTCTGAAGGATATCTATATTTTATATCATAAGAAAAATTTACATCTATAAATCGCATGTCTCCTGTTTTTTCTTTGATTCTGTCTATAACACGAAATAAAAATGCTGGATCATACATTCCATTAGTTACAGTTGAATAGCGACATCTATAAGAAGTACTAACTAATAATATTTTATTTATGATGTCATCTATTAAAAGCATAAATTCATCTTGTATATCTTTATCGGTTATAAAATACAATTCACCACCTAAAAGAGATATACCATCAGCAAATTTATCTTTCCAATCAATATAATCCAAATTTTTTCTTATTTTATGTATTTCTTCAATAAGTCTAGATTTATCCCAAACTTCACGATTTTTTCGTAAACAGAATTTACAGTTATTGTTACAATTTGGCCAAAGTGAATATTGATTCATATAATGTTTAATTTCTAACATTTACATTTTCTCCATTATTTCTTTTAGCACTTTACAATCACAAACAAAACATTCATTTGAATCAGAATAACATTTTTTAAAATTTTCTGAATGACCACATTTACTTTTATTTGATGAGATATCAACTAGTTTTCCATTTTCAGATTTTTGTAAAATAATATTTTGATTTAAAAGAAAATTATTACAATATTCTGTACCATAACCTGGAAGTTGTTCATTAAGTTTTAGAATAGTTTTAAAAACAGTTTCTCTTGTTGGAGCTTTTATGTCTTTTCCAAATTTTATATAGGGTATTGTATTTACTTTAACGTTATAGTTATTTTCATACTCAGCTATGTTAAATTTTTCAGATAATACATCATTACAAAAACTTCTGGTTAAAATAATATTGACATATATAAGTAACTCAGGAAATAAATTTCTAATTTCAGTGAGATTAAAATAAAATTGTTTCATAGAAAAAGAATTAGAAAATCTTCCATCTCCATCACCAGAAGTAGTAAAATGTATTCTATTTTCTAATTTATAATCTTTTATCATATTTAATATTGGTAAAAGAAGTTCATGAATATCATATAAAATATTTGTATTAATATAACATAATTCAATTTCATTTTTTAACATTTTTTCACAAGTTAATTTGAATAATTTAAATAATTGTGAATTTATTATTGTATTTTTTTCTGCAAATATTTCACCACCAACGAATAGTATATGTGTATCAGTTAAGTCTTTTACTGCATTATATATTAATTTTATCGATTCAAGTTGTTCTTCATGAGTTTGTTGTTTTTCTCTTTTTTGCCAGCAAAATTTACAATTATTTGGACAATTATTCCAAAGAATGAATTCATGTATAGGTAACATTTTAACTCCTCTTTAATTTATATTTTAGAACTGAAATGAGTTCTATATATCATATAAAAAATAAAGGAGAAGTTATGGAAAATATTAAACAATTAACTAAAGATGAAAAAATAGAAAAATTACGTGCTTATATGAAAGGTGAAATTTTAGATAATGATTTAGCCTTTAATGTATTTTTATTATTGTGTCCACCAAAAAATTTTGGTCAAGATTTTTTTGAACATGAAAAAGTAATGTATTCATCTATTATTGAAATATGCTCTATAACAGGTTTATTAAAACAAGATATGATTGATTTTTGTAGTCAATTATTAGGTATATATGAAGCTTGTTTTAGATATTGTGTACCAATTAAAACAGAAAAACAAGAAACTAATGTACCAGAACAATATTTAAAAATTTTTGCATTATTAGATTTTCAAAGAATAGCCAAATTGTATGAAAAATATGAGGCAGCTAATATAAATTGTAAGTATGGAGATGCTTATAAAGTAATTTATCCGTTTATGAGACAGTTTAATTTCTATGAAGATTTAATGTGTGAAAACGGATTTGAATTTGGAGATAATTGTGACTAATAGTACAACAAATATTGATTCTAATGAAAAAATAACTTATGCTGTATTAACAACAAAATTTTTAGAATGGTTAAAAGCAAGTTGTAAAAATATAGGTACAGCATATGCATCAGATGTACCAGATGCAATGAAAAGTACAACATATCATAAAGATTATACCGGTACTATATCTGTTCCAGCTGATTGTAAGCCAAAATCAGCAAGTAGAAACACAAATTATAAAATGAGTATGAATATAAATAATACTTCATTACCAAATAGTTTTCCATTAGTTACTATCTCTGATATTGAAACAGATTTCAATAATTTTATGCAAGCTAGAGGTATATATACTAAATCAGATACTCCAGTTATAGCAACTGGTTTATTGGCTTTTTGGAATAATGTTGCATCATTTTGTTCAGCACGTATATATAATGTAGCTGGATTAAATGCTACAAAGGCATTACGTATGTATAAAAAATTAGGAAAAACAGTAGCTGAAATACAAGCTGCAGATAGTGGAAATAATCCATATTATAAAAAAGTTTCTACTATGACTCAAGGGTTTGTTCCAAATTCTTCACAAGGTAATTGTTTTAATAAAAATGATGTTACAAAATTATTAGATGAATTAGAAACAATTATTGGAGAGACAAATAGATTATATACTGTCACGTATGTTTTTTCAAATAGTTTATGGTCATCATCTTGCTGTTCAAGTTCTTGTTCTTCTAGTTCATCATCTAGCTCAAGTAGTAGTTCATCATCTAGTTCAATGTTTATAGGATATATGAAATTATATTAAAAATATTCTTTAATTGCTATATATAAATTAAGTTCAATAATATAAATCATTGGAGTTTATATTATGAAAGACAAAAATTTAATAATTAAAGAATGGTTTGATATAGATGGTTTTTCAGTTAATGAATTACAAATATTAAAAGCTCATCGTCCAGAAGTAATAAAAAATTATAATATCGATTTAGAAAAATCAATGATAGATAGATTTTCTAAATTATTACCTTATAGTCATATAAATTATGGCACACATGAAATTTCTTTTTTTGAACATGCTACAGATATAATAAATTGTTTATTTTCACAAAAAGTTGATGATAATACTTTAGTTATTGTATCTAATAATGAGCATGAAAATGTAATAAAAAATTATACACAATGCAAGAATATTTATGTTTTAGATTTTGATACTGAAATAATACCATGTAAATTAGATAATTTATATGCAGAATGCAGTAAATATAGAAAAGTATTTGTATATATAATAGGCACACAAGTTTCAAATGGAATAATTACACCACAATTATTTTTTGAAACATTAAAAACTTGGCTAGTATCAAATCAAAAAGAGCATGTAATGATAATTGATGATGTGCATGGCTTATTTATAGTACCTAGAGATTATACTATATTTGATTACATCATTTATACATGTCATGCTTTAATTACACAATTTGATATGGGAATTTTAATTGCAAAGAGACCTTCTGAATTAGTAGGATATCATTATTTAAATTGGGGAATGGCTTATTTAGATGCTATAGAAATAATATTTAATCATTTAATAAAATTTTATAATTTCAAAAATATAATGTGCCAATATTTTGAAGAAGAAATTGCTGAAAAAAAGTTGACATTAAATTCTAATACAGCTCCACATATTTTTGCACCAGAAATTCATAGACTTAGATTAAATAAAAATGATTTTGATGAGATATTTTATGAATTAAAAAAGTATGATATGCGTATTGAGGGAGGATTTGATGAAAATGGTAAATGTAATTCTAGATTATATCTTCGAATAAGAGAAGGGCAATACTTTACACATCCAGAAAGATTAATTCCAGGTTTAGAAATAGCTAAGTCAATTTTTAGTACAATAGAATAAAGTTCTAAATTTATATTAATATAAACAAATAATTTTAATGGTAATATTATGGCAATTGATCCTACAAATACACTTACATATAATGAATTAAAAACTGATACTTTAAATTGGATAAAAACTATTCCACAAAATGTTGGTTCATATAAAAGTACTGTACATGCATCTTTAAGAGATCCAAATTGGAGTAAAACATTAACTCAATATAATTATAATTGGGAATATAGATATACATATAATAAACAAGGAAATCCAACAAAAGCTGATAGATATCGTACACATATTGATTTGATTGCCAAAATAAATACAGCTACAATTATTCCAGTAGTAACAGCAACACAAATTGAAACAGATTTTAATAATTTTTTAACTACAGCTAATATTAATTCACGTTTAAATGGAATAGTTACAACATCTGGACTTTTAAATTTTTGGGATAATGTAGTATGTTTTTTATATAAACATTTGGTTAGTGTTTCTAGTAATGATGCACCAAATGGTGTTTTAATGTATTGGTCAACTTCAACATATAATTATAAATATGTTACTAAATTATCAGATAACTATACTACAGTACCAAGTGAAACAAAAATTACAGCACAAGATATGTTAGATATGTTAACCACATTAGAAGAAACTTATAATTTTGCACATCGAACACATATTGTTACTTATTCGATAACAAAAACGACAACTGTTACAAAATTAGCTACTGGTGTTGCACCTGGTACTTATGAATCACCTGAATCATAAAATTTTAAAATTCTTTTGTTTGTAACCAGTGTTTTCTACAAACAGATTTATACACTATATTATCTTTTTCGATTCCTATAACTTTATTTGAAGTATCTGGTTTTCTATTTACATAACGTAAATGATGTGTTGCTTTATTTGTACAATCTGGTTTTTCACATAACATTTCTATTTCTTGTATTTCATCTGCAAATTCAATAAAAGCTTTTGTACCTTCAAAAAGATTTCCATTAATATCATTTTTTAGACCATATGCAATAATATTTATATTTTGTTGTTCAATTAACTTTGAAATAAAAATTACATCATCACGAGTAAAAAATTGTGCTTCATCAATAATAATTATTTTATCATAATTTATATTGTTTAATTCATTTTCAAAATTTTCAATATAATAAGCAGGTATTTTTTCTTTAATCAGTCTAGAAGTAGTATATCCCCAACCTTTTTGATTTCCATCTCGTGTATCTATAACTGGTTTTATTATAATAGGATTCATGTTTTTATATTTGTACATTTGATATGTTTTTATTGCATTTACTGATTTACCTGCATTCATACATCCATAATAAAACTTTAATTTTGTCATTTTAAAATTATCCTAATAAAAAATAAACACGCATATATAGAATTCCTATAATACACGTGTTTATTAAAAAATTAAAAGTCAAGAGACAAGTTTTGTTTAACACCTAAGAAAATAACTTTACAAGCTTTTGCCAGAATGTATCTGGATTTTTAACTTTTGCAACTATTACCTCTTCTTTTTTATTTTTAATAATAGATTGGCCAGAGAGTAAATAGTTTTTAAGATCATCATACTCAGCATTATACCTCGCTTTATATTCTGGATACTTGATCTTTCTATATGTATATAATTTTTCTAAAAATTTTTCTTTCGTAAGAATATTTTTATTAAAACATATACTTTGGAAGATTTTATAAGCACCACCTTGTCCATGTTGTATAATAGTAGACTTAACTGCTGCTTGAATAGCATTATCTTCAGAAGCCCAAGATGTTAATTTATTAAAATTACTATTGCCGTTTTTATCCATACGAATATAAACAGGAATTATTTCTTTTTTTAATAAAAAATTATCATATGAATTTCTAAAAGATTTTTCAGTAGCTATTTTCTTCCATATATTTATAAAATTTTTATTACCAGCATATGCAGCTCTATAACCACCTGCTTGTATTAATATATCATAATACTTATAATTATTATCTTTTAAATATGTTAAAAAGAAATCAAAAGTAGATGGTAAATTGTTCTTTCTCCAAGTAGATATTTGCCACTTTCCATAAGAATAACCACCATATCCATCCTTACTTATTGCTTGATACCCTAATTTACCACATTCATATTTTGCTACAATATCATGCTTTGTATGAAGAGCATCATAATTTGTTTTGGCTTGAACTGTTACTATATTTCCAAAAATAACTAAAGTTATATAATAACTTAACCAAAAGATTTGTTTAATCATATCTTAAATCCTAGTATCACTTGCCTCTTAGTTTGCTTGTTCAACTATTTTCATCAATAAAGATTAACTTTATATAGAACTATTTAAAATTAATGTAAAGCCTTAAGTTAAAAAAACTATATTTTGTAAATAGTTATCTAGAAACAAACTCTTATATATTTCTAAATAAAAATAAGTTCTATAAATCAATGATTAATTTATTTAATTTCAATTTATTCATAGCTAAAAATTTATTTATTATAAAATAATTAGTTAAATATAACTTTAACTTAAAGGATAAAATAATTACCATGAGTACTACTGATACAGATGTTCAAAATTTAGTTGTTAATAAACTTACTCTTTCAAAATATACAGAATTAAAAAAAGCGGGTACAGTAAGTGCAACTGAATCTTATGAAATTACAGATATTGATTCAAAGATTTTAGATTTTTATGGTACGTGTACTACAGCCGCAGGAACACAAGCTAAGGTAGTTACTTGTCCCGGATTTATTTTACAAGAAGGTATATCAATAAGAGTTAAATTTACAAATAATCAAGATTATAATGGTGTACCTACTTTAAACGTTAATGGAACAGGAGCAAAAAATATTGTATCAAAGTCTGGTACAAATGCATTTAGATATTGTTGGATGGCAGGTGAAGTTGTTGCTTTTACTTATGATGGTACAAATTGGATTATGCAAGATGGTGGAATTGCAACAACTACATATTATGGTACAACAAGATTACAAACTTCTACAACTTCTACTAGTACAAGTTTAGCAGCAACTCCAGCTTCAATAAACAATTTAGTTCAAAATATGATTGAACCATATGATATTTATTCTACTTCAAGTACTTATGCTATTGGTGATAGAGTAAGATATAATAACAATGCTTGGGAATGTAATACAGCTATTAGTACAGCAGAAGCCTGGACTCAAGCTCATTGGACAATGTTAGATCCTATCCAAATACAATTGGATGATAAACAAGAAACACTTACTTCTGGTACAAATATAAAAACAATTAATGGTAATTCAATATTAGGTTCTGGAAATTTAATTATTGAAGGAACTGGAGGTAATGCTACTTGGGGTAGTATTAATGGTACTATTTCTAATCAAACGGACTTAGTTCATTCTGTTGCTGGAGCAATAAATAGTTATTGTGCAACAAATGGATCAACAAATGATAAACCATACAAAAAAATTGCTGAATGGATATTAACTGGAACATATCAATCAGTTATTGTACCTTTTTTATATTGTTTTACAAATGTCGATGCAGCAAGTGCTTTATATTTAGGAAAAATAAATTCAAGGGTTGATGCAACTGCTGGTACTTCAAGTCAAGCAACTTCGAATATTGTATTGGAAACTTTTCCAATTGATATTCAAAATGAAAAAATTACTTTTTATTTATTATCTAAAAATAATACACCAAGTGCAGATAGTGTTACCTATCAATTATGGATTTACATTAATAATACATATAGAGGTGTAGCAATTTTACCATTACGACAAGGAACAGGAGGATCAGGATATAATATTTCTAATATTACATGGGGTAATAATTTAGTAGAAGCTAGTGCTTTACCTAGTGAATATGTTGCAAAAAGTCAAACATTAGCTTCTTTACATGCTTTAACTCCTACCACCAGTGATAATTCTACTAACGTGGCAACAACAGCTTTTGTAAAAAATCAAGGGTATTTATCTACGATGACATATGATTCATCTACAGAAACTTTAGCTTGGAGTTAAAATATGAATGTATAAATCAAGTTTTATTGGTATTTTAAGAAATTTACCACAGAATTTTACTCCAAATATCATTTGTGAATCTGCTAGTACAGAAGTACCTTATATTTTTGATTATACTGCAAATTATACAGATAATAATTGTTGGGATATTACATTAAATGTAAGACAAGATACTACTAATGCTATTAATACCTCAACACCAATCTGGGGGCCGTTTACATTTATTATTACTGCAACAAATTATGCTCCCGCAATTTTAACTAGTTCAACGTATGAAGGAGTTTTTGATATTAAAATGGAACAATATGTTACAAGAATTTTAAATGAAAAAACTAATACTGGATATGTAATAAAAGACACAGAAGCTAGAAATAATATTACTACATTAGATAGTAATGCAGTACATAAAACTGGTAATGAAACCATTAGTGGGACTAAGACATTTACCGATTCTATAGCGTCCCACAGTGGAGTTGATGAAACAAGCAGTTCTGCACAAGAAAAAGACTTTATTAAATTATACGATAATCAAACCAATACCGGATTTATTAGACAATATTGGTCGACAACACAAAACCAATTAAGAATTAGAAATTTAGCAAGACACGGTGAAGCTGCAGGGGCTTGGGGAGATATACAGCAGATAATTGATGCTAACGGGAATTATAGAGTAAATATTGATTGTGCCGGAACATTAACCAATATGGCTCTCACAAGTGCTACAGGTAGCTCAACCGCCACTGATGTACCTACAAAAGGATGGGTAAATAACCCTGCTACAAGTACGAATGTCGTGCATAGAACTGGTAATGAAACTATTGGCGGACAAAAAACTTTTACAGCTCAAGTTACTAAAACAAATAGCTCGACTGGAGCAGATACAATTTTTGTAAATAAAAATACAGCAATAACAAAAGGAACAGCTCCTAGTACAAATGTTGAATCAAGATGGAGATTAACAGATTCTTCTTCTGGAGATAGTAATTCTGCTTTGATAGCAGGTGTAGATTTTCAATATGATACAAGTAATAGAACATCTGCTTTTTTACAAGTAGGTAAACCAGAAGCAGGTTCAACAAGTACTGCCCGTATGGGTATTTTTTATCCAGCTACAGGTAATCCATATACAGAAGCTCCAACTCCTGCAACTTCTGATAACTCAACAAAAATAGCAACAACAGCATTTGTAAATAGTCACATACAGCAAGTAAGTGCACTTCCTGCTTCTCCGCTTTCTAATGTTTTATATGTAATACCAGAGGAATAGAAGATGCCAGTATATTTCGGAAACAGTAATAAAATAAAAGAAATGTATTATGGAAGGACTAAGATAAAAGAAGCTTATTATGGTTCTACGTTAGTTTATAAGAGTACACATTATAAACCAAATGAGGTAATCTATGAATCATCAACAGCTGGAAGCACTACACTTAATTTATTAGATAATGGTAAATATGAAGTCATTTGTATTGCAGGCGGAGGTGGTGGTAAGCAATTTAAATATGGTTCTGATATTACTGATCCAATAATTAATTACGGTGGTGGTTCAGGTTCTGGATTTGATTGTATTTTACAATTAACAAGTGGAAGTTATACAGTGACTGTAGGTGCAGCAGGTGTTAGAAATACGGATCACTCAACAACTTCATCTGGTTCTGGTGGCAATTCACGATTTGGAACATCTTATGCTTATGGTGGAGGTGGTGGTAAATATAATGCAGTTGGACCAAAAGGAGAGGCTCCAAGTATAACTTACACAATAATATCTACTACTTTTAATAAAGCCGGTAATAACGGAACTAGAGATGTTGGTTCGACTGCCGCAGGTGGTGCTTCTGTTTATGATAATACAGCAACCGGCTATGGTGCAGGTGGTAGAAGCAATCAAAATGGCCATGCAGGTTATGTAAAAGTTATTTATAAAGGAAGTTAAACAATTGTAAAAAAGTATATCAAAAGATTGTGTTTAATATACAAAAAACAGTGGATAGAAAACTAAAAAGTTTTAAGGATTTTTAATAAATGGCCAATTATGTTAGTAAATTTTTAAATAATGATATAGAATATACATTAAAAGATTCGAACGCCGTTCATAAAACAGGTGATGAAAGTATTGCAGGTGATAAAACTTTTACTGGGTATATTAAAGGTCAAGCAGCTAATTATACAAACCATGCGATGAAACTCGGCACTAATGGTGTCGATTATATGGATTTCTATGAGTATGGCGGTTTATGGAATTTCTACAAGTCGAGAAGCGGAACTAATACCCTAGTGGCTAAGATTGCAGAATTGACAACTTCTACAAATGATGAAACGCTTGCTACCACAAATTGGGTTAATAGTAAAGGCTATGCATTAGATAGCGATGTTGTTAAAACTAGTGGTAGTCAGACCGTTGACGGGATTAAGAATTTTACAAGTGGTATTAATATAGGTGATTCAACAGAATACAGAGCACAACTTTACAAATTATCTGGAGGTTCTGGCAACCTTGCACTTGCAATTAATAAACAAGATAATTCTGGTTGGTTATCAAGCATAGTGTTGAATAAAGATGGAACAATCAATATCAATCCAAGCACTAGCGTAACCGCTCCAACACCTGCAACAAGCGACAACTCTACTAAAATTGCAACAACAGCATTTGTAAATAGTAGAGTACAAAATCTTTCTTGTGATTTTTCCTCTACTGGAAAAACGACACTATCTTTAGCTCTTAATACCCCATACGCCTTTGCTGTAAGTGGTTATCTAGTTATTACCATAAACGTAAAAGGGCAAACAGACCCTACTGTTACTGTGTTAATGTCAAACACCAGTAATGCTTCTTCATCTTCATTTAAAGTGTGTAGTATAAGTAGTAATGGTGGAACGGCAGAACACAATAATATACCGTTTTCAATATATGTAGAAAAAGGGCAGAGTATATATCTACATAAAACTGGTGGTGGTTCTGCTACTGTGGAAGACGCTTTTATTTTCGCAACAAGATAGGAGATTTTAAATGATAGAAGAAATTTTAGAAGAAAAATCACCAAAAGAGCAAGGGGAAGAAAAGCTTGCTAAAATGCTTGAACAACACCCCGAACTTAAAAACTATGCAAAGTTTATGGTGAATGATGAAGGCGAAATTGTATATAAAGTAATCATAGAGCCTAGTAAATTTGACATCGCCTTTGATGATTATTTCTTTTTGAAAAATCACCCAGAAGATGAAAATGCTAAGTTTATTGATGACTTTTATGAATACGTTTACAACCTTGTATCTAAGTGGTGTGAAGAGAATAAGGATTATACTATTGACTGTTGGCAAAACCACTACACTGTTCGCAAGAGTGATGAGGTTGAAAAAATCCATTATGAGTCTATGAGTGAAGATGAGAAAAAATCATATGATGAAAGAAAACTACAAGAAAAGATAGATTCTAAACGTGCTGAACGTGATAATTTACTCACTATGGTTGTTGACCCAATTGTTACAAATCCACTACGTTGGGAAGAACTTTCAGACGCTGAGAAGTCAAAATATCGTGCTTATCGGTTGTATTTATTAGATATTCCACAGCAAGAGGAATTTCCTGATATTGAGATTAAGTCTTTCGAGGAGTTTAACGCATGATTTGGTTATACAGTATTATAAGTGCACTTACTTTTAGAATAAGAGGCGGGTTAAGAATACTATTTACAGATAAGAAATTTCCTCTATGCAAATGGTGGTTTGCAACAGCTTTTGCTACATTAGCTTGGTTTTTGAAATATAATAATTTTACTTTTGAAAGTTTTAATTATTGGTTAGTGTTATTAATAGCAAGTAGATTATCTACACAAATGGCTGGTTGGGGTGAATATTGTGGTTGTGTACTTGGTATAGGCAAACCTAATCCAGAAAGAAAAGACTTCCCTAAAGTAGATGATTTTCTAGACAATCTTAAATGGGATGCTCATGATATTAAAATATGGAAATGGACAATTCATATTCCAGCTTTTAATTTATTAGATCATCCTATTTTATTCGGATGGTTAGGCTTATCAGCTAGAGGTTTATATTTATCATTTATTATTGGATTAGCCTTAAATTCTGTAATATTTATGCTTTGTGGAATTATGATGGGTACAATTTATTGGTTATGTGGATTATTTGCACGCAAAGTACTAAAGAAAATGGATAAAACAGGATGGAATATTTCTGAATGGGTATTTGGAGGTTATCTTGGCTTATTCTTATATATTTGTATTAAAATAACTATATTTTAAATCTGTTAGTATTAATTATATATAAAATAAAAGGTACTCATAGTAAGTACCTTTTATTATTTTTATCTATTAAAATTTTTTATTTTACACTGTTTATAAATGGAATTGGAGCTGAGCCATAAATATTTACTGGTAATTTTCCATCCCATTTTTGTACAGCTTCATAAGCAACTAAATTTTGATTTTTACTTAGGGCTTCAGAACGAATAGCCATTGACTTAGCCTCTGCTTCAGCAGCAAGAACTTTTTGTTTAGCTTCTTCTTGGACTTCAGCTGTTCTATTCCTTGCTTCTTCAGCCTTTTGTGTTGCTACAACTTTAGCTTCAATTGCTCTTTCAAAAGCATCTGTATATTCAATATTATTTAAAGAAACTGAACTTATTTTTATATAAAAAGCTGTCAAAGTTGTATTTAAATCTCTTTTAATTTCATCTGTAGCTTTTTCACGATTAGCAACAAGATTTGCAGCATCCCATTTACCAATCACATCTTTAACAACAGCCTCAGCATTAGGACGTAATACTTTTTCTTCATAATTTTTACCAATTTCACGATGTAAATTAATAATATTATCTAAATCAAGACGATAATTGAGAGTAATTTTCATATTAGCCGTTTGAATATCTTTTGTATAGGTCTCTATTTCCATTGTATATTTTTGAGTTTTACCTTCATATTCAATTACATTACCACCAAATGGCATATAAAAATATAAACCTTCTTCTAATGGCTTTTCTGAAGTAATTTCACCCCACATTGTCTTCAAACCACGATTACCTGTATCAATTTGCTCACCACATCCAGTTAATGAGCAAACAATAAATAAAACAGTAAAAATTTTTTTCATTTGTATCCCCTTTAATTTATTTATCTTTTTGTGAATAAAGTTTATTTATTATCTTTTTTCTACCATTACTAGTTAAAAATAATATTGGTGAAAAAAGAATAATAAGTAATTTTGTTTTTGGTTTAAACATTCGATTAAATTGCATAATAATTATAAATGCCCATATTGTAATAAAATAAGCACATAAAATACGTAAAATTAAAATACTCATTTATTATTTTCTCCTTTAAAATCCAGTAGCAACTAAAACTAAAGCATTTTCTTTAACTTCAACTGGTATTTCACCAATTGTATGATATTTAAGTGTATGTAATTCATAATAAGCATTAAATTTTCTTTCAGCAATTACATGATAACCGTTAATTGTTTCAAATGTTGCTTTATAATATTTATCACAAAGATTAATAACTTTATCTAATAAAGCTTTACTTTTACTATCTATATCAAATAACCAATATCTACTCTTTTTATCAGAAGAAGTATCTTTCATACAATTACTTGTTAATAATTTTGCATAATTTTTTGCTGAAAATTCAATTCTTTGATTACATAAAGCTGGATCTAATAATTTAGTTATATCATCACGTAAAGTAACCATAGATTTAATATATGATTTTCTATCAGTACACATATAAAGTCTACATTTATTATCTTCTATTACTTTTTTCATTTCAGGTATGTACCAATATAAATCTTTAATACTAGATATTACCCAAGTTTGTATGATTTTACTTTCTTTTTCTAAATAAATTTTTGGATCATCTTTTCTACGCTTTAAAGCAATAAAAAAGTAATAAGAATGACCAATATTGTATTTCATTATGAAATCTAATTTATCAAAGTTATTAATCATTAAAGGTCTCTTTATTGATGGTTTTTAACTATTTCATCAGTAACACCATAATCAATTGCTTCTTCTGCTGACATCCAAAAATCACGTTCACAATCTTTTTTAACTTGATTAATATCTTTATTTGTAGCATTAGCGATCATTTGCATTAACATATCTTGTAATCTGCTAACTTCTTCTAATGTAATTTTCATATCATGAACATTTGCTTGCATACCACTACTAACAGAATGAAGCATATATCTAGCATGAGGCATTATTTTACGCATACCTTTTGTACCAGATAATGCAATCATAGCATCCATAGAGGCAACTTCACCTGATACAATAGTTGATACAGGACATGAAATCATATTCATAGTATCAATAATCTGTAAACCAGCTGTTACACTTCCACCTGGTCCACTAACAATCATTGTAATAGGTTTATCTTTATCTTCTGCTTCTAAATATAAAAGTTGAGCAACAACACTTTCGGCTAATTCATCATCAACTTTACCACAACATAAAATTAATCTATCACGAATTAATCTTGAAGTAATATCAACTTGACGTTCGTTACCATTAGAATCTTTATAAATAACTGATGGAATTCCTATCATTTTATATATTTTCCTTTCTTTTTAATTTGCTTTGAAACATCTTTTATTAAAACCTTTAGGCATAAGACCTTTATAAAAATTTTCACCTATGTGAGTTTTTTTACCATGTTTTACTATAGAATCAATTGTACCATTTGATATATAATATTCACAAGGTGTTTGTTCATGTGTAACATACATCTTAACTAATTTATGAGTTAAAAATTGCATAGTACTCCAAAGAGATACACATTTATAAACACTTCCGCCGCCTTTACCGGCTTCACGACGAGCTCTGTTTTTAACTCCTCCTGATTCACAAAAGTATTGTACTTTAATTTTCCATTCGCCTTTTTCATTTAAACTAAATACTTCACCGTCTTCTCGTATTACATATTTAGTTTTTTTACCAACATAGGCTAAAATCGTGTGTTTTAAACCATTTATTGTAAAGCAATCCACTACACTAATATTATTATATTTTGTAGTTTGATGTCCAGTATATTTATTCAATTTAACGGTTTCTATTTCACCTGTTTCTTTATCAGTTATTTTTTTGTTAATAACATATTTAATATCTAATGTATCATGTTCAGTGTTATTAATATCTTTTTTATCTTTTTGATAAATAAGACATGCATATACACCGTTATCTATTTCTATATATGAAAAATTAATACGTTTATCCCAAGATGTAATAATTTTTCTTAAATCTTCTAAAAATTGTTCTCGCTCAATCTGAGAAAAAGTTATAAAAGATATACCAGGAACTAACCAATCTTTGGAATTAATTTTAATTTCATGAGCAAAAGTATCTTTACCTAAATTAGTTAAAATTAAGTCTCTCAAATCTCGTTGCATTTAAAATTCCTTTCTTAATTAAATTAAACTATGTATTTAATATAGTATTTAATTTTTATTTTGTAAAGCCGTTAAATGTTATTTTATCATTTTTATATAGCATTAAATATTGTTGTTTAGCTAATAAAAGATTTTCATTGTCTTCTTCAGTTGCTTGTTTAGTAGAAAGATTAATATTTAATAATTTTTTAATATTTCTAATATATCTATCTTCTTCCAATCGTAAATTTATCCATCTTTCTTCATCTGTAGAAAAAATACAAACAATTTCATTATCTGTCTTATTATTAAATCTAACATTTTTTATAAAGCTTAAAGCTCTTTTTATACCAAATATATGTCCTTCAGATTCTTCCGTATTTACTACTCTAAAAGCTGATTGAAAACATATTTCATTATTTTCATTAAGCATTACTATACCAACATCATTACTCGTATAATGTTTATTTATTGCTGTATATATTTTTAACATATGATTAATTCCTATAATTAATTGATATAATTAATATAAATATATACTTTAGATAGTAAAGCCATTTTTAAATATTATTTTCTTGTAATTTAAATAATGTGTAATATTCTATTGGATTATCATGACCATAAAAATATAATATATTAAAAGATTTATCTTTTCTTATTCCTTTTAGTCCTTCGTATTTATAGCCATAATAATCTGTTAACTTTTTATCTATTTCAGAGGTCATAAGATCATCAGTTAAAACTAAAAAATTTTTTATTATTTTGGCATCAGATAAGTATTCTTTATCTTTAACATAAGAGCTTAAACATATCATATAAGCTTCTACTGGAATTTGCATTTGTTGTATTTCTTTTATAATTATTGGATCATTGATTATAAAACTATCAAAATTAACAAATTCTATAGATTCTTTTAATTTTTTATATGAAGAAGATTCTGCGAGGGCAGTGTCTATCCATGGTTCAGTATCTCCTTTCACACAATTAAACATTTGAAAAGCTACAGAATTTTTGTAATAACCAACGTCAATCCATTCATAGTCTTTTTGTAAAGGAAAATGTTCTTTTAACCATTTAATGCCATTTAAACCAAAAGTTTTTTCATTTAGAGAATACATCTATTTCTCCAGCTAATTTGAGATAAGTATATATTTCTTTAGCGTTATCTGTAAAATTGAAATGAGTATATTTTGAATTTTTTGTAAAACTTATACCTGCTTTTGATAATTTATCAATTATAATATCATTTAAAATATTATTTTTAATACAAATTTTTTTAAATGCTACTTGTGGAAGTTTTAAATTACCTATTTTATTATCAGGTGTTTTATATGTATAAATTAAATATACTATATAATTAAGTATAATATGTTTATAAGTGTCTGTATCTATTTTACGTTTTCTAAAATAATTTATTAAAGAAGGTTTAAATTCATAATATTGTTCATTTATATTACTAAAAGTTTCAATTTTTAGTTGTTTATAATACTTTTTATTTATTGTTTGAAATAATTTTTCATTAAAAATTCTAAAATAAAATCTATTATACTTATTATCTATTGTTTCAAATGATGATATTTCAAAAAATTCATTTTTCTGTAATAAATATTTATATTTTCGCTCTAAATATTTCAGAGCTAATACATATATATTTGATATTTCTAAATTTACGTGTAACATTTTTACTCTCATTAATTAAATGTATTATAACAAAATAATCAATGAGAGTAAAACCTTTTTAAGCTATAATATTATCTGGTCCATTATTAATTGATAAATCATATTTTTGTTTATAAAAAGGACCTACTTTATTTAGCATTTTTTTAACCGTAGAGTGAATACTTTCATTTTCTAAATCAATTATGCCTTCAGGAACCTCTTGCTTACCACGAAGTAAAATACGAGCAATAAGTTGACCTAATTCAAAGCACATAGATTCATCAAAACCCCGAGTTGTAATCGCTGGAGTACCAATTCTAATTGCAGAAGATTCAGATGGTTTAGTATCACCCGGCATCATGTTTTTATTACAAATAATATGATATGATGTTAATAAGTCTTCAGCCTGTTTACCATTTATACCAGAATTTCTAAGGTCTACTAATACCATATGATTTTCTGAGCCATTACTAATGAATCCTATTTTATTTTCTTTATCGAAATCTCTTATACCATTGATAAGTGCTTGCATATTACAATATACTTGTTCTATATAATCTTTAAATTCTGGTTTGAGAGCTTCAATAAAACATTGTGCTTTAGCAGCAACAAGTGCTTCATTTGGACCACCTTGAATTTTTGGAAAACACCCACTGTTAATTTTACTACAAAGTTTTTGGTCATTCCAAAGAATTATACCACCACGAGGTCCTCTTAAAGTTTTGTGTGTTGTAGAAGTGATCACATCACACCATTTAGTTGGATCATATTTATCTTTCCATAAATGAGCAGCAATAAATCCCATTACATGAGCTGAATCAGACATAAGATAACATTTTGTTTCTTCATCCCTACCAAGATTATATACATCTACCAATTTCCTTATATATTCATAATTAATTCGTTTAGAATAAGCTGAAGCTCCAACAACTAACATTCTTGGATGATATTGAAGTAATTTTTGTTTAATTTCTTCATAATTCAATTCACCATTTTCATCAAGACCATAATATACAGGATTATATATATGACCTGTTAATGAAGCTTTAGAGTAGTGTGTCAAATGTCCGCCATATTCTATGCCCATTCCAAGTACTGTATCACCTGGTTTTAAAAGACCTGCATATACAGCTTGATTAGCCTGAGAGCCAGAATGAGGTTGAACACAAGCAAAATTTACATTAAATAATTCTTTAGCTTTTTCTATAGCATAATTTTCTACTTCATTTATTACTTCACATCCAGCATAATGACGTCCCTGTTTAGAAACTTCATTTGGAAATCCTTCTGCATACTTTACAGATAAATGACTTCCCAAAAGATCAAGAATATCTTGACTTGGATAGTTTTCTGAAGCTATTAATTCAATACCATCATTAAGACGATTTGTCTCTTTGCTTTCTAATTGTTGTAATTTTTGATCAATCATTTATATCTCCTTTTCTATTTTCTTAAATACGTATACCATAACAATAATCCACAAGCACATGATAAACATAATGCTAGAACAAATATTCCTAAGTTATTTGTTATATCTTCTATCATTCTTCTTTTATATTTAAATCAATATCATCATTTTCAATTAACTCTTTAATACGTCTGGCAATAGTATATCTACCATATCCTAATACTCTATCTATAATAATATTTATGTTATATCTTTTAGTCATTTAGAACTCTATCTTCTATTAGAGTATTTTTTAATTTATTAAGCTCTTGTTTTAGTTCATCTAAAGTCAAATTTTTATCATTAGTCATATTAATTCTACCAAGATGCTTATACCAAGTGATTAACAAACCTGTTTCAGTGTCTAAAATGTAAAAATCATCCTCATATCTAGTTAAAATAAACTCATAACTATTATACCCAGATGTCAATAAATCAAAAGTTTACCATATTGTTCATTTGTAAATACTTCATTAAAAGTATTACAAAAATCTTCTCTTTCAAAATGATACTGTTCCATGCTATCAAACATTATTTTCTTCCTTTCATCATAAAGCGAAAAATTCCCACTTCTTCTTTTTACAATACTCTAATGCACTATTATGTAAATTGCAAGAAGAACAATTGTTACATGGTTTTTTATCAACACAACCTGGAGATTGACAATATGAACAATATTTTAATATTTTATGCTCATGTAAATACCACAAAATATATTTCTTTTCAACCCACTCAAATGGTAAATATAAACTAGCATTAGCTTTACTCATTGAGTTTATAGTTTCAAAAAGATTATTAAATTTATCTATAAAGTGCCATATATCATCATTTTTTATATATCCACATGAGATTAAACGGTTATTACCCCTAATTAAATTCGATATCATACTTAAAAACAATTGTGGCTGACTAATACCTCCTCCATTACAATAATCATCACAATCACCATTTTCTTTAATTTCAAATGTAATGTGATTAACTAATATTTTTTGCTTTTTAAATATCTTAAGTAATTGTTTTTGAGCAATTATATCAGCAGGATAACTTCCGAATCGGTCATAATTTATAGAAACAAGATTGATAGTTTTATGGAACTTTTCCCACAAATATAATACTAAAGCTGTAGAATCACATCCACCACTCCATAAAACAAAAATGTCTGAAATATTTTCTGGTATTTTTATATAATTACTATACAAATCATTTACCCAATTAAAAAATTCTGAACCGATTATATCTTCTCGTATATCCATGACTTTCCTATTCAATATTAATCTTTTTCTTTTGTTTCAAATCAACCGTGTTTTAAAGCAAATTTACTAAAAGTAATTAGAATATTTTGTGTTAGTATTTCTTCATTCTCTATCTTTATGGACTGCTTTTATTGCTTGGTTATATAACCACTCTTTATAGCCATCTATACTCATCGAATAAAAGTTTCCTAGACGAGTATTTATAGAGTATTGTTTATTGTTATACTTAAAAGATACATCTATTCCTTTATTTAAATCTTCCCAAGTTGCATTATCAGGAATAGCATCCCAAAAACTATCAATGATGTTGTAGATTTGAAAGTGTTCATCTTCGTAGTCTTTAGTCATTTCAATACCTCATCTATTTTGGTTAAAAGTTCTGCTTTGTTTTTAAAAATATCTACATACCAACAAACTGGTCTTCTACACTCTTTCAGAAGTTCTTTGAGCTGTTTGTTTTCTAAAATAATTTTATCAATATCCTTTATAATAATAGTTCGTTTAAGTTGTGATTCTTTAAGTATTGCCATATAATCATCTACATCAGTCATTCTTCATTCTCCAAACGTGCTTTTAAAATATTTAATCCTTATCTAAAAATTTCTTTTCTGTTTGCATTCTTTCTGGAATTATTTTCCATAATTTATTAATCGCATACGAAGTAAATGCATCAATAACTTTAGCAGTTTGCTTTTTAGTATCAATGACATAAATATCATCTTTTATTTTTACGTATAAAATATTTTCATTAGTCATTTCATATATAAAGTATCCTTTTTTAAGATATCCTAAAGCTTCTTCAAAATTTACGGTAAAATTAAAATCTATTTTTAGATCATTACCCCAAATAAGAACTTTAAATAACCACCAAAATAATTTAATCATCTTGTTTGTCCTTTATATGTGTGATTGATATGCTCCAACCTTTATTTTCTAATTCGACATGATAACTTTCCCAATATTCTCTATCTGTTTCACGAGTCGATTTATCAGTAATTTTTCCTTTTAATACATTATCATTAATAAGTATTTCTATATTATCATTCAGATTCATTTGTTTTAACTCCAACATTACTTCATTTTGAATATTATTAACATCAGTCTCGTTTTCAAAGATTTCGGTAGATTGATTTATTTTTTCTTTTAACTCATTATTTTCTTCTTTTAATTCTTTTATTTCATTTTTCTCTTTTGTACAAGAACAATTACTATGACCAATTGTATATCCTAAAAGGAAACCTGCATTTGCATTAAAAGAAATTGTCATCAAAACTGTTAAAGTTATTAATAGTTTAATCATCATCTATTTCTTTCAATCCTATTAGCTAGCTTCTTGATTTCTTTGCATACATCATCATAATTTATACTTTTACTTTTTAAACACAAAATCAAGTAGTCTTGATTTCTATTAATATTGTTTTCTATTTCGAAACGCCAATTATAAAAGGGATTTAAGTAATTAAAACAAAAATCACGTATAATATCTAAATTCTTAACAGCCATATAGATTTCACATGGTGTTTTTCCATGTCCACAACAACACGAAAGTGTTTTTATACCACTCAATGTATTTAAAATAAAAATTAAATTATGTAATTCTTTATCTATTTCTTTATAAGGAATATTTATATTATCTATTTTATCAAATTCTATTTTTTGCATAATATTAATCCTCAAACCAACAACCTGTTTCTTCAGCTAATTCTAAAAATCTTTTTGTTATTTTTAAAGCTTTTTTCACTTCTAATACATCATATTCATTAGCTAGAATTTCCTCAGGATGTAAGGATTCTTCTGTTTGATATATCATTTGCTCAACACTACAAACTTTAAATGGAATAATTTGGCCAAGCTCTTCATTATATCCAATATTTTCTTTTAACTTATATTCATCTTCTAACATTATTTCACCTCACAAGAAATCGGTTTGCCATTAAAATCCAAATTATTCGCTAATCTTGAAGCCCCTTCTATATATTCTTTTCCATCAATACAAACTATTTTATATTGATACATAGAATTTGTTTTAAGATATTCTATTTTTTCTTGACATTTAGAATCATTTGTATGAGCACATGGATTATCACAACCTGTTATCAATAAACATATAAATAATATTCCGATAAAAATATTATCGAACCATCCATATTTTAGTCTTTTTCTTAAATATTCTTCATTGAACATTTTCTAATTCCTTTTCAATAAATTCGTCACAAGCTCTTTTCATATGAAACTGACTTCTTTTATTAGTTGGTAAATATACAATTTCATCGTCTTTTATAACAAACATTATTGTTTTATTTATACCTATATCTAATTTATGCTTAGGAATAGTATAGTATATCTTATAACCTTCTTTTTCACTTAATAGATCAAATATTAGCTTTTGTTGAAGATTCATTTATTCATCCCTATATCTTAAACGGTTATAATCAATCCATTTACTGTTTTCTTGTTTAACCATACAGCCTTGAATCGGTCCATATGACCATTCCATTTCTTGCATAATAGCTTTAGATTTACATTTATAGGCATTAAACCCTACGGTAAAAGCAGAAAATATTATTAAACATATTATTGTAACAATTACTACTATCCATTCATCTTTATCCATTTTATTTCTCCTAAGTTATATTTAAGTGATCTATAAATGGCCAATCTTCATTATCGTATGTGATAACAAATGGCCAATTTAAAAGCATACCAATACGTTTTATTGGAAATTCTTTTTGTAATTCATCAAAAATTAATTGATTCTTTTTGTGTACTTTATTTAAATAATACCACCATTCTTGTGGCAACCACATTCTAGCATTAGGCATTGTAACTCTTGTATCATCTTCAAACAAATAATGATCTCTATCAAAATACAAACCCATTTTATCATAGGATGTATGTCCTTTAGTATCTGTATAAGGTAAATGTATACAAAGTTCTGGTCTAATATTAGAATATTCTTTTATAATAACAATATGACCTTTTACTTTTAAATTATCTAAAAATCTTTTTATTTGTTCGATTAAAAGATGACAAGCTATTTTACGAGCATCTATAATATGATGTTCTTCCCAGTCCCAATCTTTTTGTTTACCAGCATATTTTAAAGCATTTTCATATATTTCTTTTGCTGCTATTTCATTATATTGACTCATATCTTAAAATCCTCTTTCATTAAAATATGTTATCAGCTTTTCCCACACTTCATCAGATTCCGTATTGTCATCATTTAAATCAAATGTTATTTTTCTTATTTCCTCTATATCCAAAGCGTTTATATCACAAGGATTATATGAACAAATACCATAATTGATTTCTTCTTTTCTTGTATATGCTTGTCTTATTGGTTTAAATTCTTCATAAGTAAGAAATTTTAATTTAAATCCATTTCTATCTACAAAACAATCCTTTTCAGCACTCCACTCAGCTTTCTTTGTTTCATACCTTGTAAACCAACTTTCACTTCTAAATCCATTCCATTTATGAGAAAAATCAAATGTTTCATAATATTCATGATCTATTAATAGACTTTTAGGCATAACTGGAATTACAAAACATTCTTCTTTAGTAATATGATTTTTCTTTTTATATTCAATATATTTGTTTTTTAACCATTTAAACATTATTCTTTATCCTTGTTTTCTTTAATGTTCATGTCTTTTTCGGTTAAAATGATCATTTTTCCATTTTCTGGACTAATTTGCAATACAGCTTGTCTGATGATACAATCGTTACCTAAACTTTGCGGAATATTATACCACCAGTCAATAACGCTTTGACAATCTTCTTCATCAAAATCTCTCAAATCACCAAATAAAGCAATAGTTCGCATATAATCAGAAGCGTCATCATCAGCTCTATCTATGAACTCTATATCAATACTTCCTTCTGATCCTGTTGGTAAATTACCATTATCATTTGGATGATACCAAGTATTTCTCACAAAGATTTTAGAGAAATCAGTTTTGCTGTTTGGTTGTAAAATCATTTTCATATCGTCTACTCTGATACAGCCTGTAATATGTGTCCAAATGCTCATTATTTTGTTTCCTTATATCCTTCAAAATTCCAAAAATCTATCATATTTTCACCATGTAAATATTCAATAGCAAATTTAGGAAAGTGACACCAAGTATTGTCATCAAGCATAATGGCTATGTCATTCTCATCACTTCTTTTTCTTGCAAACAATTTTGAAGATTCACACCAACCAATTATTTTGCTCTTTATAAATTCCTTGTTTTCGTACATATCATAAAAATTTGTACAAAATTCACGATTCCAATTTTCAAAAAGAAATTTATTACTTGATAATTTCGGAATACTATTACTCATACTTTTACTTTCAAATGTGATAAAATATACATAACATGTATAATTCAAACATACTTTCTATAAGTCCAGCCATACATAAAGCTCCTGAATCTTTTATGATTTCTTTAAATCCAAAAGATTTTAGCCATAAATTTACCATTAAAACTAAAAATCCAATCATTAAAAACCTTACAAATGTGAATAATTTACTTTTAAATACAAAATATAATAAACATTTTGAATTGTAAAACCATATTTTAATAAAAGTTTTATTTATGATATGAATATATTAAGAGGTCAAAAATAATACTTAAAATTTTTTAAAATATTATTATAATTAACTGGTTCTAATTAATAGTTATCAAGTTCCACTAATTTAATATTTCTATTTTATTTAACATTTAACTATTAAGATATAAAAATGGATATAACAAATAAACCAAAATTAGATCCAGAGATAAAAGTAGAATTATTAATAAAATTAGCTTTTGGTATATCAATGGATGAATTAGCAAAAGAATATGATTTAACTCGTGCTAAAATAATAAATTTACGTAAAAACAATTATTTAATGTATAATGATTTTTTAGAGCATTGGAAAATTGATAAAGAGGTAGCAGTATTAGGTCTAGTGCCAAAATATGAAAGAGCTTTATCTATTGTCAAAAAATTTTATAAAAATAAAATAAAAATAATATCTATTAATGATATTCTATATAATAATAAACCTTGTACTATGAATAATATTATAGATATGGCTGATGAAATTCTTAAAAAAGATGATATTAATAATTTTAAATCAATGTCTATAAATTTAAAAAACAATTATTAAAAATTAAAAAAGGAGAAAACTATAATGTCTATTTCAGTAAAAAATGTAGACTTAACAGAAACAGAATATAATTCAGAATTAGACTGGGCAGCAGATAAAGGATATTGGATGAATATGCTTGGTGGTATTCGTTATGATTATATTAGACACAAATATATCATGGCACCAATTAAATATTCTGATGTATCTCTTGAAGGAGAATCTATTAAATTTGCTTCTGGACAGGAATTTCAAGTAATTTATGCATGTTTAGCAGCTGAATATAAAAATAAAAAAGAAGTAAGAGATGCTTGGTGGGAAAGGGCTCAAAAAGTTGTTGAAGATTTTAAAGAACAACAAAAAATTCAATCACATATTGATTCAACTAATACTGATTTGAAAAAATTACGTAAAGAAGGGGCTCTTTTAGATAAAGAAGATATAACTGACGGAATGGAATAATAATGGTGGCAACAGCAGGTAAAGTAAAATCGATATCAGAAGATACAGGTTTATCAGAAGCCAATGTTGCTGCTGTATTATATTTATATCTTACATATTGTCTTCAGGAAGCTTTGATTGATGGACAAACAAGAACATTATTTGGTACACTTAAAATTAATCAAAATAATCGTTTTGAATTAGAAACCGATAAGCAAGGTCTTATTGATTTAATAGATAAACGAGATATCAAATTAATTTATAAAATAGCTGAAAATGGACCAGATGCTTCAATATTTGGAAATTTATAATGCCAAAAGTATATTCAAATAAGCATATTGAAGAAGATATTAAAAATTTAATTGAAGAAACATTTAATACTTGCTTATCTAATAGAGAAGAAATATACTGGTTAATTACTTTATTGCGTGGATTTATGAAAGTACCAAACAAAAATACAAAATTAACTCCAGATAATATGCAATTAAATAAATGGCAATATGAAATGACTCCAATTATTGAGAGTTTCATGAAAAAGTGGAAGTTGTAAATGGCTGAGCATAAAAAAAGAGGCACATATGAATTAACATCTGAAGAATTAGCATCATCTGAAATGGTATTTATTGCCTGTACTTTATTAGAAAGTCGTGGTTATCCAGGATTTATGGAAATGCTAAATGTTTTGGACAATCCTTCACTTGTAATAAAATTAATTCGTCTTTTTTATGGTATGACTATAAAATTTCCATCGATACAAGAATTTCAAGATTGTCTAAAAGCTTCAGAATATATATTTACAGATTTTCATAAAAAAGTAAATGACATGCTTGTTGTAAAACCACTAGATATACGTAATCATATGCATATAACAGAGGAAGAAGAAGATAAATTACTAAAATTATTTGATGAATGGGTACTTTATATGCATAAAGCTGGTTATCCAATTGAAAAATTGATGCATATTAATAGAAATATAACAAAAAAACGTATTGAATCAGTTGTAACAGGTAAAAGAGCAAAAAAGAGTAAAAAGATTAGCTAGTTCTATAATATAGTTTAAAATTTAAGGATATATACAATGGATTTTAAAGATACTCCTAAGATTTGGGTTGAAGATACAAATGAAAATGAAATATATGATAATACAACTCAACTTATGCCAATAGAAGAGACTATTCCTTTGCCCACTATTCAAGAACAGCATGATATGTTAGCAGAAAGTACATTATCTGAAGAAGATAAGGGAATTTTAGGTGGTATAATTGAGGTTAATAAAGTTTGTCAATTGTTAGACCAAATTAAAATGGCTGAAACCGCTGATAAACGTCAAGCAGTATTAAATGTATATGCTGAAAATTTTATAATGTCTCATTTACGTAATAATATAAGAGCAGAAACACTTAAAGATAAATTATTACAAAGATTAGCAGATCATATTGATGATTTAGATTTAGAATTAACTTCTAGAATTTTCTTAGATCTACAACAAACTATGGCTCCAGATGTTGCAATTATGAATGCTCGTTCACAAGGAGACAGTGGTATGAATGCTGCAATGGGTAATGGACCGAGTATTAATTTAACAGTTAATAATGCAACTACTGAAGGTGCTAGTATAACTAATAATACATTAGCTGTAAATAATAATCCACAACAATTAAAAGACGTTACATCATTAAATTATGCTATGAAAAATATGCAAAAAATTCAAATGCCTAGACAAAAATCTGAGCTTATAATAAATCAAAATGAATAAATTTGTTAACGAAAGGAAAATATTATGTATGAAAAATTAATAGATCTTAAAGATAATTTTTTATTTTGTATTGCAACTACATTTGTTGGAATTTTAATTATGATAATAGCTAGTGTTATTATAATTATAACACTTCCAATGTATTATTTATTTTGGATAAATCCAGTATTTGAAATTTATCAAAATTTAATTTGGAAAATATATGATATATTATTTCAAATTGGATCAGATGATGAAATTTAAATTAAGTCTTGCAATTCTTCAGAAGATTGATCTATAAAATTTGAATAATCATTTACTTTTTCTTTTATTTGATTAGAAGAAATATATTCATATTGCGGAAAATCTGAATAATTAAGCTGTGCATTATATATAAAACCAACAATTACATCAGCTAAATCTTTTAATTCAGTAGTTCGAGTTACTTTTCCTCTATCAAAAACAAGAGCCGATAATTCTTTTCTGAGTTTTGGACATATTCCTACTTTTACCTGTCCTAATTCCATTAAAGTAGATGCATTAACATAAGGTTCAAGTTTTATATCGACTGAAACTTTATTTACTACTTCGAAACATCCCGATTTAGCTAAATTTTGTTGAAAAATTTCTCCATTCCATTGATCGCTTGATACTGTATGAATTAGCATATTACGTTCAATTACTAAATTTATTAAAAAAGTTTCTATTGCATGTATATCTATTTTATTTCTTGCATTCACAGCTATAAGTAAATCAACTACATATATTGTTTCATTTTCTTTTTTATTTTCATTATAACGCCATTCTTTATGACCAATACATATACCAGCATCACATTGTCCAGAATCACCACCTCCTGCTAAATCTACATGACAATAACGTTTTGCAAAAGGAGCTCTTTTAAATATCCATCTACCATCTGTTAATTGTTCCCATAAATTATATTCATCTAGTAAAGCTAATATATCATTATTATCACTTATATCAGCTTTAATATTAAATTCTGGAGGCAATTCAGCATCTTCAATTTTTGATATATCTTTAAAGACTGTACTGTTATCTACAGTTGTCATTCCTGCAATATCTTGAATAGACTGATCTAATTGTAATTCAAATTTTTCTTTATATACAGTTGGAACATTTATTACTTCACATCCAATGGGTGGTATATAATTTCCATCTTCTAAAGCTTTCAATTCACCAGGATCGGTAAATATTTTAGAAGGAATTGAGCCATTACCAACAAGAACAGGAAATGTAGAGCCATCACCTAAAAACTCAGGATCTTCTTTAACTTCCCAAAGCCGAGGCATAAGAATAAGAATAGATGGATCATTTTTTGGCAATCGACGTATGTATTCACCAATAGGACTATTTGTTGTACGAGCTGATGATACAACTGACTGAAATACTAAAGGACTTCCTTGAAAACGTGAACTAAAACGATTATCAACTGAATTAAGAAGTGCCAAAGCTTCATCTACACCTTTTTCATTGATCTCATCCATAAAGCTATTTACTATATTCAAACCTATAGTATGAGTTATACCTGAACCAGATGTAATAATAATATTGTCTGGAAAATATATCGTGCCTGTCGATTTTTCCACATTAAATGGTATTGGACAATGTGGATCCGATAAATCAAAATTTTCAAAAGATTGCATTCGCATAACTCTTTGAAAACACGGCATTGTTTCCATAAGTTTAACAAATGGTAATAAATTTGTTTCATAAACTTGTTTTAAAGTCATAGAAATAATAACATTTGCTATTGTTGCATCACTATCTATATTAAATACTGCTCTAGGATAACGTAAACATAATATACGATATAAAACATATAAAAAAGCTTTACGAGCAATTGTTGACTTACCACAATTATGTGCAATTATACCAGCCTTTAAAGCAAAATTATGATTTTTTTCTGTAGTTATATCATAAACTTGTTGTTTACCTATATATTCTATAGAAATTATTTTATGATTGTATATTTTTTTACGCTTGTAATTTTCTTTAGCCCCTAAAGTAGGATCATACCAAGGCTCTCTTGTATGAATAAATGCTAATAATTCAATGTATTTTTGATTTTCTTTTCCATGGAATCTTGCAATAGTAGCTAATACTTGTTTAGCCAATATAATTGCTTTTTCTTCAGGACTTTTGTTGGCTTTTAAATTACGCATATTTTCAGCCATTTTTTTAGAAATATTTCTAGCCTTTTCTGTTTTATTTCTTTCTATTAAAGTTTTACTTGCTCTTTGTCTATATTCTTCACTATGTGGACCATTCCAACCGGCAAGCGAAGCTTTTCTTTGGTGTTCTGAATCTTGATGTAGTTTATTCCATCCAATTTTTCTTTTTGCTTCTATCTCTTCATAATCTAAGCGAGCTTTATAGGTAATATGACTTTTTATTCCTTTTTGTCTTCTGTATTCTTTAAATTCATCACCTCTAATTGAAGCATTATATTCTTTCCATCTTCTACCTCCAACTTTAGCGTGATATTCCCAATGATATTTGTGAGGTATAATAGCTAAATTTTGAGGTCTATCATCTAATTTATTAAAATTTTTATGGTGAACAACTTGTCCAGTTTTATATAAAGTTTTCCATTTACCTACTATTTGATATCTTTTTTCCCATTTTTCAGTAGTATTATTTTTTATTTGAATATATCCTTTATCACTAATTTTTGAATAATAAGGCATCATAGATTCACCAGATTTTAATCCAGTATCTATACTTTTCCATTTATTTTTTCTTGTTAAAAATCTATGATCTGATGTACATTTAATTATTTCACCATTGTCTAAAGTTATTTTATACACATCTTTTATACCACTACAAAATACATTAATTATCTTATCTGGTTCCCAAGTTTTATTAAATGTATTAAATGATAATACCCATTCATTATTATAATTATTAAGTAATTCATAAATTGTTTTATTACCATTTAAAGTAGCTACTATCGTATCACCGGTTAAGCAACCAATACTTCCACCAAATATAGTTTTTCTTACTGGTGAGCCTTCCCTAAACATATATTCAAGTTGTTGTCGCCAATAAGGATATAATGTAGCATTACTATTATACATATAAAATTTACCAGATAAAAATTCTTCAATATTAGGCATAGGTCGTCTATATAAAAGATTATCAATTTGATCTGTTAAATCAGAATCCTGATTTGTTAATGTCAAATATAAAGCAATACGTTTTTGTATTTCTTGTTGCTTTTTAAATTCATCTGGCATATAATGCTCTTCATAATATGCTAAAATGTCTATAAAATCTTGTGACATAATAACATTTTGAAGTTCATTTGCATTATTAAATGAAACTATTGGAAGATTTTCTAATTTTTTTGCAATATCAGTAGGAAGTTGTTCCATTAATGTAATTATCCCTCTAAACTTTTTTAGATATTATATAGAACATAATCAAAAGTAAATATATAAAGTTCTATTTAAAATAGAAAAGTATTAACAGAAAAAAGAACTTAAAATAGCATTGTTCTAATTTATAAAGAATTAATCCCCTATTAAGACATTATATTTATAAGGAATAATAACACATGTTAAAGCCATTAAGTGCCGTTAGAAATCTTAAAGACCCATTAAAACAATTTGTATGTAACTTTAGTTTAGCATTTCCGGCAAATAGCCCATTAAATCAATATATTGATACAGAAGATCTTATTTTACGTGCAACTAGTTATGGTTTACCAGGTTTTAAAGCTGATGAAACAGTAGTTACTTGGTCTGGTTTTGAAAGACATTATGGTGGTAAACAAACACGTCAAGGTAGTTGGCAATGTACAATTGTTGAAGTATGGGATGCTCGTATTACAGAAATATTTAAACAATGGTTTAATGCATACCATCGTTATAAAGAAGGTACAATCGCATTATTAGAATCATATACAGGTACAGTTAATTTAGCATTAGTTGATCCTGATGTATATGATCCAAAACCAGATGGAATTGGTAAATATGATTTACGTTTATATGACGTATTTCCTGTATCTTGTGATATGCCAACTATTGACGCTTCTAGTTCAGAGACTATTAATATTAATATTAATTTGAATTACAACTACTTCTTAGCAGGCAGTGAAATAGATGGTCAATAATTAGACTTTTACATTTTGTTATTCTTTTTGAGGGACTTGAAATATAGTCCCTTATTTATTTTTACGGTTTTACATTTTTTATATTTAGTTCTATTATATATAAAGTTTAAATTAATATTGATAAAGTGAGAATATGAAAAATATTTGTAAAAATTGCGGCAAAGAATATGAATTTGAACCAAAGCATGGAACCTATAAATTTAAGTATTGTTCTCAAGAATGTAAACATGCCTTTGCGAAAAAAGATGAAGAACCACAATATAGGATTTGTGAATATTGTGGTAAAGAATATTGGTGGAGTAATTCGTTTAAAAATTATAAAGAATATGTACATATAGATACAAAACGTTTTTGTTCTGCTGAGTGTAGTAAAAATTATAAAAAAGAAAAAATTAAACAAACATGTTTAAAAAAATATGGTGTTGAATATATTTCACAAACTGCAGATGTTAAAGAAAAAATGAAAAATGCATGGAAAAATAAATCAGAAAAAGAATTAAAATTGCGTCAAGAAAGTAGAAAGCAAACTAATTTAAAAAAATATGGTGTTGAACATGTATCTAAATTATCTGAAATTAAAGAAAAAGTAAAGCAAACAAATTTAAAAAAATTTGGTGCTGAATTTTATACACAAACAGATGAATATAAAGAAAAATATAAACAAACCAATCTTAAAAAGTATGGTGTAGAGCATTGTTCACAAGTACCAAAAATAGCAGAAAAAATAAAAAATAGTCTATTAAATAAATCTAAAGAAGAATGGGTTAAAATTATAGATAAGAGAAAGCATACTAATTTAGAGAAGTATGGTACAGAAAGTGCTTCTCAGAATAATGATATAAAACAAAAAGTAAAACAAACTAATTTAAAAAAATTTGGAAACGAAATAGCAATTCAATCAGATATTATACAATCTAAAATTAAACAAAATAATCTTGAAAAATATGGTGTAAAATATAGTATAGCATCTAATGAAGTACAAGAAAAAATTCGTACTACAAATTTGAAAAGATATAATTATGAATATCCATTTCAATCTGAAGAATTAAGAAAAATTATGGAAGAAAATAGAAAAAAGACGAATCTTAAAAAATATGGTACAGAAAACATTAGTCAAGTTAAAGAATTTAAAGAAAAAGCAAAAAATACATGTTTGAAGAAATATGGTGTACCATATAATTGTATGACTGAAAATTGTTTAGAAGTAGGACATAGTACTATATCTAAAATAAATTTGGCTTTTAAAAATAAATTAGATAAATTAAATATTCAAAATAAACTAGAATTTCATATTGATAAATGGAGTTATGATTTTTTATGTAATGATAAGTTTTTAATTGAAATTAATCCTAGCTATACACATAATTCATCTAATACTAAAAAACGATTGGAATTTATGAAGCCAAAAGATAAATACTATCATTTTAACAAAACTAAATTAGCTTATGAAAATGGTTATCAGTGTATTCATATATGGGATTGGGATGATAAAGAAAAAATTTTAAATATACTTGTTGATAAAAAGAAAATATATGCTAGAAAATTAATATTAAAAAATGTATCAAATGAAGAATGTAATGAGTTTTTAAATTCATATCATTTACAAAATACATGTAAAGGACAAACTATTAGATTAGGTTTATATAAAGATAATGAATTGATACAATTAATGACATTTGGAAAAGCGAGATATACAAAAAATTATGAATATGAATTATTAAGATTATGTACAAAAGCAGAATATAAAGTTATCGGAGGAGCAGAAAAATTATTTAAACATTTTTTAATTATATATAATCCAAAATCTATAATTTCTTATTGTGATAATTCAAAATTTTCAGGAGAAGTATACAAAAGATTAAATATGAATTTGAAAGATTATGGAACACCAAGAAAGCATTGGTATCATATAGAAAAAAATAAACATATTACAGAAGCACTTTTACTTCAAAGAGGTTATTCACAATTACACGGTGATAAAGAACATATAAAAGGTGAAAATAATGAAAAACTGATGTTAGAAGCAGGATATGTAGAAATATATGATTCTGGTCAAAGTACATATGTTTGGCATAAAAACTAAAAGGTTTTACATTTCTATATAAATGATATATATTTAATTAAGTATTAAATAGTGGCAAATATAATATGAATAGAATATATAATCTTGTACGTGATGATTTTAATTTAAATGATAGTAGTATTTTGTGTAGGCAAAGTACTTTATTTTGTATCTTAGAAGAAATAGCTACTAATGATTATTTTTCTGCTAAAGAATTTTTTATTAAACCTCAGGATGGTTATTATGGAAGTCGTGTCACATTAAGAAGAGAATCATGGGGTTATAAAATAGCAATAAAGCATAGTACTTTACCAGAAGATCCAACACAAACGTATAGACTTTATATGACTAGAAAAGAAATCGTAGAATTATATACATATTTTAAGTTATTTAATTTAAAAGTTATTAATCTTATTAATCATATTCATATTAATACTAGAGAGGCATATTTTTAATGAAAAATTTAAGAGAAATTGCTAATGATATAGCTGATAATCTAGGCATTTTAAGACCGACAGATAAACTTTTAAACAAAAATAGTTTATGGTATGATGTTTTATATAATACTTTAAAAACTTTAAATAAAGAATTTTCTGAAGAACTTGAATATTCTGAAACTATTGTTTTTGATAGTGAAACTTTTGAAGAAAAATGTATATTAGAAAAAGAAACAGATTATCCAGTTTTTGATGAATATTTATGTTTTTTATGTGGAATATATTTTTATTTACGTTATACAGCTCAGCCTTATGCTAAAGCTTGGGCTGAATATAATAATGAATTAGAAAAAAGAAAAGGTCCAAAAAAGCTTTGCTTGCAAGAAAATCATCTCTATAAGCATGGTACTAAACTTTATTATGTTTCAGAATGGACATCTGGTAATGAAAAGGAGCTTGATGTTGAGGTATTTGAACAATGTAAGAAACCAAATGAAAATATTTATGAAGATACATTGTTTGATGATGATGTACAAATTAAAAGTGTTGAAGATTTTGAAAAATATATTGGAGACAGAAAGCTTGTTGATTTAGGTTTACTTGAAAATACAGTATATAAATTCAAAGAGGTTCCAGGATTTGGACGTTGTACAAATAAAGTGCTTGTATATACATGTAGTTATGATAAAGATGATCTATGGAGAGCAAAATTAGAAAAACAAGAAATGCTTGAAATATTAGAAAAATGTAAACCTTTAATTACATCATATATTCAAGAGCTTTATTCAAAAAATGATGTGAATTATAAAGATTGGGAAAACGTACTTAAGGAGATAAATAAATGGATAAAAAAATAAATGTATGGATGTCTCCAAAGTGTGGTGAAAATTGTTCAATATCAATTAATAATAGTATATTGTTTACATTATATGATCCTAAAGAAATGTTTTTAATTAATTTAGCTAATATAATTGAAATGAAAAATAATAATAAAGAACAAGAAATTAAAGATAATACAATAATTACTCTTCAAAATATTAAAGATGATATACAAATAAAATATTGGTTATTAAATGAAGATAACAATATAGCAACAGCTTTTGTTGAAATGGTAATTAAACAAAAAAATTATAATGAACTTTATGATATGTATAGTTTATTTAAAATGAATAAAAATTATATAAATAAATATATAAATATTATAGAATCTGATAATTTTAAATATAATGAATTAAGACGGTTATTTCAAAATGGATGTCTTATTTTAAATTGAGTTCTATGAAAAGTTAGTTAAGTTAAGGGTGATAAAATGACAGAACAAGAAGAAATTGAAGAAAAAATTAAACAAACAGCTATTAGAAATAATTTTGATTTATCTGATAATTTACATAAAATTGCTAAAGGTAAATTAATGTTTTTTGGAACAAAAATGTGGATGAAATGTCCATGTGATCCAGATAGTGATAGAGCTTGTATAAGTAAACATTGTAAACAAGATATTGAAAATGATGGTATTTGTCATTGTCAGTTATATAAAAAAAGATAACTGATTAGAGTGTTATTTTTTATAAATGGAAAAATAATTCAGTAGAATATTTTTATTACTTTTATTCTATATAATACTTTTAATTATAAAAAGGAAATTAAAATGGCTAAAAAAATAGAAAAAAAAGTTCAAAAGGAAAATTCTCGTGTAACTTCAGCATTATCATTACTTCGTAAAAAATTTGGTGATGATGCAGCAATGACTTTTAATGACATAGGTGTTACAAAAGTAGATGTAATTCCTTCTGGTTCTTTAAAATTAGACAAGATATTAGGAATTGGTGGATGGCCACGTGGCAGAGTTACGCTTTTATGGGGTGATTATAGTTCTGGTAAATCAACGATATGTTTACAAGCCGTAGCTAATGCACAAAAAGAAAATTTAGTTTGTGCTTATGTTGATATGGAACATGCTTTAGATCCTATTTATGCTGAAGCACTAGGTTGTGATATGTCTGAATTAATTTTACTTCAACCAGATGGTGGTGAACAAGCACTAGAAGCTATTAAATTATTAGCACAAGAAAAAGCAGCTGATTTAATTATTCTTGATTCAATTGTTGCATGTGTACCAGCAAGTGAATTAGATGGTGAATTATCTGATATGAATATTGGACGTCAAGCAAAGTTATTTAGTTCATTTTTTAAACAAGTTACTCCAGCACTTGAAATAGCAAATTGTGCTTTAATTTGTACAAATCAAGTTCGCCAAGCTCCAGGTAAATATGGAGATGCATCTGTTTTACCTTGTGGAGAAGCTCAAAAATTCTTTGCTTCTATTATTTGCCGTACTCGTAGACAACAATCTCAAAAAGAAGAAAGTAAAGAAGGTGATATTATTGCAAATCAAATTAGTGTAACTACAGAAAAGAATAAATTGGCCCCTCCATTCAGAAAAGCAGAATTAATGATTTATTATGGTAAAGGTTTTTCAGCAGATAATGAAATGTTAGATTTAGCTGTAGAATTTGGTATATTAACAAAAGCTGGAGCATTTTATAAATATAAAGGAGAAACTATTGGACAAGGATCTGCTAAAACTAAAATTTGGTTAGAAGAACATAAAGATATTAAAAATAATATAATGGAACAAGTTAAAGAAATTCTTATGAAGCCTAATAATGAAAAAATGATTTTAGAAAAAGAAGCAGAGTCAGAGTTAAATTATGATCCGGATACAGGTGAAATAATAGAATAAGGAGAAATAAAATGCTAGAATTTTTAAAAAAATTGTTAAGAATTGGCGAAAAATGTTATTGTGAAGGTATATGTCATTGTAAAAAGATTACATGTGATGGTCCAGATTTAGAAGAAGATTTTGATGAAACAATTACACGTAAAGATTATAAAATTACTATACCTTATAGTATAAATGCAGAATTAAAAAAAGAAGGTATTTCGATTTCAGCTACAAAATATAATGGAAAACCTTCGTGTGTACAAATGTTTAAAGTAGTTGATGGAAAAGTAAAATACATCGGTACATTAAAAACATATATGAACGTTAAATCTTTTAAAGATAACAACGTTTGTAATTTTAGTCGTGAAAACTTAATTTATAAAGAAAAGGAAAATTAAAATGACAGAACAAGTAGATGTTGAAGTCGGTGGTTTAAATACTGAAAGATTAAAATCTATTATTGAACGTATAGAAAATGTAGATAATGAGATTAATGCATTAAAAGAAGATAGAAAAGGTATAATGCTTGAAGCAAAATCTGCAGGTTTTGATACAAAAGCTATTACCCATGTTATTAAACAAAGAAAAAAGAATAAAGCACAGCGAGATGAAGAGGAATTAGTTTTCGAAACCTATGAAAGAGCTGTTGGTTTATAATACATTATAAATGGAAAAATAATTTAAATAATTTAGTAGAATCCATATAAAGTATGGATTCTATTTTTATATTTAAGTTAAAGGAGTCAATTTAATGGAAAATATTATAAAGAATAGAAGTAAAGATGAATATATTTGTACACTTGGTCCAAAATTATTATTAATTGCACTTAAACCTTTAGATAATGATAAAAAAGAAATATTTGATTCAATACAAGGTATTGAATATTTGAGTAATTGTTTCAAAAGTAAGTTTAAATCCGCAGAAACTCATGTTACATATTTATTAGATACTGATTCTAATTCTAATTTATTTCAAAATGGTTTTTATGATATATTCAATTATTACAATAAAAAAGGTACTTTTGATCCTAAACAATTTATGATAGGATTTATAGGTCAAAAGTCTTTTGATGAATTCAAATATAAGTCTGACTCCCTTGTATTTGATGGGGTATATAGTGTAGGGCTTCGTGAAATTACTTCAAGCATAAGAATTTATATATCTGGAATTAATGGAAATAAAGATTTTTATGCTCCCTACATTATATTACCTGATGTAACTGAAGATTTTTCTAAAACTAATGTTTTATTAGATAATACAAAAATAGCCCAATCTATAACTACTTCACCATATAGTACAACAAAAGAAGTAATTGATCATTTTAAATTATTAATTGAAAAATATAATGCAGGTGATATAAAAGGGTTTAGATTTAATTCAAAAATAAATTTTGATTTACCTAAACCGAAAACCGAATATTTCAAAGTATATGATTATGGTACAACACATGAATTAGTTTATTGTCCTTCTGATATTATTTGTGAAAATGATACTTTAGAATTAAAAAATGAATTTAAAAAAAGTTTAATTGAATTATTTAAAACTGTACCAATTTGTGGAGATGATATAGAAAAAACACTTAGTTTATATAAATTTCCTGGACATGAACAAATAAAAATTGTTGAAGAAAAAGATATTATTCCTGATCCATATGAAATTATATTAGATAGACCTTATTTTAAAATCGTAGGAAGCAGAAATGGTACTCCTTCTAATTGGTATACTAAATGGAGAAATGAAGTATTCTATGGCTTAAATTTAGACAAAAAAACAATAAAGCGCGAAGGATATGACGATAGTTTAAAATATGAATGGATTTATGATATAGAGGTTTTTAAAAATGATTGGCTGTTTGTTGCAAAATCAATAGATGGCGAAAGTAAAGTTGTTTGCTGGAATGATCCTATAAATTTAGCTAAATGGATTAAAAATAAAATTTTGATTGGTTTTAATAATGCTGGATATGATGATGCTGTTATTCATCATGCATTAGTTTATCCATATGCTGTAAAGGGTGCTTTAACAGTTAAAGAATTTTCTGATTTAATGATTTATGATGAATTAGATAATGTAAAAAGACGTCCTGAAATAAGAGAAGAATTTAAAAATCAAAGATTAGTTTTTGATCCTCCATTTTTGTCATGGGATTTAAGTTTTCATATGCCATTTGATATTAGACGTAATTCATTAAAAAAACTTACAATGTCTATACTCAATAAACGGAATTATGATTCAAATGTACCATTTGATACTCCTAGACCACTAACTAAAGAAGAGCGTAAAGAAGTAGAAAAGTATTGCGAAATGGACGTTGATAACACTCGTGATTTATTTTTACCAGATCCAGAAGATGTTAAGAAAAAAGAAGAAAATCCAAAATATAAAATGAGAGAATTTGCAAGAGATTCTTATGATATTAAATGGAATTTGATTGTTGAATATAAAATGACTGCAAAAACTCTTATTACAAAATCTTCATCTTTTGCTGGAAAAGTGTTATGTGGAGAAGACGCTAAACCAAATCTTCAAAATACCTTTAAGCTAGTAGATGGCAAAAGACAATATTATCTTATTCCAGAAATGGCATATAAAGAATTAGAAGGAACACCTGTTTTAAATTTTTATATTAAACATCAAAGTAATCCAGATTATATAAAAGAAAAATTTGAATATTATATGGGAGGAAATGATGAAAGTCATAAATATCAATTTGGTTTTGGTGGACTTCATCAAGCTTTAGTTAATTTTGGATCTACTAATCTTTGTAATTTTGATGTAGCTAGCTTATATCCATCATTACTTATTCAATATAATCTAATGTCACGAGGTGCAGAAAAAAATCCAGATTCTTATAAAGAAGTGTATCATACACGTATAGCAGCTAAACATGAAGGTAAAACATTATTAAATCTTGGTTTAAAATTAGTATTAAATGGTGCTATAGGAGCAATGTTAAGTAACTATAATCCATTATATGATACTTGGTCTAATTCGAGCATTTGTGTACATGGACAATTACTTTTATTTATTCTTTGCAAGCGTCTTTATGAAGCAGGATTTAATATTGTTCAAACTAATACAGATGGTATTATGGTAGAGCGTAGAGAAGATATAGACTTTATGCCAATTTGTAAAAAATGGGAAGAAGAAACAAGACTTGTTCTCGAATATGATGACATTGCGATTTTACAACAAAATAATGTTAACAACTATTATTGTCAATTTACAAATGGAAAGGTTAAGTCTAAAGGTTTTTATTTATCAAATGAAAAATATGGTAAAGCAACAAGTATTATTCTTTGTAATATGGTAACAGGTAAACCATTATTAGAAGGAACAGAACCTAGAGACTATGTAATTTATAAACGTCATAGTATTGGTGAAATTTATGATGGAAAAACTAATCAAAAATTAGAAGGTCGTAGTTTAGCATTTGTTGTTGGTTATCCAGAAGATTCTAGAACACAATCTTATTATAGTCGTAGTCGTAATGAAAGAGAAGTAGTTAAAAAAGATGAAAATGGAAAAGCTATAGTAGATGAAAATGGAAATAATGTAATGGAAACAATAAATAGTATTTCTAAAATTAATGGTTTTACTGAACATATGCTTTTGGTAGATGATACAAATACATTAACTTTTGATGAAATTAACACAAAAGAATATATAAATTTTGCTAAAAACTTACTTG
>Ga0247609_10000024_pt1 | contig 222112 bp, 160 predicted proteins | sample 172DNAGHGlowgp2_FD_193487 | JGI IMG/M metagenome (GOLD analysis project Ga0247609, IMG submission 193487) | Sheep rumen microbial communities from Palmerston North, Manawatu-Wanganui, New Zealand - 1728 DNA GHGlow gp2 | ecosystem: Host-associated > Mammals > Digestive system > Stomach > Rumen...
TCCGTGGTCGAATCCGTTTACCGTTGATATGAAGGCGGGCGAAAAACACGATTTCAAGTTGGAATGGAAAACCGAAGGCGGCTTTCTTGGTTTGACGCACCTTTCGCCATATCCTGACCAAAATAAACTCACGCTTTCATCGGAGGCAGCCGACGAAATTGACTACTATTTTGTGTATGGCGAAAATCCGAAGGATTATAGAACCAGAATCGAAGACCAGTTTCTGACTCCTGCCGACAAAGTAATTGCTGGCTATCGTCAACTGACGGGCAAGGCGCCGATTGTACCAAAATGGGCAATGGGATTCTGGCAAAGCCGTCAACGCTATCAAACAGCCGACGAGATTCTCAGTACGGTGAAAACCTTCCGTGACAAGCATATCCCTCTCGACAACATCGTGCTTGACTGGCATTATTGGCCAACCGACGGCTGGGGCACGCAAACATTTGATTCAGTGCGTTTTGCCGACCCTAAGGGAATGGTCGATTCGTTGCACAATGCCTACAATGCACACATTATGATTTCGGTGTGGCCTAAGTTCTATGCCCATACCGACAACTACAAGAAAATGAACGAGAAAGGGTATATTCTCACCCACAATGTGGATATGAACCGTCTTGACTGGGTTTGGCCGGGCTTTAAAAACGGTTGGTACGACGTGTACAATCCCGGAGCCCGCGATATGTTCTGGAATATGGTGAAAGGCATCTACGATTTGGGCTTCGACGCGTGGTGGCTCGATGCGACCGAACCCGATATGCACTCCAATATTTCCGTTGGCGACCGCAAATGCGACCTTACACCAAATGCCATGGGTAACGGCGAACGGATGTTCAATCCGTATGCAACTTATCAGGCAAAGGGAATCTACGAAAACCAACGTAAGGAAACTGACCAAAAACGTGTGTTCATCCTCACCCGTTCGGCGTTTGCCGGCTTGCAACACTATGGTGCTGCAAACTGGAGCGGTGACATTGTTGCCCGTTGGAGCGATTTGAAAGACCAAATTGGTCATGGTGTGAATTTCTCAATGTCGGGAATTCCGTATTGGACAATGGATATTGGCGGTTTCTCGGTAGAATCTCGTTACAATAGCAAGCCGATAAATACTCAAGAAGGCATTGAAAATCAAAAGGAATGGAAGGAACTACAAACCCGTTGGTACCAGTTTGGTGCGTTCTGCCCGTTGTTCCGCTCTCACGGAGAATATCCGTACCGCGAAATTTTCAATATTGCGAACGAAAACGAAGAGGCATATCAGTCGATACTTAATTATATGAAGCTTCGGTACGAACTTATGCCATACATTTATTCATTGGCGGGACATGCCTACCACTCCGATTACACAATTATGCGTGGTCTTGTGATGGACTTTTTCGACGATGCCAATGTGTTGAACATCAACGACCAGTATATGTTTGGACCATCATTCTTGGTTTGTCCTGTTTCGGAATACAAGGCACGTTCGCGTAAGGTTTATCTGCCGAAATGCGAGGGTTGGTACAGACTTAATGCGTTCTCGATAGGGAAATGTGGAGACTGGGCAGGAGATTTCTACGAAGGTGGTCAGGAAATCGATGTAAATGCACCATTAATGTTTATGCCGGTATTTGTAAAAGCAGGTTCCATTATTCCTAAGGGCAAGCAAATGGAATACACCGACCAATATCCCGACGACGAACTCTTCATCGACGTATATTCAGGAGCAAACGGCTCGTTTGAACTCTATTCCGACGAAGGCACGAATTATAACTACGAAAAAGGCGAATACAGCATAATTCCAATGGATTATGACGATGAGGCGAAAACCCTTACGCTCCTTGACCGTCGTGGTTCGTACAAAGGCATGCCTGAAAGCGTAAAAATCACTGTCACATACATTCCAAAAGAATTGACACAACGTACGTACTGCTCGGGAACTTACACAGGCAAAAAACTTGTGCTTAAGTTGAATGAACGCAAGGATGAGGATGTGATTAAGATGGAAGAGTAAAAATTGAGAGTTGATAATTGACAATTGTTTTGTGTAGGGATGCACCGCGTGCATCCAAATTTGAATATTAAAAATAATTAACTTGTCGAAACCATCCCCAAACCTCAAGAAAGGCAATTCAAACGGATTGCCTTTTTTCATGCTTTATTTGCGCCACAAAAAGTGCAATTACTCGTCATGAAGATTTTAATCCTTTTTTGCCAAAAGATATGATGATAAAAAAATGGCAGCCCGTTTGGGTTGCCATTTTTCTTATTCAGCAGGTTTGAATTCATCTTTTCCCACACCGCAAAGGGGACAAACCCAATCCGCAGGAAGGTCTTCGAATGCTGTTCCAGGCGCAATGCCATTATCTGGGTCACCAACTTCAGGGTCGTATTCGTACCCACATGTTTCACAAACGTATTTTTTCATTTCTCTAAAAATTTAATTATACAATATGTTATTTCAGTCGCAATATACCGTTTTCTTTTCACAAATCCATTTTCTTATCAATATTATTGTAAATAACATTCAGAAAAAATCTAAAAACTTTGGTTTTTTGCATACCTTTGCGGTCTAAAAATTGAAAATTATAAAGAATATTGACTTATGAGTCTAATTAACAGCATAATACGTAAAATTTTCGGTGGTACTAAATCGGAAAAAGATATAAAAGAGATTCTGCCGTTGGTTGCAAAAATCAACGAAATTGAAGCAAAATTGAATGCGGGAACAACCGACGAACTTCGTGAGGCAACAAAAAAACTGCAACAGAAAATTGCCGATGCCATAAAACCGCAAAACGATAAAATAGCGGAATTGCAGGCAAAATTGGAAGACGAAGACATTACTTCGGTTGAAGAACGCGAAGCGTTGTATGATACTATCGACGAGTTAAAAAAAGAGACTGACGAGGTTATTGCAAAAACGCTCGATGAAATTCTTCCCGATGCGTTTGCCATTGTAAAAAATACGGCTCGCCGCTTTGCCACAAACAAATCTGTGGAAGCAACCGCCACCGACTACGACCGTGATTTGGCAGCTATTTGCCCGAACATTACAATCGAAGGCGACAAAGCCATTTGGAGCAACACGTGGATTGCCGGCGGGAACCCTGTCACGTGGGATATGATTCACTACGACGTGCAGCTTATTGGTGGTACGATTCTGCATCAAGGGAAAATCGCGGAAATGGCTACTGGTGAAGGTAAAACGCTTGTGGCAACCTTGCCTGTGTTCCTCAACGCACTTGCTGGCCGTGGCGTACACGTGGTTACCGTCAACGATTATTTGGCAAAACGTGACTCGGAATGGATGGGACCTATTTACCAATTCCACGGCTTGAAAGTTGACTGCATCGACAAACACGAGCCAAACTCCGAAGCCCGCCGCCGTGCATACCAAGCCGACATCACCTACGGAACCAACAACGAATTTGGTTTCGATTATCTTCGCGACAATATGGCAATCCGCCCCGACGAACTTGTGCAGCGCGAACACAACTACGCAATTGTCGATGAAGTCGATTCTGTGTTGATTGACGATGCACGTACCCCGTTGATTATTTCCGGACCTGTTGCAAAAAAAAGCAACGGTGATGAACTGTTCGAAGAATACCGTCCCCGTGTGGAACGGTTGTATAACGCACAAAAGGCGTTATTTAACAAAACTTTTGCAGAAGCGAAATCCTTGATCGGCTCGTCCGACAAAAAAGAAGCCGAAGAAGGCGCAAAATTATTGTACCGCGCCTACAAAGCGTTGCCAAAAACAAATTCGTTGATTAAATTCCTGAGCGAACAAGGTATGAAAACCTTGCTCAACAAGACGGAAAACATCTATATGGCTGAAAATAACAAATATATGCCTATCATTACCGATGAGCTGTATTTCGTTATTGACGAAAAGAACAACATTATAGAATTGACGGAAAAAGGTATCGACTTCCTTTCGTCGGACTTGGAAGACAAGAATTTCTTCGTGTTGCCCGATATTGGCGACAAAATTGCCGACATCGAAAAATCTGACAAAACCCCTGAAGAAAAACTTGTTGCCAAAGATGAATTGGTACAAGATTATGCAATAAAATCGGAACGTGTCCACACAATTAACCAATTGCTGAAAGCATACGCATTGTTTTTCATCGACCAGGAATATGTGGTGATGGACAATCAGGTTAAAATCGTTGACGAACAAACTGGCCGTATTATGGAAGGCCGCCGTTACTCCGACGGTTTGCACCAAGCCATTGAGGCAAAGGAACGGGTGAAAGTGGAAGCGGCTACGCAAACACACGCCACAATCACATTGCAGAACTATTTCCGTATGTATAAGAAACTTGCAGGTATGACAGGTACTGCCGTTACCGAAGCGAAGGAATTCTGGGACATCTACAAAATGGAAGTCGTAGTGGCTCCGACTAATAAGCCTGTTATCCGTAAGGATTACGATGATTTAATTTATAAAACACGACGCGAAAAATACAATGCGGTAATCGACCACATTGAAGAATTGATTAAAGAAGGGCGCCCTGTATTGGTTGGTACGACTTCGGTGGAAATCTCCGAATTATTGTCGAGAATGCTTTCGCGCCGAAAATTGCCCCACACTGTTTTGAATGCGAAATTGCACCAAAAAGAAGCAGAGATTGTTGCGATGGCCGGGCAACCGGGACACATTACCATTGCGACCAACATGGCTGGCCGTGGTACGGATATTAAACTGACCGACGATGTGAAAGCCGCTGGCGGTTTGGCTATCATTGGTACGGAACGTCACGATTCCCGCCGTGTTGACCGTCAGTTGCGAGGCCGTTCAGGTCGTCAAGGTGACCCCGGAAGTTCGCAGTTCTTCGTTTCGTTGGAAGATGATTTGATGCGTAAATTCGGCTCGGAACGTATAGCCGGAATTATGGACAGAATGGGATTGGAAGAAGGCGAAGTTATCCAACATTCCATGATTTCAAAGTCAATTGAACGCGCACAACAAAAAGTTGAGGAAAATTTCTTCGGCATCCGTAAACGGTTGTTGGAATACGACGATGTGATGAACTCACAACGTGAGGTTGTTTACACCAAACGCCGCCACGCCCTATTCGGAGACCGAATCGGCATTGATTTCGCCAATATGATGTATGACGTGTGCCTCAGCGTAGTTTCGAACGCACACGGAAACATTGATTTTGAGGAATTTAAGTTTGAATTGCTGAGAGTCCTTTCGCTCGAATGTCCAATCAGCGAACAGGATTATTTGCACATGTCGCAGGAAGAAATTGTGGACAAAATCTACAATGCGCTCCTTGAAATTTACAACAACCGCGTGCAAGCTATTGCAATGCAGGCTAACCCAGTGATACAGAAGGTGTTTACCGAACAAGGCGCAAACTTCAAAAACATAGTCGTTCCAATTTCCGATGGACGAAGAGTATTCAACGTTGTCACCAGTTTGGAGAAAGCTGCGAAAACAGAAGGACGCGAACTGGTTCGTTCATTCTTGAAAACAATTATTTTGATAAGCATCGACGAGGCTTGGAAAGAGCATTTGCGCGAATTGGACGACTTGAAACAATCGGTGCAAAATGCTTCGTACGAACACAAAGATCCTCTTTTGATTTACAAATTTGAATCGTTCGATTTGTTCCAGGCTATGTTGGAAAAAGTCAACAAAGAAGTGGTTTCGTGCGTATTGAAAGCACACATTCCTGTCCGTGCCGAAGCGCAGGAAGCACAGGAACGCCGCCGTTCGTCGATGAGCAACATGCAGACACGCAAAGACGACGTTTCGCAGGCGAATCCGAACAATATGCAGGACACACGAGAAAAACAAAAGCAAATGCCTGTGCATAACGGACTGAAAATAGGACGAAACGACCCTTGTCCTTGCGGAAGCGGTAAAAAATACAAAAACTGCCACGGTCGCAGCGGTGCCGAAAGTTTGGAATAATGAACATACGCGAAGTTCCCGAAACAAGCCATTGCATTGAAATTGGCATGATTACCCGTCCTCACGGAAAGGACGGCGAAGTGCTTGTTTCTGCAAAAAACATTGACTATGAGGATTTTCGGGAGCTAAAATATGTGTTTTTCCGTCTGCAGGAACGAATGGTTCCGTTTTTCATAGACTCGGTTACAATAAAGAGCAATTCTCTGTTCGTGAAATTCGAAGACATTTCCACAATGGAAAAAGCAGAACAATACTGCTCTACCCGACTCTACATAGAAAATGACGGAGATTCCGAAAATGAAGAATCCGACGATGACCTTATTGGTTTCACCGTGATTGACAACGCCACACATCAGGAAATTGGAAAAATACACGAAATCATTGCGTATTCAATGAATGTGGTGCTCGATGTGACCCGCGCCGACGGGACATCAGTCCTTCTCCCCTATGCTGAAGACTTGCTGGTTGACCTCAACGAAGAACACCAAACCATAACCCTACGTATTCCCGAAGGATTGCTGGAATAGCATTAGCAATGTTCTACCCGTTGTGCATTATTATTAATAACAAAAATTAACCACAAATTATTCCACCATTTCTGTTACTTTCTGTCTTCAACGACAGAAAGTAATCTGTTCGGGCGGATTTTTTGTTCGGCTGGATTTGCAATCCGACCGCAACGAATATCAGCATTTTCAGTGCGGCAAAAAAGTCGCTTTTTCAAGTTTAGAAACCGATTAACGGCTTGTGACTCGGATTATAAAAATAGGACTTTTTGGGAATTGATTCCCGAAAAGTTATAACTTTTTAGGAATTGATTCCAAAAAAGTTATATATTTGAGGCATAAATTGCTGATTATGATAAAAAGATTATTACAAGATGTTGTTGAAAAGCGACTTTTTTCGGGAAAGGCATTGTTGTTGTTAGGTGCGCGACAAGTGGGAAAAACAACGTTGCTGAATGATTTGGTTTCAAAAAGTAACGAATGTTTATGGTTGAACGGTGATGAACTGGACGTTCAAAAAATGTTTGAGAATGCTTCGGTTGACGGATTGAAAAAACAATTCGGACAGAATAAAATTGTTGTCATTGATGAAGCTCAGAGGATAAAAGACATTGGATTGCGGATGAAACTTATAACCGACCAAATAAAAGACGTTCAACTTATAGCAACGGGTAGTTCTGCCTTTGATTTGGCGAACAATGTAAACGAACCTTTGACAGGGCGGAAATGGCAGTATCAAATGTTTCCACTCTCGTTTGCGGAAATGGTTCAACATCACGGACTTATAACGGAAAAACGGCTCTTGCCCCAACGTCTTGTGTATGGCTACTATCCTGAAGTGGTAACGAGCAATGGTGACGAAAAAATGGTGCTGAAACAACTGACCGATGCATATCTTTATAAAGACATCCTTGCGTGGGAGAATATAAAACACCCCGATAAACTTCATACGCTTTTGAGGGCTTTAGCTTATCAAATAGGGTCGCAGGTTTCGTTCAACGAGTTGGGCGAACTATGTTCTATGGATGCAAAAACAGTTGAACGATACGTAACATTGTTGGAACAATGCTATATAATATTTCGTCTGCCGTCGTTCGCTAGGAATCTGCGTAATGAATTAAAAACAAGCCGTAAAATCTATTTTTATGACACGGGTATCAGAAATGCATTGATAGCAGACTTCAACTTACCCGAAATGCGGCAAGATATAGGACATTTGTGGGAGAATTTTGTGATTGCCGAACGAATGAAGTACCTCGCATATAACGAAATGTGGGTGAATAGTTATTTCTGGAGAACCAAGCAGCAACAAGAAATTGATTATTTAGAAGAATCGAACGGAAAACTTCTTGCCTGCGAAATCAAGTGGAATGCAAAAACTAAAGCGAAATTGCCCAAAACATTTTCCGAGAACTACACCAACTCTGATTTTATTGTTGTTACTCCCGATACTGTGGATGATTTCCTCCTGTGATTTATCTGTTCGGTCGGATTTGTAATCCGACCGCAACGAATATCATTTTTTTTGTTACTTTCTGTCTTCAGCGACAGATATAGCATATTTATTCTGTTCCATTTCTTTCGGCGGCGAAAGAAACGGAACCCAAAGAAAGGCCGCCGACGGACCCGCTCGGCTAAAAATCAATGTCGTTCACTAAAGGCGTTGAAGTGCCACGCTGTCGTTAGACAACCCGTAGCGTACCAAGGCACCAACGCCTTTTTAACGTTCTCTCCATTGATTTTTTTAACGCCGCCCGGCTCAGTCGGAGTGTCGTGCTGACAAATGTTTTCGTTTAGTGGAACAAAGGCGGCTGGATTACAAATCCAGACGAACTGGACACTTTTGTATATTTCTATTTCTTTGTTCATTATTTTCTTTGTTTTGTTAGTGGCATTCTTGCATTTTTTGCTTTATTTTGTATAGTTTGTTATCTTTATCTATATATAAAAATACAATGGCTGAGTTGAAACCCGAGGAACTTGCACGGATTGACATTGACAGAATGCTTGAAAAGGCAGGATGGACTATTGTCAACAGAGATGGCTATGCACCTAATATGCAAGCCGTTGCAGTTCGCGAAGGTTTGATGATTGGGAACAAGGAAGCTGATTATTTGTTGTTTCTCGAAGGTAAAGCCATTGGTGTCTTAGAGGCGAAGAAACGTGGAGTAAATTTGAAAAATGTTGCCGCTGAACAAGCAGAAAGATATACTCGTTTATGTCCAAGTTGGTGTAAATCGTGGTTCGAGGATTTGCCGATTGTGGTTTTGTCAAATGGTGACAGTATTTGTTGGCGTAATATGCACGAAATGAAATCCGACTATGTGTATATCAATGGAATGCTTACGCCTAAAGACATAAAAGAAGCCGTTTTGCCCAACGAATTTTTTGTGGCTCTACCAACACTCCGAAAGGATTTCTTGCGGGACTGCCAGTTTGATGCCATTAGCAAGATTGAAGAGCACTTTAGAGAGGGACACAATCGGGTTTTGGTGGAAATGGCGACAGGTGCGGGAAAAACTTTCACGGCTTGTACCGTTGCTTACCGTATGCTGAACTATACGCCAATGAAGCGCATTTTGTTTTTGGTTGACCGTAATAATTTGGGACGGCAAGCGGAAATTGCGTTTGGCAGATATACAAATACAGAAAAAGGAGAAACATTTTCTAATATTTTCGGAGTGCAACGACTTCGTTCAGAGGGAATTGCCGACGAAAGCAATGTGGTAATTTCCACAATTCAAAAGTTGTTCGCTGAAATAACAGGGTTGGATTATCAAGACGAAGAAGATGCGGAAAGTGATTTTGACGAAGATACAAGTGAAGAAGTACACATTTCGGGAAATACCCGATTGCCAAAGGATTTTTTCGACTTAATCATTATTGACGAGTGCCACCGTTCCATTTACGGAAAATGGAAAGAAGTTCTCAATTATTTTGAAACAGCTCGGATGATTGGCTTAACTGCTACGCCTGGCGAAGAAACCCATGCTTTCTTTCCTCATTTGGCTTCTCGTTATTCCTATGAGGATTCGGTTGCGGAAGACGTCAATGTGGGATTCCGTGTTTATAGAATAAAAACTCAAACAACCGAAAACGGCGGCGTAATACAACAAGGTGAATCGGTTACTACAATTACAAACCGCACAGGCGCAACTGAAGAAACAATAAACAAGGCAACAAAAAAATTCGAGAAAAACGATTTGAACCGAAGTGTTATCAGTCCTGCTCAAATACGAACTGTTCTCGAAAGCTACCGTGACGCGATTTACACGCAATTGTATAATGAACCGCAACGTGAACCGTTGATGGAATATATCCCAAAAACTTTGATTTTTGCGCTTAATGAACGGCACGCAAAAAGCATTGTGGATATAGCACGCGAGGTTTTTCCGAATCAAGATGAACGATTTGTCCAGCAAATTACATATTCTTCGGGCAACAGCGACCAACTCATTCGGGAATTCAACAACGAAAAGGCGTTCCGTATTGCCGTGACAGTAACATTGGTAGCCACGGGAACCGACGTTCCGCCACTGGAAGTTGTGTTGTTTATGCGCGACGTGAATTCGCAACAATTATACTTGCAAATGCGTGGTCGTGGTTGCAGAACCATTGACGATGAAAAATTAAGAATCGTAACCCCCAACGCCATAAGCAAGGATTTGTTTTATGTGGTTGATGCCGTTGGCGTTACGGAACACGAAAAAAGTCTGACTGGCGGCGGTGAAGGCGGTGGTCCTTCTATTTCGTTGGCGGCTCTTTTGGAACGTGTTTCGCACGGATTTGTTCCCGACAATTATTTGATTGACTTGGCAAACCGATTGTCACGCATCAATGCAAAATCAACGGATGAGCAACGTGACCAATTCTCTATATTGGCTCACGGTTACACTATGCAGTCTATTGCCAAGACATTGTTCGACGCTGTTGAAAATCCGTTTGCACCGCTTCCGCCGTTTGTGGAGAATGGCAATAATCCCGAACGTGAGAAATTGGTGGAATGTTTGGCAAACAATCCGCAGGCACGTGATTATTTGATTACGCTCAACGCTGGTTTCATAACAGTTTTGAATCCTGGCGAGGACGTTTGCACATATTCGGGATTTTCGCTTGACGATGCTCGGAAAATCACTTCGGCATTCGAACAATATGTAGAGGAACAAAAGGACTCGATAGAAGCGTTGCGCATCATTCGGCAGAACAAGGGGAAAATTACCTACGAAATGCTCAAAGATTTGCAAAGCAAACTGCTTGCCCATAATTCCAATTTCTCTTGCTCAATTCTGTGGAAAAACTACGCAATTCTTAATCCCAACGCAGTTACAACGTTTAGCGACGAAACCGAAAAGGATTTGCTCACAAATCTTATTCAACTGGTTCGCTACGCCTACAAACAATGCGAACAACTTGAAACACTCTGGCATTCGGGGAAACGATATTTCAACCTGTGGTGCGGGCAAGTTCAGCGAAACCTAACCGCCGAACAGACCGAGATAATGAACCATATTGCGAACTACATACTTGCAAACGGATTTTGCGATTTTGCCGATGTAAGAAACAACGATACCGCTCAAGCTATGAAACTTATTACTATTTTTGGCAACAAGGAAAAAACGGAAGAGGCCTTGCTTTCGCTTTCAAATTTTATGATTTATCAAAAAGCCGCATAAACAAAACCAACTAAATATAAACAAATGGACAATACATCACTGAATAAAAAAGTCTGGAACTTAGCCACAGTCCTTTCTGCTGCTTCAATCGGGGCAAACGACTATCTTTTGCAACTTACGTATCTGCTGTTCCTAAAAATGGACTACGAAAAAGTTCAGCTTTTAGGCGACAAATCGGCAATTCCGGCAGACTGCACATGGGACAAAATCAAGGATTTGGACGGTGAAGACTTGCTGACGAAATACAACAAAATCCTTGACGTGCTGAAAGGGCAAAAGGGTTTGATTGGCACAATATTTACCGATGCACAGAACAAAATCAACAAACCTGTTTATCTGAAAAAGGTTGTTTCGCTCATCGACAAAGAAACGTGGCTTTCTGTTGACACCGACGTGAAAGGTGCCATTTACGAAAGTATGCTTGAAAAGAACGGACAGGACAAAAAATCGGGTGCGGGACAGTATTTTACGCCACGTGCGTTGATTAAGGCGATGGTTGACGTTACCCGTCCCAAGATTACCGAAACAGTGTGCGACCCTGCCTGCGGCACAGGCGGTTTTCTATTGGCGGCGTTCGATTATATGAAAGTACAGTCGAATGACAAGGAAAAACAAAAGAACTTGAAAACCAAAGGCATACACGGTGCCGATAATTATGCACTGTTGGTTACAATGGCTTCTATGAATATGTATCTGCACGGTATAGGCAGTTCGGTTTCGCCTATTAAATACCAGGATTCATTGGAAAATCCACCAGAAACATTGTACGATGTGATTCTTGCAAATCCACCGTTTGGCGACCGTCCTTCGGGTTCTGTGGCATTGAACCGTCCTGATTTTTATGCCGAATGCAACGACAACGAGATGAACTTTCTGCAACACATGATGCTCTCGCTGAAAGACGGCGGACGTGCCGCTGTTGTGCTGCCCGACGGCGTGCTGACCGACGGCACGAACGCAGGAAAAATCATACGCCGAAAATTGCTCGACGATTTCAATCTCCACACCTTGTTGCGTTTGCCACGAGGTTTGTTCTATGCAGGAATCCAGCCGAACGTGCTGTTCTTTACCCGTGGAACACGTACCGAAAACGTGTGGGTGTACGACTACCGCACCGACATTAAGCACACGCTTGTGCAGAATCCTTTGAAACGAGAGCATTTAGACGATTTTGTGAAATGCTACAATGCCGACAATATTACAAAACGTGTGGCAACCTACAGCGACGAAAATCCCGACGGCAGATGGCGGTGCTACAGCCGTGCGGAAATTCTAAAACGCGACGACCTAAGTCTCGACCTGAAATGGATAAAACCAGCAAGCAAGTTCGACGAATCGCTCACTATGGACGAAGTATTGCAAAATATTGACAATCTGAAAAACACATTAGTTACAAGCGTTGAGAATCTTAAAAAAGTGCTTGGCGAAATTTCTAAAAACGAATAACTATGGACTTCAGCACACAGCAACTTCGTCAGCAAATACTTTCGCTCGCCATTCAGGGGAAACTTGTTCCGCAGATTGCCAGCGAAGGCAACGCAAAAGACCTTCTGCAAAAAATTGAAACAGAACGCAAAAAATCCAATCCCAAATACAAACCCCTTCCTCCCGTAACCGACGAAGAAAAACCGTTTGAGATACCTGAAAGTTGGTGTTGGTGCAGATTGGGGGAAGTTGTTGATTTAATAAATGGGCGGGCTTATAAACAAGATGAATTGCTTGAACATGGGAAATATAAAGTTCTTCGCGTTGGTAATTTTTTCACAAATCAATCTTGGTATTATTCCGATTTAGAATTACCCGAAGATAAATATTGTAATAAAGGCGATTTATTATATGCATGGTCCGCATCATTTGGTCCACAAATATGGGAAGGTGAAAAAACGATATTCCATTACCATATTTGGAATGTGAAATTTGACAATAAAATAATATTCAAGAAATATCTTTTTTATTTCTTTGAATATGACAAAAGCCACATTGCTAATTCAACAACAGGTAGCACAATGATTCATGTTTCAATGGAAAATATGAAACCACGAAAATTTCCCCTACCGCCGCTTCCCGAGCAAAAGCGTATAGTAGAGAAATTGGAAGAGTTGTTGGGAGAGTTAGACACCATAGAGCAAACAAAGGAGCAGATAGAACATTATGCCGAGCAGTTGCAGGGGCAAATTTTGCAAACAGCCATTCAAGGCAAACTTGTTCCGCAAATAGCCAGCGAAGGCAACGCACAAGACCTTTTGCAAAAAATAGAAGCAGAACGCAAAAAATCCAATCCCAAATACAAACCCCTTCCGCCCGTAACCGACGAAGAAAAACCGTTCGAGATTCCTGAGAGTTGGGTGTGGGTAAGATTATCGTCTATTACGTCCTCAATTTTGTATGGGGTAAGTGAATCAGCAAAAACAAAAGGAAAATATAAATTACTCCGAATAACAGATATTCAGAATAACAAAGTTAATTGGGAAACTGTTCCTTTTACTGACTTTGAAGAATCTAAAGTTTCAAATTATATTCTTCAAAAAGATGATATATTATTTGCAAGAACAGGGGGAACCGTTGGAAAATCATATTTGGTGAACGAATGTCCTAATAACTCTATTTATGCATCCTATCTTATAAGAGTAAGATTGTTTGATGACGTTTATGCAAGATACGTGAAATTGTTTTTTGAATCACCATTCTATTGGTATCAAGTAATAGACAAGGCGAGTGGAACAGGGCAACCTAATTGTAACGGAGAAAAATTAACGAATCTCGTCCTTCCCCTTCCTCCGTTATCGGAGCAAAAGCGAATAGTGGAGAAGTTGGAAGAGTTGTTGCCATTGTGTGAAAAAATAGGGAGGTAAAGAGATGATGGTTGTTTCAATAATAGGACTATTAGGAAGCGTTGCTTCTATTATATCTTTGTTTTATCAGAAATTATCAAAGATGACAAAGTGTTTTCATATAGTTTATTTATTAATTATCTTTGTCATCTGTGGATTCTATTTAAAAGAACAATATGAAAACAAAAAAATTAAAGATATAGAATTACAAGCTCAAGAAATCTTAAAGAAAACAAATGATACCCCTACCCCATTTACTTCAGATACAGAAATATGCAAATGGATTTTTGAATATTACTCTTTTTTGGAGAAGCATTCGGATTTATATCCTAAGAGTTTCGAAATTGCAAATAAAATTTTAGAAGCAAATCAAATTATGTTACATAATGATTCACTCTTAAGTTCATATATATTGGCAGATGTGAATGGAAAACTTAGAGGTTTGGTGGAAGGTATTGCTGTAACAAAATAGTTATGAGAAAAACTTTTTTAGACATATTGCAGGATAAAAATACTGTTGATTATGAAAAAGAATATCAAAGATTGAGATATTTGTTTTATGAACATAAGTCAGATGCTATTGTGTTCACAGAAACTATGTATTCATATATCAATGATAATTTCTTAAATTTTCAATGCCGTAAAAATGCCATATCATTAAAAGATTTTGAAAACGAAAATGATATTCCTTTCAAAACAAAAAACAAACCCGATGATATTGATGAAATGATATTATTTTGTGAATATGTTTCAACCTTTTGTGAACAGATATCAAATTCTGTATCTAATGACATCGTAAAATTACAGAATTTGTTAATTAACCAAATTTCCAATTTTATGGACTCTATTGGTTATTGCAAAATTAAAAAAAATGCTGTGGTTATATTTGTTCCAAAAGAACCTGCGGCTATTGAGGTTGCAGAACAAATTAATGATAATGACGTATCATTTAGGATCTTGTGCTACAACCATTATTCACTTAAAGGGAATTTGGACGAGAAACGGCAAATTCTTGATAGACTTGCCCACAAACTTGAACCAAATGAAAAAGAGTTAGAAAAAATCAACCTTTCATTGAAAAAACATTTATTTGGAGCATTTAACAATCTCAATATCCGCCATAATAATCTTGAAGCAAAAGACGGCGACTACAACGAAAAGTTTGCTCAATTAACTGATGAAAAGAAAGAAGAAATGTACGATAGCCTATACAAAGATTGTTTAATTGCCTTTTTGGAATTAGAGAATAATTCTAAAAGATGTGAGATAAAAGATTATTACAAAAAATAAAACCTAATCTGTTCGGCTAGAATACAAATCTGTTCGGTCGGATTTGCAATCCGAGCGAACAAGGGAAGTTGGAGGAGTTGTTGGGAGAAGTTGAAAAGGGGAAATTAATTAAATAGATTATGAATATAAGAAAATCATTTAGATTCGTTAGAGTTGTTTTCAAAATAAATCGAGCTAGAAAAAAACTAGAAGCTGCAGAGAAAGAAGGGAATTCAGAAAAACTGGAAAAATTGTATGAGGAATACAAAACAATCGAAGATGAATACCTTAAACTTTCTGATGATTTCATAAGAAGATAAATTCTGTTCGGTCAGATTACAAATCCTTATATTCATAGCTGCTGGATTGCAAATCCAGCAGAACAGCAAGATTCATTGCATAGCATATTGTAATTTTGAGGAGATGTAGTATATTTGTAGAAAAATCTACAAACATGGAATACACTATTTCTATTCAAAAAGACGCAAAGAGTGGTTGGTATTGCGGACAATGTGTGCAATTACCTGCTGCAATTTCCCAGGGTGAGACATTGAACGAACTTATGGAAAACATGAAAGATGCAATTTCTCTTGTACTTGAATATAACAAGGAACAGTTAAAGAAAAACAATAAAGGTGAAAAAACATTTTACCGAAAGCTCGCAATGGCATGAAACGCACCGAACTGATAAAACACCTTACAAAACATAAATGCGTATTGGCTCGTGAAGGTTCTCGCCATAGTTTGTTTAAAAATGAAGCAGGAGAAATATCGGCAGTCCCTCGTCATCCAGAAATAAACGACATTACCGCAAAGCAAATTTGTAAGCAACTTAACATACCTGTTATAGGTAATAATTAATCTTTGTTTCACTATACGACAACATTTGTCAGCTCTGTTCGGGCGGATTTGCAATCCGACCGCAACGAATACCAGCATTTTCAATGCGAGAAAACAACAAGAAGCAAATAAACACAATTCCAAAATGTGGGGCGGTGTTTATGTGGCGGATTACAAATCCTCTTATTCATAGCTGCTGGATTGCAAATCCAGCAGAACAAGAGAATATTATTTCCATAATTTGTTGTTAGATACATGACGGAAGTGGATAATTCAGAAAAATAATATATTTGTATTCCGAAAAAATAAGATTCTTGACAAATGACGGTATGAGGCAAGAGAATAAACATCTGCTACTAAAACTGCTCCAACAGCATAAGGAATTGGGTATATCGGAACAGATAGACTTCGACAAGTTCTATATGTATTCTATCATCACGCACTCTACCGCCATCGAAGGTTCAACGGTTACCGAGGTGGAAGCCCAATTGTTGTTTGACGAAGGAATATCGTCGGGCAAACGCACATTGATGGAACAGATGATGAATCTCGACCTCAAAGTTGCCTATGATTACGGTCGCCAGTGGATACAGCGGCACGAACCTATCACGGTTGACTGGCTGATTACACTTGCAGGAAAGGTTATGGCAAGAACTGGCAGCGAGTACAATGCGTTAGGCGGCACGTTTTCTGCGGCAAAAGGGGAGTTGCGAAAATTGAATGTCACGGCAGGAATAGGCGGAAAGTCGTATCTGTCGTATCTGAAAGTGCCACAACGCCTTGTTGCTTTTTGCGAGGAACTGAATAAAAGACGCAAATCAGTTGACGGTTCAGATGTGTCGGCTATCTACGAACTCAGTTTCTGGGCTCATTTTGAATTAGTTAGCATTCATCCTTGGGCTGACGGTAACGGTAGAACCAGTCGTTTGTTGATGAACCTGTTACAATGGGAGTTTGGCGTGTTGCCAACAAAGGTGCTCAAAGAGGACAAATCCGAATATATTCAGGCATTGATTGACACAAGGGAGAATGAAGACATCAACATTTTCCTTGATTGTATGATTCTCCTGCATTGCCGACATCTGCAATCCGATATAGACCAATTTATTCAATCAACCAGTGGGAAAGTGGCCGATAAAATGGTTTTACAGCAGAAAATGGTCGATAAATGGTCGATAAAACCGTCTTTGGCACAGAAAATGGCCGATATTTTATTCTATGTGGCCGATAAAGAAAATTTTACAACAGAAGAAATCATATCACATTTCGGATATGCGGAAACCACGGCTAAACGCTACCTACGCCAGCTTGCCGAGTTTGGCTATCTTGAAGCACACGGAGGAAACAAGAACAGACGTTACAGCTGTTTGAAAACATCAGTTCCATCTTCTACCACGCCATAATACTTTGACCTGTTCGGTCGGATTTGTAATCCGACCGAAACAAATATCAGCATTTTCTGTCTTCAGCAACAGAATTTTGCGATTAAGTGAGAGCAAAGAAAAGGTGTTTTCTTTGCCGAACGTGAGCAAAATGCCCAAAGGAGACGTAACCAAAGAACGCCGTCGACGGACCCGTCATGAACTTTTGGGTTACTTTTTCTTTCAAGAGAAAAAGTAACAGAGCAGGAAAGATGGAATTTGAATCTTTGGAGCAGCGTGAATTGGTCGATTCTTCAACAAATAAAGGATGTTAGGCAGATGATTTCCACGGCGATGCCGAAGGAACTTTCTGTATAAACCATTCGGGCTATTTCTCGTTGCAGAAGACAAAAAGTAACATTCTGAACAAAGCGAAGATTCATCTTCTTTTTATTCCTCGTCCAACAAGTCGGGACGAAGCAAGCGGGTGCGTTCGAGCGACTGTTCCAATTGCCATTTCTCAATTTCCTTTGTATTTCCTGAAAGTAGAATTTCAGGCACTTTCCAGCCATTGTACACTTCGGGACGGGTGTAAATCGGCGGAGCAAGCAAATTATCCTGAAACGAATCATCGAGAGCCGAAGCAAGGTCGCCCATCGCGCCAGGCAAAATCCGCACCACGCTGTCGGTCACAATCGCCGCGGCAAGTTCTCCGCCTGTAATCACATAGTCGCCAATGGAAAGTTCCTTTGTCACCAAATGCTCGCGAATACGGTGGTCGATGCCTTTGTAGTGACCGCACAAAATAATAATATTGTTAAGCAACGAAAGTGAATTTGCCGTTTGTTGCGTGAATTGCTCACCATCGGGCGTCATATAAATTATTTCGTCGTAGGTACGTTCAGCCGTCAATTTAGAAATACATTTATGGATAGGCTCAATTTGCAGAACCATTCCCGCTCCACCGCCAAACTGATAATCGTCGATATGGTGATGCCGCTGGTCGCTTGAGTAATCGTGCAAATCGTGGACATAAATTTCAGCAATGCCTTTTTCCTTCGCGCGCTTGAGAATCGATGTCTCCAACGGACTTTCAATCACCTGCGGAACGGCTGTAATTATATCAATACGCATTTTTTTCTAAAATTAACTCGTTTTTACTTTTTTCCTCGTGCAAAATTATATAAATTCGCAAGATAATTCGTATTTGGTGTATAATGGTGAATACGAAAATGAAATATAACAAACTTTCTTTACTTTAAAGTATGGTAATAGAAGACGGGCAAATAACAGAAAATCCTAATTCAGAAGCTGTTCAGAATCAGGAGAATCTATCGTCGCAGGAATCGCAACCTGCTGAAACTGTTGATTATTCAACGTTATCGTTGTCGGAATTGATTTCGGCCATGGAGAAATTCTGCACCAAGGAATTGGTGGAGACAAACCGAAAAGCAATAGAAGATATTCGTACACAGTTCTATAAACGGCAAAAAAGTGAAACCGCCGAGGCACGCAAACGCTACATCGAGGAAAATGGTTCGCCGGAAGGGTTTGTTTTCGATTCAAAAGAAAATGAATTCAAGGAAGTGTATGGAAGAATCAAGGAATTGCGTGCCCGTTTGTTGGAACAAAAGCAAAAAGAACAAGAAAAAAATCTCAAAATAAAGGAAAGCATCATCGACCGTTTGGGCAAACTGACCGAAGCTCCCGAGTCAATGAACAAAACCTATGCGGAATACCGTGCTTTGCAGGAAGAATGGAAAAATTCCGGTGATGTTGACCCTTCAAAGGAAAAAGCCATTTGGGAGAACTACCATCTGCAAGTGGCGAAATTTTACGATTATGTGAAACTGAACCGTGAATTCCGCGATTTGGACCAAAAAAAGAATTACGAAGCCAAAGAACAACTATGCGAAAAGGCAGAAGCGTTAGCTAATGCGAAACAAATTGTGAAAGCATACGCCGACCTGCAAGTTCTGCACGAAGAATGGCGGAAAATCGGACCTGTGAAGGAAGAATTCAAGGAAAAACTATGGGAACGGTTTCAGGCCGCAACCAAAGTAATCAACAAGGCGCATCAAGATTATTTTGCTTCAATAAAACAGCAGGAAGAAGAAAATCTTCGTAAGAAAACGGCTCTCTGCGAAAAAATGGACGAAATTATTCTTGACTTGGATTTGACACAAAAACAATGGACGGCGAAAACCGCACAAGTTCAGGAAATTCAAAAGGAATGGCGCACTATCGGTTATGCTCCGCAAAAACAGAACACTCTTATCTATGAGCGATTCTCAAAGGCTTGCGATGTATTCTTTTCAGCCCGGAAATCATTTTTCGGCGAAGTCCACGAAGTGGAAAATGAAAACAAAAAGAAAAAAGTCGCTTTGTGCGAAAAAGCCGAGGAAATGCTCTCGCGCACCGATTGGCAGGAAGCCACCAGCGCATACATAAAATTGCAGAAAGAATGGAAAACCATTGGTTCCACAAATTTCAAAGATTCGCAGAAACTATGGAACCGTTTCACCAAGGCATGCAATTCGTTCTTCGAAGCGAAAAAAGAATTTGAAAACAAACAAAACAATCTGTTGGTCGAAAATATTGCGGTAAAAGAAGGACTTATCAAAAAAATTACCGAAATTTCGGACGAATCAAAAGACGAAGCAAAGAAAGCTTTGTCGGCAATCCAGACGGAATGGGCTAATATTTTGGTTCCTGCATCGGCAAAAGCCGAGCTGCAGAATAAATACAACGAAGCCGTTTCCGCTTTGCTGAAGAAATTGAACATTGAAAAAAGTCAGGCTGACGATTGGGATTTCAGAGCTAAAATATCGGCAATGCTCCTTGAAAAATCCGGCGAAGACAAGGTGATAAAAGAAGCTCGTCATATTAAGAATAAATTGAACACGGTTCAAAGCGAAATCCACTCGTTGGAAAACAATGTGGGATTTTTCAGCAAATCGTCGGATGCGTCGAAATTGATTGCAAACGTTGAGAAAAATATTGAAAAAGGTAAAAAAGAAATAGCGCAGTTGGAACATAAACTACAGGTTATTAACTCAATTTTACACGAAAACAAATGAAACTACGAAACATACCATATTGTCTGATTTTGCTAATAGCACTGGTTAGTTGCTCCAATTCGGGCAACCAATCGTCGTTCAGCATTGACGATGACTATAAGGATGTTGTTTTGGGCGAGGATTTGGTGAGTGCGGGGATGCCAGAACGACTTGATTATCTGATAAATAACCTAGTAATTTCCGATGAAATGATTGGAATGCTGGCGGAATCCGATAAATCGTTGTTCGATGCCAATATGCTGAATCCAGCTGAACATGTGAAATACTACAACACCAGCAAGAATCGGGCGGTGAATATGGGTGTGTATGGCGCGGAACTGAATTATTTGATTCATTTTGATCAAACAGAATATTCCATGAAATACATGCTCGCATCGAAACAACTCGCCGACCAAATTGGCGTGGCTATGGCGTTCGACAAGCAAGCTGTGGAGGAATATCAAACAAATGTGGAAAACAAAGATTCGCTCATCAACATAATTTTTGTGGTATATGACAATGCAAAACGTATGTTGAAAAACGAGGAACAGTTTATGCTGTCGTCGTTGGTGATTGTTGGTAGCTGGATTGAAAATATGTATGTGGCAACGGAAATGTTCGGCCGCATAAAATCAACGCAACTCAAATCAAAATTGATTACGAAAGTTCTTGAGCAAAAGGATTATCTGAAAAAAATCCTTGAAGCCGTGGAATCACTCGACGAAGGCGACAATGTGTTTGTGACCGACATAATTAAAGATTTGAAGGATATTGATTCGACTTACGACAGCTTTGGCGACAGAGTTCTTTCGGAAGAAGATATACAACTGCTTAACGAGGAACTCACAAAAGTGAGAACTAGCATTGTCAATGTGAAATAAGCACTGTTTATTCGTAAATGGCGAATTCATCAAAATTCTCGCAAACGGTTCTTTCCGCTCCTTTGGGGCAAACGCACTTGTTTTTTCTTGGGCAGGCTGGATTTATTGTTAAATCCGCTTCGGGAAAATATATTGGCTACGATATGTATTTGTCTGATTGCGTTTATCGCACGGAGCAAAAAGACGGTTTGCAACGCTTGTTGCCGCAAATTCTTGACACAGAAAGCATTCCTTTTGATTTCATCGTCGCTTCGCACGCCCATCGCGACCATTTCGACGAAGATTCGTTGCCCGAACTGATGCAAAACACCAAAGCACAATTGTTCGCTTCGCTCTCGTGCGAAAACGATGTGGAACGCTTGCGGATAGACAAATCTCGATGTACGTTTGTGTCGGTCTGCGACAAGTTGACATTCAACGACATAGAATTCCATTTTGTCCCCTGTGACCATGGCGACGGCGCGCCCGATGCCGTTGGACTGGTGCTTTCGGTTGACGGCAAGAAGATTTATTTTACCGGCGATACGTGTCTGCGGCTCGACATGGCGGATTATTTCCGCGCATTGGGTAAATTCGACGTAATGGCGGCACCAATAAATGGAGCGTGGGGCAACCTTGACGAAACGGAGTGCGCGGCGTGGGCAAACGCACTGCAACCAACATTGACAATTCCCTGCCATTACGGAATGTTTGCCATGCACGGCGGCAACCCCGACAAATTCGCCCAGATAATGAAAACATATTATCCCGATTTACATTCTTCCATTGTAAAACAAGGAGAATCAATAATACTATAAATAAAAGAAAATGAACGTATTAACCACAAAAAGAGAAGTCGAAGAACGCGATGTGATTTCCGTTTTGGAACTATTCAATATAAAAACAAACGAACGCACGGTTGTCGCCACATTTGACGAATTGATAGAAGCGCCGAACTGGTTGAAAGACGGAAAAACGCTGTTATTCAATGGCCACGGAAAGTTGTACACCTATAATCTTGAAACACAGGAACGACGCGAAATCAACACAGGATTTTGCACGCAGTGCAACAACGACCACGTGCTTTCGCCCAACCACGACAAGGTTGCGGTGAGCCATCATACGATTGAGGACGGTCAAAGTCGCGTATATGTTATTCCGTTTGCCACAGGCAAGCCAGAACTGATAACGCCCATTGCACCAAGTTATCTGCACGGCTGGTCACCCGACGGGAAAACATTGGCTTATTGTGCCGAACGCAATGGCGAATACGACATTTACACTATTTCCGCCTGCGGTGGCGAAGAAACACGGCTGACAACAGCGGAAGGGTTGAACGACGGCTGTGAATTTTCGCCGTGTGGAAACTATATTTGGTTCAACAGCGTGCGCACAGGGCTGATGCAGATTTGGCGCATGCGCACCGACGGCAGCGAACAAACACAGATGACGTTCGACGAAAACAGCGACAGTTGGTTCGCCCACGTTTCGCCCGACGGAAAACACGTGATGTATATTTCGTACAACAAAAACGACATCAATCCCGGCGACCATCCCGCAAATAAAAACGTGGAAATTCGAATGATGTCGCCCGAAGGAGGTGAATATAAAACGCTGGTGAAATTGTTCGGCGGTCAAGGTACAATCAATGTAAACAGTTGGTCGCCAGATAGTTCAACATTTGCATTTGTAAGTTACAAATTAAAATAATGAAACGAATTCTGCTTATTTCCGATACACACAATTATCTGGACGCAACAATTTTGTCGCATGCGGAAAATGCTGATGAAATCTGGCACGCAGGCGATATTGGTTCATTAGAGTTATTGGAAAAACTACAAAACATTAAGCCCGTGCACGCGGTTTGGGGCAATATTGACGGGCAGGATGTACGGATTCGTGTGCCGAAAATTGCACAATTTGAATGCGAAGGACTGAAAATTATGATGACACACATCGGAGGCTACCCTGGGAAATACGAGCCCTCGGCTCGAACACAAATACTTGACTATAAACCAAATATATTCATCAGCGGACATTCACATATTCTAAAAGTCATGAACGATCCAAAATTAGGATTGCTACACATGAATCCGGGAGCTATAGGAAAAACAGGGTTCCATCAAAAACGAACAATGATTGAATTTGAAATAAACAACGGTATTCCTCAAAATCTTGCCGTTGTGGAATGTAATCGGTGGTAACAATGCAAATACGTGAGTTTCATACTGTTTTCAAAGATTTGCTACAAGTGTTTTCAAACAAAAAATTGTTGCACTACACCGACCTTGATTGGTGCAATTCCATTGATAACAAATCACTCATCCAATGGGTTGAAGATTTCGACAGAATTTCGTGGGCAGCTTACGAAAATGAAACATTTCTTGGATTTGTGTCGGCACATTTGGTCAGAAAACACAAAACCGCATCAATCACAATTGTTGTGCTGGAACAATTCCAACATCAAGGAATTGCCCAGAAGCTATTACAAAACACAATAAATCAATTATTTGAAAACAATTTCGCAAGAATTGAGGCTCAAATTTGCACCGAAAACAAATTTTCGCAGCAACTATTTGAAGCTGTAGGTTTTACGTGCGAAGGTCGTCTGCGAAAAAACTTTTTGATAGACGGAATTTTATATGATTCATTTATGTACGCAAAATTTGCAGGCACAAATGAAAATAAATCATAGAAATTATGTTACTTTGCAAAAAATAAGGGATATTTTATGATTGACAGAAAACGATGAAGAACACGTATTTTGATTTGATAGAACAAAGTTTCTATTTCCCTCAGGAGGGATTTGACCTTCGTGACGGATATTTGACCTTTCAAGGAGTTTCTCTCAAATATTTAATTGACAAATACGGTACGCCGTTTCGGTTTATTTACCTTCCGAAAATTGGCGAACAGATTCGTAAAGCCCGAAATTTATTTAACAAAGCAATCAAGTACTACAACTACAAAGGTTCGTATGAATATTGCTACTGCACCAAGTGTAACCATTTCTATCACGTTATAAACGAGGCACTTAAGCACAATGTAAATTTGGAGACATCGTCGTCATTCGATATTGATTTGATTATCAAATTGTATCAGGCGAAGAAAGTTGACAAACATTTGACTGTGGTTCACAATGGCTACAAAACCGATGAATATCTGCGGAAAATCGTGTTGCTGCGCGACTTAGGTTTCCACAATACCATAACAATTCTCGACAGTACCGAGGAACTCGACCGTCTGGAAAAAGTAATGGGACGGAAAAAATTGAAAGTCGGCATCCGTATGGCTATCAACGAAGAATCGCAATCGGCGTACTACACCTCGCGTTTGGGCATTCGTCCGAATGAAATTCTTCATTTCTACAAACGTTTGAAAAACAAGAAAAATCTGGAACTGAAAATGCTCCATTTCTTTGTGGATTCAGGCATAAAAGACAGTTTGTACTACTGGGGCGAATTCCAAAAAGCACTGAAAGTTTACATTGAGTTGAAAAAGCAATGCGACAGCCTTGATTGCCTTGACCTTGGCGGCGGTTTGCCAATCAGAAATCATCTGGGATTTGAATACGATTACGACTATATTATTGGCGAAATCATTAAAAATATAAAGGAATCGTGCGCAAAGGAAAAAGTGGATGAACCAAATATTTATACCGAATTTGGCAAATACACAGTTGGCGAAAGCGGCGCAATAATTTTCCAAGTGCTTGAGCAAAAACAACAAAACGACACAGAATGTTGGTACATTATAAATAATAGTTTGATGAATACTATACCCGATGCGTGGAGTATTCACGAGAAATTTATTTTGCTACCAATCAACAAATGGAAAAACGAATACAAGCGGGTGAACATCGGCGGCATCAGTTGCGACCACTCCGACTACTACAATTCCGAGGATTTGAATCAGGAGGTTATGTTGCCATCGTATTCCGAAAAGGAAAAAGAACCTTTGTACATCGGATTTTTCCATACTGGCGCATATCAGGATTCCATCAGCGGTTATGGCGGCATAAAACACTGCTTGATTCCATCACCGAAATATATTGTAATCGACCGCGACGAAACAGGTAATTTTAAGGATTATGTGTATCGCGAGGAACAAACCGCGGAAGATATGTTCAATATTTTGGGCTACAACGAGGCAGATAGACAAAAATAGTCACGACATTTTTTAGATTTCTGCGCCCGTGTGTGCGGGATTTTTCTGAAAATTTTCTATCTTTGTTGATGTGGTGTTGTCGAAAGATGAAAATTTTTAGCACTACCCTATTTTGTTTTATATAAACGAAACTATATGAACTTGTTACAAAATAAAACTGCGCTGATTACTGGAGCAAATCGTGGCATTGGCAAAGCAATCGCACTGATGTTTGCTTCGGAAGGATGCAATGTCGCTTTTACAGATTTGGAGCGCAACGACGCGATGGAATCATTGGAAAAAGAACTTTCGGCGTTGTCGGTTACCGCAAAAGGCTACGCATCGAACGCGGCAAATTTCAATGACGCACAAAATGTTGTGAACCAAGTTGTTGCTGATTTCGGGAGAATTGATATTTTGGTGAACAACGCTGGTATCACAAAAGATTCCGCATTAAAACGAATGACTGAGGAACAATGGGACGCCGTTATCAATGTGAATCTGAAATCAGTGTTCAGTATGACGAAAGCGGTTCAACCAATAATGTGGAAACAAGGCGAAGGAAGCATTATCAGCCTAAGTTCGATTGTTGGCATTGCGGGCAACGCAAATCAGGCAAATTATTCCGCATCGAAAGCTGGTATCATTGGATTCACCAAATCAGTTGCTAAAGAATTGGGAATCCGTAACATACGTTGTAACGCCGTTGCTCCGGGATTTATAATGACAGATATGACGGCACAATTACCTGAAGCCTTGTTGGAAGAATGGAAAAAACGTATTCCTATGCACCGCGCAGGCTCTGTTGACGAAGTGGCAAAAGTGTGCGTGTTCCTGGCTTCGGATTTGGCTAGTTACGTTACAGGACAGGTTATTCCAATTTGTGGAGGTTTACAAATTTAAATTATAAAGGTATGAGAGAACAAACTGAAGAAATCGCAGAAAGAATTGTTGCTGCACGCGAAGCAAGTGGATATACAGCTGAAGAAGCTGCTAAAGTATTGGGTATCAACAAATACGAATATCAAGATTTTGAATCAGGCCAAATTGATATTCCTGTAAGTTCTATTCTGAAAATTGCATCATTGTATAAAGTTGATGTGAAACTATTGCTGACTGGCGAAGGCCCAACGGAACAAAACTACACAGTTACCCGTAAAGGCGAAGGCGTAAGTGTGGAACGTCATAAACGCTACAAATATCAGGCGTTGGCATCGGATTTTATTGGCAAAAAAGCAAATTTCTTTATCGTAACCGCCGATGCAAGCGACGAAAACGTACAATTCAGTTCACACGAAGGACAAGAATTCTTGTACGTGATTGACGGAACTATGGAAGTTCATTTTAAAAACGACAAGGTTGAATTGCGTGAAGGCGACAGCGTATTTTTCAATTCTTCGATTTCGCACGCTGTTCGGACCAAAAACGGCGCACGCGCACGATTTTTATCTGTATTGATGTAGGAAGTTCATTCTATTGTATGTTGGAAAGAGAGGTCGCCGCAAGGAGACTTCTCTTTTTTTACGAAATTACCGATTCACAAAGGTGATTGGGTATAATTCCGCTTGCAGTGATTGCAACATCAACATTTTTAGCCAACGTGTTTCCAGAAAGTACAAGGCACGTGTCAATACCAAATTTATTACCCCCTAAAATATCTGTTTGCAGCGTGTCGCCAACCATCAAAATTTCGTGTTTGCTGATGGTGCCAAAGCGCTGGATATGATCGAAAGCGAAACTAAACATTTGGGAATCTGGTTTTCCAAACCGAATAAACACCTTCTGCACAAGCGGTTCAAGCATATTGGCAACGCCACCAGTTGCTATCGCCACCTTGTCTTTCGACAAAGGATACGTAGTGTCGCAGTTCGCAACAATAATCGGCATCGTGTAACGGCGGAGTAAATTCACCGTTTTCGAAAGGTCGCGATTCCAATCATAGCCTTCATCATCAAGCAGCACAAGTAATTGATAATCATCATCTTGATCTAAATCAACATCGTGAATGGAAATGGTTTTCACACCGTCCATTTTTATATAATTTGCGGAGTTTTCCGTGCCAAGATACACGATTGTTCCGCCTGTGATTTTTCGTTGTATGTATTCACGGGCAAGCATTCCCGATGAAATAATTTTGTCGTCGGTGAGCGATAAAATGCCCAGAGCCTGGAACTGCGCCGCTAAATCTTTTGGGCTCCGCGATGCGTCGTTGGTAAGCAAAAACGACACAATTCCCTGAGAATCAAGAAATTCAAACATTTCCTTTACACCTGCGAAAATTCCCTTATAATTTCGTAAAACTCCATAGGAGTCGAAGAATACAACTTTGTAATTTTTTACAATTTCTTTAAAAGATGACAAGTTCATATTAGAGCGCGTTGATAAATGATGTGAAAACTAATTGATTACCTTCGTATTCCGACAACATTCGTTCGGGATGGAATTGTAGTCCAACAACAAACTTTTTGCTGGGGCAAAAAACCGCTTCAACCAAATTATCGTCGGCTACGGCCATAGGTTTGAGCAGTGACGACAAATCCTTAATTCCTTGATGGTGATAGCTGTTCACGTTGATAGTCGTCCGTTTGTACCATGACGACAGCAGTGTTTCGGGAAGGATGGTAATTCTGTGCCGATGTTCGTCGTAATGGTCGTGGTCGATATGGAGAACTGTTCCGTGATTGCATTCGTGCACATCGTGATGAAGTGTGCCGCCGAGCATTGTATTAATAATATGCAAACCACGGCAAAATCCCAAAATCGGTTTATTTGCCTTATAAGCGTGGGTAAAACACGTCGTTTCAATCTGGTCTTTAATCGGGTCGAATTCTTCTGGCGAATCGTAGGAACTACCGTAATATTTTGGATTCACATCGCCGCCCTCCACCATAAGCAATCCATCGTAATCCGACAGATATTCAGGCAACATTGTGATGGTTTGTTCGGCAATCGGCACAATAATAGGAATACAATTCTGCGAGCACAAAATTGTTGCGTAGATTTCTGAAAACCAATTAATTAGTTTGTTCTTACGGACAAGTCTTCTGCTTACAATGAGAACCTTTTTCGCCATTACACGTGGTTTGGTGCGACAAAAAGTGTCCCGATGTCTTTTCCCGCCAATATGTCGAATAGAATTTCGGGTGAGTCGCCATTAGCAATAATTGTATCAATATTGTCTTTATGACAAATTTTCACAGCAGAAATTTTTGTCGCCATACCGCCTGTACCAAAGCTACTTCCAGCAGAGCCAGCCGCATTGGAAACCTTTTCGTTTACATCGGTGATAATGGAAATTCGTTTTGCATCGGCGAATTTTCGAGGATCTTTGTCGAAGAACCCATCAATATCGGAAAGAATTATCAGCAAATCAGCCTTGCAAATTGACGCGACCATTGCCGAGAGCGTGTCGTTGTCGCCGATTTCTATTTCATCAGTCGAAACCGTATCATTCTCATTTACAATAGGAACCGCCCCAAATTCGAGCAATTTCGCAAATGTATTTTCAGCATTTTTATGTTTTTCTTCGTTGGTAATAACATCAGAAGTCAGCAGAATTTGTCCGACATTGATAGCATGCGCATCGAAGAATTTTCTATAAATTTTTGCAAGAATAGCCTGCCCGATTGCCGCCATAGCTTGTTTTCCGGGAATTGTGTGCGGACGTTTTTTATATCCGAGTTTTCCAACGCCAACGGCTATGGCACCCGAAGATACCAAAACCACCTGACGATTCTGTTTTTGCAAGGTTGCAATAACATTCGTAATATGCTCAATTCTCCGAAGGTTCAATCTTCCGTTCGGAAAAGTCAACGACGATGTTCCGATTTTGATGACGATTCGCCGTTTGTCAGACAGAGTACTTCTATAATCCATTTCGTGTTAAATAGGATACAAAAGTATAAAAATTTACACGAATTGATGCGTTCTGTGGAAATATTAGCAAAAAACATATAACTATTGTGTGTATTAAGTATTTATCATTCAATTTTTGTGTATTTTTGTCGAAATAGTTGATATGAAACGTTTTTTATTCTTGATATGTCCAATTCTGTTTGTGGCTTGCGCAAGCCACGAAGGAATGGTTACTACGACATATAAAGATTCATGTAAAATAACAACTGTACAACTAAAAGGTGCGGCTTATTCCACGCCAATTCGCATGAAAAACAACACTGTCGTGCTTGGAACGCACCGCCGTTCGATATATTTTCTGACTTCAAACGACTCACTTTCGTCGGGAAATATGATAAAAAAAGTGTATCGCACAAAATTCTGGGTTCACGCGACCCCCGCAATTGTCTATGATTCATTGGTTTCCATAGGTTCTTACGATGGGAATATGTATTTTTTCAACGAAGATGGTGAGTTGCAAAAAACTATCCGTCCCGGAGGAAGAATTTATACCAACAGCGTGCAGCTTGATTCATTGTGGATGGTGTTCGCAACGGGAGTGAAAGGTTTGTGGTTCTACAATATGAACGCTGACACTTTGTTTTTGTCACGCATAAAACACTTGACACACGGAAGTCCGACCGTACTTGGCAACGCGTTGATTTGCATTGGCAGCAACGACAAACGTATGTATTTCTTTGATAATCTTGGTAATCTGTTGTCAACATTCCAAACCGATGGTTGGATTATGCATTCGAAAGCTATGCCGCAGTCTGATTCTGTGATTGTTTTTGGTTCGTACGACAAAAATATCTATTCCGTTTCCACAACTGGCAAAATGCAGTGGCGTTTCGACACTGAAGGGCGAATTCACGCATCGCCCCAACAGTTCGCAAATGGAAACATTATCTGCGGTTCGTTCGATAAGAACATTTACGTGGTTGACCGCAATGGTTTGAAAATAGCGGAAATTTCCACGGGGAAACGAGTTGTTTCGTCTGCTGGAATGATCAACAATGGAGAATACGCTGTTGTTGGTTCCTACGATAAATATTTGTATGTAATACGTTCCAACGGTGAATTGGTGAAAAAAATATTCATTGGCGGAAAAATATTCTCATCGCCAATCATCCTTGATGACGGCACAATCTTCTGCGCAACTACCAACGGAAAGGCTGTGTTTGTTGAATATTAGTATTGGAACGTTCCAAATTCGCTTTCAATAACCAATTCTTTTGTATCGGATGCCTCAACACGTCCAACTATTTGAGCATCAATACCGAACGATTTTGAAATGTTTATTACTTGTTGTGCATATTCAGGCGCAATATACACTTCCAACCTGTGTCCCATATTGAAAACCTTGTACATTTCCTTCCAATCAGTGCCCGATTGCTCTTTGATAGTTTTGAAAAGCGGTGGCACAGGGAATAGATTGTCTTTCACAACTTTCAGATTATCAATAAAATGCAAAATTTTTGTTTGCGCGCCACCAGAGCAATGAACCATTCCATGAATTTGTGGACGCAGTGCGTCCAGGATTTTTTTCACTACGGGTGCATACGTACGTGTGGGTGAAAGGACTAATTTTCCTGCATCTATCGGTGAGCCTTCAACAGCATCTGTAAGTTTAAGATTTCCCGAATACACTAAATCTTCGGGAACGGCAGCATCGTAACTTTCAGGATATTTTTTTGCAAGATATTTTCCAAACACATCGTGGCGTGCCGAAGTAAGACCATTACTGCCCATACCGCCGTTGTAGCTTTTTTCGTATGTTGCTTTTCCATACGACGCAAGTCCCACAATCACATCGCCAGGCGCAATATTAGCGTTGTTGATTACATCGGAGCGTTTCATACGGCACGTTACCGTGCTATCCACAATAATTGTGCGCACCAAATCGCCAACATCGGCAGTTTCGCCGCCGGTAGCATACACACCCACGCCAAGTTCCCGCAGTTCGGCAAGCAATTCGTCGGTTCCATTGATTATTGCGGAAATCACTTCGCCAGGAATCAACAATTTGTTTCTTCCAATAGTTGACGAGACCAAAATATTATCAACCGCACCGACGCAAAGCAAATCGTCGATATTCATAATCAACGCATCCTGCGCAATGCCTTTCCACACAGAAACATCGCCCGTTTCTTTCCAATACAAATACGCCAACGATGATTTTGTACCAGCGCCATCGGCGTGCATAATGTTGCAATATGCTGGATCGCCTCCCAAAATATCGGGAATGATTTTACAAAATGCTTTGGGATATAATCCTTTATCTATGTTTTTTATTGCATTGTGAACGTCTTCTTTTCCTGCGGAAACACCGCGCTGCATGTATCTTGATTCTACTGCCATCTATTTATTATAGTTTATTGAAGTCACTTTAAATTCTGTTCTACGATTGATTTGGTGACAAATCTCCTGTTGTTGTTCACTCGAGAGATTTTTGATGAATTCAGGAGTCAATTTATCGCCAACATTAAGAAAATCATATAATTCCGCATTTTTATGGTCAATAACTTTCGGTTGCGTTGCACCATAACCTTTTGCGGTAAGTCGTTTAGCATCAATTCCCTTCGCAATTAGGAAATTCACAACCGATTGCGCACGGCGTTGCGAAAGTTCCTCGTTAGTCATTTTTGTACCCACACGGTAATCGGTGTGCGAACTAAGTTCAATGGCAATGTTCGGGTTGTCGATAAGTGTTTCATACAATTTGTTGAGCGAAACTATTGATTCTGGACGCAAATCCCACAAATTCACATCATACAGGACATTGGGGACTTCGATTGGCGAATCCAACTGCGTCATATAAAGATTCACATCAAAATTTTTATCTTCCTTTCGTCCAAAAGTCGAAAGTTTGTATTTGCTGTTCAGATACCCTTCGTGAATTGCCAAAAGCACATAATTTGTTTGCGGATTCAGTTCAAACTCATAATTGCCATTTTCATCGGAAATAACTTCTATTGACGTTCCATCGCTACCAATAAGACTGACGGTCGCATTGGAGATAGGTTTTTCTGTGATTTCATTCAGCACCTGCCCTTTCACTTTAAAGTGAAGTTTAATAATTGAGAAATGGTAAATGTCATCGTAACCTTTGCCACCTGGGCGGTTCGAGCTGAAATATCCTTCTTCGAGCGAATCTTTGAATGTTATTCCAAAATCATCGGAAGGGGAATTGATTGGAGCCATCAAATTCAACGTGTATGGTTTTCCTTTTGCATCGTAATTCACACGGAAAATGTCGAGGCCGCCCATTCCAATATGTCCAGTCGAAGAAAAGAACAAAATGCTGTCGGCTGCACGGTAAAATGGATACAATTCGTCACCGTCGGTGTTAACCACATCGCCTGCATTCCTTGGCTTGCTCCATTTATCCTTAGCCGACGGACGGGTACAATACCAAATATCGTATCCACCAAAGCCACCGGGACGATTTGAAGCAAAATACAATTTCAATCCATCTGAAGAAATATTTGGATGAACATAGTCGTTCGTGTCCTGCGGTATTTCACTGACAACTAAATGATTAGGTTTATCCCACGATGAACCGATTTTTGTTGACGACATAATTTTACATTGATAATGATTGTCGCCATAGTTACACTGCGTATAGAAAATATAATTTCCGTCATGCGTCACACTTGGCGCGCCTTCCTCGTTGGTTGTGTTTATCTGCTCCGAAATCGGGAATGGAGCCGACCAAGCACCTTTTGCATCTTCCTTAGAAGAATACAAATCGCAGAAATGCTGTCCACTACCACCATGGATTTTATCGCCTACGGAATTTGCCCGCGACGAAGAAAAATACAACGTGCAACCTTTCCCATCAAAGTTGTAGAACGGCGCATAGTCCGAAAATTCGCTGTTGATGTACGCCACGTTGGTTATCTTATAATTTGTGGGGTTTTGCGCCCACTTTTTCGCCGTGCGGCACGATTCAATGCCTTTCTCGCCCCGTTTGTCCGACGGCACGAGCGACATATATTTATCGTAATAAGAAATGGCTTTGTCAAAATTTCCGTTCATCCGCATCGCATCGGCACAATAGAGATACGCAATCGGTTCCTGATATTTCAAGTCAATTGCCTTTTCCAACCATAGTTGCGCGTGCAACGGGCTCGAAATGTGACGATAGCAATAGCCGATTTTGTATGCGATGACAGCTTTCTGCGGATCCTCGTTTTCTGTTTGCGAAAACAAGCTCTTGAAATTGTTAATGGCAAACGTGTACTCGTTGTTGCGCAACGCATTCTCGGCTCTTTTCTGCAAAGAACTCTGACCGAACACATCGGTAATTAGAAACAATAAAGAAATGTAAAGTACAAAACGTTTCATATTATTTTCTATGCTGTTTCAAAATTACGCAATATTTGTGACAAAACCAACGAAATCCGTTTTAATCTATTTTATTGCCAACAGTTCAACCTCGAAAACCAGCGCCATGTGCGGTTCTATCGGTCCTCCTGGGTGCGGATTTGCGCCATACGCCAATTCCGAAGGAATGTATAATTTCCATTTTGAACCAACGGGCATCAATTGCAGAGCTTCCACCCAACCTTTGATTACGCCATTTACAGGAAACGATGCCGGCTGATTGCGTTGCACGGAGCTGTCGAACACGGTTCCATCAATCAATGTTCCGTGGTAATGTGTTGTTACCGTGTCGGTTGCCTTTGGTTTAGGACCGTTGCCTTGTTTCAAGATTTCGTATTGCAGACCACTTGGCAATGTTACAACACCAGGACGTTTTGCGTTTTCTTCCAAAAATTTCTTGCCTTCGGTAATATTTTTCTCAAACTTTTTCGCATTTGCCTGAGCCAAAAACGATTGGATTGTTTCGTAGGCTTCCTGCATTGAAAGTTCAAGTTTTTCGCCTTTCATCATATCCGAAAGTCCTTTTGCGAAGAGTTCCGCATTGATTTCAGTCACACCTTCGCCTTTCAAACTCGAACCAATGTTCATTCCCAAGCTGTAGCTTGCTTTGTCTAAATTTGTCTGTATCATAGTCTCAATTTTATTTCTGCAAATCTAATAAACATTTTGTTTGTGGCAAAGGATAGTTGTGTTTGAGAAACAAATAAAATTCGCATTCCGCAAGGGATTTCTAAAAATTTGTGATATATTTGTAACATATTAACCATTAAAAATTAAATGAGATGAAGAAATTTTTATTTGCAGCTGGCTCTGTATTGTTTTCATTGGTTTTGATGTGCGGATGCGGAAAAGACGACCCCGATGCGCGCGACAACTACGTTGGCGATTTTACAGGCACACGCCACACCACCTCAACAATTAACAATTCATTTGTTGAAAATGATAATACTTGTACATTACGAGTAAGGAAAAACGAAGGAAATTCTAAATCAATTGTTGTATATCCCACTACCACAAAAGACCTTTTGTTCTACACCGAGGATATGAAATTTGTGAAAATTGATGGTGCTGACGCATATTGCGGCGCAATCAAAGGTGGAACAATTGACAACGAGGATGGTTCTAAAATTGTAACGGAAGCTGTTAACATTAGCGAAAAAATCCCGTATTCGTGCGCGATTATTCCCGACAAAGATGGAAAATACATTCTAATGTATAGTTACAAAACTATCACGACAACAACTTACAACACCGAAGTTATTTACACTGACTCGTTTACGGGAACGAAATAAAATACTCTCGAAAATTCTGAAAATAGGCGATACTATGGTTAGCATAGTGTCGCCTATTTTTTTTATTTTTGTGGAAAATCAATAGAAAAATGGAAAAAACATTGCGCGATTCAGTGGTATACATCGGTGTTGACGACACCGACATAGAGTTATTTGAAAATCAATATATTGTGCCAGAAGGCATTTCGTATAATTCGTATCTGATTGTTGATGAGAAAATTGCAATAATGGATACAGTTGATGCCCGCAAAGGCGAAGAATGGAAACAAAATTTGCAACGCGCGCTGAACGGTAGAAAACCAGATTTTCTGATTGTGCAACATTTGGAACCCGACCATTCGGCACTGATAGAATGGGTTGTTACGGCATTTCCCGATTTAAAAATCGTTGCAAGTGCAAAAGCAATTCAAATGTTGCCCCAGTTTTTTGAAAACATTCAACTTGATGGACGAACAACCGCAGTGAAAGATGGCGACACGCTTACGTTGGGGAAACATTCCCTAAAATTCTTCACAGCGCCTATGGTGCATTGGCCTGAAGTGATTGTAACGTTTGACGAATATGATGGTGTGTTGTACAGCGCCGACGGTTTCGGAAAATTCGGTGCTTTGGAAAAATGCGGTTTCTACGGACGTGACGACGACGATTGGACATGCGAAGCCCGTCGCTACTATTTCAACATAGTTGGAAAATACGGCGTTCCCGTGCAAACGTTGTTGGGGAAAGTCGGAAATCTTCCAATCCGCGCGATTCGTCCGTTGCATGGGCCAATTCTGGAAGACAATCTTTCGGAATACATACAATTGTATGACACGTGGAGCAAGTACGCAGTAGAAACTGAAGGTATTTTCATAGCATGCGCTTCAATACACGGGGGAACGTTGGTTGCAGCACAAAAGTTGGCTGAAATTTTAGAGAAAAAAGGTGCTAAACGGGTTGTTGTGAGCGATTTATGTCATTCCGACATTGCTGAAAATGTGGAAGATGCATTCCGTCATTCAAAAATGATTGTTGCCGCGTCGTCATACGATGCGGGCGTGTTCACTCCGATGTACGATTTTCTGCACCGCCTGCAAATAAAAGGCTACTGCAACCGAAAAGTTGCAATTGTGGAAAATGGTTCGTGGGCTCCATCGGCTGGCCGAGTTATGAAAGAAATGCTTGGTTCACTGAAAAATGTTGAGATTGCCGAGCCAATGGTTACTATCCGTAGTAGAATGAAACAGAGCGACATACCAGCATTGGAAGCCTTGGCTGACGCAATGCTGTAACGTTATTGATTATCAATTATCGAAAACATTTCCCCATCTATGTTGAATATTGACTGGATGGGGATTTCTTCGTTATCAGTAAATTGCAGGACGTGTTCGTAGTCGTCAACGCGTTTTATATTTCCCGTTTTGAGCGTATAACTGCCTCCCTCTTTTTTTTCGTCGGGTTTGAAATAGGTGACGGTAATCTGTGGATGTTCGTTAATTTTATCTAAAATCATTGCAATTTTTTGATTGAGCGCTTCAACATTTGATTCGTCAACCCCTTGAAAATCATCAGTGTAACGTGCGGTTTGGTGGATAGCATCGCTATGCCCCGATAAGGCGGCAAACGGTGAAAATTGCGCCGCACGGTTCCGCATAGACATTTGTGGATGAGTTTCCGACACATGGTGTGGCAAATTGATAATATCATCGTATTTTCCACTCATGCCTTATGCCCTCCTATTTGTTCGTTGCGTTCTTTGGCGGTTGCGCCGTCCTGGTAGTTTAGCCCTTTTAAAATGGCATTTTTGCCAAACTTTTTCTTTATGGACAATATTGTTTCCTGAACAACATGTTCTTTTTCGAGTTCAGCGTTCAACGATTCTTCTTTTTTTGCTTCCGCTTCGTAGTCGGTGAATAAATCTAATTGTTGTGATTTGTTTATATTTTGTGATTGCTGATTCGTTGTAATTATTGTTGATATGGTAATTCTGCGAATTAACAAATTTCGGATTGTTATGCTGTCAAACACCGATGTCGCTGCTTCAATCAACAATTTTGCCGACGATGTCGGTCGGGAAAGTGCGAACGTTCCTTGTGAATGCTTCGGCACTGTCCGTCCATAAAAATCAGTACTTATTTTACCCTTGTATGTCGCTCTAACAGACGAATTTGTAAGAGATTCCGCGTCATAGTTGATGGTTAGTATAATTTGTGTTGCGAATAGTTGTTTTTCAACTAATTCCAACGCGACAGCATCAGCCATTTCCTGCACAACAACCCGTGTTTTCGCAAAATTATACGGCGTATGCAGCACCTGTCCTGAACTGAGAGAATTGGTTTCCGGTTTGTAATTCTTAATTTCTTGTATAGTACATGGTTCCCAGCCCCACGCATGGTCGATAAGCAATTCTGCATTCACTCCAAATAAATGATACAATAGTTCCTCGGACTCAACCGAACAGCGTGCGATATCGCCCATTGTACGGATTCCGTATGGTTCGAGGCGCTTTGCAATGCCACGCCCGCAACGCCAAAAATCAGTAAGAGGCTGATGATTCCACAACTGTTCACGGTACAGACGTTCGTTGAGTTCGGCAATACGAACTCCATTGGCATCAGGTGGAATATGTTTTGCGACAATATCCATCGCAACTTTGCACAAGTACAAATTTGTGCCAATGCCCGCTGTTGCGGTAATTCCCGTTGTATTATACACATCGAGAATCATTTTCATGGCAAGTTCACGCGCCGTAAGATTATATGAGGCAAGATAGTTTGTAGCGTCAATAAAAACCTCGTCTATGGAATACACGTGAATATCCTCGGGCGCGATGTATTTCATATACGTTTTATAGATACACGTGCTATAATCTATATAGTACGACATTCGTGGTGTAGCCACTATATACGACAACTCAAATTCTGGGTGTTCCTTGAGTTTCAAAGCATCCGACGACGAGCCAGTAAATGTCCGATTGGGAGCTTTAAGCCGTCGTTGGTTATTCACTTCAGCAACTTTCTGAACGACCTCGAAAAGGCGTGCCCGCCCTGGGATTCCGTACGCTTTCAATGAAGGTGAAACGGCAAGGCAAATTGTTTTTTCCGTCCTGCTTTTATCGGCAACGACAAGATTTGTAGTAAGTGGATCAGCACCCCGTTCCACGCATTCCACCGAGGCAAAATACGATTTCAAGTCGATTGCAATATATGTCCGCTCACCTATCACGATAATTTATGAAATTGTGTTTACAATCTTTTCTATATTCAATGACCGCGCCGACGCATCAATAATTTCCTTATAGATTCCGCCTTTTTTATAAATCTCGTCGGGATTGCCTGATTGTTCCACGTGGCCTTCTTTCAACGCATAAATCATATCAGCATCAATTATCTGCGAAATGCTGTGCGAAATAATGATTACCGTTCGGTCTTGTTTTATGGCATCAATGCTGTTTTTAATCTGTTCCGTGGCAATTGCGTCAAGGCTTGCGGTTGGTTCGTCAAGAAATATAATCGGAGGATTTTTCAAGAACATACGTGCTATTGCTATTCGTTGTTGCTGACCACCCGACAGTTGATTAGCCTTACTCTGGAATGTATGTGGAAGTGCCATAATCTGTTCATAGATATAGGCTTTTTTCGCGGCCTCAACAACTTCATCATGAGAGGCTTGGGGATTTCCATACAGAATATTCTCCTCAATGGTTCCATCAAATATATGATTTTTTTGAAGCACGATTCCGATATTTTCCCGAAGGAACTGAGTATCATACTCTTGCAACGGAACACCATCAAGGAGAATAGTGCCGCATTCTGGTTCATAAAATTTGTCAAGAAGATTGACAATAGTGCTTTTCCCCGCACCAGAAAGACCGACAAAAGCAGTGATTTTTCCACTTTCGATTTTCATATTCACATCACGCAAGGCTTTTGTGCCATTCGGATACGTAAAATCAACATGCGACAATTCAAAATTCCCTAAAATCTTCTCAGAACGATAGGTTCCGCTGGATTCAACTTCGTCGTCGGAATTAAGAATGCTGAAAAATCCTTCGGCGTAAATCAGTGCGTCGTTCATATCATCGAAAATGCGCTGCAACTGCGTGATTGGCGCGACGACATTGCCAAACAGCAACACGTGGTACATAATCTTTCCTATCGTCATTCCTGGATAGTCAATCAAAACAAGATATGCTGTGAGAATTATCACCAACACCGTCCCCACTTGTTTTACAAACGTTTTCACTGCGTTATAGTAAAAACTTATTTTTCTCGTCTGCATTTGGTTGGAAGTCACCTGATTCTGAATATCCAACTGCTTGTCGCCCTCTATTCGTTCCCGATTAAAAGATTTTATGACATTGATTGATTCAATTATGCTCATAATGCCGTGGCTTTTCGCCTCTCGATAGGTACGCATATCACGTCGCCACCCTTTGAGTTTCCGTGCCTGACGATACGTGATGATGAAATAAACAGGGACGATGCACAACGCAACCAATCCAACATATACATTTGCAAGAAACATCAGTATCAGAGCAAGAATTGCGCTGGTAAACAACGGGAGTAAATCAATGAAAAAATTCTGTACCGTGCGTGACAGACTGCCAACGCCTTGGTCAATACGTGTCTGCAACTTGCCCGTTTCGTTGTCGTCTCTCGAAAAAAACGCCATTCTGAACGTCAGCATTTTTTCAATGGCAGCCTGAGCCAAATCGCGCGAGATGAGTATGCGCATACGTTCGCCAAAATACTGCTGTGCAAACGTAATCAACGCGGCAAGAATTTCCTTGCCCAACAAAACGATGGATATTATAGTAAGAATCCGCGCCGCCATTCCCCACGCAAAATCCTCCACGCCTATCAACGCATTAATGGCATCGATGGTTTTGTCAAGTACAATTGCATTAACTTGAGCCATGAAAGAGCCAACCAAGGTTAGCAATAATGTTAAGAAAACCAACCACTTATATGGTTTAACGTATATTTGTAGATTTTTGAATAATCCCCAAAGGTTCATGTTACTTATTTTTTTCAAAGGTAATAATACAACGAAATTCTTTGTTCACTCCTACCCTTTTGGGGCAATTATTTTACGCTTTTCGTTTGCCTACACAAACAAGTGGCGAATCGGAAATATGGAACACATTGTTGAACAAAAACAACACAAGCACCGAAATTGCCGTTCCGATGCAGGCTCCAGCATAAACATCAACAAAGAAATGTTGCAACAAATATATGCGTGAAAATGCAGCAAACAAAGCGACAAAGAAAAATATCACACACAAAATGTTCTTTCTTGCCGACGCTGAAAATAACGCCATCAACGAGAACGCCAACGTAGAATGTCCCGACGGAAAAGAATATTGCTTTTCATAAATTGAAATGTCAGCCAAAAGATGTTTGAACGAATCCAATGGTAAAAATTTTGTCGGACGAGGCATATTGCCAATAACTATATCCTTGAGCAACAACGTAATAGCGCAACACAGCAAACCAGCAACGACAAACATCAATAATTTCTTTTTCGACACAAAAATCAAGACCATCGCAATGATTACCACACACCACCCCTCAAAAACTTGTGAATACGTAATAAAAAATGGATCTAACAATTCACTTGCAATATGCTCATTCACAAGTAAATTAAGAAACGGTTTCGAGAATAGTGTCAATGGTATCAGTCCCACCAAAAGAAACACATACACGCAATACGAGAAATAATTTTTCGTAAGAAAATCCTTCACCGATTGCATTGGATACCTCATCAGTACGTTTTTATAATATTATAGACCGTATCGCGTTCTGTTGGAATTTTGTTACTATCCTTTATCAGTGTAATCATTTCGGATTGTGTTATGCAAGGGCGTTTTTCCACAGAGCCCGCCATTGAATAAATTTTTGTAGAATCATTGATGGTTCCATCAAAATCGTCAACGCCATAATCCAAGGTGATTTGAGAAAAATCCTTGCCCAACATTGGCCAATACACTTTAAGGTGTGGGATATTATCCAAAAACAAACGAGTAATTGAAAAATTACGCAAATCTTCAGTCCACGGGAGTTCACGTTCTATGCCGAGAACATTATTTTCCTTTTTGTATTTCAATGGAATAAACGCATTGAAACCATGAGTTTCGTCTTGCAACATACGCAACCGATTCATATGGTCAACACGATTGGCGTATGATTCCCGATGCCCGTATAGAATTGTTGCATTTGTTTGAATTCCAAGCAAATGAGCCTGTTTATGAATAGCAAGCCAATCGGCACTTTTCGTCTTCGACGGACAAATTTGCGCTCGCAATGTTTCATCAAAAATTTCGGCACCGCCGCCTGGCATCGCATCCAAACCACTCGCCTGCAATTTCGTCAACACCTCAAGCACCGACAATTTGTTCAACTTTGCCATATATTCAATCTCTACCGCCGTAAACGCTTTCACATACACATGCGGCAAGATTCGCTTCACCATCTGAAGCAAATCGCAATAATAATCAATGGTACGGGTTGGATGGCAGCCCCCCACAATGTGGACCTCCGTCAGGGCATCGTGAGGGACATTCCGCAACTGTGCTTCAATTTCCTCCAACGAATATTCCCAACTGTCAGTAGCATTTTGTTCTCGGTAATACGAGCAAAATTTACACTTATGCACACAAACATTCGACGGTTCTACGTGAATATTTTTATTGAAAAACACCGAATTGCCAAATGTTTTCGTTTTAACATAATTTGCCAAAATGCCAACAAAATTCAAGTCTGCTTTTTCATACAGCAATAATGCATCTTCGCACGAAATACGTTCATCGTGTAGAACTTTATTCGCAATACGCTGTAAATCAACATCAATTGATGTTTTCCCAATAATATCCTGTATTTCCGTCGAGTTCATTGTTATGCCACATTAAAAATCACGCCGTCTGCCTTTTTTGTTGCCTCTATCGCGGTCGAAACGACGGTCTCCGCCACGTTTGCTTTTTCCAAATCCACGTCCGCCACGGAAATCTCCGCCTCTCCGTCCATCTCTGAAATCATCGTGTTTTTTGTTTTTCGCAGGTAACTCTGGTTGTTTTGGTGCCTGCGCCACTTGCACAGAAACAGGCATTCCTTCGTATTTCGCATTTTCCAAACTTCGAAGAATCTTGTCGGTATATTTCGACTCAACCTCGAAGAATGTGAAGGAGCGCATAATATCAATTGCGCCATAATGAATGTCACGGTCGTTGGCGTGTTCATTTAACAAACGCAATAATTTACTTTGGTCAAGTTGTTCTTTTTTACCAATATTCACAAAGAAACGGGTGTAGCTTCTACCCTCGTCACGGCCACGTTCGCGGCTTCTCCGCTCATTACGGTTCGGTCTATCCTCGCGGTCACGTCTATCGCCACGTTCACGGTTCTCTCGTTCACGACGACGGCGTTCACCACGCTCGCGGTTGCGTTCTTCCAAATTACGACGGCGTTCGTTTTCCTTTTCCACATCAAGATTGATGTCAGGCGCATTTTCATAGTATTCAAGAATACGATTCACCTCGAACGAAACAAAATGTTTCAAAATGTCTTCGCTGCTCATACCCTCAAACTGATGTATGATTGGAGTAAGCAATGTGTTGAGTTTTTCCTCGTTAACTTCTGTGGAAAGAACCTTCTGTATCAAGTCCTTCATCTGCACAGCGCAAATTTCCTGACCGCCAGGAACTTTCTTAATCTCAATCTTCTTCTTTATTATTTGCTCTATGCGTTTGAGTTTCCCTTTTTCACGCAAATTAGCAATCAAAATGGAAATGCCTTCTTTTCCCGCGCGACCTGTACGTCCGCTACGGTGCGTGTATGTTTCCAAATCATCGGGAATCGAATAATTGATAACATGTGTCAAATCGTGAACATCAAGACCACGGGCGGCAACATCGGTAGCCACCAACATGTTCAAATTCTTGTTTCGGAATTTTTTCATCACGTAATCCCGCTGTGCCTGTGACAAATCACCATGAAGCGCATCGGCACTATATCCATCGCTCATCAACTTGTCCGCCACATCTTTCGTTTCCTCGCGCGTGCGACAGAACACGATTCCATAAATATCAGGATAATAATCGGCAATACGTTTCAGCGCAATGTAGCGGTTCTTGGAACTCACAATATACGCTTGATGCGAAACGGTAACCGCACCGGAATTCTTTGTACCAATAGTGATTTCGTGTGGGTCGTTCATATAATTTGAAGCGATTCGACGCACTTCCGCAGGCATGGTTGCCGAAAACAACAATGTACGTTTTTCCGCAGGAGTTTGCTCCAAAATCGAATCCAAATCCTCTTGGAACCCCATATCCAGCATTTCATCGGCTTCGTCAAGCACAAGATTTTTCACCTGCGACAAATCAACCTTTTTTCGGCTGATAATATCCACCAATCGACCTGGCGTTGCCACTACAATATGCACACCGCTTTGGATTTTCTTAATCTGACGGACAATGTCAGCACCGCCATACACAGCAACAGTCTGCAACGGCAAATATTTACCATAGTTCGTCAAATCGCGTTCGATTTGTAAACACAATTCCCGCGTCGGGCAAATCACCAACGCTTGTGGCACATTTTTGCTAAAATCAATCTGCGAAATCAGCGGCAAACCAAATGCCGCAGTCTTTCCCGTTCCCGTCTGCGCCAAACCAATTAAATCACGCGTTTCGTTGAGCAAAAACGGGATTGCTTGACTTTGAATTTCTGTTGGTTTTTCAAAACCCAACTCTTTTATGGCCTGCAATATTTCAGTTGAAAGCAAGCCACCTTCTTCGTATAATTCCATATAATATATTTAACAGGATAGAACCGCCTATCCATTACGGAAAGGAATTACACAAAAAAGGCCTTTCTCCCAGCCGAATGTAATGCCTTTCAAATTCTATTTATGCTTTTTTTCCTCTTTTCGGTGCGGAATCAGCCATCGCCTCCCGAATTTTTTCTTCTATTTCCTGACGTAATTCATCATTGTCGCGCAACAATACTTTTACAGCATCACGTCCTTGGGCAAGTTTCGTTTCGCCATAGCTGAACCATGAGCCACTTTTCTTCACCACGTCAAGTTCCACACCCATATCAACAATTTCGCCTACTTTCGACACACCTTCACCAAACATAATGTCGAATTCTGTTTGACAGAATGGAGGCGCAACTTTATTTTTCACTACTTTCACTCGGGTACGGTTTCCGACAACTGTGTCGCCGTCTTTAATTTGACCGATTCTACGGACATCCAAACGAACCGAAGCGTAATATTTCAACGCATTACCACCAGTTGTCGTTTCAGGATTTCCAAACATTACGCCCAATTTTTCACGCAATTGGTTAATGAAAATCACCGTTGTGCTTGTCTTGTCTATCACACCAGCAAGTTTACGAAGCGCCTGCGACATCAAACGGGCATGAAGTCCCATTTTGGAATCGCCCATATCGCCTTCAATTTCTGCTTTTGGAGTAAGGGCAGCAACAGAATCTATCACAATAATATCGATAGCACCAGAACGAATAAGCTGGTCAGCGATTTCCAACGCCTGTTCGCCATTGTCAGGTTGCGAGATGTATAGATTATCAACATCTACGCCTAAATTTTCGGCATAAAAACGATCGAATGCGTGCTCCGCATCGATAAACGCCGCCAAACCGCCTTTTTTCTGCGCTTCGGCAATAGCGTGAATCGCCAATGTTGTTTTACCCGAAGATTCAGGACCATAAATTTCTACGATACGACCACGTGGATAACCACCAATGCCCAACGCAATGTCAAGTCCAAGCGAACCAGACGAAATACAAGGTAAATTCTCCACTACGTGATCCCCAAGTTTCATAATGGCACCCTTGCCATACGACTTGTCAATTTTGTCAATCGTCAGCTGTAACGCTTTCAGCTTTTCAGATTGCTCAGCTTTTGTGTTTTGTGCTTCTGCCATGATTTTATTTTTTTTGCAAAGATAGCAATTAATTACTAATGGTACTATGAAACTGAAAATTATTATTTTTCAAAACGAAACATCTGTAGCCAAATTCCACATTCAATCGTTTTTCTATGCCAATCCTTTCAGTTTCTGAATTGTTTCCGTTGGATTTTGTGCGGAAAACACCGATGCACCTGCCACAATAGCATCGGCTCCGGCAGCTTCAACCTCTGCAACATTTTGTAATCCAATGCCACCATCAACCTCGATTATAGCTTGCAAACCGCTCGAATCCAACATTTTCCGTATTTCTTGTATTTTCGCAATAGATTCCGGTATGAATTTTTGTCCACCAAATCCCGGATGTACCGACATAACAAGCACCAAATCGACAAATGGAAGGATTTCCTTCAAAACATTCGCAGGTGTTTCTGGATTTATCGACACTCCAGCTTTCATTCCGTTAGCATGGATTTGGTCGATGGTGCGCTTCAAATCAGAACAAGCCTCGTAATGAACTGTAAGTATCTCTGCTCCAGCAGCATGAAACCGTTCCACGTATTTTTCAGGATTCACTATCATAAGATGCACATCCAGAGGTTTCCGAACGATTGGCTGAATTGCCTTCAAAACGGGGAAACCGAATGAGATATTCGGCACAAACACGCCATCCATCACGTCGATATGGAACCAATCGGCCGCACTGTCGTTCACCATTTCTATATCTCGTTGGAGATTCGCAAAATTCGCCGATAAAATCGATGGAGAAAGAATCATATTGTTTCTGTATTTTCGTTAGTATTCAAATCTATATCAAGTTCGCCATTTTCGTACTGTCTGAACCGCACCGAAAGCGCCGCCAACAGGTTCGAGAATGTTTTCACCGCTTGTTGCGTTCCCTCCGAAATTTCTTTTTTCTGCATACGCAGAAGCATAACGCCGTAAAGTCCTGTAAAACAAGCATCTATTTCATTTCTCACAAAATCGTCGGAATGATTTATGATTTCGGTAATATGCGGCATGGCTGCCGTGAACAACTCCTTATATTTTGTTTCCTTGGGATTTTGCAACAGTTTGATATTCAGCGTTGAAAGATCTTGCACCAATTCTTTTAACTGCATCAAATGTCCTTTTTTGTGAATACCCTCCGCTTTCATAGCGTCAGCCATATCGCGATACCATTGCTTCACTTTCGGAAGTTCGAGCGGCGACAACGAAAATCCCTGCGTCATTGCATCAATGTCGAAATTGTACGCACGGATCAAATCCTCGAGTTGCCACATATACAGCACATATTCCGCTATATTTTCCCGTCGTTTCTGTTTTGCAATTATCATACGGCAAATGTATTATAAATAACCAAAATCCTCGAGTGCGCGTCGGTCTTTTTTTGTTGGTCGTCCCGCGCCTTTGTCGCGATAGACGGTGAATACCATTTTCACATCTTCGAGTTTTTGCAGTTCGGTTTGTGGCGTGACATCTTTCACAAAATCAGCCACAACTTTTGCGGATTCCCGTTGCGCAAGCAGTCCAAGCACTTCGTAGGAACGGACTATCGGCGGGCGTTTCACGTTCACCACATCGCCAATCCTCACAATATGCGACGGTTTCACATACACGCCCGAAATGGAAATCTGATTGTTTTTGCACGCAGTTGTCGCCAAACTTCTTGTTTTGTAAAGCCTCACCGCCCACAACCACTTGTCAATCCTCAAATTTTCCTCAGTTTTCGGCATTCTACAAGTCAATAAAATTTTTCAAAATTTGTGCGCCGACCGTCCCACTTTTTTCAGGATGGAACTGAAACGCAAAGAAATTATCTTTTTCAATGCCTGCGCTAAAATCAAGCACATAGTTGCACGTTGCCGTTGAATGCGGATTCATTTCGGCATAGTAGCTATGCACGAAATACACATAACTTTCTGGAGTAATGTTTTTTAGAAGAGTTCCTTTAAAATCAGTAATCGTATTCCAGCCCATGTGTGGAACTTTTTCGGTTCCCGACGGAAAACGTTTCACATTCACATCGAAAATGCCCAAACAGTCAACATCGCCTTCTTCGGAATGTTTGCACATCAGCTGCATTCCGAAGCAAATTCCCAAAAATGGTTGTTTCAACGAAACCAGCACCGAATCAAGACCACGTTCGCGCAAATACGGCATTGCCGTGCCCGCATCGCCTACGCCGGGGAAAATAATTTTATCGGCTTTATACAATTCGTCGGGGTCGTTGGTCACTATCGGTTCAATGCCCAAACGGTTCAGCGCATAACTCACCGACTGGATGTTTCCTGCGTTATATTTTACTATTGCTACTCGCATACATCATTATTTGCCACAAAAGTAACAAAAAAGTTCGAGACGTACCAGCTTGGGTAAAAATCAATTAAAAATCTCACCCGCCCACAATTTCTTAAGAAAATCAAATACATAGAATATTTCGATATTTCCGTTTCTACGCGAAAGTGGGTCTCGTGAAACCACAATACATCTGCTTTTGGGAAATTCGTCTTGATAGTCCTTAAACGCCGTCAAATGTTTAGACTGGATTTCCGTAGTAGATTTGATTTCGATTCCTATTTGGGCGTCTCCAACAACCACGTCTATCTCTTTGTTATTGTATGTATGCCAATAACTCAATTTATATTGACTGTGCGTATAGTTTACGTATGCTCGAAGTTCCTGCAAAATAAAATGTTCAAACGAATGTCCGTATTCTGGAGAACCAGGAGCAAGCGATGTCCGTTGCAGAAGGTAATTATAAATTCCAACGTCGAAAAAGTAAAATTTTGGTGCTTGCGTAACCTTACGTTTGTTCACCTTTGTGTATGCTGGCAACATATAACCAATCAACGTATCTTCTAAGATAGAAAAATATTCCTTGATTGTTTTGGCACTTACGCCACAGTCACTTGCAATGTTTGTATAGTTGACGATTTCACCACTTGTGAGTGCAGCCGCCTGCATAAACTGCTGAAAGACGCCGAGATTTCGCGACAACGCTTCTTCTTTTATTTCTTCTTTTAAATATACATCAATATATCCAGCCAAGAGTGACTGTGGCTTTTTTGCTAAATAATGCGGAGGCAACATCCCATACAACAGTGCCCTGTCTAAATCCATATCAGGCAATTCGGCACTGACAAAAGGGAAAAAGTAACAAGGAACCGCTCTTCCTCCCAACGTATTATATCCCTTTCGTTTCAATTTGCGGGGACTACTTCCTGTTAGAACAAAACGCAATTGTTTTTTCTGAATCAGACGGTGAACCTCGTTCAATAATTCAGGAATCTCGGGAATTTCATCTACCACAACAATTGTCCCTGATGGTTTATCTTGTAACATTTCGTACAACAACGATGGATTTTTCTGTAAACGTAGCCGAAGTTGACTGTCCAACAAATCAATAAAATAAGCGTCAGGTAATGTATGTTCCAAAAACGTGCTTTTCCCTGTTTGACGAGCACCGAACAAAAAAGCGCTATTGTCTTCTATATCGCTGACAATGTTAAAAATACGTTTAACCACCATATCGTTTTTGTTTTGAATCACTTTGGATTTCTTAGGAAAATCCGAAGTGGAACTTCCGATTTTCTCGAAAAATCCGAAGTAAAGGTGCGGATTTTTTTAGGATTAACAAAATAAAAATAGAAATTTCTTTTTTCTTTCTGTTACGTTTCCCTTGTAAGAAAAAGAGAACACTTTTGCTTTTATAATAGTTCCTCTCATAATAAAATATTATTCTAATTTTGACATACCACTTCATTTTTCAAAGACAGAAATAATTCTTACTTATAAAAAATTTGTTCCGTGTAAAATACTTTCGTTATTTTGCAGTTTATGCAATGAATAGGTCAATCTATTCGTTTCAACATATAAAATTGACAACTTGAGAAGATTTTTATATAGTTTGTGCCTTGTGGCGAGCATTGTTGCGTTGGTTTGTTGTTCCACCAAAAAGAACACATTCCGCACCCGTGCATACCACAATGTGACCTCACGCTACAATATTTATTTTAATGGCCGCGAGGCATTCAAAACGGGCGTTAAAACACTGGAAACCAACTACAAAGAACCATTCAACGACATTCTTCCTGTTTTCTACTACAAAGACAAAAGTCTATACAGCGGTATTTCGGCAAATATGGACAAAGCCTATGAAAAAGCGGGAAAAGTCATAAAAGAACATTCCATCACGGCAAAACCTGTTTCCAAACGCCCAGCGTCAACTCCACGGCAAAAGGCATTCTATTCGCAACGGGAATTCAACAAATGGGTTGATGATTCGTATTTGCTGATGGGAAAATCGCATTTCTACAAAGGAAATTTGTTTGAGGCACAGAAGAATTTTATGTATGTGCTGAACGAATACAAAGGTCAGGACATCTGCAACGAAACGAACCTTTGGCTCGCCCGCACCAAAGTGGAAATGGAACAATACGACGAAGCGAAGGAAATTCTTGACAAACTGATGGACGAGGAAAACGACGTTCCTGCAAGAATCAAAAAACAGTGCTACCCTATCTACGCTGACATATACATCCAACAACGAATGTACGAGGATGCGCTCCAGCAGCTGCAACTTTCGTGCGACAATACCCGCAAGAAAAAGTTGCGCATCCGCTACAAATACATTATGGCACAGCTGTACCAAGAACTTGGCGACAACCCGAATGCACTGAAATACTACGACGAAGTGATTAAAATGAATCCAAAATACGACATAGCCTTCAATGCGAAAATCAACAAAGCCACGGCGTTCGACGGAAGTTCGTCAAGTAAGGAAGTTCTCAATTCACTTAACAAACTTCTGAAAGACGAGAAAAACAAGGAATACCAAGACCAAATTTATTTTGCGATGGGTAACGTCCACTACACCGACGGCGAAGAGGACGATGCTATTGAATGCTACGAAAAATCAATAGAAACAAGCGTATCTAACTCACAGCAAAAGGCTATTTCCTACTTGTCGATTGGTGAAATTTACTACGGCTACCGCAAATACATCGACGCGCAACCATACTACGACAGTTGTCTGAAAATTTTGCCTGAAACGTATCGCAACTATTCTGAAATCAAAACAAAAACAGAGAATTTGAACACTCTCGCGCTCAACCACAACGGCGTTATTTACGAAGACAGTTTGCAACGCATTGCCAATATGAATTCCCACGAACGCAACAAATATATTGACAAAATTATCGACAAAATCCGTCAGGAAGAGGAAGCACAACGACAGGAAGAAGACATCGCCAATATGAACTCCAATTTGTATAACCAGGAATTTGGCGTTAATAACCAACGAGTTACAGGCAAGTGGTATTTCTATAACGAAAGTGTTTCAAAATTTGGTAAGGCGGAATTCGTGAAACGTTGGGGCAGCCGTCCGCTTGAAGACAACTGGCGACGAAGCAACAAAAGCACAAATCTTGATTTGCTAACCGACAACAACGACTCCGATGACGATGATGATGATGAAGAAAAAGAGGAACAGAAGAAACTTGTAACCGACAAGAAATCAAGGGAATACTATTTACAAAACCTTCCGCTAACCGATTCGCTGAAACGGGTTTCGAACAACAAAATCGAAAACTATATGTTCAACGAAGGTATGGCATATATGAATTTAATACACGACAATCCGTTCGCAATCAAAGCATTGGAAGATTTTATCGCCCGTTTCCCAAAATCGGATTATAAACCGATGGCACTGTATTATTTGTATCAACTTTATACTGATGCTAACAATTCTACTAAAGCAAGTGCTGTGAAAAACGAATGTATTTCAAAATATCCCGAAAGTAATTACGCCAAAGCATTGTCAGACCCTGATTTCCAAAAGAATTTGAAAGCCCGCAACAAACAGTTGGAAAAAGAATACGCCGACTGCTACAAATCATATCTGCGAAACGATTTCACAACAATCAACCGAAAATGCAGAACTCTCATTGCTAAAAACGAAGATTCGTATTTAATACCAAAATTCAAATTATTGCTTGCAATGGCAGACGGCAAACAAGCAGGATCCGACGCACTCAAGAAAAATCTCGAAGCGTTCGTAAAAGAATATCCCAAAACCGAGGAAGGCTCGTACGCAAAACGAATCCTTACATATTTGAACAACAACGAATCGAACGCTTCGTTTGAATCAGCCATTATCGCACAAGGACAAAGCTCCGCTACAAGCGCCAACGATACACTTTCCGAACCAGTTCAAGAAGAAAAGGAACTGTATGTATTCCAGGACAATGTACCACACTATTTCGTAATCAGCGGCAAACAAGAATTCGTTGACTTCAACCGACTGAAATTCAACTTGATAAACTATAATTTGGATTATTTCACAAACTTCAATTTCGATATAGTTATTAAAGAAATAGATTCTAAATATGCCATGTTGCTTATTCAGACATTACCATCTAACAAGCAGGCTATGAGCTACTTGGAACTGATTGAATATAATCCTGAAATTTACGACGGCGTTGATAAGATTTTCACCTCGAAATTTGTGATTTCTGAAAAGAATTACCAAACACTATTGCAAGACAAGGATATAGCAAAATATATAAAATTCTACGAGGAATATTACGCCCAATAACCGTCGGAAATACTAAATCGACGCATTTCACGTTTTTATTCCAAATGATTAACAAACAGACTATGCGACAAATCAACATACTTTGGGCTGACGATGAAATTGAATTGCTGAAACCACACATTATGTTTCTTGAGGCGAAAGGGTATTCAGTATTTCCCGTGAACAATGGAAACGATGCCATCACTGAAGTTTCAAAACAAAAATTCGACATCGTGTTTTTAGACGAACAAATGCCCGGACTGAGCGGTATAGAAGTGCTTGAATCAATAAAAGCCCGCCAACCGGAATTGCCCGTGATTATGATTACCAAAAGCGAGGAAGAAAATATAATGGACAAGGCAATTGGCTCACGGATAAACGATTACCTAATAAAGCCAATCAACCCGAACCAGATTTTGCTTGCCCTCAAAAAAAATCTCGAACAAAACGAACTGCTCACGCAAAACACCACGATGAAATACCAGCGTGAGTTTTCGCAATTAGGAATGGAAATCGCCAATGCAAATTCATGCAACGACTGGATTGAAGTATATCGCCACATTGTGTATTGGGAAATGCAACTTGCCCATTCCAAAGACCATAGTCTAAACGAGCTTCTGCTAATGCAGAAAAACGATGCAAACGTAAATTTCGCAAAATTCATAAAGAAAAACTATACCGACTGGTTTTTGCCAAATACGAACAACAAGCCGTTGCTTTCACCAAACATTATTCGAGAAAAAGTATTCCCTGAAATTCAAAAAGACAGCAACACACTCCTGCTCGTGCTCGATAATCTGCGCTACGACCACTGGGTTGCACTTCGCCCGCTGTTGAGCGAATACTTTTCGGTGGAAGACGACTCGCTCTATTTCAGCATTTTACCGACCACAACGCAATATGCGCGCAACGCGCTTTTTTCAGGATTGATGCCTGCCGACCTTGAAAAACTATATCCCGATTTGTGGGTTGACGATGAAGACGACGAATCAAAAAATCTTCACGAAGAGGAAATGCTCATCACGCAACTCAAACGGCTTGGCTATTCTGAACGAATTTATTTCGACAAAATCACAAACATAAACACAGGCAAAAACCTCAGCGATAGGCTTGCACACATTAGTCAAACACACTTTTCGGTGTTGGTGCACAATTTCATCGACATTCTGTCGCACGCCCGAACCGAAATGAACATGATAAAAGAACTCGCCAACGACGAGGCTGCATACCGTTCCCTCACTGTTTCTTGGTTTACGCATTCACCTTTGTTTGAAATGCTACAAGAACTTGCTCGCAGAAAAATCAACATTCTCATTACCACCGACCACGGTTCCGTGAACATTCAAAATCCAATTAAAGTGTTGGGCGACAAAAATGTAAACACAAACCTTCGCTACAAACAAGGCAAAGCCTTGCAATACAACAAGAAAGAAGTGTTTGAAATCACTCGTCCGATTGATGCACGGCTACCACAATGCCACCTCAGTTCGAGCTACATTTTTGCAATGAACCAAGATTTCTTTGCTTACCCGAACAACTACAACCATTATGCGAAATACTACAAAAACTCATTCCAGCATGGTGGAATTTCGTTGGAAGAAATGATAATTCCATTTGTTTCGCTGAAAGCTATATAAATTGCATTATTTACAATAATCCTTCATCGCAAAAACTGAAGTAGCGTTCCCCCGAAATTATAACGTGGTCGAGCAGAGTACAGTCAATCAATTTCATCGCATTATTGATTTGCGACGTAATTACTTTGTCCTCGTGGCTTGGGCTGCAATTCTCCGAAGGATGGTTATGACACACAATAATGCCCGTCGCAAGATATTTTATTGCACTATGGGCAATCAATTTCGTATCGACTGTGGTTTGTGTGATTCCGCCCGCACTAATCCGTTTTTCTCCAAGAATGGCATTTTTATGATTGAGGTATATTGCCCAAAATTCCTCATGTTTAAGATCACCGATTTTAGGATGCATTAAATTGAATATTTCCTTGCTCGATGTAATCTGTTTTTTCTGCCTGGCTTCGGCAATATTCCGCCTTCTGCCAAGTTCGAACGCGGCCGAAAGGATAATCGCCTTCGCATTGCCAATGCCTTTAATTTGCATCAAATCGGAAATACTACATTTATACAATTCATTGAGATTGTTGTTTGCTTTGGAAAAAATAATCTTTGCTATGTCCAACGCCGAGGCGTTTTTCGTTCCACTACCAATCAGGATTGCAAGCAGTTCCGTTTCGGTGAGCGAGCCACATCCTTTTTCCAAAAGTTTTTCGCGCGGACGATCTTCTTCCGCCCAATTCTTAATTGAGGTATAAATCATATTGCGGCTTATTAGAAAAAACAAAGTCGGCACTACAGCCGACTTTGTGAGTTATTTATATTTGTTTATATTTATTTATTGTTAATTATCTTTAAAACAACGAACACTTAATCCTGACTTTTCATACATTTTGAAACGAACAACGCCAGAATAACTAGTGTCGATTTGACGAACCCAAACAAAATCGCCCAAATCATCGTGTCCAGTAGTTGATGACCAATACACGCCTGCTTCGCCCAATTGCGCATAGGTGCCATTGATACTTGCGTAGCCACCAAAACTAAATCCGTAATCGTCAACCATTTTCTTTACTATATTCGCATCAGCGCCACGGGTAGTTTCAGTTTCGCCACCTTTCGCCAAATCAGCATCCGACATACCAATTGCCGATTCAAAAATCATCCATTCAAAATCTGAAGGGATATGATAGCCATTCGGGCAGATTCCTTGTACATTTTGAATAGAACCATTAGCCATGTGTTTTTCATATTGGGCAATGATTGCTTTTGTGGTTGCTGTGGCAATATCGTCAGCTGTATTTTTTGCAATCAGTGCGCTATATTCGGAACAGATTGAGACTAATGTTTCCGAAGGAATACTACCAATAACACCAGCTTCGTCAGTTGCATTGATGATTGCCGTAGAAACCCGTGCATCAATGATAGTTTCCACATTTGTGATATTAATTCGTTCATTCGATTCGTATAAAACCTCATTCAATGCTTGGGCAACCGCATCTTTAATACTATTATACAGATAGTTAGTTCCGATTTGTTTTTTAGCGGCCTTCTCTATTTTCTTTGCTATTTCAGCCGCGTATTTGCTGGCATTGATAAACGATACCCGCTCAACGTTTTCAGCAGAACGAATATCCTCTATGTAATCGGCAATGTTATTATTGTTCACATCGTCATCGCTATAGTTTTGCGACAATGATGTTTGGCTTGTGTTCACCGATGTTTCAAACGCATAGAAACCGCCATTTTTAGAGCAGTATTTTTCCAAATTGTGATAGCACAATTTCTCACCCGTTGCAACACCTTGTTTTTGCGTTTCACCGCCACCTGCGGGATCTTCACCACTACCCTCGCCTTTGTACAATGGAGAGCCATCTGGATTTTGTTCAACGCTGATATTAGCGCCAAGCATACCGATTGAACTGTCACTGCCGTCAATCACGCCGTCACCGTTCGAATCGTATTTTACAGGTTCCACCACCTTATAATATTTCCCCTGATATTCAATACTATCAGCTGGAGTATCTTTTGTTTTCTTATGACATGCTGTCAAACAAACAATTAGTCCAAGTACGACGAAAATGTTCTTTCTCATGGCATTTAATTTTTAATTATAGTACCTATTTTATCACCAGACACAATTTTTTTAAGTGAAGTTTCATCGCCCACGTTAAAAACTATGATAGGAAGATTGTTTTCCTTACACATAGTGAACGCCGTTAAATCCATAATCTTCAGTCCTTTGGAATATGCCTCGGTAAAAGTTATTTCATCGTATTTTACGGCATTAGGATTTTTTTCCGGGTCAGAATCATACACACCGTCAACTCGAGTCCCCTTCAACAGTACATCAGCGCCGATTTCAACAGCACGAAGAGCAGCGGCAGTGTCAGTTGTGAAAAATGGATTTCCCGTTCCTCCACCAAAAATCACGACCTCGTTGTTGTTAAAGGCGTTTTGCACTCGTCGTGGCGAATATGCTTGTCCAACAGGTTCCATAGAAAAACCTGTGAGTACCTGCGATTTGATTGAAATTGTTTCCAACGCAGACTGGAGCGCAACCGCATTAATTACCGTTGCCATCATTCCCATATAGTCGCCCTTGATTCGGTCGAAACCTTGATTTTTGTTATTGAGTCCACGGTAAATATTTCCTCCCCCAATCACCACAGAAACCTTCACACCCAAGTCAACAACTTCCTTAACTTGATGCGCATATTTCATAAGTTTTTCAGGGTCAATGCTGAATCCATCGGCTGCCTGAAGCGATTCTCCGCTGAATTTCAATAGTATTTTCTTGTATCGTAACATAATTTGCAAATTATGCGACTAATATAGACAAAAAAAAGGAGAGTTACGTGATTTAACTCTCCTTTTTGTATGTAAATGTTAAATTTTAATTTGAAAGACCGAATCTCTTGAATGAAACAACCTTCAATCCTTTCTGTGCAGCGTCCATATATTGGGCGATTGTAAGGTTTCCATCCTTTACAAATTCTTGATTCATCAATGTAGATTCCTTAAAGAATTTGTTCAAACGACCTTTGGCAATATTTTCAACCATTGCGGCTGGAATATTGTCTTTCTTTTCGTCTGCAACTTTTTCTTTGATTTCACGAGCTTTGGCAGCTTCATCTTCTGTCAACCAACCTTTTGCGATATTCGAAGACATATGTTCTTCAGAATCAACAAGATTAGGATTGATGCCAGCCTTTTTCAATGCGACTTCAACAGCTTTTTGAATTTGTTCTTGGATTGTCTTTTCTTTTGCGATAGACAATTCAGAATCAATAACAGACTGAGGCACACTGTTTTGGTCAACAGCGACAGGACTCATTGCAGCGATTTGCATAGCAACATCCTTACCAACTTGTGGATCTGCAACTTTTGCGTCGAAACTTACGATACTTGCAAGTCTGTTACCTGGGTGAGTATAAGCGAACGAATGTTCAGCCGATACTTTTTCATAGTATCCTAAATCGATTTTTTCACCGATTTTACCCATTTGGTCTGACAACAAATCTGCGATTTTGCTACCATTAACAACTTCTTGTTTCAATGCTTCAGCATCAGCAGGAAGGACCTCCAGTGCTTTGTCAAGAATTGATTTTGTGAATGCAATGAAATCAGCATTTTTTGCAACAAAGTCAGTTTCGCAGTTTACGACAACGATAACGGCTGTCTTGCCGTCTGCTGTCACGCCACTCAACACGCAACCTTCTTTTGCATCACGGTCTTGGCGTTTGCTTGCGATTTTTTGACCTTTTTTTCTAAGGAATTCTATTGCTTTGTCGAAATCGCCATCCGATTCTGTCAACGCTTGCTTGCAGTCCATAAGACCAGCGGCAGTCATTGCACGAAGTTTAGCGATATCAGCAGCTGTAATATTTGCCATAATTGTCAATTATTTTTTAGTTGTTTTTCTTGCAGCTGTTTTTCTTGCTGGTTTAGCAGGTTTTTCTTCGGTTGCTTCTGGAGCAACGTCTTCTTTTTCCTTCTTAGCAGCTTCAGCTTCTTTATCTTTTTCGTTCTTTCTTTCATCCAAACCTTCTTGGATTGCTTCGCAAACTTTTGAAAGGATCACTTCCACAGACTTAGCTGCGTCGTCGTTTCCTGGAATTGCGAAATCAACAAGATTCGGGTCAGCGTTTGTGTCTACGATTGCAAACACAGGAATGCCCAAACGTGTTGCTTCCTTGATAGCGATATGTTCGCGAACAACGTCAACCACAAACAATGCGGCTGGAAGACGGGTCAAGCTCACGATGCTGCCCAAGTTTTTCTGCAATTTTTCACGTTGACGGTTAATTTGCAACACTTCACGTTTTGAAAGCGAAGCGAATGTTCCGTCTTGTTCCATTTTGTCGATTGACGACATTTTTTTCACAGCCTTACGGATTGTTGGGAAGTTTGTCAACATACCACCGCTCCAACGTTCTGTGATATAAGGCATTCCGATTGCCTGTACTTTATCTACTACAATGTCTTTTGCTTGTTTCTTGGTAGCAACGAAAAGGATTTTTCTACCAGATTTAGCGATTTTCTTCAAGGCTTCAGCCGACTCATCAATCTTTGCTACAGTTTTGTGAAGATCAATAATGTGGATACCATTTTTCTCCATAAAGATATATGGAGCCATAGCTGGATGCCATTTTCTTTTTAGGTGACCGAAATGTACACCTGCTTCAAGCAATTCTTCAAAAGTTGTTCTTGCCATTTTTTTTGTTGTTTTCATTCAATATTAAAGCAATTCACAAGTAGCACGATGGTTCGTAGTCTTGTGGATTTTGAGTCTAAACAACGCTCTAATTCGAATAGGTTAATATTAACGTTTACTAAATTGAAATCTTTTACGAGCTTTCTTCTGACCTGGTTTCTTACGTTCAACCTCACGTTGGTCACGTGTTAAGAAACCTTGTTTTTTCAAAGGACTCTTGTTTTCCTCGTCCATTTTTACCAAAGCTCTTGCGATAGCCAATCTTGTGGCTTCTGCCTGACCTTTGATTCCGCCGCCCACCAAATTAACTTTGATGTCGAAATCACCTTCTTTTTCAAGAAGTGATAATGGTTGTTTTACGATGAAACGAAGACGTTCCTCTGCAAAATATTTATCTAACTCACGGTTGTTCACTGTGATTTGACCTTTGCCTTCTTTTACATAGATTCGAGCAATTGCCGATTTTCTTCTACCTAAAGCGTTAATTACTTCCATTGTCTATTTAATTATAACTTTAATTCTTTTGGTTGTTGTGCTTCTTGATTGTGGTTAGGACCAACATACACAAATAAATTTTTTAAGCAGTCTCTGCCCAAAGAATTTTTTGGAAGCATTCCTGCAACGGCGTTCATAATAATCTTTGTAGGATCTTTCGCCATCAAATCTTCCGGTGTTTGTTTTCTTTGACCGCCAGGGTACATCGTGTGATGGATGTAAACCTTGTCTGTCATTTTCTTACCCGTAAATTTCACTTTCTCAGCGTTAATTACGATTACTCCGTCTCCACAATTCACATTTGGAGTGAACGATGGTTTGTGCTTGCCTCTTATGATTTTCGCAATCTGGGCGCACATTCTACCTACTACTTGGTCGGTTGCATCAACAACGAACCATTCCTTCTGAACTGTAGCCTTATTGGCTGATTTTGTCTTGTAACTTAAAGTATCCACTTGAGTTCGTTTTTTATAAAATATACTTTTCCCATTAATCGGGACGCAAAAATAAGAATTATTTTGATTTAACAAAGTCAAACTTCATTTTTTCTTTTTGAATGAAAAATTTTTCTTTGAAACTGAAGTTTTTCTTCAAATCTGTTTGCGTTGAATTACAAAAATGATAATTTTGCCACGCATTTGACTCCGTAGCTCAGTTGGTAGAGCAATTGACTCTTAATCAATGGGTCGAGAGTTCGAGCCTCTCCGGGGTCACAAAGCAAAAAGCACTTGCGAATATCATAAACGCAAGTGCTTTTTTTATTGGAAGACTATTCCACAACCACCGAAAACGCCTGTGTGCCAACCATCACGAAATATACCCCACTTGTTCTAATGTCAACTCGTAATTGTTGTCCACAAATTTGAAAAGCGTTCTTCCGATAGAGTTCCCGACCTGTGTTGTCGCAAACTTTTACCAGTTGTTTTTCGGCATTTTCAATAATGATTTGTTTAGCCATTGGATACACCTTCACATTTTCACTAACAACATCATCCACAGCTGTTTCATTTTCCACCTCGGCAATGTTTGAAATTGCGATATTGAATGGTCCTGATTCAGCCTTCTGCCATTTGATTTTTGGATTGATTTCGCGTGGCAAGTCTATTGCTACAGTATAGCCAATAATGTCCCCCGGAACATTGTCGTCAATCCAAATGAATGAGCGCGACGAAACACTGTCAATCAACTTCCAACCTTTTGAATGTGTGTTTCGATAGATTCTGAACATAGTGTAATCAATGCCTTCGTAACTATCCCATATCAAATTGACTGTTTTCTTAGTCAAGCCTGCGTTTTGCGCCAACAACATGGTTTTATGTTCCTTGCTCATCACCGATTCATTGCCATCGTAATCCACTGCTGCTATACGGTAGCGTGTCGATTGATGTTTCACATCGGCCTGTTCATCTTCGAACACGCTGATGTCATTATACGGAACCTCGCCAATTTTTTCGTACTGGAACGCACGCGACGACTCACGATATACATTATAATGATGGATTTCATCGGTTTCCTCACGCTCCCAAACCACCAAATTATGTTGCGTGAGTCTATCCACAGTCACCAACGAGATTTCAGGATTGGTGAATCCTACTGGCGGAACCGTAATTGTTTGTACTGCAACGCAGTTGTTCTCATCCGTCACCTGTACGGTATAGTCGCCTGCCTGCAAGTTGCCGAGATTCTTCGTGGTACTTCCATTATCCCAACTATAGGTAAACGCACCATTTCCGCCCGTGACGTTTATGGCAATTCCGCCGTCATGAACTCTGCTTCGTGCAGGAAGCACCGTGTCTATTTCGATTACTGGCGCGCCAGGGTTGCTCAATGTGTATTTCTTCGTTACCGAACAGCCATTGTCCGAAGTAACCGTTAATTCATATTCACCCGCCGGCGCGTTTTCCAGCGTGTTCCTAAATGTTATGTCACTCCATACATAGCGTGGATTCGTCGCATTTGTGGAAACCTCAATCTTTCCATCCGAACTGTTGCATGACGGATGGGTAATTATTTCTGTCACAAGAATTTCATCTGGTTCTGTCACCACAAAGCTCGTATCCAACTGGCAATCATCGTTTCCAATGATTGAGACATAATACACTCCCGCCGTAAGTTCTTGCGCTGAACTGCCCGAACGACCGTTTGACCACGACACATAATAGTCATCAACGTTGTCAATCTCCAACTCTATGGCGCCATCCGCCACTCCGAAGCAGGAACAATTCTGCACCACAGCACTCACCTCAACATCGCAGCGGTCGTATTCCGTGCCGTCGGTCAGCTTTTCAAGAACAACATCCGCCATTGTGATTTCGTGCTCCGCACTTTCGCTGTCAAACAATTTGCCGCATTCCGTACACTGCCAATATTCCGTGTTGCCTTCGGCGAATTTTGTGGGTGCGACAGCCGCAATGTATTGCAATGTATTGCAACGTATGGTGCCCGTTGCTGGAACCATTTCTGGTTTTACCAATGTATCTCCGCAGACCGAACATACATTTCCACCAGTCCAACCATCCGTTGTACACGTTGGGGCGATTGCATAAATTGTATCCGCCGTGTGACCCGTCGCTGGAACCATTTCTGGTTTTACTAACGTATCTCCGCAGACCGAGCAGACATTTCCGCCCGTCCAGCCTTCCTTCGTACACGTTGGTGCGATTGCGTAAATTGTATCTGCCGTGTGGCCTGTTGCTGGAACCATTTCTGGTTTTACTATCGTATCGCCGCAGACTGAGCAGACATTTCCGCCTGTCCAACCTTCATTCGTGCACGTTGGTGCGATTGCGTATATTGTATCCGCCGTGTGACCCGTCGCTGGAACCATTTCTGGTTTTACCAGCGTATCTCCGCAGACTGAGCAAACATTTCCACCAGTCCAGCCTTCCATTGTACATGTTGGTGCGATTGCATAAATTGTGTCGGATGTATGACCCGTTGCTGGAACCATTTCTGGTTTTACTAACGTGTCACCGCAGACTGAGCATACAGATCCGCCTGTCCAGCCTTCCTTCGTACATGTCGGTGCGATTGCATAAATTGTATCGACCGTGTGACCTGTCGCTGGAACCATTTGCGGTTTCACCAATGTGTCGCCGCAGACCGAGCAGACAGTTCCGCCCGTCCATCCTTCCGTCGTACACGTTGGGGCGATTGCATAAATTGTATCAGCCGTGTGACCCGTTGCTGGAACCATTTCTGGTTTCACCAATGTGTCGCCGCAGACTGAGCATACATTTCCACCAGTCCAGCCTTCTTTAGTACACGTTGGAGCGATTGCATAAATTGTATCGGCCGTATGACCTGTTGCTGGAACCATTTCAGGTTTCACTAACGTGTCACCGCAGACTGAGCAGACAGTTCCACCAGTCCAGCCTTCCGTCGTGCACGTTGGTGCAATCGGAAGAATTGTATCAGCAATATGGTTAAGTTTTTCAAGGGTAACATCTTTTGAATCAGTATATTGAGTTTCTTCAAAAATTACCGTTGCTAAATATGTGATTGAACCTTCCTGTTTGCACGTTGCTTCCACCGTGTCTATTGAAACCGTAGCAGGAACGATTTCCATATGTTCAGAGTTTTGCGAACATACAAATGTAAGGGTTGCCGATTTGTTATCGGAACTCCAAGCCCACTCACCCATTTCGTATGAATGAACGTGAACCGCCTGCGCTGACCATTTTGCATAATAGGTTTTGTTTCCGAAATCCTCATCGGAAATCATCAGAATTGGCTCTGTTTCACAGGCTTCGTCCTCGTACCAACCTAAGAACTCGCTACTCGATTTGGTGACATCGGCAGGCAAAATTGCGCCCGAACCGTATGTGTATAGCGTTACTTTTCCAGAATTTATCGTTCCCCCGTTGGTTACAAATGTAATTGTGTAAGTGGCAGCCGCCCATTTTGCCCAATATTCCTTCGCCCCTATATCAGTTGTGCTTATGGCTGTAACTTTTGTACCTAACAGATTTGAATTCTCATACCAACCCTTGAACGTGTAGCCGTCCATTGTTACATCAGTTGGCAACGTTGCGCCTACACCATAGGTATATTCGGTTATATTGCCACTATTGATTACACCATAATTCGTATTCAACGTTACCGCATACAAATTACCATTCCATTTAGCATACAACGTGGTATCACCAATTGCCGTTGCAGAAATTGATGTTATTTCTTGCCCAGAAAAATCTGAACTTGCATACCAGCCTGCAAACGTATAGCCCATTCTCGTAAGAATTGTTGGCAACGTTGCGCCTACGCCATACGTATAGGCTGTTACATTTCCGCTATTAATTATACCGCCATTGCTGTTCAACGTTATATCATACGAATTTGCCGTCCACTTAGCATAAAATGTTTTACTTCCAAACTCACTCGTTGAAATTTCTGTCACGGCTGTACCCGTGCACGATGAATTTGTGAACCAGCCGCCAAATGTATAGCCCGTTTTTGTAACATCGGTTGGCAGCGTTGCGCCCAAACCATACGTATATTCAGTCATATCACCACTGTTAATTGTGCCACCATTCACATTCAAAGTAAGCGAATAACTTCCGCCTGCTATAGTAAATGTACATTCCGACAATTCCGAAACATTATTACTTGCATCTACCGCATAAAATGCAAGTCCATCACCTAGTCCAAATTTACTCAAAAGGTTGTTGACCAGAATTGTAACAGGTTCGCCTGCGCCACACACTACTTTGTAGTAATCATTATTTAAAATCGCCCCAACTGATGTTAATCCTGTTTGAGATGATTTCACCACATAAATAGAACCATTTTCGTTTGAAGTTACTGAAACCGAACCGTTTGAAAGTACTTCTCCATCCGTGCAATCAAGGATTTCTGGTGCAGCAACATCATTGACTTGAACAATAACACTCTCAGAAAGAGTTCCCTTTACAGGATCATATGCACAAGCATAGAAGATTCCATATCCAAGACCATTCAAACTAATAGTTGCCGCAACATCCTTTGTACAAGCAACTTTCACACCTTCGCTATTGGCAACCGAGCTTTCCAAATCAGAAATTTGAGTAGCCACATGCTCTGGAACCACATAAATGAATCCATCGGCAGAACTTGTTCCCGAAATTGTTGCATTTTCATCAACCCCATCACTACTTACTGATGAGGGAGATATCGAAAGTAGTAACGGAGGTTCAGGCTGACATAATTCCAAGTAATCTATATATATAGTGTATTTCTTTTTAGAACCATTATCTTCATCCGAAACATAACAAAATTTTACTCCCGAATATTCAAAACTTGGATTGTAAGTTTGCCAATTTGTCGTAACATCTGATAATGTAATATCAAATTCCGTCCATTCTCCCACGGTCAATCCCATTGGAATAGCTGCGTAGTTGGCATTATAGTCACCCATATCATTTAACCAAACACCAATATCTCCACCTGCATTTTCTTGCAAATAAATACGTCCTTTTAATCGAAGTCCCGATATCGATGTGTATTCCTGAAATTCAGCCAAATCTGCATTAGACATTCTTTGTTCACGTTCTGGATCATATGTTGAGAAACTACAATAAGCCTGCCCTCCGTTTGACCACGAATATATAGGTTGTCCTTCAAAAGTTGTCAAAGAGAACGAACCTCCTCCTTCCCATAATGGTGCAAAACCAATATTTCTTTCTGTTGAAGCATTTAACAACGTAAAACAATCACTCGAATTATCCACAACAAACAATGCCACAAGACTTGAATCTTTTGTAACAGTCACAGTTCGAGGATTTTCGGTATTTCCATCTGACCATTTTTGGAATTTATAGCCTGTGTTTGGTGTAGCTGAAATGGTTACTTCCGCATTCTGTTCGTATGTACCCGAACCAGTTGCCGTTCCATTACCATCTGAGCTTACCGTAAGGGTAAATGTAGGCGTAGATGAACTTGTTGACCATTTCGCATAATACGTTTTGTTTCCAAAATCCTCATCGGAAATCATCAGAATTGGCTCTGTTTCACAGGCTTCGTCCTCGTACCAACCCTCGAACTCAGCGTTAGCCTTGGTTACATCGGAAGGAAGAATTGTTACCGAACCGTAGGTGTAGAGCGACACTTTGCCCGAATTGATTGTTCCGCCGTTGGTTACATACGTGATTGTATAGGAACCAACTGTCCATTTTGCCCAGAATTCCTTTACCCCAGTTTCGGTTGTACCAATGCTTGTAATCTTTGTGCCAAGGAGACCTGAATTGTCATACCAACCTTTAAACGTATATCCATCCATTGTTACATCAGTGGGCAGAGTGGCACCAACGCCGTAGGTGTAGCTTGTAATGTTTCCGCTGTTGATTGTTCCATAGTTTGTGTTCAAAATAACATCATACGAATTGGCGTTCCATTGGGCGTAGAACGTTTTTTCTCCAGTTTCCGTAGCCGAAATCGAAGTGATTTCTGAGCCAGAGAAGTCGATCTCTTCATACCATCCTCCGAACGTATAGCCTATTTTTGTGACATTTGTTGGCAAGGTTACCCCAAAGCCGTAGGTATAATTTGTTATGTTTCCGTCATTGATGGTTCCGCCGTTTACATTCAACACAACATCGTAAGAATTTGCATTCCATTTTGCATAGAATGTTTTGTTGCCGTAATCGGTAGTCGAAATAGCCGTAACGGCAGAGCCTGTACACGATGAATTTGCGTACCAGCCACCAAATGCGTAGCCTGTTTTGGTAACATTTGTTGGCAAGGTAGCAGCTTCGCCATAGGTATATTCTGTTATATTTCCACTTTTGATAGTTCCACCATTTTTATTTAATGTAACGGTATAAGAATTTGCCGTCCATTTTGCGTAGAAATTCTTGTTCCCTGAATCGGTTGCTGTTATTTCAGTGACAGCAGAACCCGTGAACGAAGCATTTGTATACCAACCGCCGAATGTACAGCCTGTTTTTGTAACATTAGTTGGCAAAGTCGCACCTTCTCCATATGTGTATTCTGTTACATTTCCGCTACTAATGGTGCCACCGTTTACATTCAACACAACATCGTAAGAATTTGCATTCCATTTTGCATAGAATGTTTTGTTGCCATAGTCGGTTGCCGAAATTTCCGTAACGTCCGAACCAGTGAACGAAGCATTTTTGTACCAACCACCAAAAGTGCAACCTATTTTTGTAACATCGGTTGGCAAAGTCGTTTCCTCTCCGTACGTGTATTCTGTTATATTTCCGCTGTTGATTGTTCCTCCATTTGTAATCAATGTAACGTCATTCATTACCCAAACAGGTAAATTCAAAATGTGGATTTCATCAATTGAAATGTATCCAGATGCACCCGTACCCATTGTTTGGGTATCGAATTGCCATCGCAGTTGTCGAATGTGTTTTGTTGAAAATTCTTTAAGTGTCGGCGTCCATATAGGCTGTGCCAAATCATCCCATAATATGGTAATCAAGTTCCAAGAACTGCTTTCGGGAATAGTAACCATATGGAAACAACCATAGTCTGTAACTTCTTCAGTAATAACTTGGAACTCACAAGCTGGACCTTCATACCAAAAAGAAATACCCGTACTTCCCGACCAATCTACGGAAGAGTTTTTGTCATTGCTTGTATAGGTTCCAATACCCACATACGCTGGATTTGTCCAATCTGCACAACTGCCGCCATTGTAAGGAGTATAGTTTGTTCCTAACTTATATGTCGCACGAACCGCATACCCTACAAATTCATCTTCATAGTCCTCTCCACCCATTATTGTTGGACACGGATCTGGATCAAAAAAATCATTAACATTTGTACTCAAAGGTGTTATAGTACTTATAGTCCCTTTTTTGCAAGCGGAATTTTGATCATAAGCGTCGTTATACGTAAACCAATAACCTCCCAAGTTAGTTATTTCGTCGCCATCATTGCAGTCGTCGTATATAAAATCCCCTATAGAAACACCTCTAAACTTAACTTCTTTGCTTACCTCTTCAGCAAAACAACCCGCCTCGCTTTCGTAGTTCAAAGTAACGTCAACTGTATATGGTTCAGAAGCAGGTTTTGATACCACAGCATCTGCCCCATTGCCAGTAACTCCATCTCCCGACCATGTAAATGTGCCACCAGAGACGTTGGTTGAAGCATTCAATGCAATGGTTTCTTCTCCAGGAACTGCAAAGAAATCTACGGTAGGTTTTTTGTTGATTGTTACTGATTTTGTTTCTATTGCACTTACACAGGACTTGGTACCAACTTTGTTTGTTGCCCTTAATTTATACGTGTAGGATTTTACAGCCGAAGCAGTTTGTGTGGTTGCAGAACCAGTTCCATCACCACTCCAAACGAACGTGGAGCCAGCAATGTTTGAAGATCTGGTAAGTGTGATAGTGTTTGGTTCGCAAACCTCGTCGGCGGAAGCGGTAATGGTTGCCGTAGGCTTGGCAACGATTGTAACCTTTGTGGAGTCAGTTGGAGCATTGCCCACGCAGTTGGCATCGCTGAGCGAAGTGATTCTATACACATAATCAGTATATGTGGCATCAGTAGCCACCGTTGACTTAGGAGTGATTTTGCCCGAAGTGCTGGTAGCAGTGCCGTTTTGAGCCGTGCCGCCATTTTCGGTGTATGTATATGTAAACGGAGCGGTTCCCGTAAAGGTGAGCGAAATATTACTTACCGTCTCTCCTTCGCAGTAACTTGCATTTGCACCAAGTGTTACGGTAGGTTTTGGAAGGGAAACCACTTCGATTTCGGAAGAATAATGGCAAACCGATTCTGTTGGATTGTCAACATCGTAGGCAAACAATTGGTATGTACCAGCTTCGGAAGCAGTAATAGATGTTTCGCCCTCAAAAGCTGTTAATTCCGTACCATCTTTATACCACTTATAGCCAACTGTTGCAGGATTGTCGGCAGGTTTGGCTCGATTGATGGAAAGTGTGGTTGACTCTCCCGGGCAAAGCGATGTTTTATTTTCGGAAGCTGCAACCGTGAACGAACCCGGCAAAGTGCATGGGCAATCTTTTGTAAGGGTTACTGGAACCATGTCGCAATAGCCCATGGGCGATGCTATTTGGAAATTAAATAATGGACCAAATCCATCCGTATAAAGGTAACCTCCTCTATCCCCTCCAATTATGGAAACAGAACCATTCATATCATCAACTTGCCCTGCTAAACCACTACGGTTATATATGTATAGTTTTGCTAGACTGGGATCCAAACTTCCACTTGCCGAGGCTGAAGAAATGCCAAAGAAATAAACGCTACTTTCTAATGTTACATCTAAAGGTATCTCAACATATTCATCTTGCAATTGGGACGATGGAAACCATACTGGCTTATACTTATATGTTCCACCGCTGCTGACCATATCATAACCCGAAGCCGCTACTGGTGTGTTGAGATTAAATGGGATTGTTTTTGTGATTGTTTTCTTTATATCTGTTGTGTTTGCTATCAAATCGTTGTTATTGCCTTTTTTGCTACCATATATGCGTATAGTAAAGGTTACTTCCCCTGGTAATGACGATGTTTGAGCCAAAGCCTCGTCCGCCGTATTATACAACTCCTCACCCATGATTTGAGATTTTAAACTTGGTTTCCAATACAACGACGTTGAAATAAATGTTGTAGGTTCTGCAACAGAAATACCTAAAGCCGGTGTACTATAATTTCCACTCCCTGCGGCAGAAAGATATGTATAATCTCTCGTTCTTTCCGCCTTTGTCCCTTGGATTAAAGAACCTTTATTAGTTGCGGTTTCCTGTACGTAAATAGTTTTTTGGGTATTTTGAGTATTGGAGTATTCAACAGCCGACAAATCAATAGCAACAGTCCCGCTGCCATTGGATTTCCCCAACAAGATGGTGCCATCTTCATCGGCAAACCATGAATAAATTGCTTTATCGTTGGTAGTAGTAACGCTAACGCTTATGGTATCCAAACAAAATGTAAAATCATCATCCACATCAAACATTTTTTGGTAAGGCAAAATAGTGATTGAGCCCAAGGCATCTTCATATACCGAACAACCATTGTTAGATCCAACATACTGAACCACAGCCGTGTAGGTTCCCATTCCAGCACTATTGGCAGCTGTTGTGTATGTTGAGTTCGTGGCATTTCCTGTAGAAACTTGCTGCCCATCCTTATACCACGTGATGCTATATGAATCCAACATATCGGCATTTGTGATTGAAAAGCCACTATTCAAGGTTTCACCTCCCAAATACGCAGAAGCACATACCGCTTTGCTTTTTGGAGAAAGCGACACAAAAGGATGTGGATCCTTGACGGAAGGTGGATTCAGTTTTGTTGCATAGCCCAAACTAGTTGTATTTCCATTACCTAAAGAACCTAAGTTATTAACTCCCCATACATATAGTTCTCCATTCGCTCTATAATATGAACCACTCTTCTGGCGACTATCTATAAGAATCACATTATCATGAACTTTTCCTGACGCATATTCCACATAAGAAGGTTTTGATGGCGAGTTACAACTCTGTGTAGATGGTCCATCCACAAATACACCCCAGATAACAGGTTTGTCATCTGCAGTAATGGCCACACCTGCACTTTGACCAGCACCGATGGATTTTGCCAACAAATATGTTCCATCGTTACTTGCACCAGTCGTATTTCCTGCAATCACTCTGGCAGGAACACCACTTGTCATATTGGCCCCCCAACCACAACATCCATTCCAACCATCGTTACCCCATGTCCATACATATCCATCGGCATCCAATGCCACACCAAACACGTCACCACAAGCAATAGCCACAATATTCGAAAGCGGTTCAGAAGCTGTTTTCATTACAGGCTGTGCATATAAGCCATTGCCATCCGTAGTCCACAGCGAACCATTGGCATTTCTTCCCAACGCTCCGTTATTACCGCCACCAAACGAATACACCGTTCCTTTTCCATCACCATCTTCGTCAACCAAAGCCAACGTAACATAGTCGCCGGAATACACCGCCACCACGTTCTCCAATTGTTTAACTTGAGTTCCGTTCTTAGTCATAACAAAAACTGGCATCGGGCGGTCTATAGAAGATCCATCACCGTTACTACCTGGACCAGCGTATCCGTCACCAGTACCCCAAGCCATCAATCTGCCATCGTTCAACAGTGCATAACTATTTTCGTTACCAGCATATACAAACTTCACATTAGCTAAATTTCCATCTCCATCGTCGAATTCAGTTCCCTCTGCCGCCCCTGCCTTAACCAACTGAGGGGAAGTTACTATTCCGCCAGGAGTACCATTACCACATTGCCCATAATAATTATCACCCCAACTATACACTTTCCCATCGCAACTCAACGCCACAAAAAAACAAGATCCAGCACTTACCTGCTGTATGGAAACACCTTCGGGGAATGGTACTTGTGTCCATGTTGTAACATATTGAGCGGAACTACCTGTGCCTAAGATCCCTACCCCTGTTCCACTATAAAGTGATGTGGCCTCATTGCTTCCACACACATACACTTTATTATCGGAAGAAACCATTGCAGATACATCCTTCCCCAACGAAATAATATCATTTTTCTGTGCAAAACCATGCACCCCCACTAATGCTGTAAAAACGGCTACCAAAACAAAAGAGTAAAATTTTTTCATACCGTAAAATTTTTCAAAATCAAGTGGATAAAAATAGTAAAAAGATGGAAATAATTATAGAAAATTGGAGAAAAATATACGAGATTTTTTATTGACAACGGAGGTAAATGGTTGTATATTTGCACCGTTCTTATGTATCAACATAAAGGCGTAAGCCCTGAACCATTCGAGCAAAGACCGATTAAGTTCGTGAAATCTGCCACTACGGTGAAGCAAGATTATTAAAGGGAGGGTTAACTCCCTTTATTTATTTTGGGTCCATATAAATCTGAAATTTTTCAGAAAGGTTTTTGCCAACAACATTTTTCGAGTTATTCGTATTAAACGGGAGCCCTTTAATAGAAACAGTTCTTGTAATGCACAATTTTGTTCAAAACCTGTTTTAATTGCCGTTAACAAATAAGTGACATTTGTTGTTCCAACAATGTCAATCACAATCTTACTAGATTGTTCACTGCCTTTTTCAATCAAATGGTCAAGAGAATTTTTGCCGTCAAGTGTTTTTCCCTCCACATAGTATAGTTTGTTATTTTGCCGCAAAACAAAATCTGCACTTTTCGTGGAAGTGGGATTCGTCAGCAGAAAAACATCAAATTTGTTCACCACAAGTTTCTGTGCGATCACAAGATTCTTGGGCATTTCACCAGATAGAAGAATGTCGTCGTATTGGCTGATGTTCAAACCATATACGAAATTTTCGATTGTTGAATACCGCTTTAATACTTGAAATTCAGGATTTTCCACTATCCACTGCAAAACTGAGACTTTTTCCCTATCCGTAGGACACGCGTAATAATCCTTGATTGCCCTGTTGATTGACGTACCTACATACGGCGATTTCTCGGTCGGTTTGTATTCACCAATCGGTTCTGCCACAACAATTTGAACGAAATCCTCACTATTTGGATTCTCATACGTTACGACTATTTCCATAGCGCAAAGATAGGAAATAATGAGAACTTGTAAATAGATGTTTTGGTAAAGAATTTACAAAAAGACACCTCCGATACGTAGGCATCTACCAATAGTTCCCCCAAAAAGAGGTTTACACAAGAAATCATATTAGCTTCCACAAATCACCGAATAAATCCTCCACAAACAACCGAAGATACCGATAAGATGTCATTTTTGGCAGTTATTGTGGGCGTTGGAATGTATGCTTATCAACGAAAAGATGGCGTTACGTGATTCCTATTGGTTGCTTGAAGTACTAAAAATCAGTTAAATATTCAAAATCACACTCTCGATTTTGTATTATCGAAAATAGATAGTGCTTTTACAAAAAAATGAAATATGGAAAATCCATTTTTTTATTTCGCCTTATGTTGAAAAAAAACTTATTCTGCAATAGAGAAACGGAATATAACTTGAATATCCGTAGCAGAATATACCTAATTCATTCTAATAATCTCCGCCCCAATTGCATTCAATCGAGTGTCAATATCCTGATAGCCTCGGTCGATTTGCTCTATATTGCTGATGGTGCTTACACCTTGCGCCGACATTGCGGCAATAAGCAACGCAACTCCCGCACGAATATCGGGTGATGCCATATTTGTGGCACGCAGTTTCTGTTTGTTGCCCAAACCTATAACCGTTGCCCTGTGTGGGTCGCACAAAATGATTTTGCATCCCATATCTATCAGCTTATCTACGAAAAACAAACGGCTTTCAAACATTTTTTGATGAATCAGCACGCTTCCAACAGCCTGAGTTGCAACAACTAAAAACACGCTCAACAAGTCTGGCGTAAGTCCTGGCCACGGAGCATCGGAAATGTTCATAATCGATCCATCAATAAACGATGGAATTGTATATGTTTCTTGCGCTGGAATATATATATCGTCGTTGCGTTTTTCGAATTGCACGCCCAATCGTGAAAATGCTGACGGAATAATACCCAAATCGGGATACGACACATTTTTAATTGTGATTTCTGAGCCTGTCATTGCAGCCAAGCCCATAAAGCTACCAACCTCAATCATATCGGGCAAAATAGTATGCTCGCAGCCACCTAACGTTTCAACGCCCTCTATTGTCAACAAATTCGATGCGATTCCAGAAATTTTTGCACCCATTTTGTTCAACATTTTGCATAATTGTTGAACGTATGGCTCGCATGCCGCATTATAAATTGTTGTTGTGCCTTCAGCCATCACAGCCGCCATCACAATATTGGCGGTTCCTGTCACCGATGCTTCGTCCAACAACATATACGTGCCTTTCAAATGTTCTGCTGAAACAGTGAACATATTCGTATTCTGGTCAAAATTGAACTGCGCCCCTAAATTTTGAAAACCAATAAAATGTGTGTCCAAACGACGACGGCCAATTTTATCGCCACCAGGGCTGGAAATAAAACCTTTTCCAAAACGCGCCAAAAGCGGTCCCACCAACATTATGGAGCCACGCAATGTTTTGGATTTTTCTTGAAATTCAGGCGAAGTCAAATAATCAATATTCACATCGTCGGCTTGGAATCGGTATTCGTTTGATTTTATTTGAGTTACCTTTACCCCCAGACACATCAGCAACTCAATCAGGTTCATCACATCGCGAATTTTCGGAATGTTTTTGATTATAACTGGTTCTTTTGTCAAAAGAACCGCCGAAAGCACCTGCAAGGCCTCGTTTTTTGCACCCTGCGGATACAAATCACCACATAATTTTTTTCCACCTGTAATCCGAAATACCGACATATTTACATTCTTTTATTTTTTCTGTTATTATTATTGTTGTTATTTTTTCGCATTTGGTTATTGTTATTATTATTTCGCTTGAAGTTGTTGTTATTATTACGGTTCTTCTGCATCATTGTATTCGCAGGTTGCACGTTCACGTTCATCAAGCGGGTATCGAGCGGCAATTTTAATTTTCCTTGCGACAAGCGATATAAATCATTCACAATAATCTCGTCGGTTACAGATTTTTGATTCCAAACCACATAGTTGCGTTTCATATTGTTCGCAATCATACGCACCAACGCATCGCGTTCCTCACCGTCTTCCAATTCAATAGCAGCCTTTATCATACGCTCTACCGTGTATCCATAATGGCGGCAACGAATATCTTTTTGATTGTACGGCAACACTTCGGGTTTTGGTAATTCTGTAACTTTAGTTATCGGATATGGAAAATCAACATCTAATTGATAATCACACAACTGCGCCAAAAAATCCCACATTTTCTGTTTGTAGTCTTTTGTTTCACGCACCGATGCGTTCATATTTATCATAATGGAAACCAACTCTTTTGCGGCTTCGGTACGACGTTCTCTATCTTTAATTGTTAACAAATGGTCGGCCATCATTTGGACATTTCTACCATATTCTGGCAATATCAATGGCTGTTTGGTTGTATTATATTCCATAAAAATTTTTTTTCAAAAATACGAAAACTATCAATTTTCAACTATTTGTAGCTTAGCAAATTTCAATAATAATTTCTTTTCACCCCAGTTATTGAATGCGATTATAACCGCCATATTGGCATCCTCTCCCATTTTTTCTTTTACCGTGCCAACACCAAATTTTGCATGGAGTACACGCTGTCCAACCGCAATATCATTGGGATTGCTCGGTATGATTGTTTGGGGTTGCTGCTGTTTTTGGGTATTTTCGCCATAATGTGCAAATGGTTTTTCTGGTGCACTCGAAAATCCGGTGTTTCGTGTCGGAGAAGAGAACTGTTGCGGTTTTGACGCGCCATATTGTCCAAACGAACCGCCCGAGCGAAAACTATTATGTTCACCAAATGAGGTTTGTCCCCTCCGTTGCGTTCCATACGATGAGAAACCTCCTTGTCGAGCTGAATAATCACCAAACGATTGTGTATCAGCATCGAATCTTGACATTTTTTTTAATCCATCAACGTATTCCTCATCAAGTTCCGACAAAAATCGGCTTGGCGCCGAGGCTATCAAATCGCCCCACTTTCTTCGTGTCAACGCATACGAAATAGTCACCGTCTGTTTTGCTCGGGTCAACGCCACATAAAACAAACGTCGTTCTTCTTCCATTTCGCGCTCACTTGCGGAATCAACCTGTAGCGATGGAAATAGATTTTCTTCCATACCCACAATAAAGCAGTGTTTGAATTCCAAGCCTTTTGCAGCGTGAACGGTCATCAACAAAACTTTATTCGGATTTTCCGTGTCTTCCTCATCAATATCGGTCAACAGCGCAATTTTCTCCATATAATTATGTAAATATATGGACTCAGGATCTAATTCATCCTCAACGAATTCCTTAGCACCGTTGAGCAATTCCAAAATATTTTGTTCGCGCTCGTGCGCCTCTTCGTGAGTATATTCCTTTTGCAACGCCTCCCGAATGCCAATTTTTTCCACTATTCTATTCAACAACGAATACGCGTCTGCTTCTTGTCGAGACGCCATAAATTCCTGCATAAGAGCGACAAATCCTAGGATTTTCGTTTTGGTAGCCGTTGGAAACAAACTGCCCGTTCGCTCTACTTGACACATCACATCCCACAGACCAAGATTATAGTTCTTCGCAAGAGTAGTAAGTTTTTCTACGGTTGTGCTACCAATACTACGAGCCGGGTAATTGATAATTCTCATCAAGGCCAATTCGTCCTGCGGATTAATTATCACGCGAACATACGACACAAGGTCTTTGATTTCCTTACGTTGGAAGAACGACATTCCCTTCACAATCTTACACGGAATACGTTTTTTGTGCATTGCCTCCTCCAAAATACGCGACTGAGCATTCGTTCTATACAAAATTGCGCAATCGCTGTACTGTTCACCGTTGTCTATCAAACTCGAAATCATTGTGGCAACACGAATACCTTCTTCCGCATCGGTTGGCGTTTCCACAATTTTAATTTTTTCGCCACATTCCTGTTCCGAAAAAGTTTTCTTTGGAATCTGACGTTTATTCTTCATAATCAAGCTATTGGCAGCATTTACAATCATTTGCGTGGAACGATAATTCTGCTCCAACTTGAATAATTTATAGGAAGGATAATCCTTGCTGAAATTCAGGATGTTTTCGATTTTCGCACCACGGAATGAATAAATACTTTGCGCATCGTCACCAACAACACACAGGTTGTTATCAGGATGAGCCAACATCCTAATTATCTGATACTGACAACTATTAGTGTCTTGATACTCATCAACCAAAATATAACGGAATAGTCGTTGGTATTTTTCCAGTACGGCTGGATTCATAGAAAACAATAATTTTGTCAGCAATAGCAAATCATCAAAATCCATGGAATTTGTTTTCCGACATGTTTGCGAATATTCTTTATAAACGCTCGCAACCGCAGGCATTCCATTCATTCTGTCGAGCTGCCACATAGACGAGCCTTCGTAGTTTTCGCTCAGAATCATATCGTTTTTTGCTTTCGATATAATACTTGCGATTTTCGAAGCTTTGTAGGTATCTTTATCCAAATTCAACGATGTGATTATCTGGGTGATTTGTTTTTTCACATCATCAGTGTCCAAAATTGTAAAATTCGAATCATATCCTGGCAACGCAGCCGATTCCATCCGCAAAATCTTCGCAAATATTGAGTGGAACGTTCCCATTTTCAGATTGCGTGCAACATCTTCACCAACCAAGCGAGAAATACGTTCTTTCATTTCAGCGGCAGCTTTATTGGTGAACGTAAGTGCCAAAATATTATACGCAGGGACACCCAACGACAGCAGATAAGCGATTCGGTATGTCAACACACGCGTTTTTCCCGAACCAGCGCCAGCTATCACCAAGCAAGGTCCATCCACATTCCGCACAGCCTCACTCTGGCGATCGTTCAACCCAGAAAAAATATCATCCATTTGTTCCATACTTAAAACGATGATAAAATTTGAATCAAACTATCGGCAACCGCACGAAACGCTGGCATATCGCTTTCTTTCACAGGATTTGTCGGAGGAGAAATCATTTTCAACGGATTTATCGGCGTACCATTTTTATACACGCGGAAATCCAAATGCGGTCCTGTTGCCAAACCCGTACTGCCCACATATCCAATAACTTGTCCTTGACGAACACGAGAACCCACATTCACTCCTTTTGCGAATTTCGACAAGTGCATATACGAGGTTGTATATGAATGTGCGTGGCGAATTGTAATCATATTGCCAGCGCCGCCCGAATAACATTTTTTCACCACTACACCATCACCGATTGTATGCACTGGCGTTCCCGTTGGAGCCGCATAATCCACGCCATGATGTGGTCTCACGATTTTCAAGACAGGATGTTTACGAGCATGCGAAAAATACGATGAAATTCTCGAATACTTCAACGGCGCTTTCAAGAACACCTTTCTGGTTGATTTTCCATCTTGGTCAAAATATTGCCGAAAGCCATCCTGTTCAAACGGAATAGCATAGCAATCCTGCCCCATGTGATTGAACACAGCGTACTTTATATCCTCAATACCCACAGGAATTGAGTCGATGTATTTTTCGACAAAGACGACTTTGAAATAATCGCCTTTTTGCAAGCCAAAGAAATCAATGGACCAAGCATACACATCCGACAAGGTCATTGCAAGATTCGGGCTTAAGCCATTGTCAACCATTGCATTCCATAACGAAGTTTCTATCGTTCCTTTAGCCTTTCGTTCTTGATACGACACAACTTTTTGCCCCTTGTATGCCCGTGGCAATGAATCGGCTAAATCATACACTAAATAATTTTCATCGCTATATTCATATATGAAATACTGCAACGTGCTATCTCTAAAAATACGAGTATATGGTTTTAATTTCAGTTTGTGTTTGATATTGTATATAGAATCCGACTGTGCCAACAACATATTGCATGTTTTTATGTCAACACCGGAATTTAAGAACAACATTGTGATATTCTCACCTTTCCGCACAGTGTCAACCACGACATCATAGTCGTTCACACGAATATTATACAAATATCTATCTGATTCGCTTTCCTCAACAGTGTCTGATTTGTTTGTTTCTGAACTTGTGTTTTCGTTACAAGATTGCATCATCAAGAAACAGCAAACAGAAAGAAATACGCTTAACTTTTTCATACAATTCTTTTATTTGCTGCAAATATAAAAAAAGAGGGCTTATCTATTAAGATAAGCCCTCCATAATTATTAACAAGATTTGATTAGTATTCCCACAAATCGTGTTCGAAGTTGAAAATGAATGTTTTAATTCTTTCTGCTTCGTACAATTGTTCAATACCGAATTTGTAAGTATTTACTTCACGGTTATTGTAAACATTGCTTTCACGAGAAATGAAGCTGCTGAAATAACGTCTTTGGAATAAATCATAGAACGATTTCAAATCACCATCATTGTTTGGATTGAAAGCCTCGTTACGAGCGTAAATAGGTTGAGCGGCTGGATAGTAAACCTTATAAGGCAATGATTTACGAATTTCGCCGTCTTTTTCGAACTCACGCAATGCAGTAATCCACATAATACGAGGATCCATTACAGAACGTTGTTTGTCGAATACCCATTCTTCCTTCAAGATTAAGAACTTAATTGAACTTGGTTGCATCTGGTTTTCGATTACACGAGCTGATTCTGTACCATCTTCATTTTCAATATAGATAGTATCAATTGTCGCACCCAATTTCGTTCTCAAATCACTTTGTGTAATAGGTACTGCACCATCACTCATCGGGTCATACGCGAACAAATAACCCTTTTCGAAAGCATCGATTGTTAATGCAGTCAAACTCCAACGAGTGCCTATTTTTCCTGTCTCATTGTTAGGAAAATACAGGGGATGATTCATCTTTTCACGAAGAGGCAAGGTACGCTCAATTTGTTTCGACCACATAACATCGGCATAGCGAATATTTTGCATAACCGCAGGCTTTCTGTCGTTCATATGAGGTTTGTCATACGGACTGTCAGGATATTCGCTTGCTTGAGCGAATAAAGCTGATGAGAAAGCAATTCCGATAATAAATAAACCAATTTTTTTCATAATTATATAATTTTAGGTTTTTCTACTTAACAACGAATTTTAATACACCCAAACTTCTTGGTTTACCATCAGGACCAACGGCTTTAATATCTTCGAAATAAACCTTTGAACCTTTAGTAACCTTATTGAATATATTTTGTTTAACTTGAGGATTAATTCTATTGCTCTTTACTGTTTCCGACAAGAAGTATGCGCCTACTTGTGCACTGACAGTGAATGATGTAACCTTGAATGACAAGTCGAAGTCGAAATCCTTCATCTTAGCATCAACAGTCATCGCTGCCTGCAATCTTGCCTTGTCAATATCACCACCACTCATACCTAACACTTCTGGAACTGGGTCAGGAACACGTTTGATACGGAATTCCACGCTACCCATATTTTGTTTCTTTCCATTAATATCAGCAACAACAGAAACATTACATTTACCAGCTTGTTTTACACGTACAATGTAACCGCCACCAGCATTCTTTGTAATTGTTCCCTTATCACCTGGTGTCAATGAAGCAGAAATCTTATCACCTGGCACACCTGGCACAGAAATATCAACAGGGTTATCAGGACCAATGTAGAATACATTCATCTTCGTTGGAGAAACAACCAAACTTGGTTTTGCAACCTGATATTCTCCTGAAATAGTGTAACTTAATGTATCCGATGAATTTGGTTTTGGTAACTTGATAACTGCATTATACTTCTGAGCGCCAATACCACCACCTGTAACTTCATAAATAGGAAGACCGCTTGCAGGATCAATAGGAAGTTTTCTTCCTCCGACATATACATCCAATGCTTGAGTAGTATCGAATGCCGCCAAGAATATTTGCGCAGAATATTTATTTCCTTGCATAATGTATGTACTTGGAGCTAAAATCACAGGAGAAAGTTTATTGAACTTAAACGATGTGGCATCCAACTGCCCATACATAAGATTCAACAAGTCACCTTCCACATTTCTCACAGCCGATTGCCATTGCGTAAGCACGGTAATAACACCCATCAAGGGTAAATGTTCAAATTGCGAACTTGCCCAAGGAATAATACCTGCTTCATGTCCGCCACCGACCACGTCATCCGTGTTTAATGCCACTCTCACGTTTTTTGCCATAACCGAAGTGGAGTCAGAACCATTCATGGCCGCGATTTCCAAAACCCAACTGCGGAAGCTATTAATAGAAGATTTCAATTTTGCACCACCACAATTTTCGCTTTGTCCTTGGTCATTACCCACCATAATTTGTGCGGCTATATCCAAGTTATCTTTAGACTGACATTGTTCCTCCAACGACAACGTATCCGTTTTATCTCCATTTTCAACAGCTACGTACAATCTTGTACTACCTGTCTCAGGACGAGTAAAACAAGTACTTCTGTCTATTTTATCAGCATAGAAAATGATAGTATCTTTATAATACTGCATTTCAGCAACCAAACTATCTGCTTTTTGCTTCAAGACCAATGACAAATCGTGAACTTTTTGCACCTTTTGAGGATTTGCCATATATGCCTTTTCAATAGCATCGTATGCAATTTGGTTCTTGCTGATAAAGTTTTCGTTTGTAACATTCAAAGAGTTATTGATTTTTATAAATGAATCAAGAACGTCTTTGGAAACATTCAACGCCATCAACGCGGTATAAAATAGGTACATCATACCTATCATCTTCTGTCTCGGCGTTTCTTTTCCGTGTCCCATTATCTAATTGTTTTAATAAACTATTTTCGACTCCTTTTACTATCTTAAACTCATAGCATTCAACATATTGCCATACACAGTGTTCAATGCCGACAAATTCTGACTTAATTTAGAAATTTCAGCTTTGTATTGAGCAACATCGTTTGCTGTTGATTGCAAATCAGCCATAATTGAATTAATACCAGAAGTAATTTCTTCAGTAGCATTCAGGTTCTTGCTTGAATTTTGTAATTGCAATTCATAAACAGCATTCAACGCAGAAAGATTCTTCGTCAATGCTTCCTGTTGTTCAGCTTGAGCTTTTGAACTATTACCTATAGTAGAGAAGTTTGCATTCAAATTCTCCAACATTTGTTGATAGCTTTGACCTGATGTGGAAATAATACCAGCTGTTTGCTCTGCAGAAGAAGCAATCAATTGAGAAGATTTGCTACCTGATTCTGCGATAGAATTTGCAGCTTGCTGTGCCGATGTTGCAATGCTGTCAACTGAATGAGACAATTTTTCTGCAGAAGCGTTGAATGCGCCCGACAATGAAGAAACAGAGCCTGAAGCATTGTTAATATTTTCCACATACGAATTAGTAGCGACAGCAGCATTTGAAATATCGTTCATATTAGTAACATTGTTATTCAATGCTTCCAAATTAGAACCTAATCTTTCAAACAATTCTGGACCTAATTTACCTTGTTCCAACAATTCATCGAATTTTTCAAGTGCCGTTCCGCCTTGCTTTCCAGAACCGCCACCAACACCACCTTCAATTTTTCCAGACAATTTATCTTTCAAAAATGTTGTCAACGGAGTAGTATCTTGAATACCTTCGATTTCCTCACCTTCTGGAGTTGGGATCAATTCCGGATATACCAACGTCCAATCGATTTCAGCATGAACCGGTTCAAAAGCAGAGAAGAAGAAAATGACTGCCTCTGTCAACAAACCTACAACCAACATAGGACCTGCACCAGGATAGTGTTGGATTTTAAACAACGCACCAACCATTACGACAGAAGCTCCCCAACCATAGACTTTCGCCATAAATTTTTTCCAGCCATCGGTTTCTACTAATTCTGAAATACTCATCATAACCTTTAAAGAATTTAAATTTTAATGTTTGAATTTATTATTAATGTGTAAATTTTTAATATACCTGAGAATCTTGTGAATCAACTCCGAACGAACGTCCCAAATATGTTTGTACACATCTGAAACCAATATAACTCTTTGCTGAATCTTGATATTCATACGTTCTTGAGCTACATTGCATATAGTAAGCGATGTCTTTCCAAGAACCACCACGAACAACTTTTCTCTTCAACACGATTGGATCATCGTCCAAGGCGCTATAGTAATTGTCAGTGTTCATGTCGCCCGTAAAACTATATGCACTTTCGTCAAATGCTGTTTGCGTCCATTCAGCAACGTTACCTGCCATATCATACAAGCCCCATTCGTTTGGTTCATAGTGGGCAACAATCACTGTTTGAATACCACCATCATCAGTATAGTTACCACGAAGTGGTTTAAAGTTAGCGATGAAACAGCCTAAGTAGTTTCTTGTATAGTTACCACCCCAAGGATATGGAGATGATTCCAAACCGCCTCTTGCTGCATATTCCCATTCTGTTTCAGACGGCAAACGATAATCGTTTACAATAACTTTCTTCATACTTCTCAAGAATCCATTTTTCAATTGAGTTCTCCAAATACTGAAAGCCACTGCTTGCTTCCACGACACGCCAACTACAGGATAGTGGTCGTATGCAGGATGCCAGAAATACATTGCCGACATTGGGTCGTTGTACGAATAAGTGTAATCACTTACCCAACACAATGTATCTGGATACACATTGATTTCTTCTTTTACAATATATGAAGATCTATCTTTAATTGCTTGTCTTGTTCCATCGGCACGAAGAACTTCACCTTCGTATTTACCTGTTTTGTAGTTGTACGCACGGTTTTCTTTACCATTCACTTTATGTTTTTCAGCTGCCTGCTTGAAATCCATCCAATAATATGTAAAGTTCATACGACGTGCATCCAACTCATGCTTCTTATAGAAACGTTCGTCGCCTTGAAGGAAGAATGACAGCAACGCCTCACGGTTTTCCGCTTCGTTCCAATCAATAGGCTTCGACCAGTCTATATATTGTTCGTCATCATCCAAATCTTCACCAAATTCATTAACAGTAACGAACAAATCTTCCTTACCAGCATCTTCTTTCAATGTTACGTAAGCAAGAGAGTCGCGAACCCAGTCCACGAACTGACGATACTCATTGTTGGTGATTTCCGTTTCATCCATCCAGAATGACTGAACTGAAACGGTTCGGTTTTGAGCGGTGTTCGCCCAAGCTACATCCTGGTCACTTGGACCAACATTTAAACTTCCTTGTGGAATAAACAACATTCCAAATGGAACTTCATTATTCCATACTGGTCTTGTTTGCGTACCAGACAACTCGCCACTTTGATAACTTGATGAGCAACTTACCATCAAGGCGACAACTGAACTAAAGAACAATAACTTTTTCATATGCATTCATATTAAAATAATTCGCAAGTTAATAGTTTTTTCTTAATTTCCTACAAAAATCTTACACTTTTATACGTTTTATTTTCCTTCTCCACGAACAAATTGAAGTCGTAAGACACCATAACTTCAAGATTACCAGCACTTTCGCCGCCCAATTTTGATGTCACAATATCATAAGAAAAAATTGTTCGCAAACCATCGAATTTTGAGCCATCCTTGAATTGTACCCCCACATTTAACGAAATATCATGGCTACTTGTATATGATAAACCACCTATAATAAAGTTATCATACACTGCCCTACAATCAAAACTTGCCTGAACATCGGAGAATGTCGTTTTTACAGTCATAGCAGGGTACAACGTCCATTTGGGACTGGTTGTTTGATATTCATAACCACACGACAACCAATAATGTCGTTTCAGATAGTCAACTTTTCCCGCATCTGGTTTGAGTGCTGGTTCATTCAACTCTGTGATAGCCGCCGCGGCATACAGTCCACCGCGATGGTAGAACAAGCCAAATCCCAACAACAAATTAGAAAACCGTTCTTGTGACGCCACGGTTGTTTCCACAAAATTATCGGACGAACCATCGGGGTACACAGCCTCGCTCAAGTCCCAACCTACAGAATTTAATCCTGCGCTCAAACCTAAGCCTAACGTACCAGCCCCTAATTCCAATTGATATGCGTAGTTAAGTTTTGCAGACACTCGTTTTTCGAAGCCTTCTTTTGTTTGTATAACCGACAATCCCACACCGCTTTTCACACTTTTAATGGGCATTGACACATCAAACCACGTAGAAGCAGGTCCTGATTTGTCCTCAAATCCCATATATTGCTTCCGCATAACCAAACTTGCAGAACCAAAATCATATGCGCCACAAATCGCTGGATTGTACGACGATTGATGGAAGGCATATAATGTGCTTCTAGGGTTGAGTTGTGCAAAAGCATCTGTGAAAATTAAAAATACACAGACACTCACAAAGATTTTTCGTATCAATGAAAACAATCTTTCCATTTGTCGGAAACCTACTCCTTGAAATTTGTGCGTAAAGAAAACATATTTTTTTTACGAATGCAAGACTTTTGCAAAAATCCTTTACTTGTCATACATTATAATAATGTATATACAACGTTAAAATTATGCCAATATTTTCTTAACGACATCGGAAATTGATTTTCCATCAGCAGTACCAGCAAGTTTTTTACTCGCGATACCCATAACTTTTCCCATATCTTTCATTGAAGTAGCCTGTACTTCAGTAACAATGGCACGAATAGCTGTTTCCAGTTCTTCGGGTGTCAATTGTTTTGGCAAATACATTGAAAGCACATCAGCTTCGCCATTTTCTTTATCCGCCAAATCTTGCCGGTTGTTTGCTGAGTATTCCGCAGCTGAGTCGCGGCGCTGTTTTATTAATTTTTGAACAATCTTCAACTCATCTTCGTCGGAGATTTCGGCAGCGCCAGTTTCCGATTTTGCGAGAATAAACGCTGTCTTCAATGCACGTAATGCATCCAATTTACCTTTGTCCTGATTTTTCATTGCTGCCATCAAGTCAACAGCAACTTGTTTCGTTAATTTCATATCATTTAATTATTTAGGTTTTGTTTTTTAGCAAGTAATTTCGATGAAATTTCGTGTAAGAATGGTTTCAACGATGGCAACGACTTGTCTTTAATCGCCAAATTCGTCAAATAAACACCAATAATGAGAATAATTACAACAGGGAACCACATTCCCACCCAAGTGCTTATGGAAGCCGCTTTTACGCTTTTCTCCCCTATCATTGTCAACACATAATATAATAGGTAAAAAATAAAAGAGAAAATCACTGGCACACCGAAGCCTCCTTTTTTTACCAAAGCGCCAAACGGTGCACCCACGAAAAACATTATCATACAAGCGAATCCAAGTACGAACTTTCTATGCCATTCTATCCGCAACTTGTTGATTGATTTTGCTTGGTCAACATTATTATCAATCGCGGCAATCACAAACGATTGTGAAGAACGGGCAACATTCAATGCCTTCAGCACAATAGATTCTTTTTCGGTAGGAGACAATTTTGTCATAATCGTATCCATCGAAACCGATTCGCCTTTATTTTTTTCAGCCTTCGATTTACATATATTATTAATAAAAAACTGATTAAAAACCCTATCGTTATGATCCTTAAAATTGAGCGTCAAGGAATCTATCATATAATCGAGCTGCATCACATTCTGCATCTGAGAATTATGCTTAAACAAATCAACATTTGTACGACTAAACGCATAATCCTCCAATTCAAACAAAACCTGCTGTTTATCAAACGAATACTGACGGAATGGGCGGCGTTCCCTATACACAGCCGGATCGCTCCTATCAATCACATCCTCATAGGATTTTCCGTGGAACAACGTTAGGACAAGCGCTTGTTTATCGTCGGTGACTTTCATTGTTGCCGAATCGGCAATTATCACGCTTGTGTTTCCTGCACTGGTACGATGATCATATATCATCACATCGTACATCATATTGGTAGCCGTATTTTTTGACGAAATTTTAAGCCTAACCTGTTCAATTCCATCGAAAAAGACACCTTCCTTAATATTCATTTCAGGCCGTTGGTTGCGGACATCGAACATAAGTGACCACAGCCGCAAATTCGAATACGGCAGGACATTGTTTGCGTAGATAAACGAGCCAAACATAAGAATCACGTTGAAAATAATCAACGGTCGCATAATTCTTCCAAGCGAAACGCCTGCCGACTTTATAGCAATCAGTTCATTGGTGTCGCCCATACTACCATACGCAAAAATTGACGCGCACAACACCGAAAGTGGCAACGACATCTGCAAGAGCCCCATTGCCGCAAAGCAAAACAATTCCAAAATAACTTTCAGTTCAAGCCCCTTACCCACCAAATCATCGATATAGCGCCACAAGAACTGCATTAGCAGGAGAAATGTTGTAACAAAAAAAGTGAGCAACAACGGTAACAAATACGACCGTAAAATAAAAATATCCAGTTTTTTAATTCCCAACATCGCTACGCAGCTAAAATTCGTTTCAACCCTTCAATCTGGAATGTCCAAAGCCGCACAACGTCGTCGTATTCCTCTTCTTCAGAAAAATCTACAATTTTCAAAGTCAACATTCGAGACATTTCATTTTGCTGTATTCTAAATTCAAAGTAATCATCCTCGTCATCGTCTTCCCAACGAAATCGAATATACTGATTTTCAACAGATTCCAACACAATAGCGCGAGTAATTTCTTTTTGCCATAAAAAAGAAAAAATCACACCATCGTCGCTTGCCGCGGCATCGGCGAACCAAGTGGCAAGTCCATCGGGAGTTGCTATACGCTTATACAACACCCGTGGCATTGTATTCATTTCAAATTCCAATTCTATTTTCTTTTTTGCCATACCTTACATTCTCCAGCATTGCAAGATACATCTTTTTCCGCATTTTATTGCAATCAGAAGATTAAAAATATTGTCGGTCGCTTTTGTATGGCTGGAAATTCTTTTTTCCATTCAGCAATCGTCTTCGTTTTTATAAACTCAGAGGGCAGGGTAATATCGGTTGCAACACACAGTTTTGTGGTTGGGCGAAGAACCGCCAACAAATCAGAGAGCAATTGTTCGTTGCGATACGGTGTTTCCATAAAAATCTGTGTTTGTCCCGTTCGTTGGGCGATAGATTCCCACGTTGTCAGCATTTTTTTACGTTCTCCTTTTATTGGCACATACCCGTGAAACGCAAAATTCTGTCCGTTAAAGCCTGAGGCAATCAAAGCCATAATTATGGAATTGGGGCCAACCAAAGGGACCACCTGAACATTTTTTTTATGTGCTTGAGCGACTATCAAATTGCCTGGGTCAGCAATACAAGGCATTCCAGCTTCACTGATAATTCCCATATCGTGTCCGTTGAACAACGGTTGCATCATTTCGTCAAGTTTTCCGGAAGGAGCATGTTTGTTTATTTCAAAAAACTCAAGTTCCTCTATGCGAATTGTCGGACAAACTTTTTTAATAAATCTTCGCGCTGTACGTGTATTTTCGACTATGAAATAGCGAATTGTTTGAATCGCATTCAAATTAAACGGCGGAAACAACCGTTCAGAGGTTTGTTCTCCCATTTCAGAAGGAATTAAGTATAAAGTTCCGTTCATATCATTTTTTTTCATTTACTTTGTAAAAATAAATGTTTACTTAGAATACAAGCATAAAATATAGTAAAAACTCTACCAATGATAATTATAAACCTCATACAACTTGTACTTTTAGCGCTTTGGACGCTTATTTTCGTATATATCATTTCGTCGCTTCTACCTTCGAAAGTTGCCTTGTGGCTAACTGTATATTTGTGGTCGCCATTAATGGCGATTATTGCGATGAGCCGTATAAAAGCAATAGGTAGGGAGAAATTAGATCCGAACAAATCGTATATTTTTATGGCGAACCACGCATCATACTTCGACATACCTTGTATTTTCTGGGGTTCCCGTCGAATGTTGCATTTTCTTGCCAAAGAAGAATTGAAACATAATATTTTCACAGGATTTGCGCTGCGAAAACTCCAGATGGTTTTTATAGAACGTGGGAACGCCCAAAAATCAGCATCAAGCATGCGCCATGTGGTAGAAATGGTTTCCCAGGGAATGGACATTGCAATTTTTCCCGAAGGCACACGCACACGCACAGGCGAATTAGGTGTGTTCAAGAAAGGAGGATTCAAATTGGCGATTAACTCACAAGTGGAGATTGTTCCCGTCACCATAAAACATTCAGCTGAAGCATGGTCACGTTCAAACCTTCGTTTTAGACCGACCACGGTAATTGTTCATTTCAGCGACCCCATATCAGTTGAAGGATTACAAGAAAGCGACGCACCGAAACTTGCTTCGCAAGTGGCTGAAATCATTAAAGAAGAATTGAAGAGATAGTTACTCATCTCTTACACGCATATTGTGTAAAAGCGATAGTGGTTTCTTCCTTATACGTTTTTGATACAGGAATCACTTTTATTGGTTGCACATCAAGTTCGATTATCAAACCGTCCTGTCCTTTACGCAACGCAACAGCATGGTCGAAATTCACCATATATGAGCGGTGGCAACGGAATAACGTTGTGTTTTTCAGATTATCTTCAAGATGTTTCAAGGAATTTCGAAGCAGGAAGTCGGAAATTTTACCCTGATTTTGATATTTTATAATCACATAATTATCAGCAGCTTCAATCCAAATCACATGTTCTGACTTAACCGAGAATCGTGTCTCGCCTTTTTCGTCGCTGAATTGAATTACCGAAGGCTGATCGAACAAGAATTGTGGCGGTGTATCCTGATATTGCTTCTGCAATGCCTCCAAGTCTTTTTTCTTCTTGGTGAGCGCCAAATACAACCACGACAACATTGTTGGAATCAGTAGCACAAACGAGATTGTGAAAAAGGCACTCCAAAAGAAATCAACAATCTGAGAGCCATCCTGTATCTGCGCTGTTTCAGGCATGAGGAATTTAACTATCAGCGTGTAAATTATCGCCATTGCCGACACTTCACTGAAAATCCAAACAGCATATACCCAATAAAACATTCTATGCAGTTTAGCATAGTGAAACAATAAAATTCGACTTATCACTGTCACTACAAAGCCCACAAACACTGCTCCGCACGACCATAAGAAATACTCCAAGGTTTGCACATTGTTTCCCCATGTTTCGGATGCGAATGGTTTGTATATATTAATGAACAGCAACGCAAAAATCGTAGAAAAGAGCACTTGACTCGCAATACCCGACTTTTGTTTTAGGTAATCAGGGATTTCCTTTTGTTGTTGAAATTCGATTAGTCTCATAGCAAAATTTGCACAAATATACAAAATTGAGCCTATTGGGCAAAAGTGTATATAAAAAAGAACTACTATAGCTCGGGATGATTAAAAAATTAATTGTATTTTGCACAGGAATAATTAAATATTTAACGTACTCATATTCAATTAAATACTTAATTATTTATATTCTAAATGAAATAATACATTTCAAAATGAAGAAGATTTTTTTTATAAACACAGCAATAAGCGTATTATTATTGTTTACGACAGGCTGTGCGGATATATTCGGCGGCTTTTTCGAAGATGATGACGCCATTCTGCAAAAGGATATTGACAAATATTATACTAAAGAGCAGCAGGACAAGGCAAATACTGCAAAGGACGTCTCGTACATATCCGACGAAGAAAAAAAGGTGATATTTTTCTGCAACCTTGCCAGACTTGATGGTCAAGCATACGTCAATGCGATGCTTGGCGACTTGAAAAATTCGGACGATTACTACGTGTATTCACTTGTTCAGACTCTCGACACAATCAAAGACCTGCCAATGTATTATCCCAACGAACTATTGTGCAAAGCAGCCGAAGTCCACGCCAACGACTTAAAATCAACAGGAGATTTTCGACACGAATCAGCCGACGGCTCACAATATTACAAGCGAATACAAAAATACTATAAAGGGAAAAACACCAGCGAAAATTTGGCAGGTGGATTCGACGATGCCTATATGATTGTAAACATATTGCTACTTGACCAATACACGCCATCTTATGGACATCGAAAAAATATTCTATCACGCAAATTTAGTCGAATTGGGGTAGCTATTAGAGAACATCCTGTATATACCTATATTTGCGTACAAGATTTTTCCGATGATGCAGGAGACAAAAATTAAAACAAGTTCTTATTTTTTCTCAAACACAATCACCGTGTGGTTTGGAATGTACATCTGCAAATAGTGTTCAGCGTACAAACCTTCTTCCACTGGCAATGAAAAATAACCGAGTGTTTCGTCAATTCGGCCGAATCCGCCATATTTCAAAGAATCGTTCGTCAACACAACCTTATATTCGCCTTCGGGCATTGCGATTCCGTAGTCAGCGAATGATTGTGTCGGGTTGAATGAGAATACGAAAAACAATCCATCACGTTCGAATGCCAAAATTTGATCGCGGTTGTTGTCGTGAATGAAACGAGGGCGATTGTCGAAGAAATGAGGATGATTGTTCACCAATGCTATCATATCCTTGTCGAAACGGTCGAGGAATTTGTAGCGAAGATTTTCGTCGGTTTTCAAATGCCATTGGCGACGGGCGTAATGATACGACCAGCCGTTGCCTTCGCGTGGAAAGTCAATCCATTCGGGATGTCCGAATTCATTACCCATAAAGTTCAGGTAACCGTTTTGTGCCGTTGCGAGCGTCATCAGGCGGATTTCTTTATGGAGCGCCATACCACGGTCTATTATCAGACTAGGAATTGCCACGTGCATGCACGAATACATTTCCTTGTCCATCAAGCGGAAAGCAATAGTTTTGTCGCCCACCAATGCCTGGTCGTGCGATTCGGCATACGAGATGACTTTTTCGTCGGCACGAGCCTGCGTGAGTTCATAGTACATATTACCTACCTGCCAATCTTCGTCGCGGTAGTCCTTCAGCAACTTAATCCAATAATCGGGAACACCCATCGACAAGCGGTAATCGAAGCCAAAGCCACCTTCGGAGAACGGAGCCGCCAATCCCGGCATACCGCTCATATCTTCGGCAATAGTGATAGCCGACGGTTTCACTTCGTGAATCAATTTATTGGCAAGAGCGAGATACGTAAGCGCATCGCCGTCCTCGTTTCCATCGAAGTAGCGTTCATAGCAATCGAATGCACGTCCGAGACCGTGGTCCCAGTACATCATACTCGTCACACCATCGAAACGGAAACCGTCGAAATTGAATTCCGTCAACCAATATTTACAGTTAGAAAGCAAGAAGTGAATCACCTCGCCTTTGCCATAGTCAAAACATTTGGAATCCCATGCTCCGTGAGTTCCTTTTTCCCCTTTGTGGAAAAATTGGAAATCAGTTCCGTCGTATTTTCCAAGACCTTCTTCAGTATTTTTCACCGCATGGGAATGAATCAAATCCATCACCACGCGCATTCCCATTCCGTGGGCGGTGTCAATCAATTCCTTCAATTCTTCGGGCGTACCGAAACGCGACGATGGAGCGAAGAAACTCGACACATGATAGCCAAACGAGCCGTAGTACGGATGTTCCTGAATTGCCATCAACTGAACGGTGTTATAACCTGATTCTTTTATTTGCGGAAGAATGTTCTTGGTAAATTCCGAAAACGTACCAACCTTGTATTCTTCGGTAGCCATTCCCACATGTGCTTCGTAAATCAGCGGCGCTTGTTCGATTTTCGGAAGAGGATTTTTCCATTTATATGGTTCAACATCCCATATTTGCGCAGAGAAAATTTTCGTCTGGTCGTCTTGAACGACGCGCGTAGCCCATGCAGGAATCCGCAAGCCTTGTCCGCCTTTCCAATAGACTGAGAGTTTGTATAAATCGCCGTGTTTTATGCAGTCAAGCGGAACTTCGAGTTCCCAATAGTTATCTTTTTCGTCGAAGACGTACTCAACCCGTTCCTCCCAGTTAGAAAACGTACCAACCAGACAAATGCTCGTAGCATTCGGAGCCCATTCCCTAAAAATCCATGATTTTTCTGTCTTATGACAACCAAAGAACAGATGACCATTCGCAAAAGATTCCAACGTAGAAGAACTTGTAAGCAAGTCCTTCTGACGTTGTTCTATGTATTCCAAACGACCTATAATTGCTGGAGCGAATGGCTTCAGCCACGGGTCGTTTTCGACATACGCAGGAGTTTTCATCGCAAGAATTATTACACCCTCAAAGGTACAAGTTTCCTACAGAAATGGAAGTTTTTTGCAATAAAAATTATCGTATTAACATCACATTTCCATATTTTACTTTCTTGCCATTACCTGAATCATAACCATCCCACACTTGTCCATCAAGGAATTTCGCCTCAATTTTCCAAATGTATGTATCCGATTTCATCATCTTTCCATTGTATGTTCCATCCCATGAGCCTATGAACATTCCGTCCTTAACCTCATCGGAGTACCACAGCAAGTTGCCCCATTTATCATAAACAGACACCTTGCATTCCTCAATATTGAAACCTTTCGGTTGGAAATTGCGCACGCTGTGAGCAGGATTGGTTGGCGAGAATGCCGAAGGAATATACAAGCTCGAAGCAATATTCACAAACACACATTCCGAAGTCGTATTGCTACAGCCAAACGCATTCACTACCTTCAACGATGGGCAGTTGTAACCATACAGGTACGAACCCTCGCGAATTGGGAAGTTTCGTTGTTCGTAAGGAACTTCCTTGTCGATTGCGTTCGGGTCTCCATCAAAGTGACCGTAATTCCAATACATTGTATAAGGAATGTTTTCTTTCACTTCAACGCCATCGACAACCGAAACGAGCGAATCCTGAATTGTGCTATCCTGTAATTCAATTACATTGGCAGAACCTGGCATCGACCATGTGAAATGCGGTTCTGGATACGGAGCGACTTTAATCACCAATGTATCCCAACCTTCGCAACCAGCCCATGTTTGTTCATAAACAATCAAGGTGTCAATACCTGGAGCGACCCAATCAACATAGCGAACCGATGTTGATGATGCATCCTTCGAATAATTCAAATGATTACCCGTCAGTCGCCAATTGTAGGTACTTGTGCTGTTGTATTTTGTGTAATACGAATCAGTTGTATTCACACAAACAGAATCCTTACCGAACAAATTGGTTTCCGCACCTGGAGCAAGTGTCAACGAGACTTCCACAGTATCACTGTAACAGCCAGTTTCCTCGTTAATATCATATACTTGGAAACGATATGAACCAGTGTCAAGGGACGTTTGTTGTGAAGAGAACACATATTTCGGACCTTGGAACACTGGAGGATTGATGCCGTCCAAACTAATCCATGTAACATTTGGTGTACCGAAAGCGAACATTGGTTCAATTTCCTCACCCTGACAGATAACCTTCGACAACACTATTGGTTGACGGACTTTGGCGAATGTAGTGTATTTCACCGTGTCCATAGTGCTCACACAATACATATTCTTATATGTATTTTTAACACTGTACTGTGCTCGGATAGTGTATGAATTACTTGAAGTCACTGATGATGATAGATTCACATATTCCGACAGCAACAACGAATCGGTATCTTTCACTTTAATGTTTCCTGGGAAGATGAACCATTCCATATAATCGTCGGCGGTTGGTTTCGGTGAAACAGAAGCAGTAATCGCAGCATCGGCATCGTATGAGCAACGACGGATTTGTGAAATCTCCTCCCCATCTTGCATAATCACAACTGAAGGTTGTGGAATCACTTCTACAACCGCTTCGGCAGTTTCGCTCACACAACCATTATTTTCGCGAACAACATAATATGTATGCGTTTGCGTAACTTCAGGAAGCATCAACGTATAACCCTGTCCGACTATACCGGTAAGTTCCTCGTCGGAATACCATCTATCTTTAGCACCATCAGTATAAATACTTGCCTCAAATCCTTCGCAAATCACATCGCCAGTAGCATTTGGTTTTTGTGGTTGCGGAATCACATTGAAATGTGCCATCACATAATTTCCAACGCAGCCATTTTCAATTTGACGGACATAATATTTAACCGTTCCACTCTTAGTGATTTCGTGTATAAACGTATTACCTACAGCCAACAAAGATGTTGTATCAGGGGTTGCATACCACGCAACACTGATTCCATCTTGTTCTGCTACTGAAAGCTCGTGAGTTTCGTCGTAGTCGCAGGCAGTAGCCTCAGTTTGCACAACAGGAATTGTTGGCAACGGCAAAATGGTGTAAGTTGCTGAGACAGTGTCACTCATACAACCCTTAACCGTTTGCGTAGCAAAATATTTGTATTCGCCAGCGAATTGATTTTGCGGAACGAAATTCGCATTCTTCGAAACGACCGAAGTCTTTTCCGCATTCGCATACCATGCGATTGTGGCATTTTCCACTGTAGTTGCCTTCAATGTATCGTTCACACCATCTTCGCAAATCGTAGCCGACTCAACTACAGGCGGTTCTGGAATAGCAAATATTTCAAAATCTTTGGAAACAGCCTCCGACTCACACCCTTCAACCACTTGTGTTGCCCAAACCGTATGTACGCCCACTTCGTCGAACGAAGGCACGAACGGATTTCCTTGCGAAAGATATGATTCAGCAGGATATGCAGGTTCTTCCTCGTGCCACCGCACAATACCTTGACCAATAGCCGAATACGAAGGATTATCATTTCCATAGCATACCGCAGTTTTCGAGGCTTGGATTGTTGGAGGTTCTGTTTTCTTTACCTGCAAGGTAACTTTTGCTCGTTTACTTTCGCAGGCAGCAGGGGACACATTTTCATTGTATTCAGAAACCCAATAAACATATGTAGCCGCAGTTGTAGCATCAATTGTTGGAACATAGACTCCCGTAGCAGTAACTGAAATTGGTTCGCCACCAGTTTCCGATTCATAATATTTGAAAGAAACCTCCGCATCGCCTTCTGGACGAGAACCTGATGTCCATACGCCCAACGTGGCCTGCAACTCAGGAACCTCATCATAATTACAGATAGCCTCAGGCGAAACAATTACTGGTTTAGGAACTGGGCAGTCAATGATATCGACTTTCGCTTCGGATTTTACACTTTCGCACGAATTAATTGTCTGTGTGGCGAAGTATGATTTATGTGTTACCACAGAGCCATTGTCTGGTGTTTCAAAATCCGCATTATTCGATTTTTTCACATTATTTGCATCATACCATGAAATTTCAGCTTCATTGCTACTTGGAGTTGCAGTAACAACCACAGTTTTGTTTTGTTCAGTCAATGCGGCAAAATCAGTAACCAAAGGTGCTGGCGTGAATTGGATTGTAATATTTTCCGCAACAGAATCAACGCATCCTGCACCATCGGTATATGTATAGGTAACTCGGTGTGTACCAGTTTCTTCGCCAAAGAATGCTGGATTTATCACACCTCTTTGTGTGATACCATTGTTTTCCTTACCATCCAATGTCCACGAACCACTTCCCGCGCCGTTGGTATGGAAATCAACGGATGCATTCCAAGCAACATCGCCGCCGTCGTAGCAAGCAAGTGTTTTATTGCTTGCAGAGAATGTAAGTTCTGGCAATGGGCGAACAACCACATACACTTCGGCAGGCGTACTTTCGCATTCCAGCGAAGTGTTCGGGTCGATAGCAGTGTAACTTACATAGAATTTGGTAGAGCCAGCCTCGGCAGTCGAAACGTCCGACGAATAATTGTTGGCTGAGCCAGTCAATTGATTCATTTCGCTGTCGTACCATATCCACGAAGTGGCATCTACCGTTGTGGATGCTGGCAATGAGGCAACTATATCGTCAACTGTGGCAGCGTTTTGACACGCATTCACTTGTTCAGCAACAGGAGCTTTGAACGGACAGCTTGAAACAGCAACCGAAACAGGATATTTCTCACTCTCACAACCATTTACCGTCTGCGACAGATAATATTGAGAAGAATGAACCTTTGTCGGGTCGTCAGGCGTTTTCCAATCAACGGAATGGTCGGAATCGACAACGCCCAATACATACCAGTTTGGTGTACCAATATGATTTTCAGCGTTTTCTATTCCTTGCGCATTCAATATAATATCATCTTCAGACTTCAAAAGATTCTTATCGGCAGCCGACGGCACTTCTGGATATTCCACATTTACAAGCAATTCATCGAAGTTTGTACAATTTGTTGTTGGGTCGGTGTACGTGTAAATCACTGTATATGAACCATCAACCGTACCTTTTTGTTTCGTATTGAATATACCATACGCAGAGATTTCCGCATCCCCGTTTTTCACCGTCCATGCGCCGTTCGAAGCAGCAGCTCCATTCACACGTGCGGTGATTTGCACATCGCCGTCGGCGTAGCACAATGATTTTGCAGGATCGTTGATTTCAATCATAGGCAATGCAAACACAGTTACCGTAACCTCGGTCAATGGACTTGGGCACGTTTCCTGTGTTGTTGGTTCCGTAGCAGCATAACCCACGTAGAATGTGGTTGTTTGCGTAGCGCCGTTCACTGCGGTAGAAACATTCGATGCGAATGTATTTGTATTGTTTGAAGGCAATTCATTCTTTTCCGCATCGTACCAAATCCACGATTGCGCAGGAACAGTAGTGGTTGCAGGCAATTGAGCCTCGAATTCTTGTACAGTTACATCATTTTCACAGGCATTCACATTTGCGATTACAGGTTTAGCAAATGGACACGCAAGAATCTGTACCAGCGCTGTGCCTTTCTCACTCTCACAACCATGAACAGTTTGAGTCAAATAATACGTAACAACATGCTCAACTGCAGGGTCATCACCTGTGGTCCACGATGTTCCTATTGTTTCCTCGGTTTGTGAAGTTATTGATTGATACCATTTTACATCAGTTGCAAGAACATCTGTTTCCAATGAATTTTCATCAACGGCAATCGAAACTGGCAATGGTTTTGAGACAAGACCAAGGTAGCCATTCGACAGAGGAATGTTCGGATATTCAACAGCCACCTCAAGTTCAGCCGAATTCGCACATTGGAAGCCATCAGTATATGAGTAAATTACTGTATATGTTCCATCAACCTTACCAGCCGATGTAACATCAATCACACCAGTTCGTGAATCAATCGTAACCTCATCTGCACCATCAACATCTTTGACTGACCATGTTCCAGCAGTTGACGGAACGCCATTTATTGTACCTTTTGCACTATATGTTCCATCGGCATAGCAAAGATAACCATCAGGAGGTAGAATTTCGATTACTGGCAATGGATTCACCGTAACCGTTACTGGCGTTGGGTACGACCAACAATCTTTTGATTCAGAATATTCCGACACATAATATGTGAACGTTGTGGCATCAGCTGTAGAAACCGTTGCCGACCACGTTGTTGTTGCATCGCCATCGGTCATTGGCGTTTGATTTTCAATATCATCGCCATCAGCAAACCACGAAATCTTTTTACCATCGGTTGCACCAGCAAACGCAGCTGTCAATTCCACTGTCATTTCGTTATTGGTGCCATCGCCAACACAAATGTTTTTATTTTCAACAATCGGCGACTTCGCATTACAATCGGAAAGAATCAATGTAGCCTTAGTGCTGTCGCTATAGCAAGCCTTTCCTTCAATCATACGAGCTTCTTTCGCAAAATAGGTATAAATACCTTCCGAAGATGCCTGACTTGTGAATTGTGCGCCATCAACGCCGTCACCAGAACTAAGAACAACGCCAGATGCCAATTGCCAGATGATTTCATCGGTTGCGACATTCGGGATAGCCTCCATTGTGTTAACATCCAAAGGTACGCCATTGTCAATAGTTACGGTACGAGGATTTGGAGCAGCGATAGTTGGAGCAAGCACCTTAATCACATCAATAGTGTGGGTTGCTGATTGCTGACAGCCATTTGCATCTGTAAATGAATACGTTATAGTATTCTCGCCTTCCGCCGATGTTGATGGATTAAACACCGCAGACTCAGCCGCGCTTGTTCCCACAAAACTGAATTTAGAAGCTGCCGAGGTGGCAGGAGAAACATTCAACGTAACGTTTGTAGCATTGTAACAAGCTGTTGCTGGCGCATCAACAAACGAAACTTCTGGCAACGGATTTATTGTCACTTGTTTTTCATCGGATTCACCGACACAACCATTTTCATCAGTATAAACAGCTTTAACTGTGTATGTTCCAACAGCATTATTCGATGCCGAAAACGTTCCATCATCGGCAATAGTAGCATTATCGGAAATCACATATACCACACCATTATTGGAGGGAGTAACAGACATTGTAATATCCGCACTATTTTCGCCAGACTCACAAATTGCTGTTTTACTTGGCGTTAGCGTAACAACAGGCAACGGATTTACCGTCATTTTTTGTACGGCAACATTCGACGCACAATTTGCATCACTTGTAAACTGGTAGGTCACTTCGTAATCACCAGCTGTATGAGTGTTTGGCACAAACTCAGCCGATAATTTCGATTCATTTGTGACGTTTGTCCACGTATATGTTCCATCCAAATCACTTGGAGTAACCGTTGCTGTAATAATTTGCGCATCAGATAACGAAACACAATTATCAGCTTTCGTTGTTGATAACGAAACCACAGGAACAGGATTTACCACAATCGAAGCGGAAGCGTGGCCTTTACAGCCTGCCGCATCAGTTACTTCGACATCCAACGTATATGTGTCAACAGCGGCTGTACTAAGGAATGTAGGATTTGCCATTGTAGTGGAACTCAAACTGCTTGCCGCAGACCCAGACCAAACTTGCGATGAGAATGTTTGTGCCAATGATACATCAACAGCAGTACCCTCACAAGTTTGTCCGTCGTTTGACAGAACAATAGTAGCCTCCAATTCATTCAACGTAGTTACGGTTAATTCCTGTAAAGCACTTTCGCAACCATCAACCACCTGACTTACATAATAGGTTACTGTACCTTCCTTATTTGTTTTTGGTGTTGGAGCTTCACCAAGCGCGTTTTTATCAGCATCGTACCAACGTGGTTCCGCGATACCAGTCGCAACCAATTGCTTTTCGTCGCCATTCAAACATTGTGAAATGGCAGGAAGATTTGGTGTTGTTGGAGTTTCAACCACCGTAACTTTTAACTCGGCTGGTTTTGATACACACGAATGTTCATCTGTATAAACGTATGTCACAGTAACTTCACCCGGTTGATTGTCAGAACCAATCAACTTCGCCGTTGTAAGAGACTCCATCTGCACTTTATCCCAATTACCGAGACCTGTGCCATCGCCGCTCACTGTTGCCGTGATTGGCAATTCACCATCTTGACACACAAAATTTTGAGTCGCGCTCAAATCTGCTGTTGGCAACGGATACACCGTTACACTAGTTCCCTTTTGCGAGCTACAAGAATGTCCATCTGTTACAGTAATAGTCAATTCGTATGTTTTTGTTGCTGTTTCTGTCGTATTAAATATTGGACTATTGAACTGAACACTATTCAAATGTGCAGCACCAGAGCCTTCCCACACCGATGTGTATGTTTCAACATCAACTTCTGGCGCCAGTGTCAAATCCGAAGCGGAGCAAACACTATAGGTGTCCTGCATGGTAATTGTAGGCAATGGCAGCACCGTCACGGTAACAGTTTCCGTTGTTGTACAATACGGTGCATCGGCACCAGTTGCCGTTACCGAAACGACATAGTCACCAACGTCAGCCATGCCAGTCAGTACACCAGAATTTGACACTGTGCCCTTATCTGTTTGATATGAAAACGATGTTACCGATGAAGTCACATTATCACTTACATCAACACTTGCCGTACCCAAACAAATTGCCGTAATCGGTGCTATAGACAATGTTGGCGATGGTAAATCAATAACTTCAACTTCAGCGGCAGCTCCAACCATCTCACAACCATTATCATCTTTCAACGACAACAATTTATACACACCCCCCACAGGATTTTCGATAGTATAAACATCCGAATCACTGGTTACTTCGCCCAAAACATTATCGGTAAATGTGAATGGAGCCGTACCCGCGGTAAACGTAATAACCACAGGCGTTTTTTCGGTTGATTCAGGACAATAACTTCCGCCACCAGTAATGGTATAAGTAGGATTATCATTCTGAGTCACAGTGACTTCCTCGGTTGTATAGCTACAACCATCCAACGTAATTTCGCACACATACGTGCCAGCTTCGGCAGAATTCAACGTTTCATCAGTTGAGACCACACCAGAGCCTACGTTCCATGCATATTCTGCACCTGTCATATCCAAGGTTGCATCGTCCATTTCGAGAGAAAGGTTTACCGTAGAAGTTTCACCACAGTATGATTCGCTTGATGCTGAGATAGTTGCAATTGGTTTTGGTTTCACCACAACTGTAATAGCTGCGCGGTCACTTTCGCACGAGCCAGACAATTGAGACACATAATAATATGTATCTTCTGTCGCGGTAGAACTTGGCGTAGGTGCTGTTGTTGAAGCTGTTCCATCGGTTGCCACCGTGTACCATTGCAATGTGCCATCGGCATCGGCTGTCAATGGAGCGGCATCGTCACCAAAACACAATTCTACAGGAGAAACAACTGTAGGTGTTGGCAACGAGCCTACCGTCACAGCAATTTCGGCTGGTTCACTTTCGCAGTCGTCAACTGTTTGTGTCACATAATATGTTGTACTACCAGCAGTCTGAACATCTGGAATTGGAGCATCAGATAACAATACATTCAATTCATCGTACCATTTCAAGTTTTCGCCAACAGCCGAAAGCGGCGATACATTCTTTTCGTTGCGGCACAACGAGACCGTTGCCGTAACCGTTGGTTTCTCGGTTTCATTCACAACCACAACAATTTCGGCAGGGTCACTTTCGCAACCGCTTGTTTGCGTTACATAATAGGTAGTGCTACCAGCAGCATCGGTTGATGGCACAGGAGCTGACGGCAACAATTCCATATCGGCATCGTACCATTTCAATTTTTTGCCACTCGCAGTCAATGCTATTGCCGACTCGCCCTTACAATATGTTACAGGCGACTGTACCGTTGGTGGATCTGGGCAAACGGTAGTTCCACATTTCACAGAATTTACAGCTTTCAACTGTTCTTGTCCATACACGGAAGCAAGTGCATAGTTATTAATGTAGCTATTGCATTCCTCAACAGTGGCATCGAATGTGTATGAAAATCCATCGTTAGGAGCAATTGGTCCTGCCACCATCGGCCACGTTATTTTCTTTGTTCCAGAATTATACGTTCCGTTTCCTGTAATATTTTTAATATCGCCCAACTCATTTGGCAACTCGTCGGACAATGTAATGTCGTACGCATAATCAAGTTCCGAACGGAAATTGTCGATTGCAGTTTGTCCGTTACCGTTACTATTTACGTACAAGCCAAAATTACCTGGACCAGTAACTAAGCCCCCCCAATCTTTCACAACGCTTGTCCATTCATTTTCAGCATCGTTGATATACAAATACAAATGGTCGCCATTCAACACAAATTTGAGTACTGGATTTGAACTACTACCCGGGAATGACATCGCATTCGCCCACGAAGTACCATCCTCCGCCACTTTCGTACCATTATTATATAATGTATAACCAAAATTATGTTGACCATCAATATTGATACGCAACTTCATAGCGATACCCTTAAAATCACCAGACCCCGGCGTGCCACTCTTATAACGCATCACAAAATACAATTCCTGTGTTGTAGAATTACAGCCACTGAATGTCAAATACACGGAACCATTTTCGCCGTATGAATATTTTGGTCCAAAGAAGTATGCGTTGCTACCATTCGTATTCAATGGCAACGCTCCTCCCGAAGATGACGGAACTGATTTTCCGCCTAATCCCATCCAATTTGTTGTAGATGAACAATTTTCATCAACAACAGTTCCTGTAGTATTTACATATTTTACTTCATACGAAATAACATCGCCAACCACAGCAGTTTCCTGCGAAGCATTTTTGAACAACGATGTTTGCGGTTCAATATATGGTGGCAAATCGGTACAAGTCGTCATCAAGTCAACTGCCGATGAATCTGGCGAATCCGTATCGGAATAAATCCAAGCGGCATTCACATAATGGGCATCTTCGGCATTCGGGCAACCTATATCGTTTGCAATACAAGTATAAACCAATTTACCTTTTTCACCCACAAGCATTTCTGGAATTGTCCATTTCACAATTCCCGAATAAGAAGCATTCGCAGGTGCAGCGGTATATGTTGCATCTATGCCCAACGCTTTTTTGGTGACGAATTCATCAAATCTCAATTCCTTTGGAATCGTGTCAACAATAGTTACGTGGTATGCCTCTTTTCCTGGCAATGGTCCACGGCCTTGGATACGACGCCACGTGTAACCATCGAATTCTTCAACCAACACACGGTCATAATTACTAACACTTGTCGGATTACAAACGTGACGAGCATAATTTGTAACTTCATATCCTAAATTATCATAATTTGCCCAACAAGGAGAAATTATCGTAAAAGTTTGATCTTGACCATCATTAGAAGTTATAGAAACGGATGTACTAAAAGACCAATCATCTGTAACCCTATCATTTAGAACTTGCGCAGGATTTGACTTTAACACCGTTCTAAAGAAACAAGGTCCATACCCGCCCTTATGTAATTGATAGGCATTATTCAAATGATCGTACACTGAAGTCGAAGGAGCCATCAATGCACCAGGGAATTGTATCATAATTCTCTGATTCCATTTACCATATTGATCCTCGCCCTGCGGAATTTTTTGATAGGTAAACTTTGTGGATGAACCTGCCGGCATCCAACCATATTTAGCCATATCAGTCCCATTATCCAATTCAAAAGTCCAACCTGTAGTATTTGTTGCACTATATAAACCCATAGCTGCCGCATCATACATAAAATAAGAAACTCGATAATTACCTAAATTTATATATGCTTCAGCTGCATCGTTCCAAAATCTATAAAATTGTAGAAAACGATAATCACTACGATTATTCGAATAAGACAATCGAACATTATCACGACCACCATTCATCCAAGAATCTTCAGAAGACACATTTTCGAAATTAACGGTGAATGTTACCTTGTCGTTTGGATTAAGCTCCGTGCGATTAGCAGTTTTTTCAACAACAAGACTACGATTTGCAAGCACGTCAACACAGTTGCGTTCCATTGTGTATGTAGCGTGGTTGGGATATTCGTTGCTTACCCATTCAGGGAAATTGCTTCCCGAAATGGTACTTTTTTCACAAACCCTATTGTTTGCCAAACTTGTGATTTTCACTGTAAACGCAACGGAATCCATTGTTGCCGCCAAACCGCCCGTTTTGAAACCTTTCACAGTACCAATGTTCCACGTAATTGTGTGGGTAGCCGGGTCATACACACCACCCTTCGTTGCACTTACAAACGTATAATCTTCGTCAAGAGGGGTTTGGATTTTAACATTTGTGGCATCAACTGTTCCATAATTTCGGTATTGAACGGTATAGCCCACTTTATCGCCTTCGTATGCATAGGTTTTGTCAACCGACATATAGACCTTCACATTCGCCTTTGGCACCATTTGCTCAGGTGCAATCAAGTTACCCGAACAAGCCAACATACCCAAGGTTCGAAACCATCCATGAAAATACTTTGGCGTACTTCCTATATAACGTTCTTCGGAATCATAAGACACATCAGTATTTGTACCATCCCACTTTAACTCACATTGGCGATAAATATCCCCTATTAACTCCAAATCACCAGAAGCTACAGCTGCAGTAGCACCAGCACCTACAGAATAATTCGTTCTATAAAAAGAATATTCTCCACCAGTAGGAGTCCACTGTTGAGGAATCCATGCAACGCCATTCCACATTGGCTGACCAGCATCTGGCGATGCTCCCAATTTCCCACAATACTCAACACCAGCTTTAGATGGATTTTTTAACAATCCCGCATGACGAATACCCATCAAACGTTCAGAATTATTTGTTTGTCCCTCAATCACCTGATGAGAAACGGGATCCCAATCATAATCGGCATCGCCGTGCCACAAGTAATCCAAAATATGTCGCCACGGATAACGGAAATCTTCACCATCCACATAAGAGCCAAACGTAGGCTGACCATCAGTCGCCATCTCCACCCTACCTATTGCTGCATACAAACCTTGATCATAGGCTTTTTTGTTCAGCCAGTTACCAGAAGCCGCCGCTCGTTTGAACTGGTGGATTTCCCATTCCGACCGCTGTCGGTTTTTATCGTCAACACCATCTCCGTTTTTCAACCAACGCCAAAATTCTTCAAAATACGAGGGAGCATCGTAATCAATATAGTTACCACCATAAATACTCATCAAGTTTGGTCCACCATTATACGGTCCATTTACGCCCGGATAGCGTGCATTCGCCTCATTGGAAAATCTCCAACGGGTCAATTCACCCCATGAATTACCACGTTTTTCGTAACCATCAATACCAACAACACCGCACAGCATACCAGTAAGTTGTCCACTACCTTTATCCCATTGACCGAGAGTATCAACCAATGCGCCAACAACACGTTGCGCTTCATATTTCAATGAAATTGGATTGCCACGGCTATCCCGCACTACTTGTCCGTCCTGCATCATCCATTCGCCCCACTGTTTGTAGGCAATCAACATTGCCATAGCAATATCCACGTCACCATCGGTTGCAGAGTGGCTGTCGGAGCCATACGGTGCGTCAAACGTTTTATCCTTCCAAGCCGCCAAATACGGACCAGCATAGTCATTCGCATTTGTTCCTCTCGTTCGCCCGTCACGGAATCGTTCCACACCAGAAAAACGAATATCGTGAACCCACATATACAAACCATTGAACGTTTTTTGGTCGGCAAAAATAGCGGCAGCCAACAAAGCATATCCATCACCTTCTGAAACAAATGTTCCAAAATTATGAGGCACCGCATCACTATTGAACGAAATATATCTCACACCGCAATACGTTCCCTCGTAACGGCAACGGTGCATCATAATTTCATAGGCTTCACGCATTGCCTTTTCCATATCGGCATGCGTAACACCTTCGGCATTGTACTTTGCCAATGTTTTTCCACCGCCAGGATATTCCAAAAACTGAGGAAACGGGCAATTCGGATTTCCTGAATTGATATTTATATCAATAAATACAGAGGGGTTGTAGGGCGTTTGAGAAAACCCCTGAATTACCAATAAAATTGCACAAATAGCACCAATAAGATAGTTTTTCTTCATCTTTTATCTATTTAAATACTTGACTACCAAAAACTAAGCAATCAAGAATTGTTTATTCAACATTTCACCAAATTAATCTCGCAAAGATATAAAAAAGCGACATTAGGAAGACACTTCTAAGCAAAAAATAGTTACAGATTTTGCATTTTAGCAAAAAAAAAAGAGCCACCCATTTGGGCAGCTCTTTTCCGCTTTGAATGCACGTTCGGACTAAATCCAACGTACGTATGAGAAATCTTGGTTGTATGGAAGTAATCCGTTCTTTGGGAACATTCTTACTCCATAGTTGAAGATACCAGAACGGTTTGGCACAAACGACAAGTTGTAAACTGCAAGGTTTCCTTCCATTGCCGAGAACTTAAACTGTTCGCATTCAACGATTTCGCGTTCATCGCTTTCGTTTTGTTCCGAAAGAATGAATTCAAAACCAATATCTTCAGGTTTCAAACCTTTCAAATCAACTTTGATTGTACCATTGTATGGTTCACCAAGTTTGAATGGTTCGTTTGACTTATCGATTTCAACCGATTCAACAAAAATTTGTTCCCAAACATCAGCAACTTTTTGTTTCCAAGCTACAATTTCGTCAACCAATTTGTAGTTGTCTTTCTTCAACATTGCCGAACGTTCACCCAACTTATTGTAGTAACGGTCTTTATAATCGTCAATCATACGTTTTGTTGTGAATTCAGGAGCGATTTCGGCAATACATTTCTTCATATAGCCAATCCAGCCGTGAGGAATATCGTCAACGCCACGGTCGTAGAACAATGGAACGATTTCATTTTCCAAAATAGTGTAAATCATTTCCGCATCAAGTTTGTTCTGCAAATCCTGGTTTTGATATGTGCGTTTTTCAGGCAAAGCCCATCCTGCACCCTCGCGGTAACCTTCGCACCACCATCCATCAAGCACGCTGAAGTTCATAGCACCGTTCATCACAGCCTTCATACCCGATGTACCAGATGCTTCCAACGGACGAGTTGGAGTGTTCATCCAAATATCAACGCCTTGAACCAATTGTTTTGCAAGGTTCATATCGTAGTTTTCCAAGAAAATAATCTTGCCCAAGAATTCAGGAAGTTTCGAAATACGAACGATTTCTTTAATAATGTCTTGTCCTGGTTTATCTTGTGGGTGAGCTTTTCCAGCAAATACGAATTGAACTGGGAAATCAGGATTGTTAACGATTTTGCTCAAACGTTCGAGGTTGCTGAACAACAAATATGCACGTTTGTATGTAGCAAAACGACGGGCGAAACCGATTGTCAACGAATTTTTGTTCAACGTTTGGTTGATGCGAACCATCTTTTTCGGGTCTTCGAATTTCTCGGTCCACGATTTACGAAGTGCATCTTTCGCATACGTGATTAATTTTTCACGTTGAGCTTGTTGGATAGCCCAGATTTTTTCATCAGGAACTGAATATATCTTGCTCCAGTAAGTACCATCTGATTTATTGTTCAAGAAATCCTTGCCGAATGTGTCTTTGTACAACACTTGCCAAGTTTTTGCAGTCCACGTTCCGTAGTGAACACCATTGGTAACATAGCCAATTGGAGATTCATCAATAGTGTAGCCCGGCCACAAGTTTTTGAACATTTTCTTGGAAACTTCTCCGTGAAGACGGCTCACACCGTTGATACCGCATGAAGTGCAGATTGCGAAGTGACTCATTGAGAAGAATTCACCGTTATTGTCAGGATACATTCTACCAAGATTCATAAATTCATTCCAGCTCAAGTTCAAACGCTCTGGGAATTGACCCAAGTATGTCATCATCAAATCTTCAGGGAATGAATCGTGACCTGCAGGCACTGGAGTGTGTGTTGTGTATAATGAAGATGCACGAACGATTTCCAATGCTTTCGGGAACGAACAATTTTCGTGTTTAATTAATTTACGCAAACGTTCCAAGTTAATGAATGCAGCGTGGCCTTCGTTGCAGTGGAACAAATCGCATTTTTCGCCAACTGCTTCCAACACACGTACACCACCAATACCCAACAACATTTCTTGTTTCAAACGGTTTTCGTTGTTACCACCATAAAGTGCGTGAGTACAGCTTTTATCGTCATCGCGGTTTTCTGAAATGTCAGTGTCCATCAAATACAATTTAACACGACCAACTTTCACCAACCAAACTTGTGCGTGCATCAAACGGCCAGGCATTCCCACTTGTATCATCACACGGTTGCCGTTTGCATCCATTACAGGAGAGATAGGCAATTCCGATTGATTCTGCGGATTGTAGATAGCCATTTGGTCACCATCAATCGACAACGTTTGTTTGAAATATCCATATTTATACAAGAAACCAACTGCCACCATATTTGTGTTGGTATCGCTGGCTTCCTTCAAATAGTCACCAGCCAAAATGCCAAGACCTCCAGAGAAAATCTTCAATGAATCGTCAAGGCCATATTCCATACTGAAATATGCGATGCGTGGAGTTTTTGGATCTGGTTCAACTGCCATATAGTCATTGTATTTTTTCAATACGGCATTGTAACGAGCTATAAAGTCCTGATTTTTTTCCAATTGACTGAGTCTATCGGAACTGATACCTTTCAATACTGCGATAGGATTCTGAGTTTTTGCCCATAGTTTTTCGTCAATTTCCTGAAACAATTCCATTGCTTCATAATTCCAAGTCCACCAAAGATTGTTTGCCAAAACACTCAAATCTTGCAAATTCTTTGGAAATGTTGACTGAACGATCACGCTTCTCCATTGCGGTTCGTTGTGTCTGTTTTGATTTAAATTCGCTGCCATTTACAGTTTATATTAGATTATTTACTATTTCTTTTTTGTTGTTTTTGTTTTTGCTACTTTCGTTGCCTTTTTTTCAACTGGCTTTGCCGACGCTGATTTTGCAGGAGCTTTTTTTGCAGTGGATTTCTTTGAAGAAGCAGCTGATTTTGCTGGCGCAGAACTTTTCTTTGCCGCTTCGAGTTCCTTCAAAATCTCCATTTGTTTTGCTATTTCAGCATCAATTTCCTCTTTCGACAATGTTCCGAATTTCGTACTCATTGGAGCGCTATTCAAACGCTCAGCAAAGTCGGAAGCTACGTTCATAAAATTGATAAATGCCTCATATGGCGTTTGATATGGACTTGCGCCTGCTTCGTGGTTGAAAAACTTCGTACTCATATACAAGAAATTTTCACACGTTTGCAATCTGTTCCAATCGCTTGTAAGAATTGGATTGTCGATTGCGCGGACAAGCCGTTGCAAAGAATTCAACGTATCAATTGCTTGTTGTTGCAAGTTGTTTCCCATCCAAGCCGACAAATCGCGTTCCTCGTCGGCGCACGATGTAAATTGCGAAACATTCAACACCGAAATCGGTTGGAAATTTTTCACAACCTCCGATGGTGTAGCAAACGCCACGCCTTTCACGTTGCTTGCCATTGCCACGAAAGCCGAGAAGAAATCGAAAATTCCCGAATCTGCACGGTTGTATTCACCAAAAGTGGCATAGTCGAAGAACAAATTCACTACATCCTCCTTAGCCAACGATGTTGTAATCCAGTGTACATATTTATCAGCTGTCAAAGGCCATTCAGCCCATGAACGTGTACAGAAACGCAAAGCCACATCGTCAGTCAGTTTGTAGTTTCGCAACAAAACTTTCAAACGAGGTTGTATATCGTTGCAATACACGAAGTTAGGACTTTTCCAACCCAAAATTTGGTCGGCACCTTCAGCCAACACGGCATTGAACCCCATGTTATAGATTTGTTCACCAAGCGAGTCGGAATAAATCAAACCTGTGTTTTTCAACACTTTCGGTTTCTGACCGAACAACGATTCGATTTTTTCAACATTCGTTTTCACCTGAAGTGCGAATTCATCGGCGTTAATAACCGAAACCAGCGAATGAGCATCTGGTTCGGCAACAAATTCCACGCAACCTGTTTTTGCAAGTTTTTGGAAACTTTCAATCACTTCGGGTGTGTACATCTCAAACTGCTCAATTGCGCTTCCCGAAATTGAAAAACTTACTTTGAACGCCTTTTTGTTTGCATTGATGAGCGAGAGCAACAAGTTGTTCATTGGAATGTAACAACGTTTTGCCAACGTCAACGCATTTGACTTATTCGAAAAATCATCATAATAATAATGGTCTTGTCCGATATCAAAGAATCTATACGAACGTAACCGGAATGGTTGATGAACCGAAAAATGTACACAAATGTTCTTCATATCTTACTTATTTTCTGATAAATTCTTATACACTTCTTTTATTCTTTTTGCAGCATTGTCCCATTTTATGCTGTCAACTTCCTTCTTGCCATATTCTCTAAACATCTGACCAAGAGCGTCATACGAAATAATACCGTATATCGCGTCAGCCATTGAGTCAACATCCCAGAAATCAACTTTTATAGCGTGTTGCAACACTTCGGCAACACCCGATTGTTTAGAGATAATTACCGGCACATTGGAACGCATAGCTTCAAGTGGAGAAATCCCAAATGGCTCTGATACTGAAGGCATTACATACACATCGCTAATCGAAAGCATATGTATCACATCGTCACCTCTAAGAAAACCTGTAAAGAAGAAATTCTTTGAAATACCAAGTTCTGCGGCGCGCCACATCATTTTTTCAAGCATATCGCCACTTCCCGCCATCACGAATTTCACATTCTTCTTACGTTGCAACACCTTAGCTGCCGCTTCCAAGAAATATTCTGGACCCTTTTGGTACGTGATTCGACCAAGGAACGTTACAATCTTATCATCAAATGACTTTTCAAAATGGAGAGATGATTTTGCGCCAATTGCCTCAACACCATTATATACGGTCGTTACCTTCGATTCAGGAACACCATAATGGTTGATTACGATATTTCTCGTCAAGTTACTTACAGTCAACACTTTATCAGCTGCCTGCATACCTCGGCGTTCCATATCATATACAACTTGGTTCACATGCATACCGCTTCGGTCGAATTCAGTTGCGTGCACATGCACAACAAGCGGTTTTCCCGAAACATTCTTAGCTGCAATACCAGCGTCGTAAGTCATCCAGTCATGTGCATGGATAACGTCAAATTGGAACTGACGCGCGATTTCCTCTGCAATATATGCGTAACTACTTACTTCGTTCATCAAGCCGCCGCCATACCCTCCACGGAGGTCAATTGTACCAGTCGCTCCTGAAGAGTGTACTTTGAATTGACGGTCAACTGTTACTTTATTATTAATAATGTCAAAATATTCTTCTTCGGTTACGTACGGAACCAAATTTGAGCCAATAGTAATGTATTGCAGGTTCGATTTTTTTGTTTCGGTTTCGCCGAAAAGATAGTGGTTGATTCTCACTCGTACCGAATTTGCACCCACCAACTGCATTTGACTTTGATCCTCATCACCGTATGCACGAGGCACCACAAAAATAATTTCCACACCTTGCCGCAGCATTGCTTTCGTCAAGCCAAGACAAGCTGTACCAAGACCGCCAGAAATATGCGGTGGAAATTCCCATCCAAACATTAATACTTTCATATCGACTCCTTTATTTTTGTCCTTCCGATTCGAAATTTTCAATCAATTTGCAAATACGCAATGCCGCGCCAACCGACCATGCCTGCGAAACAGCACCACGCGGAGTGTATGGCGGATTTCCGTCGAACACCTCACCGATTGTTCCCAATCCATATTCACGAACAAGCGGTTCCAAATCAGCATAGATGCGTTTTATTTCCGAAACGCCCGAACGACCGTGCAGTTTCAAATATGCTTCGGCATACGGAGCAAGCAACCACATAAGTACGCCACCGTTGTGGTACGCAATGTCGCGTTCGGTGATTGACCCCGTAATACTTCCCTTGTATTCCGCACTGCGTGGCGACAAAGTTCGGATTCCGCATGGAGTAAGCAATTCTTTACGAACGTGTTCCAATACAGAATGGCGTTTTTCCTCATCAAGCGCCGAGAACGGCAACGACGCGCCAAAAATCTGACTCGGACGCATTGAGAAATCACGATAGCCATTTACGCAATAGTCAGCCAAATAGCCCCGCTCTTCATCCCAAAATATTTCCTCGAATGACTTTTCGATTTTTGCAGGAATATCTTTCCACTTGTCTTGGAACGATTTCTTGGTAATCAATTCCAAGGCAAAACAAATCGCATTGTACCATAACGCATTGATTTCCACCACATAGCCCCATCGTTTAACAATAGGAACGCCGTTACATTTTGCGTCAACCCATGTCAATGCTTTGTTTTCGTCAGGCAAGTACAGCAAACCATTATCGTGCATCACCACATTGCCATTTTCACCTGACATATAAGTATTCAGGATTTCCTCAACTTTTTTCTGATACAATTTTCTCGTTTGTTCAACATTTTTGGTGTTCCAATTATATTGTTGAACCGAACGGATATACCACAACGCCGTGTCTATCGACTCAGTGTTGGTGTGTTCTATATTTCCTTTATTGCGATATACATAACCATCTATATCGTGCGACATCGTATCGAGCACAGCACGGCATGTGTCCCAGTCTCCTTGCGCAAGCGTCAAACCTGGAAGCGAAACCAAACTATCGCGTCCCCACAAACCTGTCCAAGGGAAACTTGCAATCACTTCGCAACCTTTTGGCGAGCGGTACATAAACTGACGGGCAGCGTGGCGCAAACACTCCTCAAATGTGTTTTGCGAATCACGACCTTTCGTTTCGTTTTCAAACATTGACTTCAATCCCGTCGATTTCACAGCAGTCAAACCAGCCGAAAACACCACAGATTCACCTTCTTTCAAATCAACCTCGAAAAATCCCGGAGTAAACAAGTCCTCGGAACTTTCGTAGCCGCGTTCGCTTTCGCGGTCGTAGGTGAAATTGCGGTACCAATCCGGAGCCGAAACAAAATCGTTTTTCTTCGACAACTGCATATTCAGCGTCGGAAAATATTCATAAAGACAATTTGCAATACCATTTTCGATTTTTGTGTGACGAGTATTCGCGCATGTGTTAGCGTGGGTCATTTCGTGGACTTTGCGGAATGCGAGAAACGGACGGATCTGCAAAGTGACGCGCTTCAACGAAGAACTATCAATCGTGTAGCGAATCAAAAAACGTTCATCGTTATCGACAAGCACCATTTCTTTGCGCAACACTACCCCACCGACTTTGTACACCAATGTCAGGACTGGAGAGTTTTTAAATGATTCGAGATATTTGTAACCCGTTGGGGCAAATTCGCCGCCAAACTTGTGAGTTGCCAAATTAAACGGCGTTTTTTCCAACACAACCGTTTCGTCAACACTCGACAGCAGCACATAATTTTCACCGTCAATTTCTTTTATTGGACAAACCAACAAACCATGATACTTACGCGTATTACAGTTGATGATAGTTGAATTTGCGTACGAACCTGCCTTATTAGTTCGAAGGAATTCGCGTTGTAGAGAACTCTGCAAATCGGTCACCTGCTGGCGGGAAAACTCTAAATATTCCATTTCTCAAAAGCACTTTTTTAGTCCGATGCAAAACTAATATTTTTTCGCAAAAAATTACCATTATTTATAATAAAATCAAAGAATTAGATTTGTTTCATTTTTAACGTGATTTAACTCGCTATTCTCTAATTAAAGTGCTCAATATTTACGTATTAATTTTATTCAAAAACAAAACTAACGTCATTTTACATCTTTGTATGATTCCGTAAGACATACATAATAATGAACTTATTTTAAGCTTACTCCACATACGGGAACTCCGCATTCGTGACGAATATGCAATAATTCTTGTTTGTTTCAAAAATCATTTATACTTTTGGGCATTGATTTCGCACAAAATGAAAATTAAACGATTCTCATTCAATCCTTTTCAAGAAAACACGTACATTGTGTACGATGAGAAGTCTTTGGATTGCGCGGTAATCGACCCAGGATGCTATTTTCCTGAAGAACAAAACTGTTTGCTTCAATTTTTGCAAGACAACAATTTGCACCCGTCGAAAGTGCTCTACACACACTGCCACCTCGACCATTGTTTTGGAGCAACATTTCTTGCAGAACAATTTCCAGCCCTCAAATTCTATGGACATACCAACGAGCAAGAAAACATCAACATTGCAGAACAACAAGGCGCAGTGTTTGGAATAGATTTTCAACAACCGCCTTCGATTTCCCATTATGTGTTTGACGGAGAAAAAATCACAATCGGAAACAATTCCCTCACCGTCATAGAAACGCCCGGACACAGCGCAGGCGGAGTATGCTACTATTGCGAAAACGAAAAAATTCTATTCAGCGGCGACACGTTATTTGCCGGAAGCGTAGGCAGAACCGACTTATTTGGCGGAAACATGCAAATGCTCATCCAAGCAATCAACACAAAATTGATGACGTTGCCCGACGATGTGACTGTATATTGCGGACACGGCTACACAACAACAATTAACGAAGAAAAACACGGAAATCCATATATATCATGAAACGAATTCTTAGCATTGAAACCGCAACAAGCGTTTGTTCCGTCGCCTTGCACGAAGACGGACAATGCGTTGTGCTTAAGGAAATTAGCGAACCAAACGCTCATTCCGAAAAACTTACCGTTTTAATAGAAGAAGCATTGCGCGAACGAAACATCACAATCGCCGACTGCAATGCGGTAGCAATTTCGAAAGGTCCAGGCTCATACACTGGGCTTCGCATCGGTACTTCGGTGGCAAAGGGATTGTGCTACGCATGCTCTTTGCCTCTCATTACCGTTGACACTCTCGAAGCACTCGCCCTCTCTTGTAAAAACGCAGTCAACAACGATTCAGAGGACAATATTTATATGCCAATGATTGACGCTCGACGTATGGAAGTTTACACATCGCAATGGAATTGGAAAATGCAAAACACAATGGAAACCAATGCGTTAGTTGTCACATACGAAGCAAAAGCATCGTTTGAGCCAACTAAACAGTATTTTCTCTGTGGTGACGGCTGTGAAAAATGCAAAGAAACATTAGAAAGTCCTAACATACAGTTTTTCAGCGAAATACGTGCAACAGCCAAAACCATTGGCGACATAGCATCAGAAATGTTCGACCGCAAGGAATTCGCCGATGTTGCTTACTTTGAGCCGTTCTACCTAAAAGAATTTCAAGCAACCACACCTAAAAAACTACTGTAATATGTCGGAAGCATTTTTGCAGTATGTTTGGCAACATCAGTTGATGTGCCTCAACATGCTATTTACAACCAATAACGAACCTATACGCGTTATAAAAATTGGCACGTTCAACACCAACGCGGGGCCTGATTTTCTGAACGCAAAAATCATGATTGGTGATACCATTTGGGCTGGCGATGTGGAAATCCATAGGAAATCAAGCGATTGGAACGCACACCAACACAACAGCGACAAAGCCTATAACAGTGTGATTTTGCACGTTGTAGCCACGTTTGACAAGGATGTATTCTCCGAAAATGGTCATTCAATACCGACTCTTATTATGCCAATTCTGCCACACGTAACCAATAATTACATACAACTCAAAGATTTACCTGCTGGAATTCGATGCGGCAAACAACTTCGCACCATTGATTCATTCAAAATTTCAATGTTTTTGGAACGGCTTGTCGCTGAACGGTTTGAACAAAAATCAGAGCATATTATTCAACTATACAATGAAAATAATAGTGATTGGGAAGAAACTCTCTATCAACAACTTGCACGAAATTTCGGATTCAAAACAAACAACGATGCGTTTGAATTACTTGCCAAATCCATTCCTCTCCGATTATTTTCAAAACACAAGGACAATCCATTCCAAATAGAAGCCTTATTGTTTGGGCAGGCGAACATCTGGAGCAAAAACCCTACAGAATACGAACTGACATTACAAAAGGAATACGAATTTCTTCGAAAAAAATACTCGCTTACCTCAATCAGTTCCACGTGGTGGAAATTCGCACGAATGCGGCCTCAAAATTTCCCAACATTTCGTATTGCGCAATTCGCACAATTAGCCCCAAAGATTCCACATTTAGCATCAAATATTCTTGAATCCAACCTTGATTCGATAAAGACTTTTTTCGCATGCGACGCAAGCGAATTCTGGCACACGCACTATTCGTTTGGTACAGAATCACCTAAACACGACACAAGAATGGGAATACTAGCAATCAATACAATCATAATCAACACTGTAGTACCATTTCTTTTCTCCTACGGGAAAATCCGTGGCATTGAAACGCTCCGCGCCAAAGCTTATGATTTTTTGTCCGCATTGCCACCCGAACGAAACAATACGATTGAGCTTTGGAAACAACATGGAATAATTCCCCAAAATGCATACGAGACACAAGGATTGTTACAACTATACAATAATTATTGTACCGAAGGAAAATGCACCCGATGCGCAATTGGTCATTGCGTGCTGAATAAAAAGCTCGAAACAAGATAGAGCATTTTCTCTGTGAAAAACAAGCGACATCTTTTTTATGTAATTTGTTGTAAAACTCAAAAATTCAACGAAATTTGCCGCCGTAAAAAAATCACAGATGCAGGACATTAGAAATATTGCGATTATCGCACACGTTGACCACGGAAAGACTACCTTGGTTGACAGAATTTTACATCAAGTTAAGACATTCCGCGAAAACGAAGAAACGGGAGATTTAATCCTCGACAACAACGACCTTGAACGTGAACGAGGTATTACAATTTTGTCGAAAAATGTTTCGGTTCGTTATAAAGGTGTTAAAATCAACATTATAGACACTCCAGGACACTCCGATTTCGGTGGCGAGGTTGAACGCGTGCTGAACATGGCGGACGGCTGTCTGCTACTTGTCGATGCGTTTGAAGGTCCTATGCCGCAAACGCGTTTCGTGCTTGAGAAAGCAATAGAAATGAACCTGAAACCTATCGTTGTGGTGAACAAAGTCGATAAACCAAACTGCGACCCCGAAGGAGCAAACGAAGCAGTTTTCGACCTAATGTGCAACCTCAACGCAAGCGAAGAACAACTTGACTTCAAAACCGTATATGGTTCATCAAAACAAGGCTGGATGGGGCCAGATTGGAAAACTCCGACAAGCGATTTCACCTATTTGTTGGACACAATCTTGGAAGAAATTCCAGCTCCTAAGATTGTTGAAGGAACTACACAAATGCGCATCACATCGCTCGACTATTCTTCGTACATCGGTCGTATTGCTGTCGGCCGTATCGCACGTGGAACGCTCATCGGCGGACAAAATGTTTCGCTTGTGAAACGCGACGGTTCCATTATGAAATCAAAAATCAAGGAACTTTATACGTTCGAAGGACTTGGCAAGGAAAAAATCAAAACCGAAGTTCAGTGCGGCGAAATCTGCGCAATCGTTGGTTTGGAAGGTTTTGATATTGGCGACACCGTTGCCGATTTTGAAAATCCTGAAGCATTGCCTCCAATCACTATCGACGAACCAACCATGTCGATGGTGTTTACAAACAACGATTCGCCGTTCTTCGGAAAAGAAGGTAAATTCGTGACTTCCCGTCACTTACGTGAACGTTTGTACAAGGAATTGGAGAAAAACCTTGCGCTCCGCATCGAAGAAACAGGCTCGGCAGATTCGTTCAACGTATTCGGTCGTGGAATCATGCACTTGTCGGTGTTGATTGAAACGATGCGTCGCGAAGGTTACGAAATGCAAATCGGTCAGCCTCAGGTTATTATAAAAGAAATTGACGGTCAGAAGTGCGAGCCTATGGAACAAGTCACCGTACACGTTCCCGAACGTCTTTCTGGAAAAGTCATTGAATTGATGACGCAACGCAAGGGTGAAATGAAGAACATGACCTCGAAAAACGACCGTGTTCACCTTGAATTTTCAATTCCTTCGCGTGGTTTGATTGGCTTGACAAGCAGCATGCTCACCGCAACCGAAGGCGAAGCCGTGATTTCGCACATTTTCACAGGCTTCGAGCCGTGGAAAGGCGAAATGCCGAACAAAAACAACGGTGCGTTGATTGCCATGGAAACCGGACAATCATACGCCTACGCAATTGACAAGTTGCAAGACCGTGGTATTTTCTTCATAGAACCTGGCGACGAAGTGTATGCAGGTCAGGTTATCGGCGAACACGTGCGTGAAAACGATTTGGTGATAAACGTCTGCAAAAGCAAGAAACTCACCAATATGCGTGCTTCGGGCTCCGACGACAAAGTGGCAATCGCCCCTGCGAAAAAAATGTCGCTCGAAGAATGTATGGAATATATCCGCAAGGACGAATATTTGGAAGTAACGCCAAAATCGCTCCGTCTGCGTAAAATCATTCTTGACGAAAACGAACGCAAGCGCGAAAAGAAAAGCAACGAAAATTAGTAGTTGTTTTCCATAAAAAATAGCGTATCGAAAGGTACGCTATTTTTGTATAATTACTATAGATTTAATTGAGTATCAATTTCATAGCTTCTCCAAACGTAGCATTTCGTCAATACTGCGTTTAGCATCACGGAGCGTATCGGCATCGAGTGAGATTTCTTCTCCACCGATCCCTCTAACGCATTCATACACATCACCTAACGTCGTCATTTTCATATTATGGCAGACACAATTTTTCGACAATGCAAAGAAACGCTTGTCGGGACAATCAAATTGCAAATGCTGCACAATGCTGTTCTCGGTACCAATGATAAATTCTGTTGCTGGATTTTTTTTCGCAAAATCCATTATTTGTGTAGTACTTCCCACGTAATCAGCAAGTTCCACAACTTTTTCAGAACATTCGGGATGAACAAGCAACAAAGCATTTGGATGCATTATCCGCGCCTGTACAACATGTTTCGGCGTAATCAACAAGTGTGTGGGACAGCCGCCAGGGACAAACTGGAATTGTTTTTCAGGAATTTGTTTTTGCGCCCAACTACCTAAATTACAGTCTGGTATGAATAGAATCTTTTCATTTTCAATGTTCTTCACAATTTTCACCGCCGACGACGAAGTAACGCACACATCTGACAGTGTTTTTAAGTTTGCCGTGGTATTGATGTACGAAACCACCGTGTAATCGGGATATTTCGCCTTCAACTGCGACAACAATTCAACCGAGATTTGCTCCGCCATCGGACAGCCTGCCTCCGCATTTGACAGAATCACTCGCTTTTGCGGCGACAAAATTTTCACTGTTTCAGCCATAAACCGTACACCGCACATTATAACAGTTTCCGCATCGGATTCCGCCGCTTTTTGACTCAAGCCAAAGGAATCGCCAACATAATCAGCTATTTCCCAAATATCATGACTTTGATAAGCGTGCACCAAAATGCAGATGTTCTTTTCACGCTTGAGCCGTTGTATTTCCGATTGTATTTCGTGTATCAACATATTTTCCCGTATTAGAATTCTTTCAACTTTTCTATCAACATTTTGTTTTCTTTTGCAGTTCCCACCGTAATTCGAAGGCAATCTTCACAGAGGAAAACTTTTGTGCGATCACGGACTATAATTCCTTGTCGTACAAGGAATTTATATACTTCATGGGCGTTATCAATTTTCACCAAAAGAAAGTTTGCATCACTCGGATAAATTTTCCGCACCGACGGAATTTTTTCTAATTCTGGAATTAAATGTTCCCGTTCAGCAAGAATTTCTTTCACATAGTCATCTTTTTGCGAAGCATATTTCGACAGAATTTCACAGGCGTATTTTTGCATCATACCGTTCATGTTGTACGGCAATTTTATTTTGTTGATGACGGCAATAATTTCTTTTGATGCGAACATCATTCCCAAACGGCAGTTTGCAAGTCCCCATGCCTTTGAAAACGTCTGCAACACGACTAAGTTTGGGTATTTAGCGAGTTCGTTCAGCCACGATTTTTCTGTGCTAAAATCAATGTATGCTTCGTCAATCACAACGATTCCCTTTGCCGCCACAACCACTTTTCGGATTGCTTCACGGTCATAGGAATTGCCCGATGGATTGTTCGGCGAACAAATCCATGTTATTTTCGTATGAGCGTCCATTGCGGCAATCACTTTGTCGGCTTGAAGTTGAAAATCCTCGGTAAGAGGAACTTCCTTGCACGCCACATCGTTTATTTCGGCGGAAACGCCATACATTCCGTATGTTGGCGGACAAACAATCGCATTGTCAACACCAGGTTCGCAAAATGCTGTGTAAAGCAGTCCTATTCCTTCGTCACTACCACTGCCACCAAGAAAAATTTGGTCCACAGGCATTCCTTTAATTTTTGAAACGACCTGTTTCAACTCATGTTGGTATGGGTCAGGATAACGATTGTAATTACCATTTCCAACCGAGCCAAATGAATTTTCATTTGCATCAAGATTGACTAATGCAACCCCTTGGAACTCATCGCGAGCCGTGGAATACGGCGTTATGTTTCGTATATTGTTTCGTAGAATATCGGAAAGAACGAAGTTTGAATCTGCCATATCTGTTATTATTTGATTGACAAAAATAAAAAAAATCAAAGCAAGATACCTTGATTTACACGTCTATTTCATTTTTCCAACGACGAAAACAAATTTATCGTTTGAAATTTTACAGATTGGCATTGTTATTGTAAAAAATTGCATAGATTTGACAAAGAAAGCGATATGAAAAAAATTGTTTGTATCATAATTATTGCATTAGTGCCGTTTATTGGGCATTCTCAAAGCATGTTTGAACTTTCAGGTTTCGGAAAAGTTGGTTTCGACATCCGCACTCAACCAATGTACACCGCTGGAGCTGCGTTTGAGTGGCAACCAAAGTCAGGTAATATTGGACTCAATTACAGTTTGCGTTTCGGTCGTACTGTTGATTCTGAATTTCTGTTCCAATGTCCGATTAGTGCGATCACAAGTATTGTTGCCATTGCATTTCTTGCCGACTGCGACAGCGACCTTCCCGGCCTTGGTTTATTGCTTTGCCTGATTCCCGAAGGACTCACATATAATATTTGGATGAACGAAGATGTGGCAATTGCTCCATACGTCAATCCGCTTTTAATTGAATTTTCCAACGATTATGTAGCTCCTATTATTGAGGCTGGCGCAAAAATGAAAGTTTTCGCCGGAGAACACATTTTCGGCTGTGCGGAGGTTGGTTTGCAAATGCCATACACAACACGCATAATTAGTTCGTGGACAGGTCTTTCACTTGGCGTACGTTTTTAAATTTTACAATATGAAAAAAATTATTTATTTGTTTTTAGTGTTGTTGGCAAGTTCTTGTTCGAACCAACCTAACCAACTGAATCCACAAGATTATCAAACAACAAATCCCCAAAATATGGAAGAAGTTTACAATTTTATTAAATCATGCAATTATTATTTTATTGCAACAACCGAAGGAAACCAACCTCGTGTGCGTCCGTTTGGAACTGTCAATATTTTTGAAAACAAGCTCTATATACAAACTGGGCACAGTAAACGTATAGCAAAGCAAATCGCTGAAAATCCTCATATTGAAATCTGCGCATACAACGGCACAACCCAATGGATTCGTGTGGAAGCAACAGTAGCGGAAGATTCCCGCATTGAAGCAAAGAAATCTATGCTTGACGCATATCCATCATTACAGAAAATGTACAGCGCAGAAGACGAAAATACCGCGGTTTATTATTTGAAAAACGCCACCGCTTGGTTCAATTCATTTACAGATTCAACCAAAACGGTGACATTTTAATTAATTTATACCGAAGCAGTTACGGCAATTCTATAAATATTTTCAATATCCTTCGCTTTTAGATGGACAAAACCGCCCGTTTCGCCGTCGCCAATGCCGAAGGTTGCCACTAATTTCGGAATATCGGACTCTTTTGCGCCCAGCTGATCGAAGTTTATTGGCATTCCAATACTTACAAGGAATTTGCGGAAACAGTTGATACCTTCCGTGGCGGTTACTTCGGGATTTGCAAAATTCATTTGACAGCCCCAAACCCGCGTTGCCACTTGAGCAAAACGCATCACATTGTGGTTCATAACATATTCCATCCACGACGGCATAATAACTGCCAAACCAGCACCGTGGGCACAATCATACAACGCCGACAGTTCGTGTTCTATACCGTGGCTGTTCCAATCCTGCTCACGACCAACCCCCACAATATTATTATGGGCAACCATTCCAGCCCACATTATATTGGCACGGGCATCGTAATTGTTCGGATCAGCAATCACACGCGGAGTTTCTTTAATCATAGTAAGCAACAAAGCCTCACACAAACGGTCGGTTACTTCAACCTCAGTTGTATTTGTAAAATAGCGTTCAAAAATATGCGCCATAATATCAGTTGCGCCACACGCTGTTTGATATGCTGGCAATGTGCACGTTAACTGCGGATTCAAAATTGAAAATTTTGGGCGAAGGCAATCACCACCCGCACCACGTTTCAACATTCCATCCTCCTTTGTGATAACAGAATCGCCAGAACCTTCGCTACCAGCAGCAGCAATTGTCAGCACAGTTGCAACAGGTAACGCTTTTTGCGGAGATTTTCCACTATAGAAATCCCAAAAATCGCCATCGTACACAACGCCCATGGCAATCGCCTTAGCGGAGTCGATAACCGAACCACCACCAACGGCAAGAATGAAATCAACGCCTTCGGCACGACAAATTTCTATGCCTTTATACACCAACGAATCGTGCGGATTCGGCTGAACGCCACCAAGTTCCACAAACGAAATGTTCGCATTCCGCAACGAAGTTTTCACTCTATCAAGCAAGCCTGATTTTTTCGCTGACGACGAACCAAAATGAATCAAAACTTTGGAACCACCATATTTTTTCACATACGTTCCACACTCGTTTTCCCTATCTTTCCCAAATACAAATTCGGTAGGACTATAAAAATTAAAATTCTGCATATTGTTATCTTTTGCTACAAATCTACATAAAATTAACAAGTAAAACATTTTTTCAGACAAGATTCAAACGAAAAATATACGAATATCATAAACTTGCATTTTCCCACACGAAATCGGATTTTCAATCGTTTTATTTTTATATTTTTGTACAAAGTTGAATAAATGAAAACTCTAAAATTAGTTCTAAGCATACTTCTGTTCCCCGTTCTTGCAATTGCACAAACTGCGGATTGGAACATTTTCTATTCCACGGAAAAGGTCAACAAAAACCACTTTGAAATCGTAATGAACATAACGATTCCGCAGGATTTCCACATGTATAGTTTCGACCAAGTTTCGGGCGGACCAATTGCGGCAAAAGTTGACTTTGAACTTCCCGACGGAATTGAAAAAGTTGGTGGATTGGTCATTCGTGCCGGCAAAGTTGATGAGTTTTTTGACGACATTTTCGGAATAAACATTCGTCAATTCAGCACGCACACAAAATGGGCACAAGAATTTGTCGTCACAAATGACATTGAGCCTTGCCAAATAAAAGGAACCTACAGTTACCAACTCTGCAAAGACGACGGATATTGCCTAAATCCATTCCCCGAAGAATTTACGGTGCAAATTCCTGCTTATACAATACAGAAAAAAGTTGATGAAGTTCCTGAAAAGAAAACAGAACAAATCAGCACGACAAAAAACGACACTATCATTGAACAGACTGAAAATCAAAACTCCGCATTAGTTTTAGATACGCTCAGTACAATTGAAGAAACGATTATACAACAAGAAGAAGCGCCACAAACGGAATCCCGCTCGTTGTGGATGATTTTTCTATTAGGTTTCTTGGGCGGAATCCTCGCATTCCTTACTCCATGCGTATTTCCAATGGTTCCAATGACAGTGAGCATGTTCTTGAAACGCGACAAACAACACGCCCTCCGCGACGTGCTAATTTATGGATTGTCGATAGTGGTGATTTTCGTCGTACTTGGTTTGTGCATTACGTTGCTTTTCGGCGTTGACGCGCTCAACAAACTTTCCACAAGTCCGGCGTTCAATATGGTGTTCTTCTTTGTGTTCGTCATTTTTGCCATCTCGTTTTTCGGGGTATTTGAACTTATGTTGCCGACAAGTTGGATAAACTATTTCGACCAAAAAGCCGACTCTTCGAAAGGATTTATGAGTATATTCTTTATGGCGTTCACGTTGGTTTTGGTGTCATTCTCCTGCACAGCCATGATAATTGGGACATTACTCGTGGAATCTGTCGTTTCGGGCTCTCTCATAGGACCAATGGTGGGAATGTTGGGGTTTGCTGTTGCACTTTCACTACCATTCATCGTATTCGCCGCCATGCCATCGCTCCTTTCTTCGCTTGCAAAATCGGGCGATTGGATGAACGACATTAAAATCTCGTTGGGCTTCATTGAATTAGGTTTCGCAATGAAATTCATTTCCAAAGCCGATTTAGTTGCCGGCTGGGGAATATTGCCTCGCGATTTGTATATCGGTATTTGGATTTTGTTATCAATCGTATGGGGATTGTGCATTCTTCGCGTGATTTGTTTAGGTCACTGCACACGAAAGCCGTTGTCAAAACAACGAATCGGATTTGCGGCGCTTATTTTCGCATTCACCATCTATCTTATCCCAGGATTTCTCGGGAAGCCACTTGACCTCATCAGCGGCTGGCTTCCTCCAATGAACACGCAACACATTAATATTCTGTCTGATACGGAAGAAACGAATGTAAACACGAATAAAAAATATGCCGATTTATTCCACTCACCATACGGGATTGACGGCTACTACGATTACGAAGAAGGACTGGAGCACGCAAAAGCCGAAAATAAACCTATTTTATTGGATTTCACAGGTTTAGGTTGTGAAAACTGTCGAAAAATAGAAATGAACGTTTGGGCAAAACCCGAAATTCTCGAAATTATAAAAAACGACTACGTGCTGATTTCGCTTTATCTTGATTCCCGCGAACCACTTGACAGTTCGCTTGTCCGTGAAGAACAATACGGAGGCAAAACATACAAAATCAGAACCATTGGAGAACATTGGAGCATTTTTATGATGAAAAACTACCACGGTCTTATGCAACCATACTATGTTTTGCTTTCACCTGACGGGAAAAAACTCTGTGAGCCAATCACATACGATGAAGCAAAAGATGTAGAAAAGTACAAGAAGTTTCTTGATACTGGATTAGAAAAAATAAAAGAGAAATGAAAAAATTTGTTTTACAAATTATATTAATTGTCATGGGTTTATCTTTCTTAAATTCCTCAAGTCCAAGTACTTGCAAGGTTCATAAGGGTACGTCAACTTATAGTAGCGACGTTATCTGCAACCTTAAAGATAGTAAAATATACAAAGGTGATTCTTCCTATTCCAGCGACATACTTGTAACTATCAGAGACAAAAAGATTTACGAAGGTAATTCCTCGTATAGCAGCGATGTACTTTACACTATTTCCGATGGAAAAGTTTACAAAGGAAACTCCAGTTACAGCAGCGACGTAGTTTGCACAATTCGCAACGGAAAAATGTACAAAGGTAACTCCTCGTATTCGAGCGATATTATTTGCAATTGGAAAAAGGGCAAAGTTTATGAAGGTACGTCGTCCTATTCAAGCGACGTTCTTTACACAATAAGCGCCAACGTAAACATTGCCGAATTTATAGCAATCTGGCACGTGGTGAATTATGTGTATTAATCACTTTACTTTTTATAATACAATATCGTCCGTTCTTGTCGCATATCGGGACGGTTTGCCATTGATGTACGTTTAAAAATCCAATTCCCTTTTTCGTCAAAACCATAAGTCATCATCAACGAATCAGTTGCTTGGTCGTCCCAATAATGTATAACTTTGGTTTGCAATGCTATACCATGATAAGTGGTATATTCTGTTTTACTTATCATAATAGACTCATCGTATTCTAAAATCGCTGACAAATTACCAGCTGAATCGTACTCATAATCAAAGCGTTGTGCGAAATTACCGCCATTTTGATAATTGATTCTATCTTCTTGTTGCACATCCTTTCCCTGAAATGCATATTTCCATACAAACAAAGTATCCTTATATGGTGATACTATCACACCTTTGGTTCTATTTCCTTCAGAATCATACTCATAACACACTCTTTTGCGAAATGTTCCAACCTTATCGTATTCTTTTATTTCAACAGGCAGGCTACCGATATACGTATATGTCCGCTTCAATTCCAATGAATCGCCATTATATATTTTCAACGATTGGACAAATTTCCCATTGTATTGATATTCAATATTTCTTCCCCTCATTTTTTCTGACAACAACATACCATCCTTATTGTAGGTCACTACTATATCGTTTGTATTCGATTCCGTATTTCGATACACTATCTGACGCACAGGTCCCTGCACTTCATAAACCTTGTAATCAGTTTCAAACTCTTGTTCCGAAGAACAAGAAATTAACGTCAAGACGGGCAACAACAAGCCAACAAATTTCTTCATACAAACATTATAAAACATCAACAACAACCTCCAATTTAACGCCACGGGAACCCTTTATCAACACTGTGGAATGTTCAATTGGTTTTTCCTTCAAATATGATTTCAAATCCTCCGAAGTAGCATAATAATTCGCAGACAGCCAATCTACACGAGGCCATTTACCGACCAAATTGATAGATGGGATTGATGAATTCTGCAACAATTTTAAAATTGAAAGATGTTCATTTTCCGAAGCCTCGCCCAATTCAAACATTTCGCCCAGAATCACACATTTGTTTTCCGCATCCATAGAGATAAATGTTTCCAACGACGCCCGCATACTTGTTGGATTTGCATTATAGGCATCCATTATCAACGTGTTTTTTGCTGTCTTCTTCGTCTGCGAGCGATTGTTAGATGGCACATATCCCTCAATCGCCGTTTTGATTTGTTCCATCGTCACACCAAAATATGAGCCAACAGTGGCTGCTGTCAACATATTCTTAGCATTGTATTCTCCATATAATGACGAATGAATATCAATCGTTTTTCCGTTATGTTCAAACGAAAATGCGGCATAAATCGAATTATCCAACATCTTCCCCTTATAGTCTGTTTCCGAATTAAACGAATATCGCACCATATTTTTTACCCCACGCAAGTTTTGTGTAAGGTTCTGATTGTCAGCATCTATAAATATAGTTCCATTTACAGAAGCGATAAATTCGTATAGTTCAGTTTTTGTTTTTATGATATTTTCAAAACTACCAAAGCCAAGCAAATGCGCTTTTCCCACGTTAGTTATCAAACCATGCGTAGGCATCGCAATATTCACCAAAGTTTTTATTTCGCCAGGATGATTCGCCCCCATTTCAACCACCGCAATTTCTATTTGTTTGGTGATAGACAACAACGTAAGAGGAACACCAATATGGTTATTGAGATTGCCTCGTGTATATTCAACTTTATATTTTTGCGACAAAACCGAAGACACCAATTCTTTAGTTGTAGTTTTTCCATTAGTGCCTGTTATACCAATCACTGGAATATTCAGTTGTTGCCGATGATATCGGGCAAGGTCTTGTAGGAATTGCAACGAATCATTCACATAAAAGCACGACTCCGACGCCATCGATTCATCATCCACAATCGCACACACCGCGCCTGATTCTATAGCTTTGCGTGCATATTGGTTTCCATCAAAATTCTCGCCTTTTAAAGCAATAAAAATAGAACCTTTTGTAATTGTTCTCGTATCGGTGGAAATATGTGGATATTTCACAAAATACGATTCATAAAATTCTTGAACTGTCATAATAACATCGTATAAAAAAAAAGCCCCACAAGGGGGCTTCCTTAAATTTAACTAAGATTAATATGCTACTGGACTTCCCACACGAGTCATCGCGCAACGGAAACCTATATCATCTGTAGCTTTTGATTCATCCAAGAAACGGCGTGAACCTGGAGCCAAGTAGTAAGCTCTATCTCTCCAGCTACCACCTTTATACACACGTGAGTGGTCGTTAACCAAAGTGTACCAACCTGTTTCTGAGTACAAATCTTCGTCAGACAAATTCTTTTGTTGATACATCAAGTTTGAACCATATGTTCTTGTTGAGTCGTCAATTTCTTCATTGAAATCGATACTTGACATTTGGTCACCATCCAAGAAGTTGATGTTATCAGCTTGACGGTAGTTCATTCTTCCGTAAGCATCAGCAACACTGATATCTTCTTTTACCATGTGGCCCAAAGAGTCAACTTCCACGAATGTGCCCTTATCGGCACCGTCTTCTTCAGTATATTTTTGGAACACGTTACCACGGAATGGTCTGAATTCATCAACATCAGCAGCTGAATTAGCACGATACACATCCAATACCCATTCGTTAACGTTACCAGCCATACAGTACAATCCGTAATCATTTGGCCAATATGACAATACAGGAGCGGTAATGTCGGCCATATCATTCAAACGACCAGCAACACCCATTTGGTCACCACGAGCACGAGTGTAGTTCGCCATCATTTGACCACGTTCGTGAACGCTCGGGTTACGCAATTGATGACCATTCCAAGGATAGATTCGTCTTTCATAAATACGTTCATCAACAGAGTTACCGATGATAGCCAATGCTGCAAATTCCCATTCAGCCTCTGTCGGGAGACGATATTTAGGAAGAATGATACCATCTTCCTCGCGTACTATACGAGTTCCATCAGCATTTGATGGGTTATAGTCGTGCAAATTAGAGTTTACAGAACCTTCATACAAGTGATTCATATATGCTTCAACATTGAAGTTGTCGGCACCTAATTGTTCATTGTTTTCGTTCAACACACCTTCACGGATCAAAATACGTTCGTTCACACGGTCAGTACGCCAAACGCAATAATCATTTGCCTGCAACCAGCTAACACCAACAACTGGATAGTTTTGGAATGCAGGGTGACGCAAATAGTGTTGTACATAAGGTTCGTTGTAGCTCAAGCGGCTTCTCCAAACCAATGTATCAGGAAGTGCTGCCCAATACACACTTGGTTCTTCAGCGAACACACGCGTAATCCAGTACAAATATTCACGATAATCAAGGTTACGTACTTCAGTTTCATCCATATAGAATGACGAAACACTCACCTTACGTGCAACATTGTTCCAGTCGTACATTACATCCTGTTGAACACTACCCATCGCGAATGAGCCACCCTCAACCAACACCAAACCTGGTCCAGTTTCTTGTTCATAGAAATCATCATACTTCTGGAAACCTCCATTCTTTGAATCATTGTAGTTCCAACCCGTTGTGGTGGAAACTTCATCAGCACAAGAACTCATAATGAAAAGTCCTGCGATTGCCGAATACATCAGAAGATTCTTAATATTCATAACTTTCTTTTTTTAATTTCACTTCTATATTTAAAACGTTGGCGCTTTTACCGCCTCGAATTTTTTCTTTTTCTCCCGACAATCAAATTGATACCCGAACGATACCTCATGTGTATCAAATTGTTTTGACGAGTTTATTGTCATATCACAATTATAGGCAAATCTAAACCTTTTTTCAACAATACCAACAAAAAATGCGAAAGAATTTTCATTCTTGGGTAAAATTTGTCGATACGATGCCCCAATTTGCACCATCCATTTTTGTAAAATCAATCCTGCCTGTGCGTACGACGAACAACCTCCAATTACCACATTTACAGACGGATAGAACAACAAAAGATACTCTTTCATATAGGCTTTTGTCGTGGAAAATTTTGCCATTCCGTGAAATGAAAAAATTCTTGGAAATAAATTCGCATTTTTTGCATCACGGCTGACATTTCCTTGTAAATTTTTGATGCTCATACCTGCATAAAACACATCATTATACACCAAAACGCCAAATTCCGAGTTGAAATTATGCCGAATATCCGTATCTAAAATCTCACGGGTTGTACCATATCCATTATCAAAAACGTGCAACATATCAGGGAAAACGAGGTCGGAATAGTCAGATTTTCCATAAACATATCCCACCGCCAATGATGTTTTCATATATAAATATTTTTGTAGGCGGAATGTTCTTGCATAAATCGCCATCAATTCTGTTTCGCTGAAAACGCCGTTCTGCACATCATGCAACAAAGAAAAACCACAACTTCCGAGCGACTGTTTCATATCAACATCGAACGACACATACGCCGTGGAATAACGAGCTTGAGAAAAATTTTTCGAGCGATACGAGGAAAAAACATGAGGGCACGACGTGGTTCCGACAAACGCAGGATTCAAATACACATAATTATTGTATATCTGGGTAAATTCGGCAATTTGCGCCGAAATATCCATTGTACATATAATAATGTACGAAAAAAAAACTATCAGTACTTTTTTCGTTCTCAAGATTTGAATATTTTTACGTGCCAAAAATACTAAAGGTATTTTATTTACGTATTCTTTTAAATTTTATTTTACAAATAGTGCGAATTCTAACCCGTCACAGAGCGTTTTTCTCAACTGTCACAGCATTGTTTTCGATGCTGACAGCCAGTTTTGCGCAGTCGGCGTTGCAGAGCGGAACGTGGGCGAAAGTGTCAGTCACAGAATCAGGAATCTACAAAATCACGTACGAAGATTTGGCAGAATGGGGATTTTCCGACATAAACTCGGTTGCTGTATATGGGAACGGGGCTGGACCAAATTCATTGATGAACACAACCGACATTCCCGACACTCTGCACCCAATCGCAATTTCTGTTGTTACAGGAAACGACGCCGTATTCAACTCGGGGGACTACATATTATTTTACGGTCAATCGCCAAATGTATGGACATTCGACGCCAATCAAAAAACATTTTCGCACATAAAAAACAGACTGAGCGACAAGAATTATTATTTCATAACAACGAATAAAAAACCGATAATCATTTCAGAATCAGAAAGTTCCGATGCAGCCACAACATCATCGAATAGCTACGACAATCTGCAATTCTACGAAAAAGACGATGTGAACCCAATTTCATCGGGACAAAATTATTTTGAAAGCGTTTCTTCCGAAAAATCTGTGCAGTTCTCCACTCCGTATGCACTTTCAAACGCTACGGCGACTATTGCGTTTGCGGCACGGCATTCATCGCAGGCAAACGTATCTGTCACTATCAACGACGAATCAATGGAATCATTGCTATTTTCGCCAACAAATTCGAACAAACCATACGCACGGCTTCAAGCAAAAACATTTTCATTTTCCCCCAAAGAAAAAAACTCCATCACGCTCAAATTGAAATATTCGGGAGCAAGCAGCCGAGGCTACTTGGACTACGTGGAACTCCGCACCCGTTGCGCATTGCAAATTGACGGAAACGAGCAACTGATTTTCAGGGATGTCGAATCCATTTCAAATGGAATATGCTCATACACAATACGTTCATCATCGTCAAAAACAATTTGGGACATCACCAATCCTGAACAACCAATAGCACTCAAATCTTCGTTCACAAATGGGAACACTCAATTTTCGGCAGACTGTTCCACACTTCACGAATTCATTGCATTTTCAAAAGATTTCAAGTCAGTAAATTTCGAAAAAATTATTGACAATCAGGACATTTTAAAAAACTCAAACATTGATATGCTTATTATCGCAAATCCAATGTTCAACGAACAAGCAAACAGACTTGCCCAATTACACACGACCATCGACAAATTCACATGCGCAGTGGTTTCACAAGAGGAAATCTGCACAGAATTCGCAGCAGGCAGGAAAGACGTGGCAGCACTTCGCGACTACATCCGCTACATTTACATTCGTGGCGGGAAAAAACTGAAATATGTGCTTTTGTTCGGTGATGGCACATTTGCCAACAAAACAATTGATTTCAACGGGCCATACATCTTCACATTCCAGACAAAAGAAACGCTCAACGAGGATTACTCCCTTTGCTCCGATGACTTTTTCGGATTGCTTGACAAAAATTCTGGCGTAAAATCAAACGACACGTTTGTCGGCGAATTGAAAGTTGCAATTGGAAGATTGCCCGTCACGACAAAAAGTGAAGCGGAACACATCACCGACAAAATAATTCAATATTCCACCAATCCATTGTATCGTGGCGATTGGCAAAATTACCTCTGTTTTCTTGCCGACGATGCCAACGAAAATCAGACAACACACATGAACGATGCGGATTTATTATGTACATCCATCACAAAATCATATCCACAGTTCAATTTTGACAAAATCTACGCCGACGCATACAAACAAGTCCGCAGTAGTGCCGGCGAACGTTATCCCGATGTGGTTAAAGCTATAAACGACAGAATTCAAAAAGGCTGTCTGATATTCAACTACAGCGGCCATGGCAATGAAACCCGAATGATGGCAGAATACGCCGTGGAAGCAACCGCAGTTGAATCATGGAAAAACACCACCAAATTACCATTTTTCATTGCCGCAGCATGCAACATTGCCCACTTTGACTACAACGGGACTTCGCTTGGTGAAAAATTGCTCACACAAAAAAATGGCGGCGGCATCGGCATCATCAGCGCAACACGTTATTCCTATGCCTCGGCGAACTACACGCTCTGCGACAATATATATAAGTATATTTTTGACTTAGATACGCTCCAACAACCTCGAACCATTGGCGAAGCATTTTTATTGGCAAAAGCGAACACTGCTAACGATATGTACCAAAACAAACGAGTGTATATTCTGCTCGGCGACCCAGCCCTGCGACTTGCCGTACCGAAATATTCCATTGCAATAGATTCCATCAACAACATACCTTTTGCCGAATTCAACGACACAATCAAAGCGTTATCCACGCTGCAAATTTCTGGTCATATTGAAACCCCAGATGCTCAAATAGACGACAAATACGATGGGATTCTCTCAATAAAATTATTTGATAAATCACAGTCCATCACCACATTAGGAAACGACAAGAATGATGTGATTACATTTGATTCATACACAAACACTCTATTTCAGGGAATGGCGAGCGTACAAAACGGAAGATTTTCATTTTCCGCAATATTGCCCCAGGACATTTATTATTACAACGGCAAAGGGAAACTCAGCCTATACGCAACAAACGACAGCATTCAAGCCGCTGGAGCATTTTACGATTTGTTGATAAACGAAAGTTTAACTTCGGAAGACGATGATTTTTCTGGTCCAACAATTTCAATGTACCTCAACGAAAAGAATTTCACCAACGGATCAATGACAAACCAAAACCCAACATTGCGAATTTTTGTTACAGATTCATCAGGCATCAACATTTCCAATGCATCAATCGGACATAGCATAGCACTAACAATTGACGGTGATGAGTCAAACCAAATCACCCTCAACGATTTTTACTATGCCGATTTGAACACATATACCTCTGGTTCAATAGAATACAAATTATTAGACCTTACCGAAGGAGAACACACACTAACATTGACCATGTGGGATTCGTACAACAATCCGTCAGAAATGGAAATAAATTTCTATGTAGTTAATTCAAAGGACGTTACAATCAAAAACGTATATAATTACCCCAATCCGATGAAAGATATCACCTATTTCCATTTCGCCCACAACCAAGCGGGAAACGAGGCCAAAATCACAATAAAAATATATGACCTTTCTGGGAATTTGGTTCGATCCTTTGTAACGGAAAAAACAGCATCAGGATTTCTTGATACCGAATTATTTTGGGACGGGAAATCGGCAAACGGTTCCCAGATGCAAAACGGCATTTATCCATATACAATTGAAATTCAAACAAATACAGGAGAAACGCAATGGTCGGAACAAAAAATTTTATTGGCGAAATAATTTTTTATATCCAAACAATAATCAACCGTTTTTCAAGTTTATAAAAAAACGTATATTTGCATAATTTATTTATTAAGACGATGCGACGGATTCTATTAACAATACTCTCTCTTATGATGGGCACAGCGCTGTTTGCCCAACAAATTGATACAGACAAAAGTGGTTCTCAAAGCACAGGTCAAGACCTAACAAAATACAACGTAATCACAACAGCGGTTTCGTTTCTTACCATCACACCTGACTCACGAAGCGGTGCAATGGGAGATGTTGGAGCCGCAACCACACCCGATGTGTGGGCACAACACAGCAACGCCTCAAAATATGCGACTTCAGACGACGATTTCAGCGTAGGACTTTCATACACGCCATGGTTGTCGAACTTAGGAATAAAAGACATTAATTTGATTTATCTTGCTGGCTACAAAAAGCTTTCAAAAAAAGAAGCTGTTGGCGCATCGCTATGCTATTTCTCATTAGGCGACATAGAAGCGTACGATGAAGATGGTAACCGCGCAGGAATCACAATTTCGCCCCAAGAATATTCCATAGATGTTTCATACTCACGCTATTTGGCCGACAATTTTGTTATGGGTATGACAGGACGCTTTATATATTCAAACCTAACTGGCGGAACATTAGAAAATTACCACGCAGGGAAGGCTGTAGCCGCCGATATTTCCGGAACGTATTTCAAGGAATTCAAATCGACGATGCCTGGTTTGTTGACCGCTGGATTCAACATTTCGAACATTGGTTCAAAAATATCATATTCAAATGACAACAAAGACTTTATTCCTGCTAATCTAAAACTTGGATTGGGTTACAACATGGATATTGACCAATATAATAAACTTGGTGTATATTTCGATGTAAACAAACTGCTGGTTCCTACTCCACCAATTTACATTAAGGACAGCAACGGCAATATATCAGAAACCAAAGGGAAAGACAATGAAGTATCGGTGCCACAAGGTATTTTCCAATCGTTCTATGATGCGCCAAACGGATTCAGCGAAGAGATGAAGGAATTCACATTGAGCATAGGCGCCGAATATTGGTACAACCAACAATTTGCCGCTCGATTGGGATATTTCAACGAAGCCGATACGAAAGGAGACAGAAAATATTTCACAGCTGGTGCTGGACTACGGTTGAATATCTTTGGATTGGATTTTTCATATCTGATTCCTGTTAACGGCAAAAATTCGCCATTGGCAAACACATTCCGTTTTTCCATCACATTTGATTTCGAAAGCACAGGAAATTCAAACTCTAAACGATAATGAAAATCCGAATTGGTCAAGGATACGACGTTCACCAATTAGCTGAAGGATTACCATTTGTATTAGGAGGCGTGCATATTGAGCATAGCCACGGCTTGGTTGCCCACTCTGATGGTGACGTGCTTCTCCACAGCATTTGCGATGCGATTTTGGGCGCTGCGGCAATGCGCGACATTGGCTATCACTTTCCCGACAACAGCAACGAATTCAAAAATATAGACAGCAGAATTTTGCTTCGAAAAACCAAAGAGTTAATCTCGGCAAACGGTTGGGAAATTGGGAACATTGATGCAACAATCTGTCTGCAAAAGCCAAAATTATTACCACACATTCCACAAATGTGCAAAAACATTGCCGACGACCTACAAATTGATATTTCAGATGTGTCAGTAAAAGCAACAACAACTGAAAAACTCGGTTTTGTTGGTCGCGAGGAAGGAGTTGCAGTTTTTGCCGTAGCATTAATACAAAAACAATAATTGTATGAATTCAATTTTGAAATATACCATAATTCTCTCGTACGTGTTGTTCAGCCTGACATCATGCAAAAACGGCATTGGGGGCAGTTCAATGACGGGAGAGCCAGGAGAATTGTTGGTTGTTATCAATGATGAATACAAGAATTCGGAAACTGGAGAACAAATCTGTGCTGTGCTCAACGAAGAAGAAATTGGTCTAACACAATCAGAATCACCATTTTCAGTTTTACTTATCAGTCGGAACAATTTTTCCAGCACATTCAGAAATTACCGAAACATATTGTTTCTTGATGTTGATAAAAAATTCACCAAACCACAAATCCAATACCGCAAAGACCTTTGGACACAACATCAAGCGTATGTGAGCATAGGCGCTGGCAATGCGGAGGAACTGAAAGAGGTTTTGAATATAAAAAGAAGCAATATCATAGAATATTTTATCCAAGCGGAAATTGAGCGCTACCAGCAACTCTACAAGCAAGCGAACAATCAAATTGTAGAAAAAAGCATTAAAAAACAATTTGACATCAACATTTCCGTTCCCGTTGGCTACAATGTCAATAAAACAGCAGATGGTTTTATGTGGATTTCACTTGAGTCAAAGGTTCATAGTCAAGGACTTATCATTTACGAACGTCCATATACCGACACCGCGCAATTCAACAAAGCGAATTTGCTTAATTATCGGGATTCCATTGTAAAAATCCATATTCCAGGTCCTACCGAAGGAAGTTTTATGACGACGGAATACATTCTTCCCACTCAATATAAAGTCGGGAAATACATTTTGGATGACTTCACCGTTGAGTTGCGTGGAAAGTGGCGTGTGGAAAACGATTTTATGGCGGGACCATTCACCAGTTACACATTCTGCAATCCTGGGAAAAACAAACTCATAACAATCGAGGGATACGTGTATTATCCGAACAAAGAAAAGCGAAACTTTATGCGACAATTACAAGCCATCTGTCGTTCGGTTTATTTTGACAAACAAGTTGACAAAACAGCAGAATAATTATTCGATATGAATATTGCGAAATATTTTTCACTCATAAAATTTTCCCATACAATTTTTGCGTTACCGTTCGCCGCAATCGGATTTTCGTTGGCTGTATGGTACGCCAATTATCCGTTTGAATGGAGATTGTTGCTCTGTGTACTTCTTTGTATGGTATTTTGCCGCTCAGCCGCAATGGCGTTCAACCGTTTAGTTGATTACAAATTCGACAAAAAAAACGAGCGCACCGAAAACAGAGAAATTCCAGCAGGCGTTATTTCCCCAAGAGCCGCATTGATATTTGTAATTCTGATGTCGCTTCTATTTATAGCAACCACGTGGTTCATCAACAGACTTTGTTTTTTCCTATCGCCAATTGCGTTGGCGGTTGTGTTATTTTACTCCTACACAAAACGATTCACCTCGTTGTGCCACTTTTTTTTAGGCATAGGTCAGGCGTTAGTGCCAATTGGCGCATATATAGCCGTTTCCGCTGAATTTGCGATTATTCCCATCATTTTTTCATTTATTGTGTTGGGATGGATGGCTGGTTTTGACATCATTTATGCACTACAAGACGAAGAATTCGACCGTCGGGAATCCTTGCACAGCATTCCCGAACGATTAGGAAGAAAAAACGCTCTCCGTGCCTCAATTGGTATTCATGTTGTAACCGCGATACTTGTTGTAATTGTAGGTTTTATTGCTGAATTTTCATGGTTGTATTGGATTGGTTCCGTTTTATTTATTGGTTGTTTGATATTCCAACACACAATAGTTTCACCAAACGACATTTCGAAAGTAAACCTTGCATTCAGCACGACCAATGGATTTGCGAGCATAGTTTATGCCACATTTACCATTGCAAGCCTATTTGTTTAGTTTGCACGCTCTATAGAAAGAGAAAACGAAACGATCCCGAACAACGAATCCTGGTGCGAATCCAATGCTAATTCAAAGGTATTCAATCCTTTACGGAACGAATTGGCATAGAACAAAGTTTGCTGCAATTCCACCAAACTATCGGAACGCATTGAGCCAATCGGTTGGAATTTATTGTTATACAACGGAATAGCTATTGGAATAGAAACAGACTCACCGTATGGAGAACGATACCCCAATTCGAGCGGCAATTGAAACGCCGACACCGTTGGTTCATGAACAACAGACAGCACCACATTATATAACTGGAACGTATCAGCGGTATTCTCAAATTCAAATCGAGGATGTTCGTTTTTAGTAAGAAGATTATTTTCGAACGCATACGTTTTTTCATACGCAACATCCTTACCCTCACACGATTGAAACAACACAGACACCAATCCGACAAATAGTCCTATATAACAAAACTGTTTCATATTCTTGAATTTTTCGCGGTCAAAGATACAAAATCAATTATTACCGAACTAACACTTTTCGTACTTGCACTGAACCTTCTGGAGATATTAGTTTAACAATATACACACCCATTGTTGGCATATAGTATTCAACATCAATATCAGGAGATTTCGATGTAAAGTGGGTAATTTCACCTACTGGATTTATGACATAAATATCGTAGTCCTTTACGTATTTCAATATGATATAATGTGGTATTGTATAAAGTTGTAGTTCAGTGTTTTCAATCTTACGGAACCGAGCTTCCAATTCCACATCTTTCGTCATCATAATATTGCGGACCGTATCAGTGTTGCCATCGCTCCATTCAATAAACTCATATCCTTCCGCCGCTTGTACAGAAACCACCGCAACCTGCATAAAGTCGAAGATGCCATCTCCTGTCACCACACCTGCGCTATCATCGCTGAGTTTCAACGTAAGTTGATATTGTTCAGGAACAAAGTTAGCAATTATCAGCGTATCGTTCAACACGGTAACACGTATGGTGTCGGTGGTTTGACCTGTTGACCAACCGCCCAATTTATAGCCATAAATTGGGTTAGCAACTAATTCTGCATCAGACTGATAGCTATACAAACCAGCCCCTTCGACCGTTCCAAAATATGAATCATTGACCGACAATCGAACTTCATACTCTATTGGAACAAAATTAGCCACCAGATTAGTAGATGCCTTAATCCTATAGGTGCGCAAAGCAACGGTGTCGCCATCGCTCCACGAATTGAAGCGGTAGCCTTTTTCTGGTACAGCGGCAATTTCAATATCGGAGCCATATTCATATGAGCCGCTACCAGCAACGCTTCCCATAGATTCATCGCTGCTATACAATGAAAGTTCATACACAATAGGTTTGAAACGAGCTTCGTATGTTGTATCTTCCACCACAACAATGCGTCGCTTCATATCAACCACGCCATCGCTCCATTCAATAAATTCATATCCATATTTACAACGTGCCTCTATCACCGTATCCACATTTATGTTATACACGCCTGCGCCGAACACTTCACCATAATTTTCATTATTAACTGTAAGTGTCACAGTATATTGAGTTGGTTTGAACACAGCCATAAACGTAGTATCATTCACAATTACAAATTTGCGGGTTGCATTTGTGTTTCCATCATCCCATTTCACAAACTCAAAGCCATCGCGAGGTTCTGCAGTTAGCGTAACCATAGAATTATAATTGTAACTTCCCACACCAGCAACGGTTCCCATCAACACATCGTTAGTCATAGCCGATACGATGAATGTTTTCGGTTTAAAATATGCCGTATCATACATATCGCCATTCATGACAAACGTTTTCTGCGTATTTTTCGAGCCATTTGCCCATTGATAGAATTCATACCCTTCGTTTGGAACAGCTTCAACAGTAACTTCGGAATTGAAGTCATACAAATCGTAACCGCCTTCTATATAGCCGAAATTTGAATTATTCACAGCTATTGAAATGCTGTATTGCAATGGTTCGAACAGTGCTTCCACAGAATAATTTTTCAATACGGTCAACTGACGAGGATTTTGCATCACACCATCGCTCCAACGAACAAAATGGTAGCCATAGTTTTCAACCGCACGCAATTCCAACGAATAATTGTAATCGTAGATTCCGCCTCCGTCCACGTAGCCATAAGCGACATTGTTTGCAGTTGCCGTAATGCTGTATTTTGCAGGCGAGACAGTATATTGCGCAACGTAGGTTTCTGTTTTCGTTACAGGCGAGATATCATGGTTCCATCCTTTGAACGTATAACTTGACGCAGCATCGGTAGCCCGTTTTGGCGTTTCACCATCGTACAAAGGCATATCACCATAATTCAGCACAGAAACTTGCAACATAGTCCCATCGTAATTCTTAAACGACACAACATATTGGTTCACCACAGTATTGTAAGTAATTGTATATGTTGCATTTCCAGTAACAGATTCAAGTTCAGGCGACCAGCAACAGAACGAATATGAATATTGTTCATTGCCAACCTTCGCAGGAATCTCTTCGGTGAATGTTGGCATTTCGCCATAATGCGCCATTTGTTTCAACAGCACCGTTGTGCCGTCTTCCGACATAAAATTCACAAGATACGTTTTCGGTGTTTTTGCATAAACAGCCGTATAAGTTGCTTCCGTCGTTACCGGTTGCAAATCGGGCGACCAACTTTCGAACGTGTATGAATATTTGTCGTCAGCCAATTTTGTTGGAATCGGACACGTTGGAACAGAACGATAATTGAATTCTGTTTGCTGCAAAATCGTACCATCTTCATCCACAAATGTAATCACATACATATCCGATGCAAGCATATAGGTTGCCGTGTAAACCGCATCGCCCACAACCTTAACAGGAGTAACATTCCAACCCGCAAACGTATATACATTGCCAACATCGTTTGGCTTTTGAGGCAAAGCGCCATCATACGACGGCACTACCCCATATTCGTACGATGATTGCTGGAGAACCGAACCATCTTCGTTTTTGAACACGACAGTATAGGTATTCGCAACAGACTCATACATAGTCGTATAGGTCTCATCGCCAACGACAGGAACAATCGTTTTGTTCCAACCAATAAAAGCAAACGATTCTCTTTCAGAACCCATTTTTGTTGGAACTGCTCCGTGGTATTCAGGCATTTCGCCGTATAATACTTGTGTATTCTGCAATTCTGTGCCGTCTTCATTAACAAACGCAATTGAATATGTATTTGTAATTTCCGAATATTGTGGACGATACGTTGTTGCTGCGTTAACTGGAGTTATCGCAGGATTCCATCCCTCAAACGAATATGTGAACTGCTCATTTGATGGTTTTGTTGGAGCATTGCAAGTTGGCAACGAACCATATTCATATTCACCGGAAGCAGAAAGCTTTTCGCCATTTTCATCTTCAAATGTTATAGCATACTTCCGCAATGATTGTGAGAATCGAGCCGTATATACCACATCGGCAGTAACAACTTCCACTGGTTTATCCCACCCAATAAATGTGTAAACATATTGTTCCGTTGCTGGTTTTGACGGAGTTGGCACCGAAAGTTTTTCTCCATAAGCAAATACACCCGAACCATCGAGCATGGTACCATCCTCCTCAACAAATTTCACCGAATACGTATTCAGATGTTCCTTAAACACAGCGTAATACGTTGCCGCACGTTCCACAGGTATTAAATCAGGCGACCACGAATCGAACTCGTAGGAGAACTGCGCATCGGCAACACGTGTTGGAGCATAACACGTTGGCATTGCTCCATACGGGACGTCAGTACGTTGCAAAATTTGGTCGTTGTAGTTTTTAAACGTAATTTGATACAATTGAGTTTCTGTCGTGTATGTTGCAATATATTCCGCATCATCAGTAACTTTCACTAATTCAGTATTCCAACCTGCAAACGTATAAGTCACACCCTCTTCGCCAACCTTGGTTGGATATTGATTTTCGTACGACGGATACGAGCCAAACGGCATTTCCGACGATTGCAAAACCTCGCCATCCTCGTCTTTAAATGTAACCACATATTTATTTGTAACTTGCATAAACACAGCGATATAAGTTGTATTTCCCGTCACAGCGACAATTGTTTTATTCCATCCCGTAAATTCATACGAATACTGCGCGTTGCCTTCTTTCTGCGGTGTTTCGCCTACATATGCCGGATACGTGCCGTATGTTTCATCGGTGCGTTGCAATTCTGTTCCATCTTCGTTGGCAAACACAACCGAATACGTTCTTTCCGTTGCGGAATACGATGCCTTGTATGATGCGTCAGCTGTAACCTCAACCAGCGACGGAGTCCATTCCTCAAATAAATACTCATATTGGTTGTTTGAAGCCTTCGTTGGATTTTCCATAGATGGCATTTGACCATAATCGTATATGACAGAAGCAATTATCGAATTATCGTCATCTAAGAACGAAACGGTATATTGATTTGTTGATTGAACATATGTAGCTGTATAAACCGCATCAGCAGCGACTTCAATCACGTGATAGTTCCATCCCGCAAACGTATATGAATACTGGGCTGTTGGTGCTTTTGTCGGTGCTGCACAGACAGGTTTCTCACCATATTCATATTGCTGCGATTGCAAAATTGTTCCATCATCATCCTTGAATGTTACGAGATATTTTTTCTTCTCTGACTTGTATGTTGCTGTATATGTCTTGTCTTCGGTAACTATTGTTGGTTTTGGATACCACGAATCAAAATCATACGTATATTGAGCATCAGCAAGTTTCGATGGCACGGCACAAATTGGCATAGCTCCATATGCAAAATTCGACTGTTGCAACACCGAACCATCGTCATCAACAAATGTGATTTCAAACATTGTGGTCGCATCGGTGAATGTTGCCGTATAAACCGCATTGTCGGTTACACGCGATGGCACCACGTTCCAACCCGCAAACGAATACGTCTTACCATTTTCGCTTGGTTTCGTAGGAACTGCACCTACGAACGATGGATAATTTCCGTATGCGACCTTAGAAATCTGCAAAATGTCGCCATTATAATTTTTGAAAATTACGGTGTATTCATTCACAGACTCCGTAAATGTAGCAGTATAAACAACATCGCATGAAACATCAACCAGTGGTTTGTTCCAACCAGCAAACTCATACGAATATTGCATTGTTGATGGTTTTGACGGCGTTTCGCCTTCATATACTGGATGTGAGCCATACAGAACATTCGATGACTGCAATTCCGTACCATCAGCATTGTTGAATTTTACCACATATTGATTTACAACCACGTCATATTCAGCCCGATAGGTTGCATTCGCAACAACTTCGGAAATTGCGGGCGTCCAGCCTTTGAATTCATACGAATATTGTGCGGTTGACGATTTTTCTGGTGCAGCGATTGTTGGCGTTGCTCCATACGCATATTCCATTGTTGAAATCACCGAATAATCCTCATCAACAAACGTAATGGTATATTTCCGTTCTTGTTCAACAAATGTAGCGGTGTAAACAGTTTCACCAGTTACTTTTGTTATGGATTTATCCCAACCGTTGAACACGTACGAATATTGGTCAGTTGAAGATTTTGTTGGCATTGCACCTGAATATGTTGGCATTGCGCCATATTCATATTCCCGTTTTTGCAAAATAGTTTCACCATCTTCGTCAACAAATGTTACAACATACTTATTGGTGATTGCTGTGTATGTTGCAAAATATTCCGCATCGAACGCAACCGCCGTAAGTTCCGGAGTCCACGAATTAAACACGTATGTATAGCGAATATCGGCGTTTCTTGTCGGAATCGGACACATTGGCAAAGCACCATAACCGAATTGTGAAGTTTGAAGAATTGTGTCATTATAGTTTCTAAAAATTATGGTATAACTATTTGTACTCTTGGTAAATACAGCAGTATAAACCACATCCTCGGTTACTACATCAATAGTTTTATTCCACCCGACAAAACTGTATTCATATTCCTCGTCGGCTGGTTTTGTTGGCACCGCCTCGTTGTATGAAGGAATTGTGCCATACGCAACATTCGATGACTGCAACACTTCTCCGTCAAAATTTTTAAACGTCACAAGATAGGTATTAATTGATACTGAATACGTTGCGACATATATTTCATCACCAACCACAGCACGGATGGTCTTATTCCATCCTGCAAATTCATACGAATATTGTGCAGTTGACGATTTTGTTGGTTCAGCACCTTCGTACAACGGCATTGCGTTATATGCCACAGTTGAACGTTGCAAAACAGATCCATCATCGTTTTTGAACATAATTTCATACGAATTCTCTGATTCAGAATATGTTGCCTTATACACTGCAGTTCCTGTTACTTCTGCCACAGCTGGCGACCAGCCATCGAATGTGTATGTAAACTGTGCAGTCGCGTCTTTTTGCGGAGCTACGCAACTTGGCATTGCACCATATTCATAATCCTGCGCAAAAATTTTATTGCTGTTTTCATCCACAAATGTAATTCTATATGAATTAGTTACGGCACGATACGTTGCCGTATAAGTGGCATTTTCTGTTACCGGAACCACAGCAGGACTCCAACCGGCAAACGAATATGAATACTGCGCTGTTGATAATTTTGTCGGCACGGCAGTTGAAGGAATTGCTCCATACTCATATTGAGCCGAAGCTAAAACAGTTTCGCCATCTTCATCAACAAATGTTATAGTGAACGATTTCTTATGTGCTTGATACGAAGCAACATACGATTCTGCTCCATCTACTTCGTGCAGCTCAGGATGCCACGCTGCGAACGAATATGTATAGCGTTCATCATCGTCTTTCGTTGGATTACTGCACGTTGGCATTGCCCCATACACAAAATCAATCTTATGCAACAAAGTAGTTCCATCTTCATCATAGAATGAAATCGGATATGTGGTTGTTTCGTCGGAATACGTTGCCACATATTCCATATCGGCGGAAACTGGAGCTATTGGCACATTCCAACCTTTGAACAAATAATTGTTACCCGCTTCCGATGGACGAGCGGGAATTTCACCATTATACGAAGGAATTTCGCCATATGCGACCTGCGACGACTGCAACACGGTGCCATCGTAGTTTTTGAATGTGATTTCATACGAATTTGTTGTTTTACTGAACGTTGCAACGTATGTGGCATCGCCCGTAACAGGAATTATTGTTTTATCCCATCCATCAAATTCAAATGTATATTGTGCTGTAGCATCTTTTACAGGCGTTTCACCTTCATACAACGGCATTGCGCCATATTCATAGTCCATTGATTGTAATTCTGTATTGTCATCGTTTACAAACGAAACATTGTATTTTCTTGTAACTTCCTCATATGTCGCCACATACACAACATTTTCAACAACTTCAGATATTGTTTTATCCCATCCGACAAAATTGTATGAATACTGAATTGTCGATGCTTTCACAGGCGTTTCACCCTCATACAACGGCATTGTACCATATTCAACCAAAGATTTCTGTAATTCCCCCCCATCTTCATTTTCAAAAATCACAAGATAACTATTCACTGTTGGCGTAAATACAGCAACATACGTGTCGTTGCCAATCACCGTTGCAATTGGCTTGTTCCATCCAGTAAACGAATATGAATATTGGGCTGTAGATGCTTTGGTAGGCGTTGCCCCTGTATAAACAGGCATAGTTCCATATTCATACGATTTCGACAACAATGTAGTTTCACCATCCTCGTCAAGGAATGTTACCACATATGAATTACGTTCTGCTGAATATTTCGCAGTATAGGAAGCATCACCAGTTACAGGCTTAATAGCTGGTATCCACGTATCGAACGAATAGGTGTATTCCGCTGTGGCAGTTTTTACAGGAATAACGCCCGTATAAACTGGAGTTGCGCCATATTGCAATTCAATTGAACGTAGTTCTGTTGTGCCATCTTCGTCGTAGAACGTGATAGTGTATGAATTCAACGAATTTGAATACTGTGCGATATAGACTGCATCGGTATTTACGGCTGTCAAAGCATTATCCCAGCCAACAAATGTATATGTATTTTCGTCATTTGCAGGACGGATTGGCGTTGCTCCTGAATACACTGGGACTGCCCCATATTCCACCTGCGACGATTGCAATTCCGTTCCATCGTAGTTCTTAAATACAACAATATATTTTTGTAAGTTGGCAGCAAACGTTGCTGTATAGGTCACATCACCAACAACAGGAACAATTGTTTTATCCCAACCATCAAACGTATATTCATATTGTTCTGTTGAAGCCTTTACTGGCGTTGCGCCCGAATATACTGGCGTTACGCCATACGCTACATCTTCAATTTTTTGAAGTTCATCACCATTTTCATTTTTGAATGTCACCACATAAGTATGAACATTACTTTCGTATGTTGCTGTATATGTTGCAGTTCCATCAACTGGAACCACAGCAGGACTCCATCCTGCAAAATTGTATGTATATTGCGCTGTGGCAGCCTTCGACGGCTCTTCACACGATGGAGTTTCGCCATATTCTACAGAATAACGCTTTAATTCTGTACCATCCTCATCTTTGAAAATAATAATATAATCGTTGACGGTTGCCCGATATGTTGCCAAATAAGTTGCCGCACCAGTAACTGGCACAATTTCAGAGTTCCATCCATCAAACAGATATGAATATTGGGCAGTTGATGCCTTTATAGGCGTTGCTTCCACGTAAATTGGCGTTGCCCCATACTCGACCTCGGAAGATTGGAGAATTGTAGTTCCGTCTTCATCAACAAAATCAATCACATACGTATTTTTAACCGCACGATAGGTTGCCACGTACGAAGCCGTACCCGTAACTTTTTCTATTGCTGGCGACCAACCGTTGAATGTATAGGTATATTCAGCAGTTGCCGCTTTCTGTGGATTTTCGCAAATTGGCGTTGCGCCATACACAAATTCATCATCTTGCAAAACTGTTTCGCCATCTTCATCATAGAATGTTATAACATATTTATTGGTTGCGTTCGAGAATGTTGCCGTATAAACCGCATCGCCCACAACCGCAACAGGGTCAACATCCCAACCAGCGAACGAATAAGTATTTATGCCGTCGGTTGGTCTTGTTGGCATCGAACCAGAATACGATGGAATTACGCCATATTCCACTTCGGTTGACTGCAACTCCGTACCATCATAGTTTTTGAAAACAATCGTATAACTATTTGTGTGTATGGTATATGTGGCTGTATAAACCACATCTTCGGTAATTGGAACAATTGTTTTGTTCCAACCTTTGAATACGTATGAATATTGCGCAGTAGCAGATTTTGTTGGCGTTTCGCCAGAATACACTGGCAGTGTACCATATTCAAGTTGTTCTAATTTTTGTAATTCTGTACCATCCTCATTTTCAAACACAGCATCATACGTATTTACTTCGGCCGCATACATTGCCGTGTAGGTTATATTTCCTGTAACTGCGCCAATTGCCGGCGACCAACCATCGAACACATAGGTGTATTGCGCAGTAGCCGCCTTTGATGGTGGTTCGCACGAAGGTGTTGCCCCATATTCATACACCTGTTCTTTCAATTTCGACAAATTCTCATCAACAAACACAACAGTGTAGGAATTAACTGTTTCGGAATATACTGCCGTATAAACCACTGCGCCCGTTACCGCCACAATTGGCTTGTCCCACCCTGCGAAAGAATAGGTATATTGCGCTGTGGCAGTTTTCTCTGGCATTGATTCTACATATTCAGGCATTTCACCATATGCCACATTCGAAGTTTGCAAAACTTTCTCTCCATCTTCGTCAACAAATTTCACCAAATATGAATTTGTGATTGCATGGTACGAAGCCGTATATGACGCATTTTCAGTGACTTGTGCTATGGCAGGTGTCCATGCTTCAAACGTATAAGTATATTGCGCCGTAGCCTCTTTCGTTGGTGTTTGACACGTTGGTGTTTCGCCGTAGGCTACATTTTTTTCTTGCAGCACGGTCGTTCCATCCTCATCATAAAATGTTATGTGATAAGAATTTAGCGATGGTGTATAAACAGCAACATATTCTGCTGTTCCGTCAACTTTCACAATCGTATTGTTCCAACCTGCAAACGAGTATGTGTATTGCGCAGTAGCAGCTTTTGCTGGCTTTTCACCCACATACGACGGCATTTCGCCATAATTCACATCGCTCGACTGCAATATAGTTCCATCCTCGTTTTTAAACGAAATGGTGTATTTATTTACTGTTGCCGTATATGTTGCCGCATAAACTATTGATTCTGTCACGTTTGCAATGGTTTTATCCCAGCCATTAAACGTATAGGAATATTGCGCTGTAGCAGCTTTAGTCGGGGTTTCGCCTGAATACACAGGTTTTACACCATACGCCACATTTGATGACTGCAATTCCGTACCATCTTCGTCTTCAAACGTCACAAGATATTCATTTACGGTCGATTCAAAGGTCGCAGTGTAAGTAACAGAACTCGTCACAGCAATAATTTCTTTATTCCACCCCGCAAACGAGTATGTATATTGGGCAGTTGCCGATTTTGCAGGCGTTGCGCCTGAGTACACTGGCATTGCTCCAAATGCAATCTCGCCAGACTGCAACACTGTGCCATCTTCATTTTTGAATGTTACAACATACGAATTTACCGTTTGATTGTAGGTTGCCGTATAAGTAGCATCTCCTTCAACCTCAACAATTTCCGTATTCCAATCCGCAAATGTGTATGTGTATTGCGCAGTAGGCGATTTTACTGGCGTTGCGCCACTATACGACGGCATTTCGCCATAATTCACTTTGCTTGATTGCAACACGGTTCCATCTTCGTTTTTGAAGGTGATTGTATATTTGTTCAACGTTGCCACATACGTTGCTTTATACGTTGCCTCTCCAGTAACAGCCGCCACTGTCGGTGTCCAACCGTTGAATGAATATGAATATTGAACAGTTGATTCCTTCGTCGGTTCATCACATGTCGGCATTGTGCCGTACGCAAATTTAGATGATTGAAGCACAGAATTGTCGTCGTCCACAAACGTGATTGTGTATTCTTTCACAGTTGACACATACACCGCCGTATAAACAACCGCCCCCGTTACGGCAACTATTTCCTTGTTCCAACCATTAAACGAATAAGAATACTGCGCATCGGCTGATTTTTCTGGCGTTGCACCAGAATACACAGGCACCATGCCGTATGCCACATTGCTCGACTGCAATACAGTTCCATCCTCGTTTTTGAAGGTTACCGCATATTCCCGAAGTGACGATGCAAATGTAGCTGAATATACTGCCGATGACGACACCGCCGTTATTGTCGGTGTCCAACCATTAAATGTGTAGTCGTACTGCACAGTTGATGTCTTAGTAGGCGTAATTCCAGAATATTCAGGTGTTGCGCCATACGCCAGCAACAACGATTGAAGCGTGGCATCTTCATTTTTAAACGTGATAGTATATTGATTTACAGTTGAATTGTATGTAGCTGTGTAAACGGCGTCGCCCGTAACATCCGAAATTGTTTTGTCCCAACCAGCAAACGTATATGTATATTGGGCAGTAGCATCTTTGGTTGGCGTTGCTCCACCATAAGTAGGCTTTTCGCCATAGGCAACTTGCGACGACTGCAACATAGTTCCATCTTCGTTTTTAAATGTGATGGTATATGAATTTACCGTAGCATTGTAAGTTGCCGTATAAGTGGCATCGGCGGTAACATTCACCACGGTCGGCGACCAAGCCGCAAACGTATAAGTGTATTGCGCCGTAGCAGTTTTTGTTGGAATTTCGCACGATGGGAGCGACAAATAATCGTATGATGATGATTGCAATTCACTGCCATCGTCGTTTTTAAACACAATCGTATATTGATTTATTGCAAATGTCGCTTCATACGAAGCATCACCCGTAACTGTAATAGTACGCGAATCCGTTGCCACAGCGTCGTTCCACGCCACAAAGTGATAGCCGACTTTCGGTGTTGCCGTCAACGTAACCGAACTGTTGTAGTCGTATGTTCCGCCACCAGAGACAGTTCCCATAGAATTGTCAGCACTTGTGGCTGTAATTTCATATGAGTTTAAGCCAAAATTCGCCGTATAAGTGGCATTGCCCAACACAAGCACATCGCGCTCTGCTGGTGCATACACATCGTCTTCCCAATTTAGGAAATGGTATCCTGTTTTGGCAACCGCCCGTATAGTTGTAGTTGTATTGTAGTCGTAAGTACCTCCGCCAGAAACAGTTCCACGATCATTATCACTCGAAACGACAGTGATTGTGTATGGAATCGGAGCAAATTCAGCAATATAGTTGGCATCGGCAGAAATACTGGTGAGCGTGCGGGTACGATTAGTATTACCATCATTCCATCTCACAAAGCTGTAGCCCGGATTTGGCGTGGCCTCCAACGTGGTTGACGCACCAGTTTTGAATGTTCCATAACCACTGCACGTTCCCATTGCCGCATCGTTCGGAGTAGCCGTAATTTTATACGTATTTACAGCAAAAAAAGCAACATACGTAGCATCACCAATCGCAATAATCGTATCCTTCAACGTGGTACAACCATCACTCCATTCTGTAAAATGATATCCTGCTTTAGGTGTTGCCGTTGCTATTATTTGAGTTCCATAATCATACTTATTCTGATTTGCCGTTGGCGAATACGAAACTGTTCCCATTCCCGTGTCATTCGACTTTATGGTAATAGTTTGTTTTCCCGAAGCAAGCCTTGCCGAATACGTTGTATTGCCCGTAACCCTCACACGACGGGGATTTTCGGTATTTCCATCCCCCCATTGAGAGAACTTCAGACCATGCCCTGGTTCAATTGAAACCGAAATTTCTATTGTATCGCCATAGTAGTATGTTCCAGCTCCATTCACGGTATAGTACGAAGTCACATCTCTAAAATTCACCCTTGTAGTTCCTTTCTCCGTAGAAATAGTGTACTGTTTTGGGGTAAAAATTGCGGTATAGTTATACACTCCGTTTACCTCAACGTGGAAATCAATATTATCGTCGGTAATTCCCGCACCATCATCTTCCCAGTGGTCGAATATGCCATGAATAGTTGGTTCGGCAGTAACTTGAGCCATATAATGTTCGCAATCAGCTTGTTGCGTGGTCACCACAGTACCAAGTTCAGTATTGTTTGTGGCTGTGTTCAATGTAATAACTGGCGATTCGGTAAAACCACCTGTCGCATCGGAATACGAGCCCCAATTCCCATTTGCGCCAGTGTAGGAAGAACCTGCATCGCACGGCACATAAATAAACTGCAACGACGTTCCAATCAAATCTTTCGCCAATGTTGGCGGCGTGTCAGCCTTGAAAATCAACGTGGTAAGTTTCGGACAATTATCAAACACGCCATAGTCAATATTAGTCATTGATACAGGTACAGTAATCGACTCAACATTCTGTTGGGCATACACAGCATCAGTTGCCATTTTCGAAACCCCATCGGGAATCACATACGTCGTAATTGGATTATTGTCTGGCATTTTCACAATCGTTTCCATATCGGCTGTGTAAATAATACCATCAATAACAGCAAAACAAGTATTGCCATCTTCCAAGTGAATAAACCGTAATTTAGGACAATCGGTCACCCAACGGTCCTGAATTGTGCATACGCCAGAGCCTATGATTATTTCCTCCATATTCGAACAGCCACGGAACGCCTCATACGAAATTTTTGTAAGCGACGGCGGCATTGATATAGAGGTAAGATTATTGCATTGGTAAAATGCCGCATTACCGATGGATGTCACACCATTTTCAATCACAACTGACTTTATACTTGTTCGGTATCTATACCACGGAGCATTTCCGTTGCCACGGCAACCATAATCCCAATTACCATGGTAATTTCTCATAGTACCAGTACCATAAATCGTTAAAACACCCGACTCCGTATCAAGAGTCCACTGAATTGCACCTATCGTTCCCGTGTATATAGTAGCTTGCACCGCCAACCAACCAAACACAATACAAATTGCGGTACAGAATGTTCGTAAAAATCTATTCATAGTCATACAAATCTAATGTGTGCATATAAATTCACACAACAAACCAAGTTCGTAAATATATGACTATTTTGTCAAAAATGCAATATTTTGGAAGTGAAAATATACAATGTTCAAAGTTCATTTTTTCTTCAGTCTATTTCAATTTTCCAAAAAAAGATTATTTTTGCACGTCTATTTGCTCGAATGTTGGAATTGGTAGACAAGCATGTTTCAGGAGCATGTGTCTTCACGGACATGCGGGTTCGAGTCCCGCTTCGAGCACACAGAGTTCTTTATTTGCTCAGGTGTTGGAATTGGTAGACAAGCATGTTTGAGGGGCATGTGGCCATTAGGCCGTACGGGTTCAAGTCCCGTTCTGAGCACTGCAAAGCCTTGTAGGTACAAACTTACAAGGCTTTTTTATAGGAATTAACACAATGGATTCTCAAATATATATAGGTCTAATGTCGGGCACGTCGGTTGACGGGCTGGATATGTGCGCAGCAACTTTTCAAAACAAAAACTACGAAATCATTGCGGCGGAAACGTGTTCCTATCCTGAAGATTTGCACAAAAAATTGCTCAACGCACACTTGTTAGGTGCATCGGAACTGGCACAACTCCATATAGACTTTGGCACATTCTGCGGACAAAAAGTAAAAGAATTCATCAGCAAAAAACATATAAACGCTTCATACATAGCAAGCCACGGACAAACGGTGTTCCACACGCCACACACAGGACTCACACTCCAAATTGGCTCAGGGGCGCATATCGCCGCCGAAAGTGGCATCTCCACCATCTGCGATTTCCGAATCCTCGATGTGGCTATGGGCGGACAAGGCGCACCACTCGTACCAATTGGCGATGAACTGCTATTTTCTGAATATGATTATTGTCTCAACATTGGTGGGTTTGCAAATGTTTCCACAAATGAAAACGGAACTCGAATCGCATGGGACATTTGCCCAGCAAACATCGTGCTGAACGCATTTGCCAAAACCTTCGGACAAGAATTCGACAAAAATGGGGAACTCGGGCAAAAAGGAACAATACACACCAAATTGCTTGACGCACTCAACGCATTGCCGTTTTATACCGAACAAGCACCCAAATCACTCGGACGGGAATGGGTTGAAACCAACATACAACCATTAATACAAAGCGCTAATATTAGTATTGAAGACGCAATGCGCACCTACTACGAACATTGCGCAACACAAATCGGAAAAAATCTACAAAAAGTGAATTCCAAGACACTTTGTACCGGCGGAGGCGTGAAAAACACATTTTTAATGCACCGAATCGCCCGACACACAAACTCCACACTCATCATTCCCGACACACAATTAATCGACTACAAAGAAGCGTTGATTTTCGCATATTTAGGCTATCTGCGAATCAACCACCAACCAAACTGCTTGGCTTCGGTAACTGGAGCAAAACAAAACGTATGTGGAGGTGTTGTTTGGGAAGTGTAACTACAACATTCCCAGCACATACGCCAAAGCAAGACCAATATACGTTCCCACTGCATAGCCAACCAAACCAATAGCCAATCCACTCACCAGAACCTTCTTGTTGCCCATAGCCCCCACTACTGGCGGAATAAACGGAGGGGAACACAGTAGTCCTATATTCGCAACCACAAACAAATCTCCCTCAATTTTGAAAATCTTACAAACTATAAAGTGCAGAAGAATGGAAACAAGCAACACAAACAGCACAAAATACACAAGTGTGACTATTGTCGTACGCAACATATAAAAATCGAACTGCGAGGCAACAACCACGCTGAACATAAGAATCAGCACCATTCCCATTTCGAACGTTTTCGGCAATTCCCTGATTTTCCTGCAAAACGAAGCACAGATTGCCAATGTCGTTACAGTTACAGTCACCACCATTTCGTTGATGCCTCCACAAACCGCATACGAAAGCCCGACTCCCACACCAACAAATGCAAGCGCAAGCAGTAGCGCTACAATAATTTTGGGGAGAATTTTCCCCGACAACATTCCGCTATAATCCTCCACATCGGTGATTTTCACCGATTCAGTCATATCCGACTCCACCGTTTTTGATTCATACGGCAGTAATTTACGAAACAAATGGTATCCACCACCCACAATAAACAAAATCAAAGGAAATGTAATCAACATTTCTATGGTAAGCAGACAAGTCATTATTGTGGAATCAATATGCAAAGAGGCGCCAAGTGCCGCAAAATTCATAGTTCCTCCTGTGTAAATTCCAATCATCATTGCTGCCAAATCCGAAAAATTTTCAATTCCACAATCCCGAAACACGAAAAATCCCGAACATACAGCCACCACCACCGCAAACAATCCTCCCACAAGCGCAATAATAGTTTTTGGTAACGATTTCGCCCACATTCGAAAATCAGAACTGAGCAACATCAACGGAATTGCCAATGGAACCGTGCAATCCATAATCCACTTTTGAATACTGCGCATTGTCTCAGCCTCGGCACTACCCGACTCAAACACCGTCAAATTTGATAGAGATAGCACTATTCCCACCGCATACGCCATAATAACTGTACCAACCTTTTGCGCCCAACTCCATTTCTGAAACGCCCAAACAATAAGCATCGGCATACATAAATATATGAAGACAATGAATCCTATCCGCATTACATTTTTTTTCAAAAGTACACGATTTTCACTATTTCAAATCAAAACAATAAATTTCTATAAAAAAAATCGCGCACAAACTAAAATTTTTCAAACTGATTATCAACCACTTACAAATTTTCTTAAAATTTTTACCTATCAACACGGTAGGTTAAAGGATTTTTATATATATTTGCAATGTCAAATTAAACGAAAACGATAGATTATAAAATAGGAGGTTATTATGAGCGAACAGAAGTACAAATTCGAAACATTACAGTTACACGTAGGTCAGGAACAAGCAGATCCGACATCGGATTCACGAGCAGTTCCAATTTATCAAACAACATCGTACGTGTTCCACAACTCAAAGCACGCCGCCGACCGATTTGGTCTTGCCGATGCAGGAAATATTTATGGTAGATTAACAAACTCAACGCAGGATGTGTTGGAAAAACGAGTAGCAGCATTGGAAGGTGGCGTTGCCGCTTTGGCTTTGGCTTCTGGTGCAGCAGCAATCACTTATACCATACAAGCGCTGGCTCAAAAAGGCGACAATATTGTTGCTCAAAAAACAATTTACGGTGGTTCATACAATTTACTTGCGCACACGTTGCCACTTTACGGAATCGACACCACGTTTGTTGATGCGCACAACCTTTCTGAAGTTGCCCAGGCTATCAAACCAAACACAAAAGCAATTTATTTGGAAACATTGGGGAATCCAAACAGCGATATTCCTGATATTGACGCAATTGCGGAAATCGCCCACAAAAACAATATTCCACTTGTTATCGACAATACCTTCGGAACACCGTATCTCATCCGCCCAATCGAACACGGAGCCGACATTGTGGTTCATTCCGCCACAAAATTCTTAGGTGGCCACGGCACAACGCTTGGCGGTATCATAGTTGACAGCGGTAAATTTGATTGGAAAAAAGCAGGAAAATATGCACCAATTGCCAATGCAAATCCAAGTTACCACGGAATTTCATTCGCCGATGCTGTTGGACCAGCCGCTTTCGTAACATACATCCGTGCAATTTTGCTCCGCGACCAAGGTGCGGCAATCAGCCCATTCAACGCATTCTTATTGCTCCAAGGCGTGGAAACACTTTCTCTTCGTTTGGAACGCCACGTTGAAAACACGAAAAAAGTTGTTGCATATCTAAAAAGCAACCCATTGGTGCAAAAAGTAAACCATCCATCGCTTCCAGAGCATCCTAACCACGCATTATACGAACGGTATTTTCCAAATGGTGGCGCAAGCATATTCACTTTCGAAATAAAAGGAGGTAAAGAAGCTGCTTGGAAATTCATCGACAACTTAAAGATTTTCAGTCTTTTAGCAAACGTTGCAGATGTAAAATCGTTGGTAATCCACCCTGCTTCAACAACTCATTCACAATTAAGTGACGAAGAACTTGCAGACCAAGGAATTACACAAGGTACAATTCGTCTTTCAATCGGAACAGAACATATTGACGATATTATCGCCGATCTGGAAACTGGATTCCAAGCAATACAATAACAGAAAAACAAATAACTCATATTTCATAACTAATAACTCTTAAATAATTATGGCACAGATATTTAAATCAGCAGATCAGTTAATAGGACACACTCCCCTATTGGAACTCACACATCTTGAACAAGCATATAATCTTGAAGCAAAGATTTATGCAAAATTGGAATATTTCAATCCTGCCGGCAGCGTGAAAGACCGTATTGCAAAGGCAATGATTGACGAAGCGGAAAAGTCGGGTAAACTCAAGAAAGATTCGGTGATTATTGAACCGACAAGTGGAAACACTGGTATTGGACTTGCAAGCGTTGCGGCTGCACGCGGCTACCGAATCATCATCACTATGCCAGAAACGATGAGTGTGGAACGCCGCCAACTTATGAAAGCCTATGGTGCGGAATTGGTTCTTTCCGATGGCACAAAAGGAATGAAAGGTGCTATTGCAAAAGCACAGGAATTAGCAGATTCTATTCCAAATAGCTTCATTCCAGGCCAATTCGTAAATCCAGCCAATCCAAAAGCTCATTTTGAAACCACTGGACCTGAAATTTTTGAGGATACCGACGGAGCTGTTGATATTTTCGTTGCTGGCGTTGGAACTGGTGGAACTATCACAGGCGTAGGCCAATATTTGAAATCAAAGAAAGCAAGCGTAAAAGTAATTGCTGTTGAACCAGCCACATCAGCGGTACTTTCAACGGGCGTTGCTGGAGCCCACAAAATCCAAGGTATTGGCGCAGGTTTCGTTCCCGATGTGCTCGACACAAAAATCTACGATGAAATTATTCCCGTGCAAAACGAAGATGCCTTTGCCACTGGGAAAGAAATTGGACACAAGGAAGGCGTGTTGGTTGGTATTTCGTCGGGAGCGGCTGTATGGGCAGCCTTGCAAGTAGCAAAACGTCCCGAAAATAAAGGGAAAAACATTGTCGTATTGCTTCCCGATACTGGCGACCGTTATCTTAGCACTCCATTATTCGCTGACTAACAGGCAGTTTCAATTATTGAATGCAAAAAGAATCGCTGCAAGGCTTGTGGTGATTCTTTTTGCGTTTTGTAAATAGTTACGTATCTTTGTATGATTTTTAAAAATTAAGAATGATGATTTCAACACGCGGCAGATATGCGATTAGAGTGATGATAGACTTGGCGGAACAAGGTTCGTCAAATTACATCCGCTTGAAAGACATTTCCGAACGACAAGACATTTCCCTAAAATACCTCGAAAGCATTACCACAATGCTTTCCAAAGCTGGTTTAATCGACGGCGTTCACGGACGCGGCGGCGGTTACAAACTCAACAGAACCCCTAACGATTACACTATTGGTGAAATTCTCCGCATTACCGAAGGAACGCTCGCTCCCGTAGCCTGCTTGGGTTGTGACGCAAAATACTGCGAACGCGAACCTATATGCAGAACACTTCCAATGTGGAAAGAATTATACCAAACCATAAACTCGTTTTTCGACAATTATACTCTTGCCGATTTAATGAAAAAATCTCCTGAATTGGGATATTTCAACGCTTCGCTGTAAATCATCTTTTATGGCATCACTTTTGCATTGATTATAGAAAAAATTTTAGAGCTATGAAACAGATTCGTACAATTTTAATCTCGTCAATCGCAGTTATAACTACCTTTTTGACAACAAGTTGTGAAAGAGAATACATCACAAAAGAGTATATCTCGGAATATTACAACGGTGCAAAAGTTTATACAAGGGAATACGCCATCCAAGGCAAGGATTGGCAAGTTGGCCACTACGACAATGGCAGAACGTATCTCTACGCTGAATGCGACAATCCCGACATCACCGACAATGTGATGAAAAACGGTGCCGTGTTAGGCTATCTTTGGTTCACCTACGACATTGAGAAAAACGCAAGTTCTTGGAATCTAATGCCGTATGTATATCCTTACACGTTCCAAAACGACGAAGGCAATTCTATAACTATTGGCGAAAACACTCGTTTTGAATACGAAAAAGGAACCGTGGTTTTCGTTGTGGAGGATTTGGATGGGTTTGAACCCGACGCAATGACCGATGAATTAATCTTCAAAGTCGTGGTGATTGAGAATTATTAATCCATAACTTTTCATACATTTGTATTGTACAATAATTAATGTGTGAAAGATGTATTTTTTAGGTTTCGACATTGGAAGTTCTTCGGTAAAAGTTTCGTTAGTCAACGCTGAATCAGGAAATTGCACTGCTTCAGCGTTTTATCCCAAACAAGAAATGCCCATTATTGCCAAACAAATTGGCTGGGCGGAACAAGAACCCGAAGAATGGTGGAAAAACCTAAAAATGGCTTTGGCGGAAGTTCTCAATACTGCACAAATCAACGTTAAAGAGATTTCAGCAATCGGTATTTCATACCAAATGCACGGTTTAGTGTGTGTTGACAAAAACAAAAACGTGCTTCGTCCTGCCATCATCTGGTGCGACAGCCGTGCGGCAACCATTGGCGATTCTGCATTCAATGCAATGGGAAAAGATCATTGCCTTTCGCATTTTCTGAACAGTCCGGGAAATTTTACCGCGTCGAAACTACGATGGATTAAGGAAAATGAACCCGAAACATACGAGAAAATCCACAAAATAATGTTGCCTGGCGACTACATCGTGATGAAACTTTCGGGCGAAGTGCAGACAACCATCAGCGGTCTTTCCGAAGGAATTTTGTGGGATTTCAAACAATGTGAGCCAGCCCAATCGCTTCTCGACCATTATGGCATAGATTATTCTCTACTCGCCGACATTGTACCTACGTTTGGAAAACAATGTAAAATTAGCGAACAGGCAGCAAAGGAGTTGGGTTTGCATACCAACATAACCATCTCGTACCGTGCCGGCGACCAACCAAACAATGCGTTGTCGCTCAACGTGTTGAATCCAGGTGAAATTGCCACAACGGCAGGAACATCGGGCGTGGTGTATGGCGTGACCGACGAAATCAAATATGACCCGCTTTCGCGCGTAAATACATTTGCTCATGTAAACTACACCAAGGAACAAAATCGATTGGGTGTATTATTATGTATCAACGGAACGGGCATAATGAATTCTTGGATTCATAAAAACATTTGTTCCACAACAACATACGACGAAATGAACCGTATGGCGGAAACTGTTTCAATCGGTTCCGACGGACTTTCGGTGCTTCCGTTCGGAAACGGAGCAGAACGAGTTTTGCAAAACAAAAATGTAAACGCTTCGGTTGTCGGTCTCAGTTTGACGAAACACACGACAAGCCATCTCATCCGTGCCACGCACGAAGGAATTGCGTTTTCGTTTCACTACGGAATGGAGATAATGAAAACCATCGGCATCAATCCGTCGGTAATTCGTGCAGGCAAGGCAAATATGTTTTTAAGCCCGATTTTCCGAAGCACGTTGGCAAGCATTTCGGGAGCGACAATAGAACTCTACAACACCGATGGTTCGGTAGGTGCAGCCCGCGGAGCTGGAATCGGATTAGGCTTCTATACAAACGCCGAAGAAGCATTTGCATCGCTACAAAAAATTGCAGTCATCGAACCCGATGTGGAAAATTCAACTGCGTATCAAGATGCCTACAAACGATGGTCTGAAGCCATAAATCTCAGATTGTAACAACAAAAAAAAGGACGGAATCACTTCCGTCCTTACCTATTTTTAAAAAATAAGGATTATTTCTTCTTTGAATTTTCAATTACCGACATTGCAGTGGCAAGCACGCTGCTTACGTCCGTCATATTTTGCGGAATAATCATTGTGTTGTTTTCCTTTGCCAACTTGCCAAATTCATTCAAATACTGTTCGGCAATACGCAAGTTCACCGCCTCTGTACCATTCTCAGAACCGATTGCAGCTGCAATTTCGCGGAGACCCGTAGCGGTTGCACGGGCAATTTGTTCAATTTCACTCGCCTTACCTGCGGCTTCGTTCACACGACGTTGCTGTTCACCTTCGGAACGGGCAATCAACTCTTGCTTGTCGGCATTAGCCACGTTGATTTTTGCCTGCATTTCACCTTCGGATTTTGCAATCAATTCCTGACGGGCAGCCTCTGCCGCATTGATTTTCGCTTGTTTCGCACCTTCGGATTCTGCGATAATGGCACGTTTTTCACGTTCGGCACGCATTTGCTTTTCCATCGCGTCCTTGATGCTTTGCGGAGGCGTAATGTTCTTTACTTCGTAACGGGTGATTTTGATTCCCCACGAATCGCTTGCCTTGTCAACAGCAGAAACGATAACAGAATTAATAGAATCACGTTCCTCGAATGTCTTGTCGAGTTCCAATTTACCAATCACACTACGCATAGTGGTTTGTGCCAATTGAATTGATGCAAACGCATAATTATCAATACCATACGAAGCGTTTTTTGGATCCATCACCTGAAGATACATAATACCGTCAACCTCAACGGAAATGTTATCACGGGTGATACACGTCTGCGAAGGCACATCGATAGCCTGTTCTTTCAACGAATGTTTGTATGCCACACGGTCAATGAACGGGATAATAATGTGGAAACCAGCCAAAAGCGTTTGGTGGTATTTACCAAGACGTTCAACAATATACGCCTCGCGCTGAGGCACGATTTTAAGACTTCCAGTAAGGACAAAGAATGCAAGAATGCAGACAGCAATAAGAAATGTTACCATAGTTTTAAATTTTTAATATATGTACAAATGTAGGAAATGTTTTGAAACAAACCTCATTCGAATATATATTTTGTTGTAGAGACGATGTGTATCGTCTCTACAAGGGATTATTCCACAACAACCTTAAAAATTTGTTTGCCAACCGTCACGATATACACTCCGTCAAGTTTTATTGAGAATGCGTATTCGTCAAGGTCTTGGGCTGAAGTTATTTTTTGTCCATTTATGTTGTAGATGGTTGCTTCAGCACGTTCTGCATTTTTCACGTGGATTGTCTTTCCTATTGCATAAACTTCAACATTTGATGTCAAATCGGCAATTGCATCTGGAATGTCAATATTTTCAGCTTCGGCAATATTGGAAATAGCCAACGCAAACGGTCCCGATTCGGCTTTCAGGAACTGGGTTTTCGGATTTACCACTTCGGGCAGTTTTACGCCGACGTAGTATGAAATCACGTTGCTGATTGCCGTATCGACAGTGTATGACGTGAAGTTTGCCGAAAGCGTAGCCAAGGTATCGACAAGGATTTTGCCGTTTTCTTTGTGTTTGCACATCACTATAAACGACTCGTAATCAATACCTTCGTATGCGTTCCAAATCAGGTTTGTCTGATTCTTGTTCTCCTCGGTGTCGGCACCAGCAACTTTGGCAATGTGCATCGTGGTGTGGAAGTCGCTCAACTCGGTTTCCTCGCCGCACACGTCGGTTGCGGAAATCTTGTATCGCCACGGCTGAATGTTCGGGTCGGCTTCTTCATCTTCGTAAACGCTTAATTCCGAATATTTTACCTGTGCAATTTCTTCAAAAACATCTTTTCTTTCCGATTCACGGTAAATCGTGTAGAAATCAATCAAATCGGTGTTTTCCTTCAACCAAACCACCAAGTTCTTGCCAGTTTGCTCGCTTACCGTCACGAGGGCGATTTCGGGCTGTTTCAACGGAATTGAAGGAACGGTTACGTCCAATGTTGCAGTACAATTGTTCTCGTCGGTCACAACCAGAGTGTAGTCGCCTGCACTGACGTTCATCAAATTCTTGCTTGAACGGCCATTGTTCCAATGATAGATAAGATTGTCGTCACCGCTGATGATTACCGCTCCGCTCTTTTCGTTGCAGGCGGTAGAAATGATATTAGAGACAGTAACGACGGGTGCTTCTGGTTCTACCAAAGTATAATTATCACTGATTTGGCAGCCAGTTTCGGTGTTGGTTATCACAACGGAGTAGTCGCCTTCTGCAAGGTTGGCGACGTTTTGCGTAGTTGCCTCGTTGCTCCAAGCAAATGAGGCGTTTTCGGCACCTGTCAAGGTAATTGAGATTGCACCGTCGGCGTTGGAGCAAGTAGGATTTTTGATTTTTGCCGACATCTTCATTTCTTCTGGTTGAGAAACCGTGAATGTTTTGTTGTAAACACAATTTTCGTTATCGGTTATTACGACTGAATAGTTACCAGCAACTATGTTGCGAATCGTGTCTTCCACCGAAGTTTCGTTTTCCCATTTCGTTGTGTACGGTTCAGCCGCGTTCGTCACTTTCAGGGCGATTTCGCCGTCGCTTTCGCCGAAGCAAGACACGTTTGTGATTGTTTCCTCAACTTGAATGTTGCAAGCAAGAATTACTTCCGCAGTCGCTTTCACGGAGTTCTTCTCGCCGTTCGGAAGTGTGGCCGTCACCGTAATTTCTGCCGAACCTTCGTATTCATACACAGTAAGGAACAGTTTGCCGTCGCTCACCGTTGCCGCTACTACATTCGGAGCGGAACTTGTGGCTGAATAGGTCACTTCGCCGCCTTCGGTCGTTGTGAACAAACCTGCAAGGTCGATTGGAGCAGATTCACGCTCTGTTTTTAAGGTTGGTATTTCGAGTGTGCCAGCGATTTCGACTTTTTCTTTCTCCTTGAAGTTGGCAACCAATGTCGTGTCTTTCGTCACCGTAAACTGGATTCTCTCGTCTGTCAACTCGCCGTTGTTCCAGCCGATGAACTCGTAGCCCTCGTTGGCAACTGCCTTCAGCGTCGCAGTCGATTTGTATTCAACATAACCTTCGCCTGTGACGGTTCCCATAATCTTGCTGTAATCAACGGAAACTTTGTACTCGTTGATAGTCCATTTGGCGTAGAACGTCTTGTCGCCTGTTTCGCCCGACAAGATTGACAATATGGTTGAACCGATATACGACGAATTGGTGTACCAGCCAGCAAATGTGTAGCCCTCTTTGGTAACGTCGGTCGGCAAGGTTGCGCCTTTGCCGTATTCGTAACGTTCTATATTTTGTCCTTCGGCAATTGTGCCTTCGTTGGTTACAAGAGTTACATTATAAGTGTTTACAATCCAATTTGCATAAAATGCTTTATTACCGAGTTCGACCGACGAAATCATTGCAACGCGTTCGTCTTCAAATTCGGCATTGTCGTACCAGCCGTCGAAGGTGAAACCTGTTTTTGTCACATCGCTTGGAAGAATTACGGTCGTGCCGTAGATGTAGTTTTTCACATTTCCGTTGTTGATTGTTCCACCGTTTGGTTCGAACGTGATTGAATATGAATTAACAAGCCAATTTGCATAGAAGGCCTTCTCGCCGATTTCGGTTGAAGAGATTGATTGAACGGCCGAACCGAGATATGACGAATTGGTGTACCAGCCGCCGAACGTGTAGCCGTCTCTCGTAATATTTGTAGGCAAGGTTGCTCCTTTGCCGTAGGTGTATCGTTCCACATTGCCTGAATTGATAACGCCACCGTTGGTTTCGAGAGTTACTATGTACGAATTCACGTTCCAGTTAGCATAAAAGGTGAGATTTCCCGTCTTCGATTCGGAAATGCGTGTGACGCGTGCCGTTGCACAGTCCTTGTCGGCATACCAGCCATCGAAGGTGTAGCCGGTCCTGGTCACGTCGGACGGGAGCGGAATGCCGTAGCCGTAGGTGTAGTTCGCTACGTTGCCCGAGTTGATTGTTCCGCCATTCGCTTCGAGCGTGACGGTGTATGAGTTCACATTCCATTTTGCCCAAAATTCCTTGTCGCCGATTTCGGTTGATGAAATTGCTTGCGCAGCTTCGCCGAGATATGACGAATTGGTGAACCAGCCGCCGAAGGTGTAGCCCTCTCGTGTAGGAACAGGCAGTGTGATTTCGCTGCCTATGCGGTAGGTGGCGGGAACGTCGTCGTCGCCAATGGTGCCGCCGTTGTAGTTGAGCGTGATGTCGTAGTCAACCACGCTCCAGTCAGCCCAAAATTCGCGTTCGCCGAATTCGGTTGTGGAAATAAGCGTGACGGGGTTGCCCGTGCGTTGTTCGTTGTCGTACCAACCACGGAACAGATAGCCACGTTGCGTAACGTCGGCTGGAAGAACCACGCCCACGGTGTAGGTGTACGACTCAACCACCACATTGTTTATCGTGCCGCCGTTGGTGTGGAACGTGATTGGATAATCCTGTTCCTTCCAACGAGCCCAGAACTGCTTGTCGCCCAAGTCGGTGGCGGTGATTTCGGTGAATGCCGAGCCGATGAAGCTTGAATTGTCGTACCAGCCGGCAAAGTCGTAGCCAGTCTTTGTCACATTTGAAGGAAGTTCCGTGCGTTTGCCGTATTTATAAAGCACCACGTTGCCGCTGTTGATTGTGCCGCCGTTGGTGTGCAAGGTCACAAAGTAACCGTTTTCCTCCCATTTTGCCCAAAATTCCTTGTCGCCGAAATCTGCCACAGAAACCATGCTCACCGCGTCGCCCTCGCAGAGTTCGTTGTCGTACCAGCCGGCGAACATGTGGCCATCGCGTTCCATATTGGAGTACGACGGAAGAACAGCACCCACGCCGAAAGTGTAGTTCGCCACATTGCCCGTAATGATGGTTCCGCCGTTTTCGTGGAGCGTAATATTATACGTTATGGGGTTCCATTTTGCATAGAATGTCTTGTCGCCGTATTCCGACGAGGCGATTTTTGTGACAGCCGTGCCTGTGCAGTTCACGTTGGCGAACCAGCCGCCGAAGGTGCAACCGTCCTTCTCGATGGCGGGAAGCGTGACTTCGGTGCCGTAGTGGTACGAAGCGGCATAGTCCTCGGTAGTGATTGTTCCGCCATTGTTGTTGAACGAGATAACATAGTCGCGAACCGTCCAGAAGGCGTAGAGCGTAATGTCGGACGTGTTTTTATAGCGTGCCACAGCCGATTTTCCCTCATACGTGTAATACTGCACGCCGCCTCCGTTCTCCTCGGTGAAATATCCGCCGAAGGCGTATCCAACGCTGTCGGGACAGATAACGACCTGCAACGCTGCGTCGTAGGTCGCCTCGATTGAAGCCGTGCCGGGCGTGGTTGGCTCGCCTTGGCTGAACGTTACGGTGTAGGTGTTAGGTTTCCACACGGCAAAGAGTTCCACTACCTCGTTGTTCACGTCGGTGAGGTTCTTCACGCTCTGACCGTCGGTGTAGGTGATTGACGACGCCTGTGCGGCCGTAGCCCAGCCCAGGAACTCGTAACCCGTGCGGGTGTAGGTGTTCGCAGCAAGCGGCGACTCGGCGTCGTAGGTGCAGGCACTGTTAGGCATTGGCTCGGAACCGTCGGCACCGGCGGGATTGTATGCTATGTAGTACGTGTTTGTGGTCCATTTTGCGTAGAAAGTCTTGTCGCCCATATCGGTGGCGCCGATGGAATAGACGGGGTCGCCCGTGAGTTCGGCGTTGGGGTACCAGCCGTAGAACGTGTAGCCGGGCTTTTCAAGCACGGGGAGTTGCAGGGCGGTGCCATAGACGTGCGTTGTCACGTCGATGTCCGACGAAAGTTCCGCACCGTTGCCCACGAGCGTCACCTTGAACTGTTTCGGGCTCCATTTTGCATAGAAAGTCTTGTTGCCCATATCGGTGGGATAGATTTCCGCCACGGGGCTTCCCGTGAGGGATTCGTTGGCGTACCAGCCCTCGAAGTTGTGTCCGGGCTTTTCGATGTTGGTAGGCAGCGTGGCTCCCACCGAATAGGTGTAGCGGCCGAAATTGCCGTCGATTATGGTGCCGCCGTTAGGATTGAGCGAAACGGCGTAGGTGGGATACATTCTGAAGTTGGGCACGGAATTGTTCGCCGAAATTGACGAAACCGAGGCGGCATTGCCGCAGGCGTCGGTAATGGTGCCGTTGATGCCCGTGACCTTCACAGTTCCCGTGATGCCCGAAGCTGATGTGGTTGTGAGGTCGGAGTAGAACACCAGCGTGTTGGTACCGAGACCGCACGCATAGGAGAACGTGAACGAGCGCGAGCCGATGCTGATCGAGGCGCTCGGAACGCTGCCCGTGACTGGTTCGTTGAAATGAACAGCCACATAGAGGCGTTCGCCGCTGGTGTAGATGCGGCTGACGTTCGCCGAAATTCCAGTGATGACGGGGGCGGCGTTGTCGTACATTTTTATATTTGCAACAACAGGTTCAGATATGTCGGCATAATCTGCAAGCATTGTAAAACCTATATGTTTTGTCGGATCTATGTCCACAATCCAACCATCGGTAACGTGCGACTGATAATCAAAATTAACCACATAACTTGGTGCCTCACTCCAGTCTAAATGACCATGAGGGTCTGGTTTACTATGACTTGGAATCACATAAGTCAAATACCAAGTGTTATCTATCCTATGTCTAAAATATGCATTAACAAGATTTTGGTCTAATCCTGAAGGAGTACAATTTCTGATAATCCTTAAAACCCCCGCTTGTATATATAACCGCAAGGTCACTGGAATTACCGTCTAAGGTAATACCTATTGCTTGATCTTGATGGTAGGATTCACCACCTAGATGATACGTAAATGTTAAGTTAAAATCGAATTTTGCTACTTGATCAGTAAGAGTATAATATAATTTTTGAGAATCAGTAAACGCGTCACCTATGGCATTAGTACATACACGTTCTGTTTTTGTTCGTGTATGAAAACTTCGTCCATCATCAAAACTACCAAAAAGACCACCAGGACAAATTGTCTGTTGCGAAGTAGCAGTAAAGTCATCTGCAGAAATAATAGTAGCATCGTTCCACGAGCCAGTGGCGCGAGGCGTGTTGGCCATGGAGTTGTTGTGAATGCAGAAATAGAACAGCCGCGAGATGCCCGACTCGATGTTGAATTTATCAATGGAAGCAACGGAATAGAGCGGCACGGTAACGATTTTGGAAGATTCGCCTTTTGCGAAGTCAAGCCGTCCCGCCACGTCCTCGTAGTGAATGCCCGCCACGGCGCTGCCGCTCTGCGTGTAGTATTCCACCCAGCTCGCCGCCGAAGCGTCGCTACGCGAAATGGTGAACACGTTTCCTCCCGAAACCGAGACAGTGAAGGAGTCAGGGTCGGCAAAGGCGGCAAGGGCCATTGCCATGAGAATGAATAAGGTAGATAATTTTTTCATATTTGTTTATTTTGTATGTTTCGTTTTTTATGTAGAGACGCGATTAATCGCGTCTCTACGAAAACGGGTGCAAGATAGGAAAAATAATGCGAAATGTTCAAGGCGGAATTATAAAAACAGAGAGGTTCTTCACTACACAATATCGTTTCGGGGAAGAGGTTCCTCACTACGCAATATCGTTTCAGTGAGGAGGTTCCTCACTACGCTGCGCTTCGTTCGGAATGACGGCCGCATCTGACTTCTACCCTGTCGTCCTTCCCATTATTGTCGCGTCATTCCGACCGAAGGGAGGAATCTCATCAAAAAAAGGTGGAGTTTTTATTGAGAAAGGTAAAAACTACTTTTTCTCCACCGTCAGTTTTATACTTTCACGGCTGGAAATCACAACAGTCTCACCTTTATGAATTTCATCGGAAGAAAGTGCTTCCCATTTGGAACCTTTGAATTCCACTTCGCCACGACCATTGGTGAAATCGGTAAGCGCAACGGCTGTTTTGCCTATATATTCATCGGCAAGTTCATCACCACTTTCCTTTGAATTGTTGAAGAATCGATTTCGGAGCATTTTTCTGAAAACCAGCAACAAAACCACCGAACTTACCACAAACACAATAAGTTGACCTTCAATTTGTAGCGAAGGGAAAATCCAAGCGGCTATGCCCGTAAGCAACGCGCCACATCCGAAAAACAGCACGATAAGTCCCGGCAGGATAAGCTCCAATGCCAATCCAATCACGCCGCACAACAACCAAATGGTAACTACGCTCATTATCGAATCATTTGTTCAATTGGACACACAAGAATGCCTTCGGCACCAGCTTCGCGGACTTTCTCAATAATATCCCAGAAGTCGTCTTCGTTTATCACCGAATGAACCGAGCTCCAGCCTTCTTCCTTGAGCGGCATAACCGTCGGGCTTTTCATACCCGGAAGTAATGCAGTAACTTTGTCGATAGCCGAATTTGGCACGTTCATCAAAATATATTTGTTGCTCGAAGCGGCTTTCACAGCCTCAATGCGGAGCATCCATTTATCAAGAATTGCTTGTTTTTCGGCAGACAGATGTTTGTTTCCGATAAGAGCTGCTTCTGATTTATAAATAGTCTCAACTTCCTTCAAACCATTGCTGAGCAACGTTCCGCCCGTGCTTACAATATCGCAGATTGCGTCGGTCAAACCGATAGTAGGAGCAATTTCAACAGAACCGCTGATTTCGTGAATTTCGGCTTTCACATTGTTTGCGTCAAGGAATTGTTGCAAAATTCGTGGATACGAAGTCGCAATGCGTTTTCCTTCCAAACTATGTATGTCGGTGTAATCAAATGCGTTAGGAACTGCGATTGACAAACGGCAACCCGAAAAACCAAGTTTTTTGATGATGTTCACATCTTCGTTTTGCTCGTCGATTTCGTTCATTCCCAAAATACCAAAATCAGCGACACCGTCGGCCACGTAGCCAGGAATATCGTCGTCGCGGAGGAAAAGAATTTCCATCGGGAAATTGAACGCCTGCGTTTTCAAACGGCTTGAGTTAGAAATGAATTTAATGCCACAGTTTTTGAGCAGCTCGATAGTTTTTTCGCTCAATCTGCCACTTTTTTGAATCGCTAATTTGATTACTTCTTGTTCCATATTTTTATCTTTTCAAAAAAAAAGGCCTGCCTGAAGCAAACCTTTTTATGTCTTCAGTTATTTTCCGAGAATTATATTGAATAATGATGAATCATTTTCGTTTTTGTTTGCACAAAATTATAAAAAATAGTTAGATTACAATTTTGAGGACGAAAAATTTTACAAAAGCAGTATTTGTTTCTCGAAAAAATAATATGGATTTCCAACAGCGCCAAAACCTTCGTAAAATCGTCGCACGCCGTCAATTTCCGATCCCTCAAAATCAAGAATCATATTTGAGCCAGCATATTTACGAATCAGTGTGTCAATTAATAAGAACATTGCAGAATATTTCTTGCCCAATACAGAACTTGCAGGGAACAAATAATACAATCGGGAGTTTGTTTTCAAAAAAATAGCGACGGCATATTTCTCTTCTCCACGACGAACTTCATAAACTTCACTTTCACAAGCGTTTACCAAGGATCTTATTTGTTTCTCGTGTTGAGTATAGTTTTTTTGTTCATCCATCGTAAAGAAAAATTGCAACACAGAGTCAACACTGTTTGTTTGTACGCATTCCAAATTGTTTTCCTGTGCTTTTTTACAATTACGGCGAGCATTTTCAGAATACGCAGAAATCAAATCGGCGTATGATTTTGACAAATCGAGAGTGTAATTCCATCGTTGTTTTTCCGAGCCAAACAACGGCATTGACAAATTAATCCGTATGCTTTTGAATTTGAGAATTTCTGTACGAAACAAATTTAATTCGTTCGGCAACAACGACCGTTGAGAATATATGCTGTATTGTTGCGAAAACATTGGTTGAACAAGATATTTCAAACATACTTTTCTTTTCACCGGCAACGGCATCACCGCTTCGTAATCGTTGAGAATCAAGCCATGCCAATCGGGACAGACAATAGTAAGAAACGTTGAGAGTGCATACACATCAGCACAACGAGAACATTGCACCAACGCGTCCCATTTTTGTTTATCAATTGCGCTATTGTGTAATCTGCGAATCACCGTTTTCTATCACGTTTTTTAGCAGCCCGTTTGCTTTTGAGCGGCGGTTTATGATGATTATACGCTTCAGATTTCTTTTTATCCTTTTTCATTTTTTTACGCGTCTTTTTGTCCTGAATTTCTTTGTGATGTTTTCTATATTCTTTATCCTTTCGATTTTCACGGTGACGCATCATCCGCTGCTGTTCCTTGTCGCTTGGCTGGCTTTGCATTATCTGCGTTTCCATCCGTACTTCCTCTTCCAACTCCTCGTCATATTCCGCTGCGTCATCTTTCGGGATAAACGCCTTTTTTCTTCCCCCTTGTGCTTCCGCAACCGACCACGACAGCACAACTAAACTTACAATAAGAATTAATCGTTTCATATAAATTTATATTTTTACAAAGGTAAAAATTTGGTTGAGATGCATAGCAAAAAATACATTTTTGGGCTGATTATTTGTGTTTTATTGACGAATTCCTGCAAAAAGCACGACAATCCTGTGCCTGTCACAAGTCTTACATATACAATTTACAATATCGAAAGCGATCCACGTTATGAAAGTCTGCGAACGCCCGACGGTTCAGCAATATTGGAATGTGGGACGCTTTGCGCTGGCTATAATTGCAACGGAGTGATTATTTACCGCCAGAAAACCGCTGGTTCCGTTGACGATTTCCGAGCTTTTGACCGCACGTGTACGCACGAGGCAAATTCCTGTGTGATGGAGATTGATAAAAACTGGCCATTTATTTTGAAGTGTCCGTGTTGTGGTTCGGAATTCAATATGAATGGCGGATATATGGAAAAAGGACCCGCAGAGTATCCGCTACGGGAATTCAATTGTGATTTTTACAATGGAGATTTGCGAATCTACTAATTTGCCTTTATCAATTCCTCCATTGGTATGTCGGTAAGTTTTGTGATTTGTTTGAAAACATAAAACATAACGAACACCAATATCAAGGTACAGGGGACAGCAATCACAGGAAAGCTCAGGCCCGTCAGTCTTCCTATTTCTGCCGTATAGGCTTCCGTTCCCGGCTGGCTTTGAAGTAAAATGCGTGCCAGGGTAAAATTCAGTACAGACGACAGCAAAAACGAGCCAACAACCCAATACGAAGCCTTACGGAACATGGTGTCGAATTCCTGTTTTTTATTTCGCTCGGCTAAAACCGTATTCACACGTTCCATATCAACAACATCTTCATTGAACAACAGAGTAGATACAACGTTTCGGTTGAGTTTTATCGAAATGAAAATAAATATTGCTATCACAAGAGGAACAGACGCTTCTTTTATCGCCAACAAAAGAGGATTTAGTTCCAACAGGCCAAACGTGCCAGTCAGCAACACGCTCACAAATCCCAAAACGGAAATAAAATTAACTTTTTTAGAGCGGAAAAAATCAGCAATACCATAGCCTAACGGAAAAAGCAAAGCAATTGCCAAGCTATATTTTGGACCTAACGCAAAAGTACCTTCGGTTCCATTCATTTTTGTCATTATGATTACAGGAATCACAATGTTACACAATAAGTTAAGTAAAATATTTTCCTTTTTTTTTCCGCTTGTTTGTTCCATAACTATAGGCATAAAAAAAGCACCTTCCATTTCTGGAAGGTGCCAAGTTAGAATCTTCGACTATTCTGCTTCAATAGCTTTAAATGTATAGTCTTTAGTATATTGGGTGCCCTCAACTAATTGAGTCTTATCGTTTGGATATGCAATATAACCTTTTGAATCAACTCCCTCATCACCAATAGCTTTGTCAGCATAGCTGTTTAAGTAGCCTTCCTTAACAGCACTTTGCGAAGCCAAAGTCAATACAGGTGATTTAGTCAAATCAACTGTCCACGCATATTGTTTATTTCTAACGTTATACGTGAAAGTTCCTTGATCAGAGAACGGAATACACTTGTTGACTTTCAATGTTATTTCACATTTTGACACATCCAAGCCTTTGTTATATGTAACAATAATACCTGGAGTTTCATAGTCAACTTCGTAATCGCCACCCGTTTTATTGGTTGTGGAAATTTTTTTAGATCCAATTTTGAATTGAATTGCGTAGTTTTTTCCACCACCTTCATTATATGGGTCATTCATATCCCACAAATCTGTTTGAGTGTCAACCACTTCAATTGAGTATGGACCAGCCTTAATTTCCTTATATTCACCCGATTCGTAATCATAGTTACGAGCGGTACAATACATTTGGAAAGGCGAAGACGATGGAGATATCGAGTTGAAATTATATGTTTTCATAAAACGACCTTTACCATCGCGAGTTGACAACGCAACACCAGTTGCTTTTTTTGCAACATTGTTTACTGTGTCTTTTTTCAAATCGTCAGATAGCTCTCTGTCTTCATACGCGTGTCCTGGTTCTCCAGTCCAAACCACATAGGAATTTGCAGATGCATCATTTGCAACAAAGCATATCTGGTCGCTTAATTCAATTGTCTTAGGATTCTTGCTTGCCTTCGACAAGTCAATCATATTTGCAGAATAATCAGAATAGTAGTACCAAGAGAAATCTGCCGATTCTGGTTCTTTTACGTGTTTACACGATGTAATACCTGCAATTACGAATGCTGCTATTACTGCTATACTATATTTTCTCATATCAATTTCCTCCTATTTTATTAATAACCAGGATTTTGTTTCAAATTACCACCCGAATGAAGAATGATTTCAGCCTGTGGAATTGGCCAACGGCCCTTTGTAGCTGGGTTATATTGGAATGTATTCCCAGCGATATCCTCAGTTCTGAATTTGTCAGTTAAATCCCAACGAACCAAGTCCCAGAAACGTTCTGCTTCACCATACATTTCAACACGACGTTCATTTTGAACTTTAGCCAAATCAATTGAAGTCAAGTCGGCTGGAGTAGCAGCTTCAGCATACGTATAGCAGGCAGAAGTTGTTCCCGATTTTGTGTAATCAATTGTTCTCGCACTCTTACGAGCTCTTTCACGCAACTTGTTTACCAATTGAAGAGCAACATCATCATGTCCTGATTGAACACCTGCTTCAGCAGCAATCAACAGTACATCAGCCCAACGAAGAATGATGTTATTCTTTCCTGAACATTGAGAGTTGTTTCCGCTATTGCAGAGCAATGTACTCAATTGACTCTTCTTCATGTTGTAGTAACCAGTTGACCAGTCAACTTTTCCAATAGCATACCAGCCTTCACCATTACCAAAGTTAGTTGGCTTAATCCAAGCTGCGGTATCCAAATTCAAACGAGTGATTGTGCTGTTGATAGTTCCATTACCGTGAGGAGATGCGACAATCATAGTTGCGCGGGCATCACCATCTTCAAACGCATTCAAAAGATCTTGAGTTGGCATTGCAAAACCATACCCTAAACCATCTTGCAATTGTTGTTCTTTCTTGTCAGCATTCCAATAGTAACGAGGAGCGACATACAAAGGAAGAATTGAGCCATCACCTTGACGACCGTATTGAGAACCAGCTATATGCTGAACAGACAGAATCACTTCTTTGCTTTGTTCAAAAGATTCTCCGTAGATATCGAACACATCTTGATAGTGTGATTGCAATGCATAACGAGAGCCATCAGCTTCTTTATACAAATCATAGGCTGTGTTGAATGCCTTTTCAAAATCACCAGATGTACTACAGAAGTTTGCTCTGTACAAATACGCTTTTGCCAAGAATGCACGAGCAGCACCGTTTGTTACTTTACCAGGAGCAGAAGCGACCATTGGAAGATCATCTTTAATTGCCTCCAACTCTTTAATAATAAAATCGTACTGTGCACGAACTTGTTTATTACCTTCTTCATCATCACCATCCTGGCGGTTTCCTAAATCAGCAGCATCAGCCACAGAAACAGATTTTTCACTGAGAATAACTGGACCAAAAACCTTAGTTAATTGAAAATAATACCAAGCGCGAAGGAAACGAACTTCAGCACGCATTCTTTTGTGTGCGGCAGAAGACTTACCCTCGGTGGAATTAAGCATTGCGTTTGCACGTGCAATTGCAATATAACCAGCATCCCAAACACCAGTCATTACAGTACTACGGTCTGTAGCTTCAAACACAGCCAATTGACCACTTTTATCCCAGTCATCACCAGTTTTATATGTAGCTAATGCATTTGCGCCACCACGCTCAAAATCGTCACTACAAATATCACCAATTTTCCATAAGAATTCATCATGCATTTCGAACCAACCAAGCGGGTCGTAGATTGCATTTACCGCCAACTGACATTGGTCGGGGTCATTATAATATGTTGCGCTACTGGAAACTCCTAGAGGATCCTTCGTTATAAAATCTTCGGTACAAGAATATAACCCTAACGCAGCGATTAATACTATTGCTATTCTTTTCATATTATTATGCTATTTTATTAGAAACCTAAATTAACACCAAACACAACAGATCTTGCTTGTGGATATGAACCACGGTCAACACCTAACTCAGGTCCTTCCCAGTTCATAGCTTGGTTGATACCAATTTCTGGGTCGAAACCTTGGTATTTCGTGAATGTCAACAAGTTTTGACCTTGCACATATACACGCAATGTTCTCAATTTGATTTTTTCTACGATGTTTTCTGGCACTGTATATCCCAAAGTAACATTTTTCAAACGGAAATATGAGCCATTTTCCACGTATGCGGAGTTTGGATAATATGTTCCAGTGAACCATTCACCTTTAGTTGGTTCTGTTGAACTTGTATTGTCTCTTGACCACACATCCAAACGACGGGTAGAAAGGTTAGAACCAAGAGAACCAGCTCCACCATCCAAATAATATTTAGTGTTGTTGAAAATCTCGTTTCCTGCTACACCTTGGAATGACATGCTGAAGTCGAATCCATAGAATGATGCATCAAAGTTGAAACCATACGTAAAGTCAGGGTTTGGATTACCAATACAAGTGATATCATTTGTCGTGATTTTACCATCACCATCTACATCAACAAGTTTGTAATCACCCAATTTTGCGTTGCTTTGTGAAGAATTGTTGATTTCTTCATAGCTTGAGAAAACGCCATCAACTTTGTAGCCCCAGAAAGAAGCGATTGGATAACCTTCCAATGTTCTACAAGCATAAACGTCAGAAGAACGACCGATGTTACCACCATACAATGTTGTTCCTCCAAGTTCAGTAACTTCATTATATGTATGAGAGAAGTTACCACCTACGCTATACGTCAACTTATGTTTGTTGCCTTCTGCCCCAAAATCTTTGTTATTTCGGTAAACCAAACCAACTTCATAACCTCTATTCAATATCTTACCAGCGTTCACTGTTGGATTTTTCTTATCGCAACCTACGACAGCTGGAACTTGCAATTTCACCAAGTTGTCAACGTTGTTTTTGATAAAGTAGTCGAAGTTGAACATCAATTTGTTGTCCCAGAAACTAATGTCTGTACCAAAATCCCAGCTGGTAGCCTCTTCCCAGTGCAATTCGTCATTTGCTACACCATCAACAACAACACCATTAACTGTTTTGCCACCGAAGTTGTAACCAGATTCCTGGTCAGCAACCATACTTGCCACAAACAAGTAGTTACCGATATTTTCGTTACCAATTTTACCCCAACCTACACGGAATTTACATAAGTTAATATTCTTCTTCAAGAATTCGTTGTTATAGAAGAATGGTTCCTTGTTGATTTTCCATGCCAAACCAAGAGATGGGAAATATCCGTATTTATATTGCGAACCGAAACGAGAAGAACCATCTCGACGAACAGTAAAGTTCATCAAATATTTATCGCGGAACGAATATTCCATACGACCGATATATGAAAGCATTGAGTGTTCATTAGGAGCTTGCCATGTTTCTGACCAAACGCCCTTGTCAGCACTTTCACCTGAAATCACATAGTGTTGAAAATCTTCTTTACCAACATTTTCCACACGTGTCATATAAGTATCTTGGAAGTCATACAAAACTTCATGACCCAACAAGAAACGGAATGAGTGGTTAACCAACGAAGAATCTGCATTGTACAATTTAAACGCATACGTCAATGTATTTGACAAGCTCCAGTTGTAACCGCCTTGCACAGTATTTTCGATATATGAAACACCATTATTCTGAGTTGTTGATACGAAATAAACTGGTTGGTAAACTTTTTCTTCGTTACCCCATTTTCCATAGTTGAATTGAGATTTGAATTCCAAACCATCCAACAAGAAATCCAATTTATAGTTCATCCAAGCACCAGCGCCAACGCCGTAACCTGTTTTAGTATCATTTTTATACTTCAATTCAACCTCAGGGTTACCAAAGCTCTGTCCTGAATATGCCGATGCAGGGCTCAAACCTCCTTTTACCGTTGGGTCGAAAATCAACGCAAGACCAAGTGGAGACTGCTCGATACCAGCTTCATTCACCTTTCTTTGTGAATTTTGGCTGTAACCAATGTTTGCGCCAATGTCCAAACGTTTGTTTACTTTATACATTGCTTTTGTTCCGAAATCATAACGGGTATAGTTTGTTGTTCTTACAATACCGTCTTGATCTTGGTAACCACCGCTTATTGACCAAGAACTTCTTGCAGAACCACCATCAGCTGACAATCTATATTTTTGAATTGTAGCTACGCGGAACACCGTATCTTGCCAAAATGCGTTTCCATTGTCATAACCTGTTGGATATGTTCCCATTTTTTCAACGAATTGGTCGCCAGTAAGCACATCCATTTTCTTCCATGCTTGTTGCACACCTTTATATCCGTCAAAATTGATATTTACATATTCATAATCTTCAACTTGGTTACCACCTTTTGTTGTGATGAGCACAACACCATTAGCACCACGTGCACCATAAATAGCACACGAAGAAGCGTCTTTCAAGATTGTCAACGATTCAATGTTTCCTGGGTCACCACGATATTCATATCCTTGAGGAACGCCATCCACAACGTACAATGGGCGTGCATCACCCGTAGTACCACGACCACGGATAACGATATCCATTGCAGCACCTGGAGTACCCGAGTTAGAAGTCACACTCACACCTGGAGCCTTACCTTGTAACGCTTGGTCAACCGCAAGTACTGGCGCTTTTGTAAGTTCCTCACCTGCAAGTACCGCTGGAGAACCAGTTGCGTCTTCCAATTTCACAGCCGCATAACCAATTTTCACAACAGTTTCCATTTGAACGGCATCAGGTTTCAACGAAACATTAAATGTTCTTTGACTACCAACTTTCTTTACTTGTGTCGCATAACCAACATAAGAAAATTCAAGTTGCGAATCAGCACTTTTCACCGATAGCGTCCACGTTCCGTCCAATTCTGTGAATGTCCCATTAGTAGTTCCAAGCTCAGCAACCGACGCCGCAATAAGCGGTGCGCCCTTGGTATCGGTCAACTTACCTGAAACTGTGATTTGTGCACTAACAGTTCCAACAGAAAAAAACGCAATCAAAAAAAAGACAATGCTCTTTTTTTGTTTGAAGATTTTTCTCATACATTTATTTTTTTAGTTTAACAATTATTTATTCTATCTTTAGAGTGATTTTATACCATCTACAAAAGACGGACAAATTTATGAAAAGATTCTCATTCCCAAAAAGAAAAACAGGAAATTTATACTATCTATCTAAACATTTTAGCAACAATTCTTGTAAGTCGCTGGTTTTATACGGTTTAGCAATGTAATAATCACATCCTGCGTCGAAACATTGGAGTTTGGCATCGTAACTACCATATAATGTTTGCGCAATAATCGGAACAGCTTTGTTTTGCTTTCTAACGGCCAGAGCAGCCTCAAAGCCATTCATTTTAGGCAGCTGCACATCAAGCAACACTGCATTTATTTTTTCTTTATTTTGAGTGTATTTTTGAACGACATCTTCCCCATCAACGGCACGAATCATCTCAATTTTAGTCGGGAGCAGGCTTTCCTGAATAAACGAAAAACTCGCATCATCGAAATCGCCAACCAGCACTGTTTTATTCGACCAATCATACTCCACAACAATTGGTTCGTCAACAAATTCTTTTTCTGCGATTTTGCTGTTTTCGGCAACCTTTTCAATCAAATTCTTTGGTGTACGTTCTTCGGCAAGCAACACCATAAGAATTTCTATCGCGATAACAGTACCTTTTAAATTCGTTTCGTAACGTGAAAATTGGCGAACCGTGCGCATCAATCCATCTTTCGCAATAATTTTGAAATCAGCAAATTCCGGCATTTTACCTTCCAGCATCATACTGCGATATTTTTTTATATCCTTGCGCAGTTCCGTCGGGAGTAAATCTTTTAATGTAATTTGACCTTCCTCAAACTCAACATCTTCATAGCCAGTCAATTGTAACACTGACGGACTAACATATTCCACTTTTTCAGACGGCAATTGAATCTTGAAGACCACATCACGAACATTGTTTTCATACAAATCGACTTTGCGTTTCAACAACAGTTTGTCTTTATTCAGTGTAACGGTTCGTTGTTTCAATTCGTGGATTAAATCGTCGTTTTTTTGGATTTTCGCCAACAAAATCGAAAGACGTTTTTCCAACCCTGCCCGTTGTTGCTCTGCTTCGGAACGTTGGCGCGTAGCCGCATCGCGTTGCAATTTCATTTGAACATTTTGTAACTCAATCTGTTCCGTTTTTCGTTTAATGTCCTGCATACGCAAAGCGACCTGTTTTCGTAAAATATTTCGCATTCTGACAATACGGCGCATTCTACGAATAAAAATATAACAAATCACAGCTATCACCAGCAAAATAAGAACTACATAAAACCAAGTGTGTTCCCACAAAGCCTTTCTAATATGTATATGCAATTCTATCTCCGAATCGGATTTGTTGGTGAGATGTTTTACACAAAAGACATAATCGCCACCCTGTAAATTGGTGTATGTCACCTCATTATCATTATGAAGCAAAAACCAATTATCGTTCAAGCCAACCATTCGATACAAATAATCTACAGGATAAGAAGCATCAAAATAAAAATCAGAGAATTTAAATGACAAATCTTTCACCTTATATGGTAAATTCAGATAATATTTTCCATCTTCATACGAAATATCGTACTCATATTTCGGGGAAAAGATTGATTCCCCGTGCACCATGATGTCTGTCAATCGTAGCAGATGTGATGTATCGTCCGAGACATAAACTGGCACCGAAATTGACTTCAAACCATTGTCGGTTCCTAACAGAAGCGACTGCTGATACACGCAAAACGCATTTCGACGGATTTCCCCTTTATTGATAGACGAAAGCAGCTGAAAATTATTTTTCTGAGAATCAAACAGATACAAATATTTCGATGTAATCAGCAACATTGAACTATCGGATTGTGGAACGATGCCACACACAGCGGAATTATTGGCCGTTTGCACATTTTGCAACGCAATAATCGTATCACGAATCTCATCATAGTGACTCAACCCTTGCAATGAGCCAAACCAAACCACACCGTCTTCAGCCTGCGAAATGCTTGTCACCACAGAGCTTCGCATACCAGGGAATTCATCAAAGCGATAAATTTTAGTGGTTCCATTCGGCAAGACTTTAGAAATGCCATAATACGAGCCTATCCAAATATTTTTTTCGGTATCTTCAAAGAAACAAGTTGTTCCATTGCACGAAATAGTTAAAAAGCCATCGCCCTCGTAGCCTGTATAATGACGGACAAATTCCGCCCGTTCTTTATTGAACACAAACACACCATTCTCGTAAGTACCGATCCACAAATTTCCTTGGCTATCAACAAAAAGTGACGAAATATCTTTTGACGGGACGTGTGCTAATTGTTTCTGAAAAGCTAACGCTCCTGTTTTTTGTGACAATGCAAACACTCCATTTGTGTATGTTCCAATCCAAATATATTCGTCATCTGAGCATAAGGCTGTCACCACATTATCGAATGTATTTCCTTGTATGCCAGTTTCGTATGTGTAGTTTTTCACTCGTTTTGCTTGTTCGTCATACACAAATAAACCTCCCCCATCGGTACCAGCGTAGGTTTTTCCTGCTTTTTGAATTATAGAAAGAACTTTTTGCGTTTTTATTTGATCTGCGAAAGCTCCATTTTCCTCTAAATCAAACGTTTGCGACAACCGCACCGTCACACCACCAAACGAATGTCCAATCCATACATTCCCAAAACTGTCTTTATATACCGTGTTGCAATTTTTGTTAATCAAGTGCGGCATTTCAACAGGTTTTGGGGTTGCATTCAGCTGCAACTCGAAGATTCCCAACGAGCGCATCCCAAGCCACAGCACCGAATCTGAAATCTGTTCCACATCGTTTACAAATGTATCTTCAAGATTTCTTAACCGATACGATGATGCCAATACATTATTATTATATATTTCAATCAAACCATCGGCATAACACACACACAAGCGATTTGCATCGAGATATTTCACAACCGTGACTGCCGCCGATTTCCGAGCAATAAAATTTGTGGAACCATCGTGCGACAGAAAATAGACCTGTCCCTCTTTATTTCCAACCGCAATTCGGTCACTATCAATCAAATCAATTGACGAAACAAAACTATTTGATTCCACATTGTCGGCTGAAACAATCCGTAACGTATCATTTCCTCTTTCGGCAAAATACACATATTTATCGTCGGTTTGCACATAGCAGCCATCTAGGACAGGAAACACGCGGAGCGCAGGTTTCATATTCACTTTGCCTAACACATCATAAAAATGATAATGCTCAAATTCACCAGAAACCGGATTGTAGCAATCCAGTCCCGACATTGTCCCAATCCAAATATGTAGGCCATCGAACGTGTTTACCGAGTTCACAAAATTGTGTGATATGCTGTGAATATCGTTCGGACGAGTTTGGAAAACCTTATAATAAAACCCATCGTAACGAACTAAACCATTCTCGGTCGCAATCCACACAAATCCCTCTCTATCCTGCACAATTTGATGAATGTTTCCGTTTATCAATCCATTGTCAACAGTAATTTGCACAACTTTCGACATAGGCTTCGCCTCTACACGGGAAACCATCCCAAGTAGCACCAACACAAGCCATATTTTCGTCACTAATCGCACGATTATCTATAAACCTTACGCAAATAAACCAACGTTGCTCCAAATTTGTATTTTTCAAACGAAGCATCCTGATAAAAATACTGCGGATAATCTCTATCCAAACATCCACGAATTTTTGCCTTTAGAATGCCATTTCCCACACCATGGATAAACACTATTTTTTCAATGCCATCGGAAACCGCCTTCACCAATTCACGTTCAAATGTTTGTAATTGTATATCAAGCATTTCCGAAGGTTTCATTTGTTCAGGATTATCAACCAACTCGTGGATATGAAGGTCTATTTCCCGAATTTTCTCCTCTTTTTTCACCATAACAGGTTGTTTTTCAACCACATTTTTCGTCTGCATTGATTCGGCAATCTGCCTCGGCTCTATATTCCGCAATAAATCCTGTTCCTTTTTATATTGTATATCAGCTGCATCATACACCGAAATCACATACGCATCTTCATCAAAAAAATCGTTTATGATGAAAACCCCTGGTTTGTAAAATTTCACGGGATTAATCGCGACTTGCACATCCACAGCGTTTTGCAGCGCATATTTCTTATTTTTGAAATATACTGCCTGACAATGCAAGCGCTCCATTTTTGAGATTTCCTCATACGAAATCTGTGCTATCATATATTTGGAATTCGCTTCGAGCAAACCTGAATTTATGCGGGAAACTTCATTGCCATCTTCTGAAGACAAAACATATAATATATGGTAATTGCAATCATTTATCAGATACAACTCAAACAAACTGGAATCTTTTGCATTGCGAACAAACGCCATAAACAACTGAGGAATTTCGTTACCTTCAATGTCATCGTCTTCAATAGATTCGTCAATTTCTATTGGGTTTTGAGGGGCAGATGGCACAGAATTCGAACGGGATTGTTCCTGTTTTTCAGGACGTTCTATCAAAATCAATTCATTTTCACGAACAGGAACAGTAAATCCTGATTCGTCAACAATTTCAACAATCATTGGGCTCACAATCTTTTGAACCACACCGCCACCAACATCGTTAAGATAGCGAACAACGTCTCCGACTTGGAATTTCATCGCTTCATTTTTTTTGCACTTCAAAAGTACGTACTTTTGTCAAAATTTTTACGAAAAAATGACAATGAACAACAATTTGTCAAAAATAAGCGATTTTTCGTACGATTTACCCGACGAAAAAATTGCGAAGCATCCGCTTCCAAACCGCGATGAATCAAAATTGCTGATTTGGAAGCAAGGGGAAATCATTGATGAAACGTTTTCCAATTGCATAAAGTACCTCCCCAAAAATTCACTTGTGATTTTTAACGACACGCGGGTAATCCATGCACGCATCATTTTAACTAAATCCACAGGCGCACGCATTGAAATATTGTGTTTGGAACCGTTTGAACCCCACAACTACGAGCAATCGTTTGCCCAAATAGGAAAATGCTCGTGGAAATGCGTTGTCGGCAATGCGAAGAAATGGAAAAACGAGCCATTACAGGCTGTTATTCAAGGCAATAACGACATTCATTTTCTGGCACGAAAAGAAAATCAAACCGATGATGGATTTATAGTAAGTTTTGAATGGGACAGTAACCATACGTTTAGTGAGATTCTCGAACAAATTGGAAAGATTCCAATTCCTCCCTACCTCAACCGCGAATCCGAAGCAAGCGACAACGACCGCTACCAAACTGTTTATGCTGAGCACAACGGTTCTGTTGCAGCCCCAACAGCAGGCCTACATTTTACGCCAAATGTATTAGAGAAGTTCAAGACCCAAAATCTGACCATTGGAAAAGTCACGCTACACGTAGGCGCAGGCACATTCAAGCCTGTGAAAACAGAAAGTTACACCGACCACGTTATGCATCAAGAATTGTGTATTGTGCAAAAATCTTTAATTGACAAGATTATCAACCATTTACCATACATCACAGCCGTAGGGACCACTTCCGTTCGGACATTGGAGTCACTTTATTGGAACGGAGTAAAACTTGCGACAAACCCAACAGCCGACATTAATCATCTTTCCCAATGGGAAGCATACGAATTGCCTCAGAATATTTCTGTGAAAGATGCGCTTCAAGCAATTGTAAATTATATGGAAATCAACCATTTAAATGAATTACAATACTACACGCAAATTATGATTACGCCATCATACACATTTAAAATTGTACGTTCAATGTTTACCAATTTTCACCAACCACAAAGTACTCTGCTACTGCTAATTAGCGCATTTGTTGGCAATAATTGGAAAACTATCTACAAACACGCATTGGAACATGATTACCGTTTTTTAAGCTACGGTGACAGTTCGCTCTTGTTGCCAAACGAATAAAAAAGGCAACCGTTCGGTTGCCTTTTTCAACTATTTCTTTTTCGCCGCTTCTTTTGCATCCTTTTCTAACTCGTGGTTTAGCAAATCAACCACGGTTTCGGGCGGAAGACGCTTCGCTATGATTTTCCGTTCCTTATCAAGAACATATACAACCGGCGTACTATATATATCGTAGTTTGTTCGGAAATTTGTATTCTGATACGGGTCGAACACATTTATGAAGTCGAACATATCTTGTTCGGCAATGAACTTTTTCCATTTCTCCATATCGGTTTGAGTATAAACCATAAACGATTCCACTCCTTTTTTCTTGAATTCGTTTTCGCGGTATAGTTTATGCCATTCAGGAACTATTTTCTTACAATGACCGCAATCGGTGTCCCAGAAATAAATTACCACGTATTTCGATTTCACCATACTGAGTCGTGTCCAGCCCATATTTTCGTCAAGCGTGTCCTGTCCCATTTTATACACAAGCATATCGCTTGCATGAACACCAATTTGATTGTTCACCATCTTTTCATAACGGTCTTTTATTTTATTCATATATGCAGTATCGTTCGCCACACGGGCAGGAATATGGCCATTCAAATAATAATTTGCCATAATATGGACAAAGATATTATCCAACCCCATATATTTTGGATTTTGATATTTCATAAACAAGTGATGCAGAGTATTGTAGTACATTTTACCTTCGTACCCTTTGTTTTCTTGTGCAAGAATCTGCTCCATCACAAAATCGACTTGCGGAATGATTGAGTCAGGAATCTGAATCAACTGTTTATCAAAATAGTCATCAATTTTCGACTCATACACAGGAGTGCGCAACAGACGTTCATCCCCCAAATTAATATTATCGAAATAATGCTTTTTCATATACGTATATTTAAACAATGAATCGGTAATGTTGCCATTCTCATCGCGAGGATAATCAGGAATTTCCACTTCGTGGGTGCAACCTAAAATGGATGCGAGCAACGATGACGGATACGTTTTACGAATATCATTTTCGTAGGCAACCATCACATCGCGGACCGAATCTACAGTAGCCGACATCGTCTTAATTGAATCGCGGCGAGCAGCCAATCGTTTCTTATTCATTTTTGTTGTATCTTCGGCGTACAACGCTTTCAGCGCTTCAAGAGCCGGTTTCCGAACCTTGTACATTTCGGAACTTTTCTTCTGATATTGTAAAAATACAGTATTCGACTCGCTTCCCTCAATCTTCAGTTTTCCGAACAAATCGGAGGTATCAGTTTCGATTTTGAATGTTTGGTCGGGATTGTCAATCACAATTTCAAAATAACGATAGTCTGGCGTCAACACCAAATACAAGCCACCGTCGAGCAAGGAATCACCAGCAAACACGCCCTTACCTTTGGAATCAACCCAAATTGTGTCGGACACCAATTTTTTCGCACCATAATGATACCCAAGCAACAATGTAGTATCCTTTACACCATTAACTTTCACTTCGATTTTATGAGGCGTTTTTTGTGCAAACGTCGAAATTGCTAAAGAAAACACTACGAAGAAAACAAAAAACTTTTTCATATCATTTTATTTAAATTAACGTATTCTATCAATTGAGCGTACCAACTCCTCGTCTTTCCGTATGGCCTTTATCGCAAGCCAATTGAACACCAACGAAATAGCAACAAGCAACGTTCCGACCTGCGGTTTAGTCGCCACAACATCTGGCGTCTGCACCAAATATACATAATAGCAAACCGTCGCCAATAATGCTATTGTCAGTATAAACGAGTAACGCACCATACTTATTTGTTTTTTTCTGTTTTTATAGAAAAAAATTATAGAAAACGTGAACAACGCCGTCAAGCAAAACGCAATTCCCAGCGCATACAACGATTCTAAGGTCTGCCAAGCGCCCTCCGCATTAAACCCTTTCCACGAAAATGCCGATAAGCTGGCGTTCACTGTTTCTGAACTTCCATCCAATTGAAACGAAAACAATGGAAGAATTGCCGCAAGTCCAATCAAACAACTTGCTAACAATATATATAATGATTGTATTCTTTGTATCATAGTGACCTTTTATAAGACAATCGCAAAGTTACACTCTTTATCATAAAAACGAAATCAAGACAGACGATTTTATGAAAATACAACTATAAAACGCAAATTTTATACAACTTCTTGTAAATTTTCAAAGAAAAAGAGTACATTTGAATAGTAGTCAAGTGAACGAAACGATGAACAAAATTCACACTATAAGTCCCGTTCTTGCAGCGTGTTTGTACATTATCGTAATGATAACGTTCGGTAACAATTGTGTCATCACTGAACAAAAATGTTCGCAAGAAAACACATACATTGACTACGTTGAAACACAAATCGGGAATCAAGAACTTCCTGCAAACACAATCGGTTCAATCATAAATCTTTGCAAATCACCAATCAAGAAAATCAGCAACGAAGATTTTGCATCGCAATGTATTGAAAATCAGATCAAACCAACGGAATACGCATATTTCAACCATCCCGTCAGAGAAAAAAACACCCGAATATTTTCAAATACCGATATAATTTATCCATTCAATTATTTTTGGTAAGTTGAATTCTCCACACAACTTTTTATAAACAAATATAGGTACACACCGTAGCCACCATTGAATGAGTGTCTACGCTATATTGTTTATATACAATCAATTATATTTCAAATTAAAAATCATTAAAAATGAACTCAACATATTTAATAGGATTAATCCTAATCGCAGCTATTGTAGTACCAATAGCATTACTGAATTACAAAAAAGGTAAAAAAAATGCTATCATTAAAGCGCAATTTGCCGAAATGACAAAATCCGCAATCATTGCAAACCAAGAGTTTTGGAACGGTTATTTGATTGCCATTGACGAAGTTGACAAGAAATGTTTCTACATCCATCAAGAAGACACTACATGCAAATCACAAACAATTGATTTAACGCAATTTAGTTCGTGTCGGGTTGTTTCAAGCAGTTCAATGGGAGCATCAAGCACTTCGACCGAGATAATTGAATTGGTGTTTTCGCCAAAATCAACTGATGCGGAAAGCAAGGCTTTGCAATTCTTCAATGCCGACACAGACGGATTCACATTAAACGGCGAACTGCAAACTGCTGAGCGCTGGAAAAAAATCTGTAATGACTGTATGAACAACAAAAAATAGAAGTTATGTATTCAATAGCAATGGTCATCATTTTCGTTCTTGGCTATCTGTGTATAGCACTGGAACACCCATTGAAACTCGACAAGGCGGCAATCGCCTTGCTGATTGGCGTGCTTACATGGTCTGTGTTCATTGTTTTCGGAGAAACCGACATTCACGAAGTAGGCACGATGCTCAATGAAAATTTAGCGGAAACCGCACAGACCTTGTTTTTCTTGTTTGCCGCAATGACGATTGTCGAAATTATTGACCGTCATAATGGGTTCAAAGTCATTACCGACAAAATCAACGCAACAAGCAAAGTGAAATTGATGTGGCTCATCGGCATTCTCACATTCTTTATGTCTGCCGTACTCGACAACCTTACAACCACCATCGTAATTCTGTCACTGCTCCGAAAACTCATCAACGACAAGGAAACTCGCTGGACATTTGCCAGCATTGTGGTTCTTGCCGCAAATGCAGGCGGTTCGTGGTCGCCAATCGGTGATGTAACGACGATTATGTTGTGGATTGGCGGTCAGATTACGGCGTTAAACATTATCAAGGAAATTTTTATTCCGAGTATGGTTTCGCTTGTAGTGCCATTGGCTGTGCTTTCGTTTACGCTCAAAGGCGAACTTGCCCGTCCTGCGGAAAATTCCGAAGAAGAAAGCCTTACCACGCCTGCGGAACAGAAAGGATACTTGATTTTGGGTGTTTCTCTCTTGCTGTTTGTCCCTATCTACAAGACATTCACTCATTTACCTCCATTTATGGGAATGTTGTTGAGTCTAGGCACAATTTGGTTAGTCAGTCACATACAATCTACTCATTCTCAAGGAGAAAAGAAAGAACGACTTTCGGTTGCAGAATGTTTGAAACACGTTGACACCTCAACAATCTTTTTCTTTCTGGGAATCCTCACTGCCGTTGGCGCATTGGGAGCAGCGGGACAGTTGGGGAAACTGTCGGAATGGCTTCGTGACGCAACAAGTGGCAACATCTACGTAATCGACAGTGTTATCGGTATTCTTTCGTCAATTATCGACAACGTACCGTTGGTAGCCGCATCAATGGGAATGTACAGCATAGACCCAAGTGTAGCCGAATTTGCCGTTGACGGAACATTTTGGTCAATGCTCGCCTACTGTGCAGGCACAGGAGGTTCCATACTCATTATTGGTTCCGCCGCAGGCGTTGCCGCAATGGGATTGGAAAAAATCGATTTCATCTGGTATTTGAAACATATCAGCTGGTTGGCATTAATCGGTTATTTCTCAGGCGTTCTCTGTATTTATGCAGGATTATAATTTATATGTAATAGAGGTGTTTTGCAGAACGCCTCTATTTTTCATAGAATTTTACCAATAAATACGTTCAAAAGTTTTATTTTTTTTATATTTGCATTTGTATAAACAAGAATAGTTTTAAAAAATTACTTTTATGAAAAAATTAGGTATAGTATTGGTTGTAGCTGCAGCATTGGCAGCGCTTGTTTCCGCTTGTAAAACTGTTGATCCATGTCCAGCATATCCTGGTGAATCAAGTGTTGAGCAAATTGACAACTCAAGAATATAAGTATTCCGTACTTATATCTCCATTTATTAGCATAATACAGGGTATTTTCATACTCTGTATTTTTTCATTGTCTGCATTCAGCCAAGGCGAAGTTGACAATCAAACAAAGATTCTGTTCTCCGACGACTACACTGTTTTTGTCGGATTAAACACAAACGGATTCGGTATTGGATACCGTTACGGGAAATATGTTGATTATCTGCATAAAACGACATACACCGTTGAAATTGCGAACCTGAGAAGCCCCAAAGAAATCCGACTTTCATCAGCAACTGGACAAACCATCTACGGCAAACAAAATAATGTAGGCGCAATCCAATTTTCAATCGGACGGAAAAATGAGCAATTCAGTAAATTCGACAAGAATTCTGTTGCTATTTATTGGAATTACACGATAGGCGGAACCGTTGCCATCGAAAAACCCACGTATTACCACGTGCTCTACCCCGACGGTCTTGACGTGATTGAAAAATTCAATGATTCGAACTACACAAAATATGGAAAAGCATCGTTTTCGTACGGGCTTAATGAATTAAAATTCGTCCCAGGATTGATGGCAATGACAAGCGGAGAGTTCAATTTTTCGAGCAAAAACAACTACACCTCGTCGGTTGAAATCGGAACAAGCCTCCAAATGTATCTCAGAAAAATCAGAATTATGTGCAACGATGAAAATTCATGGTATTTTGTGACATTGTTTGTAAATATTCATTTAGGAAAATTACGGAACGAATTTTGATATTTTTTTCGTACATTGCAATTTGAAATAAATACAGTAAAACATTTTCAAAAAACTATACAATATGAAAAAGATACTCTTCACAGCCTTGACAGCAATATTGGCATGTAGCCAACTCTCGGCACAAGATTTCAGCGAATTAAAAGGGAAATTGCTGACCGATTCGGTTGAATATGCGGAAATGCAGCCTAAAGTGGTGGAATGTTGCGAGTTTTTACTCAATTCCTCAGTAAAAAACGATGAAAACAACCTTATTGCATTCGATTTTCTTGTAGAATGGATGAACAACAATCCATACTATAATTTCCAAACGCACAAGAAATTCTTCAAAATTATTAGCGGCGACGCGCCACTTACCGCCCGTTATTTTGCAAGCCTCTGCAAAACAGCCATTGAAAACGACTTCAAAATCGAAGAAGAAGAACTTCAATATCAAGCAATTGACAAATTCGTGCGTTTTTGTATGTACAAAAAATACCACGTTGAAATTGACAAAAAACTTGAAAAATACGTGGAAGCAAAGAAAGATGGAAAATTGAAAGAAATGCTATAACACAATCAGTTATTGCATTTTAAGTAATTCCTTGCAATACGGGACGATTGATTCATTCTTATTAATCTTAATTCCCGTAATGCCGGCACGCTCAGCAGCCTCAATGTCGCGCGAGCCATCGCCAATCAAAAAAGATTGAGTCCTGTCGATATTGAATTCCTTTATAGCCCGCTCTATGAGCAGCGTGCCTGGTTTTCTACATTCACACGGTCCACTAATTTCAGGATAATGGGGACAATAATACACTCCAGCGATTTCTATTCCTTGTTTGCGCAATTCATCGCACATATATTGATGTAACGCCTCCACATCGCGTTCGCTGTACAAACCTTTCGCAACACCTGCTTGGTTGGTTATCACCACAAAGATAAATCCCGCATCGCGGAGCATACGTAATCCCTCAAACAAGCCATCATTAAACTTAAAATCGGAGATTCTATACGTATAGTATAACGAACCATCGTTTATAACACCATCTCTATCAAGAAAAATCGCCTTTGTCCTCATAAATCAGTCTGTTAACTCCTACTTTTCTAATTCAAGCCTCAATCCATCATACGCTAAATGCACATGTTCGGGCAACAATTTGCAAGCATCAACATATAACCCCATACTATGGCTGCAATGCGTAAGATAGGCATCTTTCGGTTTAATTGTTTGAATGATTTCAATTGCCTGCGACACACAAAAATGAGAATAATGTTTTTCAAATCGCAACGCATTGATTACCAAGCACTCTACACCATCAAGCAATGCCATTGTTTCTGGTGGAATATACGACGCATCGGTTATATAAGCGAATTGTCCGATTCGATAGCCCAAAATTGGCAGATTCAAATGCCGCACCCGAAGCGGCTGAATTTGAATGCCCATGTATTCAAACGGTTGTTCGTCTATTTCTTGCACATTCATCATTGGCGCGCCTGGATATGGATGTTCTGCGAACACATACGAAAATTCCCGTTTAATTGCCTCAACCACACGATGTTCCGCAAAAATCGGCATTGCTTCGTGACGCATAAAATTGAACGGGCGTATATCATCGAGTCCAGCCATATGGTCTTTATGTTCGTGTGTGATAAGCAACGCATCGAGCGATACTATGCCATTGGCAAGCATTTGTTGACGGAAATCGCAACCAGCGTCAATCACAATATGCACACCTTCCACATCAAGGAAAAATGCCGTCCGCATACGATTGTCGCGACGGTCAGACGATTTACAAACTGTACAGTTGCATCCTATCACAGGAACCCCCTGCGAAGTTCCCGTTCCGAGAAAAATTCCATGTATTGAATACCTATTCATCTTCAGGTCCTTCTGTTGGTTTTGTTTCTGGATAAGGAATACGCGCGTGGTACAAGTTTATCAGTTTATCGACAAACACAGCTTTCACAACATCCAAATCCTTCAATGTAATGTCGGCAAATTCCAATTGTTTGCTTTGAATAAGATTGCCAACAATCTTCTGTACCAATTCCTCAATTTGTTCCTTCGTTTCCAAGTGTACGCTCCGTGAGGCTGCCTCCACACCGTCGGCAAGCATAATCACGGCAAGCTCACGTTTCACAACCTTTGACGTTGGATATTGGAACAGGCTTTCATCAACGGGTTCACCAGGATGCATTTTCTTGTATTTTTCAAGGAAATACACTGTTTTTGAATTTCCGTGATGACCATAGATTATTTGTTCCAAAGCAGCTGGCAATCCATATTTTCGCGCCAATTCCTTACCATACACCACATGGTCGATAATAATCTGTGCACTTTTTTCTGGTGGAAGATTATCATGAGGATTTTCCTTAAACGTTTGATTTTCAACAAAGAACGCAGGATTTTTCAATTTTCCAACATCATGGTACAAACCGCCAATTCGTCCCAACAACTCATTTCCGCCAATTTCGCGCAGCGCAACTTCAACGAAATTTGCAACTTGCAATGAATGTTGGAATGTTCCAGGTGCTTTGTCTGACAACTCGCGGAGTAAGCCACGACTGGTGTCTGAAAGTTCAAACAGCGTGATGTCGGATGGAAACCGGAATATTTTTTCGAATATAAAAATGAGCAAATATGTGGTGAGCAACAACACACAACTTGCAAGGAACCACAACAATTGTGTCCAATCAATGTCGCCAAGGCCACCAAGTTTCATAAGCGAAAGGCCAAAATAAATTACCGAATACGACACGAATGAAATTATCGCCGTCCAAAACAAAAAACTCCGCTGATAGTGGTTTCCCAAACTATATACGGCAATCACACCGACAGAAATCTGCAAAAATGTGAAATCAAACGGGTTAGGCGCAATAAAACCGATTATCAACATAGTTACAACATGTACGAACAACGCGACACGTTCATTCATAAAGTTTTTAATCAAAATCGGAAGTGCCACGTATGGAATCAAATAAATACTTACATGGTTGAATTTAAGCGTAGCAGTTGCCATCGCAATGAACAACACCACCACCGACACAACAAAAAACGAGTACTTCACACTCTTGAACACATCTGGGTCGGAATAATGGATAAGCAGAATCAACACGAAAAATGCGACCAAAATCAATATGAATTGCCCGCCCAAAATGGCAATTTTTCCGTCGAACGTCACATTTCCCGCTTCATATTCCTTTTTCAGCGAATCAAGCACTTTTTTATCTTTTTCTGTCACCACCGAGCCTCGACTGATAATCCGAGTGCCTTCGCCCACATATCCATATTTTTCCGAAACGGTTGAAAGCAGTTCTGTTTTTCGCTGCGACGAAGCAACATCATCATAAATTGTATTCGGAACGAGCGCCGTGTATATAATTTCCTTGAATTTAGCACGTTGCGTAGAATCAAATTGCTCAGGAATTTTCAGCATCAAATCGCCATGCGCCTCTGGCAGCGTTCGGATTGAATGAATGGAAAACCTCATGTACTGTCCTTTTTTTGCTATAAGCAGGGTTTTGTACGGTTTCTGCACATCTATGATGCCAAAATCATAAATCGAACGGAGTAGTTTTTCAAATTCACTCAATCCCTGCGACTTCATCAACGAATGATAATCATTGATTGAATCAGGCACAAAATGACCGAGCAACAAAATATAACGTGAAAAAATGGTGTCGGTCACACGTTTGTACGCCGTGGAATCATAATTATAGCACGGTGAAAATTTTTGCATCACACTATCGCGCTGCTGTCGAATTTCCTCTTCGGTCTTGTCGATTGAAAAACTGAACGGAGCATACAAATCATCGTGAAACCAGACTTTATTTTGCTGGTATTCATACTCGAACTTCTTTTCGTTCGGCATTAGCAACATTATCAATGCAATGCCGAATGAGAACAGCATCATTGACAGAATTATTGCCTTATTTTTTTTCAAAAACGGAAAAATTCCCATCTGTGTAAATTTAATTTTCAAATTCGCAAGTAAAAATATATATTTACGCTCAATTTTTAAGCATAAAACCGATGACAAAATTACGATTAGTTTTCAATGTTGAGGAAGAAACCCTAATAAACGAGAAATTTCATATTCAAAAAAATATGTTGAACCACATTGCCATGCTGCTTTCGAACATACGAAACAGCGAAAGCGATGTGATTTTAGTGACCGCCGGTGCAATTGCGTCGGGAATCGAACAAACCGGTCTGCAAGCCTATCCCAAAGCACTGAGCGACAAACAAGCGTTGGCGGCAATTGGCCAGGTTGAATTGATAAAACGCTACCAGAACATATTCGACGAATATACACAAATGATTGCGCAAGTGTTGCTTGCACGCGACATTATCAACAATCCGAAACAACAATTCAACGCAAAAAACACGTTCAAAAAACTGCTGTCGTTGGGAATTATTCCTGTAATTAACGAAAACGACACGATTTCAACCGCCGATATTGAGCTTGAAAACAACTATATGCTGACTGTGACAGTGGCAAACATTATTTCAGCACACGCATTGATTCAAATTAACAAAGATTTATCGTTCAACGTTCTTTTCAAAGGCGATTCATTCAGCTATTATTGCAAGGATAAAGATATGTTATTCAAAATGATACGCGAATTCGCCAGCCAGAAAACGATAGGAAGAAAAAATTATCCTTCGGTATTTCCAACAGAAACCAAGACTTTTGAATAGTGGAAAAATCGTTTTGCATAGCCAACGGAGATTTACTGAAAATAGACGACCTCCGCACTGCGCCTATTTTCATGCTCAACGACTATGTGTTCGACGACTTGCGGCTTTATAACACCAAAACACTCTGTTTGGGTATGCACGTAAAACGCATACAAGAAGCAATTGAACTCAAACACAAAAAGTTGCCTCAGAAATTCACAACAGAAATTCTTGACCGCCGCATACGCAGTTTGCTCAATGTGAACAAAGTGTATAAAGGCGGCATTTGCCGACTGCTCGTATATTGGCAACTATTTCCAGAACAAAGCGAACCACAGTTCTGCATTTTCACAGAACCACTTGAATCTCTTGAATACGAATTTCCAACGCAAGGAGTTATGTTGGAAATGAACCACTTAGACACCGAAATTTCAAACATTCCCCGTTTTGTGGCATATAAACCACTTACTGACAAAGCAACTTGTGATTTTTATAAAAATGGACGGTTGTATTCTACTGAAAATCAAGACATTCTTTTATTAAGAAATGAAAAAATCTTTGTCGTAGAAAACACATTGCCGTTCACCTCATATTTTGTGGAACATTTGATTCGCAAAAAATGGGAAATAACGAGAGTACCCTACTTCACCCAAGACGATTTTTATAATTGTACAGAAATTCTTCTATGCAACCAATTCATTGGTATCCAATGGGTTCGTAGAATATACCATTCTGCTGAGCCTCAGAATTTCAAATCATTCGGGACAACACACACCCGAAAAATTTGGGGAGAATTAGCATCGGCCATAGAAGAAATGTAAAAAATTGAACGAGGACTTTTTACAATATTATTATTGTAAAAATCCTCGTTCAACAATCTATTCCTATCTCCTAACTATTAGTACGTCAACTCCAAGTCGATGTTTTCTTTCACCTCGAACGGAAGACCGTGTTTTCCAATCACTTCCATAAATGGATCTGGGTCAAACTCTTCTACGTTGAACACGCCCGCGCCGCTCCATTTGCCAGTGAGGAACATCATTGCACCTGTCATTGCAGGAACGCCCGTGGTGTACGAAACGCCTTGTGCTCCTGTTTCGTTGTACGCCGCCTGATGGCTACAGTTGTTCCAAATGTAGGCCGTTTTTTCTTTGCCATCTTTTATACCTTTCACACGGCAACCGATTGACGTTTCGCCTGTGTAGTTTTCGCCTAATGTTTCTGGAGCAGGCAAGGTTTCTTTCAAGAATTGCAACGGTACAATTTCCACACCTTTATATAATATAGGTTTTATGCTTGCCATTCCAATGTTCTGAATCACACGAAGATGTGTGAGGTATTCGTCGCCGAACGTCATAAAAAAACGAGCCATTTTTATGGTTGGGAAATTCTTCACCAACGATTCCAATTCCTCGTGGTACATCAAATACGACTTGCGTACGCCAATGTTCGGGTACGTAAGCGGGAACATTATTTCCTGCGGTTCAGTTTCAACCCACTTGCCATCTTTCCAATAACGGCCTTTCTGGGTAATTTCACGAATGTTGATTTCGGGGTTGAAGTTCGTGGCAAACGCCTTCCCGTGGTCACCACCGTTGCAGTCAACTATGTCAAGATAGTGGATTTCGTCGAAATAGTGTTTTGCCAAATATGCAGTATAAATCTGGCTTTGTCCCGGATCAAAACCGCAACCGAGAATTGCCGTCAAACCTTTCTCCTTGAATTTATCTTGATATGCCCATTGCCAGCTGTATTCAAACTTAGCCACGTCTTTCGGCTCGTAATTGGCTGTATCCATATAGTTTACACCTGCTTCAAGACAAGCGTCCATTATGCACAAATCTTGATATGGCAACGCCACGTTGATGACCAATTTCGGTTGGAACGATTTAATCAACTGCACCAATGCAGGAACATCTTCGGCGTCAATTTGGGCAGTCTGAATTTTTCTACCAAGTTTTTCTTCGATGATAGCCGCAATTTTATCGCATTTCGACTTTGTGCGGCTTGCCAACATAATGTCGGAAAACACCTCCGGATATTGAGCACATTTGAACGTAACTACCTGACTTACACCGCCAGCACCAATGATAAGAACTTTTGCCATTATAGTAGATTTAAATTTTTGATAAAGGTAGTATTTTTTGAACATTCAGCAATATGTTTCTTAATTGTTGAAAGATAAATTTTCGTAAGAGGCGGAAATGTGAAAAAAATACGCAAAAAAATTATACATTTGTAACGTAGATTATGTTGATGAGATTTTTTAAGATAGTGTTCCTTGTCGGTTTGGCGTGTTTTGCCAATGCAATGGCGTTTTGTGCCAATGATGACAAAACCTATATGATGAATTTGTATGGGGAAAATGAAGTCATCACAGGAGAATATGCCGACTCACTTGCTGTAACATGCAATAATGGAATTTTTGTTGGGACGCAACAAAACGGAATAAGAATATATAAAGGTATTCCGTATGCACAACAGCCTGTGGGCGATTTGCGTTGGAGGCCAGCTGCCGAAGCATTACCCGATACAACAGTGCGGCAAGCATATTATTATGGAAAATCGCCAATACAAACAGAATGGGCCTCAGAATTGGCTTCATACTATGAACAGGGCGAAGATTGTTTGTATTTGAACGTTTGGACCCACGCGAATGACACATTACAAAATCTTCCCGTTGTTGTGTTTATTCACGGCGGCTCATATGGTTGGGGCGGCACATCCGACCCATTGTACGATGGTCAAAATTTTGTGGAAGCACACCCCGATGTGATTTATGTGACGATTGGCTATCGTACTGGCATAATGGGATTTATAGATTTGTGGGCTGTCGATTCAGTTGGCGAATATAAAGAAAGTTGCAACCTCGGACTACTCGACCAAATTGAGGCATTAAAATGGATTCAGAAAAACATTGCTGCTTTCGGCGGCGACCCAGCGAATGTAACTCTCTGTGGTCAAGGTTCCGGAGCTGGTTGCGTTTCGTTGCTTACCATTATGGAACAAGCTCGTGGTCTTATGCGCCGTGTGATAATCGAAAGCGGCACAGTAGCGTTGACATACAGCAAGTTAGAATGCCAGCCACTCACAAAATTATTGCTTAAAGAAACCAAAGCAACTTGTATGGCTGATTTGTTGAAATTATCAACAGACGAATTGAAAAAAATCAACGAAAACCTGAATGGATACGCGAATTATCCAATGCGCGACGGTTTTGTTCTTCCCGAAGATTTGTATGGAGCATACGAATCATCAGAAATGGATGTTGACATGCTTATTGGAACAAATGCTGACGAATTTCGTTATTGGATAACCGAAGTGGGCGGTATGGCTGCCTATAAAATGATGCTACCTATTCTGTTCAGCAATAATACCAGCACAATGCAGGATATTGACCGAAAAATTTCTGACGAGTTCATCAACCGTCGAAAAACGAAAAAAATATGGCGTATCTCCGATTATTATAATGATGTGGTTTATCGGATTCCTGCAACCAATCAAGCTGTTGCAAATTCAAAGAAAAATGCCAATACATATATGTATTATTGGACATATCCATCAACTAAAAAGAATTTGAAAGCCTGTCAAGGAGTTGAATTGCCGTTCGTATTAAATAATCTTGACCAAAACATATTTGATGAAGAATCAGTTGATTCGTCAATGGCAAAAATGGTACAATCTTTGTGGATAAATTTCATCAAAACGGGAAATCCAAGCACCGATAAAATTGCTTGGGAACCGTTTAACGAAAAAACTCGGCAAACAATGTACATTCAAGACAAGGAATGCAAAATGGTAAAAGACCCTATGGCGGCACAGCGTAAACGACTGGAATCGCTACCAAAATATTATTTGAATGGGAACGACAATGCCAACACGTTGCGGATGCCGTGGATTTATAAACTTGCAGCGACATCGGCGGCAGTAATTGGAGTTGGTGTGTTGGTTACATTAATAATTTGTTTGTAAATGGGTTCTAGCGTTCAATATATATCAAATGCAGGAATAACTGTCGGTGTGTTACCTGAAATCGGTGGAACAATCGTGTTTGTATCCAAAGATGGTTCCTCAAATCTTATAAAATCAAATCCCGATTTATGGGACATAAAGAAAAAGCCCTTCGTTAACGAAAACACCGATTTTGTACCCTATTGCGGACATACAGTGTGGCTTGGTCCACAAAAAGAATGGTGGATTCATCAATCATTAAACGAAGAACGAAGACGTGCCGCCGCCGATTGGCCTCCCGACCCGTATTTATATATTGCAGAATACACAGTTGTACAAAAAAACGACACTGCAATTCACCTGAAAGGTCCCCATAGCCCTATTTCAGGCGTTTCCATAGAAAAAGAAATTGCCATAAATCCTGATGGAAGTGTATTTGTACAAGCAACTGTTCAAAACACAGGTAATAAACCATGTTCGTGGGATATATGGCACAACACCCGTTTCGACGGAATGTGTAAAATGTCGGTTGCCGCATCGGCGGATAATATTCGAGTAGTTCCCGTTATTTCGGAACAATCAACAGAGATGCCCTATGAAATAAACGAAGGCTCCTTTTCGTATTGTCCCCAAAAGCCCACAAAAGAGTTTTCGGAACGAAGTTCAAAGACATTTATTTATCCGAAGAGCCCACAAATATCAATTGAAACAGGGCAATTCACGTTTCAAATTTGGTTTGATTTACATACAAAAGAACAAATTCATCCAGAGCAAGGCTTGGTAGAAATATACAATCATACCGAACATGGCGAAGGAAACGATTTATTGGAAGTAGAATATCACTCTCCCTACACAACTCTTGCCATAGGCGAACAAATGCAGTCGTGGGAAGTTTGGCATATAACAAAAAAAGATTAGAAATGATGGACATAGAAAAAATCACATCGGAAGAAGAGTATCGAAAAGTTTTGCAACGAATTGACGAATTATTCAATGCGAAGAAAGATACACCCGAATACGAGGAATTACAACATTTAACTGATTTAGTGGACGATTATGAAGACGGTTTACTATAAAAATAATTCATAAAAATATGCCAAAAGCATTAATTTATTTTGTTAAGACAAATTAATTCGTATTTTTGCAAACCCAAATTTTATTTATAGGTGAAGAAGTTATATCTCATACTACTCAGTCTAATGCTTGCGACAGGAGCAAGCGCCCAATCGTGGGGAAAAGAAGGTTGGTGCATTGGAGGCTTTGGTGGAGCGACTTCGTTTGCGGGAGATATTATGCATACACCTACGTCTGATGACAATCGAATTGGTGATACCCGTTATGATTTTGGACTTGCCGTTGAAAAAATCCTTTATCCTGGCATTAACGCCCGTTTGGCTGGTTCGTACGGTAAATTATGGGGAGAAAAACAGCTTGATATGGCATCAAAACCAATGAACCAAGCTTTTGAAGGGAATTTTTTCGATTATCACTTTGATTTGAAACTTGATGTGTTAAAATGCATTTTGGGAGCGGACTTCCCATTCTCTGCGTATGCTTTAGCTGGTATTGGAGGAGTTTCGTATCATTCTGAATGGCATAACACAAAAACTGGTGTCGTAAAATGTGACACTTCCGCGACTGCTACAATATACCCATTAGGTGTTGGTGCAGGAATTGACATCGGTCCTGTACATGTTTTTGCAGAAGGGACCTGGGATTTAACATTTACCGACGCCCTTGACGCACACCCATCAAATAACACAGACCACAAAATCCAAGACTCGTACCTTGTATTTTTAGTTGGCGCCACATACGAAATTGGCGGTACAAGCAAATCCTATGGTGGCGGTAGAGCTAAGAGTGGCGCAACCAAAAAAGCGCAGAAGCACAGAAACAAATCGTCTAAAAATCTGCACAAAACGACTTCATCATATCGCAAACGTGCAAATAGTTCTAAACGTCATTACACGAATGGTGGACGTACTCAGGTTAAGAGTTCACACACGAATTCGTTAGCGACAAAGAGAAAATACACCACAAGTAGTGGAAATCAAAATGGTATGAAACTCAAGAAGAGTGAACATACGAACTCTAAAAATAGTAATCCAAAATATCCAGTTCATTATTAAAAAGAAAATCAACTAATTTGCTCACATAAAAAAAGCACTCCCGAAATTCGAGAGTGCTTTTTTGTTATTGTGCTATAAGCAATTAGCACTTAAACTCTTTCTTGATTTTATCAACATAGTCAAGCAATTCCCAACCGAAGAATTGAACTTTTTTCTTTTTCCCGTTTACAACAACTTCTCTCATCTCAGGAGTTTTTCCGAAATGACCGTACGAGGCAGTTGCTTGGAAAATAGGATTTGTCAGTCCAAACCGTTTCACAATTGCTATTGGACGAAGGTCGAATAGTTTTGCAACTTTTTCTGCGATTTCTTCGTCGCTGTATGGTTTTCCGTTTGCTTTCTTTGCACAACAAGTACCGTATGTGTTTACGTAGATATTTACAGGTTTTGCCACGCCAATTGCGTACGAAACTTGAACCAAACATTCGTGTGCAATTCCAGCCGCAACAAGATTTTTTGCAATGTGACGGGCTGCGTATGCGGCACTTCTGTCCACTTTTGAAGAATCTTTTCCCGAAAATGCTCCGCCACCGTGTGCTCCACGACCACCGTAGGTGTCAACTATGATTTTACGGCCTGTCAGACCAGTGTCGCCGTGAGGACCGCCAATGACGAATTTCCCCGTTGGATTGACCATGAATTTAAAATCTTGGTCGAAAAGTTTCTGTAATTGTTTCGGATAACTTAAACGTACAGGTTTTATGACGTATTTGCGTAAATCTTCGCTGATTTTGGCCTGAGTTTCTTCGTCTGAAATACCAAAATCATCGTGTTGGGTGGAGATTACAATCGTATCGATTTTTATGGCTTTATTTGTCTTTTCGTCGTATTCGATTGTTACTTGCGATTTTGAATCGGGACGAAGGTATTTCATTACTTTACCTGCTTTACGAACTTCAGCGAGCTTTTGCAATAAACGGTGCGCGATGTCCAACGTCAAAGGCATGTAGTTGTCGGTTTCGTCGATTGCGTAGCCGAACATCATACCTTGGTCGCCGGCGCCTTGTTCTTCGGGATTTGCTCGTTCCACGCCTTGATTGATGTCGGCGGACTGAGCGTGAAGTGCAGAAAGAATACCGCAGGAATTTCCGTCGAATTGGTATTCCGACTTGTTGTAACCGATTTGATTGATGACTTTTCGTGCGATTTCCTGAACGTCAACAACACCTTTGCTTTTGATTTCGCCGGCTAAAACCGTCAAACCTGTTGTTACCAACGTTTCGCAAGCGACTTTCGATGTCGGGTCTTGACTGAGGTATGCGTCAAGAATTGCGTCTGAAATTTGGTCAGCGACTTTGTCTGGATGACCTTCTGAAACTGATTCTGAAGTGAATAAATATCCCATAGTTTTTAAATTTTAAGTTACAAATCAATGGGAAAGAGTTGGCGAATGCAGTTTGTGTTTTAGCATTTTTTTGTGTGGTTGCAATCAACTCAAATCTTTCCACTTGTTGGAAGCAAATATACAATGCTTCTTATAAAAAACAACCCTCTTGTTGAAAAAATAACAAGAGGGTCGTGTTTTTTTACAGCGAAGCCCTGTTAATCTTCATCATCGTCGTCGTCGGGTTTTTCGCATTTTTTGTCTTTTGGACATTTTTTCTTTGCTTTCATTTCAGCGAATTTAGCTTTCTGTTCGTCAGTCAAAATAGTTTTGAAAGCTTCGTCGAATTTTTCTCTTGCCGCTTTCATTTCAGACTTTTGTGCATCGAACAATGCTTTTACTTGTGTCATTTGTTCTTCGCTCAAATTCAGTTCTTTCGCCATTTCCATAGGACATTTTCCGTGTTGACGATGACGGTCAAATGCTGGTTTTTGTCCCTTATGGCAACATGGTCCGTCGGGACAGCATTCGCCTTGCGGACAACATTGTTGTACTTGTTCTGTCGGACAGGCAGATTGCTTATCGCATTTTTTACCACAATTACTTACACAGCAGCAAATTGCCACACCAATAGCGGCACCAACTATCGCAGTACACGCTCCAATTAAAAAATCTTTTACGTTCATAGTTTTATTTTTTTATTGTAACGTGTAAATATAAAAATTTATTGCGAAAAAACCATATGTAGGATTGCTATTTTATACCAATATACGAACATAATCTACCAGTTGGACCATCACGGCGATACGAAAAAAACAAATCACGATTCGCATACGTATCGAGATTGGCATTATGAATTTTCTTCATGCCACATTGTCGCAATGTCGTTGTCACACAGGCATTTAAGTCAAAATAAAGAGAATCGTTCTTTGTTGTAAAAAATTCTTTTGGAAAATAATTTAAAAATTCCGAGCCAACTTCGTAGCTTTCCTGTGCTATCATTGGACCGATGTAGGCTGTAAGTTTTTCCATTGGAACATAATCAGACAAAATTTCGACCATATTCTGGATAATTCCATCGCGTGTGCCCCGCCAACCGCAATGCAAACCAGCCACAATCGAAAATTCTTCATCGTGGAACAAAACAGAACCGCAATCTGCTATGGAAATTGTCAACAAAACTCCTTTTTGCATCGTAAAAAAACCGTCAGCTTCGGTGTCGTTCACAAACGAACTGGTAACCTCCACAATATCAGCGGAATGAATTTGATGCAGATTTTTCACCGAAAACTGTGGCGCAACGGCGGAGAAAAATCTGTTTCGATTTTCTAAAATATGTTCTTTTTCATCCTTTGAATGCAGTCCCACATTCATACTCTCATATACTCCCGAGCTCACTCCTCCAAGGCGTGTGGAGAATCCTGCCACGCATTTATTATTTGCAAGCCATTCAAAATGAGGAATTTCTTTTTCTTTAAACGTCAACATACGAATTATAATTATATATCAAAGATATGGAAATTATTGTAATGATTTAATCCGAAAGTTATACCTTTGCGCCAGAGAGTTGTACAATGAAACACACGATACAAAACATAATAGCGGAATCGGTTTCGGTGAAACAGAAATTGATGGCTGACGAAGCGGCAATGTCGCAGATAGAACAGGTTGCGAATAAAATGATAGAATCGTATCGGGCAGGCGGAAAGACACTGTTTGCCGGGAATGGCGGAAGCGCCGCCGATGCGCAACATTTGGCTGCTGAATTAGTGAATCGCTTTACGTTTGACCATGATGGCATTCCCGCATTGGCGTTGACCACAGACAGCTCCGTAGTAACTTCAATATCAAACGATTACAATTTCGACGTGTTATTTTCCCGTCAGGTAAAAGCACTCGGAAACGCAGGCGATGTGTTTATCGGAATCTCAACATCGGGAAATTCCGCAAACATACTGCAAGCATTTGATGTTTGCCGTGAAAAGAAGATTTTCACCGTCGGACTAACGGGCGGAACTGGTGGAAAAATGGCAGGAAAATGCGATGTGTGCATTTGCGTGCCGTCAACAGTAACAGCAAGAATTCAAGAAGCGCACATTCTAATTGGTCATATTTTGTGTGGTTTGGTTGAAGACTCGTTATTTAAACAATAAGTATGGAACATTTATATATAGAAGCAACTGCGCACACTCCAGAGGTGTATTTCAACATTGACGACGACAAATTGTGTATGTTAGGGCGCTCGTTTCCCGAAGACGCGGCATCGTTTTACATTCCTGTGGTCACATGGTTGGAAAACAACATACAGGAATTCGCCAAACGATTTGTACTGGAAATCCAATTGGAATATTTCAACACGGCTTCAGCAAAATATTTGCTAAAAATGATTCATATAATGGAAAAATACAAATCAAAACACAACATTCCCGTGATAGTTCGCTGGCTTTATTTCGAAAACGACACCGATATGAAGGATTCCGGAACTGTGTATCAACAATTTGTGACAATTCCATTTGAATTTATTGCAGTAGAAAGGAAATAATTTCAAAAAATAGCTATATTTGCACTGATGAAAACATTTTGTATTGACATATTGCTCTTGTTGCTCGTTAGCATACGCTAAGGGGTCGCAGGACTATTAAGTATAACAAGCCCCTTAGCGTTTCGCTTTGGGGTTTTCTTTTTTTATTAAGACTATGGACGATAAAGTTTACATTTTCGACACGACACTTCGGGACGGCGAACAAGCTCCCGGGAATCAGTTAAACATGATTGAGAAACTGGAAGTTGCACGGGTTCTTGAAGAACTTGGCGTTGACATTATTGAAGCGGGTTTTCCGATTTCAAGTCCGGGCGACTTTGAATCTGTCGTGCAAATTTCAAAAACAGTGACAAACCCTACGGTATGCGGTCTTACACGTGCCATTCAAAAAGATATTGACGTGGCTGCCGATGCTCTCCGCTACGCGAAACATCCGCGTATTCACACAGGTTTGGGAACGTCGTACAACCATATCTACTACAAACTGAAATCTACACCCGAAGAAATTATTCGCCGCGGCGTTGACGCAGTGAAATATGCAAAAAAATATGTGGAAGATGTGGAATTCTATTGCGAAGATGCTGGTCGTACCGACAACGAATATCTTGCCCGTGTGGTTGAAGCGGTGATTGCCGCAGGAGCTACCGTGGTGAATATTCCCGACACGACAGGCTATTGCCTTCCGACCGAATTTGGCGAGAAAATCAAATATTTGATGGAACACGTTCCAAACATCCACAAAGCGATTATTTCCACACACTGCCACAATGACTTGGGCATGGCTACGGCAAACACCGTGCTTGGCGTGCTGAATGGCGCCCGTCAGGTGGAAGTTGCCATAAACGGCGTGGGCGAACGTGCCGGCAATACAGCTCTCGAAGAAGTGGTAATGGCACTGAAGAGCCATCCCGCACTGAATATTCACACCGACATTGTGACACCGAACATTATGCGTGCCAGCAAAATGATTCAGCGCCTGATGAAGAGTCCTGTTCAGGCGAACAAGGCAATTGTGGGTAAAAACGCTTTTGCGCACTCGTCGGGAATCCACCAGGATGGCGTGTTGAAACACCGCGAAAATTACGAAATTATAGACCCGAAAGACGTGGGTGTTGACGAATCGTCAATTATTTTAACTGCACGAAGCGGTCACGCCGCATTGAAATATCGTCTGCAATTATTAGGCTATCCTCTTGAAGGTGAAGAACTTGATAAGACATATCAAGATTTCTTGAAAATGGCAGACGCAAAGAAGATTGTAAATGACGACGATTTGCTGATTCTTGTAGGAAAGGACAAGAAAAAACGTGAACGAATCATTTCCATTGAGCAACTTCAGGTTGTGTGCGGTAATTCAATGATTCCTACGGCAACTGTTTCGTTAAAAGTGAAAGACGAAGTGAAGACAGAAACGGCAACGGGTAACGGTCCTGTTGATGCGGCCTACACGGCAGTAAAGAAAATCTTTGCCGAAAACAACATCCGTTTGCAGGAATTCTTGATTCAAGGCTTCAACGGTGGTTGCGACGACAGCGGACGCGTGTCGGTTCAGGTGGAATGCAACAAACATTTCTACCAAGGTCTCGGTGTTGACACCGACATTGTGACTGCATCGGTGGAAGCATTTGTTGATGCAATCAGCAAGGCGTTGGAATAACACAATATTATAAAAATACGAGATTTCTTGCCTCACTCCGCTCGGCTGCAAAATGCCGAACGAAGTGAGGTTTCTCATCATTGAACATTGCGCATTAAAACAGATTCCTTGCCTCGCTTCGCTCGGAATCTCTACTCAAAAAAAAAACATTTTTGCCGCCCTACATTTTGTCCAATGAGTAAAGTTACCGCTACCATTTTGAAATAATAGTTGGCGGTAACTCAAAATAAAACATAGTTACCGCCGAGTATTTTTTATTAATATGTAGCGGTAAGTTCATAAACAGATTTCTCGCTTCGCTCGAAATGACGTGCATTTGGGGCCGAAAGAAAAAAGAAAGGGAAAAATTGCTCCGCAATTTTTCCCTTTCTTTCCTTTTAACACATCTAAGCCCCGTCATGCCGAACGGAGTGAGGCATCTCACCATTGTGCATTACGCATTGAGCATTGTGCATTAAAAAAAGGCCGCCTTACGGCAGCCTTTGATTTGCAAAACAGGACGCACGCAGTGCGTCCCTACAGAATTACCGTACCGAAACGCCTACCGTTTCGCCATCTGCAACCACAAAATACACCCCTGCCTTGAGGTTTGCATTTGGAATTTTTTGACCCGAAACGGTTACCACGAATGCCGGAGCTTCGCCGTTTACAAGGATTTGGTTGCCCACGATTGCTACAGTGTTGATTGGTGAAATGTTATCTATAGCCAATGTGCCTTCGCCACCGCCTGAAGTGCTGCCGCCCGTGCCGTCTGCATTTTTGGTTGTGAACGAGCCGACGTACTCTTTAAGCACCGCCTTGCTTGCATTAAGCACTTTGAACGAATATTTGTAATCTGACGCTTCCGAAAGACCCGTAACCGTAAATTTGAATGCCGAAACATCTGCTTTTAGTTCGTAACTTTTTGTGGTTGAGAAGTCTATGTCTGTTAACTGCCCATTCGCATTGAAAGTGAGCGTGCAGAATGTAACGCCGTTGTTACGAATGGTTAGCGTGTAGGAATTAGCCGATTCGTTAGCAGGCATGGAAAAATCCGCAGTTGTTTTCTCAACGTTTACAACAACCTCGTCTTTCGAAAGACTTACATTTTCTGCCGGAATTGGCTGAATATCAACAGGAGAATTTCTCCAATCTAATGCTACCTTATAGAGTGTAACAGCATCGTTCGGTACATATACAGTAACAACATTTCTGCCACCTGTATTGAAAGGGTTTTTATAACAATTATCATCGTCATAGCCGTCGCCACAATCAGATATTTTTTCAGAAATAATTGGCGGTATTTCTGCCAAACACATAATAGAAGTTAAATTCGCACACTCCTCGAAGGCACCTGCATTTATAGAATTGACACTTTTCGGTAGTATTATAGAAGTTAAGCCAGTGCAATTATAAAAAGCATATTCCCCGATCGTAGTGATGATATTAGGAATTGTTATGGAGGTTATACTTGAACAATCAAAAGCATATTCCCCAATGCCAGTGACAACATATGTATTGTTTGTCATTTCAACACTATCTGGAATAACAAAGTCACCCAAATAATCGGAAATCCATATGTCTTTCTCTTCATCATAATGTTCATTGTAAGTAATTTCAACCGAAGTCTTACTCAATATACGGTATCTGATATCGTTTTTTGTAAATTCCAAATCTGCCTCGGAAACATCTGCGTCACTATCTATTTTAATAAATGTCAATTTATCACACCCCGAAAAAGCCGCACGTCCAACAGAAGTGACACTATTAGGTATTGTTATGGAAGTAAGACTTTCACAATCACGGAAAGCCAGTCCTCCAATAGTAGTAACGCTATTAGGTATTGTTATGGAAGTAAGACTTTCACAACAATCAAAAGTAGCGAAATCAATTGTTCTGACGCTATTAGGAATTGTTATGGATGTCAGACTTCGACAATCTGAAAAAGCCTGTTCTCCAATAGTAGTAACACTATTAGGTATTATAACAGATGCTAGATTTGTACAACCGCCAAAAGCCCAACCTTCAATAGAAGTGACACTATTCGGGATAGTTATAGATGTAATATTACAGTCCAAAAAAGCTGCTTCACCAATAGAGGTGACTGTATTAGGAATTGTTACAGATACTAATTCTGTATACCACTGAAAAGCTTTATCTCCAATTTTCGTAACTGTATAAGACTTTCCATTAATCGTAACAATACTTGGAATATTCGCTACTTCTATGCCGTCTCTTGCTTTGGTTAAAGTAACCGTTCTGCCATCAGAATTAATCTCATATTGAAAATCGGGTTGTTCAAAATATGCAGTAAGATTAATATTTGACGAAACCGTCAGGTAACGTGGATTGTCGGTATTGCCGTCGCTCCATTCTTTGAAAACATAACCTTCATATGGCGTTGCAGTAATTTTAACCGTTTCGCCCTTGTCGTACGTTCCGCTACCTGTTACAGTGCCCTGCGAAGAATACTCGCTCTGTACCGAAACCGTATATTGTGGGATATTTGGATTCTTATCCAACTGAATGAAGAAGGCAATCACTCTGTTGGTTTGTCCGCAAGCGGTCAACGAGATTGTTGTGGAACCGTTTCCCGAAGAGTTCACCTCGAGAATGTCGTTCCAGTCGCTCAGTTCGTGCCAATAATCGTATTCGGGGTCGCCGTTGTCGATAATTGCCACTCGGTAACAAGGCACTTTGCTGGCATTACCGCCTGTAAAGTTCAGGGTAACATCGCTGCAACCGATGTCACCAATCACAATCCGCGCTTCCATTTCGCCACTGGTGTTTTCCTCCCATTCCAAATCGGAGTTGCTCACACTCACCGTCTTCGCCCCTGCCGTAGCAACCAGCATGCACGAAGCTAAAAATAAAAATACTTTTTTCATAAAACATAAAAATTAAGTTAATAATACTGTTATTTTTTAATTTTCTAATTTGAACAGATACAAGGTCCTTTTTTGCAGAGTATAATATCGCCCATTAAAGATGTCATGTAGAATTTTGTAGCGATTGTTTTGTACTCTATGGAAACGTCTGAAATCAGCGTTTCCCCGACTGAAACAAGACAATTCTCGCATTCGATTTTAGATAAAGCCCTATTCCAATGTGTTCCATGATGAGCAGCAACAAGAAAATCATAAAACAATTGATTCTTATTTTCTAAATTACCAGCAACTATCTTTAACTCATGAGATTCCAAATCTCCCAAGAATAACACATTATCCTCTTGTCTAAATGCTATAGACAAACGATTAGCAGCCTCCCGAAGAGATTTATTAAACTCTTTGTAATTATCCGTATCTGTAATAGATTTTGATTGTTCCTCTCGGTATTCATTCACTAACTTTTCCAACTCGCTAAAACTTTCTTTATCATAATATAGCTTTCCATTATCTTCATTTACATCTAAATTCAAAACACACAATTTGTCATAGAGTTCCTTGAATTGTGGATTTCCCATCTTTACTTTATCAAACTTACTGATTGCCTCCTTAACACTATTGGTCAATTCTTTTTGTGTTGCGTCAAATTGCTTTGGCGGCCATAACACTTCATAAGCATGTCCATTATGTAAAAACACATCACCTTGTGAAACCAAATGAATGTTCACGTTTTTATTAGAATGTTTTAAAATTTGATGCAAAATTTCCACGAACAGATTATTCCCTCTTATGATCCAATCAGTCAGAAGCATAATCTTAAATTCCGTATAGTACGGCATATTTTCTGGAATACGGGGAAAAAAAACATCCTTTAAAGGAAATATATATAAGGGACATATCTCTTTAAATCCATTATAATGATCTAAGTGAAAATGCGACAACAAAAAAGCATCAATTTTATGTTCTATACAAAAGTTCAAGGGATAACTACAACATCCACAATTGAATATTTCTGAAAAGTTTTTTCCTCTGCCTATTCCAAAGTCAACCATCAACATAGAACCGTCAGATTCCTGTAGATACATGTTCAATGCATCTCCAACATCTTTCATTATAATTTTATTCATAAGCCCATTGATTTAAGAGAAATATTCCAAAAACAAAAAAGCGACTCCCCAGCCTGTGCCGGAAAGTCGCTTATAGTATTTAATCCACGTAAGTGGTTATTTACGAGAGAGTTGTGTGTGTGTGTGTGTGTGTGTGTGTGTGTGTGTGTGTGTGTGTGTGTGTGTTACACAAAATTTGGAATTATCCAAATCTTTTGGAGAAAAAATTGCCTTATTTTTCGAAAAACACACCATTTTCATTTTTTTGATTGGGTAAATATAGAAATTTGTTTTGAAAAAAGAAAAGCAATCTTCGAAAAATCAGCAAAATAACCATAGAGATATTGTAAAATCTACACTTTGAAAATTGAGAATTCTGTGGTGTATTACGGCTGCCCTAATATAAAATGGCTGCCACAACGTGACAGCCCTACAGTGGAAAACTTACTTTGTAAAGTAAAATTTTGTATATGAATTTTACTTTCAAAAGTAAAAAACCATATGCTTTTTTAACTTTCTAAGGTAAAAAACTCTCTCTTATCAAATAAACATTTCCAATACTTTTGTCAATTAGATTTCGTAATCTACGCTCTTTCTTTTTGCCACAAACACAAAAAAGCGTATATTTGTTCGTCTAAAAATCAAACAACAATGAAAAAAATACTTGCAGTTTTTGCGTTTGTGCTTATGTACACGGCATGTTCCGACGACACAACATCATATTTATATGTTTTGAAAAACAAATCTTCACACAAAGCGGTCGTAAAAGTGTATTATGGCAACTACATACAAATGACATTCTCGGTTGATGCAAATTCATACTACGAGCAAGAATACAATTGGGAAAACAATGTTTGTATGGTTGACAAATACACCGACTCCACAGAAATTGTATTCGACGACAACAAAACTCTTACGTTCTACAGAGATTCATTGGAACAAAAGAACAACATCTACAACAGAGCGGAATATTCAATGGTTGGAACCGACGATAAACTTAAAGTTTATTACTACACCCTGACCGACGAAGACTACACTGCGGCAAAATAAAAAAATAAGCAACATGGATTTGACCGCTTTTGTGCAACGGCTTCGCGACGAAAACGAACTGGTTGAAGTTTCGGAACCAGTGAGTACTTACTTGGAAATCACCGAAATAACCGATAGGATTTCAAAAGCTCCGACAAACAGAAACAAAGCATTGCTGTTCACCAACAACGGAACGGAATTTCCTATATTAACCAACGCGTTAGGTAGCGAAAAACGGATTTGCATTGCCCTGAACTGCAATTCGTTAGACGAGCACAAAACGGAAATTGAGAATTTATTCCAAACCCTGATTAGCCCGAAAAAATCATTCTCGGAAAAACTCTCGTTTGTGCCGTTGATGGCAAGGCTAAACCAATGGTTTCCCAAACACGCCAAACGTAAAGGAGCGTGTCAGGAAATTGTGGAACACGAAGTTGACCTCAACAAAATCCCCATTCTTCATTGCTGGAAACACGATGCAGGACGATTCATCACCTTGCCGATGGTAATTACACAACATCCGGAAACAGGTGCGCGCAATATGGGAATGTATCGAATGCAAGTAATTGACAGCCAAACAACTGGAATGCATTGGCATCAAAATAAAACGGGAGCCAACCACTACGAAGCATACAAACGATTGGGACGGCGAATGCCCGTGAGCGTTGCACTTGGCGGCTCACCAGCCAATATTTTTTCGGCAACAGCTCCGCTGCCCGAAAACATTGACGAGGCGATTCTAACGGGATTTCTGCAAAAACAACCCGTCACACTTGTAAAGTGCATCACCAACAACCTTGAAGTTCCCGCCGACGCTGATTTTGTGTTAGAAGGCTATGTTGACCCGCAGGAAGAAAAATTCTTGGAAGGTCCATTTGGCGACCACACTGGATTTTATTCATTACCAGACTATTACCCAAAATTTCACATTACCTGCGTCACTCATAAAAAACAAGCGATTTACCCAGCAACCATTGTGGGCATTCCGCCAATGGAAGACGCATGGATGGGAAAAGCAAGCGAACGAATTTTTCTTGCACCCATAAAAATGCTGTTCTGCCCCGAACTCATTGATTATGTGATGCCATTCGAGGGCGTTTCGCATAATTTAGTCGTTGCAAAAATCCAAAAGACTTACAACGGACAAGTGCAGAAAGTCATCAACGCATTTTGGGGAGCGGGACAGATGGCAAACAACAAAACACTGATTATAGTTGACAATGATTGCGACATAAACAATTCAGAATCAGTTTATAAGGCTATCGAAACAAATTTCAATCCGTGCAACGACACCATCATTCAACAAGGACCGCTTGATGTGCTCGACCATTCGGGACCATATATTGGTTTTGGCAGTAAACTCGCCATTGACGCAACGGGAAAAGAGAAACCACACAACAACCGTATTGTGTTCCTTCCCGTAGGAAACGAGCCTCACGAAGCGAAAATACTAAAAGCCAAACAATTACTGCAGTCCGAGCAATCTATATGTTGCATTGTTTTGCACGACAACACACTTGACAGTTCCAATCAAAAAGATATTCTATGGAACGTGCTGAACAATTACAATCCGCTCAAAGACTGCACGATAGAGCAAAATTGCCTTATAATTGACGGAAGTTCGAAAATTGAGCAAGAACAGCTCCGCGACTGGCCTATGCCCGTCACCAGCGACAATGCGACAATAACATTAGTTGACGAAAAATGGGGGAAACTCGGTTTAGGCGAACCATTAGAATCCCCTTCGTTGCGATATAAAAAACTGTTTCAAAACGATTCCGCTTGGCGATACCGATAAAAATTGCCCGAAACTGAACGAGAAACGGGATTTTTTTCATATTTTAGCAGAATGATGAAAAGACTTTTTTCAATACTGCTAATTTTTACGTTTGCATTTCACATTCAGTGTTTTGCAATTTCGTCAATAAACGAAAAAATCATTTCATTCGAAACATTTTCAAACGCCGACGGATTGTCGAACAACAACATCAGATGTATTTTCCAAGATTCGAAAGGCTTTATCTGGATTGGAACAAATTCCGGATTGAACCGCTATGACGGCAAGAATTTCGTGGTGTTCAAAAACGACCCACAAAACCCTAATTCACTGTCGTCGAACAGCATCTACGGAATTACCGAGGATGCCGAAAAAAACATCTGGGTCGCAACGGAATACGGCATCAATGTGATTTCCCGCGAAAACTACGAATGCCGACGTTTTTCAATCAACGCGAACGCCGAAAAAGATGCGGAGAAAAATCTTATCCAAAATATTTTCTGCGACAGCGAAAACAACCTTTGGATTAAGAAAATCAATAATATAGAATGTTACAATCTGCAAACGAAAAAACTACGTTCGTATTCACTTATATCCGACATTTTCCAAGAAGAGTTCGACCACTATGCCTACCCGATTTTTCAAGACTCGCAGGGAATTCTGTGGATTGGAACCGACAACGGATTGGGCTACTATGAACCCGTGAACGACGATTTCATTTTCTTTAAATCGGACGCTGTCCTTCCTCATTTTTTGAGCGACAACCGTGTGCTTTCCATCTACGAGGACAATATGCACCGTTTGTGGATTGGCACGCAAAATGGACTGAACTTGTTCGACAAAAAGCACAAAAAATTCACTTCGTTCTATTATTCGAATCAATTCAAAACAATTGTCAACGGCATCACCGAAGGTTATTCCCCCGACCAGCTGTGGATTACAACCGAAAGCAACGGTGTATATTGCTTTAATGTGAAAACGCGGAAATTCATCCAATACACACACACAAGTCAAAAGCAAGACATTTCGACAAACCAAACTAATTGTATCACAAAAAGTTACGGCAACATCGTTTGGATTGGGACACAAAATGGATTGAACAAATTGGACGTAAAACCACGGCGATTCCAACTATTGGGCAACGAGGACGAGACCTACGGTGTGAAATACAACTACACCACCGCAATTTGCATCGAAAAGAACTTGGTGTTTTTTGGAACGAAATTCGGCGGAGTGCAAATCTACGACCTCGCAAGACACACCAAACGGATATTTTCCGCCGACAAAGGGAATTTTCCCACGAACTACATCACGGCAATCACAGCACTTTCGGAACGTGAGATTCTGATTGGCGGCGACGGCTATCTGATGATATACGACATTCCCCAGAACACATTCTATCCCATCGACAAAAAAATACCAGCCCTCCACGCATTCTGTGTGACAAACAAGCGAATCAAGTCACTTCTGCTCGATTCCCGTAAAAATTTGTGGATTGGGACAAACTTCGGCATCATTTTCTACGATGCAACATCAAAAACGACAAAACATTACGACACAGAGGTTCTTCCTTCGAACAAAATCACGTGCTTCTACGAAAATTATAAAAACAAAATTTTCATCGGTACCGAAAACGGACTGAGCATTTTCGACTATAAATACGATTCGTTCATAAACATTCCGCTCATGCCCAAAGCGGAAAACGAACTACAAACCACCATATACGACATTACCGAGGATTTCAACGGTAGTATTTGGATTGGAACAAACATGGGATTGGTGAAATTCAATCCACAAAACAACAATTGCACGTATTTTTCGACAAACGACGGTCTTTCATCAAACGAAATTTTTTCGGTGCTCACCAACAATTCCGACATTTGGGTTGGCACTGACAATGGATTGAACGCATTCCTCCCCGATTCGGGAATTTGTAAGTCGTTTTCGGTTCACGACGGCATTCAGGATTATGAATTTTCGCCCCATGCGGCATTCAAAACGTTGAACGGATATATGTTTTTCGGCGGCACACAAGGCATAAACATTTTTCATCCCGATTCAATAAAAACCTCGGCGGTAGTTCCAAATCTCGAATTTCTAAAATTGGAATACACGACCGACGACAAGAAAATTGAAATTCCAATCAAAAACAAACAAGCAATCACGATTCCGTGGGACAACACAAACCTAATAATCTCGTTTGCCGCGCTGGAATTCACCCAACCGTTGATGAACCAATACAAATATTACCTAACGGGCCAAACCGACGAATGGGTTGACTTAAAAACACAGAACTACATAAATATCGTGAAACTGCCAATCGGCGACTACACCCTCAAAGTAATGGCTGCAAATGAAGACGGAGTTTGGACTGGCGAACAAAGCATAATCCTACATGTACCCCCACCATTCTGGCAAACGCCATTCGCTACGGTGCTGAAATACTTTACCATAGCACTGTTAATCTTGCTGTTTTTCCTTTACAGCCGTTACCGTGTACGAAAGGAAAAACTTCGTTTGATTGACTATGAACGGCTAAGCAACCGTCTCGACATACAAAAGAAGGAAATCGAGATAAAAAATAAAAACATAATGGACAGTATCCATTACGCAAAACGAATCCAGTCGGCGATTATGCCAGCCAAGGCAAAATTCCGCCAATTGGTTCCCGACTATTTTATTTTCTACCAGCCAAAAGATGTGGTAAGCGGCGATTTTTATTGGATTAACAAGATTGACGACAAAATATTCATTGTGTGCGCCGACTGTACCGGGCACGGCGTTCCGGGCGCATTTATGTCGATTATTGGAAATAACCAGCTCCGTACCATCACGCAAAACAGAAAAATCCACAAAGCGTCGGAGATCCTTGATTATCTGAACAAAGCATTGATTGAGCTATTCATTGCGAATGACTTAGACGACAGCAGCGAAGTGAAGGACGGCATGGACATTTCCATCTGCGTATTCCACACAAACACTGGCGTTTTGGAATTTGCAGGAGCTTTATCAAGAATGATTCTCGTAAGAAACAACCAACTTATCATTTACCGTGGCGACAAAAATCCGGTTGGTTTGAGCAACGAACAGGACAATCTGTTCACCACGGCAATCATCCGCGTGCAGGAAGGCGACCGATTCTACTTGTTCAGCGACGGCTACGCCGACCAATTTGGCGGAGAAAAAGGAAAGAAAATCAAATTCAAACAATTCAAATACAACATATTATCGATTCAGCATTTGCCAATGATAAAACAAGGTAACGAGTTGAAAAAACAATTTAAGGAATGGCAAGGCATGACCCTTGAACAAGATGAGAACGGAAAAACAAGGGAAGTCCCCAAATGGGAACAAATCGACGATGTGATTGTGATTGGCTTTGATTTCGATAATTATTTGAAAAATATTCGAGACTGACAATTCACAAATTTGTATATTTGTAGGTTTTGTATTGCATTCATTAACAATTAAATAAATACGTGTATGAAAAAATTAGTTGTATCGGCATTAGCCGTAATGGTATGGGCAGGGACAGCAATCGCCCAACAAATCACTGAAACAACAGCATCGTTCAACAAGGAGGAAAAACCCGCTGTGGCACTGACAATGGAATTCTCGAAAAAACTGATGGACGAAGCAGTAACAAACCATTTCAAAGCCGACAAGCAGAAAGCGAAAGCGGCAAACGGCATGATGCTCTACCAGAAAATGACCTATGCAGGATTATGCGTGAAAGACTGCGATGTATATACAAAAATAGATGGTTCCAATAAAAATTCCACATTGTATATTTTTGTTCAACGAGAAAACGGAAACTTTGTGGTTTCAGGCGACGACGAAATCCCATGCATTAAAGATTTTTTGAAGAAAATTTCAGCCGAAGTTGTTGCATTGGACCTTCAGTATCAGATAGAAGAGCAAACAAAAGTGTATGAAAAGGCAGTAAAGGAATACGATAAATTAGTCAGCAAAAAAGAAGATTTGCAGAAAGAACTTCGTAACACCGAAAAGGAAATTTCCGAAGCCGACAGCAACAAGAAAGAGCAGAAAGCAATTCTTGACCAGCTGAAGTCGAAAGTGAAAAAATAATTGAATTTCTGCGAAATAAATTCTATATTTGTAAGCTATAACTTTAAAAACAAAACAGTATGTCACAAATCACAGATTTAATTTTAAAACAAGTACAATCCGCTGCATCGGGCAGCAATCTGAGTTCCGATGTGTTGGGAGGATTGTCTGATTCAATTTTCGGGAGCGTAAAAGAAAAAGCGCAATCGGCAAGCGGTATTGAACAACTCACATCGTTGTTTACTGGTAAAACATCCGCTGAATCGAGCCCAGTAACATCGTTGGCAACGCAATTGTTCACCAAAAACATTGTGGGAAAACTCGGTTTGGACGCCGGAACCGCTCAATTAGCGACTTCGCTCCTGCCAACCATTATAGCCAAACTCACATCGAAAGACAGCGGAATTGACCTCACTTCGGTTCTTTCGGCAGTTGGCGCATCGGCAGCAGGCGGTTCCAATGGACTTTTGGGCGCAGCCACAAGTATCTTGGGGAAATTTTTCAAGAAATAAATCATAATCCATTTATGAAAATCAAGCACTTACAAGAATTTGTAGGTGCTTTTTTTATATTCAAAAATTAATAAGTATAAACAATCACTCTTTATCCATAAAAAAAACATATCTTTGCAAAAATTTTTTAACGTGGGCATATTGTATGCGTATAGTTGCGGTAAGCCACGTTGTTATACAATTTTGAGGTACATGAAACATATTTCAAAACGACAAAACAAAGCGATTCATCAACGGATGATTACATCATACACATCCACATTGATTAGCGTCGCATTGGTATTATTTGTCTTAAGTCTGATTGGATTATTGCTCACGAGCGAACGAACATTGTCAAACCATATAAAAGAAAAAGTTGGATTTACGTTGTTCCTGAAATCCGATGTCCGCGAAGCCGACATGTTTGAACTTCGGAAGAAAATCGACGCAATGGATATGGTGAAATCCACGGAATATATTTCGGCGGAGGAAGCCAGCAACCGCTTGGCGGAAACATTGGGACAAAATTATATAGATTTGGCAGAGGGGAATCCCATTCCACCATCGTTGGAAGTACATTTTTACGCCGACTACGCCACTCCCGAAAATTTTGTGCTGATAGAACAACAGTTTAAAAACAACGAATTGGTTGATTCCATCCATTACGACCGTTCGCACATTAAAACCCTGAATACCAACATAAAACGCATCAGTTTGTTTCTGTTGGCGCTGAGCGCATTACTGTTTATTGTTTCGGTGGTGCTTATCCACAACACAATACGCTTGTCGATTTATTCAAAAAGATTTTTAATAAAAACTATGCAACTTGTGGGTGCGACAAATCATTACATTCGTTCACCGTTCTTGCTGCGAGGCGCATTCCAAGGTTTTTTGAGCGGATTAATCGCAGTGGCACTCACCACGGGAGTTTTGTATTTATTGCAAACCGAAGCATACGAAATTATAAAATATCTTGACTTTGAGCTATTAGGTATCGTATTTTTGGCGGTGATTTTAATCGGGATGTTCCTCACGTTTGTGGCTACATTCTTTGCTCTGAACAAATTTTTAAAGAAAACGAAAGACGAATTATACTTTATATAACATGAAAATACTTTCAAATTTACAGATTGAGGAAGACAATCAATACACATTCAGTCGGACGAATTACATACTCATCGCTATTGGCGTGGTGATTATTTTGATTGGATTTATTTTGCTTTCGGGTGGTGCTGCTGCCCCCGAGGAATTTTATCCGAACGGCGATACAACACAAGTTCCCGATATTTTCAATTTCAGACGATTAACACTTGCTCCAATAGTGATTCTATTCGGATTCTTCTTTGAGATATTTGCGATTCTGTGGTCAAAAAAATCTAAAAACGAATAACACATGGATTGTTTGCAAGCATTTATCCTTGGTTTGATTCAAGGTTTAACAGAATATCTGCCAGTCAGCAGTAGCGGACATTTGGCAATTGGTTCGGCGTTATTCGGTTTGGAAGACGGTGAAGCGAATCTCACATTTACAATAGCTGTCCACGTTGCCACGGTGTTAAGTACTCTTGTGATTCTTTGGAAAGAAATCGTGTGGCTTTTTAAGGGATTTTTCCAATTCAAGATGAACGACGAAATGCGATACATTTTCAACATTCTCATTTCAATGATTCCTGTTGGCATTGTGGGATTGTTTTTCAAAGATTATGTTGAAGACGTGTTCGGTTCGGGATTGCTGATAATTGGCATAATGTTGTTGCTGACAGCGGCATTACTGACGTTTTCTTATTATGCGAAACCTCGTCAAAAAGAAACTATATCCCTGAAAGACGCATTTATTATTGGATTGGCACAAGCCTGCGCGGTTATGCCAGGACTTTCGCGTTCTGGTTCAACAATAGCAACAGGTTTGTTGCTGGGCAATAAAAAAGAAAATCTCGCGCAATTCTCATTTTTGATGGTGATTCCGCCAATTTTGGGCGAAGCCCTGCTCGACTGCCTGAAAATATCAAAAGAAGGGTTCGAAGCGGTTTCTGCCGGAATCTCGCTGACTGCATTGATTGTTGGTTTTATTACAGCCTTCATATCAGGGTGTTTTGCCTGCAAATTAATGATAAAACTTGTTACGAAAGGTAAACTGATATATTTCGCAATCTATTGCGCAGTAGTTGCTGTTTCAGTCATAACTTATACTTGTTTATAATGGATTTCATAGAGGGAGAAGTGCTATATATTAACAAACCGTTGCATTGGACTTCGTTTGATGTGGTAAACAAAACGAGGAACATTCTGCGTCACTCCCTCGGTGTAAAAAGAATCAAGGTGGGACACGCTGGAACGCTCGACCCGCTGGCTACAGGCGTGATGATTCTTTGCACGGGCAAAGCGACCAAAACCATTGATTCGTATCTCCACAAAGACAAAGAATACATTGCAACTATAAAATTAGGCGCGACAACTCCGTCGTTCGATGCCGAAACCGAAGAAAATACGACATTTTCAACCACCCACATCACACGTGAATTGGTTGAGAATACGCTCAAAAATTTCATTGGCGACATCGACCAAGTTCCACCACTCTACTCCGCCATCCGCATTGACGGCACACGCGCGTACGAACTGGCACGGAAAGACAAGGACGTTGCCATAAAACCCCGCAAAGTCAGAATAGATGCCATTGAGTTGCTCGATTTCGAATTGCCATACATAAAAATTAAAATCGCATGCAGCAAAGGCACGTACATCCGTTCGTTGGCAAACGATATTGGCGCGGCGCTGCAAAGCGGCGGATATGTGTCATCGCTCCAACGGACAAAAGTTGGCGATGTTACAATTGACGATTGTATTTCAATAGAATCATTTCAAGATAAAATAGAACAGGAAAAAGTAGTATTATGAAGTTATCAGAATTTAAATTGAAAATCCCTGCTGAATCAATAGCATTGTATCCGGCAGAAAATCGCGACGAGGCTCGTTTGTTGGTTTTAGACGCAAAAACCGGAAACATCGAGCACAAAATGTTTAAAGAGATAATTGAATATTTTGATGACAAGGATGTGCTTGTCTTGAACAACACAAGAGTATTTCCTGCTCGATTGTACGGCAACAAGGAACGCACAGGCGCACGGATTGAAGTGTTCCTGCTCCGGGAATTGAACCGTGAGCAATATCTTTGGGATGTGCTTGTTGACCCTGCACGTAAAATCCGTATCGGCAACAAGCTGTATTTTGGCGAAAACGACGAACTCGTCGCCGAAGTAATTGACAACACAACTTCGCGCGGAAGAACAATCCGTTTTCTTTGCGAAGAAGACTACGACACTTTCAAGAAAATTCTTTTCTCGTTGGGCGAAACCCCACTTCCCGACCACATTTTGGCTGGCCGCAAGGTGGAAGAAGCCGATCAGGAACGTTTTCAGAACATTTTCGGAACAGAAGAAGGCTCGGTTGCTTTACCAGCTGCCGGCACACACTTCAGCCGTGAACTGATGAAACGTCTTGAAATTAAAGGTGTTGACCTTGCGTATCTTACACTCCACATGGGATTGGGCAATTTCAGCTCGGTGGAGGTTGAAGACCTTACAAAACACAAAATGGACTCGGAACGAATGATAATCACGCCCGAAGTTGCCGATGTGGTGAACAATGCCCGCGAAGGACGACACAATGTATTCGCTTGTGGAACAACAGTTTTACGTGCTATGGAAACATCCGTTTCAATGAACGGTTTCCTGAAACCATACGACGGCTGGACAAACAAATTCATTTTCCCGCCATATGAATTTTCAATCGCAAACCGCCTGATATCGAATTTCCATCTTTCGCAATCAACCATGTATATGATGGTATGCGCATTCGGCGGATTTGATATTGTGAAACGGACATACGAAACAGCAATAAAAGAAGGGTATCGCTTCGGTTCATACGGCGACGCATTATTGATTTTGAAATAGCATGATTTCAATTATTATCTGTACATACAACCGCGACGCATACATATACAAAACCTTGGAATGTATTGCAAAAAACGGTTTTGCGACAGATGAATACGAAGTACTGCTAATCGACAACAACTGCACCGACAACACTGTGGCGGAATGCCAACGTTTTCAGGCAAATTACCCGAATGTGCCGTATTCGTACTATAAAGAAACGAATCAAGGACTGTCGTTTGCCCGAAACCGAGGCATACAAGAATCACACGGTGACTACTGCGTGTTTTTGGACGATGATGCGTACGTGCAACCCGATTATCTAAAAAATCTTAAACGAAATCTTATCCAATTCCCTGAAACTGTGGCATTTGGTGGAAAAATCACGCCACTGTACGAAACTGGTTTCGAGCCAGAATGGATTTCACCACGGTTAGTACCAATTATGTCGGCACTTGACAAAGGAACTGTGATTGAAGAATTTACAGGAAAATCCTATCCCATTGGCGCAAATATGGGATTTAAAAAGGAGTGTTTCAACACAATTGGCTTGTTCAACACCGCATTGGGACGCACCAAAAAAAATATGCTCGGCGGCGAGGAAAAAGATATTTTCGAAAGGCTCAACCATCTGAATATGAAAATATTATATTTTCCAAACGTGGCTGTGCAACACGTGATTCCAAAATCGCGCACCACGCTCGATTTTCTTCGTCGTGTGGCGTACGGCATTGGGGTGAGCGAACAAATCCGTTGTTCGAAATGTTTCGCGAAACACGCTGCGGCTATTTTAAAAGAATGTTGGAAATGGCTCGGTTCCTTTGCGTTAGCGCTGTTTTATTTTTGCAAAGGCACGCCAGCAAAGTCGAAAGCATTACTGATTTTCCGCTGGAATGTAACAAAAGGTTTATTGACACGAAAGAAATACTCCGATGATTGACCCGAAAATAGAACCAAGTTGGAAAAAGGTTTTGATTGACGAGTTCAACAAGCCATATTTTGTTGCGTTGAAAGAATTTCTTGTGGAAGAAAAAAAGAAATACGTGGTGTATCCAGCTGGTGCAAACATTTTCAACGCGTTTGCCTGTACTCCGTTCAACAAGGTGAAAGTTGTGATTATTGGTCAAGACCCTTATCACGGGCCTGGACAGGCGCACGGACTTTCGTTTTCCGTTCCCGAAGGAATTCAAAAACCGCCATCGTTGGTCAATATTTTCAAAGAATTGCAGAGCGACATTGGCAAACCAATTCCCGAGAGTGGAAATTTGGAATCGTGGGCACGGCAAGGCGTTTTACTGCTAAACGCCACATTGACCGTCCGGGCAAACCAAGCTGGTTCGCACCAAAAACACGGTTGGGAGCAGTTCACCGACAGCGTGATACGCACACTTTCCGACCAAAAATCAGGGTTAGTGTTCTTGCTTTGGGGACGCTTCGCCCAAGACAAAGCCGCCCTTATCGACGCAAGCAAGCATCATATTCTGAAAGCGGCACATCCATCGCCACTTTCCGCCTACAACGGATTTTTCGGATGCAAACATTTCTCTAAAACCAACGAAATTCTACTCTCGCAAGGCGAAACAGCCATAGAGTGGTAAAACGGGAATACTTCATTCGCAAGACACTTTTAATCAAATAATTACTAAAATGAAAAAAGCAGAACCTTTCGATTCTGCTTTTTCATTATTACAACGCTTTCTTATTCAGCATCTTGAACCAAACGAACTGATTCTCCGTAGTACACAGGATAATTGTAATCCGATCTTAAAATCCAATCAGCAAACCATATTGTGTATCCATAATGTTCTCCATAATACGTCGAAGCCCAATAATAACCATTAGAATTTACACCTGATGCTGCTGAACCCATATTTACTCCTGCCGCAGGAAGAAATACAGCACCTCGTCTTTCCATCACAGTCCACTGCTCAGCTGTGTACGTATTCTGTGTAGAAGCGCCATTACCGCCTGTGAAGGTCAATCCATCAGGTAAGTTCCATTCGTCTGGCAATAATACGATACCCTTAACGCCATTGACTTCGGCGTGTCCAACTTTATTTGATGCATTGGGTCTTGATTCTAATAAATAAACCCATTCAGCTTTGGTAAGCGTTCTCCACAAACCTGATTCATTTCCTCCATTGGAAATGGAATTATACACACCCCAGTCGTAATTTGTACCAGAAATATTGTTTGTTTCATAATCAGTATATGTTTGACTTGTCATCCATGGAAATTTATCATCATATCCCGATGTCCCCCAACAGAACAAATCAATCCAACCTGTATTTGACGATGATATATTTGCATTATCTGCACCAACTATATCATACTGATTTTCAGCAAATCGCCACGTGTTTGTGCTTGCTTGATATTGAAGATTGCCTTGTGAGAAATATACTTGTTTACTTGCCGACACCGAGAATGTTGCAGACAAAGCCCCCTCATTGTTAGAACTATTTCCAACCACAGTTATCGTACATTCTCCTGTCACACCCGAGCCGTCGTTTGCTGTGGCGACAACAACAAATGTAGCGCCATCCTGAGCAGATTCATTTAATGTAATATATCCATCGTTCGTAATGGTTGCTGGTGCATTTTCTGTTTTTATGCTCCACGTATACGTTTTATCATTAGCATCCGATGGCAACACAGAAACCTCATTTTGATTAAAATAATACCACCCGCCCTTTTCTATGTTAATTGACTCAGGTACCGTAATTGAGGTAACGAGAATTGGATCTGGGTTTATGACAATTATTTTGCTAGTACTTTTCTTAGTATCATCATTTGCTGTTACAACGACATATATATTATGAGTACGTTGAATTCGTGATGTATTAATGAGTTCTGCATTTGGTGTGAACACCCCATTTTCGTCAATTGAGCCATAAAATTCGGTTGCGAGAATACTCCATGTAATGTTAGTATATGTTGCATCTGCAGGCTCAATTACAAGCAATTCTCCGAGGTCAATTTGTTCTGACGCAAAAATTTCGTATGTGGCATCTTGCTTAAACGACAACGAAGTAATTGGAATAACCTTAATAATAGTCACCGTGCATTCACCTTTCACACCAGAACCATCATTAGCAGTAGCAACAATCGTAAACGTACCACCAGATGTTCCAGTTACCGTTACAACTCCGTCTTCTGTAATGGTAGCCCCTTCGCCTTCAATTGACCACGTAAATGACTTATTGGTAGCTTCGGATATTATTGGTTCTTGCATTGTATAAGTTGCCTCTTCTTCTAATTTCATCGTAGGACCTTCCTGTAATTCTATGCTTGTAACAAGTAGAATGGCATTCGATAAAACTGTTTTCAAAGAGTCACATTTTTGGAATACTATCGTGAACAAACTGTCAACATACGATTTTTTCACATATTCCACATCGTTTACAAACAAAGAAACATTGTTTCCTTCTTTTACAAAAGCGACATCATTGTTCAAATCACTTAATTTCGTTGGTATTGCTTCCGTTTTTGCATAATCCGTTAAATCGACTTCATCTGGAATTTGCGAAACTAATGCGTAGCCGCTCAAATCAGTTTTCTTTGCGTATGCTGATTCAATGTCAGCTGATTTTGCATAGTCGGTCAAATCAACTTCATCGGGAATTTGAGATTCCAAAGTTGCAAGAGCGGCGTTCACATCAGCGGTTTTCGCATATACGCTCAAATCAACAGATTCTGGCTGTCCTGCGCCCAAAACGTAATTTTCAAACGTTTCTTTTGTCAAATAGTTTTCAGAAACTTCTGTTTTTGTTGCAAAACCCGTGACATCTGGAACTGTTGGAAGTTCAGATTTTAATGCATAACCCGTCAAATCTACCTCAGCTGGAATTTCTGATTTTAGAGCATAACCACTTAAATCCACAGCTTCTGGAATATCAGATTTCTTTGCATAGTCAGTCAAATCTACTTCAGCAGGAATTTCTGATTTCAAAGCATAACCGCTCAAATCCACAGCTTCAGGAATATCACTTTTCTTTGCGTAGTCAGTCAAATCTATTTTGGCAGGAATTTCTGATTTTAGAGCATAACCACTTAAATCCACAGCTTCTGGAATATCAGATTTCTTCGCATAATCCGTTAAGTCAACCTCAGCAGGAATTTCTGATTTCAGAGCATAACCACTTAAATCCACAGCTTCAGGAATATCAGATTTCTTCGCATAATCAGTCAAATCAACCTCGGCAGGAATTTCTGATTTCAAAGCATAGCCACTCAAATCAGGCATTGCAGGGATTTCTGATTTTTTTGCATATTCTTCCAAACTTACTTCGCTTGGAATTTCAGATTTCAAAGCATAATCGCTTAAATCAACTGCTTCGGGAATGTCCGATTTCTTTGCGTATTCGCTCAAATCAATGTCAACCTCGCCAGCCTTTGCAGCGTACAACGAATACGGAACGCTCAACAGCGGCGAAACGTCGGTAAGCGCATCGGAGCCATCGGGCAATTGGATTCTTGTCTCCAAATAGTAACGACCAGCAGCCCAGTCAATTGCAGCAAACGAACCGCTCACGGGCGTTCCCGCTCCGATTTCCATTGTTGCCACACCGCCAGAACTCGTTGTTACTGAATGGGTTTCGACATACACAGCCGTCTGCGACGCATTCAGCACACGTACCTCAACATCAACCTGTTGGTTGGTTACCACCTCGTTCTCCGCATTGCGAATCAATGCTTGGAAGTTCATTGTCTGCGGTACTTGGGCTATCGCCAGACACGCACACAGGATTGTCGCTAAAAATAATGTTAATTTTCTCATATCTATTTCG